>OHGZ01000005.1_pt1 | contig 216619 bp, 177 predicted proteins | sample 1567851 | NCBI WGS metagenome assembly OHGZ01 (sample SAMEA3879563, study PRJEB24766) | human gut metagenome | biome: human-associated habitat; feature: feces | place: USA | collected 1985/1987 | reverse complement strand
GGAGGTCTTCGTTGATGTAGGCGGGGTTGACGCCCATCTGGTTGGTGCGGTTGCGCAGCCAGCTCATCTGGTCGCGCAGCGCGTCCCTCTGGGCCATGGAGAGGCTGGTGACCGTGGAACCGGCCGCCGCGGCCATTTTGCGCGGGATGGCTCCGGGGTTGTGGACCAGGTCGTCGTTGATGGCCGAGAGGAAGCCGGTGAGATATTCGTCCACCTGTCCGGCACGCGCCGCTCCCCAGACGAGGTTGGCGCCGGCCAGCGAGTTGGCCGTGTCCACCAGGGTCGCGTAGGGGTTGTCGGTTTGTTCCTCGGCCTTGAGCAGGATTTTGTTGCCTTCATGCACCAAGTGCGCGTTTTTGTAGTAGGTGAGGAAGAGGCCGCCTACCGTGAGCGTGTGGTCCCCCAGCGTGATGTCTCCCGTTCCGGTGAGTTCCATCAGCGAGAGTTCCATCGGGTTGCCCGGGTTCCAGGTGATGTTGATTCCCGGAAGCGTGGTGACGTGGAAGGAGGCTCCGTTTTCCACCACGATGCTGCCGCTGGATTGGATGAAGCTTTCCGCCAGGTTTCCGTCGGAGTTGAGCGTGAAGGTGGTGGTCGAGCCGCTGCCAAAGGCGGCGCTGTCCACGGTGAGGGTGGTGTTGAGCGCGGTCAGCGCGTTGTCGCTGGCCTGGATGGTCAGATTGCCGTTGTTTACCAGCTTGCCATAGGAGAGGCGGGCTTCCTCCACATCCGCCTTGCCCTGGAGAACCAGGTTCCCGCCGCTGATCGTCAGGCCCGTATCCGCCCCGGAGCTGCGCAGAACCTGCGTGCCCGCGCCGGATACGTCCAGCGTGCCGGCCCCAAGCGTTCCCTCAAAGGTGTACGTCCGGCCGGAGGCCGCCTGGATATTCAGGGTCTGGCCGTTGAGCGTCAGGGCGCCGGAGCCTTTCAGGCCCCCTGCGCTGCTGTCCGCCTCCAGGCTGAGGGAGCCGTCCAGCTCCAGCACTACGCCGGAAAGCGTACTGTCCGCGGCCAGCCCCAGGGAAGCGCCTTCCGCAAGGTGAAGCGTGCCCTCTCCGCTGATATGCGTGTTGGCAATGCCTTCGGCCTCTCCCGTGAGCGTCAGCGTCCCGGAGGAATCGATCACCAGGTTGCCGCCGTTGGTGCCGGACGACAACGTCCTGGCCGTCACGCTGCCTCCGACGCCGATTGCCGCAAGGGAGTCCGCATCCGTGGAGTCAAGCCGCAGGGCTTCCACATGGGCCGTGCCGTCGAGCTGGAGAGTGCCCTGCCGGGAAATGATGTCCCCGGCCAGGCTGACCGTTCCTTCCAGCGTGAGCTTGTTGGCCCCCGTCTTGACCAGGTCCGTATTGGCAGCCGCCCCGGCCAGGCCGCCGATGTTTCCGGCAAAGCTGGTGTCCACCCCCGTGTCTTCATGGAAGAGGTTGTTTTGCAGCTCGATGCTTCCCTTGCTGTCCGCCGTGTTGGTGACGATGAGGCTGCCCGTGCCCGTCTGCCCCGGATTGGTTCCCGGCGCAGTCAGGTTTTTAATGACCATGGTGCCGTCGGATTCCACGTAGAGGTCCTCGTTGACGATGACCGTCTGATAGAAGTTGAGGGCCTGGTTGGTGACCGGATTTTCCACACTGCCCGTGCCGTCCACCGAGGAGACGTAAACCAGGTCCGTGTCTCCGGAGATGACGATGCTGCCTCCATTGACGTCCACGATGCCAAAGCCCAGCGCGGCAAAGAGAGGATCGGCCGTGATGTGGTTCTTGAGCGTGCCCAGGTCCTGCGCAAAGCCGCCGTTGGTGAGCAGGAGTTCCAGGTCGCCGCCCGCCGTTTTCATTTTCTCCATGACGCCGGCAAGGTTCAAGGTGAGCGTGGAGCTTTCTGCAAAGGAGATGCTACCCAGGTTGTCTCCCGTTCCGTTAAATTGGATGAGGGCATCCGCTCCCGTGAACGGGTCGCCGGAGATGTTGCCCTCGCTCAGGGCCAATTTGTTGTCCGTCCCGCTGACGGTCCAGGTGGAGCCGTTTTTGAGGCCGGTGATCTGCGTGCCTGCCGTGGTGGTGGCAACCGTTCCCAGCTTGCTCGCATCCAGCCCCCCGAGGGCAATGTTGCCGGAGTCGGCAGTGGCCTGGACACGCACCCGGTTCGTGGCCGTTCCGGCGTAGTTACCGGCATTGCTCAACGCTCCGGATTGGATGAGGATGTTGGTGGTGGCGGCCGCATCAGAGAGGTTGAGCGTGCCGTTGGCCAGCGTGAGCGTGCCGGTCAGGTTGTTGGCCCTGTCGCCCACCGCAAAGGTGCCCGCGGTGTTGACTACCAGGCTGCCCGCTCCGCTAATGGTTCCGGCCCAGGCGGCGTTGTCACCGGTTCCGTCGCCCAGCTGGACGGAGGAGTTCTGGGCAATGGAGAGTTCTCCCGTGGACGTGTTCGCCCCGGTCAGGATGAGCTTGTCGCTTCCCTGGACGTTGAGCCTGGCCGTGTCGATGATGTTGCCCGCATAAAGAAGATCTTTGCCCGTGCCGCTGTAGTTGACGCGGTAGGTGCCAGCCCCCCCCAGGGAGACGGCTTTCAGGAATTCCCCGCTTGCCTGTGTGGCGGCCGCGTCACCCGCGCCGAAGGAGAGGATCGCATTTCCCTGACCGGAGTGCAGAGTGCCTGTAAAGCCGGTGAGATCGCCCGTGAAGATGGCCGTCATCGTGGGATTGACGCCGGCGCCCGCAGGCAGGCCGAAGTTGGCCCCGGCTTCACTCGTCAGATCCCCTGACAGAGTAAGCGTCTGGTTGGAGTTGCCGTTGAGCCAGCTCCCGGCCGCGGTGACGTGGATGTCGGCCCCTACGGTGACGTTGCCGTTTACGAAGAAGCCCCGCCCGTCAAGTTCCAGGCTGGCTCCTCCCACCGCCTCCGCATTGGAGAAGCCCACTTCGTTCCAGTCGGTATTGGTGCCGTTGCCCACGAGCTTGAAGGTGCCCGTGAAACTGGTGTTATCCCCGCTGACCTGGTAGCGCCCACCGCCGGGGTTGGTGCCTTCCGTATGGCCCAGAATGAGCTCCCCTGCCCCGCTGATGACTCCCGAAAGAGTAAATACCGTTGTCCTGTTGACGGCGCGCGCTTCGTTGAATTGCAGAGTGGCTCCCTGCGCAATGGAGATGGCTCCGCTCCAGATCCGGGTGGAGGTAGATCCCGCAGGCAGGGTGATGTTATAGGTAAGCTGGCCTCCATCTACGGTCATGGCTCCCGTGTAGGCGGTTTCGCCGGAAGCCGCGGCAGTAACCGAGATGTCCAGCTCTCCGTCGCCCAGCTTGACCAGGGCCTTGTTCCCCAGTTCCTGGCTGTAGGAGGCCCAGGAGATGTCGTTGCCGTTGGTGTTGATGCGCACGGCTCCCGTGCCGCCCGCGTCAATGAGGCCGGAGATGTCCTGGAGGGCCCCCGTGCCGTACATGAATGTGCCTCCGGCAAAAATAAGTTTGTTGGTCGCCACCAGGCCCGTCGTGCCGTCTGCCGTTCCCGTCGTGTTGAGCACCAGCGTTCCCCCGGACAGCGTTACCGTTCCCGTGCCCAGACCCTGGGCCGCATTGAGGTTGAGGGTACCTTCCATGAGCGTTGTGCCTCCCGAGAAGGTGTTGGTACCCGTGTTTTCAATGGTTAGCTCGCCCGTGCCGCGCTTGACCAGTTCCGTGGTTCCTCCCTCACCGTCCACAATGGCTCCGTCTCCCGAGAAAGTGTAGGCGGTTCCCAGCTCCCCTTGCGTGTTGTTGACCGTGATGCGCGGCGAGCTGATTTCTCCGCTGAGGGTGACCGCAGAGGTGGCCACTCCAGACAGGTTTTCAAAGCTGGCCGCCAGCGTGCTGTCGTAGGTCACGCTCTCACTGTCCTTGTTGAGCCAGATGTCCTCGCCTCCATCAGCCACCCAGGTGCCCGCCGTTCCACCGTTCCAGTTGAGGGCTTCTCCCAGCGCCTTGACGCGCAGGTAGAGCGTGTTGCCTGTAAGTTCCAGCGCATACGTGTAATCGGCGGAAAGAGCGCTGGAATCAAATAGGAAATTGTTGGCCGTCAGCGTGCCGAAGCTGTCGGCCGTGATCAGCTTGTAGTCGTTTTCCATCGTCTGGTCCACACCGTTGATGGTCAGCGTGAGCGTGCCGGCCTCATTGAAGGAGAGCGTGCCGCCCGACTGGATGAGGGGAGCGCTGGAGGAAGTCAGCCCCGTCAGGTCCAGCGTCAGGCCGGAGGCCTGGGAGAGGGTCATGTTGCCCGCCGAGGAGAGACGCGCCCCGCCGCCCATCGTGATGGAGTTGCCGAAAGTTACGCCATCCGCCAATCCGAAGTGGAGTTCCCCGCCTGAGACCGTCAGAGCGTTGTCATAGCCCGTGGCCGTGGAGAGCGTCAGCTTGCCCTCTCCGCTCTTGGTAAAGGCGCTGCGGCCGTCCAGTACCGTCGCGTTGGCAATCACCGCGTCCGTCCCCGCGCCTGCACAGATCTCGTCAAAACCGGTCACCGCCGCCGTGGCAAACATGTCTGACTTTGTCACCCCGTTGAGGTTGAGCACACTGCGGGTCACCACATCCCCCTGGCCCTGCCCGGAGATGGCCGTAGTGCCCTCAAAAGTGGCCGTGTTGCCTTCAATGGTCACGTTGGCAAGCGTCGTTTCGTGGCCCGTGCTGCCCGTCTTCTGGCCACCGGCATAGATGGCCGTGTCCGTAAAGGCCCCTCCCCTGATGGTCAGGTTGGCTTCCCCGATGGTCAGTTTGGATGTGGTATTCCCCCGTTCCACATAGGAACCTGCCGAAATCTGCGCCCCCCGGAAGCTCCCTCCCTCGATCGTCACATTGGCGGTGCCGATATTGGCACTGATGGTGGAGGTCCCGGTCCCGTTGACGACCGAGCCGCCCCAGATCTGGCCCGTGTACGTCCCCGATTTAATAGTCAGATTGGTAGAACCGGTGATGTTGACCGTACTGTCCGCCGTTTCCACCCAGGTTCCCCCGGCAATCATGGTCGCTGTGGAGCTGCCTCCAAGATCCAGGGTCATATTGGTGGAGGTCAGATTATGGGTGGACCTGTTGACCATGCTACCTGCAAACAGCTTCTTCCCTTCTGCAAACGTGCCGCCTGTAATAGTAGTGGTAGCCCCCTGCGCAAATACGTTTTCATTAAAGGTTCCTCCGCTGATATCCAGGAAGACCGCCGCGTTCTGCTTGACGGAGATTTCATTGCCTTTCCCAAGCCCCAGTATATTGGCATTGAACACGCCCCCGCTGATGCTCAGTCTGCCCTCGTAGCTTTTTCCTTCTTCTTCGTTACCATAATTAATGATGCCCGCCCCCAGCAGGGACACAACGTCATTAAACGTTCCACCTGTAATGCCCAGATCAACATTCCCTAAAATAGTGGAGCCCTGGCCTGCCCCTCCGCGACCGGAGCCGGCTGAAACAGCAGTTGCAAAAGTTCCTCCATTGACGGTAAAATTAACATTGCCCGTATGCAAAAAACTCTCCAGGCCCAAAGCCAGGCAAAAACCCATACTAGGATACCCCGTCCAGTTTCCCCCATCCACGGTAACGGAAACAGTGCCCGTCGTAACAAATTTATGTGCGGCATTATTACCGTCTCCCAAGATGGACAATCCCGGAATGGTACCGGCATTTGCGTCTACATTCAGTGTAATATCCGCCGCCACATTACGAGTTTCCCTTGACCAGCTCAAGAAATGAAAACCTGAAGAGAAGGAAGTTCCGCTCCCGATATTGATGATGAAATTGTTTGTTCCATTGAGAGAAGTCGTTCCCACAGTTCCTTCAAGATTCCACAATTGCACGCCTGCGTACGTTCCTCCTTCCAGGTTTAGCGTGCGCTCATATTCCCCCTCGTAAGTACCGGCCGCCGTAATATCCGTGAAATAAATGATCCCCGGAGATTCGGCCTGCGCCACAGGCTCTCCGCCCGGGACCTTAATCGTATATTGATCGTCGGAAAAGGAAATGGTCGTTTCTCCGTTATCATTCAGGGTATAGGCAGACCATGCAGGAGAAATGAAACAGGCCAGAAGGGCGGACAAGAGAGAGAGAGGCAAATGTGGACGCATAACAGTAATTTATTGATAATGAATAATTAATCTATATACCAGACTATATTACTAATAGTAAGTAACGGATTTAAAATCCGGAGTCAATGACAATTTTTGATGGCAAGCATTTTAAGACAACTGAACGGCTTACCGTACAAAAAAGGAAAAGCGGCGGCCTACCCTTCAAACACAGCCACTATCAATATTTTAATTGTTATCTGCCTCATTCCTGAACATTTCCGGATTTTAAATCCGTGCAAGCATTTTTTCCATTTTTCCCATCCGGCGCATCCCGCATGCAGGAAAAAGTGATTTCTTGTCTTGCATTCCCCAGGAAGTGCCTGTATAAGCCTCCACGTCCCTGCCGCAAGGCGGGACAATCCAAGGTCATGGAGCGGTAGCTCAGTTCGGTTAGAGCGCCAGCCTGTCACGCTGGAGGTCGCGGGTTCGAGCCCCGTCCGCTTCGCCACCTTGCATTGCAAAAACAACCGCCTCCGGGCGGTTTTTTTGTGCCTTCTCCGGAGCTTTTCCATCATCCTGCATTTTCGAAAAAACATTTCCGGTCCGAATTCAGGCATATGGAAAACTTCCTGCCAATCCGGCATATTCTACGGGAAGCATGTTTTACTGGAAATGACGCATGGGCTTGCTAGAATGGCTCCAGCAATACAAATCATGAGCACACTTTCGGACCGCCTCTTTGAGGAAATCCTTCAAGCCCGCCGACGGGTTTATGCCGTAGGCGAACCTACTCCTCTCCAGAAATTGAATCTGCCGTCCATCCAGGCCCCGGTATATGCCAAGCGGGAGGACCTGGGCCCCATCCGCGCCTACAAATGGCGCGGAGCATACAATTGCATGGCGGCCCTGAGCCAGGAAGCCAGGGACAAGGGAATCGTGGCGGCATCCGCAGGCAACCATGCGCAGGGGGTAGCCCTGGCGGCAAGCGTCCTGAATTGCCGGGCCACCATTTTCATGCCGCGCTCCACCCCGGAAGTGAAGCAGACGGAAGTGCGCCGCCACGGCGGCAGCCACGTGGAAATCATCCTTCACGGCGACTGCTATGACGAGACGGCTGCCGCAGCCCATGAATACGCGGAAACGCACGGGAGCACCTTTGTCCACCCCTATGACGACCTGGTCACGATGGGCGGCCAGGGAACGCTGGCGGATGAAGTGGTGATGAGCGGGGAAGGCCCCTTTGACCGCGCTTATGTGGCCATCGGCGGCGGTGGCCTGGCGGCCTCCGTAGCCTGCTGGCTGAAGAAATTCTGGCCGGATATCAAGGTAGTCGGCGTAGAGGGGGTGGACCAGGCCTCCATGAAAACTTCCATTGAACAGGGGCACCGCGTGAATCTGGATTACGTGGATGTGTTCTGTGACGGCACTGCCGTGCATATTCCAGGGGAACATACCTATCTGCTGTGCCGGGATTTGATCGACGAGTTTGTCACCGTTACCAACAATGAAGTTTGCCAGGCCATCCGGGCCATGTGGGAATCTTCCCGCGTTGTCCCGGAACCGTCCGGAGCCATGAGCCTGGCGGGGTTCATGAAACAGTGGAACGAGGGACAGGTCAGGCCGGATGAAAAGAGCTTCGTCGTTATTTCCGGAGCCAACATGGATTTCACCCAGCTCACCCAGATCGCCCGCCAGGCGGGAATCGGCAACCATGAGACGCGCTATCTGCGCATCTCCATGGCCTCCAAGCGCGGCCAGGTACTCAAGTACCTGCGCCACATGCCCCCGGCCACCACGCTGGTGGATGTGCAATACGGCAAAACGGAGGGAGATACACAGTACCCCGTGTTCGGCATCGCCGCTTCCGACGAAGATCTGGATACCATCCGCACTACTCTGAAAAAGAAGGGCATTGAGTTCGAAGACATCAGTGAAGACGACGACGTGCGCTTCCGCATGATCCATTATCAGGCGGAGTTGTGCGAACACCCCCTGTTTGTTCATATTGAGTTTCCCGAACGCGCCGGAGCCTTCCTGGATTTCATGGAACGCATCGCGGACCTGGCTTCCCTATGCTACTTCAATTACACTTACACCGGGGAACGCGTAGGACGCGCCCTGGTAGGCATGGAGTTTGAATCCGCAGAGGACCGGGAAACCATCCGGAAGCGCATGGACGGATTCACACGGAACATCATCCGTTCCATCCGGGAGATTTCTCCGGAAGCCTTCCACCGGATCATGGGAAAGGGCAGCCTGAATATCAGCACAGGCATTAGCAACCACTGACAGGAGTTTGTTCATTCCTCCCATGCTTCCCCCCATCATTCTGGCTTCCCAGTCCCCGCGGCGGAAAGATCTGCTGACAGAGGCAGGGGTGGATTTTTCCACTGTCGTCCGGGAAACGGACGAGTTGAAGGATGCCTCCATGCCACCGCAGGATTTGTGCCTGCATAATGCTGCAGCCAAGGCGGCGGCCGTCTTCCGGGAATACCCCCAGGCTACTGTCATCGGCGCGGATACACTCGTTTTTCTGGATGGCATTCCCCTGGGCAAGCCTCTTGATACGGAAGACGCCCGCGCCATGCTGCGGATGCTTTCCGGACGCACGCACCACGTGTGCACGGCGGTCTCCATGCAGTCTCCGCTGGGCATGAAGGACATTGCCGTCCTGACGGAAGTCACCTTCCGGGAATTGTCTGACGCAGACATCCGCCGCTACATGGGACTGGTTCATGTGATGGACAAGGCCGGAGCCTATGCCTTCCAGGAACATGGGGACATGATCATCTCCTCTACGCGCGGAGATACGGATAACGTGATTGGTCTGCCGGTGGCGGAAGTGATAAATTGCCTGCGTTCCTGGGGATATTGAACAAGACAGGCTTCCGGAAGCATCTCAGCAGAAGCATGGCTGTCTTTTCTGCCTCCGCGGCACGGAAATCACGTATCAAATCCTTCGCTCCAGCGGTGTATGCCTTTCATTCCGGAACCGGAAGATTCCCGTCTTTCCGGATGGAACAGCCTTGCGCGAACATGGTGAAAGAATCCTGCGCCTCTGCGCTTTTCTGCATCTCTTGATCCCGTCTCCGGCTTTCAGCCTTTTCCCGCTCATTCTTCGCAGGAAGGTTCCGCCAGAAACTGGCTTACCTTGTTGTAAAAGGCCACGGGCAGAACGGCTTCCACCAGGGCGCCTTCCTCCACATATTCCGTGGAAATCACCATGCCTTCGCTGTGCATGGCGGCCGCCAGATCGCTCCTCGTATAGGGAATCAGGAACCGGGCGCGCCGGACGCGGCTTTCCAGCATTTCCACGCAGGCGCGCAGCAGGTCTTCCGTCCCCTTTTCTTCCCGTACGGACATGCACACCAGGCTTCCGTTGAAATGGGGAGCCAGGCGCTCCGTCAACGCGGCCCGCTCCTCCTCCGGCACCAGGTCCAGCTTGTTCAGAACCACGATCATGGGTTTGTCCCCCGCGCCCAGTTCCGCGAGCACTTCCAGCGTGGTTTCGTAGTGGCGCACGGCTTCCGGATCGGACGCGTCCACCACCTGAACCAGGAAATCCGCCAGAACGGCTTCTTCCAACGTTGACTTGAACGCCTCCACCAGCCGGTGGGGCAGGTTGCGGATGAAGCCGACCGTATCCGTCAGCAGCAAAGGCTGTCCATTGGGCAGTTCTATCTTCCGCGTCGTGGTATCCAGCGTGGCGAAGAGCATGTCCCTGGCCATGACTTCCGAGCCGGACACCAGGGAAAGCAGGGACGATTTGCCCGCGTTGGTGTACCCCACGATTGCGGCCGTAGCCACGGCCTGCCGCTCCCGCTCCTTGCGCTGTGTGGCGCGCTGCCGGGTAACCATGACCAGTTCCTTCTGGATGGCTTCAATTCTGGCGCGCGCCAGGCGGCGGTCCACTTCAATCTGTTTCTCACCTTCGCCCCTGGCGGCGCCTCCGCCGCCCTTGCCGCCTCCGGAACCGCCGCCCTGGCGGTCCAGGTGGCTCCACATGCGGGCCATGCGCGGCAGGGAGTACTGCATGCGGGCCAGCTCTACCTGGAGCGTGGCTTCACGCGTACGGGCGCGTTTGGCAAAAATGTCCAGAATGACTTCTTCACGGTCAATCACGCATTCGTCAATCAGCCGCTCCCACTCTCTTTGCTGGGACGGCGCCAGCATGTTGTCAAACACCACGCAGTCCGCCCCGCAATCCACGGCAAGCTGCTTCACCTCCTGGGCCTTCCCCGTACCGCACAGGAATTTGGCGTGCATGTCGCGGGACTTGACGAGGTGCTTGCCCACTATGCCGATGCCGAGGTTGGAGACAAGGTCTTCCAGCTCGTCCAGCATGGCCTGCTTTTCCCCGGCTTCGGAAGGATCAAAATAGATGGAAACGAGCATGGCCCGTTCCACCATTTCCGGCTTTTCGCGGATTTCAAACATAGGGGATCTGTTAACGGAATTGCTTGCTGGAGGTAGGCTTGTAATCCTTCAGAGCAGACTCCGGATACTGGTTGCAATTACAGCCGCAGGAAGAGAGGAAGCCGGCCACGCAGGCCAGCGTCAAAAAGCTGATCAGTCTCATGCGGCCATGAGACCCGCCCGAAGCTCCGGAATCAAGCAAATTTTACTGCATAAACGGCCTGGTCAACTGTGGACGCGATCACTTTTCCGGACGTTTTTCCCAAACCGTCTCTATTCCTCATCATTTTTCCCCTGAGGCTTTTCCTCCGCATCCAGGGCAGCCATCCACAGGTTCCATTGTTCAATGAAGGACCGTTCCATCTGAAGCAGGGCATTTTCCTGCTGGGTGAGGGAAATGGTCTGCGTAAGGCTCCCGAAAATAAGAAGGGGCTTGGAGTACGTATCCGCTACAGGAGTGAATTCCGCCGGCTTTTTCTGACGGCATTCCCGCGCCAGTACATACAGGGAATTGAAAGCCACGTCATCCCAGCTGGCCTTATAGGCATCACTGCCTTCCCTGCTTTCCAATGGCTCTACCGTGAGCAAATGCCCCTCCATGCCCGTCACGCGGACCTTGTCCCCGTTTTTCAGCACGAGCGGCTTCCACGGCTTCTTTTCCAGCATTTCAGGCAGAATCTTTTCCAGGCGGGAGAACAGCGGCTTCATCCGGTCCGTCATTTCCCGCCGGGCGGCCAGCTTGCTTTTCACGACTGGGGAAGAAACCACCGCTTCCGCATCACGATAGAGGGCGGAAACCTGTTCATAATCCCCCGTTTTTTCCATGATGCCGGCCGCTTCACGGCAAATATCGTCATAGCTGCGGGACTGCGCGGCGCGCAGAGCTTCCTGCCGGGCAGCCTCTTCCAACGCTTTTTTCCGCTCCTGTTTCTCCTTGAGTTCAGCCAGACGAATGGCTTCCGCGGCCTCCCAGTCCCTGGCCTTCTGGTACTGCATCCGGAGATGATCCAGAATCCCTTCCAGCGCGGCATAGGAGGGAGGCAGGGAGGGAATCTCCCCCGTCATCATTTGTTCACGGAGAAAGTCTGCTGCAAACCGTTTGGCTTCTACTTCCGCGACCGATTTTTCCGGCATGTCCTTCACCTGTTTCAGGCGTTCATACTGCCCGGTATATTCCTTCAGGTTGCTGAGCCACGCAGAAGCCAGCTCCCGCACGCTCCGGTCCCTGTCGTCAGCGGTTTCCCCGGCAATGAGATCCCGGAATGCCCCGTATTCAGGCCACATGCCGCCGAGGTACCAGCATTTGAGCGCCATTCCCGCATAATAATGCACGGCCAGGTCGGAATTGCTCCGCAGGCCGGGCATTCTGGAATTCCGGTCTTTTGCGCCCAGGTACGCGACCAGGTCGCTGATATCCCGGGAGCGTTCCAGTTCCACGGGGTCTTTGCAGTCCCGCACCTTTTTGCCCAGCTCTTCCAGCCGCACAACCCCTTCCGGAAACTGGCCGCGCGTCCACATGCACAACACCTGGTTCACCCCCGCCCAAACGGCTGTGGAAAGCGGACAGTCCGGTTGGTCCGCCAGATCTCCGAACATGGCGGCAGCCTTCACCAGATCCCCCCGGTTCAGGGCTTTCTGGGCTTCATTGAACAGATTGCCGAAGCGGATGCTCCGCTCCAGCCTGGATTCCACGGCCGCGTTATCCTCCGCAGTAGTTCCCGCTCCCGCCGTAGGAGGCTGAACCGGGGGAACGGCCGCGGATGCGGCATTTGCGGCTTTGCGCCAGGAGACGACCCCCCACGTTCCCAACGCCAAAACAGCCAAGAAGGCGAGAGACAGAATGAACCCCAAGCGGTGTTTCCTGCGCCGGGCGCGCCGGGCATCAGCGGCACGCCGTTCCGCCCAAGTCAGGCCGGATTCCTGCATGCCCCGGGAATATTCCTCCTGGGCCTGTGCCACAGCGGCCATCAGTTCCGGGTAAGACGAGAAGCGGCCTTCCTTGTTGAAAGCCATCAGCTTGTCCACGATGAAACAGGTCAGCGGGGAAATATCGTTCACCAATCGGTCCAGCGGAGGAAGGTTTTTCTTGCTCTCCAGCAGGATGTCGGACGACTGGGAGGCATCCACCCGGGGCGGAGAACCCACCAGCATATGGTACATGGTAGCTCCCAGCGCGTACATGTCCGTGCGGAAATCTTCATCTCCGCGCAGCAGGGTTTCCGGAGCGGCGTAATAGGGCGTCACCCATATTTCCCGCTCCATGTCGGACTCGCTGTGCAGCAGGGAGAGGCCGAAATCCACGATCTTGGCTTCCCCGTCCGGGGCCTGGAGAACGTTGGCGGGCTTGATGTCCCGGTGCATGAGGCCCGCATTCCAGGCGGCATCCAGGCCGCGCACGATATCTAGGGCTATGGACAGCACCTTGTCTTCCGGCACGCGTTCCTCCGCCGTAATCAGGGAATCCAGGCCACTGCCCTCCACCAATTCCATGGCAATGTAAAAAAGCCCCTGGTCATGCCCCACGGCATAAATCTGCACCAGGTTTTCATGGGATACCCTGGCCATGATCTGGGCCTCCCTTTCAAATCGTTCGCTGCGGACGGCATCCCCCGCATACGTTTCATTCAACACCTTTAGGGCCACTTCACGTCCCAGGACGGTATCTTCCGCACGGAAAACCACGCTCATGCCGCCTTTTCCCAGCTTCCCGGTGATTCTGTAAGGCCCCATGCGCGTCTTGACGCGGGTCAGGGCTCCGCAGGCGGGGCAGACGGCATTGGCATAGGGAGGCAGCAGGGAAATGTCCATGGCCTGTCCGCACTCCGGACAATTGATGATGTTGTCTTGCTGGGAATTCATGAAAGCACAGCCGGCTGCGGAAGAAAAAATGGAAAAACGGAGGCGTCCTCTCCATATCCTTCTTTGTTTTTTAAGCAGCCGGAAAAACCGGCCCGGGGACGCATGCTCCGTAGATGGATGGCAAGGAGGGACCCTGTCCGGGTCCCTCCTGTAAAATTCCATCCGTTTGTCAGGAAATAGCCGGCAGAGAGGCCGCCGCTACGGCCTGCCCGTGGCGCTTGGTTTTTTCATCCGGCACGCGCAGCTGGATCTTCAACTGCGGGAATTCGGTGCGCAGCACTTCTTCTGCCTTGTCAATGATGATCTGCCCGCCGTCTCCGGAAGCCACACGGCCCAGGAAGAGCAGGTTGCGGATGTCGTAGAACCTGGCGTAATGCGCGATGGCATAGCCGAAGTGCACGCCGATGGTTTCATAGATCTTGCGGGCGCGTTCGTCGCCTTCGGCCATGGCGGCCTGCACCTTCTTGAGCTGTTCCGGGAAGGGCATGCCTTCAAACTGGAATCCGGCGCGAGGGGCCAGACGGGCCACGGCCTGCTGGGAGAAGTAGAGGGCGCCCACTCCCATGTCCTTGGACCATTCGTCCACGCCGCCTTCTTCGGAATAATCCACGGGGGCGAAGGCGAGTTCGTTCAACCAGGGCTTGATGTGGCCTTCCGGGTCCACGTAGCCGGCGGCTTCGGAAGTGCCCATGGCGACGCCGAGCACGGCGTTGTCGTTCATGCCCATGGCTCCGGCGAGGGCGGTCACTTCACCGTCGTTCACCACTTCAAAGGGAATATTGTTCCATTTTTCCTTCTGCAGAGTGCGGAACACCTTGCCGAGGGTCTTTTCAATGTCCTCCTGGCTGACGCCGCGGAAGAGGGAGGAAGTGCGCACCTCACTGTTGATGATGACGCCGGCGGAGGAACCGCCGATGGCGTCCACACGCGGAAGATGGGCAGCGGCACGTTCCAGGGAGTCCTGGATGCCTTCGATATGGTACTGCGGGTCCTTCTGGAAATACGGATCCCACACAACTTCCTCGGAGAAGACTACTTCCCCGTTGACCACGGCGGCACACTTGCGGTCGGAGCCGCCCAGGTCAAAGCCGATGCGGTAGCCGTCCAGATTGCGGCCCAATGTCATGGAACCGGAATATTCCTCAGGCAGTTCGTCCACGGATACCTTCTTCACTTCGATCGGGGAACCGTAAATCTTCTTGCCGATGAAATCCCAGTCAAATTCACGGATGCCGCCCTTGCAGTAACGGGAAGCCAGCATGTCCGCAATGGCGTCATCGCCGGCAACAAGGATGATGTTGCCGCCCTTCTGCCACAGCAGGAATTTCACGATGCGTTCCACATAGGTTTCATTCAGGGCAATGTTTTCTCCGGTATGGGGGAGAAGCTTGCCGGACCAGCGGAAGCAGGTCCCGTCATTGCGGGTCAGGGCGATATCCACTTGATGGGAGGCGGGATCGGCAGCAGCTTTGGCTTCAAATGCTTGATTCCAAAGAACGGCCGGCACAAAGCCGGGGTCCAGCACGGGCGTGATTTTGGGTTGAATATTCATGGCGATAATCCGTTGCGAACGTAGCATACCCGCTTTTCCTTGAAAAGTATTCATTCCCTTCCGAATGATTTTTTTTCAGGAACGCGGCGCGATAGCTCACTTTCTTCTGGCAAATCGCCATATTTCCACTAAAGAAGCATGTACCTTTCCCCGGACAGCGCCGCGTTGCCGGGAACGGCGCGTCATTCCAAGCTCATCTGCCCCATGAATGAATTAACGGACCAGCTTATTACCCTGTTTTCGGCCACCTTGATCGCCATCATGCTTATCGCCGTAGCAGCGGGCGTGTGCCGCCAGTCCCAGGCTCACGGCATAAAGCGTCCGCTGAAATGGAATATTCCCGTCGATCATCTGGACGGACTGGACATGGCAATGTGCGGCATCGTGGTCCTGTACTTCAGCATGGGCGCCCTGATGGCCGCGGCCACGCCTCCCGGCGCTTCCGCCCCGCCCACCACCACAAACATGGAGCTGGACAGCTACAAGGTATTCAACGGCACCTGCCTGAACCTCATTCTGGCCTTCGTCCTGCTGGTGCGCATGTTCCACAGCGGCAGAATGGATGCCCTGGGCCTGAAGAAGCATTCCCTGAAAATCCTGCTTTACGCGCCCGTCTGCGGCTACCTGCTGGTTCTTGCCCTCCATTTCCTTCTGGCCCAAATGGGGCTGTTCGAATGGATTGAACGGGTGACCCACGCTCCGGCGGAACAATCCATCGTCTCCGTGCTCAGGCATTCCGACAACGTCCCCCTCATTGCCGTCATCTGCTTCAGCGCCGCCATTGCCGCGCCCATCGTGGAGGAACTCATTTTCCGGGGCTACCTGTACCCCATCATGAAAAAATATACGGGAGCATGGTTCGCCCTGATCAGCAGTTCGCTCCTCTTCGGCATCATCCACGTAAGCCTGGTTCCCCTGGTTCCCCTGGCCCTGTTCGGGGCCATCCTGGTGCTGCTGTACGAATACACCGAATCCATCTGGACGCCCATCATCGCCCACTGCATTTTCAACACCACCACCCTGGTCAACATCCTGTATCCCGGCCTGCTGCTACCCTATGGCTCATGATTCCGCCATCCGCCAGGTAGGGGAAGATGCGCTCATACGCCGCCTTCTTCCGCTAATGACCGTCAATGACGGGCTGGTCACCGGCCCCGGAGACGACTGCGCCGTAACCAGAAACACCGGAGGAATGGACCTGCTCCTGAAAACCGACTGCGTGGTGGAAGGCATGCACTTCCTTCCCGGTACGGATCCGGAACTGATCGGCAGAAAGGCCCTGGCCCGCGCCATGTCGGACATCGGAGCCATGGGAGGCGTGCCGCGCCATGCCCTGGTCACCCTGCTGATTCATGCGGACCGCCCCGTTTCCCAGGTGGAAGGCATTTATATGGGGATGCGGAACCTGGCGGAACAATTCGGCATCAGCCTGGCGGGAGGGGAAAGCTCCGGCCTGACGTCCGACGGACTGATTATCAGCGTGGCCCTGACCGGAGAAATTCCGGAAGGAAAGGCTGTCCTGCGCAGCACCGCCCAGGCGGGCGACCTGATTGCCGTCACGGGCGTGCTGGGCGGGAGCTTCCCGACGGGACACCATCTCGCGTTCACGCCCAGGGTCAGGGAAGGCGGCATTCTGGCAGCCTCCGGACTGGTCACGGCCATGATGGACCTTTCCGACGGCCTAGGCGCCGACCTGCCGCGCCTGGCCGCCGCCTCCGGGCTGGGATTCCGCGTACAGGAAGAACTGCTGCCGGTCCGGCAGGGATTCACGGCTGCCCAGGCCGTTGCGGACGGAGAGGATTACGAACTGCTGATGACCTTCCCCCCCCGCCGCCGTGAAGAAATCCTGCGCCTGGCCTCCGAACGTTTCCCGGAAACGCCCCTCACCGTCATCGGTGAGATGACGCCGGAACCTTCCTCATCCCTCCCCGGAGGATACAGGCATTTCCAATAACCGGCTGCTCCGGAAAAACAGGAGGCCGGAAAAAGCCGAAGAAAGGGCCTGAAAAGAGTTATTCCGCCGGCTGGACGCTTTCCTGCTCCTGCTGGATGTAGGGAAGAAGCTGTTCATACGTGGCCTTGCCCATGTAACGCTTGATGGAACGTTCCGGAGTTTTGAAAATATCCACCAGGATCAGGCAGTCCAGCACATCGCCAAAGTTCTTGTCCACGCCGAAGGAAAGTATCTTCCCGTTCAGTTTGAGATACTGGCGGAGCAGCACGGGAATTCCCTTGCCGTCCTCCTCCACGTCCGCTACCAGCTGGGACAGGCCCTGCACATCCGTCAGGCCGATGGGCAAAATGCAGGATTCCGACCTTTTCAGGTCCGCCTTGCGCGGCGGATTGTAGGCCTTGACTTCCCGGCTCAGTTCCGGCTCCATTTCATGCGCCTTCAGGTAAGAGACGATCAGGGCGCGGGAAAGATTGGAATAGTCGCGGGAAATGCTCACCGTTCCGAACAAATAGCGGTAATGATGGTTGCGGGCCATGAACTGGCCGATGCCCTCCCAGATGAAGCCGAGAGCCAGCGGCCTTTTCTGGTATTCCGGCACAATAAAGGCGCGGCCCATCTCCAGCGAGCGGTCCAGCACTTGAAGAGCAGCCGGAGAGAATGAGAAGTATTCTCCGTTGTACAATCCCTTCACCCCATAGCGGGCAATAATCTTGTCCGTCTCTCCCATGCGGTAGGCGCCCGCAATCTTCTTCTGGACGCGGTCCCAGAGGAACAGGTGCTTGTAATGATTATCATACGTGTCCAGGTCGCACGCCTTGCCGGAGCCTTCCCCCACCTGGCGGAAGGTGTACTCCCGCAGTCGGCCTATTTCAATCAGGATTTTGGGAATCTGGAGAGCATCCGCCACGTACACGTCCCAGTCTCCATTTTCCTGGCGCGCATGCAGGCACTCCGCAGGAAGGGCGTCGATTTCCGCCTGTATGTCGTTGGCGGGCACGGGCGGAATCAGAGAAGCCATCTTTGTCTTCTTGTCCTTCCTGTGTACATGGGGGCGGCGGCTCTTTTCATAACCCTTGCCCAGCAGGTAGGTGCGCAACCGCAAATGGGAAACCATAGCTTCGTCAGAATCATACTGCCCGAGCTGGCTGAAGGGAATGGGCTTGCCTACCACGATACGGTGCGTACGGCGGCCGTCCCTGCCCACTTCACGCGGCAGGAAGGCGACGCGCGCCTTACGGTTGATCAGGGAAATTCCCTGGAAAAGCAGGCTGTTGCGCCCCGGGAAATATACCGGAACCACAGTAGCCTTCGTCAGCCGGATAATGGCGGCAATATTGGAATTCCACGGATCATCCGTCACCCGCTTGTGGGCCAGGGAAAAACTGGAAGCCGTTCCGGCGGGGAAAATGCCCAGCACGCCGCCCTTGCGCAGCCACGCAATCATCTTCCGCATTCCGGAAAGGTTCTTGCGCTTGGCGTTCTCATCCTCGTACACGTCCACCTTGATCAGCCAGGGTTCCAATTCCTGGCACAGGGAAAGCTGTTCATTGGCAAGAATGCGCACATCGTCCCGGACGCGGGTCAGCAATTCCCCGAACATGATGCCGTCCGACAGGCCGTGGGGATGGTTGGCGACAACAACCACAGGCCCTTTCTTGGGAATGTTTTCCAGATCGCCGGGCCTCAGCTGCAACTTGAGGTTCAAATGCCTGGCAGCCAGCTGGAAGAAGTTTTCCGGAGAACCGGACTCCTTGTCGCGGACGATCTTGTCGTACGCCCTGTTCAAACGTTCCAGACCAAGCAACTTTTCAGCGGACGCGGCCACCAGGGAAGGGAGACGCGTATTTTCGTCCAAAATGTCTTTGATATCCACCATCTTCGGGTGCTTGAGCCGGCCCATGCCCTGCTGTATAACGGATTTACGGGAAAAAGTGAAACTCTTTTTCCCATGCCGTCCGGAACGCGGTCTTGATTTCCGCGGGGGCGGCAGCTACAATCCGTACAGCTTCCGCCCCCATTTCCAACACAAAAAACACTCATGCACCCAGCCATTGCCATTGACGGTCCCGCCGCTTCCGGTAAATCCACCGTCGCCAAACTCATTGCGGACCGCCTCGGCTACACCTTCATCAACACGGGGGCCATGTACCGGGCCGTCACCTGGTACATGCTGGAACAGGGGATAGACCCGGCGGACACGGACGCCGTGCTGGCCGCCCTGCCCTCCGTTCCCCTCTCCTTCGGCAAGGACGGAAGCCGCTCCATCGTCCTCTGCAACGGCTCCCCCCTGACGGAGGAACTCACCCGGCAGGAAGTCAACGACCACGTATCCACCATCGCCGCCATTCCGGAAGTCCGCGCCCTGCTGGTGAACCGCCAGAGGGATTACAACCGCCAGGAGCCCGTGGTCATGGAAGGCCGGGACATAGGCACCGTGGTGTTCCCGGATACGCCGTTCAAGTACTTCGTCACCGCTTCGGAAGAGGTCCGCGCCGCGCGCCGCGCCGCGGAAGGGCTGACGGACTCCATCGCGGATCGGGACCGCAAGGATTCCTCCCGCGCCACTGCGCCGCTGGCGCAGGCGCAGGACGCCCTGCTGGTGGACACGTCCGACATGAGCATTGACCAGGTCGTCAACTTCATTACAGACAACATTCAACAAAAACTTTCCGCCAGATGAATTCCTTCTACTGGGTTTTCTACACGCTGTTCAAAAGCATCTCCAAGGCCTTCTTCTCCTGGAAGGTCATCAACAGGGAGAAGCTCATTGAGGACGGCCCCGTGCTGATCGTCAGCAACCACCAGAGCTTTCTGGACCCGCCCATGCTGGGAATCTCCTATGAGGAAGGCATCTATTTCTTTGCCCGCAAAACCCTGTTCCAGGGCATTTTCAAATGGGCGCTCCCCCTGTGCCAGGCCATCCCCATCGACCAGGAAAATCCGGACGCCGCCAGCCTCAAACACATCATCCGCCTGCTCAAATCCGGCAAGCGCGTCCTCGTGTTTCCCGAGGGTTCCCGCACGCCGGACGGGGAAATCCACGACGGCATGGGCGGCATCGGCCTCATCCTGAGCAAAACGAAAGTTCCCGTACAGCCCCTGCGCATCAGCGGAGCCTTTGAGGCCTTCCCCATCGGCGCCACCTTTCCCAGAATCCGCCCGGTCACCGTGACGGTGGGGGATCCCATTCCCTTCACTCCGGCGGAACTCAATGCCAAGGGCAAGGAGGCATACCAGCATTTGACGGACAAAATGATGGATGCCATCCGGGCCCTTCCCACGGAATAATCCCTTCCCCGGACTCCCGCCAGCCATGCTCTCCAGGCTGAAACTGATAGACTTCCGCTGCTACGGCAGCTTTTCCTGGCAGATACCCCAGCAGGGAGCCGTCATTCTGGGAAACAATGCCCAGGGAAAAACTACCCTGCTGGAGGCGGTCTGCTTCCTGCTGCGCCTGCAATCCCCGCGCACGGCACGCCCCAGCCCCCTGACGGCGCACGGCAGGCAGTCATTCGGCATCCGGGGGGAACTGCCGGGACAAATCCGGCGCATCCTGTGGTCCCCGGATGCCCCGGACCTCCAGGTAAACGGCGAACCGCGCAGGGACCAGCGCAGCTACCTGGCGGACAGCTACCCCGTCGTCTGGATGGGCAACGACGACCTTTCCCTGGTACGGGCCGGAGCCGATGCGCGCCGGAAATACATGGATTTTCTGGGCACCCAGTGGCACCCCGGCTACCGGACAGCCCTGTTCAGCTACAGAAGGGCGCTGAAAACGCGCAACCATCTACTCAAGCATAAAAGCCGGGACAGGCTTCAAATAGATGCCTACACGCGGCAGCTCGCCCTGTACGGCACGGAATTGAGAAGCCTGCGCGCCAGCCTTCTGGAGCTTCTCCTGCCCCACATCATCATGGCGTACCGCAGCATCGGCGGCAGGGCGGAACAGGTAGGTGCGGCCTACCGGGCGGCGGAGGAAGGAGACCTGTACGAACGGATGTGTGCCGGGCTGGACCGAGACATCCGGTACGGCCAGACCCAGAACGGCCCGCACCGGGACGACCTGGAAATCACGCTCAACGGCAGAAGCGCTGCCCAATTCGCCTCGGAAGGGCAGCAAAGAACCATAGCCATTTCCCTGAAACTGGCGCAGTCATCCCTGCTTACGGAAGAAACGGGACATACACCCATCCACCTGATTGACGACGTTTTCGGAGAACTGGACCCCACGCGCAGAATTGCCTTCCTCCAGGCGCTGCCCGCAGACGCGCAAAGCCTCATCACCACCACCCATCTGGACTGGTTGCATGACACTCCCTGCCCCCTTCCGGCCTTCCGGCTGGAAAACTTCACGCTCAGGTCCGTTCAGGGTTGAATTCCCCCGCCAGGACCACCCAAAACGGCAGGCGGAAAACCGCGCCAATGGCGCTATTCCTCTACCCAGGCGTTCAATATTTCCACAATGTACATCTTGTGGAAATCTCCTGCTGCGTACCACTCCGAGGAAATTGCCCTGTCCAGAAAACATTCCGGTTTCAGGGCCTCCGCATACAGTTTGCGGCATTCCAGCACCAGCCTGGCTTCCGTAAAGCTCACATTGCCATTTTCCGTAAAATACGGAGACAGGCCGGAAGCGGCTACCTTGTCCGTATCCCGACCACTCGTCGTTCCGCAAACGCTCAGCGCCTTATGATATTCATGGCTGAAAAAGGACAGCGTGAATTCCTCCCCCTTCTCGATAAAATCGAACGTATATCTCTGCGGGCGAATCACAACAAATGCTACGGGTCTCTTCCACATAAAGCCCAAGCCGCCCCAACTGGCCGTCATCATATTGAAATGCTCCGGCGTTCCAGCCGTCACCAGCATCCAGTCGTGCCCAATCAACTGCACGGCATTATCCCGAATTTCCTTTGGATCAATTTTTTTCATCGTGGTCTCTAACGTTCATTCGCATATCATCCTACACTTCTCCGGCTATATGTCAAAGCCGCGGAGCGGCTGGGATGACGCGGAAAAGGCGTCCCCTCCCTGCCGGAAACACCCTTCGTTTGGAGTTGCATTTCCGGGATGGCGGCCCTAGCATTCCCGGGATGAACCATACCGCGCTGGAAGACAAGCTGGGTTACCGTTTCAAGAACCCGGACCTGCTCAGACAGGCCCTGACCCACCCCAGCACGGACAGCAAGCCGGAAACGCGCCGGACATATGAACGGCTGGAATTCCTGGGAGATGCCATTTTACAGCTCGCTGTTACCCAGTACCTTTACCGCCACATGCCCCAGGCTCCGGAGGGAGTGCTGACCCAACTGCGCGCCCGCACCGTCAGCCGCGCCAACCTGGGCAAATACGGATTTATCCTGGAACTGGACAAATACATCACTTTGGGCAAGGGAGAGGAAAAAGCGGGCGGCAGAAGCAAAAACTCCATCATCGCCAACACGTTTGAATCCGTCTTCGGGGCCATGTCCCTGGATTCCGATTATGAAACGGCCAAGGCCATAGCCCTGCGCGTTCTGCACGACGCCCTGCACTCCGCCGCCAGCCATCCCAAGGAAATCAACCCGAAAGGGGAGCTCCAAGCCATCCTTCAGGACATCCTGCCGGAAACGCCCTCCTATGAAACGGAGGAAAAGGGCCCCAGGGATTCCGCTGACCGTTTTGAATCACGGGTGTTCTGGCACGGCCATACGGTCGGCGCCGGGCGCGGCTCCAGCAAAAGGAAGGCGGAAGTAGCGGCCGCAGCGGATGCCCTGGCGCGCCGGGAATGGCTCCGCATCACCTTGTAAACACTGGCGGAACAGGTGGCTATTTTGTCACTCTTAAGCCTTGGACAGACCTGTGGCTGGTTTGATAGACAGAAGCCGTCTCCGTGAGGAAGAACCTTCCCCCGGAAGACCTTCTCACAGACACACACCAACCATAGAAAACAAATGAAGACCTATACTCTCCCCGTCATCGGCATCATGACTCTCGGAGCCTCCGCCTTTGCCAACACAACTCCGTCCAAGGCCTCCACCGGGAACGCCTTGCTGGCCCGCGACAGCTTCTCCACCTGCCAGTGGCTCGGCGACCGCTTCAAATGGTTTAATGCGGAACGGGATCACAAGAATCCCTACATTCAGGAATTCAACGTCTCACTGCGCATGCAGTACGGCCTGGACTGGATCGACCCGAACGGAGAGGGGCGCGTGATGGGTGAAAAGGAAGGCAACGGCCGCCGCTTCAATGACGAATGGCGCCGCTTCCGCGCCGGCTTCAACATGAAGTTCCTGAAAAACTTCAAGCTCAACAACGTATGGAACATTGGCGGCATGGACGGTCTTGAAAGCTATAATGCGGCAGAAAACCGCTGGGACACCTCCGACCTGACCTATTCCCTCTATGAACTGAATCTGGAGTACAAGGGCGGTCCCATCACCTATGCTATCGGCAAAATGAAGCCGCGCATCACCGGTGAATACCGCACCTCCTCCTCCGCCATCCTGACCATTGAACGCTCCATGCTGGTCAACCAGCTCCGTTCGGAAACCAACTACGGTTTCCAGATGAACAACTCCGACAAGAAAGACAAGATCGGCTGGGCGGCAGGCATCTGGCTGAACGGCAACGGCGGCACCGGAACGGGCAGCTTCAACAACCGCATTGAACCCGCCTTCAATTCCCAGGACAACTGCTTCGTTACCGGCACCCTGAGCTACGACACCTCCAATGACGTGTTCCTCAAGAAAAGCCGCCTGTGGCTGGACTACGCCCACAACTTCACCAAGTGGGGCGACGACGCCCAGAACAAGGCATACGACAGCCTGCACGATTACAGCTTCAAATCCAAGTACCAGGGCACGGGCGCCAAGGACGTGGTGGCACTGACCTGGGAAGGCTCCCAGGGGAACTTTTCCTTAATGACGGAAGTCATGGCCGGCTTCAATGTCATCGGCATGAAAGCCGGCGCTGAAAACGTCTTCGGCGTGACCATCATGCCGTCCTACAAGTTCACCCCCCACTGGGAAGGTGTGGTCCGCTACCAAATGGCGGCAGGCAGCAATGCCGTGAAGTGGGAAAAGCGCTACACGCAGAACTCCACCTATTCCGGCACTTCCGACTGCATGCAGGCTCTGTACCTGGGCGTGAACTACTACATCTTCGAATGTAACCCGAACATGGCCAAGATCATGGCGGGCGTTGAATATGCCCATTCCAACGGTACGGACGCCAGCAAGCAGAAGGGCTTCACCGGCTGGAGCTACAACATCGCCTTCCGCACTAACTTTTAATCTGCCGAACGGCACATCCCGCCCATATATGGCCGCCTCTATTCAGGGACGGCCATTTTTTATGGGGGAAAAACCCACGCGGCAGTTCCCCCCAAAAAATAGCGGCTGTCACTTCCGTAATGCCTTCCATATTCAAATACCTGGTCCTTAGCAAATCGGAAGAAGCATGCCCCATTTCCAGCTGCAATACATGCAAATTCTTGAAATGCCTTGCAAAGTAGCTGGCGAACGTATGCCTTAAAATATCCGCAGGCCACTTCTTCTCCTTCCCGTCCCATCCGGCCAGACGCCTCACCTCCCTCCACTTCGCCGACCAGTTACGCGGACACACGCTTCCTGCCCCGAATCCCATGGCCGCTGCTCTTTTCAGCAAGTTTTTTAAAACCGGCCGAATCGTTACGATGCGAGCTCCGCCTGTCTTGCTGTGCCGCGCCCTTAAGGAAACCATGCCCTCCCGTAAATTAATCTGCGTCCAATCCAGGCGCTTCACCTCCTCCGGACGAATGCCGGAATACAGCATAAGACCAATCGCGGCCAGGCACGCTCCGCTGGCACATTCCTCCGCCGCCGTCAGCAGCCGGTGCACTTCTTCCAGGGACAGCACGGGAATGGGAATTTCCTTCAGCCTCGGAAGATCTACATACGTCACCGGGTTTTCCCGGCACCAGCCGCGTTTTACGGCTGTTCCGAAAACACCGCTAAGCACCAACCGGGCCTTATGTCTCTGTCTGAGGGTGCCAAATGATTTTTCCAGCCACGCCCGGCATTCCTGAGCCGTGATAAAACATACGGGCCTCCGGGCCATTTCCGGACAGCACCTTAACAGACGCCGGCTGATATAGCGGAAATCATCCCGGGTTCTTTTCCTCCGGTCATGCCGCGCCTCCATGGCCTCGTCCACGGCTCTCTTGAACGCCACTGTTTTTCTTCTGGCAATTAAAGCCTCTTCTCCCAGCCGGATGCATTCCCTCGCTCTCTTCCGCCTTCCTCCACGCCCCCTGCTGGCCTGTAGCAATTCATGCGCCAGCTGGGCGGCCTCCACTACGTCCAGACCTGTTTTTCTTAAAATAGTCAGTGCCGCATGGTCCATTGCTGATATTTCCTCTTTCATTCCATCTATTTTGCCGCGGGTTTGGAATCCGTAGTCAAGTAAAAATAGTTCTTTATTAATCAAAAGGTTCAGTAATTGCCTCCCATTACCCTTTACCGTACCTTCACCCCTGTAATTCTTTTCCAAACCGTTTAATGACAAAGAGGACGCAAGAATGCCTATACGGATTCCAAATTCGTTATCCACCAGCGTAGGCCTTCTCTTTTGGGCATCCGCGGTTGCATGACGCCGCATGAAACCTCCCACAAGGGAAGGCCTGTCAAACCAATTAATTGAAATCCAATCATGAAAAAACTCCTCATCCTGCTCTCATCCTCCGCCCTGCTCTGCAGCTGCGGCGGCCTCTCGGAGCGCCCCACGGGGCTGGTATATGCCAGCGTAGCAGATCCCATCGCCGCTACCAATTCCTCCGGTTCCCGCACCGGGGTAGCCACGGCTACTTCATACCTCGGCCTGGTTGCCGTGGGCGATTCCTCCATCTCCGCCGCCAAGGCCCAGGGAGGCATCAGCACGGTCTCCAGCGTAGACGTCAAACGTGAAAACATCCTTGGCGTCGTCAGCAAGTACACTACCACCGTCAAAGGCAACTAATCCTCTTGCGGTGTCTTCATACAGCCGTGCGCCGGAAGGTGCACGGCATTCTCCTTCCCCCTCTTCTCTTTGCCACCCTTCTTTTGTTTTAGCCCCATGAAAATTTATCTGCCACTCACTCTCCGCACGACTTTACTTTCCGCCCTGATTCTCGCAAATCCGTTTCCCAAGGCTGAAGCCGGCTACCTAAACGGCCTCGATATGGAAACCGACGTCTGGACAGACCTCATTAGAGAAAATGCTATCCTTGATTCATGGTATCGAATTGATATTTCAAATAGTTCATCTGCGGCCGTAGACACAAATTATTTAACAATCAGCAATTCGGGGGAAATTATTTTCAACAGCACCGGGTGTTATATTGGCGAAGAAATAATTTTCACGAACAACCACGGCAACATCACCTTTTCAAACAGCTCCATAGGCCTTTCGTTAAAGATTCCTGTTGGGGGACATGAGGGCGGCGGCATAAATTTTACGAATAATCAAAGCGACATCACTTTCTCAGGTAACTCAAGGGGAGCCATTTCCTTATATAACAGCCTCTACGCGGACTCTGGAGATTTAAATTTTACAGAAACCTTGGGCGATATCTCCTTCTTAAGTAACTCAAGCGCCTCTAGCCAAACTGCTCCCGACAGCGACAATTACGGAGCGGGTGGAGCTATTGACTCCAAAAGAGGCAATATAAATTTTACGAAAAACCATGGCAATATCACCTTTTCCGCCAACTCGGTCACTCAGGGCGCTATTTATAACTTCAGCGGAGGAGCCATTCGAGCCATATCTGGCAATATAAGCTTCACAAAAAACCAAGGCAATATCATCTTCTCAGAAAACAGCGTTTGTGGTGGCGAATTTAATGGAATCATTACGACCCAGTTTGGAGCCGTAAGCTTCACAGACAATTCTGGCAACATTATCTTTAAAAACAACAAAGGTAGAGCAATTTATAGCTATTCCGGCGAAAGCATAAGCTTTGCTAGAAATCAAAGAGATATCATTTTTTCAGGCAACACAGGAACTGCCATTTGCTCTTCCTGCGGCATAACCACCTTCACGGGGAACCTGGGTGATATCACCTTCTCCGACAACTCTGCCACCTCAGGAGGGGCCATTGACGGCAACACAACCTTCACGGGGAACCTGGGCGATATCACCTTCTCCGGCAACTCTGCCGCTTCAGGAGGAGTCATTACCGGCAACACAACCTTCACGGAAAACCAGCGCAACATCTCCTTCTCCGGCAACTCTGCCGCTTCAGGAGGAATCATTGACGGCAGCACAACCTTCACGGAAAACCAGGGAGACATTACCTTCTCCGACAACTCTGCCGCTTCAGGAGTTATTACCGGCGACACAACCTTTATCACGAATAATAAGGGAGACATTACCTTCTCCGGCAACTCTGCCATCTCGGGAGGAGCCATTAATTTCTCTCAAAAACTGAGTATTGCCAATAACAAATCCGTTATTTTTCAAGGCAACTCAGCCAAAGACCTTGGAGGCGCCATCTATAGCCATAACAGAAGTTATCTCTCCATTGTCAACAATGAGACTGTTGAATTCCGGAGGAACTACGTCAAGCAATATGATAAAGAAGGAATACTGACCGGGGCGGTGCTCAACAGCATAGCTCTCGAAGATAGCGGAACTCGGACACTTGAACTTTCCACCGGCGCAGACGGCGGAACCATCACCTTCTACGATCCCGTCAAAGCCTCCAATACTATGTTCTCTCTGAATCTTTATAAAGACAGTGAAGGCAATTCCGTGACGGGAAACGGAGCCATTGTGTTCTCCGGCCTTCATGCAGAAGACGACCTGAAGCAAATTTTCCAAACGCTGGGACTGGACACCACCGGGGAAGCCTTCCGAAGCTCCCTGACAGAATCCCTGAGCTCCTCCATAACATACGGAAGCACTGTCATTCTGCATGGAGGTTCCTTAAACGTCGCCGATAGAGCCATTTTAAATATATTAAAAAAGAAAAATTTTAACTCTAATTATCTAGCCAAGGCAGATTCCACCACGGAGCTTTCCAATAACGGGGTTCTGAATATTGAGGGATCCGCCACGTTTGAATGTAACGGCAATTCCTACGCCTACCTAAACATTACCGGAGGCTCCACCATGAAGACGAGCGGGGATTTCACCTCCTCCGGCTACACCAAACTCCACGAGGGAACGTTGGATATTGGCGGAAACACTGTCGTGAAAGACGGAGGCAGGATCGAATTCCAAAGCGGCTCCTCCTTCACGGCAGGAGGCAAGTATACTGTCCGGGAAAGTTCTGCCGTTGAATTTACAGGATCGGGCACGGCATTAACGGCGCAGCAGATCGTATTTGAACAAGGCTCCTATCTGAATCACTACCGAGGAACGGGGTCGACTCTGAAGGCGCAATCCGTCACCATGACGGGATCGGAGCTGCGGCTCAGGCCCCAGAATGACGGTTACGCATTAACCGTTGATGCGAATCTGGACCTGACGGACAGCACCATCTGGCTCTCCCCGGAAAACTCCGGCAGTATTCCTTCCTATGGCACCAACGGAATCGATGTCACAGGAATACTTTCCGTTTCCGGTTCCACCACCATCAACCTGAACAGCGAATATGCCAGCCTGAACGATGAAAAAAACGCAGGCCTGACGCTTTTCCGACTCAACGGAGAAACTGCCGGAAGCAACTTTACCGGCAATATCTCCGACTGGACGCTCCAGAGCTGGACGGAAACTTATGATGCCGGCACGCAAACCTGGATAAATACCTTCAACCCGCTGGAAAACGCGGAACTGGCAACCACGATCCTGTCTGGGGGGAAATGGGGGGTCATCCTTAAACTGGAAGAAGGGTCAACACCCACGCCCGGTGAAGACGATATTTATGTAGATACCGGAGAAGAAAAATCCATTACTGACCTGGGCAAACGCGTCTATCTGCAGGGCGGTACCCTGGACGCGACCGGCATTCCCCAGAACACGCCGCTCACCAACCAGATCATTGTAGAAGGCACAGACGGCCTGCTGGTCATGAATGAAGACCAAAGCCTGATCCTGACGGGCAATCTGACGGGCAAGAAAGGGATCGGCTACGACATTGACGGAACCGCCGGCAACAGCTCCGGCGGCGTCGCCATCGGCAGCAGTAACGGCTCCCTGAACAGTAGCGCCGTTGACCTGAGTGGGGAAAGGTACAACATCGCCTCCCTGAATGTCCGCAGCGGCCTGGCCGACATCAAAGAAACAGCCTCTCTGGGTCACGAAAACACAGTCATTACCGTCGGTTCCTCCCGCAACAGCGGAGAAACCAATGCCTCCCTCATCAATAACGGCGCCATTCAGGGCAGTTCCCTTACCGTGAACTCCGACGGATCCGTGACCAACAACAAGGCATTGAATGTTGCGAACATCAACCTGAACAGCCAGTCCGCCCTGGCCAACACGGGGGATTTGACGGCTGAACAAATCACCGTGGCGAAAGACGCGCTGTTGAACAACAGCGGCTCTCTGGAAGGCAACGTTACCCTCCAGGGCTGGATGAGCAACAGCGGCCAGACTACCGGCATGGTTCTGGTGCAGAATGGCGGCATCCTTTCCGGCGGCGGCTCTTTTGAGTCCGTCACCGTCCGGCAGGGGGGGCGTTTGAATATTCAGGGGGCGGCCAACTTCAATGGCCTGACATTTGAAGAAGGCTCCGGAATGGCGTTTTCCGTCAACGGCACAAGACCGTTCAGCACCGGGATGAATGCGACAGACACCTATTTCCACGCAACCGTGGGAACCCTGTCGCTCGCTGGAACGCCGTCCATTGAGGTACACGTCGGCTCCGGACTGATTGCCGCAGGTTCCGAGTCCTTCACACTGAACCTGCTCCAGGCGACTGAAATCACCGGAGACGCCGCGCTGGAACAACAGCTCCATCTTACCGGAGAAACCGGCCTGCTGGAAAACGGCGGAGTTCTGGCCTGGAACCCGGAAACAGGGCTTCTCACCTTCTCCGGCAAGCTGAACATTGCTGCCGCCTCCGGCCTGGCAGGCCATGACGCCGCGCTGTTGGCAGACACCCTCTGGAGCAGCGTCTCTTCCGTCGCTTCCTTCGCACGTACGGCAAGCGCGCAAGGCAAGATGGCAGGGAACAGATCCTCCCGCCTGTGGGGAGCCGGCCTGGGGTACTTCACTTCCATGTCCTCCATGGACTCCCTGAGCGGATTTTCCTATCAAGGCGGTGGCTATGCCGTCGGCACGGATGTAGCTCTCGGAAAGGATGCCGTGGCAGGAGCCGCATTCGGCCAGATGTTCGGGACCCACAAGAGTTCCGACTCCATGCTCTCCGACAAACAGAGGTCCTTCATGTTCGCCCTGTACGGCAACGTCCGCAAGGAACTAGCCCGCGGGCATGAGCTGAATCTCTCTGGTTACTTCTCCTACGGCAGCATTGACCACGCCGCCAGAACGCACGTGGGCGGTTCCCGGCGAACACCCGGACGGGCCCGCTGGGATGACAATGTTTACGCCTTCGGCCTGCTGGCCGACTGGGACATCAAGATCAGCAATACCTTCACCGTGTCCCCCTACACCGGGATCACCTACATGTACGGAACCCAGGGCCCCATTGAAGAAACCTTTGACGGCGGCAGCCGCTCCTTCGGGAATGGGGGTCTGCAGTCATGGAGCATTCCCGTGGGTGTCAGCCTCAAATCCGTCTGCGGTCTGGGCAATGGCCAGGCCCTTCTGCCGGAACTGAGCGTAGCCTACGTAGGGGACATCGCTCGCAGAAACCCGTACACCCGCACCTGGACAGCCGGACAATCCGTAACCGGGCGGGGACATACCCCCGGCAGGCACGCCCTGATGACACGTGCCGGCCTGGGCTGGCAAATCAACAGGAACTGGCAGGCAGGCGCTTATTACACGCTTGAAGTCCGCAGCGGACAAACCAACCAAAGCGTCAACCTCAACGCCTCCTACAGTTTCTAATCCTCCTCAGCGGGCTGAGGAATGCAGCCGGATTCCGCAGCCTGCTTATCAGGCAACTCTGAAAAAACAACAACATCATACACATTATGAAAAAAACCATCACCGCAGCATGCGCACTCATCCTGACTCTTGCGTCAGCATCCTGTCAGAAAAGTACAACGGAACAGTTCCTGAACACGCAGGAAGAGATGATTGAGCTTATGGAAAACATCAAGGATCAATCCAGTGCCAATAAAGCGGCAGAAAAGATTGCCAAACTCCGGGCAGAATCGAAGGAACTGGAAAACTCCATGTCCCAAGAAGAGAAAAAGAAAATGTGGGATACGGAAGAATATAGAAAGTTTCTGTTTAAAAAAGAACCCGTAAAAATGGAGCTATTTCAGAAAGACTACTATGGCTCCTACGAACTAAGGCAAGCGATGTACGGAATGTAACCATTCCGAAGGGCAATATTCGTAACAGGTCATACTATGTCCAGATTTCCCATTTCATTGAAACAGTGCGGCATCTTATCAGTTGCTTCAGTGGCTCTGTTTTCGGTCTCCTGCTCCCCCATTGTGGCGGAATACACCTACCGGGGAACAGTAACCGGCACAAGTGGAAAGCAGACGCGTGAATTGACCGTCACAGAATATCAGGATGGAATAGTTTCAGGTAAATTGAGCATACCATCATCCCCAATCATGGAACCATCCTCCTGTGGGAGCATTGGCGGAAGAATTGAGGGCAGGCGGATTGAATTCCAGCTTACATCATTGGGGCAATCCTACCTAAGTGCCAAAATGGCCTCCATGAGCAATGCAGGCACTATTGTTGCCTACATAGGGAATATTTCCGGCAATCGTCACATTATCAGTGGAAAATGGCATGCAGCCAATGATCGGAATTCCTATCTTCGGGGTGGTTCGTTCTCCTTTCACCTGACTAGAAAAAACGGTAAACCTGTTGCCAAACCCAAAATCGCTCCTGCAGGAATTAATACGATGAAAATTGAAGGAGGTCCTGACGGATGGACGATATAATAAACATTTCAACCTGGAATCTCCACAGCACAACCTGGCGGCAAGATAAGCTTGATACCCCATTCCCTTTCATTTTCTGAACCATGCACCTGAAGGATTCCCATATAACCCCCTCACCGGATAATGCGGCGGAATCACAAACAGACTTGCCGCCCCTGCCCTCTGCGGTCGCGCCTGAAGTCCCCCTGCCGGAAGTGCCGCTCCCTCTGCCTCCGGCCACCCCCGAACCGCCTTTGCCGGAGATTCCGCTTCCTCCCCCTCCGGCCACTCCCGAACCGCCCTTGCCAGAGATTCCGCTTCCTCCCCCTCCGGCCACTCCCGAACCGCCCTTGCCGGAGATTCCGCTTTCTCTGCCTCCGGTCACGCTCCCTTCCAATTCCGGACAAAAGAAGCAACTAAGCTGGCTCATTCCGACAGCAGTAGTCATCCTGGCAGCAGGCGGATGCTTAGGCTACTATTTGTACACAGAAAAAAAAGCCTTTGCGGAACAAACCGTTCAACTGGAAAAAGATACTGAGGCCTTGTCTGAAACAATAACTCTTCTGCATCAAAAACAGGAAGAAGCCCGGAAGGGCAATCAAACCAAACTCCTGAAGGAAAAAGAAAATATCCGCCTTCTGGAAACATTGCAAAAAAAGGAAAAGGCCGTGGAACAAATCCGGCAAAAGCACAACTCCGTCCTTGCTGAACAATCCAACGCCATAAAACGCATAGAAGCCCTGGAAAAAGAATTGGGTGAAAGTACCCGGAATAATATCGAAATACCAAGGAACGGGAGGAACTTCGTGGAATGTGTCAATAGCTCCACCGTCAAGGCCCCCATGATCAACCCGCCTTGCCCGGAAACCGACAAGAGCCTGTTACAAAACAGCCTTGCCTACCTAAGGGCACGCAAACAAGGAACCGCCGCTGCGCTTTCCGATCACTTTGCCCCCTATTGCAATTACCAGTACGCCAACAATCGGGAAGTTTCCAGGGAAATAGTTATAAATGAAATCCGGAAATTCTGGAATAAATGGCCCCAGCGCAATTATCGCCTTCTCGAAGTAGCCTACAAGAATAATCACGTGGAAATTATTTACATTTATAAGTATGCCGACCAGAGAGGCCGAAGCCTCCAAGGATACGCCAAGGAGATATGGGAGACCAACTCTAGCGGGCAAATTATCCATTGGCGGGAGGAACTCAATTCAAAAACTCCCCCAGCCGCCTCCGAAGGCCACCGCATCATATCCAAAAATAATTGACCGCCCTTACCCCATGAAAATCCTTATTCTCTCTTCGGTTCTAGCTCTCTCTCTGGGTTTTCCGGGATGGTTGTTCAGGTCATACGGACAAAACCGGGAACTATTCCAGCATGCCGTGCAGAAAACCGCCTCCCTGGAAGAAGAAAAATCCTCCTTGGAAGAACAACTCAACAAACATCATCCGAATACCCAGAACCCTGATGCCGATTCCATTTTGGGGAAACAAGAAGAATATCTTAAGCGGCAAATACTCAAGCAGGATCAAAATATGGACGCCCTGCAGCGTTTCCTGCAGGAAAGTGAGCACCAACTTCGTTTACTGAAAACAAAGGAACGGGAGCTGAAAAATCTGCTAGAAAAAAAGAAAAAGGAGGAAGCCAGCATCATCCATGCCCCGCAATCCATCGCCGGAGCTACCATTACCATTGAATACAAACTGGAAGGAGAAGACAACGTTTCTAAAAAAACGCTCAAATCAGGGGAATACTGGATTAATAAAAGCGACTATATACCTCAAAGAAATACTGCCCTGATCTCTTTTGAGTACTCTGAACAATTTAATGCCCAAAAATCCAGGAATTGGATCATTACCAGCGCCAGTTCTTTTAAAGAGTGGGTGAATGATGACAAGAAACAACTGGCCGTCATTACGTTCACCGGCAGAAAGGGAAACACATACACAGGCACGGTCAAGGGGTATATGGTGACCAATATAGGACAGGAGATCGGGATCAAGCTTGCCGGCATTGTCATTACGCTGCCCTAATAAACAATGTGATGCAGAATGGGCATGAGAACGGCTCACTTCCCTTCCTCCCTGTTGTCAGAAATGATCTATTCACCCTTGGCGGAGAAAGATTGGAAAAGGCGGAAGCCTACCGGAACCAACCGTCACATGCCGCCGTTCTCTAGCTCCATATAAATCCCACGCAAACTTTTGCGGCCAACAGATACACACCATTCATGCCGTTATGAATGAATCAGATAAAACATACTATTATGCCCCTCCCGGCGGACAAGCCTCAGGCCCCGTCAGCGAACAGGAACTGCGCAAGCTGCTGGAACAGGGAACCATCCATGAATCCGACAATGTCATCAGGAAAGGGGAAACCCAATGGCGTCAGATCAGGCAGGCGCTGAAGAATTATGACCAGTCCGGGAAAGACACCGCATTTGTTCCCTCCCCCATCCCTGTCTTCTTGCCGCCCCTGCCAACGGAGCGGCAAGAAGAGAACCGTGTTTCTGCCATCGACGGAGCTGTCCAGATCATGGATATAGTCGAGAAAACTCTCAATGACCTCAATACGTTTATAGATAACCGTCTGTACAGTTTGTTCGGATTCAGAAAATTGGTGCCTTACTTTAAAAAGTGGGTCAATTTCACCATTCATCTGACAAGTGTGATGACGATTTTGACATCCATCCTGTTGGCTTTTGCCGTTGCTTCCATTGTTTCCGCCCCCAAATCCATGTACATGAACCCTTATTCCACGTTCAATACCAGAGCCATGGAAACCGCACAAAAGGCAGCGGAGGCAAACGGCGGGATGTCTGGAGGGACCTTCCTGACGGCGTTGGGAGGAGGCTTTCTTCTAGGCGTCATCCTGCAATACATTTCCGGCTTGTTCTCAAAAGCCAATGTCAACTATTTCTATAACAGGAAGCCGGTGTTATCCTCCATGTTGCTGCCCCGGCTCAATGTCATCATATTGTGTATTTTATTGCTTGGCACGCTCATTTCCCTCTTCTTTGTAAAAGGGCTCTTTATTTTTCTGGCGATTCTGGCTCTGGCTTCCCAGTTGTACATGATGTGGCTGCATTTGAATTGCGACCGACTTTTCATGGAAGTGACGGATAAGGAAGCCTCCGGGCCTTCGGACCTTATTGGATATATGATGTATCAGCTCCGCTTCGCGCTGGTAGCGGCGCAGACGCTAATTCCCGTATGGTTGTTGGGATTGTGCGGCTTTTGTTGTTCCGTCCTCTTTTCCGAAGACAAGGGAGGTCTCCTTGTTCGGTTGCTGATGTCGGGAGAATTGTCCATATGCGGCGTGATTGGATGGCTCTCACTGCTGGCAGCGCCCATAGCTCTTCATTTGTGCTATATCTTCGCGGCTCTTGTGCCGGAACTGCTTTTATCCATCCTGAGAGGCTGGAAAAAATCCTGACACCATTACTTTACGTCACTCATGTCCGGGCAGAACATATTTCCTGACGGTCTTCGCCCTGATTCTTACAGAATCTGCACCTGTCCGCACGGGAGATTCGGCATCAGTTACCTGAACGGGAAAGCCATTCCTGCAAGGGTAAGTTTCATGGCTTCCTGATGCGCTGTCCAGCCCCCTCCGCATCGCCATCACGCTGGCCAATAAAGACGCCAAGCGCTTTTCCAACCAACAGATACATATATTGAACCGTTATGAACGAATCAAATAAAACATACTATTATGCCTCAGCCGACGGACAGGTTACAGGCCCCGTCAGCAAACAGGAACTGCGCAAGCTGCTGGAACAGGGAGCCATCCGTGAATCCGCCAATGTCATCCGGAAGGGGGATGCCCAATGGAGCTGTTTAAGTGACATCCTGCCGCCGCAAGGCAGACCCGGTTCTTCAGAGCCTTCCAGACAAAATCAAAAATTCCATGCTCTCGCCAAAGGAGAGGTAGGCAAGGGATTTCTGTCTATTTTATTGGATACGTATGCCATTGCCTTCAAAAACTTTTTATCTGTTTTTCTGGCAGTTATCCTGTGGATTTTAACCATCTGGATTCCATACATCCATATAGGAACCACGATAGCCATATTTAATCTTCCTGTGGATTTGGCCAAGGGAAAAATTATTTCTCCAACATGTATTTTTGCCAGACGCTACAGGCAATTCTTTGGAGAATTTTTTATCATGGCTTCTCTAATGATCTTCGGAATAGCGATTGGTTTATGTCTCTTTATCATCCCCGGCATCGTCCTGGCCTATTCATGGATGCTGGCGCCTATTCTTTTGATTGACAAGGGAGTCAATCCCACAGAGGCACTGACATTAAGCAATAAATACACTTACGGGAACAAGTTTTCCTACTTTCTGGCCTCAATTGCTCTATCGGTATCGTTTGGGGTTCTCCTCGGTCTCATATCCCTGGTCAGTTCCGACCTGGGTATGGTCATTAACATTTTGTTGGCTCCGGTAATGGGAATCTCTCTCATTGCAGCTATGTATAAAAAACTTGTTCTCTCAGGAACGAAGGAAGCTTGATTCCTCAATCGTCCTTCCCGCAAAGGAACGCATCCCGAACGTTTGCTGAAGAATCCGGATTCCAATATTTCAACAAATGATGCAGGCTCTTTCGTTACCAATGAAAATGACGGCTCTCGTGTTACTGTTCATGTTTTACGGTAATATTTCAAAAGGAGCTCCGGAAAAACAGCAAAACGGAATAGTCCCTGACAAGCAGGAACTGACGGTGCTGCTCAAAAAATCCAGTAATCCAAACAACGAACAACAAGCCAATAGAATCAGGGTGAAACTCTGGTTCTATTGGGAAAAAAGACTTCAACGGGTTTACCAGCGCTTGCAGAGGTATTACGCGCTCCGTCCGGAACTGGCGGAACCGTTAAAGACTTCCCAGCAAGCGTGGCTTACCGCCAGAGACGCCACCATGTATGCCTACGGATTCTGCCTTAAAAAAGGTGATGAAAACAGGAAAGAGGACGGGTGGTTCAAAGCCAATATGAACATCATGATCATTGAAATGACTGAAACGCGCTGCCGAATTCTGGAAGAACTGCTCAATATCGTTCAAAGCTGTGATCTTTAATTTACTATCTCCTCTCCACATTCCATGAATCTTCTTTCATTACTTCCTCTGCCTGTTATTACCGCCGTCTGCGGAGCCGGAGTGTGCGCCGCATATATTGAGGCACCCGGTTCCATCAATGGGGCGACAATCAATCTGGACGGGGAATTATACTATCCATCCAACATTACTATTGAACGATATGAACCTTGGAAAAATACAGCCCGGATGATCATACGCTACCATAAGCGGCTCATGCCCAGAATCCATCTTTCAGACTCGCTTACCGGTTCCACAACAATAGAAGAAGTCTATGGAGAAAAAGTAAAACCGGCTTTTGTTACCTTCACCGGACAAAAAGGGAATATTTATTCCGGAACAGTCGCGGGATCCATGTTTTCCCATTATAATTACAGAGGCGAAGAGGAACAAAAACGTCTAGCCATGCTGGAAGATAAAAAAATTGAGTTTATTTTTCCTGACGATAACCGTCCTGTGACGGGCAGTACAAAAGGGCCAAAAACCCTGAAAGAAGGCGCCATCCTTCAGATCCAGACGGATAAGAGAGCCTTCAGTTACAAAATCGGGAGTAACTGCATGTTATTATACTACTTCCTAAAATATCCGGATGAAAAAGAAGCCGGAATTGTTTTGGACTTGGACAAGCAGCCTGGAAAACCGGATATTTCCCTTTGTCTTTCCGCCTCGGATACATTTGAAGAAGTTATGACCATGTTTGACCCCGAGCCATACATCGTCTTTACAAAGAAATCATCCGATAAAATTTATGAAGGAGCTTTTTTCGGATATTTATACGGATACACGACAGATCCGGAAACAAATGATGCCCAGGAACCTAACTATACTGTCATTTTCAGAGAAAAGCTGCTGAGTATTAAAATTATTCTGCCGTTAATCTCCCAATAACATCCACTCTTTAAAAAGACATAAGGCCAATTCATCATGTTAGCTAAATTCGCATGAATAAAATACCCATTACATTTTTATCTGCTTTCATGGCTCTTGTGTGCGCCCCTTCCGCCTTTTCGCAGGAAGAAGTGAAGGCTCCCCAATCCCTGGACGGAGCTTCCATCAGAATCAAGATGGCTGATGAGAAGGAAATATTCTGTAAGGCAGATGATTTATGCATTATCCTGTACAAGCCGCAGGGTAATACGGCTCAGCTTATCCTTACCCACGCTACAAAGACTTGGCCCCAGAGAATTCGTTATGAAAAACTTTCAGGAGATGGCTCCTACGATGCGAAAGAGAACAAAGGGACGCCGGCCCTCCTCACTTTCACCTCCGTCAAAGGTTCCGTTTACCATGTCTCCGTGGAAGGCTACTGGACCAGCGACCATTCCCCTGAGGTTGAAACCGTACAGAGCATGGAAATCATTTTCCCTGCGAACGTATCCATCCATGGGGATGAGGAATGTATCGAACTCCTCCCCGAGACGGAAGAATTTGAAGAGCCGCAACGTACCTGAACTCGTTTCCCGCTCCGAATCATTTGAGCCTTCCAACTAAGTTCCCTTCCATCAGAACCACTCCACCCCATTGCATGCAGATGATCCCTCCATTTTTTAACAAGCCATTATCCGCCCTCCTCCTTTTCCTGTTTCTGTTCATTCCCCAGTCCTTCGCCCGGGATGACAGAGATAACCCTATGAAGCAATTCGCCTCCTTATTGGGCGATACACTCAAAGCCTCTTCCTGCAATGAAAGGAATTTACAGTCATCAAAACCACAGGGCAAGACATCTTCCCCCTCTGCCATGAAGCAGAAACAAAATCAACAAAAACAGAAACGTTTGTTCGAAAAATCGGCTCGGGAGGCGGAGAAACTGATTAAAAAATACAAGATTGACATCAATCAGGAAGTAGAGATCCTCACCCAAAAAACAACTCCTGTTGCCGTCGTGGCAGAATCCGGCAATATTCCCATGATGGAAGTGCTTATCAAGCACGGTGTAAATCTTAATCAGGAAGGATACACTTATTACGGCCGGACGGGAAATAAGGCGTTTCCCGCCATAATCGTGGCGGAATCCGGCAATGTTCCCATGATGGAACTACTTATCAAACACGGGGTAAATCTTGACCAGAAAGTTGAAAAACGCAACCGCGACAACATCCTCTACACCCACCCAGAGCATTCCCTCATCTTGAATGCGGCGGTGGCATCCGGTCATATCCCGATGATAAAGTTGCTTTTGCAGCACATACCGAATGCAGACATTTCAGGATTAGGGACTACCTATCTTGCCGCACGGCGAGGAGATTTGAATATGCTCCGCTTCCTGAAAGAACAGGGTATCCCCTTTCATTCCGCCTGTCTGGGACAGGCTGCAAGCAATTGCAAATGTCGTAAACCAGATTGCCCCCATCTGGCTGTTATGCGATATTTGCTGGAAGAAAACGGATTTGATATTAAAAGGGATCATGGCAGTTCCCTATATTATGCTTGTTGGAACGAAAATGAAATTTTGTTACACTTTCTGCTGGAACATGGGGCGGAATGCGACATTAACACGACTCCGAGCTATGCTGTCTGCCCTTCCTCCGGGCCAGTCCTCATCCATATGTGTATGCGCAAACATGAAAACGTCAACATCATTAAGACACTCCTCGCCAAAGGAGCCAATATTCATGCCACCCGAAAACATCCCACACAAAATGCTCTTCATGTAGCTTCCTACAACAATTGTGCTTCTGCCGTTCCCATCCTGATCAAGGCGGGCCTTGACGTCAATACCCGTGATAGTGATGGGAAAACTCCATTAATCCTGGCCGCCCAATTAGGCTGGTTGGAGACAGTGAAAATCCTGCTTGACCAAGGAGCAGATGTCTCCGCCAAGGACCACAAGGGAAAAACAGCCGCAGATTATGCCCTGGAAGCATCAAATCATACCGAGGAAACTCTGAACGGGAGTAATTTTGACAAGGAAAAAGCCGGGGAAGTCTATCGTTTGCTAAGCAAATCCCGCTAACTTGTAAGATACATAAACATCGTTTCAACACTGAAGTAGAAAGAAACAATGAAAATGGAAGCAAAAGGTGACTGTCCCCCTGGATTCCTTTTACACTGTATTTTTTCTTCACTGCTTTTCGTCAGGTCAGCAAACCTAACTTTCTTTGTGGATCTATTTTCGGAGGACAGATCACTATTGAACTTGAATGAAAAACTGAGTTACATAGGATAATTCTGTTCTATTGTTTATCTCCTATCAAACGGTTAGATTTTAATGCTAAACGTTTATATTATACTTTATCCAATAATCCAATTAAGGAAATTCGGACAAATGAGAAGGAAAAGATTAAAGTATATAATCCACAAAAAAATCAGAATATCTACCCATCAATAAGGAAATCTCATACATTCAATCACGTCACCAACCCATATGCATTCATGAACTTCATCAGAAAAAAATCATTCCTTCTCCTTCTTTTTATTCTCTTGGGGTTGAATTCGACATGGGGAAATGACGACATTTCCCCAGTAGCCCGGGCTTTAAAAGGGAGGACTGTCAATGCCAAGGGGGCTTCCGCTTCGGTAAATGAAAAAGCCGGATATTACGTTTTCATTTTTTCAAGTATTGGCTGCGGTCCCAGCATTGATCTCATTAGCGGGAATTCTTCCACTGCGTGGCAAAAAGCCCTGAAAAAGAGCAAGGTTCCTACCGAATGTATTGTCGTATTTTTACCGGGCGAACACGATTTTGACGACAGGGTGGTCAATCGTCTGAAAAAACTGGACAACCCGCTGCCCTATCCATACCTGCTTCCATCCCATTTGCCATGCCGCTTTTACCCCAATTACACGAACGGCACGCCCGCTATTCATGTCTTCGACGGCAAGGGACGTGAAGTCCCCTTCTCCTCGAGGGATCCGCAGGAGCTCATGGCTAAACTTGAAGAGTTTGATGCCTTACCGGAGGGGGAACGTACCTACATCAAGCCGGATACCGTCCAAAAAATGGATTTTTCTGAAACCGCCCTCGTCAATATATGGTTTGAAATCAACAAGACTCCTCTTTACCAATATGATTCCGCCGGTAAAAAAATGATTCCTTCCAAAATCCCTGGCAAAAAACCTTACCTTCTCTTATGCAGTCTGGGAGACTGCTCCAACGCAACATATGAACTGGAGAGAACCCGGTTGCTTGAGAGGATACGATTCATGCAGGAAAAATATGACCGTATTCAATTTTTAGGATATATCCCAGGATTCTCCGATGATGACGAGTCCAAATTGGCCGAGTACTCAGAGAGATACAAATTGACGTTCCCTTTCTTTTACAGCCACATCCCTCAACGACTCATTCCACATGAAGCCTTGCGGCCGGGCGCCATGGTTCATGATGAATACGGGTATGGCCTTGAGAGAATTAAAATAAACGGATATTCCGTCAGTTCCCATCCGGATAGCAGGAAGCAGGACGGGTTTTCCAAAGTTCTGGACGGAATCGAATTTCTGAATGGATTAAAGCACGAACTGTACGTAAAACAAATCATGATCAAACATTCCGTCAAACCTTATTTGTTCAACAGCATTATATCTGTCACCAGAAACGCCGCTAGAAAATATCCGTCAAGCATCAAAAATCTCCCAATAGTCCATCCGGAGGAAACAAGCAGCGCAGGCGGACCAAAGATGTTCAACGACATGGAGAAGAATAAGGTTCAGGATAGCTCCATTCCCGATTTTAAATGGACTCCGGATTCAAAAGCGGAAGCCGTGATGGCAGATGCGGTAAAATATAATCTTCCTGTGCTCATTTATTTTCCCGATCCCTGGAAAAAATCCCCCATCAAGGATATTGAATCCGCCGCATTCAAACGCGGCATGAAAGGCGTAGCTCTCGGCCTTCTTGTAAAAACGAGCAAAAAATCCACCAAAAAACCGACTCCGCTGGAAGAGAAGTACGGAATCGGCTTATATCCTACTCGCATTCTGGTGAGTCCCGACGGGAAAAAGATCGACTCCAAAATAGGCGCCGAATTTGGAAATGACATAGGCCCCGAAGATTATGTGAATTATTACAAACGGCTTCGGCAGAAGGAGTAACATGTTTGGTATCATGGAGTTCACGTTCAATCTCTCCAATGCCTGAAAACAAATGAAATTCTTCACTCTGAATATTCTGCGATAAGTTTACCATGGACAGCACTCCTCTTTCCCCGGAGCAAGCAATCATTTTCCTGCAGAAGTTCGGAAAACCATTGAGCTTAACCCTGTTCATAGCGGAACCCTTATGTTCCGGCATAACCTTAAAAAATCGACACACTACAGGCGGGTATCCGGCAACGGCTCCGATTTCAAGGTCATCAACTTGGATTGGGCGGTATATTCGCGGCCCTTTTTCACCAGACCGCCGGAGCTGACCAAGTTCTGGAGTTTCTCATAAATTCTCAGCCTCAGGATTTCCTCGCCGCCCAGGGACATGTGCTTTTCCTTCATCACGACGACGGCACGCTGAAAGATTTCATTGAATTCCAGCATTCCGGCCTCATGAAGAATGACAATAAGCTCGTCAGTCACCAAATCAGGTGCTTTGCGCGAGGAACGTGATCTTCTATCCTCAAGCATGATGTTAGAACACTATCATGACACATTTCGAGGGTCAAGTTGATAAGTCCGGCGCAGCCCTCCGCCACCCGGAGGAGAAGAAGGCAAATGACGGATGCCTAAAGATTAAAGGGAAGAACGTATTCCGGATTTTTTTCGTCCGGGTACATCTGCATGAATCCTCCCTAAGCGCACCTTCAGGACAAGCGCGGCGCATTCACGCCGCCTACCAGCAGCACGATTTCCCCCTTGGGGGCACGTTCCGCAAATTCCGCCGCCAGACGGGAAGCGGAGCCGCGATGGTAGGTTTCAAAGGTCTTGGTCAATTCCCTCGCCACGCAGACGGGCACATGTGGGTCCAGAGCCGCCAGCGCCCGCATGGTCTTGACGATGCGGTGGGGGGATTCGTAGAAGATGCTCGTATGGCTTGCTTCAACAGCGTTTTGGAGCATGGCCCCCTTTCTCCCGGATTTGACGGGCAGAAAGCCGCCAAAGAAGAAAGCGTCCGTAGGCAGGCCGGACCCCACCAGAGCCGTAACCACGGCGGAGGGCCCCGGCAGAACGGTGAAGCTCACTCCTTTTTCCTTGAGGGTCTGGATGAGGCGGTAGCCCGGATCGCTCACGCCCGGCATGCCCGCGTCACTAATGACGGCAAAGCTTTCTCCGCCCGCGGCGCGGGAGGCGATTTCCGCGCCGCGCGACTGTTCGTTGTGGTCGTGCATGCTCAGGAGCGGCTTCCGTATTTCATAATGGCTCAGCAGAAGCCCGGAATGGCGCGTGTCCTCGCAGGCGATGACATCCACCTTGCGCAGCACATCCAGCGCCCGCAGGGTGACATCCGCCCGGTTGCCGATGGGGACCGGAACAAAGTAAACGCTGTATTCTATTTCCGCCATGTGAAGGATACTCCCGGAATAACGCGGAACACTAGCCGTTGGTCAGCATTTCCGCAATGGAGGTTGCCACCAGGCGCGCCGCGTAGGAAAGGGCATTTGTCCGCGCCGTCTGGATGTTCCCCACGTCAAAGAATTGGCCGACTTCCTCAGCCGACCCCTTATAAAGCACTTTGCCCGTCCTGCCGTCAACCACCTGGTATTTGACGGCCAGGCGCAAGCCGAGTTCCGAGCTTTTATACGTGTCTTCCCGGGAGGAACGGAGCTGGTCGAAAGAGATGGAGTAAACCTCCCCCTGCACCCGGATGTCCGCATTCCCGCGGGAGCTCAGCCGATAGGTGCCGTCCCTCTGCAGTTCATCCGCCAGCGCTCCTGTCACCAGCGTGGCGGCGCGGGGCTCCAGGGAGTTGTTGGCAAACAGGTCGACCTTGACGGTTTGCGCAAATTCCAGTTTGGGCGGCTTGGTGCCCCCCATCTGGTAACCGCAGGAACCGGCCAGAAGAGAGAGAACGGGCAGCAGGAGTTTCAGGACGGTCCGGATACGGTTCATGATGGCAAGAGGGATTCTGTTACCTGACGGTCACGCCCAGCTGCTTCAGGCGGGCCTTCGCCTTTACGGCGGCGGCGGGATTGACATCCCCTTTGGAAGCCACTTCCTGATAGCAGAAGATGGCCGCGTTCGTGTCCTTCATCTTGGTCAGGTAGTATTCCGCTACTTCCAGCTGCTGGGCTATCAGTTCCCGCTTCATGGCGGCCAAGTCCGCGCGGACGGCTCCGGCTTTGGCGGTATTCGGGTAGCGCTGCAGGTAGTCTTCATACGCTTCCTGTGCGCGGGCCACGTTGACGTGGTTGCGGTCACCGTCGGCAGCCGCCTGGCGGTACAGGGTGGCGATCTGAAGCTGGGCCATGGGGGCCAGCGGAGAATCCGGATGATTATCCACCAGATTCTGGTAGGCTTCAATGGCTTCCTTCATGCGGCCGCGAGCCGCCAGATAGTTGCCCAGCACATTCATGGCCTGCGGGGCGGAAGGAGCATAAGGAGCATTGTCCCGCACATGGTTAAGCCATTCCGTCACGTTTCTGGGGTCCATCCGTACGTCGAACATCCACAGAACACGGTTGGTCAGCGCGCCGCTGGCCGCGCCAAAAGCCATTTCCTTCTGCCGTTCCATGGCTCTGGCGTACAAGGGGCTGTCCGGGTGGCGGTCTATCAGCTTCTGGTACTGGTCAAAAGCTTCGGCAGGGTCCTTCCGGGCCTCGTAAAGTTCCGCCATTCTGAACCTGGCCTGCGGGGCTTCCCGTGAAAGGGGATGCTTTTCCACCACGCGCCTGTACTTCTTGATAGCTCCGGAAAGGTCGTTTTTCTCCTCTTTCCCCTTGGCTTCCTGCATCAGAGAGATGGCTTTCTGATCCACCATGCGGACGGTTCCGGGAGGGGGAGGTGCTTCCGAAGAACATTGGCACAGTATGAAGGTTCCGGCCACGGCGGCCATGAGGACAAGCAGCTTTTTCACATTCATGACTTTACAGGAGGGAACGAGACCGCGTCAACCCGGTGAACGCAGATTGACGCGCAAAAGAAGAATCAATGGCCCTTGCCGTATACGGCCTCGGCATCAAAGACAACGCCGCCGTCCGCTTCCCGCAGGGTAACGGGCTGTCCCTGGGGCTGTGCTTTCAGTTCGTCGCCAAACGGGACGGAACGGTAAAAGCAGGAGTGGTGCCCGGTATGGCAGGCTCCGGCGCCGCACTGGTCCACCAGCACGATCAGGGCGTCCTGGTCGCAGTCGATCAACATTTGCTTCACTTTCTGCACATGGCCGCTGGTCGCGCCCTTGTGCCAGATTTCCTGGCGGCTGCGGGAATAATAAACGGCTTCCCCCAGTTCCATGGTCATGCGCAGGGATTCCGCATTCATGTAGGCCAGCATCAGGGGTTCATGGGTCACATGGTCCATGGCCAGTGCCGGAATCAGGCCGTTCTGGTCAAATTTGGGGGCGAATTCCACGCCTTTTTCCACATTCACCTTGCCGCGGTCGGCAAAGACAATCCTGGATGCGATGTCATTTTGTTCCATAACCGGCCCCCTTAGTACATGAAATATTCGGCATATACCAATCTTTTCTGTTGCTCTGACGCAACGAAATGCTTTCATAGGGCGGTATGGCATTCACGGCATCCCAAGCGTTCGACCTGCTCCGCACCGCCTTCTCCCGCAACAGGCTTCCCCACGCTCTTCTCATCGTGGGCGACGAGCACCAGGGCGCGTCCCGCCTGATCCTGCAACTGCTGGAACTGATCAACGGAATCCGGGCGGACCATCTGGACGGCGTGCGCGACGAATACTGCCGGCTGGTGCGTCCCAAATCCAAGTCCCGCCGCATTTTGCGGGACGACATCCGGGGCGTGGAGCCCTTTCTCCAGCAATGCGCGGCAGAGGGAAAATGGAAGATTGCCATCTTCATGGATGCGGAACGCATGAATGACGAAGCGGCCAACGCCTTCCTGAAAACCCTGGAAGAACCGCCCAGCCAATGCCTGCTCATCCTGGCCACAGCCCAGCCGGATCAGCTTCTGCAGACGATTATTTCCCGCTGCGTACGCGTCAATCTCCTGCAATCCGGAGAATTCAGACTCACCCCCATCCAAGAGGCCCTCCTCCCCCACTGGCTGGAAACCTGCCGCAACCTGAACAACGATCTGGCGGCCCTGGCCTTCCGCAGCAAGTTCATCGACGTGATGACGGAGGCGAAAGCCGCCATCACCAAAAACATGAACCAGGCCCTGAAAGACGAAGCGAAGGAGGCCGCTCAGGGAACGGACGCCACGGACTGGGAATCCCGCAACAAGGACGCCAACGCCGCCCAGATAGAAACGGAGTACCTGGAACAGCGCTCCCAGGCCCTTGAATTGCTGAGCAGCTGGTTCGGGCAGGCGGCATTGATCGCCTCCGGCGCTCCGGGAGTCGCGCCCATCCATCCGGAGGTGCAGACCCTGGCCGCGCAAATGCCCGTGAACGAACTGCTGCGGCGCATGGAAGCGATCAACAAACTGCGGGACGATCTGAATTTCAACATCCACGAGGCCCTGGCGCTGGATGTGCACCTGCTTGCCGCCGTAGGCTCCTCCTGACCGGATTTTCTCCTTTTTTCCAAACCAACACACACCCATGAACACATACCCATGCATTCTGCTCCTGGCCACCGCTCTTGCCGGCGTGGCCCCCGTTCGCGCCGTCACTCCGGAAGAGGGCAAACAGATTTACGCGGAAGCCAAGGCCGGAAAGGCGGAAGCCCAATACCGGCTGGGACTCTGTTACCTGAAGGGGGACGGGGTCAAACGCAGCCCGTCCCAGGCCAAATTCTGGTTTTCCAAGGCCGCCAGGCAGGGACACCGCACGGCGGAACGCTCCCTGCGCCTGATTCCCAAAACGGCGCCCCTGCCCGTCAGCCCGTCCGTCGACCAGTCCACACGAGAGAAAAAAGGGCTGGAATTGTATGAATACCTGTACAAACTCAAGGATTACAAGGCGGAGAGAGAAGTTGTCGTCAAAACATTTGGCCGCGATAAGAAAGGAAAAATCCCCGCGCAGGGAACGGCTCCGGACCTGGCCGCGGTCAGAGCCCTTATCCGCGCCGGAGCGGACGTCAACTATCAGGGGGAAGATAGGCAGAATTACAAATCCTGCCCCCTGGCCCTGGCCATCAACATGGAGTTTTACGAACTGGCGGACCTGCTCATTGCCAATGGTGCGGACGTCAATGTGGAATTGAAGGAAAACGGCAAGCTCGGCAACTCATTCTCCCTGCTCAGCCGCTATTCCAACGATTATCCTCTTTCCAAGGCGAAATATCTGCTGGAAAACGGAGCCGACCCCGACTACGTAAGGGATTCAGGCTATCCCCTGCTTGTCTGGGCCGCGAGGCACGGGCAGAAGGAATTCGCAGCCCTGCTTCTGGAATACGGGGCAGACCCCGACAAAACCCTGACGTTACCGCGCAAAAAAGATTACAAACCCGGCAACGGGGAAACGGCCCTCTGGGCCGCAGCCAATTCCACCAACGCCCAAGACCCGGACCTGGAAGCCGTCGCCAACCTGCTGATCCAGCACAAGGCGGACGTCAACCGCCGTGCCAGAGACGGCACAACGGCCCTGGACCGCGCCATTGCGCGGAAGAGGGATGGGCTGGTCCGCATCCTGAAAGCCGCAGGAGCCAAAACTTCCAAGGAATCCGGCAAGTAGGAGCGGACGGATTTCCAGTCGTCCGCACACTTCCGGAACGCCGCATTTTCAGAAAACTTCTTCCCGTCCGCCATCTCCCCTCCCCCTGCACGAATATGAACCGATATTTATCCATGCTGTTGTCCGCCGTCCTTGCCGGTTTAACGGCCGCCCAGGCCGTCACCCCGGAAGAGGGAAGGCAAATTTATATGGAAGCCAAGGCCGGAAAGGCGGAGGCCCAATACCGGCTGGGGCTCTGTTACCTGAAGGGGGATGGAGTCAAACGCAGCCCGTCCCAGGCCAAATTCTGGTTTTCCAAGGCCGCCAGGCAGGGACACCGCACGGCGGAACGCTCCCTGCGCCTGATTCCCAAAATGGCGCCCCTGCCCGTCAGCCCGTCCGTCGACCAGGCCACACGAGAGAAAAAAGGGCTGGAATTGTATGAATACCTGTACAAGCTCAAGGATTACAGGCCCGCACGGGAAAACAGGAATTCTTCCACGACCATCAACGGAAAAACGACCTATCAAAAACTCCCAGAGCAGGGAACCAAACCTGATCTTTCCAAAGTAAAAGCCTTTATTCGTGCCGGAGCGGACGTCAATTGGCAGGGGGAGGAAAAAGGAGGCGACAAGTCCTGCGCCCTGGCCCTGGCCGTGGAAATGGAGTTTTACGAACTGGCTGACCTGCTTATTGCCAATGGCGCGGATATCAACCTGGAAATAGGCCGCAGCGACAACCTCAGGAACGGTTCTTCCTCCATCCTCAGCAGAAATAACTTCAGTGGAGCCATTTCCAAGGCTGCCTACCTTCTGGAAAACGGAGCTGATCCGGATTACGTGTGCAATGACGGGAGAACCCTGCTGATCACCGCTTCCCGGTACGGAAGCACGGAGACCGTCGAGCTGCTCCTGAATTACGGGGCGGATCCCAACAAGCTCAACGGCAAGCCGCGCTTTGGGCACTACAAGCCGGCTAATTCGGAATCCGCGCTCTGGGTCGTGGCGGACACCACGGGCCTTCTGGAAAGTTCCACGAATAAAGTTGCCAAGTTGCTGATCGAACACAAGGCGGACGTGAATTACCGCGCCCCGAACGGGACCACGCCGCTGGACCGGGCCATCGCCACGCAAAAGAACGCTCTGGTCGCCCTCCTGAAAGCCGCCGGGGCAAAGACTTCCCGGGAACTGAAATAGGGACCTTCCGGGAATTGCCCCAAATTTGCCTTATTCCACCCCGCCTTTGAGGAGTGGGAGAATCACCTCCCCGTATGCCCGGAGCTTCTGGTCATAGCTCAGGCGCGCCGCCGCCGGACTGGTGGACGGCATTTGGATGATGCTGGGGAATTCCCGGAGAAACAATTCCGGAAAATACCGTTTAAGGTACTTGTAGGAGGCAGTGCCATTGCAGCATACCGTGATTATGCCCGGAAAGCGTTCCAGCAGCGCAGCGATGTCATTGGGCCGTTCCCGGGTGATGTGCTGGTCCAGGCTTCCGGGCCTGACACCGGAGGCCACCACGTCCCACAGCCCCACTCCCCCCCGGTTGAGCAGGCGCAGACGTTCCTCATACGGCAGGGAAAAGTCAAACTCCAGCAGCTCCCCCATGATTTTCCAGAACGCATTGCGCGGATGGGCGTAATACTGCACCTGCCGCAGGGATTCGTCCCCCGGCAGGGAACCAAGCACAAGTACAGAACATTCCGGCGTCACAGACGGCGGAAAGGAACGTTTCTCCACAGACTGCTGAATTTCTTCCATCATGCCGGGATGTTCATGGCTCCTTCATGCCGCAGTGGCTGCGGACCTCTTTCATGCTCACGTCCTGCTTCAGCAGGGAAGCCAGCCACGCATTATGGCCGATGGAAGGGGCCAGATTAAACCGTTCCGGACGGGTGATGCGTGTAAAAATGACCCTCTTGATTTTGGATTTGGGAACCGTCTTGGATCCATAACCGTCCGGGACGTTGGAAGACCAGAAAGTCACCTCGTCTCCGCCATCCTTCACCAGCACCGTCAGGTGCCCGGATTCCTTGCGGCCGATGTGGTCCGTCCAGAAAATCTTCATGAAATCTCCCGGCCGGGCCTGGCTCCAGTCCTCGAAGTTCACTCCCGCACCCAGGGAATGCACCAGCACGGCAAATCCCGGCCCGTTCGCGTTGGCCCAGCCCCACGGACCGTCGCCGTCATGCTGGCCGATGCGTGGCATCAGGGCCAGCCACGCACGCTCGGAAATAACGGGTTTGGACCGTTCGTAATTCCAAATTTTCAAAGCTTTAAGAAGAAGAAGATAACAGGCGGAGGAACAGAAGGAGGGTCTGGCTTCCTGAATTAGGAAAACGGGTTTTCCGGCCTTGGCATCCCAGCGGCAGGCTTTCTGCACCAAGGCTTCCAACGCCTGCCGGTTGGCCTTGTAGCCGCCACCGTCCTTGAACCGGGACAGTCCGCTCCGCACAGACCGATACCATGCGGCCTCGTTTTCCCGCTGGCCGGCAGACGGGCGGGCCGCGGAGAAAGAACCCGCCGACAGGGCTGCCGGAGAATACAGCAGACCGAGACAGCAAATCAACATCAGGGCATTCCTCATCTTCTTCCCCCAGAGTATAGGCGCGGCGGAAAATGGCAAGAACGGAGTGCCGCGGATTTCCCCTGAACCGGAACCCGATGAGAAATAAAAGGAGCACATTCGCCGGATGATGCAGGAAAAGCCCCGGCCGTTCCTGCCAAGGCCACACGGAGAAATCCCGTTCCGGTCCCTACGGCGGCGCTTTCCAGGCGTTGCCGGCAAGGAGTAGGGACAGGGACGGAAAAATAGCCGCATCTTTCCTTTTCCATGTAAAACGCCAGATTCCGGCACAAACCTTCTCTTGAAGCTTCCTGTTGTTTTGTCTGGACTTATCGTGCGGCGTCCCTTACTGTGCGTCAGGTCACGCGCCGGGTATGCGGAGCGGAGAGGCAACGCACCTTGGGCGGACCCTGTTTCCGGCATTTATTGTTAACCACCACGGATTATATATAGAGGCATCATACCATGGCAAAACGCGAAGACATCCGCAAAATCCTCATCATCGGCTCCGGCCCCATCATCATCGGCCAGGCCTGCGAGTTCGACTACTCCGGCACCCAGGCCTGCAAGGCCCTCCGGGCCGAAGGCTACGACGTCGTTCTGGTGAACTCCAACCCCGCCACCATCATGACCGACCCCGGCATGGCGGACCACACCTACATTGAGCCCCTGACTGTGGAACGCATTACGGCGGTGATTGAAAAGGAACGCCCGGATGCCCTGCTGCCCAACCTGGGCGGACAAACAGCCCTGAACCTGGCCTCCAAGCTGAACGAGGAAGGCATCCTGAAGCAGTACAACGTGGAAGTTATCGGCGTAGACCTGGAAGCCATCGCCCGCGGTGAAGACCGCATCATTTTCAAGGAAACTATGGACAAAATCGGCGTGCCGGTGGCCAAGTCCGAACCCGTCTATACCGTGGAGGAAGCGGAGAAGGTGGCCGCCGAGCTGGGCTACCCCGTCGTGCTGCGCCCCGCCTACACCATGGGCGGCACGGGCGGCGGCATCGTGTATAACGTGGAGGAACTGCGCCAGGTGGTTCCCCGCGGCCTGGCCGCCTCACTGATCAACCAGGTGCTGGTGGAAGAATGCGTGCTGGGGTGGGAAGAGCTGGAACTGGAAGTCGTGCGCGACGCGAAGGGCCAGAAGATCACCGTCTGTTTTATTGAAAACGTGGACCCCATGGGCGTGCATACCGGGGACAGCTTCTGCGTAGCTCCCATGCTGACCGTTCCGCAGGATGTGCAGGACAGGCTTCAGGACTACTCCTACCGCATTCTGGACGCCATCGGCGTCACGGGCGGCACGAACGTGCAGTTTGCCCACAACCGTGAGGACAACCGCATCATCGTCATTGAAATCAACCCCCGCACCTCCCGGTCCTCCGCCCTGGCCTCCAAGGCCACCGGCTTCCCCATCGCCTCCGTCTCCACCAAGTTGGCCTCCGGCATCACGATGGACGAGCTGCCCTACTGGCGCAAGGGTTCCCTGGAAAAATACGAGCCTTACGGAGACTACGTAGTCGTCAAGTTCGCCCGCTGGGCCTTTGAAAAGTTCCCCAAGGCAGCCGACAAGCTGGGCACCCAGATGAAGGCCGTGGGGGAAGTGATGAGCATCGGACAGAACTTCAAGGAAGCCTTCCAGAAGGCCGTGCGCTCCCTGGAAATCGGCCGCGCCGGCCTGGGCCGCGTAAAGAAGCTGGAAGCCCTCACCACGCCGGAGCTGCGTGAGAAAATTACATACGGCAACAGCGAACGCTTTTTCCAGATTTACGAACTCCTGCGCCGCGGCGTGACCGTGGAGGAAATCGTGAAGCTGACCCGCATCACTCCCTACTTCATTGAGCAGATGAAGGAATTGGCGGACTTCGACTACACGCTGGACGCCCAGACATGGGATTCCCTGCCCGTCAAGACGCTGCACCAGGCCAAGGAAATGGGCTTCTCCGACAAGTATCTGGCCCAGATCTTCGGCGTTCCGGAAAAGGCCATCCGCACCCGCCGCATTGAAAACGGCATCGTGGCCTCCTACCGCATCGTTCCCGTCAGCGGCGTGGAACACGCGGAATACTACTATTCCACCTACAGCGGCGCTCCGGATGAGGTGGCCGTGAGCGACAAGAAGAAGATCATGATCCTGGGCGGCGGTCCCAACCGCATCGGCCAGGGTATCGAATTCGACTACACCTGCGTGCACGCCGCCTTCACTCTGCGGGACAACGGTTATGAATCCATCATGATCAACTGCAACCCGGAAACGGTCTCCACGGACTTTGACACGGCCAACAAGCTGTATTTTGAACCCGTGACCGTGGAAGACGTGCTGACCATTTACGAAAAGGAAAAGCCGGAAGGCGTCATCGTCCAGTTCGGCGGCCAGACCCCCCTCAACATCGCCCAGGCCCTCAAGGACGCCGGCGTAAAGATCATGGGCACCCAGCCGGAAGGCATCCGCCTGGCGGAAGACCGCGAATATTTCCGCGAACGCATGATCGCCCTGAATATCCGCCAGCCGGAAAGCGGCACCGCCCGCTCCCTGGAGGAAGCTGTGGAACTGGGCCGCCGGATCGGCTACCCGGTGATGGTACGCCCCTCCTTCGTGCTGGGCGGCCGCGGCATGGAAGTCATTTACGATGAAGAAAACCTGAAGCGCTATGGGGTGGAGGCCATTCAGGTCAGCCCGGAATATCCCATGCTGATCGACCGCTTCCTGGACAATGCCATTGAAGCGGAAGTGGACGCGCTGGCCGACGGCACGGACACCTTCGTGGCCACGGTCATGGAGCACATTGAGCTGGCCGGCATCCACTCCGGAGACTCCGCCTGCGCCATTCCTCCCGTGACCATCGCCCCCAAGCACGTCCGCACCATTGAGGAACACGCCGCCAAGATCGCCAAGGACTTCCAGGTGAAGGGCATCCTGAACGTGCAGTTCGCCATCTGCGACGACGAGGTGTACATCATTGAAGCCAACCCCCGCGCCTCCCGCACGGTGCCCATCGTCTCCAAGGTCACGGGCATCTCCATGGCGCGCCACGCCACGGAAATCATGCTGGGCAAGAAGCTCAAGGACCTGGGCCTGAAGCCGCGCGCCTGCCGCTTTATCGGCGTAAAGGAAGCCGTCTTCCCGTTCAACATGTTCCCGGAAGTGGATCCCGTGCTGGGACCGGAAATGCGCGCCACGGGCGAAGTCATGGGCATTGCGGACAACTTCGGCATGGCCTACTACAAGGCCCAGGAAGCCGCGGGCTGCATCCTGCCGACCTCCGGCAAGGTGCTCGTCACCGTCTCCGACCGCGACAAGAAGTTCATTGAACCCATCGCCCGGGACCTCATCTCCCTGGGTTTCAAGATCGTCTCCACCGGCGGCACTGCGGAATACCTGCGCGGCCAGGGTGTGGAAACGGAAGTGGTCAACAAACTGCACGAAGGCCGCCCGAACCTGGGCGATATGATCACCAACAAGCAGATTGACCTGATTATCAATACTCCGGTGGACCGCACCAGCATGATTGACGACTCCTTCATTCGCATGCAGTCCATCCAGAAGAAGATTCCGTACATGACCACCATCGCCGCCGCCAGGGCCACGGTGGAGGGCATCCGTTCCGCACAGCACGTGAAGGTATCTCCCCGCTCCCTCCAGGAATATCATTCCTGAACGCGGACGGCCCCAGCCATTTAAAAGGAATGCCCCGCATGCGTCTCCGGCATGCGGGGCATTTTTTAACCGTAAATCCTATTGACGGGTGACTTTCAGGCGCAGGAAGCGGCGCGCGTTTCCGCCGTGCACGGGTTCCGGGTCTTCAAAAACCGCCTCCGTTTTCCCCTTTGTTTCCATGACTTGAACGGGCGTCCACGTTTCCAGATCAGGGGAACACTCCACGGAATGCTCCACGTCAACGGCCTCCGGATTAACGGGCCATTCAAGTACAAGTCGGCTGTCGCCGCCATCCTTTTCCCTGACCGTAAACCGGGTAACGCTTCCGCAGGGCTTGAGCGGGTCAAGCCCCGTGGCGTACTTCATCAGATTGGAAATGCCGTCCCCCGCCGGGCATGCGTCCGGAGCCATTTGATCCTCCGGCGTTCCGGCCGGAAAGCGGTCCTTCTTCCATTGTTCATACGGATTGCCGGCCTGGGTGATAGAAAGCAGGCGAACCAGCCCTTCCGGTGTGGTCACCTCCATGATCCCGCTTCTGGAAGCGGAGGAATTGTTGGGAGCAGCCGTCACGGTGAAACTTCCGTCTCCATGGCCGGAGAAGGTTTCCGGCACGGCCCAGGACGCATTGGAAGCAACGTTCCACGCACCCTCGGAAACAACGTCTACCCGCACGCTCCCCGCGCCCTCCCTGCCCAGGGAAAGCTGTTCGGGAGAAATATGGAAAATAGTTACCGCTTTTAGGGAAGATTCAAAGTACAGCTCCGGCAGGGCATTCTTTCCCATCTTCCACGGAGAGGAGTCATCTTCCCCAAAGGAAAAGCCCAGTCCGTTCCACACATTTCCGGAACCGTCCACGGATGCGGAGGCGCCATTCCTGTTATTGGCACCGTGAACGGCGGAAATATCCGCTCCATGCGCGGAAATCGTGGAGGCGCTGTTGAAGGCATTATTTTCCAGAACGGAATCCGCCATGTATCCCAGAATTCCCCCCGCATAAACGCTGGACGCCGTGCCCGCAACAGACCCGGAAGCCGCGCATCCGGTATAGCTCCCTTCCATGTCATAGCCGCAAAATCCGCCCGCCATGGCGTAATAGGATCCCGCCGTTCCTTCCACGTTCCCGGCCCCATAGCAGTGGGAGAACGTGCCTCCCCGGTGGTTGTACCCGGTGAAACCGCCCGCCATGGCCGTACAGGCTCCGGAGACCGCCGCGGCGTGCGCCGCCACCCTGGAGACGGAGCGGCAATTCTCACTGATTCCCAGGCTGTTCCTCCCTGAAAAACCGCCCGCACAGGCATAATCCTGGGAAGAGGAAGCACGTACTTCCGCCCCTCTGGCAGCGCAGTTCACGTATCGGCAACGCACGCTGTCTCCGGTGAATCCGCCGGCCCAGCCCTTGGCGGAATGAAGAACACGCACGCTGCCGGAGGCAACGCAGTTCATGAATCCGGCGCAGGAGGCAAACCCCATGAAGCCGCCCAGCGTAAATGTCTTGCCTTCATCATCGGCCTCCACGGTGCAGGTGGAAAAACAATTTCGGAACGTGGCGGATACGCTGTCATCCGTCTCCGGCAGAAAAGCCACCATCCCGCCGCCGTAGCCATGGAAAAAGGAGTCAAACTCAACGCCGCTTTCCCGTGTCACCACTACGCGGCCTTGGGAATAACAACCCTCCAGGGAACTTCCGGCATGCCCCGTGGCCAGAAAGCCGCCGGCAAAAAAAGAAGCGGAAACGGAGCAAGCAGTACCACACCGCACAAAGGAGGAACCACCGCCATCCCGCCCTACCAGGCCGCCTGCTTCATAAAGGGAGCTGACGCTCCCTTCCACGGTACAATACAGGAACCGGGTTCCCCTGGAAAAAGCCGCCAGGCCGCCAGCGGATGAAACAGCCCTGACGGTCTGGGAGATGAAAACGTTCCTGAGATGAAGGTCCCGGATATCCGCCTCATACAATCCCGCAAAAAGCCCTGCATGGGCAAGACCGTCCGTCTGCACGGAGACATTGGAAATGGTATGCCCGCGGCCGTCCAGCTTGCCCTGGAAGGCCCCGGTCCCGTCTTCCACGGCGGAAGAGGAGCCGATGGGCGTCCACGCTCCCTTCAGAACAATATCCCCGGTCAGGATGAAGTGCTTGTCCCTGTGGGCCGGGCCACAATAACCGCCCAGCGCGGCCAGCCCCTCCGGGCCGGAAATCAGGTAGGGGGATTCCCGGCTGCCGTCCCCGCCTTCAAAACCGGAAACCCCGAGGACCGGAGAAACGACAAAAGCGCTCATCAGAAACAGCCCCGCACAAAAAAGGGAGGAACGGAACTTGCCGGAAAAAAGCAGGGAAAGAAGACTCTTCATGGCATCAGGGATGGTAATAATACTCCACACGGTCATAATAGGCGGTATTGTCCTGGGTGGGGAGATGGTCCCCCATGAATCCCAGGTTTTCCACGCTGCAATATATGAAGAACGGGAAACTTGTTCCAAACGTCACCCGCTGGGTCTGACGGACTTCACCGTCTATCAGCCACTTTACTTCATAATTGCCGTTGGCCAGCGTCAAATCCATCTCCACGGTATGCCAGCCCGTCTTGACAAGCTGTCTTCCGGATACGTAGGGATTGGCCTGGGAAGTCATCGCGACTACCAGGTCGTCATCTCCGGCGCCCAGCCTGGTTCTCTCCGCCTGCGTGCCGGAACCTATTTCAAAATCCAGTTCGTGCTGGTCGTCACAGTAAATCCAGGCGCCTACGCTCGTTCTTCCGCACTTGTCCAGTCTGGGCAGGTAAAGGCGCCATTTATAACGTCCCGTGGTATAAATCTTGTCCTTTGTCAGCACTTTCCGGCGGTCCTGTGTTCCCTTGCGTACATGAATGGCCAGCAAGCCGTTTTCCGTAACGGTTTTCGGCTCCGGATTCGGGTCAGGATCATGGGGGGTATTCTGGTTCATATGCTGCCAGTCTTCCATCTCATTGAAATTCCATGTCCTGTGGTACACGTCAACGGGAGGAGCGGAAGGGTCCGCTGGATGCAGGAGATCGGGACGGACGGCCTCCATGACCGCCCTGGCTTCCTCTTCCGTCGTGATGGCCTTTCCCCACAACGCAATATTGTCGAAATCGGCCGCAGCGGCCTCATTGGCATTGTTGCCTGTGCATCCCAACCCTATCAAATGGATGCGGGGCGTGAACTGGAAATTCCCGGCAATGGTGCAGGTTCCCCTGTGCCTGCCGTCAATAAAGAGATTTATAGTCTTATTGTGAATGGAATACACCACGGAATGCCACTCATCCCCGGAGGGAACTGCCGGAGGGAAGGCACTGTAATTGCCGGATTCATCTTTCCAGGAGCTGGCGCTGGTGCCTCCTGCTCCCCAGATGGTCCAGCCGCTGTTGACGGTAGCCCCGTCAAGGGCGAATAAAGCGCTTCCTCCCGCATAATGGCGGACGTTGAATGAAATGGAAAAATCCCTGCTGGACAGGGGCAGGCCATTCCCATTGGAAATTTGCAGGCTGTTCCCGGTTCCGCCCGTGGTGCGTATATAACCGGAATTGTTCACGCCGCCCGTTTCATGGTGCACGAAACCGCCAGGGGTAATCCTTACCGGGGTTTCTCTCGTAAACGGCACATTACCCGTACCGGTGACAAGCTTCTCCGGAGTCCCTGCCGCGTCAAAATCCAGAAGATAGATCAACTGATTGGTTGATAAAGACGCATGCAATTGATTACAAAGGCAGAGGGACGCAGCCCAGTAGAGTAGTTTCGCCATCATGATGAACCGGATTCTGAAATGAAAAACCTCCCGGAGCCAGCAAATAAACAGGAAAGAATGAGGCGGCTCAACGCCGTCTGCGCCGGCTCAGCAGGCCGAAAAGACCGAACAAGCCCAGAGAGGCAGTGGAGGCTTCCGGAACCATGACGTCCGAAGCGGGATGCTCTGCCAGGAATTGCACCTCTTCCGCACTCAGATCCCTGTTCCATAGGCTGAAATCATCCATTTTCAGCGTACCCGCGTTCACGCCGTTGTTTCCGCAGCCCAATTGGAAAAAATTGAGCTTTCCAAGATCGGCGTCTCCAAAATTGTAAGTCGCCGTCCTTGTACCATCCAGATACAGGGAAATGGTTCCGTTCCCAGCCGTCATCGTAAAATTCTGCCAATTGGAGGTATTGCCGGTCAATGTACCCACATTCCCTGCATAAAAATTCCCCTGGGAGGAACTCACGAACAGTTGAATGGAATTGCCGATGGTTTCAAACTGAAACGTACGGCCGGTGTCCGTCGTCATGCGAAGAACGTAATTGCTGTTCAGGGAAACGTCCTTGAATTGAAAATTAACGGAAAAATGATTCGCACTGATATTGGCGGCACTTACCGCGGATGTTCCCGGATGCGCGCCGGAAGCCCCGGCCAAATTCAAGTACCCGGTGCTGCCGAAAGCTCCGCCTGACGCGATCCCCGTTCCTCCCCACGCATTGATGCCCCCGGTATAGCCGGTGTAGCTGTCATATTCAGTCGCGGTCGCATCAAATCCCATATGGATGACCAATCCTTCCTGAAGAGGAGAAGAAACCGCAAGGGAAGCACCATGGGAAATTCCCATGGAAGACATTCCGGATGTTAATAGAATCATGGATAATATTCTCATGGCAATTTAATTCTTAGCGAATTCTTAATCCGTTACGAATGAACATGAGATAATCCCACTCCCGCATGAAGCGCCGCAGACCCGTGCACCAGCCGAAAGCCAGCATGAATGGCAGCGTACTTTCTTTCCTGAAAATCAGCGTATCCTGACGGAATTAATTGTTTTCAATGGCCGTAAAGGCTTGCGGCGCTCCGGGCGGCAGTCACATCAATCCGGCAGGTTTTTCCCAGGGAAACGTCCCCCAATAGAGAAGCGGCCGCACAGCATAAGGCGCTCGGTATAAAAATCGCTCCTTGACGCCGGATTAAGAATTCGGCCAGCTCCATTAACCGTTCCCGGAGCTTCTCTTATTGCATTCCTTCCGGAAAAATCACGCTTCCGCTATTTCCGCGCAGATCAGCGTGGCGTTATCCTGATTGGACGCTCCGTCCCGGTTGATTCCGGCCAATACGGAACACACCAATTCTTCCGCGGACAGCATGGACAAATACCGTATTCCCGCCGGGCCCAGGGAATCCAGATAGGGGCCCACCCCATCACTGGCGACCAGAAGACGGTCACCGGGAAACAGAGGGAAGAATTCCTCCCGGAGATCCACCAAAGGCACCTCCTTCCCCATCAGAGCGGAGGTCAGGGAATGACGGGAAGGGTGGCTCAAGGCCTCCTCCCGGCTAATGGAACCTTCATCCGCCATGCGTTCCAGCTCTGTGGAATACTGGTGAAGATCATTAAGCAGAAACATCTTCTCCTCCCGAATAAGCAGCAGAAGGGAATCACCCACGCTGACCCAGCGCAGCCCTTCCGGCCCTATCCAGGCCGCTACCAGCGTCGTGCCCATCTCGTCATCCTTCCCTCTCTTCCTCCGGACGACGCGCACCTGTTCATTGGCGGCGGCCACCGCGGCCTTCATCCTCTTGCCGGGAGAACGGTTTTCCCGCTCAAACGCCTGGGAAAAACCTTCTATGGCCGCGCGGCTGGCCAGTTCCCCGCCGGTATATCCCCCCATGCCGTCCGCCAGGACCAGCACCAGGGCATCCTCCCCGGCCAGGATGGAAAAGGAATCCTGCTGATTGCTGCGGGCGCCCAGAATCTGGTCCCCATGCAATCCGGAAACCAGGAAAGGTTCTTGAGAAAAAGGCTGCTGCGTCATGGCGGTGAGTTATCATACCACGGCAAGCCCACCGGGATAAAGCAAGAATAATGTGAGAGAAGAAGCCATGCCTGCAGATCCGGGACGATTTTCCAGAGGAGCAAAAGCAGCTATCACTGCGCGGCCGGAGAAATCCGGACGGAACGTCCCGGAGGAAAACATGCAGAACCGGAATGGCGCGCGGAAAGACAATCGTTGAATGCCGCACCAGGCAGAGCGTTCAGTACCCTCGGGAACATTCCTCCAGGAGCCGTTTTCTCCACAAAAAGAAGCAGGAAGTTCTTTTATACTGGCGGCAGGAGAAATCATCCTCTACCGTTCTCAACGACCCTTTTTCATTCCATGAGCCTTTCTTCATCCCGCCCTTCCATCATATGGGAACTTTCCGGAGATCCCTGCGCAACACAGGAAGAAGCCCTTTCCGGCATCAAAGACGATACGGAGGCCTTCATCATCTGCAACCGCGGAAACGAGTTCCTCCAGGCCGCCTGCAACGATCCGGAGAGCTATCATTGCGAGATATCATTCGTCAACGGAAAGAACAGGGAACTTTACATAGCGCCCAAAGATCTGGACTACTCCCAGCTCCAAGACCTTTTCTCCCGCTATGCCGCAGGGGAAGACCTTTCCCGTCTTAAAAGGGAGTGGACTCTTGACGTGGACAAAACCGGCCATATTACCGCCATCATTATTATTTTAGCATTCATCGCCATCCTGGCTGCCGTCATCGTTCAATCCATGAATTGAACGAAAGCTTTCTCTTTCCATTGTCGGATATTTCCGGGATATTCTGACAGAAGGGTTCTTAAATTGCGGACTTCTGCCGGAAAAACATTGCGCCGGCCGGGAGCCAAGGAAACAACCGTCAGGGAAACGCAGGGACGTCCTTTTCCCGATGCAGCACGTGGACGGCGCATACTCAGCAGTTCCCTAAATACACAACGGTTTCATTCGGAACCGTCACATGGCCTTCCATCTCAAACCGGTCAAACAGCCCGTCAAGGGCAGCCAGCCAGGAGGAACGCCCTTCGCCGTTCTCCATCAGGGCATAGGAGGCGGACATCATGCGGCGGAGGTACTGGTCGCGCGTATAGGACAAATTATTCGGAAAGCGGAATACCCGGAAGCGGTGGCCGAAAAACGCTCCGATACTGTCCGTCAATTCCGCCAAGCCCCCGCTGAACCCGTAAAAACGGGGGCAGTAAAGACGATGGATGCTTCCTTCCTCCCGGACAATAGGGCTGTCTTCCACCCTGGAATTCCAAATCAGGGCTATCCTGCCTTCCCCGGTCAGAATACGGCGGCATTCCCGCTTGAACGCGAAGGCGTCAAACCAGTGGAATGCCTGCGCCGACGTCACCAGGTCCACCGAAGCACCGGAAAGTCGGGTATGTTCCGCCGTTCCCGCCACGGAATGAAAACGAGAAAAGCCGTTCAGCGTCTTTTCCGCCTCCTTCCGCATGTCATCGTTGGGCTCCACCCCATACACGGTCCAGCCGCGCTCCAGCATGGCGCGGGAAAGAATGCCCGTTCCAGAACCTATATCCGCCATGCGGGGATTTTCCCGGCGGGTTTCCTGGGTCAGAAGCTCAACAACGGCGGAGGGATAACCGGGCCTTCCCTGGGCATAGGCTCCGGCTTTTCCGGTGAATCGGTCAGTATTTTTCATCAGCCTTTGCGGTATGGTTTACTCTTTTTCTCCTGTTGTTCCAGTCTCAATGCTGTTCCCGGGTCATGAAAAGCCGCCACGCTGCCGGATTCCGGAAAAAAGATGAAGCCCGCTTCCGATGCCCGGCGTTCGGGCGGCATACGGGAGAGTTTCCCTTCCCATCTCATCCTTCCGGCAAAACGGAGGGAGGCAGTCCCCACTGATGGCTTTACAAGTCTTTCATGAGCTTTTAGTATCCGGATCAGACCCGCCCCTCCCGAATTGCGTCCTGATTACGGGAAAACGAACATCTGCGGGTTCCATTTTTCCAGACTGCGCCGCCCATGTTCGGATATTACAGACTTGCCTCCGCCGTTCCCCAGCTCCGCGTGGCTGATGTGGACTACAACGTCGACCAGCTCATGGCCGGATTCCGGAAAGCTGCGCAACAGCAGGCGGCGGCCGTCGTCTTTCCGGAGCTGTGCATTACGGGCTACTCCTGCGGAGACCTCTTCTTCCAGCCGCGCCTGAGAGAGGCGGCCCTGGACGGCCTGCGCCGCTTTGCGGAAGCCACGGAAGGTTCCGGCACAATTGCCGTAGTGGGCCTGCCCTTCCTGCATGAAGACGCCCTGTACAACACGGCGGCGGTGGTCCAGTCCGGCTGCGTCCTGGCGCTGGTTCCCAAAACGGTGCTCCCCAACTACCGGGAATTCTACGAAAAGCGGCAGTTCACCTCCGGCAGGGAGCTGGGAACGGGAACGAAGGAAGTTCAAGTCAACGGGGCATGTATCCCGTTCGGAACGGAAATCGTCTTCCATGATGTTTCCTCCCCTTTCAGCTTCGGCGTGGAAATATGTGAAGACCTGTGGAGCGTCATTCCTCCCAGCTCCCAATTGGCTCTTCTGGGGGCCAGGGCCATCTTCAACCCGTCCGCCGGAACGGAACTCACCGGCAAGGCCGCCTACCGTCGCGAACTGGTCAAACAGCAAAGCGGCAGATGCCTCTGCGCCTATGTCCTGGCCTCCGCCGGAGTGCATGAATCCACCACGGACGTGGTGTTTGGAGGGCATTCCCTCATTGCGGACAACGGCAGGCTGGCGACGGAAGGCGAACGGTTCGGCAGAGAAAGCTCCCTGATCCTTGCAGACGTGGACTTTGAACGGCTGGCGGCGGCGCGCCTCTCCGAAAGCTCCTTCAATGACAGCAAATCTCTCTCCCCTGCCGGAAACGCCCTTCATCTGACCGTGCCTGCGGAAATTCCCGCCGCCCCCGGCCTGGAATACGCCTTCAACCCGGCGCGGCCCTTCCTGCCCTCCCCGGCCCACCGCCGGGAACGGTGCGAAGAAATCATCGCCATCCAGACGGCGGGACTTGCCAAGAGGATGGAACACACCCATGCCCAAAGACTGGTGATAGGCATCTCCGGCGGCCTGGACTCCACGCTGGCCCTGCTCATCTGCGCCCGCGCCTGCCGGGCGTTGAAGCGTCCTGCCTCCGACATTCTGGCCGTGACGATGCCGGGCTTCGGCACCACGGACAGAACCCACGGTAATGCCGTAAACATGTGCCGCCTTCTGGGCGCGGAACTCCGGGAAATTCCCATTTCCGAATGCTGTCTCCAGCACTTCGGCGACATCGGGCACGACCCCGCCGAACGCACCACCACCTATGAGAATGTCCAGGCCCGCGAACGCACGCAAATCCTGATGGACCTGGCCAACAAAAACGGGGGGCTGGTCGTTGGAACTGGGGACCTGTCGGAAATAGCCCTGGGATGGAGCACCTACAATGGGGACCATATGTCCATGTACGCGGTCAATTGCTCCATTCCGAAGACGCTGATACGGTGCCTCATTGAACACATCGCAGGAGAATCATCCCCGGAACTGGCGGCTACCCTCCTGGACATCAACAACACCCCCGTCAGCCCGGAACTTCTGCCTCCGTCAGACGACGGTTCCATTGAACAGAGGACGGAAGATGTGCTGGGCCCTTACGACCTGCACGATTTCTTCCTCTTCCACTTCATCAAATACGGCGCGGAGCCGGACAAAATCCTGTATCTGGCGGAACACGCCTTCCGCGGAGAATTCCAGCCGGAATTCATTCGCCGCGGCCTGGGCATCTTCATCCGCCGCTTCTTCCGGCAGCAATTCAAGCGCAGCTGCATGCCGGACGGTCCCAAGGTAGGGACAATTGCCCTTTCCCCGCGCGGAGACTGGCGCATGCCTTCCGACGCCTGCGGAACAGTGTGGGAAAAACACCTTTCCCACCGTTGACCTCTCCGGAGAGCTGCTGCACACTAACCTTCCCCCGACCCGGCACAAATTGCCACGAAGACAGATTAATGTCCGGGGGCCAGCTTCAACCCGATGATGCCGATCAGCAGGAAGGTAGCCGCCAGCATGCGCCAGACATTGGAGGAATCCCCGAACCACAGGATGCCCACCATGAACGTGCCCAGAGCGCCGATGCCCGTCCACACTGCATAAGCGGTGCCGATGGGAATGCTCCGCTGGGCAAGCCACAGGAGAAAACCGCTCAGGGCCATGCTGAGCACGGAACAGGCAATGCAGGCGGCAAATCTGCCGGAACCCGTACCGGGCGTCTGGGAAAGCTTGAAGCCCAGAGGCCATCCGATCTCAAAGAGACCGGCCAACACCAGATAAATCCAGGACATATACTGAAATGGGGAATCATCTTCCGTTCGCCGGCCTTCCCGAATGGGAAAAGCTCCAAGGGCAACGGATGTCTTGCAGAGTACCTGCGGTCTACCTGAAATCAAGCCAGCAAACCATCCTCACCCTGTCATACCGGAAAAGGCGGGAGCAAAAAATGTCCCTCGGGACATACTGGTATGCCGCACGGCACTTGATGATTTGAACCGGAAAACATTCTGTCACAACATCTGTTGTATCTCGGCTTCTGAATAAAAATAACTATTTAATGGAAAAGCCTTTTCTCACGATGATAAATAGAGTAGCGCTCTTGACGCCCGAAAGGAATCTCCTTCCCATTATCCCGCAGGTTTGCTTCTTGGATAAAAATATCCTGGAAGACCTTACTCTGCTGAGCCTGTTGAACATACTCGGCATCAGAAACAGTCCTCCTCGGCCTCCCGCTATTCCCCATGCACAAGACGGGCACGGGGTTATGCGGACGGCTGGAGCGTTGCTTGAATAACGGAGTCCATTCAACAAGCCTAATTACCCCGGAACGATGTCCGATATTCCGTCAGCATGCAAAAAAGGGAGGATGAGATAATCCATCCTCCAATAAAAATTTATTTGGACACCGGGAGCTTTCTGCCGGAAGGCAGCCCCGTGTCCTTCCCGTCCGTCAACCAGTCAATCGTGATGGGAACAAACTTCAGCTTCTTGATATGCTGCTGGTTCTCCTCATAAAGCACCCCTACGACGCCGGGTTCTACCAGGGCAAGACTGGAATAGGCAAAGCCGCCTTCGCCGAGCAATTTCTTTACCGGCCAGGTTTTGCCGTTGTCATAGCTCATCGCCACCTGCCCCTTGATGCGTCGTCCAGCGCTGGGACCGGAAAACAGAAGGCGGCTCTTGCCTCCGTAGGCAGGCTGGGCGGTCAAGGAATACATCATCAGGGAATTCTGGGTGCTATCGCAAAACAGTTCCGGAGCATCTTCCACTTCCCCCCACGTTTCTCCGCCGTCCTGCGACCAAACAATGCGCCGGCAATTGCCTCCGCCCCAGTGGCGGGCGACCATGACCACTCCTCCGTTATCCGTCTCCGCGATGGACGTTTCATTCACCATGCCCTTCATATTCGTGGTCGGCTGGCCCAGTTTCCATGTCTTGCCGCCGTCGTCACTGTAAATGCAGGAAATCACCCACTTGCCGAACGGGCCTTCGTTCATCGGAATTACCAGCCGCCCCTTGTGGGGGCCGCTCTTCAGCTGCGTTCCGGCATTCGGGCCGGAAGCCATGATATCCACCCCTGTGGGCCGCTTGGTCGTCCTAGTAATATCCACGGGCTTGCTCCAGGAAGAACCGCCGTTCCTGCTCTGGATCATGAAATTGCGGATGCACTTCTCGTCGTCCCAACCCTGGGGGATATTAGGCTGCCGCTCCTTGACCCCGGCGGGATAACGCTGGAATACGACAGTCACGGTCTTGGTCTTGACGTCATAAACCGGGCATGGATTATTAAAGGTGGCCCCATGAGACTTGGCGATCGCCCGGGGACGTGACCAGGTCTTGCCGCCATTCTTGCTGACGCTCATGATAATATCGTTCTCCCCCTGGTCGGTATTCTTATACCGGCCTTCGGCAAACGCCAGAAGCTGCCCCCTGCCGATATTGAGCAACGCGGGAATGCGGATGGACTCATAAGGATTCCCTTCCCCCGCGCTGAATACGGTCACGGCCTTGTCCGTGGGAAAATCGGCCTTCTCATCCTGCCCGAATGCCGGCAATGCCACGGCGCATACGGCACTCATCAAACACTTGAATACGGAATTCATCATCTTTTCCACCCTATTCCATTTTCTTCTTCCAGACAACGGCCATGTCATGAATAGGCGTGAAGACCAGAGGAAGCCCTGGAATAACGCATACCATCAGTCCGTCTTTCCGAAACTTCCTCCCGGACCTGACTCGCGCTCGGGAAAAAGAATGAAAGAGAACAAAACAGGTTCTTGAAGGAATTCATGACTCGATAATCACGCACACTTTTTTACCACCTTCCTGCGAGAATTTGCCGCCAGGATGTTCAGACCGTGGAAAAACAGAGGCGGCCACAATGCACGCACCGTGAAATATTAACAAAATCTTCTGATAGTCAAACATGAAAGAAAAACAATCCTTCTCCGGGACAATGAAAAATCCGTCCGTATGCCGTTCCGGCCATGTACGCCTTAAACATCCGTTAAAAGAAATCCTGAGACAAGGAATTCCTCCCCTACGGAACCTTTTGTCCAGAGGTCATATTCTCAACATGAAAATATGGAACCTGTCAAAACCAATACGAACATGCAGACATGCCATGTTCCCAGTCCCGGCGGTAACCCTTTCAGGAGAAACGAAAAACGTTGATGCGTGCAACAGCCTGCGTCCTTCCCCACCCGGATGGAGATCCTCCGTTGGCAATGCACTTGCAGCCGGGAAACAGGGGGCATCAATAAACGGGATGCCCATGAAATGTAACGAAAGACACAACGATGGAAACTAAGGAAACATTGCAATCTTTGGATGAATGGTCCAGGCAGGAACTGAAAGACATTCTGGATTTTTATATCAATTATGACTACGCCCCCAAAGGCGGTTTTTACGGAGCCGTTCTGAGGACGCTTGAACCGGTCAAGGACGCCGACCGCTCCATTGTGCTCAACGCCAGACTCATGTGGACGTTTGCAAGCGCCTACCGCATTCTGAAGGATCCCCGCTATCTGGAAATGGCCAACCATGCAAAGGATTACATCAAGGAACACTTTGTAGACAAGGAATACGGAGGAGCCTACTGGGTAGTAGACGCCCAGGGCAACCCCGCGGATGAGTCCAAATATCCCTACGGCATTGCCTTCATCATCTATGGAGGAGCGGAACTGGCAAGAGCGGGCGGCAGCAAAGACGGCCTGAAGCTGGCCCGGGACATGTATGAAGCGTTGGAAAAACATGCCCTGGATCCCAAACACGGGGGATACTTTGAAACCTTTACCCGGGATTGGAAAAGGCGGGATGACAGCTTCAATATTCCGGACCCTTCCCTGGGATCCAAGGCGCTCAACACCCATCTGCACATGATTGAAAGTTATACGACTCTGATGCTCGTGGATGATGATCCCAAGCTGAGGAAAACCGTGGGCGAACTGATTGACATTATGACCAACAAGCTGCTGGACCAGGAATACTTCCACTACAAGCCCTACATGACTGATGACTGGAAATCAACGGATACCCTGTTTTCCTTCGGCCACGACATTGAAGGCGCCTGGCTGCTGACGGAAGCCGCCGAAGCTTACGGAGGCAAGGAACTGGTGGAAAAATGCAAGCCGATTTCCGTGCGGATTGCCGATGCATGCGCGGACGGCATCAACCCGGACACAGGAGGCCTGTATGCAGAAGCCAACGAGCACGGACTCGTAGACCGTCAGATGTCCTGGTGGGTGCAGAGTGAAGCGGTCATCGGCTTCTTCAATGCCTTCCAGTTGACGGGTGATCCCAAATATCTGGCGCTGACAATGAACGTAGTCGACTACATCAGGAACTATGTCTCCGACCATAGCGACGGCAAATTCCGGGAATGGCTCTCCAGAGGAGACCTGGATCCCCAGGACGGAGACAACGAATTCAGAGTAAACGCCTGGAAAGGCCCCTACCACAACGGCCGTATGTGCATGGAACTGATTGAACGCATTGCAAAAATGCAGGCCTAAAACGCCGTTCCCGAAATAGATGCCGTAACTGGCATAAGTTTTCTTTCCGAGGAAACCGTTCCAACGGGAATGCAGACTGGGTAAAAACGGTTGTTTATTTGCCGCCAAGGGATGAAGCCTGCCATATGGTTTCATCCCTTTCCATTGGAAATCAAACGGGAAGGAATAAAATATCTTGTGCCTGTCCGCAAGGTACAGATGGTCCCTGTCTCCAGTTCTTATTCCAAACCGGATAATTTCTTCATCTCGGGAAAACGCCGCTCTTCTAATGAAAAACCTTCCTTCTTCCGCATTCCGTCCGGGCAAGGAAACCTTCCCCGGAAGGAAAAATAAGACGCTTCTCTGCAAACCGTGCCGAATGTCTGCTCAAGAATGAAGAATGTGCGGACGGACAAGAAGAGACTGCGGCTCCTTCTGAAACCTCTGTAAAACAACAGGCTCTGCATGCTGTCTGCTTCTTTATTGTCATGGGGGCGGCAACTTTCCCGTATCACCTTACTACAAATATGGGGTATTTTTCAAAGTCGGCAATGGAATTAATTTAAATGGACATAATGGATGCTTTCCCAGATGAAACTGGCATTTGAAGCTTCATGGAACAGAGGGGGTAAAATGCTGATCTTTATCAAAGTCATTGGAGAATATGGCAACTGGACGCACTCGGCCGATTCTGCCTGCCTAACGGGGCCAGCTTCAGCGGAAAAGATGATCAATCATGGAATATCAGCCAAGTTACAAAATCGGATATCGACCGAGGCCACACGGCAATTCCGGAAGAACGTATGACAATCCTGAACAAGCGGAAAAAAGCGCGTTAATGTCTATTCCAAAAATTGGGGCGTCTATTGAGCTACAGAAACTTAATATGTTATTCGCTTTGTGCCAACATAGGGAAAAGTGTTGTGCAGAATAAAATAAACCCCTTCATTTAAATTACATACAGATGATATCGAACATTTTCACCAGAACTTACTTTAACATAAACAGTAAAAAATATTTTCAATGAAAAACTTTTTCCTCATTCTGGTGGCATTTGCAGCTTGCAGCTCGGTTCAAGCCGAGTTGCTGTCCCATTTCCTTGACGGGCAGGAAAGCCCTTATAACCACGCTGCCACAGTACCCGGCATTGACTCTTCGGGAGGCAGCCAGATGACTACTTATGAGGGGGCCATCACTTCATTCACCTACAGCAGAAATCAGGATAAGATCAACTTCCCAACCGTATCGGGTGGCAATGGCAACTATTGGGCCCTGTTCAATGATCATACAACGCCGAGCGACACCCCCCACTATGACAAATCATATATTCAATTTTCAACCAAGGCAGAAGAAGGAAAATCCCTTGATTTATATAACATTACATTTGATTGGGGAGCGGCTGTCCTGGAACCGACAACAGTAACTTCACGGTTCGGATTTGAAATTTTCGCCAACATAGGCGGAGAGGATTGGATACCTCTTGGCCTGACAAGCCAGCGAGGCGTCATTAATGTTGGAACAGATGCAGGATTCAAAACTTTTGATCAAAGTGTATCTTTCGACTTAACTTCCTGGAGTCAAACCTATAGCAACATAAACGAAGTCACATTCAGAATTGCTTTTGCCAACACGACCGAAGATGTTGAGGAAAGTTTGGCGATTAGCAACATACGGCTCAACGGCATGGTGCGTGATGCTATTCCGGAGCCTTCGACCTCCATGCTTGGCTTGCTTGCTTTCATTGGCTGTCTCGTTCGTAGAAAAGTCCGGCCAGCTTAGAATGAGACAAGTTGCAACAGCAATAGGAAAAAATTCTCGACCCTTCTTATTTTCTAAACTATACGCTGGACAAAAAATCTACAAACGATAACCAGGCCTTAGAATTCTCTCATTTGGACCGACTCCAATTTGGGGTATGGGCTACTAAAACCAGAACAGGAACTCCATGTCTTTCAGAAGGAATGGATAAACCATACAGGAGGAAAGAAACGGAAGCGGCTCCGGCTGCCTCATGAAAATCTACCTGGAATCCGTCTTGTTCATCCTGTCCCGGGATTCCAGGGGGTAATCGAAAAATGGGCACCAGTTATCCATGCGGTACACGACGTCCTGAATACGGGTCTTAACCTTCTCCCCCTGGGAATCCCGAAGGCATCCGCGGGCGCCGGTACACGGACCGGAGGGAAGTTTCTCCTTCAAGTTCATTCCGTACCGGAGGCGGCTGCCGGAAGGGTCTGATGATGTTACAATGCGGACAACATTTTTACCGTTCAAGCTGACGGACTTGATCTCCAGAGGCTCTTCCCGGCCATTCACCAGGGAAAAACCGTAATTGCCCGGATCAAGAATCGTCCTGGTATCCAGCACCAGAGGAGGCACAGGCGCGAAAAACTTTACGTCTACTGTCCAATCCTGCCCTTTCCTGCCGATGGCATGGGCGACGGGATGGATGGGCTTCCATTTCACGCCTTCCACCATCACCTTATACATGACGTATCCGGCGTACTCCCCGTAAAGCCGGGACATGGGAGCCGTCAAATGCACCCCGTCGCTATAGGTGAAATGATACATGGGCGTGGTCATGATGTACCGGCTGTCCTTCTCCAGGGCCAGATCCAGCTGGGCCACGGCAATGACAGGGTAATCCGTGGGATTCTGGGCAAAATAATTGAGGTGGGAAGAAACCTGGTACCCGAAGCACAGCACGTCATTCTTCTGCCCGGTGACGGCCTTGGCGTCCGCGTCAATATCCTGAATCAGCGCGCGCATCTTCTCCTTGTACCATTCCCTTGTTTTTTTGTCCTGCTGGTCGGTTTCCCCCTGCGTCCACAGGAAACAAGGCATGGAAAATGACTTGCCGGCCTTGTCCGCCAGTTCGCGGCCCGCTGTCAAATCATCCAGAATGCGCTGATAGGGAGCATTGCCTTTGGAAAGAACACCAATGCTGACGCCTCCCACGCCGTCGGCAGAGCACAGGAACCGGACCCTGGCGGCCTTTCCGGCATCGCGCTTCTTCAGCAGGCGCATGAAATTACCGGATGCTCCGGAAACGGGCGTCTCCCCCCTGGCGCCGTCCGGAGAAACTCTCTCCACCAGAGGAACGGCGGCGCTCCGGTCATTGCCGCCCTCAAAAGGCCGCACGCCGCCCTTGAACATCAAATTGCCGTTCTTCTGCTCCGTGGTCACGACCGGCTTGGCCGTCCACCCTACGGAAAGCGACTGCCCATAGGACGGCAGGTAATTCCAGTCCGTTAAAACGAGCTTCTGAGCAAAACTGCAAGGGACACCCGCCATCAGCAGACAGAAAAGCACCCCGGAACGGACACATATATTCATCTTCATCATAAGATCACGCGATCATGAGCATGTACGGCCGGGTCCTCATTAAAATTTCCATGTGGGGAAGAAATCATCAGGAAACGATGAAACTTGATCCCCTCTGAAAAGACGGTATTCTAAAACATTAACCATCAGCTATAACAACACGAAACAGCTGCGGCCTACCCCCATTGATGAAATAAAAATGTCGGGAGCCTTTCCGTTTTCCGGGCCGATTTTTACCAACGAAGTCTGCCCGGAAATAAATCCTTTGTTACGACCCCAGGCATTTGGGAAACTTCACGCTGTCTTCAAAATTCAGCCCGCTCGGTTTTGGCCGGATTTCCCTTTCTCACGGAGAAACCAACGGTCTAATCAATAACCAGCTTTTTCAGCGTCTCCCTGTCTTCGTCGAGCACTACGGTTCTAAGCGCATGTTCATAGCACTGGCGGGAGTATTTCCGGGCTTCTTCCTTGAATTGCCCGTTATCCAGGTTATACAGCTCGGCAAAAGCCTTCAACAGCTTGATGTCAATAACCGTAATGCCTCCTTCATCCCGAAGGATAGGGGCAAAAATATCCGAAAACAGATTGGAGACAGTTAAAGGAGGCACCCAGACTCTCTCATACTTCACCTCGGCATGGCGTTCCGCCTGGGCGTAATTCGTAAGGAGGCGCACGCCCCGGTTGATAATATCAATGCCTGTGCCGTAATCATTGACGGCCGCGGACAAGGCCCGGGCGGCAATTTCAGCAAGCACGCACAATCCGAATCTGGGATCCTGTTCAAAATTGCGCTCATGGCCAATCACAAAAGCTCCAAGCAGTTCACGCCGGGTTTCATTTGACACAGGTTTGTCAGCATAAACCAGAATCGAGGTAACGGAAACAAAATCCCCCGGTAGCGCAACAACGTAAATATTAAGATCCTTATCTCTGGAAAGGTGGTCCAGCTTCTCCATGTCAATATATTGGATATTGCCTGTCTGATCGCTCCTGACGGGAACGGCATTTTCCGGAATATCAAGCTCCCGGTCAACCAGGGGATTAGCCCCCAGATAGGGTTCCTTGGCGCGTGCCAGCAACGCTTTCCGTGTCACCCCTTCCACAAGCTCTGAAGTCTCGCCCACCCGGCCAAGCCGGGATAAATGCTCAATCCACCGGATGAGCGTAACCAGAATAATGGCAATCACCCCCAGGGTGACAACGAACAACACGACTCTTCCCTTCTGGTCGTACATGCCGGAATTCAGAAAGATGATCGCAATCAGGCTGAAAATGAAGGACCCGATGAACGTGGAAAGTGCATTCTGGGCCGTGGAATCTTCCATCAACAGCTTGGTGGCCCGGGGCGTCACGCTTGACGTAGCCGCTGCATAGGCGGAAACAACCGTGGTTAAGGAAAAAGTCGTAACCGCCAGCATGCTTGAAGCCAGGATATTTAAAATCGTATCAACCGTATCGGGCCCGATCTTCTGGAAAATATCAAACGGCACGAACTCACCCAGGTAAATCGATGCAATGGCTGTAATAATAGCCAGTAGCGCAAAATAGGTAGCCTTGACCCAAAGCAGCTTGTTAGCCCGCAAAAACAATAACCTGATTTGGAAAATGAAGGACCCTTTCATCAGAAGCTGGAATTGGAAAAACGGTTGAAGGCTACTCTCCTGTTAAAACAGTATCGAAGCCTCTCCGTTCAAGAATAAGACTCTCAAGAAGAAGGAAAGGTGTACCATGTTACAACTTTAATGTCCCCAAGGAGAAACCAGCGCCATGGAACGCCATGAACCGGGAAGCCCCGCTAACATGTTCTGAACCTGGGAAAAATGCTTCACCCGAGGCAAATGGCTCAAGCATGACAGCAGCGAATGCTCCTGTCACGGCAACCGCAGCAGGGGGAGGCCAGGGATTAAAACAATGGAAGCCTTCAAAATCACAAGCAAAGAAGATTGACAGTACCATACTGAAGAGCTCCCCTTCATCAAACAGCCCGGGCCTTGTGTTGAAGCCGGGTGGATTTCCGTTTGCCGGTAAAAAGAGGAATGGTGAAAGAAGAGGAAAACGGAGAGTGTAACTTCTAACATCGTAAAATCATTCACTCCCCACGTTGTTATGAACCGGATCATTTCATTACTCTCCCTTCCCCTGCTGTCGCTCGCAACGGTATTTGCCGCCAATACGCCGGAAAGTATCGGCAATGACCTCCAGCTATTCAAGGATACCTCCTGCACGGCCCTGAAACAGGATGTCAAGGATACTTCCGCCTTCCAGTCTGACACGATGAAGGAACTCGCGGACAAAATCCTGGCAGGCAACTACAAGCCGGACTATCTGTATGCCGAATACCAGGCCCTCCCCTCACCCCGCCAGACGGGCAAAAATCTCAGAATCGGAGATGGATTCAGCAAATACGACAACATGACGGGTGTCTACCTGGAAAAAGGGCAGCACGTCGTACTGGTCGGTAAGACGTATGGGCGTGAAATCAGCCTCCTGCTCCCGAACCTGATGCGCAAGCCGGCCGAAGGAGTGCAGCCGACGAAAGACCCCAACGGCTGGGGACTGCACAAAAAACAGATTCCCCTCAAGGAAGGAATCAACATCATTGATGTGGAAACGCCCGCCAACGCCTACATCAGCTACTTCAGCAACGATGCCGACACGGCGCCGAAAATCCCAGTCCATTTCGTGACGGGCAAAGTCAACGGCTACTTCGACACCACCCGGGGCGATACCAACGAAGACTGGGTACGCCTGCTTGACCAGGCCGTCTCCCCGATCATGGACGCCCGGGGAAAATACATCCAGGTTGCTTACCCCGTCGAATTCCTGAAAAAATTCACTAGGGACCGCGGCACTGAACTCATCAACGCCTACGACAAGCTGATAGGCATTCAATACCAGCTGATGGGCCTTGATAAATACGGCAAAATCCCGAAAAACCGCGTCTTTGCCCGCGTGAACTTCAACTACTACATGTTCCGCGATGGCGATGGAGTCGCCTACCTGGGAGACAACGGCACCATGCGGATGGTAACCGATCCGGAAAACGTCCTCAAGGGCGACGCCTGCTGGGGCTTCTCCCACGAAGTCGGACACGTCATGCAAATGCGCCCGATGACCTGGGGCGGCATGACGGAGGTCAGCAACAATATTTTCTCTCTGCAAGCCGCCGCCAAAACAGGCAACGAAAGCCGTTTGAAGAGCCAAGGCAGCTACGACAAAGCGCGCAAAGAAATCATCGACGGGAAAATCGCCTACCTGCAATCAAAGGATGTCTTCAACAAGCTGGTCCCCCTGTGGCAACTCCATCTTTACTTTACCAAAAACGGGCATCCCGACTTCTACCCTGACGTCATGGAATACCTGCGCAACAACGCGGGAAACTACGGCGGAAATGACTCCATCAAGTACCAGTTCGAATTCATCAGGGCATGCTGCGACGCCACAAAAACCGATCTGACCGATTTCTTCGAGAAATGGGGATTCTTCAAAACCGGGCAATTCAAAATCGGTGACTACGCTAATTACGATTTCACCGTCACCCCCGAAATGGTAGCTGAAACGAAAAAATGGATTGACGATAAAGGCTACCCGAAATCTAAACCCGACATCACTGAAATAAGCGAATAGGGATATTCGATAACCCTGATTACTCCTCACAACTATCAGATATTAAAGATCTATAGTAAAAAATGGGAACTTTTTATCCATTAGGAAATGTATCAGGAGAGAAAAGAGGAAAGCCCATTTAGCCATTTGAAAGGCAGAATTATTTTTTACGGTAATTTTTCCGATTTATGAATGGTAAACCTCTCCGACATCTGGAATCCTTACAAATGATCCTGGAGACATTCGGAATAAAATTATCAGCGTATAGATGATTCCCCGTATACTATAATTTGCATTTTCCAAAACATGGATTCCCCAAATGATCCTGTACTATGGAATAATGGAGAGTAAAAAAGGATTATGAAAACGTGCTTAAAATTTACAAATATATTGTAATGAGCAAGTTATGAAAAATATGGTCTCGTACAATGTATATTAAAAATAAAGAGAGTTTTCAAATGTATACCACTGTATTCCATGTATTGTTTCCCCGGAAATCCTATAGAATTCACAAGCGCATGGAAACAAATAAGTTATGAGAAAAATGATCTCATTCAATGTATGAATATAATAAATGAAGGAATTACCAAATGTATGATTACGTATGACCGGATGCCAGGACTTCCAAGGTCAATCAGTTTTGTACGAAGGCATTTTTAATAAAAATAATTGTAAGTAATTAATTCTAAAATGATTCCTATGAAAATTGTTTAGGATATTGAGGAAAGGGGAATAAAATACCCAAAAGAGCACTAGAGCTACAGAACAATCAACTATGAACAAATATACCGGAAGGAGAGAATCCTTATTGGGGCGGTCATATGAGAACGATTGATAGAGGACAATAAACTAATGCGTCTTCTATTTATATCTTGATATGAGTTCGACTAAATACGTATCATCGAGAGAATCAATTTTCGAATTAAAAACTATTTGCTCTTCGGATACAAAATCAACACAGTCATAAATTTTCATAATGTCCTCAAATGTGAATCCATACCTCAATAACATTATTTCTTTTTCATCATTAGAACCATATTTAAAATAATCAACCATTGATTTTGCTCGAATATCTTTATGCTTGTCATAATATCCTTTGAAAGAAACTATAAATTTATCCGATAGTGAAATTGAAATAACTTTATCTAAATAATCATAGGTATCAAATACGACTACATCATAATTAACGTCTTCAATCGTTGATTTGCTGTCACATAAAGGTATATAATAATTTATTTTATTAGGTAAAAAAGAAGCAGCAGGCGTCATTGGAGGATGTAATTCGTCAATTAAATTATCAAACTCATTCTGATTAATTTCTCCATTTTTCAATAGCTTTTTCAAAGAAGAGACATCTTCTCCTTTTGTCAATAGCTTATATCTCAAAATAACTGTTTGCCTAAATGTTTTATTTTGTATCTTCCATAATAGGATAGTAATTGCTGTAGATAACACACTCCGTTCATATTTTAATAATTCACGATTAAGATATGTTTCAAATATCAGAGAAAATGATTTTTTGATTTTGTCGCGTTTTCCGCTATCTAATTTTCTATATTCATTTGCTGTTATAATATTACCATCATTGAATAATAAATCCAATAAATCTTTAATCGTTTTTTCTAAGATTTCAGATTTCAATCTAGAGACTTGTGATTCTGGCAATCCGAATTCATCATTTATGCTATTATTTTTGATTGAATCTATAAATTCACAATCATCATCATTATGATTAATATCCTCTACTTCTTCTTTGTCAAGACGCGAAACAGGATCTATTTTACTGGGCGAATTGATGTAATCAGAAAATTTCTTTACGCAAGTATTGTTGACAATTACAAATCCATAATCAAATAAATTTAGTTTACTTACCTGAGATCTCCCTGATCGACCAATTAGATTTTTTAAATCTAAGGGAGTTGTTCCATTTTTAGCGTTACTGAATCTAAAATAATCAATTATAACTGCATCAAAAGGAAGATTAACCCCTTGTAATAAAGTTGATGTAGCAAAACAAATTCTAGCAAAACCAGCGCTAATGAATTTTTCTATCAAAAATCTTACTCTAAGAGGTATTGATCCATGGTGTATAACTATCCCATATTTTAATAATTCGATAAATTCAGAATAAATTTTAGAGCTCCCAATATCGTCTTGTATTTTGTCTATTATTGATAAAGCTATATCATTTTCTACTTTTGGACAAATATTTATATATTTCTCAAATTTGTATCTTATTTTTCTTTCATATATTGATTTTTTTGATACATATATAAGTATGCATTTACTTTCACGTATGAGTTTTTCTATAATTTCTGAATCAAAAATAAATTGATTTTTTTTGAGATGGCAATCTTTCTTATATGGCGAAAAAGCATATAGAAGATTTTTCTTAGAATCCAATGAAAGAAAAATCTTTCCTACGGTATTTTGAGTATATACCTGAGCGGATGAATTTTCATCATTAATATGATGTTTAGAAAGTTGAGCCTGGGGATTATCTATGAACGGATGTGCGAAAACTTTTCTGGCATCTGGAAATTTCAAAAGAATTCTCCTGACTAACGCGTCAAATTTGATCCCTCTTTTTTCTTCTTCGGATATTTGAGCTTCATCAAATAAAAACAAAGATATATCTAGGCTATAATTCCCTTTAAAAATTTCAGTAGCACGCTCAGGAGTTACAATAAATATTTTTCTAGATATATTTTTTGTATTAACATTGTCTATATGATCTAATATTAAAATATTTTTTATATTTCGGAAAGAATTTCTTATATTCATTAAATATTCTGCTATAAGAGCACGAGAAGGAACTACAATAACAATATCTTTTTTTTCTTCTCTTAAAAGATCACGAAACAAATGAGATTTTCCTGTGCTTGTTGGTGCTGAAAATGAGAATATATTATTGCTGTGTATTTCTAAATAAATGGATGCTTGTGAAGGCGTATAATGGTGATTTGTTTCTTTTTTTATCATTTCTTTAAAAGAAGAGTATACTAAAGAAATAACATCATGTGGCTTCTTTACTTTATAAAAAATACCTAGGATATATAATATTTTCTGCTCGTATTGCAGGAAAATGCTCGGATGATAGTGTTTTAAGTGAGCCAAGTTTTCTAGTAGAACTGCATTTGACGGGCCATCTTCGTGCAATTGTATGATTATGTCATTCAATAATCGATGCACTTCTCGTTCATCTAGTGTTTCTATGGTCGGCATATTTTTATTCCTATGATAAATACTTCATTTCCATCATGAATTATTTTTTCGAATTCTACTAAAGATATTATACTTTCAATAATCGCATCAAATGACCGTACATTTTTTAGAGAAAAAGCTGCACAATAACATTTATATCCGTTCATATAATTATCAACAGCTTCTTTATCTGCTATTATTCGCAAATGCGGTAAATCACGATTCCCTTTTTTCTGATTTATAAAGGATACTATTTGTTCAATAGCCGCCTTATATGTGTTTCTGATGGCACTATACTTCGCTTCCCCAAAAGAAATGTGTTTTTGCGGCGTAATGGTGTGAAAATCAAATCCTGGATTTCCTGATATTTTTTCTTTCCATAATTCGGATAAAGGAAGAATTTCATGCGATAATAATTCTTCAAGACTTGAACCTGCTGTCATAGATATTAAATATTCGCCAAAATTAGCACTAATTGGATCTTCTTCTGAGTAGGAAAATATTGAAATTAATTTATCAATTGTTTCAAGAGTCGTTTCAGTATAAGCTAGTTTTCCTATCACATCTAACTTATCAATCCATGATGTATTTTTTATAGATTCTATTAATTCTTTCGCATAACTTGGTATGTCATCAATCTCAACACATATAAAATGTATGTTCCGAGAATCAAATAAAGTGATGAGATGGTTCCTTGTCTGATGATCAACTATTCTCATAAGAATTACATTCGACCGTAGAAAATGGTAGCAAACTCAAGAAAAAGCATAAAGCTGAAAATTTAATATTTTCCCCATTTCTTCCCCATACCCCCCTACAAACAAAAACCGCAATATACTCATTATGAATATATTGCGGTGGGAAATTGATGGCGGACAGGGAGGGATTCGAACCCTCGGTACTGTTGCCAGTACACACACTTTCCAGGCGTGCTCATTCGACCACTCTGACACCTGCCCGTTGATAGATTGTGTTAGATAGGAAAGCGGGGATAATGTAACGGTAGAAGAGAGGGTTGGCAATCTTTTTTTCACTTGGGAGGCATTTTCCTGTTTTTCCCAGGCTCTTCTCGCCTATTCCCCGTTGCCTGAAAAGGATGGAAAACACAGAGGTATTGCCTGGGACTCTTCAAAGAGAATGGGAAAGGAATCATGCATATCATGCAAAAAACAGGCTTCTGTTATCTACAGAAGCCTGTCATTGAACAAGGTTGAGTCCTTCGTGCCCGATGCCTCTCTTCTTCAGAAAGGGAAAGAACGTTCTTGCTATTTTTTCAACGTTTGCATCTTTCAGGAAGGGACTCTTGCTGTCCAGTCCTTATTTCTTTTCCGGGCGTTCGAGATCGATACCCCATTTTTCCTGCATGAATTTTTTGTGGAATTCCAGTTTGTCCTTGAAGCGGTTCAGATTTTTCACCTCCTTGGGGGACCATGCGGTTTCCACCAGAGCGAGCGCGCGCGGGTAAGCCTGGTAGAAGACGCGTTCAATGTTCGGCAGACGTTCCGCCCACAGGCAGCAGTCTACGCCGCGCACCCGTTCCGTTTCCTTGGGGGAGAGGCCTGCTAGAGGTTCAAAGGAATACACGTTTTCCAGCGTGTTGACGGGCATCCAGCCCGTGTCCGGCTGGCCGGAAGGCCAGTCGCCGGGAAGCTGGGGATAGTCAAAGTAGCATTTCCCGTTGGGGGCGCAGATAACGTCCACTTTGTCGCCCGTGGTGTTGGCTACCGTTTTAGGCGTGTGGCCGCCTCTCCACGTGGTGACGATTACTCCGTCCGGATATTTGCCCATGGGTTCATACCAGAAGACGGCCGTTTTCCCGCGGCTTTTCAGCATTTTGGCGCACCGGGTGAAGAATTCCACCATTTCCTTTTGAGCGGCGGCTTTTTTGTTTTCTTCACGGATACCGGCTTTTTCGCGGAAGTCGGCGCATTTGGGGCACTTCATCCAGTTGTCCTCCGGGGCTTCATCCCCACCCAGATGCACGTATTGGGACGGGAAGATGTCCTTGAGTTCATTGAAGACGGCGTTGTAGAATTTCCAGACATCCGGGTTGCCGGGGCATACCAGGGTGTAGGAGATGCCCGCATTCGTGCGCACTTCCAGCTTGGGGTTCGGGAAGCAGAGGAATTCCGGATAGGCGGTGCAGAGGGCCTGATTGTGGCCGGGCACGTCTATTTCCGGGATGATTTCAATGTTCCGGGCAGCGGCATATTTCACCAGCTCCTTGAGCTGTTCTTTGGTGTACATGCCTTCGTGGGGCGTTTTGTTGCCAAAGGTTTCCTTACGTTTGGAGGCCACGCTTTCCAGCTTGGGGTACCCGGGCACCGGGAGGCGCCAACCCTGGTCATCCGTGAGGTGGAAATGGAGCTTGTTGAATTTATAGAAGGACATCACATCAATGAATTTTTTGACGTCCTCCACCGGCACGAAGTGGCGCGCGGTGTCCATCATCATGCTGCGCCAGCCAAACCGGGGCTTGTCTTCAATGACACCACAGGGTATGCCGCCGTCCTTGTACTGGGCCTGGAGCTGTTCCAGCGTGTTTTTGGCGTAAAAGAGGCCCGCGCGGTCGCCTGCCTGAATTTCCACGCCCTGCGGCTTGATGGTGATTTTGTATCCCTCCGGCCCCAGGGCCTTGTTGGCGGCCTGCTTGAGGATTTTGGGGGATTTACAGACGCCGGAGGAAGTGCTGATTTCGACCGGTTCCGGGATGATTTGATAGGGACGGGATTCCACGTCGCCGGCGGCAAAAACGCTGCCGCCCATCGCCAGCAAAAGAGGTAGGATACGCCATTTCATTGCGCGCGATTGTGACGGAACCGCATTGCCTCCGCAATCAAAAAAAGACAATAGGGTTCCGGCATGTCCCGGAAAAGGCGTTCCACTCCTGCACTTCCATCTTGACGGATGCCTCAAAGACGGGTTTGCTAGTCCTGCGCATGGGAGAGTCCTTTTACACACGCACCACGGAGACACCCCCCTCCGCCTTTGATTTGTCCCTCAGGCCGCCCGCCTTCAGCGAGTTCCGCGGGCAGGAGAAGATCAAGGACCGCCTGATGCTGATGGTGGAAGCCGCCAAACAGCGCGACGATGTGCTGGACCACATTCTGCTGAGCGGCCCTCCGGGCCTGGGGAAGACGACGCTTGCCAATATTATCGCGAATGCCGTCGGCTGCCGCATCCATACGACGTCCGGCCCCCAGATTGAGAAAGCGGGGGACCTGGCCGGCGTGCTGACCAATCTGGAGAAGGGGGATATTTTGTTCATCGATGAGATTCACCGCCTGCACCCGGCCATTGAGGAGTATCTGTACCCGGCCATGGAGGATTTCCGGCTGGATATTATTATCGACCAGGGGCCGAACGCCCGTTCCATCCAGTTGAATCTTCCCAAGTTCACCCTGGTGGGGGCCACCACCCGCGCCGGCATGCTGACCAGCCCTCTCCGTTCCCGGTTCGGCCTGGTGAACAGGCTGGATTATTATACGCAGGAGGATCTGTGCGCCATCATCGAACGTTCCGCCGGGCTGCTGAACGTTCCCGTGGAACCGGCAGGCGCGCTTCAGATCGCGCTGCGTTCCCGCGGTACGCCGCGCGTGGCCAATTCCCTGCTGCGCTGGGTGCGGGACTTCGCGCAGGTGCGCGGCAACGGCATCATCACGGAGCAGCTGGCTCATGACGCTCTGACGATGATCGAGATTGACGACGACGGCCTGGACGAGATGGACAAGCGTCTGCTGGAGGCCATGATTTACAAGTTCAACGGCGGTCCCGTGGGCCTTTCCTCCCTGGCCGTAGCCGTGGGGGAAGACGCCTCCACGCTGGAGGACGTGCACGAGCCTTTCCTGATTATGCAGGGGTACATCAGCCGCACTCCCAGGGGACGCGTGGCGATGCCCTCCGCCTATCTCAAGATGGGCGCCACTCCGCCCGCCAACGGCCAGGGATGGCTGTTGTAGAACACCCCTTTACGGCATGGCAGGAGTCCTGCGTTTTGTGCTGGTCATGGGGCTTCCTTTCTTTTAGACTGTTTCCACATTAAACGTCAGGACGTTTTCTGTTCATCATACGCCTAAAGCTATGGCCGCAAATTCTGAAATCGCTTTTAAAAGACTGCCCGTCAAGATCATCGGCACGGGTTCCTATGTTCCGGAACGCCGCCTGACCAATGCGGATCTGGAAAAGATGGTGGACACTTCCCACGAATGGATCATCGAACGCACGGGCATCGTGGAACGCCGCATCGCCGCCCCTGACGAGTACACTTCCCACATGGGTACGAAGGCCGCCCAGCGCGCGCTGGAGTCCTGCGGATTGCAGCCGGAAGACATCGACCTGATCATCGTTTCCACCATCACCCCGGATACGTTCACGCCCGCTACCTCCTGCTACATCCAGGATGCCTTGGGAGCCAGGAATGCCGCCGCCTTTGATATTTCCGCCGCCTGCTCCGGCTTCCTGTTCGCCATGAAGACGGCCGTACAGTACCTGGGCACCGGCCAGATGAAAACGGCGCTCATCATTGCCGCGGAAAAGCTTTCCACCGTCGTGAACTGGGAGGACCGCACCACCTGCGTCCTGTTCGGGGACGGAGCTGGCGCCGCTGTGCTCCAGGCCGCCACGGGGGAAGAGGGGGAAGGCTCCATCCTGGCTACGGACATCGGCACGGACGGCTCCCTGCATGACCTCCTCCAGATTCCCGGAGGCGGCTCCCGTTGCCCCACCACGGCGGAGAACGCCCATGAACGCCTGGCTACCCTCGCCATGCGCGGGAAGGAAACCTTCCGTCAGGCAGTTCCCCGCATGAAAGATTCCGCCGCCAGTGTGATTGAACGCGCCGGCCTGACTTCCGACGAGATCAAACTGATCATTCCGCACCAGGCCAACCTCCGCATCATCAATGCCGTGGCCCAACGCCTCTCCATTCCGGAAGAAAAAGTATTCATCAATATTGAAAAATACGGCAACACTTCCGCCGCCGCCGTAGCCATCGCCTTTGACGAGGCGCGCCGCTCCGGCAGATTCGGCAAGGGGGACAACGTCGTCCTGGTTACCTTTGGGGCAGGACTGACATGGGCCGCCGCCGCCATCCGCTGGTAATCTCCTTTATTCATCCAGACTTTATTCTCACACATGACTACCGAACCATACGGCAAGAAGAATCCGTTTCCCGCACCCGTACTTTCCGTCAAGCACCTCACCGCGGAAGACAGCCCCAAAGAGACCATCCACATTGAATACAGCCTGGACGGCTCCGGCCTGGAATACATCGCTGGAGACGCTCTGGCCGTTATTCCCGCCAACGATCCCGCCCTGGCGGACGCGCTGATTGAAAAGCTCGGCTTCTGCCCATGCTCCGCCGTCCCTACTCCGGACGGCGAAAGCACCGATCTGCGCGAGGCTCTGATCAACAATTACGACATCACGAACGTCAACAAGGCCCTGCTGACCAAATGGGCGGTGGCCTCCGGCAGCCAGGAACTGGAAACGCTTCTGGCCGGGGACAAGGAAACCCTCAGCAATTTCCTGTGGGGCCGCGACGTGCTGGACCTGGCCATGGAATATCCCGCTTCCTTTGAATCCGCGGAAGCTTTCGTAAGCATGCTGAAGAAGATCATGCCCCGCCTGTATTCCATCGCTTCCAGTCCGAACGCCCATCCGGAAGAAGTGCATCTGTGCGTAGGCGCCGTGCGCTATACGGCGCGTGACCGCAAGCGCGGCGGCGTCTGCTCCACCTACATGGCGGACCGCCTCCAGCCGGGACATACGGCCAGGGTATTCGTGCATACCAACAAGAATTTCCGCCTGCCGGAAGACGGGGATACCCCCATCATTATGGTTGGCCCCGGCACCGGCATCGCCCCTTTCCGGGCATTCTGGGAGGAACGCACCGCCTCCGGCGCCAAGGGCGGCAACTGGCTGTTCTTCGGCAATCCGTACAGAGCCACTGATTTCTGTTATGAAGACGAGCTGAACCGGCTGACCGGCACCGGCAAACTGAAATTGTCCGTGGCCTGGTCCCGCGACCAGGAGAAGAAGGTATACGTGCAGCACCTCATGGTTCAGGAAGGCGAAGAGCTCTGGAAATGGCTGGAAAACGGCGCCTGTTTCTACGTCTGCGGAGACGCTGCCCGCATGGCGAAGGATGTGGATGCCGCCCTTCATGAAGTGATCCAGACCTGGGGCCATAAAACTCCGGAGGAAGCCTCGGAATACGTGGCGGACATGAAGCAGCACCGCCGTTACCAGCGGGATGTGTATTGATTTGGACCATGCCTGCGCTTTCAACTCCTTCCATTTATGCGAAGGAGTTTTTTATTAATTCTTTATTTAATTTTTTTGACAATTCCCCGTTTTTCTTCCGCCAGTAATCATTTCTCCTGACTGGATTTGTTTTCTCAATATGCCGATTCAGCTTTAACATGCCAAAATCCCGCGTCCAAAAAAGCATTCTAAATGCCCGTGTCAGTTTTATTTTTTATATTCTCACACTGGCATGTACGTTTTTTTCGCGCACTATTTTTCTGAAATCGCTTGGAAGCAATTTTCTGGGGCTGATCGGCACTCTGCAAAATATTCTGGGATTGATGAATCTGGCTGAACTTGGCCTGGGGGCAGCCATCTCGTTCGCCCTTTATAAACCATTGCAGGAGAACAAAAAAACTGACATCAGCGATATTATCTCCTTATTTGGATTTTTTTATAAAAAAATAGGGGTATTTGTTTTTGGCGCAGCTATTATCCTCAGCGCGTTTTTTCCTCTGATCTTTCGGAACAGTCCTGTTTCCTACGGCGTTGTTTATAGCGCCTTCTACACATTCCTGTTTTCGTCTCTGCTCAGTTATTTCGTCAACTACACGCAAATCCTGTTTGTTGCCGATCAAAAGAATTATCTGGTCGCAGCCTATTTCCAGACAGCCAATATTCTCAAGATACTGCTTCAGATGGCTCTGACCTGGAAATACGGCAATCCGTACATCTGGATTGCCATCGAATTATCTTTCGGCATTTTATACTCGCTGATATTAAGGTGGAAGGTGCGCCAGGTCTATCCCTGGCTGAAGACATGCACCAGAAACGGCGCTGCCCTCAAGCGCCAATATCCCGATATCCTGATCCGCACTAAACAGGTTTTTATCCACAAGATCAAGGATTTCCTGTTAATGCAAAGCGACCAGATTTTTGTCTTCGCTTTCGTTTCTCTTTCCATGGTTGCCTATTACGGCAACTATACTCTCATCACCACCCGCATTACGGGGCTGTTCACCACCACTATGGACAGTATCACCGCCGGGATCGGAAATCTGATTGCAGAGGGCAACCGGCCAAGAATACTGTCCGTATTCTGGGAACTGATGGCTTTCCGGTATTTCCTGGCCGGCATCATCGTCTTTTGCAGCTACCATCTCATCAATTCTTTCATTTCGCTGTGGCTGGGCAGTGAGTACATTTTGGAAAATTCCATTGTGGTTCTGCTGATGATTTACGTATTTATCATGATTACCCGCGGCACGGTAGATATGTTCAATACGGCTTTCGGTTTGTATGCAGACACATGGGCCGCCTGGACGGAAGTGATTCTCAACGTCGGCATTACCGTTGCCACAGCCTTTTATCTGGGCATCAATGGTATTCTGCTGGGCAAGATCATCAGTACAGCGCTTATCATTGTCCTATGGAAACCCTATTACCTTTTTTCCCGGGGATTGCAAACTTCCTACCTGCTGTACTGGAAAAAAACTTTTCCCCTTCTGCTTGCCTTTGCCATTTTATACACGGCTTTTCATTTTATCAGCAAACCTTTTCTTACGCTTTTCCCCAACCACAGTTCCTCATTCGGTTCATGGCTGTCCTACGCAGTCTGCCTCTGCGCGCCTTTCTCGGTATGTTACGGCATTCTGCTATTATGCATCAGCCAGGGCGCAAGAGACCTGCTACGCCGCTTCCCCTATAAATTAAGATCATCAGGTGCCACCAAAAAAACATGAAGGACACTCCTCCCAGATTCAGCATCGTCACCATCAACCTGAACAACCGGGCAGGTTTGGAAAAAACCATCCAAAGCGTCATCAAACAGGAATGCACCGATTATGAATATATCATCATTGATGGAGGTTCTTCAGACGGCAGCGCCGAAGTCATCAGAGAATACCAGGGCGCCCTCTCATACTGGGCCAGCGAACGGGATACCGGCATTTACAATGCCATGAACAAGGGGCTGAAACAGGCACATGGGGAATATGTCTGCTTTCTCAATTCCGGAGATTGTTTCTATTCCTCTCAAGTTCTTGCCGACATGCACCGGAAGGGAACTGCTCCCGACGTGTTTTGCGGAAGGGTAATAACGACAGGGGGGTCAGGCGGGAAGGCATCCCCGCCGTGGAGAAATGGCACCCTGTATTTCATCATCAAAAACTTCTGCCACCAGGCGGCATTCATGAGAACACGGCTTTGCCGCAAGCATCCGTTCGATGAGACTTACAGAATTTGCGCTGACAGGAAAATGCTGCTTTCACTTCTGTTTCATGAGTCAGCCACGTTCAAGCCCATCAACGAATTTATCGCTTATTTTGACACGACGGGCATCAGCCACACCGCCGCGGCAACCATGCTTAAGGAAGACGCCAGATCCCTGAAGGAGACCCTGCCGGCCGCCATACTGGATGACTACCGGCTTTTGCTAGCCTCGCCCATCGCCCCTTATTATATGGATATGCTGCTCAATTTCAGAACTCCGCAGAAAAATACAGCCTTTTTCCTTGCCCGCATCTCTCGAGTTGCAGCCAAATACCTTCTTCTCCTCAGTTCCCTGTGTTCGGCCCGGAAATAAGAAGCCGCCTTCCTTTCCCTAGCCGCAGAGTCCGTTTTGAGCGCTTCCCCGCAAGCGTTCCAGCCGTTCCCGATAGGCTTCAGCAAGACGCCCGGCGTAGGCTTCCCAGGTATTTTCCGAACCGCCAAACGCTGCATACGCCTGCTCGCCCAGGCTGTGCACCAAGGCGGGGTTGTCGCACAGTTCCCTCATGGCCCAGTAAATAGCCTCCGCATCGGCGGCAGGGATGATCCTGGCGGACCTGTCATCCAGCAGCGTTGTAGCCCCGGATTCGTGAGTCGCAATGATGGGCAACCCCACAGCCATGGCTTCCAGCAGCGAACGGGCGAACCCCTCTTCCAGGGAAGGAAGTATAAACGCCGTACACGAGCCGAGCTGGCGCGCCAGTTCCTGCTGGGCTACGGACCCATGATGATACAAATGCGGGCAGGTTTTCCATTTCTCCCACAGCAGCCGGAAATCGGGCCGGATGCCTCCGTATACATGCAGCTCCGCATCGGGATATCGCTCGACCAATTTCTGAAAAGCCAGGAAAAGGTACTGATGGCCTTTCCGAACCGTCAGGCTCCCCGTAATGATGAATTTGGGGAAGGAAGGGATGTCTTCCTTTTTTCTTTTGAAAAAGAGGGAAGTGTCCGCGCCAAAATGATTCAGCAGGCATTTTTCCGGTGAAACGCCATTGGCCACCATACTCTCCATAACATAGGTACTGGGACATAAAACACAATCGGCCCGATGAATTTCCCGGTTCATGCGGCTCCACACTTTTTCTCCTACGGGAATCCGGAAACCGGGGGAATAGATATCCGCCTCCCGCTGCCAATAGCCGCGTTGCGTAGTGGGATGCCCGTTCATGGCTTCGAACACCTTTAGAATGGTTCTTCCGGAAGCTTCAGCCAGGTCAAACACAGGCGTACAAGAACCCATCGGGCACTGCACGACATCCACATCGGCAGGGAGCTCCTGCCTCCTTACCCAACAATCATAAAGCCAAAGGCTCCTCCACCTCATCTCCTCTTCAAGATAAGCAGGGGCAGCATGGTAAAAAGGCTTCATGCCCAAATGGTAGGGCCAAATGCGCTTATATTTCCCAAGGGGAAGCCCCCTGTTTTTGCTGCTCACCCACATGCCGGACAAACAGCCCAGCTTCTCAAAGGAAGCAGCCGTTTTGTCCATATGCCATGAGGCCATGCCGGAGATGAGAACTTTCATGAACGTATAACAGTCAAACTTTCCCTAAAGGAATTAGAGACAATATTCAAGAAGAACTTTTCCCGTTCCTGCGGGAATCGTCGATATTCCCTTTCTTTGCCATTGACCACGAATAGGAAATTTCTATAGTACCGCTTATACTGTATTCTGCGCAGTTTAACTTCAAGCCTCATCCGGAGAAATATTCCGTAACATAACAATGCCTTCCCGCGTCCCTTTTTTCAGTATTATTATCCCCGTCTATAATTTAGTGGATTATATTCAGGAGACGCTTTCGGGAATTAAAGACCAGTTGTGGGATGATTATGAAATCATCATCGTTGACGATGGTTCTACGGACGGCACGGCAGAACTGCTGGACAGGCTTGACAATCCGCGTCTTACCGTACTCCATCAACGTAACAAAGGCGTATCATGCGCGCGCAATATCGCCATCAACGCGGCCAAAGGCACTTATATTGCCTTTCTGGATGGAGACGACATATGGCTGCCTGAGCACTTAAGCCACGCCGCCCATTTTTTTCAGGCTCATCCCAACGCAGCATGGTACACGTCCAACTATGCCAAGAGCTTTTCCCCCGAACAGGATAAAAAAAATATTCATCCCGGAGAACAGCCCGTTTTACGCCTGTGTCATTATTTTACCGACCATAACTTTCGGATTCATACATCATCGACGATCATCCGCCGTGACGCCATCCCGGAAGGGGGCATGTTCCCCGAGGATCTCCGCTATGGCGAAGACCTTGTCGCATTTGCGTCCATCGCCTCCCTCCACCCCATAATCGGCGTCAATGACTCCATCACCGTCCTGTACAGGCAAAGGCGGGATTCCGCCGTGTACACCCCCATTGACCTGAATACGAAAGTGGAGCAGGATGCCGCCATTTTCAGGCATTTCATGGCCATCCCCACAAACCGGGAAGACGCACGCGCCGCCATGAATTATTACCAAAGCATGTCCCAGGGCTTCTGGATTGACCGGATCATGTGCAGCCGGCTCAACGCGTGGCTGCCCTACATTCGTGAGAGAAAAGCCATGACGGGCACCCTGACCAGCCTCTGGATTGCTCTGTTCGTTTCATTCAACTGCCTGAATGTCATCATTTTTTCATTACCTCTCCTGTTGCTGCAAAAGTTAAGAGTCCGGCTGCAAAAATAAAACGAGAACGCCTGCCATACATATTTCCCGCATCGCGCGATCCGTGTCCGTCGTATGAATTCCGCTCCGTTTTACCACCTGCACCTTCCCTCTCTTCCCTGCCAGGCCCAATGATTGTTCCATGAGAAAATTCGGCATTTCCGCAGGCAGCAAAACACGGGCCAAATGCCTGCCGCAGAAAAGCGAACAGCCCTTGCACGGGAATACCGGCAGGATTGCGGCGGCTGTTCCCGTATTTTCCCGGCATCCGTCCGATTTTCAACGCCATCCTTCATCACGGAATACCGGCTCCAGTCATTTTCCTTCCAGCGGGTCATTCCCATTTCCTTACATTCAGGAATTGCGCTGCATCCGGAAATGTCCGTCCGTAAACGCTTTCCAGAACACGTCAACGTTTTAGACCTGATGACTTCCCCGGCGATTCGTTTATGAAAGTCGATACCATTAAGGGAAGTTCTTATGCAGTAACTTGTACAAAAGCCTGTACCGTTCGCGCTGTGTTAAACACCGGCGGGGATTCCATGCTTATTCTGGAGGCGCAGGAAAAAGGCCAACACGGTTTTACGGCTCCGACGGATTCTGTGGAAGTATCCGTCGGCGACGCCCTGATCACAAAGGCTTCCAAAACAGCCGTTCCGGGATTGTCCGTCCGGGGCGGCATCCTGCCGGGAGAAGATGCCGTGTTGAAGCACCTGACGGCGGAGCCCGGAACTTTTACAGGGTCCATCAATGACAACGGGGGCATCAACATTCGCTGGCCGTGGGCGCTCCGACGGACACGGCGGCGGTCAGCCGTCTTTATGCCGCGGGGCTGGCCTTGGCGGCCGAGTGCTTTTCCCACCCGTCTTATCCTGTGAAATCTTCCTGTTCCGCCACCGGAGGCTCCTCATTTGATGAGGCCGTTGCCCCTGTCTCCATCGGGTTGCGGGTGCCTGCGCAAACAGCGGTCTCGGCTAGGATCGGGTTTGCCGAATCGGGCCATTCCTATCATAATTATAGCGGGACGCGCGGTTTTGCGCTGCCGGTTTCCCTGTCCCAGGTTCCTGCAAGGTGACGCTGCCTGTTTATAAGGTCCCCGCCGTCTTCCTCGCGGGGCTGGGGATGGATTCTTTCACGCTTATTCCTTCCGCCTCCGGTTCTTTTTTCGGAGAGATTCTGGATATGACGTTCAATCCCGCGCGTGACGCCGTTGCAGGTGGTTACCATGTACGCGTCCGGGAGGTTTACTGGTCCAATCAGGAGGCCGGGATGAAGGTGAAAAGAAGCATTCTCTTGCCAAGGCTGCTGGAAACCAGCGGATTCCCCTGTGCGTCGCGAAGATTGTTTATGAACAGTACCAGGATGGACAGATAGATACTGAGGAACGAGGGGCACTGTGTCTGGTTCATTCCGGCTCAACGACACCCCCCTGCATGAAGATAGCGACGGTGCGCGGGACACATTGCTTTGAGAGCAATTTCCTGGGGAAAGTTTACCTAGATATTGACAATTCCGGCACAACGGGAATCCAGCAAGTATGAATAGGGACGCTGACTCAGCATGTCGGCCTGTCCGGCCTGAACCCGGCGTATTACGGGTTTTCCACCATGGAAATCAACGCCATTGTGTCTGAGTCCGTAGAGGATTTCAGCGCCACGGAGGCGTAAGAAAATCATTCACGGATCGCCGCACGGGGTTTTCCCGCACTTTCCTTCGCCATCAGGTTGAGTACCGCCGCGTCAAATTGCTGACCGGAAGGCGCAGTTTATCCATCACGGTCAGGGGAGCTGAAGCAGGCCGCCTCTCCGGCAGGAAAGCAAAAGGATATGCCAGAGATAACGCCGCCTTAAACGGGAAAAAGATTCCAGGCTGAAGCATGAATAGCTGTTGGCATATTAGACAATTCCAAAGCGTCTTAAACAGCCTCTCCCCGGAACCGCATTGCCTCCAACCGCCGAATAAAAAACAAACTCACAACTTGCCCCGTATAAGGAAGAATCCGGTAAAGATTCATACAGCGTTCTTGCTTTATTCCTCCTTTTCATTTATGTTGTTGCTCATGAGCAAGGGGCGGCACTTCATCGCTGCGTACATTTCCCCTCCACGCAGACCTGGATGCCTGTGAAACGAAACACAGCGTGAACTCCCTGAACCGGGATATTCACCTCATCGCCCGTCTGCTGGATTCAGGATTTTTTATAAGTTTCTCCATCCGCAAAAAAAGTCTTCGTCCGTATCCTGCTCCGTTCGCAAGCGCTTTGCTATCCTCCACCTCCGTCCAACTCTATTCTTCAAGCCATGCCGACTAAACGCCTTCGCCCCGTATTAGCCATAGCAGCCGACCTGCCACTTGGCCGGCTATTGGCTCCCTTTCGCGACAAGGATCAGCGTACAATTCCCTGGCTTTTTGCCCTCTTCCATGCCTTGGAATACCAGAAAGATTTTGATATCCATTGGATTACAATCAGTAAAGATGTTTCTACCGGGGAGACTATCCACACGCACAACCAAACTATCCACATCCTTCCCCTGGGCAGTATGGGCAAAAATATCCTTACAGCCCATTTTCTAACGGTTCGGAGGATACGCAAAACCCTGAACGGCATACGGCCGGATCTCCTGCACATATGGGGCGTGGAACAGGCTTACGCGATGGCGGGAAGAACCTTCCGGGGAAAGAAGCTCCTTTCCTACCAAGGCGCCCTTACCGCTTATTGCCAGCGCGCGCCGCAGGCTTTTCTCCTGCATATGCAGGCGTTCTGGGAACGATTGGCCGTCAGGCATTATGACCTGATTACATGTGAATCTCCCTGGGCGTGCGACCGCGTTGCGGAGATTGCTCCCCATGCCCGGCTTTCCTGCATGGAATACGGAGTGGAGCCCTCCTTCTACCATCTTGCCAGAAGACCTTCTCCAACACCCTCCTGCTTCTTTGCCGGAACTATTTATGAATTGAAGGGCATCTCCTACCTGGTGGAGGCTTTCTCGCATCCGGATCTTGCGCATATCCAGCTATTCATTGCAGGCAGAGGCGCTCTCAGAGAACGTCTGGAAGCCCAATCTACGCCTAATATCCACTGGCTGGGCAGCATTTCCCGCCCAGAACTCCAACAGCATCTCTCCACAGCGTGGTTCCTGGCGCATCCCACCCTGGCGGACTGTTGTCCCAACATCGTGAAGGAGGCAAGAGTCATGGGCCTCCCGGTAATCACCACGGCGGAAGGGGGGCAGGTCCAATATGTCAAAGATGGAATATCGGGATACATCATCCCAGTCCGCGACAGCGGAGCCATCAGGGAAGCCGCACTGAAACTTTCCAAAGACCTGGATACGGCCCTTTCCATGGGAATGGAGGAACATCAGGAATGCCGCCGTCTGCTTGACGCAGAGCAAACAGCGGCTGATTGCCTCTCACGTTATCACACCATGCTGCATTTACGCTGATGAAATTATTCCTTATCCATCTGCTCTCCGGAATAGGATGCCTGCTCCTCAAACTCCGGGGAGTGCGTACCGGAACGGGCGTCATCCTGTCCGGACTGCCTCGGATCAAAAAATTCCCGGGAGCTTCCATCACCATCGGCAACGGCGTCACCATCCACTCCATGGCACGGATGAATCCGGTTCTTTCCCATCATGCCTGCCTGGCGGCTCTTTCACATGAAGCCCGCATTACTCTGGAAGACGGCTGCGGCGTCAGCGGAGCCACTCTGGTCTGCGTCAACGGCATCCACATAGGGCGCCACACCTTGATAGGCGCAAACGCGCTGATTCTGGACAATGACATGCACTATCCCCTGCGCGGCGCCAGATGGGGGAATACCTGGGGACAACCGGAGCAGGGGCGCCCCATTCATATCGGGGAAGGATGCTTCATTGGCGCCAGAGCCATTATTCTGAAAGGCGTCACCATCGGTCCCGGAGCCGTGGTCGCCGCGGGAGCCGTCGTCACCAGAGACGTTCCCTCCGGCTGTCTCGCCATCGGCAATCCCGCAGAGAACAAACCTCTTCCCGAACGCCTCAAACATCCTTGAGAAACACCGGGAGCCATCTACCCTTGAACATTTCTCTTGCCTGCCTCAGGACTGCCAAAAGGCAGATTCTGTCATGACATCTCAAATTCCTCAAACAAATCTTTCTGATAAAAACGCATCATCCCAAGAACATTGGATTGACATATCCAGATTTCTTGCAGCATGCCTGATTGCATGTGTCCATACGCCGATTTTTTCTTTCGCCAGCATGTTCCGGCTGCCGGTGTTCAATGGCTGGGTGGCATTCTTCCTGATTTTGGCAGCCTATTTCATGGGTCGAAATAATTCCTGGAAAAAAGCGTTCAAACGGCGTTATACGCTGCTCATCCCCTTTCTTTTCTGGAACAGAGCATCTCTTTCCTCCCTTCAGGAGTCATGAATATGAGAGGACAAAAAAGTCTGGGTTGGCCGACTCTTTTAAGAAATATGGCCATCGTTAAAAAAACAAGGAAATTTACAGCCCTGAAACAACCGTCATCATTATCATTCCACTGCTTATTACCAAAAAGGATCGCGCACAGAAATATTCAAAAAATGCTGTTCAAACAGGATTTTGAAAAAATGTCCGTATTCCTCCCCTCTATTTCTTACTTCCGGGAAAGGATACCAACCTTTACACTTAGGGCGCCCTGCATCTCAACGCCCTGAAATATGAAGCCATCTCGTCTTCACTTTACCCTTTTCTTCAACAGCTTTTAGGTATCTCACGGAAACAACAAGCACTATCCGCCATTGCTCCATGTTATGATTGAAACTTTTCCCCCCAACAAAATAGCGTTTCCCATGACCTTGTTCCTGGCAGGTCCCACCGGGTCGGGAAAATCCGCCGTGGCTGTGGAACTGGCGGAAATGCTGGGAGCAGAGATCGTCAGTTCGGACGCCTATCAGGTCTACCGGGAACTTCCCATCCTGACGGCGGCTCCTTCCCCGGAAGATCGGGCGCGCATTCTCCACCACATGGTTTCCATCATTCCAGTCCAAATGCCCTGGGACGCCACGGAACACTACCACCGCGCCATGCGGTGCGTGAAGGATATTCATTCCCGCGGAAAAACGGCCATCATCACGGGCGGTTCCGGCCTGTACTTCAAATTCCTTTCTCACGGCCTGTCGGAAGCGCCGCCGGGGAATGCCGCCCTCCGCGCCTCTTTTGCGAACTATTCCACGGAAGAATTGTACGCCAGGCTGGCTTCCCTGGACCCGGAAGGTGCAGTCCTGACCAATTCCTCCAATCGGCGGTATGTGGAACGCAATCTGGAAATTGTCCTTGCCGGAGGAAAACCCCTCTCCTTCTGGAAACGGAACTGGCTGAAGCCGCCTCGGGGGCCTGGCTGGGCCATCACCAGGGAGGTTCCGGAACTGGACAGCAGAATCGCTCTCCGCGCCGCGCGCATGATGCAAGAGGGAGCCGTGGAAGAAATAGCCACCCTGGGGCCCTGCTCCGCCACGGCGGAACGGACCCTGGGTCTAGCATTAATACGCAGCATGCTTCGCGGGGAGATTACTCGTGAAATCTGCCAAGCGAAACTGGCTCTTGCCACCCGGCAATACGCCAAACGCCAGCGCACCTGGTTGAAACGGGAACAATGGCTCCGGGAATTGCCGGCCGATCAAAATTCTACCGCACGGCAGCTTGCAAAACGCATCATGCAGGATCTGAAGTCATGATTTTTCGCCGTGTAGCAGTAGCTTTTTCCGTCCAGCCACTTCAATTCCATTTTTCATGCCACTGTTACCGAACCCGGTAAAATGCTTGAAAAACGCCACGGCGGTATCAGCATCAATCGCGAACTTCGGATAATGTGCGGATGTAAACATGCGGCGTCCGCCTCCGGCATTAACCGCTTCCACCGTCAGAACTACGACTTCTGCAATATTCGAGGAATCCTGAAAATCTTCCTCTTCCAAGGCAGGAGCATCATGCAAACACGCCCACACCTGTCTGGCCTGCCAGTCATCCGACAAAACGCACAGGACAGACACTACTCCCGCAAACGCCTCCAGATAATTGGAGGGTATTTCTTTTTGCGTATAGCGGTCCGTGCGGATGTAACCCTCCGCATCCCGGTACACGGCGGTCATCGTAAACTCCTCCCACACTCCGGGCCGGGGAAACTGAATTTGTAATTGTCTTTCACTCATAACTCTAACTGGCCTGAATCAAACTGCACCACTCTCCCACAACAGTCCCTCCATAATACCGGGGAGCATGGACTCCCATAGCCGCATGCCATCCTGTCTTTGCCAGAGACAATCTATTATTGGATAGTACCCCACGATAGGAACTCCCTTCAAACGTCTCCGGCAAAACCTTATAGGAAACAAGACGGCCAACCTTCTTATCAAAACCAACCAGCCACACCCCGGAAAACTCACTCGTCATGGACAAGGCCACCCCCCGCAACGCAAGACTGTCAGGAACTGAAGAGCGATACTCGGTATTGACGAGACTGTTGGAACCACGATCCCACCAGAACATGCGGACAAACACGCTGCACTGAGCATTGGCCGGACGGCCAATCTGAACATCAACCCAATACCTCATATAATCCGCGGGCGTGACAAACGGATCTCCATCCAGGCTCGCGTAATCCGCATTGAAAGCAACATTGCCGATGGCGATGGAATCGAAACACCGTCCAAACCCCAAACCGCAGGACATCGGAAAATAGCAACTCGTCAAGCTGTCGTAATCGAAATTGAAATAGTCAGGACTGATCTGGGAAAACTCGGCCGTGGCTACTGTCCATGCCGGCATATTATCTCTGTTGGCAGCCCACCAAAAACGGTCCAGAAGCACGCCAAAGGGAACAGGGTTGGGAGACTTGAAATAAGTCCTCAATGGAGAAAACTCCATCTCCTGAAGAAGCTGCACCTCGCGGAATCTGGCCGCCTGCGTGTCCATGGATGGAGCTACGGGAATATTAATCCCCCCGTTGGCGTTCACAGTGCTGGAAAACGTACCTCCCTGGGCTGTCAAATTCTTCAGAACAGCATCCTCACCGTTTTTAATACCGCCGTCTTGGGCAGACAATCCCAAAACGGCGCCCTTAAAAGTCTGCGTTACAAGGGCATTCTCATCGGAGACCTCTACGGTTTCCGTAGGAGCGGTAAAACAGAATTGTCCGGCAGCAGTTACTTCCAGTATGGTGAGAGACCTCTTTCCGTCATTGAGAATGGCTTTCACGGTACAGCCAGTTGTACAAGTAAGGGCATAATGCGCCCCCGGTATGGTGTTTATTTTCATCGAACGGATTTCAAAGTAACCAATGCGGCACTTCATCCATTCTGCCACGTGCTGGAGTATAAACGGTAACCGTATATTCTCTCCATAATAGGGAAAACTGCAAAGGAGTAAAACAAGCAGCAAAAAAATAAAAAACGCCTTTTTGGCGGAAACAAATAGAACATCAATCTTATAACTGAATGCCATGGAAACAAATATGGTCACCAGCTCCAGCAGAAAGACCAGCCAAAATCATTTGAACAATAAAAAGGTCACTCCATAGATCAGATCAACGGCCCTTTTTGATCAAATAAATCCCTGCATGGCATCAATCCTTCCATCCATTGTCCATAATACCGCAAATAATCATATCACAACTTGTTGAAATTCAAAAAACTAATTAAAAAATAACATGACAGCAACGCATAAAGTATCCAGAACGCTATGCATACGCCTCCACCTAATTTATTCAGCCACATGGTAAAAGCATTTAAAGTCAATTAATAATAAGACGGATCGAAAACAGCCCGGACAGCACCATGATCAAAAAAGGCAGTTTCTCAAAAAAACAGTCTTTCCATAAATCGTATCAGTCGCCTAAATCGCAATCAGACAAAAAAATCATAAATTCAAATCTTTCCAGACGGTTATCTTCCCATACGGAGGACTTCACCTCCTGAAACACTGGATCCGTCCGCCACATCCCTTCCTTCTGACCAATGGGAAAGCCTTTCCCATCACGTAATGATGCCACTTTTTCCTTGGCTTGCCGGGCCATATTTGATTTACAGGAGTTGGCGCAGCGAATCTCGCAAACGGAGACAGGGAGCGTCGGCATCAATTTTCCTTCCAGCACAGTGGCACGTATTCTTGTAGGCTTATCCGGCGGAGTGGACAGTTCCGTTGCGGCGGCGCTGCTCGTGGAGCAGGGCCATGAAGTCGTGGGGGCTTACATGAAAAACTGGGTGAATGATGAAGGCATTCCCGGGGAATGCCCATGGGAACAGGACATTCGGGACGCGCTGGCTGTCGCTCAAAAAATCGGGATCGAATTCCGTGTGATCGACCTCGTGGAAAAATACCGCGCACGCATCGTGAACTATTTGATTGAAGGCTACCGTGCCGGCTGCACGCCGAATCCGGATGTGCTATGCAACCGAGAAATGAAATTCGGCGTGTTTCTGGATTATGCCCTGGAACAAGGATTCGAGTACGTCGCCACCGGCCACTATGCCCGCAGGCTCGACACGCCGCAGGGCTCCTTCATCCTGCGCGGCCGTGACCCAAACAAGGACCAGTCCTATTTCCTCTCTCTGATGCGGCCCGCCCAGATTGCCAAGGCCATGTTTCCCCTGGGCGATCTGCTGAAACCGGAAGTACGCGCGCTGGCGGACAAATACGGCCTTCCCACAGCCCACAAGAAAGACAGCCAGGGCATCTGCTTCATCGGCCAGGTGAAGATGAGCGACTTCCTGCGGCACTACCTGCCGGACAAACCCGGAAAAATTGTGGATACGGAAGGCAGGATTCTCGGCACCCACAACGGACTGCACCTTTTCACGATGGGTCAGAGGAAGGGACACGGAGTGGCTTCTCCGCGGGAAGGAGTCGCGTACGTCGTCGTGGGGAAGGACGTGAAGCGCAACCAGCTTATCCTGGGGTATGAAGAGACTTCCACACAGGGCCTGTATGCCTCCCATGCGGTTGTCGGCGGCATCTCCAACACCCTGTTACCGTTGCCCTCCCGCATTATGGCCCAGCCGCGCTACCGCGCCAAGGCGGAATGGGCCGCCTGCGAATATCTGGAGGAAGGAAAGGTGCGCCTGAGCTTTGACGTGCCGCTGCGCGCCCTGGCCGTGGGGCAGGTATGCGCGTTTTACGATGGCGGCAAACTGCTTGGCGGCGGCTTCTTTGAATCCATAGAGTCATGATTGGTCCGGAACGCACCATAGCCGCCCAGGCGACCGCCGCAGGCCAGGGAGCCATCGCCATCATCCGCATGAGCGGTGGTCGGTGTATGGAGATCCTGGCCAAATGCACCCGCCCGAGTCTTGCGGAGCGCCTGCATCCCCGCCGCGCCGTCTTGACTCATCTGCTGGATGCGGAAGGCACCCCCATCGACCAGGTGCTGCTTACCTACTTCCCGGCTCCCGCCAGCTATACGGGGGAAGATACGGTGGAGATTTCCTGCCACGGCGGCATGCTGGTAACGGAACGCCTCCTGAAACGCCTGTACCGGTGCGGGGCATCTCCGGCGGAACCGGGAGAATTTACGAAAAGGGCCTTCCTGAACGGACGAATGGACCTGACCCAGGCGGAAGCCGTCATGGACGTAATCTCCGCGGGAAGCGATCTGGCGCTGAGAGCCGCGCAATCCCAGCTGGACGGAAACATCGGGGCACGGGTGGATGAACTTAAGGACGAGCTTGTCCACGTCCTGGCACATGTGGAAGCCTATATTGATTTCCCGGACGAGGATATTTCTCCGGACACTGCGTCCGCCCTTCTCTCACGGCTCGGCAACGCAGAAGAACAGCTTTCCGGCCTGCTGGGTTCGGCTGCCGCAGGACGCCTGTTGAGGGAGGGTATCCGGACAGCCATCGCAGGACCGCCCAACGTCGGCAAATCCAGCCTGCTCAACACCTTGCTGGGATACGAACGCGCCATTGTCAGCAACATTGCCGGAACCACGCGGGACACCGTGGAAGAATCCATCCAGATCGCCGGGCTGGCCCTGCGCCTGATTGACACGGCAGGAGTCAGGGAATCCTCCGACGTCATTGAACAGGCCGGCATTCTGCGAACTAACAGGGCACTGGAAACCGCAGACCTGGTTCTGGAAGTGATGGACGCCTCCCTTCCGCGGACCGCCCCTCTTCTGGCTGAAAACCGCAATACGCCCAGCCTGCTAATCCTGAACAAATGCGACCTGGGGATCCATTCGGACTGGCAGGAAGTTTCCGGAATCCATTTCTCCTGTTCCACGGGAGAAGGCAGGAAAGAGCTGGAAGAAGCCATTATCCGCACCTTTGCATCCCAACTGCCCTGTGAAGCGGGAAGCTCCCTGGTGGCCATCAACGCCAGGCACCAGCATGAACTGGGCCTGTGCCTGGAACACGTCCACCTGGCCTCGGAATCCATCTCCCGGCAGGAAAGCCCGGAATTCACGGCTCTGGAACTGCGGGAAGCTCTGGCCCATCTGGGGGAAATCACGGGAGCCGTGGACACGGAAGACGTGCTGGGAGCCATTTTTTCCTCCTTCTGCCTGGGAAAGTAATACCTTGGCAAGGATGATAGCAAATCTTATTGATTATCTTCAATATATCTCTCATGCGCGGGTTACTTTATTTTCGCGCTGTTTCCTCCTTCTGCATCCTTCCTGTTCAGGCAAAAACATATTTTCCCGCGGAAGGTCTTCGTAAATTCCCCAAAAAATGATGGGACGGCACCGCTTACAATTTGTCCTGGGCTGCAACAGCCGGCAACCTGCTGTTATGGCGACAGGACAATTTTTCCGGCGTTCCGGCATCCATCCGTAACGGCCTGGGAAAAAAGGCATATGGGAATTGATCATCCTTTCATTGCCAACGGGGAAAATACATCAGGAAGTATGGTGCATGCACAGGAATGGCATATGGGAGAGGACACCCTTAACAGCAACATTTATCAAAATGATTTCAAGATAGGAGAAGTGGATACCCATGAAGGAAATAAATTCAACCGTAATGTGATCAACTGCTGGGCAATGGAGATCAATAAATCTACAGAAATAATTGAATTTATTTACTTTACAAATTCCGACAATGACAAAAATCTTGAACAAGAGCCGTCGTCTCCAATGAAACGGACAATTTCCTGCATCCGGAGAGCGAAAACAGCAACAACTGGCTCAATGTCCATGATGTCTTAATACTTCCATTTTAAAATGTTCCGCAACCTTCTCCCTGCTTCACGGTACTTGTTTTTGCGGGATATTCACGAAGACTTTTACGCCTTACGGTTCAGAATCTTCGGAAACTTCCGCCTCCGCTTCCGGAGAAAACAGCGGAATGTAGGAAGGCAGGTTCCAGTTCCAGCGAATGGCCGCCAGGCGTACGGAAAGCGTCACGACGAACCCCGTCACAAAGCAGGTGGAAGAGTCGATGCCCAGATAAGAGAGCGCGGCATAGGCCACGCCGCCCATGAGCGCCGCCGTGGCATACAATTCACCGGGACGGAAAACGTAGGGAACGTTTCCGGTCAGCACATCGCGCAGCAGGCCTCCCGCCACGCCGGTGCAGATCCCCATCATCACGGAAACGGTAGGCGTATAGCCGTGCAAATATGATTTTTCCGTGCCAATCATGCCGAAGAGGGCCAGCACAATGGCGTCCGCCACGCGGATGGTTCCCAGGGGCGGCGGATACTTCTGGGCCAGGTAGAAGGTCGCCAGACTGGTAATGACGGCGGCAAGAACAAAAATTTCCCCACTGGGAAGCGTCCAGTACACCGGGATATCCAGCAGCAGGTCGCGCACGGTTCCTCCGCCCAGAGCGGCCAGCGTTCCGCACACGATCACGCCGAACAAGTCCATCTTCACCCGCGAAGAAGCAATGGATCCCGCCAGGGCGCCAATGATGGTACTCATGATTTCACAGATGGAGAGGAACATGACGGGGCGGGGGAAGGAAGAAAAACGGGGATCAGCACACCCGTATCCACGGAAGAGATGAATCCTGCATGGCGCAGAACAGGGAGGTGGAGCCGAGACCTATGTCATGCAATGTAGCACGCATCAGGCTTTCTGCCAACGCCGGAGAATTGCTTTCAGCGCTTAAATGGGCCAAAACAACATTTTTCAGGGCATTGTGCGCCACACGCCTCAACAGGTCGCACGCCTGTTCGTTGGAAAGATGGCCGTGTCCGGACGCTATGCGCTGTTTCAGCGGCCACGGCCTTTTGGGCGTAGCCGCCAGCATCTCCGGATCGTAATTGGATTCCACTACCAGGCTGTCCACCATGGACAGATATTCCGCCACGCATCCGGGCGCCTGCCCGGTATCGCTGATAAAGCCTAGGCTGGACTGTTCCGTCTCAAACTTGAAGCCCACGGGGTCCACGGCATCATGGTAGGTGGGAAAAGGCGTAATGACAATATCCCCTATCTTGAAAGACTGTCCTTTTTCAAAATAGGTCCAGGGAGCTTCCGGAGCCTTTTCCTGGACGCACATGGCAGTATGACGCGTGGCGTACACGCGCACGGCGTGCTTTCTGGTGAACTGATGCACGCCCTTCATGTGGTCGGCGTGTTCGTGAGTAAGCAGAATGGCATCCAAGTCGTCCGGTTCTACTCCGGCATATTTCATTCTTTCCCTGAGCCTTGCGGCGCTGAACCCGGCATCCACCAGCAACACGGTATCCCCCGCTTTCACAATGGTGGCATTTCCTCCGCTGCCGCTGCCCAACACGCAAAACTGCATCATGGGCGGAAATATAATCCTCTCCCGTAGGCGGGGCAAGACCGGATCAATGCTTTTTTCCCGGCATTCATGCAAGAAAAGAATGACTTTATCCAGTACGGGGTTGACATTTCAGGTGCATTAAAGTGTATTGAAAGCACTACGTAGTGTACTTGCAGGCGATGAGCAGTGTATCAGACAACCTATTTGGTGCATACACGCACAAGCTTGACCCCAAAAACCGGATTGCAATTCCGACGGAATGGAGGCCAAGCGAAGGCTGTGCCCTGCTCCTGCTATCCGGACGGCGCCTTGACCTGCCGACGGTGAAAGTCTACACCAAGGACAAATTCCTGCAACTCATTGAAAAAATTAAATCTGCGCCAGGCTATAGTGAAGCGCAGATCGACCTGTTCATCGGCAAACTATACGCAAATTGCGTGGAAGCCATCATCAACGCCCAGGGCAAGCTGCTGATTCCCAAACCCATGTGCGAGCATGCACAACTGAGTTCCGCGGTGCGTCTCGCCGGCCGCGGCGGCTATTTCGAATTATGGGAACCCTCGGCCTATGAAGAAGTCGCCCTGCGTGAAAACGCCAGCATTTCCGACATTAACCAATCCTTCGGCATTTTCTGATCTCCTCTCATGCCTCCAGATCCGTCTACACAGTCCGTGCACCAGGCAGACACCTTCGCAACGCTTGCGTTGCGCCCGGGCTGGCTTGTCTCCCGCCTGGGCATTGCCGCCAGGACCGGACTGGATGCGGAAGTCACGGCATATTCCATCGTCTTCTGGCTGCATGACGCCCTGCCGGCACAGGACATGATCGCCTGGCAGAAGCAGAAGGCCCGCATCACCGCGGAAATGGCCCTGGCCGGCCAGAAGGGCGCCTACGGCAAACTGGGCGCATTGTCCTCCGACCTGAACCGGGCCTTTGAGGACCATGTTGAGCTTTCTTTACGCGCGGGCGCGGGAGCCCATCTCCGCACGGACGCCATCCAGGCGCTCGCGGACGGCATCTCGGCCAGCGCGGCCTGCCGTCTGTTGGCGTGGAGCATTTGCCGCAACCACGTTCATGTGATCGCGGAGCTGACCGGAGAAATGGGAGTGGATGAACTGGTCTGCTCCTGGAAAGCCCTGGCCCCCGCCGCGGACTGGGAAAGCGCGTACCATACGGAAGCTCTGAAAGCGACGGAAGTCGGCGCCAGACTGGATGAATTGGTGGCTGAAATCGGTGAAGCGGAAACTGTGGCCGCCCCTGCTCCGAAGGAGGGGCAGGAAGACTCCTCCGGGAACTTCAGCCACACCACTGTCCTTCTGCACGAGACGGTGGAAATGCTCGCCCCCGCCACCGGCAAGCTCATCGTGGACTGTACGCTGGGCGGAGGAGGACACACGGAACTTCTCCTGGAACAGGGAGCTACCGTATGGGGCATTGACCGGGATCCGGACGCACGGCGCGCCGCCACGCTCAAGCTTGCCCGCTTCGGTTCCCGCTTCAAGGTGCTTGCTGGCAACTTTCAGGATGTGGAATCCCTTCTCGCCCAGCAGGGCGTTTCCCGGGTGGACGGCCTGCTGGCGGACCTGGGCGTTTCCTCCCACCAGCTTGACACCGCTTCACGCGGCTTCTCCTTCCGGGAGGACGGCCCCCTGGACATGCGCATGGACACCCGCTCCGCCTTTTCCGCCCGGAACCTGGTGAATGAAGCCCCGGAAGAGGAACTTGCAGACATTCTCTGGCAGTACGGGGAAGAGCGGGCCTCCCGCGCCATCGCCCGCGCCATCGTGAAGGCCCGTTCCCAGGCTCCCATCGCCACCACCGGACAGCTTGCACGGATAGTGGAATCCGTTTTGCCCCGCAAGGGCAGGCAGCATCCGGGCACCCGCACCTTCCAGGCCCTGCGCATCGCCGTAAACGGGGAGCTGGACGCCCTGGACTCACTGCTGGCCTCCTCCGTAGGCCTGCTCGGCAAGGGAGGACGCCTGGCCGTCATCACCTTCCATAGCCTGGAAGACCGCAGGGTCAAGCAATTCTTCGATCTGCACAGCCGTCCGGAAATCGACCGCCCGGAATGGCCTGCCCCGCGCCCCAACCCGGACTACTGCTTCCGTCTGCTTTCCCGCAAGCCAGTCACTGCGGGAGAGGAAGAACTTTCAACCAACCCCCGTTCCCGCAGCGCCAAATTGCGCGGCGTGGAAAAAATCATCTGACACCGCTCTCCCGCTCCCACCATCATGAAAAAATTCAAACAGCATTTCACCGGCCACCAGATCAGCGTAAGCATGATTATGTGGCTCATTGCCTTCGCTTCCCTCACCTGCGGCGCGGGCATCACCTATGCAGTCCTGAAAAACGACCAGATCCAGGTTACGCGCGATATCAAGCAGATGAACGACGAAATTGCCTCCTGCGAACTTACCGGGGAATACTACCGTTCCAAAATCTCCTCCCTGACCAGCCGATGGGCCATTCGCGACAGGCTGGCCCAGGACAAATCCAACCTTCAGCCCATTGATCCCGCAGCCGTAGAATACATTTCACCGAAAAACGCCTCCCGCATCGCTGCGGCCGGCAACTAAACGCGTCGCGCCGTTCATGACCACGCTCACGAAATCCAGATTCGCCAGAAGAAGCCTCGTCCTGTGCGGCGTGGCGGGCGGCGTGGTCATCTGGCTCATGCTGGGCCTGGTCAACATCCAGCTTGTCTCCCCGCGGAAAACGGGAGGACTCCCCAGCGGCGGCATTCTGGAACGCGAGGTACTGCGCCCCCAGCGTGGCCGCATCATGGATGCCAATGAGGAAATCCTCACCAACAACATGCACAGCTCCATCCTGGTGGCGGACGGCTACCACCTGAGCGACCCCAAGGTCATCAGCTACGCGCTCGCCTATTCCAAGGCGGTCCACTCCCCCCTTTGGGCGGAAGCTGAAACGGAAAAGGAGCAGGAAAGGCTCATCTCCGGATTCCGCAGGAAAATTCTCAACCAGGCCGCCAGCAGGAAAAACGGCAGCAAGGAATACAACCTGGCAAAAATTCTTCTCCAGGAACCGGAGGAAGAACCGGAAGGCACGGACAAGGCTCAAAAAAGAATGGAGGAGCTTTACGACCCGGCCACGGTGCAGGAATACGTTCAGGCCCACCTGGAATACGCCGCCAGGGTCATTGCACCCTTTCTGCCGGACATGAGCGTTCAGGACATCATCAGCTCCGTGGAAAAAGACGGAAAAATCCCCAAAAGACGCATCGTCATCGCCAAAAACCTGTCGGAGGAAAAAGCGGAGCTTCTGCGTGAAGCCATCCAGAACGCCCGCATCCGGGGTTTCCAGTTTGAGACCTCTTCCAAACGCATCTATTCCGTACCTGAATGTATGGTGCACATTCTCGGCTACATCGCCCAGACGGAAACCAGCGGTCCCTACCCCGTCGCGCTTGCCGGCCTTGAAAAACAGTTGGACGACCAGCTTCTGGGCCATGACGGCATCCGGGAATGCCGGAAGGACAGCCGCGGGCGCATCATCCCTTCCGCGGATTCCCGCTTCAAGGACGCCGTGGACGGATTGAACGTGCGTCTGACGGTGAACATGGAATACCAGACCATTGTGGAGGAGGAACTGGATGCGGCCATTTCCTTCTATACGGACAGCACCCACAAGCCCAGGGGCTGCATCATCGTGGTGGAACCCAAGACCGGCAACATTCTGGCAATGGCCAGCAGGCCCCACTATAATTTAAATACGCGCGAGGGCCTCCGGGAAGGTGCCTACCATTTCGCGGTGCAATCCCTCTATGAACCGGGCTCCACGTTCAAGGTCGTGGCGGCCACGGCCGCCGTGGATTCCGGCAAGGCCACGTTCGACACCATGATCAACTGCACGCCCTACACGGTGCCCGGTTCCCGCCCCGTGTCGGACGGACGGCGCTTCTACAATTCTCTGACCTTGGCGGGCGTGCTGAAAAAGTCCAGCAACCCCGGCGCGTTTCGCATCGCCCTGAAAGCGGGCTGGCCCACTTATAAAAAATACTTTGACTTGTACGGCTTTTCCACCAAGACGGGGATTGATTTGCCGGGGGAAACCAGCAGCCAGTGCCAGGATGGCAGCAATTTCGCCAATTTCGCCCGCATCAGCTTCGGCTACTCCGTGATGGTCTCTCCGCTGCAAGTGGCCATGGCCTACGCCGCCATTGCCAACGACGGCGTGCGCATGCGCCCCCGCCTGGTGGACGGCATCTACGTGGACGACAAGAATTTCCAGCCTACGCCGCCCGTGGAAGTCTGCCGAGTCATGAGCGTGAACACGGCCAGAAACCTGCGGAACGCTCTCTTCCACGTCACAGACATGGACGGCACCGCCAAACGTGCCCGCATTGAAGGTTACAACGTAGGCGGCAAGACGGGAACGGCATACAAGGTAAAACCTGCGGGCGGTTATTACAGTGACCGCTACACCGTCTCCTTCGCAGGCATGCTGCCTGTGGAAAATCCGTCCTTCATCTGCCTCGTAGTCATTGACGATCCTACTTCCAAGCACTGCAATCCCGGCGGCGGTTCCATATGCGCTCCCATTTTTCAGAAAGTGGCCGCGCGTCTGGCCGCGGCCATGAACATCCCCAAGAATACTCCTTACGCAGATCCGGACAAGAAAACGTCCCGGGGTCCCGCCTCCGCTTCCCCGTCCAACCAGCCGCGCAGATAGAACCACATCATGAAGCTACTTACTCTTCTCAAAGACCTTCCCAAGCATACGCTCACCGGTTCCGGCCAGGTGAAAATCTCCCATCTGGAATGCGACAGCCGCCGTGTTCTGCCCGGCTCCTGCTACATTGCCCTAAAAGGAACGCAGGCCGACGGGCACGCCTTTATTCCGGAGGCCATCAGGCGCGGAGCATGCGCCGTCGTGGCGGAAACGCCCTGCACGCAAGAAGCCAGGAACGCCGGCATCTCCTGGGTGGAAGTGGACGACTCACGGCTGGCCGTCAGCTTGATGGGAGCGTCCTGGAACGGCCATCCCTCCCGCCACATGTCCATGATCGGCGTCACCGGGACGAACGGGAAAACCACCACGGCGTACATCGCCCATTCCCTCCTCAAGCAATCGTGGTTGCGCGCCGGGCTGATCGGCACCATCGCCTATGACAACGGGGAGGAAATTACCCCCTCCACCCACACCACGCCGGGTCCCCTGGAACTGGAACGCCTGCTGAAGGAAATGTTGGAAAACGGCTGCCGCGGAGTAGCCATGGAGGTCTCCTCTCATGCCCTGGACCAGGAACGCGTGGCGGGCATCAACTTCAACGTGGGCATCTTCACGAACCTGACCCAGGACCATCTGGACTACCACCATACCATGGAAAACTACTTCCAGGCCAAGGTGAAATTGTTCGAGCAAATGGCGGCGGACACCAAATCCCGCCGCAAGCCCGTGGCCGTCATCAACATTGACGACGCCTACGGCCGCCGCCTGGCGGAAATGTTCTCCGGCCGCATGGCGGTGAAAACCTATGGTTCCGCCCTGGGCGCGGACTTCCGCATGCTGGTGCACCACGCCACGGCCAGGGGCAGCGAATACGAGCTGGAATATAAGGGGAAAAGCTACCTGGTCCGCGTACCCCTGATCGGCAAGTTCAACATGTACAACAGCCTGGCGGCCCTGGCGGCCGTCATCTGCGCAGGCCTCCCCGTGAGGGACGCCATCGCCAGCCTCCAGAACATTCCACAGGTGCCCGGCAGGCTGGAACTGTTCACCCATCCGGGCGGCGCACAAATCTTCATTGACTACGCCCACACCCCGGACGCCCTGGAAAACGTCTGCAAGACGCTCAAGGAACTGTGCTCCCGCCGTCTCATCACCGTATTCGGCTGCGGCGGGGACCGGGACAAGGGAAAGCGCCCGCTGATGGGCGCCGTGGCCGCACGCCTGTCGGACGCATGCATCGTCACGTCGGACAATCCCAGGAGTGAAGAACCCCTATCCATCATCAACCAGATCACGGCGGGCATGCCGGAAGGCCGGTACGCCATCATCCCGGACCGCGCACGGGCCATTGCCACGGCCATCGACCAGGCCCGGCTGGGAGACATCGTTCTCATTGCCGGCAAGGGTCATGAAAACTACCAGGAACTTTCCACGGGGCGCATCGACTTCAGCGATGCCAAGGAAGTGCGCCGCAACATGCGCATCAAGGACGAGTTCACGCAGGCATAACACACGACCATCATTCCCATGACCTCCCTCACGGCACACGGCATCTGCAACGCTATCGGCGGACAGCTAGTCAGCGGCCCCTTTGAAAGGGTCGCTTCCGGCGGTGTCTGCACGGACAGCCGCGCCCTGGCGCCGCATGCCGTCTTCTTTGCCCTGGGCGGAGAAAAATTCGACGGGAACCTGTTCGCACCGGAGGCCTCCCGCACTGCGGCGGCCGTTGTCGTCAGCCGCGTGGAACCCGGCATTGATCCCTCCTGCGCCGTCATCCTGGTGGAAGACACGCTGACCGCCCTGCAGAAACTGGCCTCCTGGTGGCGCTCCAACCTGAAGCTGATCGTCGTGGGCCTGACCGGGTCCAATGGGAAAACCTCCACGAAGGACCTGACCGCCGCCGTCCTCTCCCGGAAATTCCGCACCGTCGCCACGGAAGGCAATCTGAACAACCACATCGGCGTCCCCCTCAGCATCCTGAAAGCGGAACCCGCCGATGAAATGGCCGTGTGGGAAATGGGCATGAACCATCCCGGGGAACTGGCCCCGCTGTGCGGAATGACGCGGCCGCACATCGGCATCATCACCAGCATCGGAACCTCCCACATGGAATACATGGGTTCCCGGGACAACATCGCACGGGAAAAATGCACAGTTGCCGAATGCCTTCCGGAAAACGGCCACATGATCTTTCCCGCGGACTGCGACTATGCGGACATGATCCGGCAGTCCACCCGCGCCGCCTGCATCGACTGCGGCATTGATTCCGGGACGGTGCGTGCGGAAAACCTCATTTCCACGGAAGACGGAACGCGGTTCACGCTCGTCATACCGGACTTCTGCCGGGAAACGGTGGAACTGCCCGTGCATGGCCGCCACATGGTCTGCAACGCACTGCTTGCGGCCGCCGCCGGCTGGGTGGCAGGTCTTGCGAAGGAACAAATCGTCTCCGGCCTGAACGAGGCAAAATTGACGGGAGGCAGGCTGCACTGCAAGCAGAGCGGCGGCATCCTGGTGATAGACGACACCTACAACGCCAACCCGGACTCCATGCAGGCGGCCCTGCGCACGGCAGCCGACCTCCCCTGCACGGGCAGGCGCTTTGCCGTGCTGGGCAGAATGGGGGAACTGGGTACCTTCTCCGCGGAAGGCCATGCCCTGGTGGGCCGTACGGCGGAGGAACTCCATTTCGACTATGTAGTCAGCGTAGGGCAGGACGCCGCGCAAATCACGGACGCCATCCCTCCCGGTTCCGCCACCCGGGCCCTGTATCTCGCCGCTCCGGAGGAAGCCGCCGAATGGCTCCGCAACCATGTCGCCCCGGGTGACATCGTCCTCTTCAAAGGCAGCCGCGCCGCCCGCATGGAGCAAGTCATGAACCTCACTTTTCCGCCCCAGTAAATCATGTATTCCCTTATTGAACATATCTGCCCCGGATGTGGGCTTGCAGACACGGCAGGGAGGGCTCTCCTGGCCTGCCTGCTTTCCTTCGTGCTGACCATGGCATTTGCACCCAGGGTCATCCGTGCGCTGATTTCCCTGAAAATCGGCCAGCCCATCCGGACAGCGGAAGAAGTGCACAAACTGGCGGAACTTCATGGAGCAAAGTCGGGAACGCCCACCATGGGCGGTGTGCTGATCGTGGGCGCCACGCTGGCTGCCACCCTTCTGTGCGCCAGGGTCGCCAACCCTTTTATCATCTCCTGCCTGTTTGTCACAGTGGGGCTGGGCCTGCTGGGCTTCCGGGACGACTACCTGAAAGTAACCAAAAAAACTTCCGACGGCATTTCCGCACGCAAAAAACTCATCGTTCAAGCCCTGGTGGGCCTGCTGGGCGTCGCCTTCCTGTGGCTGTATCCGGAAGGGCAGCCGCGCGTGGAACTGCACGACTACGTCACTTCCCTCTTCATCCCATTCTACGGGCAGGTGAATCTGCCGTGGTACGTTTATATCCCGTTCGGCGCGCTGGTCGTGGTCTCCGCCTCCAATGCGGTGAACCTGACGGACGGCCTGGACGGGCTGGCCTCCGGCTGTTCCGTCGCCACAGGCATTACTTACGCCATCCTTGCCGTGCTGGCCGGCAACTGGCTGATAGCGGACGGCCTGAACATTCCCTTCCATCCGGCTGCCAATGAAATAAGCGTCTTCATGATGGCCGTGGTGGGGGCCTGCCTGGGCTTCCTGTGGTACAACTGCTACCCGGCCAAGGTCTTCATGGGGGATACCGGCTCCCTGGCCCTGGGGGGCGCCTTCGGCATGGCGGCGGTCTGCACCGCGCAGGAAATCCTCTTCATCGTCATCGGCGGCGTCTTCGTTATGGAAGCTACATCCGTAGTCCTCCAGGTAGGCAGCTTCAAGCTGCGCCACGGCAAGCGCATCTTCGCCATGGCGCCCATCCACCACCATTTTGAGCTCAAGGGATGGAAGGAAACGCAGGTAATCACCCGGTTCTGGATGATCAGCCTCCTGCTCGCGTTCCTGGGCCTGTTCCTCATCACCACCGCATAAACCGCCCATGAATCTTCACGACCTCAACATAGCCGTTCTGGGAGCGGGAAGAAGCGGACGCGCCGCGGCGCGCCTGGCCATGAAGCATGGCGGACGCGTGTGCGTATTCGACACTTCTCCGGCGATCACCGGCTGGCCGGAAGACATCCCCCTGCATGCAGGCGCCACGCAAGAAGACGGGCACGCGTTCCGCGCGGACCTGGTCGTGATTTCCCCGGGCATTGAAACGGACTGCCCCTTTGTCAAATCCTTTGGACGGGAAGGCGTGGAGACTATCGGGGAAATGGAACTGGCTTCCCGCTTCTACCGGGGGAAAATCATTGCCATCACCGGCACCAACGGCAAGACCACCACCACGTCCCTGGTGGAAAAAATCCTGCTCCGCGCCGGAAAAAAGGCCGTTGCCTGCGGCAACTATGGCGTGCCCATGGCGGAAGTGCTTCTCCGGGATGCCGTTCCGGACGTGCTGGCGCTGGAAGTCAGTTCCTTCCAGCTTGAAACCATCCGCAACTTTCATCCGGACGTGGCCGTATGGCTCAACTTCGCGCCGGACCACATGGACCGTTACACCGCCGTGGAAGACTATTACAAGGCCAAGCTGCACATCTTCGACAACCAGACGAAAAACGACCTGGCCGTGGTGCGCTTTGGAGAACATCTGCCCGCTCTGAAAGCTCCCGTCCGGACATTCAGCTCCGAATCCCCGGAAGCGGACCTGTACTACCGGGAACCCCTTGTCATGGGAGGAGGCTCCCCTCTGCTGAACCTGGCAGGGACTTCCCTGAGCCAGCGCCACAACGCGGAAAACGTCATGGCCGCCGTGCTGGCCTGCCGCCACCTGGGTATCCCGGCGGAAACCGCCGCGGAAGTGCTAGAGGAATTCACCCCTCCCGGCCATCGCTGTGAAGCCGTCCGCACGCTGGACGGCGTGCTGTGGCTGAACGATTCCAAAGCCACGAACCTGCATGCCCTGAAAGCGGCGCTGAAATCCCAGAACGCCCCCGTCGTCCTCATTGCCGGTGGCAAGGACAAGGGACTGGACTACCTCCCCCTCCGCCCCATGCTGAAGGAAAAAGTGCGCGCCTGCGTGGTCTTCGGCCAGATTGCGGACCAGCTTTACGACTCCTTTTCTCCTGCGGCGCCCACGGAAAAAGCCGCAGACGTGGCGGACTGCGTGGAAAAAGCGCGCCTGCTCGCCCGGCCGGGAGACACCGTCCTGTTCTCCCCCGGCACCTCCTCCTTCGACATGTTCACCGGCTACGCCCAGCGGGGACAGGCTTTTCGCGACGCCGTGAATGCCCTATCTCCCCTCTCCTGACCATCCCACCAAAACCATCATCATGAAAACGACCAAAAACCCCGATCACAATCCGACCGGACGCACGCGTCCGAAGCGCAAGCTGGGTACCGTACTTCGCGCCAAACTCAGCAGGTACCGTGCCCGTGTCTCCGAATTTGAAGACGACGCTCCCAGCAGCACCGTCGTGCGCTGGCTCGTCGTCCTCCTTCTCCTCCATCTTCTCGTCATCGGCGGGGTGTGGGTGCGCAGCACCTGGTTCAAGAACACCACGGAAATGGTGGAAATGACCGCCACTCTGCCCTCCCCGCCCACCGTCCCGCAAATCCCCGTCCCCGCCGCAGCTCCCGTAACGGCCCCCGCCGTTCCCCAGGCGGCTCCCGCCGCCCCGGTGACCATCACCCAGCCGGAACAAGTAGTGGACGCGCGCCCCGGCAGGCAGGAACAGGCCGCTCCGGCCCCGACCGCTCAGGAACATATCCCCGATGCCGCCCCGGTGGCAGGCCCCGCTCGCCACATCGTGCGCACGGGAGACACCTGGGAACGCGTCGCCCGTGACAACCGGGTCTCCGTCGCGGACCTGAAAGCCGTCAACCCCAACATGCAGAAACTGGTCAGCGGCACCACGCTGGTCATCCCGGCGCGCCCCGGCGATAATCTCGTCCAGGAAAAACCCGCTGAAGCCGACACGGCCCTGAGCGGAACCGCCCATATTGTGAAAAAAGGGGAAACGCTCTCCGTCATTGGCCGCAAGTACAAAATGAACTGGAGAAATATTCAGAAATTCAACAAGATGAGCGATAAAGACGTGGCACGTCTAAAGATCGGCCAGAAAATCATGATTCCCAAGAAGTAATCTTTTCCGGTCCGTCCGGCTGCCGCCATGTCTTCCAAAGTCTGCATGATTCTGGTCTGGTTCTTCGTCATCTGCCTTCTGGTCGTGGGTCTGGTGATGGTGTCCAGTACAGCTGCGTGGGCTGAGGAAACCAAGCATCCGTACGAACCGCTTTTCAAGCAGACGGCCTTCGCCTGCGCTGGGCTGGTGGGCGCCCTGGTCCTGTCCCGCATAGACTACCGCCTGTGGCGGAAATACATCTGGTGGATTCTGGGTCTCGCCTCCTTCCTGCTGATCCTGTGCTATGTGCCGGGCATCGGGAAGGAAATTAATGGGGAACGCCGCTGGATCACCATCGGCATGCAGTTCCAGCCCAGCGAATGCGCCAAACTCTGCATGATGATGGCCCTGGCCCACTGGCTGGCCCTGTACCGGGACCGCACCACTTCCTTCTGGTGGGGGTTCGTGATGCCGGGCATCATCTTCGGCATTCCGCTGGCCCTGATCCTGTTTGAAAAAGACATGGGCACCTCCGTAGCCCTGGCACTGGCCGCCTTCTGCGTAATGTTCGTGGCAGGCACGTGTAAAATCTACCTGGGCGCCGCCCTGATCGTGGCCGGGGCATCCCTCTACTTCCTCGTACAGAGCAACGCCAACCGCCTGGAACGCTTCCTGGCCTGGAAGGACCTGGACGCCCACAGCCAGGGGGCCGGCCTGCAGCAGTACCGCGCCGCCATCGCCCTTTCGCGCGGAGGCCTGGAAGGCGTGGGGCTGGGCAACAGCGCGGAAAAGCACGGCACCCTCCCCTTTGCCCACACGGACTTTATCTTCGCCCCGCTTGGAGAGGAATTCGGCTTTTACGGAACCATGGCCGTGCTTCTGGCCTACTTCCTGATGACATACGCCGGCATCGGCGTGGCCATGCAGTGCCGGGACGCCTACGGGCGGTTCCTGGCCGTGGGAATCGTGGCCATCATCTTCTGCCCGGCCATGCTGAACATTGCGGTGGTAACCAATGCCGTGCCCAACTCCGGGCTGCCGCTTCCCTTCATCAGCTTCGGGGGCACCAACCTTGTCTTTACCCTGGCCGCACTGGGAATGCTCACCAGCATCCAGAGATTTTCCACCGGCGCACAGCCCAACTGTGAAATCACCCGCAAAGACGAACGCTCCATTGACGTAAGATTATGACCCAGCCCTCTCCCACACGCTCCCCGCTGAACATCGTGATTGCCTGCGGAGGCACCGGCGGCCATCTCTTCCCCGGAATAGCCGTGGCTCAGGAACTCAAGAAACGCGGCCACAAGGTCACCCTGCTCATCTCCCAGAAAAAGGTGGACGCCCAGGCCAGCAAAAACTATGGCGATCTTGACTTCCGCGTCATTGAAGCCATCGCCATGCCTAAAATTCCGTCCCTGGGGCTGCTGGGTTTTGGACTCAGGCTGTATAAGGCCATCCGCTTCAGCCGCAGCCTGCTGGATGAAGTGAACGCGGACGCCGTTATTGGCATGGGCGGCTTCACCTCATTCCCCCCCGTATACGCCGCTCACCGCAAGGGCATCCGCACCTACGTGCACGACTCCAACGCGCTGCCCGGCAAAGCCAACCGCATGACCGCCAAATGCTGCACGAATGTGCTGCTGGGCATTGAGGAAGCCAGACATTACTTCAACGCCGCCAAATGCATCGTCACCGGAACCCCGGTGCGCCAGGAAATGGCCGTCCGCAAGAACAGGCGGGAAGCCCGTGCGGAGCTCAATCTGCCGCAGGACCGCCGCGTGGTCCTGGTGATGGGCGGCTCCCAAGGGGCCAGGAACCTCAACTCCCTGGTCATTGAAGCGGCCAGACAATGCGCTGAATTGTGCGACTTTCTCATCATTACCGGCGCGGCGGATTTTGCGCGGGTCAGCCAGCTCACGGCTGACATGCCCCATGTGCACGTCATTGAATTCTGTTCCGCCATGGCCTCCGCATACGCAGCCGCGGACGTGGTCGTCTCTCGTTCCGGGGCCTCCAGCCTGACGGAACTGGCCCACATGGGCAAAGCGGCCCTGCTGGTGCCCTACCCCTTTGCCGCGGACGACCACCAGGCCCACAACGCCCGCGTTTTCGCGGCCCACGGCGCGGCGCGTATGATGCGTGAAAACACGCTGACTCCGGACGACATCGCCGCGTTCCTGAAGGAAGTATTCACGGATTCCGCCCTGCTGGCGTCCATGAATGAATGTGCTTTACGTCTGGACATGCCTGATGCAGTATCCCGCATCGCCAACGTCATTGAAAACACGGACTCTCCAGCCAGCCATGATTAAAACCCTGCACAAACGCCTCATCAACAGGAAGTCCCCGGCGCGCCTTCACCTCATCGGAGTGGCGGGGTCCGGCATGTCCGGCCTGGCTCTCATGCTCATGGAAATGGGGCACAGGGTCAGCGGCTGCGACCGCGTAACCAGCACGGAAACGGAACGTCTGCAAAGCCTGGGGCTGGCTTTCTCCTGCCCGCACTCTGCGGACGCCGTGGCGGACGCGGAAATCGTCATCTATTCCAGCGCCATCCGGGAAGACAATCCGGCGCTGGCCGCCGCGCGCCAGCTCAATATTCCCTGCATGCGCCGGGCGGAATGTCTGGCAGCCATCCTGAACGGGAAAAAAGGCGTAGTCGTCTCCGGCACACACGGTAAAACCACCACCTCCGCTCTTTGCGCCCATCTGATGAGGGAAGGCCGCATGCGTCCCTGCCACTACGTAGGGGCGGAAATCCCCGTGCTGGGCACCAACGCCCACTGGAATGAAGACAGCGAATACCTGGTGGCGGAAGGGGATGAAAGCGACGGCACGCTGGTCAACTACATTCCGGAACACAGCATCGTCCTCAACGTAGAGCCGGAACACCTGGACCACTACAAGGACCTGGATGAAATCAAGACGGTGTTCCACCAGCTTTGCACCCAGACCCGCGGAAAAATCATTTACTGCAAGGCCCATCCCGGCGCGGCGGACGTCTGCGGCAGGTTTCCCAATGCCGTTTCCTACGGCTGGTCTGATGCGGATTACACCGCGGCCGACGTGGTGGAACGCCGCGGCCGCACCCTCTTTACCGTTTTCAAGGGAACGAAAGAACTGGGCCGTGTGGAACTGGGCATTCCCGGCCGCCACAACGTACTGAATGCCCTGGCCGCCATCGCCCTGGCCACGGAACTGGGCGTGGACTTTCCGTCTGTCACGCGCGGCCTGGCCTCCTTTGCCGGGGCCAAACGCCGCTTTGAAACCAAATACCTTTCCCCCTCCATCCGGATTGTGGACGACTACGGCCACCATCCCACGGAAATAGCCGCCACCCTGCAGACGGCGCACTCCCTCCAGCCGGAGCGCCTGGTCGTGTACTTCCAGCCGCACCGCTACACGCGCACCCAGATGCTGGCGGAAGACTTCGGGAAAGTGCTCCAGGCTGCGGACCTCGTCTTCGTGGCGGACGTGTATCCCGCCAGCGAGCTTCCCATTGAAGGAATCAGCGGCCAAACCATCATTGACGCCATGCACAGGCACGGCGGGGTGGAAACCCGCTACCTGCCGGACCTCAACACGGCCCACCACGCCATCGGCAACGCCCTGAAACCCGGCGACCTGTTCCTGACTCTGGGAGCGGGCAACGTTCACGAATGCGGCATGCGCATCGCCCGGGACCTAGCCCTGCTGGAAGACCTGGAACGCACGGCGGGAGAATCCCTGAACGGAACGCTGTATGAACCCATGTCCCGCCACACCACCATGGGAGTGGGCGGCTGCGCCCAATTCTGGCTGGAGCCCTCCACCTTTGCCGCCATGCAGACGGCTGTTAACTATTGCCGGGACAGAAACATCCCGGTTCACGTCGTGGGCCGCGGCTCCAACATCATCGTGCGCGACGGCGGCCTGCGCGGCGCCGTTATCCACCCTTCCGGCGGAGAATTCGACACACTGGAAATCCGGGACAACTTCATCACGGCAGGAGCGGGCGTACGCCTGAAAAAAATGGTCTCCGCCGCCCTCCGCAGCGGATTAGGCGGCCTGGAATGGATGGACGGAATCCCCGGCAACGTGGGCGGAAGCCTCCGCATGAACGCCGGAGCCATGGGAAGGGACATGATCCGGAACCTTGTCTCCGTCACCTGCCTGGATGAAGACGGGGAGATCCGCAGCCATCCCTCCAGCGATCTCAACGCCCAGTACCGCTCCATTCCGGACCTGGCCCACAACTTCGTGCTGCAGGCCGTCTTTGAAGGAAGCCCCTGCGCCAAGGAAGAAATTGAAGAAAAACTGGAAAACGCCCGCGCCAAACGCAGGCTGTCCCAGCCTTCGGGCGCCAGCGCCGGCTGCATCTTCAAAAATCCGGAGGAAATCCCCGCAGGCAAACTAATTGATGAACTGGGGCTGAAAAACGCCTGCGTGGGGGACGCGTGCGTCTCCAGCGTGCATGCCAACTTCATCATTAACCGGGGCCATGCCAGGGCACGGGACATCACCATTCTGATCGACATGATCCGCAAGGAAGCCATGGAAAACCGGGGAATCGACCTGAAATCGGAAGCCCAGGTCATCGGCGACCGCGAACCTCAATTCTAACCAACCATTTACTGTTTCATCATGAGCACCCTCAAACGCGACCTCAGCATCGCCCTGCTCCTCGGCGGACCGGGCGCGGAACGGGAGGTATCCCTCGTCTCCGGCAACTCCGTTTACGACGCCCTGGCCCGGGCCGGATTCACCAACGTCACCCGGGTGGACGTGCAAGGCCCGGACTTCCGTTTGCCGGAAGGCACGGAACTGGCCTACAACATCATTCACGGCACCTTCGGGGAGGACGGAGCACTCCAATCCATCCTGGAAAAACGCGGCATCCCGTACACCGGAGCAGGCTCCCGTTCCAGCACCGTCTGTTTTGACAAGACCAAATCCAAAAAAATCTTCACGGCAGCCGGAGTCCCCACCCCAAAGGCAGAAATCCTGAACTGTTCCAACGGCATCATGATGCCGTCCCTTCCGCTGCCTTTCGTCATCAAGCCGCCCTGTGAAGGGTCCAGTGTGGGCGTCCACATCGTTCACCGGCAGGAAGACGTGCTGCCCGCCATGGAGGAAACCGTCACCCACGGCCCGGAAGTGTTGGTGGAAGAATTTATCCAGGGCAGGGAACTTACCGTAGGCATTCTGGACGGAGAAGCCCTGCCCGTCATCCATATTTGCCCCCGTTCCGGTTTTTATGACCTGAGTAACAAATATCCCTGGATGAACATGGGCGGCGGAACGGACTACATCTGCCCGGCGGACCTCCCGGAGGAAACCGCAAAAAAAGTTCAGGAAGCTGCCCTTCAGGCCTATCGCGCTGCGGGCGTGGAAATTTACGGCCGCGTGGATGTGCTGCTCCGCGACGGGGACGAAGCCCCCTTCGTCCTGGAAATCAACACCATTCCCGGCATGACCCCCTCCAGCCTGCTTCCGAAAGCCGCGGCGGCCGCCGGTTGGTCCTATGAAGCCCTCTGTGAAAAAATTGCAGAATTATCGCTAGCCACCCCCAGGAAATAGCGTAGTATTTGACAAAGGGCGGGGAGTCGCCCATCCCACACCCCCCGATGTCTCATAAAGTCACAACGCCAGTCCCTTCCTCCGCCAAAAGGCAGGAAATGCTTCTGCTGGAACGGGAGGCCAGAAAAGAGGCCATAGAACGCAAGGGCAAGAATTACCGTTTCTGGCTCTTCCGGCGCAAGCTGTACCACATCGTTGTCGTTTACACGCTCATCATCGGCCTCATCAGCGCCATCGTCTTCCTGTGGGCCAACTACATCCTCAAGTACGACTGGCTTTCCATCGACACCGTTACGCTGAACAGCAACGGCATCTTCAATGCGGAACAGGCCTTCGCCGTCATGGGTATCGGGCCACAGGACAACATCTTTTCCATAGACGCCTCCGTACTGGAACAGCGCCTGCAGAAATGCCCCGCCATCCGCCGGGCAGACGTCAAGTACCAGGTTTCCTCCAACCCCACGCTGATTGTGGACATTGACGCGCGCATTCCCGCGGCCTGGATTGACTGCCCGGAGCTGGGAATCCATCCCGGAGACGCCAAATATGGCGTACTGGCGGACAAGGACGGCGTGATGTTCCCATGCATGGAAACGATCCACATGCCCTACATCCAGGAGAAAAAGCTGCCTTCCGTCTCCCTCCGGCCACCCAGTTCCGGACAGCTCGCCTACGGCGTCCGTACCCGGGATCTGGAAGCGCCCATGCAGTTGATTGAACTGTTGTCCGGTGCCGTATCCGAATTCCTGCCCGGCATCGTCTCCATCTCCACGCCCAACGACTGGTCCTTCTGCGTGCGCTTCTCCAACGACTGCCAGGCCACGTTCAGCCACTACGGTCTGGAACGACAGGTGGACAAGCTGGAACAGGCGCTGGAACACGCGCGGCAAACCCACCGTAAAATCAACGCCATCAACCTCATCCCTGAACATAACGTTCCCGTCCTTTTTGACGGTGCCTACGAGGACATCCCGCTGGCGGAGCCCATTGAGGAATAACCCTGCTCCCGCGGGTTTTCACAGGATTTCCCACATGTCAGAATTCTACTCTACATCAAGGGAAAATGACTCTGGAAAGACCCACTGAACGCTTGCAAACAGGCCCCGTTCAGCTATAATTTCCCACGATATATGAGTAACGATACACCCTTATCTCCCGAAGCGGAAAAACTGTCGGCCGCACGCAAGCGCAACCTTGACCTTGCCCTGACCCAGATTCAGAAAGACTTCGGTGAAAACGCCATCATGCGTCTTGGCGACAACGCCAAAATGGAAGTGGACGTCATCCCCACCGGCAACCTTCTCATTGACCGCGCCCTGGGCGTGGGCGGGTTCGCCCGCGGACGCGTCGTGGAAATCTACGGACCGGAATCCTCCGGTAAAACCACCCTCACCCTCACGGCCATTGCCCAGGCCCAGAAATCCGGCGGCCTGGCCGCGTTCATCGACGTGGAACACGCCCTGGACCCGCAATACGCCGCCCGCCTGGGCGTCAACCTGGATGACCTGCTGGTCTCCCAGCCGAACTCGGGGGAAGAAGCCCTGCAAATCTGCGAAGCCCTGGTGCGTTCCAACGCCATTGACGTCATCGTAGTAGACTCCGTAGCCGCCCTTGTCACCAAACAGGAACTGGAAGGCGAAATAGGCGACTCCACCGTGGGCGCCCAGGCCCGCCTGATGTCCGCCGCCCTCCGCAAGCTGACCAGCTTCATCTCCAAGGCCAGGACCGTCTGCATCTTCACCAACCAGATCCGTGAAAAAATCGGGGTCATGTTCGGCAACCCGGAAACCACACCCGGCGGCCGCGCCCTGAAATTCTATGCCTCCGTGCGCGTGGACATCCGCCGCATCGGCCAGATCAAGGGCAGCGACGGCTCCGTAACCGGCAACCGCACCAAGATCAAGGTGGTCAAGAACAAGGTGGCCCCTCCCTTCACGGAATGCGAATTCGACATCATGTACAATGAAGGCATTTCCTCCGTGGGAAGCCTGCTGGACCTGGCGATGGAATACGACATCATCCAGAAGCGCGGCTCCTGGATCAGCTACAACGGCAGCCAGATCGCCCAGGGGCGCGACGCCGCCAAGGAGGCCCTCAAATCCAATCAGGAACTGTACTCGGAAATCGAAGAGCAGGTTAAAGCCAAAATGGACGAAAAGGCGGCCAAATAACTGCCGTCTTTACTTTTCCTTCAACCGGGCGGGCTCCTCTTTGCGGGGAGTCCGCCTTTTTCCATCCTCCTTCAAATCCCTGCCACCCTCCCGGAAACTGCATTCTCCGGCTTTCCTGCCGGAATTCAATGATGTGGTGCATCCCTCTTCCGGCGTCCACGCACGCACTGGAAACGTGCCGTTTACAAAAACCCGGAGCTATCTCCCGCACCCCGCGGAAACGGTTTTTCCGGCAGGCCGCTGTCAGGACCCCACACTTCCGGCATGCCGGAAAAAAATGAAAGAATCCCCTTCACTCCCTTTATGAAAGGATCTTTCACGGCAACTTTTCTCTTGTACGTCATGAAAAATCCGTTAGTCTGTGCCTGATATCGTCCTATGTATCCGTCCTCTCGTACATCCTGCACAGCCATGCTCGGCATTCTGGGCATGTTCCTGTTGACGCTGTCCACGGCGCTCGGATGGAATCCGGAAACCATCAACGGAGTGCAGTACATCCCCATGTCGGAAGTGCGCACCCATTACAAGCTTACCCGGGAACGGACGGAGGGACGCCAGAAAGTTTACGAGGTGCCGGAAAAAATTCAGATACGCATGCAGGCACACAGCCAGGACATGTACATGAACAACATGAAGTTCATCCTGTCCTACCCCGTGGCTGACCACCCCTCCAAGGGACTGATGGTCTCCAACATGGACCTTCACAAAATCATTGACCCCGTCCTGCGGCCCACGTACATCGCCAACCGCCGCGGATTCAACACGGTAGTCATCGACCCCGGCCACGGCGGCCATGACAGCGGCGCGCGCAACCGCATCAGCCGGGAGGCGGACCTCACCCTGTCCGTGGCCAAAAAACTGCGCGACCGCCTCAAGGGCATGGGCTACCAGACGGTAATGACCCGTGAGACGGACAACTTCATCTCTCTTCAGGACCGCGTGCGCATTGCCAACAAATATTCCAACGCCATCTTCATCAGCATCCATTTCAATGACGGCGGTTCGTCCGCCCGCGGGGTGGAAACCTTCACGCTGGCCCCTGCCGGAACGTCTTCTTCCATGTCCCGCAACATCCGGCAGGAAGCCTTGCAAGGCAATGCCCAGGACAGCATGAACATCGCCTTGGCCACCGCCGTGCAGGGACACATGCTGAAAGGCCCTCTCGCCATCAAGGAAGGAATCTCCATGACTGACCGCGGCATCAAGCGCGCCCGCTATTCCGTGCTGTGCACCATCAAGCACCCTGCCATTTTGGTGGAGGGAGGCTTCATGTCCAATGCGCAGGAAGCGCTGCTCATCAACACGGAACGCTACCAGAAATTCATGGCCTCTTCCCTGGCTGCCGCCGTACACCAATACCGCACGGCCCTGGGTCAGCAGGTGCGCAGAACGCGCTGAGGGCCTCATTCCCCGCCCTGCCGTACACATGAACATCATCCGCATTCCCGGGCTGGCAGACTACCAGAAAACCCTGCGCATGCAGGAGGAACTGGTACGGGCCCACCAAGATGACCCGGAACGGGAAGACGAACTGCTGTTGCTGGAACACGCCAGCGTATACACTATCGGCCGTACGCGCGACCATGCCAGCCTCCATCCAGGCACTGTGCTGCCCTTTCCCATCCATGAAATCAACCGGGGAGGGCAGGCCACCTACCACGGACCAGGCCAGCTTGTGGGCTACCCCGTCACGGACCTGAACCGCCGCGGCAGGGATCTGCACGCCTACGTCACCTCTCTTGAAAATGTCCTGATAGAAGCCTGTGCCCGATTCGGCGTCACCGCCCGCATCCGGGAAGGGCTGGTAGGCGTCTGGGTGGAAGACCGCAAAATAGCCTCCATCGGCGTGGGAGTGAAAAAATGGATAGCCATGCACGGATTCGCCATCAACCTGACGTGGGAATCTCTGCCCCCCTTCCTGGCCATCACACCCTGCGGCATTCAGAACGTCCAGATGACCTGCCTGGAAAATGAAATGCCCGCATCCCGGGAAAAAGGAGAACTGATGCAACGCTTCGGAGACGTTTTCGCGGAGATTTGGGAGAAAAATTCCTGAGCAGATTCCGGTTCTCCCGGCCAGTGCTATTCCAGACGGGAATGCCTCCTTTCCTTGCAGGCGAAAATGCGCCAAAGACTGGCAAATGGCCAAGTCAGACCATATATGCAAGGGAAATGTTCAAAAAAACGCTCCGAGTAAGACACAAACCGTGTCAGCAATACATCCTTGCATCTTGACGCGGTTAACGAACGGACGGATGCTTAAGATCAGTTATGGGAAAAACACTTTTCCAAAAAATCTGGGATGCTCATTCCGTCGGCATTCTGCCGGACGGAAGGACGCAAATGTTCATTGCTACACACTTTCTGCATGAAGTTACTTCTCCGCAGGCTTTCGGCATGGTCCGCGACCTCGGTCTCGCTGTCCGTCATCCGGAACGCACCTTCGCCACCGTGGACCACATCATTCCCACGGACAACCAGGCGGAACCGTTCGCGGACGCCACGGCGGACGCCATGATCCGGGAACTCCGCCGGAACTGCGCGGAAAACGGCATCCGCTTCTTTGATCTTCCTACGGGCCTTCAGGGCATCGTGCACATGGTAGGGCCGGAGCTCGGCATCACCCAGCCGGGCATGACCATCGTGTGCGGGGACTCCCACACGGCTACGCACGGCGCGTTCGGCTCCATCGCGATGGGCATCGGCACCACGCAGGTGCGCGACGTGTTGGCCACCCAGACGCTGGCCCTCAGTCCGCTGAAGGTGCGCCGCATCAACGTAAACGGCAAACTGGCCCCCGGCGTAAAAGCCAAGGATGTGGCCCTTCACATCATCGGACTCCTGGGAGCCAAGGGCGGTCTGGGATTCGCCTATGAATACGGCGGCGACGTGATTGACGCCATGAGCATGGACGAACGCATGACACTGTGCAACATGTCCATTGAAGGCGCGGCGCGCTGCGGCTACATAAACCCGGACATGACCACGGTGGAATACATCAAGGGACGCCTGTTCGCTCCCGAAGGCGCGGACTGGGACAAGGCCGTGGAACGCTGGCTAAGCTTCGCTTCCGATGCGGACGCGGAATACGATGAAATCGTTGAAATCGACGGAGCCTCCATCGAACCTACCGTGACATGGGGCATCTCCCCGGACCAGAACACGAGCATTAACGGCGCAACGCCGGATCCCGCATCCGCCCGGAACGCCGACGAACGGAAAATGATCGGCGAAGCGCTGGAATACATGAAATTCCCCGCCGGAATGCCCCTCAAGGGACTTCCTGTCCAGGTGTGCTTCATCGGGTCCTGCACCAACGGCCGCATCTCCGATTTCCGGGAAGTGGCTGCCCTCATCAAGGGACGCCACGTGGCTCCCGGAATCAGGGCGCTGGCCGTGCCGGGCTCCCAAATGACGGCCAGGCAATGCGAAGAGGAAGGTATTGCGGACATCTTCCGTGAAGCCGGATTCGAATGGCGCCTGGCCGGCTGTTCCATGTGCCTGGCCATGAATCCGGACAAGCTCCAGGGTGACCAGCTCTGCGCCAGTTCTTCCAACCGGAACTTCAAGGGACGCCAGGGCAGCCCCACGGGCCGCACCCTTCTGATGAGCCCCGCCATGGTGGCCGCCGCCGCGCTGACGGGAAAAGTCTCTGATACCCGTGAAGTGTTCTCCATGAACTAACCTTTCATCTCCAGATCTTATGTCTCTGACCAAATTCACTTCCATCACCGGCACCTGCGTCCCGATCCCCGGACCGGACATGGACACGGACCGCATCATCCCCTCGCGCTTCCTCAAATGCATCACGTTTGACGAGCTGGCGAACGTCATGTTCTGGGACGAACGCTTTGACGAAAACGGGAAGTCCAAATCTCACCCGGTGGACGATCCCCGTTTCCGGGGAGCCGCCATCATTCTGGGAGGCACCAACTTCGGCTGCGGCTCCTCCCGCGAGCATGCACCGCAAACTATCAGGCGTTCCGGTATCAAGGCCGTCATCGCGGAATCCTTCGCGGAAATCTTCTTCGGAAACAGCACAGGCATCGGCCTGCCCTGCGTGTGCGCTTCAGCAGAAGACATCGCCGCCCTGTCCCGATACATCTCCGACCACCCGGAAACGGAAATAACCATCGACCTCCTTTCCATGACCGCCTCCTGGCCGGACGGCTCCATCTTCATCCGCATGCCTGCGGAAGCCCGCGAAGCCCTGACCCAGGGCCGCTGGGACTCCATTGCGGAACTGCTCGTCAACATGGAAGCCGTGGAAAAGAAAAATGCGGAACTCCCCCAAGTTTCGGCCTCCTGCTGATTCAACCATCACTCCCCTCCCCCTATCCCCATATGATCTTCAGAATTACAGACTACGTCCAGCGGGGCACATTGGATAACCGCGAACGCGGAACCATACGGCTTGTCCTGCATCTTATGGGGATGCCCCACCCGGTGCGTATCACTCTGCAGGGAAACTGCCTTCAGGACCTGGCGGGCTGCCTGGTGGAATTTGAAAATCCTGCTCCCCACCTGCTTCCGGCGGAACTGACTGCGTTGCCAGACATCATCCGGGGAGTGACGGGAGACATGACAGCCAGCCGCCGCATGCCCGTAAGGGGGAGGAAAACCCTGGAAAACTCCCTGTACATGGAATGGTTCACGGACCATCAGGACATGGTCCTGATGGAAAGCTCCACCTACTCCGTCAGGGTATCCCTGCCGGAATGGACCATGGACGCCTGCGAGGAACAGGTGCAGATCATGGCCAATCAGCAGATGCTCCGCACCCAGGTCAAGACATGGGCCAAAAACTACGCCAACAACCGGGAAGACGGCAACCTCCCGGACCATGCGTGGGACAGGCGACTGCGAGAGGCAGAAGCCATTGCCATCGCCTACCAGGAAGTCTTCCAGAAATACAGGCTCAACCCTACCGGGGACATCCGCGTAGCCTTTGTCATGGGCTGGGACGAGGTGCTGGACGACATCGCGCAGTCGGAAGAAACGGGCACCCCTTGTTCCTGCAAGAGTACCGGCATGCTCAGCCTCTTTGACATCCTCAATGAACAGGAAGCTCAGGAAGTCCAATCCTGCATGTTCCACCCGCTGTTTCAGCAGGTCATGGAATTGACGGATCTGTGCCAGCGCCAGTTCAGCAAGGAAATCAGCAAATCCCAGCGGAGCAGAACGGAACCGCCGGAACCACTCGGCCAAATCTTCTACTGCATCCGTTACATCACTCCCCGCATTCTTTCCTGCCTTCTGCAGGAAAAGGGAAACGGCGCGGACTACTGCACGCTGGCGGCCAGAATGGCCCTGTGCGTGGAGCAGACGCGCCTGACCGTCTCCGCCCTGAAGAACAACGGACGGCAGATAGGGGACGAAGTCCGGGAACGTTTCTCCTCCCTGCTTGAAGAAGTCAGCTCCTTCCAGGAAAGCCTGGCAACCCAAAGCAGGAAAAGCAACCTGTAATATCCTGCATCCGCACCACCTCCAACCATCTACTATCATGCGTTTTCATACTTGCCTCCAGGGACTCTTCCTGGTTCTCGTCGCAGTATCCCTCTCTCCGGCGGACGAACCGGCCATTTCCCTTTCCGATTTCGGGGTAGACAAAGTCATGTCCGGTCCCGTCGTTTCCATCAGTGACCAGTACAAGGGCGTTGTAAAAATTGAAGTGGACTCCCTGACCCCGGACTACGCCACGCCGTGGGATACGGGCCGCTACCAGGGAGGCATAGGAACCGGTTTCCTGATCGGTGAAAACGCCTTCATGACCAATGCGCACGTGGTAAGCAACGCAGAACGCATCTACATCTCCATGTATGGGGATTCCCGCAAAATTCCCGCCAGGGTCAAATTCATCGCCCATGACGCCGACCTTGCCCTGCTGGAAGTGGAGGATTTCAAGCCGTTCAAGGGAATCAAGCCCTTTGAATTCAGGAAAAACCTGCCCAATCTGGAAGACGAGGTAAGAGTCATCGGCTACCCCATCGGCGGCAACAGGCTCTCCGTCACGCGTGGCGTTGTCTCCCGCATTGACTTCACTCCGTACGCCCATCCCCGGAACATGGAACACCTCACCATCCAGGTGGACGCCGCCATCAACCCGGGCAACAGCGGCGGCCCCGCCCTCATGGGTAACAAAGTCATCGGCGTGGCCTTCCAGGGTCTGAACAACGCCAACAACACGGGGTATGTGATTCCCACTCCCGTCATCCGCCATTTCCTGGAGGACATCAAGGACGGAGTCTATGACGGCTACGTAGACATGGGCATTCAGGCGGCCCCCATCCTGAACCCCTCCATGCGCAAGGCCTTCGGGTTGCCGGACGACGAAAAGGGCGTCCTGATCGGCAAGGTTCTCAAAGGCTCTTCTGCAGACGGCATTCTCCGGAACGGAGACATCCTGATGAAGGTGGACGGCTACGATGTGGACAGTTCCGCCATGATTGAACTGGAAGGCCAGAAAATCAGCATGAAAGAGCTGATTGAACGCTGCTTCAAGGATGACAGGCTGCCTCTGGACATCATCCGGGACGGCAAGCCCATGAAAGTGGAAATGGTCATGAAACCCTCACGGGCCAAGGAACTGCTGATGGAGGAATACGACAAAATGCCCCGCTATATCGTCTTCGGCGGCTTGGTATTCCAGCCCATCCAGCGCAACGTGCTGGCTGCGGCGGACATCTCCATGCTGGACGTAGCCCTGGACATCCGGGACTACCAGGAAGACGGAGGCTGCGTGGACTATGAAGACATGGTCATCATCACCAAGGTATTGGACGATGAAGTAAACGCCCGCCTCTCCGGCTCCGTTTCCAACGCCATCGTGGAAAAAATCAACGGCGTGAAGGTCAAGGGCCTCAGCCATGCCTACAAACTGCTTTACCCGGAAAAAATGCCGGAATATGTCATTATTGAACTGAAAGACGGAGAACGCCCCCTGATCTTTGAAGGAAAAGCCATGGAAGCGGCCAACAAGCGGATCTTCAAAACTTACAATATCCCTAAAAACGCCCGGCTTGACAGCGCCATTCCCGGCCGCCAGCCCTCCCGCAAAGAAACTTCTGCCAACTAACACAGCCATGAAATCCCTTTCTCTTCTTACTTTCGGCTCCCTGATCCTTCTTGCCGGATGCCAGCCGCGCGAATCCTCCATCCCGGCCCCGGCTCCCGAACCAGAACAGCAACAGGCGCCCGCCATGACTCCGGGGCAGCCGGAGGAAGCGCCTCCCGCTTCCCTTCCCGTGCCTTCCCCCACCAATTCCATGGTGGGCATCAACGCCACCAATCAGGGATATGCCATGGTCCAGCCGTGGAGCAAGGAAAACCCGTCCTACAGTGAAGGCTTCGGCATCTATCTGGGAGACGGCAACATCCTGACGGCCGCCAACATCGTCTATTCCGCCAGCTTTGTGGAAGTAACTTCCTCCGACGGCTCCCAGACGGTTCCCGTGACCGTTACGGCCTTTGACCCGGAAGCCAACCTCGCTCTGCTGCGCCTGAAAAACGAGAAAGACGCCGCTTTTCTGGACAAACTGGTCCCCGTTACGCTGGGGAAAGCCCCCAAACTGGGGGACAAGGTGGAATTCTGGCAGTTTAACGCGGACGGCCTCCCCATCACCACGTCCGGTTCCATTCTGGCGACGGAAAGCTCCTGCCCATTCACCAGCGGCGAACCCTTCGTCCTGTACAATGTCAAATCCTCCGTCACTCCCCTGAGGGGCGGTGCGGGCAATCCGGTCATGATCGGAAAGGAGCTGATAGGTCTGAGCGCCAGCTGCAACCCCTCCGCCCAGAAAGTGCTGGCCGTCACCCAAACCATGATTTCCCGTTTCCTTGAACAGGCACAGTCCGGCAAATACTCCGGCTTCCCGGCGGACGGCACGCAGGTCACGGAACTGACGGACCCCGTTTTCCGCAAATATCTGGGACTGCCCGAAAACGGAGGCGGCCTTTACGTCGCCAAACTGCCCGTTTACAGTTCCTTCTACAAGGCCGGCATACGCTCCGGAGACGTTGTGGAAAGCGTCAACGGCATCCCCCTGGACAGCAAGGGACTCATCAGGGATTCCTCCCTCGGTCCCGTCTCCGCCAACTTCCTGTTCCGCGATTCCGCCAAACCCGGAGACGTCATCACGCTCGGCATCCGCCGCAAGGACAAAAACGGCGCCAGCCAGCCCATGACGGTGGACGTCACGCTGGACCGCGGCGCATTGGAAGGAGACCTGATCAATCCCGCCCCCTTTGTTGCTGAGCCGCGCTACCGCATTTACGGCGGCCTGGTCTTCATTCCTCTGACGGGCGCACTGGTGAGAGAAATCAACAAGCTTAGTAAAAACCGCCCTCCTCTCAATCTGGTTGAGGCGATGGAGAAAAAGGAGGAAATCCGGAAAAAAGGCGTGGATGAAATCGTGGTCTTTCTGGTAGCCCTTCCCACGCAGGCCACCCTGGGCTATGCCTCCATGAGTCCCTCTATCGTGGAAAAAGTGGACGGAGTGCAAGTAAAGAATTTCAAGCACCTCAACCAGCTTCTGGACAGACCCGCCCCCGGAGGCACGCACCGCATTGAAGTCGGCCAGCAGCCGTACACCATGTACATGTCACAGCAGGAGGCGGCCAAGGCGGACCGCTTCATCCAGATGCGGGCCGTTCCCGTACTCCGCAGGGACTGAGCCTGCCGTCCCGATACGCCGCCGTTTTACAGCATACGTTCTGAAATGTCCCTCCACACGCTGAACATCCATCTGGATTTTCCCTACAGGGTAGCCTTCACCCACGGGGTTTTCCGGCCGGAAAACGACGCACTGGCCGGGCTGATGGAGCAGAGGGAGGGAAGCCGCGTCCTAGTCCTGGTGGAAGAAGGACTGGAACGGTTCTACCCCTCCCTCCCGGCGGACATCGACCGCTACTTCACGGAACGGGCCGGAACACCGGGCTATGCCGGGCGCCGGACCGTACCGGGCGGGGAGGCGGCCAAAACCACCTTTGCCGCGTGGGAAACGGGCCTGCGCCACATCGTGGAAGCGGGGATTGACCGCCATTCCCATATCGTTGCCGTGGGCGGAGGGGCCTTTCTCGACGTGGCAGGATTTGCGGCCGCCACCGCTCACCGCGGCATCCGCCTGCTGCGCGTACCCACCACCACCCTCTCCCAGGCGGACTCCGGCGTAGGCGTCAAAAACGGCATCAACTTCATGGGGCAGAAAAACTATTTGGGCACCTTCGCCATTCCCTGGGCCACCCTGAACGACTTTCTCTTTCTGCACTCCCAGCCTTTACCCCTCAAACGCGCGGGCCTTGCGGAGGTGGTGAAAGTGGCCGTCGTGAAAGACGCCGTTTTCTTCGACTGGCTGGAGGAACACGCCGGAGCCCTGGCCGCATGCAAGACGGACATACTGGAACACGCCGTAGAGCGTTCCGCCCTGCTCCATGCGGAACACATCGCCCGCGGAGGGGATGCCTTTGAAATGGGTTCAAGCCGCCCCCTGGACTTCGGCCACTGGGCCGCCCACTACATGGAAACCATGTCCGGCTATACGCTGGGCCATGCGGAAGCCGTCTCCGTGGGAATGTGCCTGGATATTCTTTACTCCGTCAAAAAAGGCTGGCTGCCCTCCCGGCAGGCGGAACGGATCATCGCCGTCCTGAAAGTTCTGAAACTGCCCGTTTTCCACCCTCTTCTCGCCCGGAGGGGGAAGGACGGAGCATGCGAAATCCTGAAAGGGCTGGAAGCCTTCCGCGAGCACCTGGGCGGCCATCTGACCGTTTTGATGCTCACCGGCATCGGAAAGGGAATGGACGTCCATGAAATAGACGCCGCCCTGATGGAGGAATGCATCCGGGAAATGCAAGTACAGGCGGCTTCCGCAGAATGAGCCTTTCCCCGGAAGCCTACTTGCCGTTCAGGTAATCCAGAATAATCCGCACTTCCACCTTCACGCCGTTGAGCAAGGCGCTGTCATCCGCCCTGAAACCGGGATTGTGGTTGGGGGGACCGTCACCGGAACCCACGATCATGAAATAAGTCGGCGCCACCTGCGCGTAATAGGAAAAATCTTCACTGGCGGAAAGTCTCGGGACATCGAACACGTTTTTCGCACCCACCGCCTCCATGGCAGCCTTCTTCGCCAGTTCCCGGAGAGCGGCATCATTCTGAATAGCCGGGTAGCCGAGCACGTAATCCAGCTTGTACGCCGCCCCGTTGGCCTCGCACACATGGCCGATGATGGAACGGACGCGCTCCTCCATCAACTTGCGGGTTTCCGGCGTGACGGTGCGGATGGACGCGGCTAGCTCCGCGTTGCCGGGAATCACGTTCGGAGCGTCTCCCGACTGGAACTTTCCGACGGAAACCACGGCCATTTCCCCGGGCGTTACATTGCGGGACACGACGGTCTGAAGCATCATCACGATCTCAGACCCCGTCACGATGGGGTCCACGCCCATCTGAGGCATGGAACCGTGGGAACCCTTACCCTGAATGGTCAGGAAAAATCCATCCGATGAAGAAGAAGCGGCGCCAGCCGGCAGCATGCCGATGGACCCCGCCGGCATGTTGGGAATGACGTGTGCGCCGAAAATGGCGTCCACCCCCTTCAGCTTCCCGCTCTTGATGATCTGCAAGGCTCCGCCGGGGGACTTTTCCTCCGCATGCTGGAAAATGAAATAAACCGTGCCTTGCAGTTCCTTCTGCATGCCGGAAAGGACCTTGGCCGTTCCCAGCAGCATGGCCGTATGCATGTCATGACCGCAGGCATGGCTGATGCCCGGCGTCTTGCTGGCAAAGGAAAACCCGGTTTCCTCCTGCACGGGAAGGGCATCCATGTCCGCCCGGAAACCCACGGTACGGCCGGGTTTGGCTCCGCGAAGAATGCCTATGACGGAAGTTTCCGCAGGCCGGATGACTTCAATATTGCCGAAGGAGCGCAGCATATCGGCCACATATCTGCCTGTGTTGTATTCCTTGAAGGAAAGTTCCGGATTCTCGTGGAGATGATGCCTCCATTCCACCACATTTCCGGCGACGGACGGCACATCGGGCTGCTGCGCACCCGCCGCGGACAGGCAGCAGCAAAAAAGCGCCACGAACCAATAAGACTTTTTCATGGTTTGAATAGACGAATCGTTGTCTTTTATTCAGACAATTCCTCCACATTTCCATTTCATGAAAATGTGCCATCATATGACGGCCTTTTTAAAGTAACCTCGCCCTGGGGGATGCTGTGGTAAATTCTCCATGACAGCCTCCATCCCCTGAAAAGGCAAATACCATGGGAAACATTTTCCGGATTTCCTTAAAGTGTCCACACCCGGGTTTCTCCGTCCCATTTACGGTCTGCGGACCATGGAATCCGTTTACTTCAGTTTAAAAGAGAAATAATGCCCCGGAATTTTTCATCTCCTTCATCGGCTATGGATGGTATTCCTGGTAAGAATGGCACGGAATGCCGGACAACATACAAGCCGGCGGCTGTACCGGAAATCAACCAGCGCCCACAGCACGGAAAGCGATTCCGGTAAAATAAAAGGCATTGAAAAGATGCGTCACCTCTCGGCAGGTAGAATTATCCCAACAAAAATTACCTGAAAAAATGAAAACCGTTTTTAAATGGATGGCAGCTCTCCTGATTGCGGCAGGGGCCGTATGGATCGTCATGCCGTTTGCTTTCATATATCTTTTTTATACGTCAAATACAGCTTAAATCCTGATATGACTCCTGCCACGATGGAGAAGATCATTAAGGAAAATCCTAAAGACATATGCGAAATAGAACAGCGATTGAATAGAAGGAGGGTTCTTCCCGGCCGGAATGACTCCGATTTCTAGTCTTACATGGAACGGCTGGAACGAACTACGGCCAGATATGCGGCGGAGGGAAAACTGACTTCCCTGTCCGTCAACTGGTATTGCGGGAATAAACAGGCCGCTGAAGTAAAATATATAGCCGGCTGTGAGACAAGAACAGCGTGGGAAGAACACAAGCCAACCTGGGCGATCTTTCGGACAAAACGACTTACTATTTCCTTCTTGACGGGAATCTGCGCCTCCTTGGCTGGATGAAAGAAGAATCAGACGAATAGGGACATGCGTGTCAACCGCATGTTCATCACCGTGGAACGGCCGCCAGCAAGGTCTGCGTGTATTCATGGGACGGGGAGGAAAATACCTCGTCGGCATCCCCGTATTCGACGATGCGCCCCTTGCGCATAACGGCAATCCTGTCCGCGATGTAATGGACCACGGACAAATCGTGGGAAATGAAAATCATGGTCAGGTTCAAATCCCGGGCAAGCGTCATGAGAAGATTCAGAATCTGGGACTGGATGGAAACATCCAGCGCGGAAACGGGCTCGTCCGCAATCACCAGCCTGGGTTTCGGCGCCAGGGCGCGGGCAATCGCCACCCGCTGCCGCTGTCCCCCGGAAAATTCATGCGGGTATTTCCGCATCAGGGCAGGGCTCAGCCCCACCCTTTCCATCAATTCCGCCACATCATCCCGCATCTGGGAGAAAGTTCTCTTGCGGCGGCGGCATTCCAAAGCCTCCTTCAGCGTCGCATAAACGGTAAAGCGGGGATTCAGGGATGCGTACGGATCCTGGAAAACCATCTGGAAATCCGGGCGGCGCTTCCTGACCTCGGACGGGGAAAGGGCCGTCAATTCCTCTCCTTCCAGGAAAATACGGCCTTCCGTGGGTTTCTGGAGCAGCATCACCGTGCGGGACAGCGTGGACTTGCCACAGCCGGACTCTCCCACCAGTCCCAGGATTTCTCCCTTTTCCACGGAAAGGGATACCCCGTCCACCGCCACGACGGACGCCGGTTTGCGGGAGGAGAGCATCCCCTGCACCGCAGGAAAGACGACACTCACATGATCCAGTTCCAGAAAAGCCATATCCTCACTTTAACAGGTGTTCCGGAACAAGACAAGATACCAACCGTGCCAGCTTCGTCAACATGGGCGCCGCCAGCCCTCCCGGCAGTAATAAGAACAGGGCGGCCTTCCTGTCTCTTTATGAGCCCGGAGAATCATCTTCCGGCTTGAAAGACCAGCGGAACAGCTGCACCAGAACATAAACCGCCGCATCGCCGAGAATAGCCGTTCCTCCGGCCCAAAAACCACCGAAAATGAAAATAAGCCCGGCCTGGGCGTCGCTCCGCAAATACCCCGGCGTGGCGACCGACCACAACCAGTAAAAATGACAAATGAGGCCGATGATTAAAAAAGTAACCGTCTCCCACCTGTACTTCCGTCCGGTCCCTGCATAAAACCACAGCAGAAGCAGGAAATACCAGCCTCCGGACACAAGCCCGAAGAAGGGCTGCAACAGGCTTGAGGCCAGCACCATGTTCCAGATGAACATGCCGATGATCACTCCCATGAGCAGGCGGAAAACCGGATCCTGCTTCACCGGTTTTTCCACAAGGCCCTTCCTGTCACCCCCAGGCTCCATGAAAGCCGTTTTATCCGCACATTCCCCCGGCAGCAAGTAAAAACGCTTCCGTCCGGGTTGCCTGTATTCCCGGTCAGCTAATTCCGGAGAAACGGGAAATGGACGGACCGCCCGGATTCATCCCTGTGGCAGCAACAGGGTGGTAAAATAGCGGCAAACTATCGCCCTGACGGTTATGACGAGAATCCGAACACCGATCATGGATGATAGATTTTTCCGTCAACAGGCGGGTTTCCTGTTGAAGGGCGGCATGACTGCATGCGCAAGGAATAACCCATGATTCACTCATCAGAAAAAACTGCCGCCCCAGAGGGGGACCAGGGATTCGGCAACATGAAAAAGAGCCGCTCCCCTCGCAGGGAACGGCTCCTGAAATTCAGTTCATGCGGGCTTACGCGCCAAGCTGGTAGCGGACGAAGGAGACGACGGAAATTTCGTCGCCGAGTTCCTTGCCGACCTGCTTGAGCAGGGCGTCCACAGAGACGGAAGGATCCTTCACGAATCCCTGGTTCAGCAGGCAGGACTGGGCATACAGGGCCTTCAGCTTGCCGGGCAAGATCTTTTCCAGCAGGTGTTCCGGCTTGCCTTCCTGAATGAGCTGCTGGCGCGCGATTTCCTGTTCTTCAGCCACAAAGGCGGGGTCCAGGCTGTCGGAGCTGACGCTCTTGGGAGCGGCGGCGGCGATGTGCAGGGTCAGGTCCTTGACCAGGGCCTTGAATGCGTCGCTCTTGACGGTTTCTTCCTTGCCGGCCTTGACGGACAGCAGAACGCCGACCTTGCCGCCCATATGGATGTAGGAGGCGATGGTGCCGTTGCCGTCCACCGTCAGGCGGGCGAATTTGCGCAGGCCCATGTTTTCGCCGATGGAGCTGCACATGGCCTTAATGTACTCTTCCGTGGTGCCTTCAGGCATGGAGACCTGCAGGGCTTCCTCCAGGGTGGAGGCCTTGGAGTCCGCGAGCGCCTTGGCAACGTCGTTCACCAGGCCCTGGAACTTGTCGCCCTTGGCGCAGAAGTCCGTTTCGCAGTTGAGTTCAAGGATGATGCCGCAGCAGCCGCAGGGAGCCACGACGGTGCGGATTACACCTTCCTTGGCGTCGCGGTCAGCCTTGGCGGCGGCCTTGGCGATGCCCTTTTCACGAAGGTACTTCACGGCGGCTTCCATGTCGCCGTTGCATTCGTTGAGGGCCTTCTTGCAATCCATCATGCCGGCGTCCGTCTTGTCACGGAGGGCTTTGACGAGAGCAGCAGTAATTTCTGCCATAGTTTTTCTGTTCTTTCTGAATGGGGGTTGATTAGGCGTTGGCGGCGGCGCCCTTGCCTTCGTTGATGGCCTTGACGATGCAGTCAAGAATCAGACGGATGGAGCGGACGGCGTCGTCGTTGCCGGGGATCGGGAAATCGATGTCCTTCGGGTCGGCGTTGGTGTCAACCAGCACGCAGACGGGGATGTTCAGACGGTGGGCTTCGCGGATGGCGATGTCTTCATGGTCGGCACCGATGGCCACCATGGCGTCCGGAGCGCCGCCCATGTTGCGGATGCCCTGGAGGTTGCGTTCCAGCTTCTGGCGTTCGCGGTCCAGAGCGGCCAGTTCCTTCTTGGACATGCTCTTGAACTCGGGGGTCTTTTCAATCCCTTCAAGATAGGAAAGGCGTTCGATGCTCTTGCGGATAGTGCTCATGTTGGTGAGCATGCCGCCCAGCCAGCGGTGGTTCACATAGTACTGACCAGTGGCTTCCGCAGCTTCGCGGACGGCTTCCTGAGCCTGGCGCTTGCAGCCGACGAAGAGAATCTTCTTGTTGCGGCGGGCCAGATCAGCGAGGAAGGAGCAGGCCTTGTCCAGGCACTTTTCAGTTTCTTCAAGGTTGACGATATGAATACCGGCCTTGTCCTTGAGGAGGTACTTCTTCATGCTGGGGTGCCATTTGCGGGTCTGGTGGCCCAAATGAACACCGGCTTCAACCATCTGGTTAATCAGATCATTAATCATATATGTATGTAGGTGGCTTTCCTTGCGGCAGGAAAAGCGGTTTTTGGGGACTTCGACGCTTTCTACCCCTCCGATCCCCATTGTTTAGGTTGCGCCGAATCGCGCGAGGGACAAATAATATACCGCGTGCAGCCCTTCTTGTCAAAGCATAAATCATTGATTTACGAAACCATTCCGTCATCCGCCGCACTTCCCGGCGCCCGTGCCGTTCCAGACCTTCCGGGAGGCATGCGGACACTTATCGTACAAAAAACATGAACATGCCGCAAAACGGACTTGGAAAAAACGCCGGGCAGGCGTTCCATGCGTCCGCTCCGGATGACCAAGACTCTGACAAGCGGCAATCCCGCCAAATTGATTTTCCTGTTTACCATTCCCCTGCTGATTGGCAATCTGTTCCAGCAATTCTACAACATGGCCGACACCCTGATCGTGGGCAGGACGCTGGGTGTGGAAGCCCTGGCTGCCGTAGGCTGCACGGGAGGGCTGATGTTTTTCATCCTCGGGTTCGTGATCGGATTCACGGCCGGCCTTTCCATTATCACGGCCCAGCGTTTCGGCGCCGGACGCAAACGGGCCGTGCGGCGCAGTTTTGCCGTGTGCATCCTCCTGAGCGCGGCAGCAACCGTCCTGCTGACAGCCGTGAGTGTCGTCTTCGCCCGCCCCGTGCTGGAACTGCTGCAAACGCCTCCGGAAATTCTGGATGCGGCCCATTCCTACATCATCATTATTTTCTGGGGAATCGGCGCGGCCATGCTGTTCAACCTCCTTTCCAATGTCATCCGCGCTCTGGGGGACAGCAGAACCCCTCTCTACTTCCTGGTGCTGGCCTGCGTGCTGAATATCGTCCTGGACCTGGCGCTGATCCTGCGTTTCGGCATGGGGCCCGCCGGTGCGGCCGTGGCCACGGTCACTTCCCAGCTGGTTTCCGGACTCCTCTGCACCATCTACGTGTTCAGGAAGTTTCCCATGCTCCGGCTCACCCGGACGGACTGGAACATGAGCCGCCGCTACCTCTGGGCGCATATCCGCCTGGCCCTCCCCATGGGCTTCCAGGCATCCATCATCGCCATAGGCGCCATTCTCGTGCAGTTCGCGCTGAACCGGCTGGGAGCCCAGGCCGTAGCCGCCTTCAGCGCCGCCCAGAAAATCGACATGGTGGCCACGCTGCCCATGATGTCCTTCGGCATCACGATGGCTACCTACGTAGCCCAGAACTACGGCGCCAGGAATCCGCTCCGCATCCGGCAGGGGGTGCTGCAGTGCAGCCTCATGTCCGTAGGATTCAGCATCGCCATAGCTGTCGTGAACATCATCTGGGGACCGGAACTCATCCGGCTGTTCGTAGGGACGGGCGAGCGGGAAGTCGTCAGGCTGGCCCAGACCTATTTGAACATCAATGCCTCCATGTACTGGGTACTGGCCCTGCTGTTCGTATTCCGCTACACGCTTCAGGGGCTGGGGCAGAGCATCGTGCCTACCTTTGCAGGCGTCATGGAGCTGGGGATGCGCGCCTTTGCCGCCATTATCCTGGCGCGGTACCTGGGTTTTGCCGGGGCCAGCATGGCGAGCCCCGCCGCATGGATCGGTTCCTGCGTGCCGCTCGCCATTGCCTACTTCTTCACGAGAAAGAGGCTCGCACAATCCATGAAACAGCCCTTTCCCTCATGCTGCGGGGAAGAACGCGAATCCATACGCCAGGCGGCATAACGGCGGAAGGAAAGCCTTCTTTACTCCGCAGCATAACGGCGGACAACGCACGGCGTCCACACCACCGGTTCCCCGATGCCCTGAATGGCTGCGGTCATGGCGCACACCTCTTCCCAGTCGTTTTCCAGCAATCCGAAGGAACTGAACTTCAGTTCATAACTTTCCTCCACGTCTTTGTAAAGGGCGTTGCACAGCCAGGAATGGAAGGAGCCGCATTCATAACCCACGATGTCAAAACCCAGGAATTCCCCGCATTCCGGCTCGTCCGCCTGCGGAGCGGCGCCGCGTTCCCGTTCCACTGCCGCGCGCATGGCCCGGTCATCTTCCCCGGCAAAGGAGATACTGACCAGTTCCAATTCGCGGCCGGAGGAGGACAATAACGAAAGCACGCTGCGGGCTCCCGCCAGAGTGGGGAAATTGTCGGCTACCCAGCAATCCATGAACTCTTCCGCCGCTTCGCGCAGCTGCTGCGCCTCCCGCGGGGAAAGTCCCATGCTCCGGGGATAATCCTCCTCCGCACGCCCGTACCGGCCCCAGTCCATCTCCGGATGAAGGCGGCACAGGCAATCGCTGACGGAAAGAATGACGGAAACCGGGAAAAATCCGGAATCCGGGGGTACGTGGAAAGGCTCAATCAGATAATAGCCAAAGGCCTTTAATTCGACGGGCAGTGTTTTTCCATTCAATTCCATTGCCAGGGCAGTTTCCTGTTTTCTCCGTCTTCCTCTCTGTGGGAATGGCAAAAATCCACGTAGGCTTCCATGGCCCGGCGCTGGTCTGCACTGAGCAGGGCCGTATCCTCCAAACCCCATTCCGCGAAATCCTCGGGACACGTCACCTCCATGCAGCTCCACATCCTGCATCGCAGATCACAGCACATGAATGCGGGGACCAGAAAACGGTAACCCTCCGGATCCGTAAAGCACAGGGCCGTATAACAATGATTCAGCATCGCGTCCGTCAGCTTTGTCCAGTCGTGCCGTTCATCACTGTCCGCCAGTCCGCGAAAAACCTCCCCGAATCCCCCCATATCCCTGTAATCCGCCTGGAGCAGTCCTATTCCGTTCCCCAGTTCCACCCCGGCAAACGCCTTGGTGATCTGCTCAATGACGGGGGCCGCTCCTTCGCGCATTGCCCCGTATCCCGGTATCCGTTCCAGTTCTTTCTGAGTCTCTTCAAATTGTTGCAAATACCATGCCCGGACATCCTCAAGATTCGTCATGTCCGGCCAGTCGAATTTTTTTCCCGCATCTCTTTCCGGCTCCGCCGGCCGGTACGCGTGCTCCGCCTGCAAATAAAACGTGCCGAAGGGCGGCAATATCTTCAACTCCTTGCCTAACCTGGCCGCCAGCTCCGGAGAAGGCATGTCCTCCCTCATGTGCTTGCCTTCCCCGATCAGGAATGGAAGAACAAGCACCTTCTTTCCCTTCAGAGAAGGAAGAACCTCTTCCACGGAAGGAGAGACGCCGAAGTACGCCAGCGCCATCTCCGTTCCCTTCGGCAGCCATACTTTTGAATGTTCCAGAAAATCGGACGGTTCCGGGGGCAGTTCTCTTCCCGTCACGCCGTGGGCCACCACCAGCAGGGAAGCGTCCTGCTCCAATTCATTCTGCAGGGATTTCCACACGCCAAGGTTCCATGTACGCTCCGCTCCCCATACAGGCTGGAATTCCAGAGCCGGGGACAAGCCGCGCTCCGCATACAGGGAACGCAGCAATTCCGGCAGGGTTTCCGTCACCGTCCTGCCGCTCTGCATGAAAACGGGATAAACCCAGACTGCGCCCTCACCGGGAGGAAGCTCCGCAGATTCCAGGTCGCGGAAGGATGCCTGCCAGACAAAATCGCTCGCTCCCTTCACGTTTTCCGCTACCTTCTGCCGCAGCCGGGCCCCCGCCTCATCATAGGAAACGCATAATTTGTAAATCTTTCTCGGCATGTCGTTAAGACCCCGGCGGGGCAATGGCGTTCAGCCCCGGCGTCATCAGCAGAGCGGAAAGGCGGCGAACGATTCGCCGTTTGTAGCAAAAACGCCGGATTCAGGCAATACCATACCTCTTCTTTCACCTTCCTTCTGTTTCCCGTATCCGGTCCCCGGCACACAGGCATGAAAAATTCTGTTATTGCGCACGCCGTCATGGAATTACGCACTCCTTCAAAAAATACTCCGGACGGGACGGCCCCCGGAGGCCGAATCTCCCGCCGGAGGCAGGATAGCGGCTTGACCGGAGAGGCCGGAACAGTCATGATAGAGGGACATACAGGTTTCCGTCTTATGTCGTTTTATATTCAATCCGTTGAAATCGGCGGCCCCCGGCCGTTCTACCTTCTGGGCCCCTGCTCCCTGGAATGCGAATCCTTTGTCTGGGAAATGGCCCGCTCTATCAAGTCCATCGCTGAAAAGATGGCCGTGCCGCTGATTTTCAAGGCATCCTACGACAAGGCCAACCGCACCTCCGTCACCTCCTTCCGCGGACCGGGCGTGAAGGAAGGCTGCCGCATCCTGGCGGAAATAGGAAAAGAGCTGGATCTCCCCATCGTCACGGACGTTCACACCACACAGGAAGCGGAGACAGCCGCCGAATACGTGGATTTGCTCCAGATTCCCGCCTTCCTGTGCCGCCAGACGGACCTGCTGGAGGCGTGCGCCAAAAGCGGACGCGCCGTGAACATTAAGAAAGGCCAGTTTCTGGCCCCCTGGGATACGGTAAATATCGCGGAAAAGATGAGAGCTTTCGGCTGCGACAGGTTCATGATGTGCGAACGCGGCACCACCTTCGGCTACAATAACCTGGTCGTGGACATGCGCTCCCTGTACTGGATGAAGCAGGAAGGTTTTCCCGTGGTGTTTGACGCCACGCACGCCGTCCAGCGTCCCGGCGGTCTGGGCGGGACAACGGGCGGAGACAGCGAGCTGGCTCCCGTTCTGGCTTCCGCCGCCATGGCAACAGGCAGCGTTGACGGCGTGTTCATGGAAGTGCACAAGAACCCGTCCAAGGCGCTTTCCGACGGTCCCAACCAGATTCCCCTCCACTTGCTTGAAGGCGTGCTGAAACGCCTCCAGGCCATTCATCAGGCAGTCCGGTCATGCTGAAACCATTATCCACATGTGCGCTGGCGTCCTTCGTGTTCTGCATGACGGCCTCCGCGGACACGGTCCTGCCGGCAGAAACTCCACTGGCCGGGGTGGATAAGAAAATGCCCATGCTGGAACTTCTCCCCGTGGGCAGTACGCTGACCAAAATCAGCATGACCGAATACGAAGGGCCGCGTCTTTCCCTGCTGCTGACCGCCTCCAGCATGACGATGGTCGCTCCCCAGCAAGCCGCGGGAAAAACCCTGAACATCTACCTGTATGGGAAAAACAGCCAGGTTACACACCTGTTTTCCGGTGACGCCTCCTACTTCCTGGACAGGAAACTGGTTGTCTCACACGCGAAAACCACCATCCGGGATGAGAATTTCTCCGCCACGGGCGCAGGGCTTTATCTGGATACGGAAACCAGACGGGGTATCCTGCTGGGTCCCGGCAAGACCATCCTTCACGTAAAAAATCTCAATAAGTAACGTCACCTTACCATGATCCGAATTCTCACCCTGCTGGCTTTGGCCGGAGGCCTTGCCTCCGGCGCATCCGACATTCCGTCTCACATCGTTCAGCCGTTGCCCCAGGAGCTGGACCCCATGCTCGAACCCGCCTTCCAGCCCCCGGCAGACATCGTGCGTCCCCTGACTGCGGAAGAAACGGCTCAAAGGGAAAAAGACCTGGCCCCCATCCCTTCCGCCCCCCTGACGGAAGACGGAGAGAAAGCCCTTTCCGTCTCCAATGCCCAGGACGCGGAAGTGGACGAACAAATCAACGGATTCCGGCAGAAATACAATGTCTCTATTCATGCCACCCCCGCGGAAGTCACGGCCGCACCCGCCGATTCCGGGATGGAGAAAACCGACAAGGAGACCCCCACGGAAATAACGTACGATGACGGCCTGTATTTTGACATGAAAGAGGGGGTGCTGGTGTACATGAAAAACGTGCATGTTCGCAATCCGGAATTTTCTCTGGACTGCACTGGCCCTTTGAAAATCTATATGCAGTATGTAGAAAAGAAGGGCAAGAAAAAGCCTTCCGACCGCAAGAAGGAAGAAGGAAAGGAAATTGACAAATCCGGGCCCGTGCTGCCCAATGACGGCAACTTCGATTTCAATTCCATCAAAAAAGTCACGGCCTCTGGCAACGTAGTGCTGCGTTATACGGATAAAGACGGAAACCTCTGCACGGCAAAAGCGGAAAAGGCCACTTACGATGCCAATACCGGGGAAATCATTCTTGCGGGCAACTATCCCTCCCTTTCCCGCGGCGGTTCCTTCTTCAAGAGCGACGCCAGGGACGGCTTCATCCGCGTTTACGGGAATGGAAATGTTTACATTCCAAAGGGAGGCAAATCCTCCTTCCGGGATCTGGACAAGCAGCTCTCCGAACGGAAACAACAAAAAACCGCCCGCAAGCCGTGACCGACTCTTCCTCCCACTATCTGCTGAACGCCGAAGGAATCTGCAAAACCTACAAGACCCGGACCGTCGTGGACCAGGTCAGCCTGAACGTGGGCCACGGGGAAATCGTGGGGCTGCTGGGACCGAACGGAGCAGGCAAGACCACCTCCTTTTACATGGTGGCGGGGCTGGTGCGGCCGGATGCAGGCCGTGTGATATTCGCCGGAGAAGACATCACGGAACTGCCGATGAACCTGCGCGCCAGGCGCGGCATGGGCTACCTGCCGCAGGAAGAATCCATCTTCCGCCGGCTTTCCGTGGAAGACAACCTTATGGCCATCCTCCAAACGCGCAAGGACATGACCGCCAAACAACAGAAAGACCGCGCCCAGGAACTGATGGACCGCTTCGGCATCACCAAGCTGCGCCGTTCCATGGCCATCCAGCTTTCCGGCGGAGAAAAGCGCCGCCTGACCATAGCGCGCGCCCTGGCAACGAATCCTAAACTGCTGATGCTGGACGAACCGTTCAGCGGTGTGGACCCCATTGCCGTTTCCGACATCCAGAAAATCGTCATGGAACTGAGCGACAGAGACGGACTTTCCATCCTGATTACAGACCACAACGTGCGCGAAACCCTGCATATTGTGGACCGCGCCTACATTCTGTTTGAAGGAAAAGTGATCAAGCACGGCTCTTCCGAGGAAATCGCCAACGACCCCATCGCCCGCAAGCAGTACCTGGGCGACCAGTTCCGCATGTAACCGCACGTTCCGCTTCATTTTCCATGTCCGCTCCCCAAAACACGATCGCCCTTGTTTTCGACTATGATCAGACCCTGAGTCCATCCTACATGCAGGACCAGGCCATTTTCCCGGAGTTCGGCATCTCTCCGGAGGAATTCTGGACCAGGTGCAACGCCACTGGAGAACGGGAAGGATGGGACGGGGAGCTAATCTACATGAAAAGCCTGCTGGACGCCCTTTCCCTGGACCGCGTCAGCAATGCGCGGCTGACTCAGCTCGGGGAACGCCTTACCTTCTATCCCGGACTTCCGGATTTTTTTGAATCCTTTCCGTCCATGACCCTGTCCCCCCTCCATGCGGATCTGGGCATCAACATTGAATACTACATCATTTCTTCCGGATTGAAGGCCCTGATTGACGGGTCCGCCCTGCGCCCCTACTTCAAAGCCGTCTTCGGCTGCGAATTCAGCGAGGTGAACGGCCACATTGATTTTCCCAAGCGGGTCATCTCCCACACCACGAAGACGCAGTACCTTTTCCGCATCAATAAGGGAATGCTGGACTATGATCAGGACGTAAACGACCATATGCCGGAAGACATGCGCCCGATCCCATTCGCCAACATGATCTACATCGGGGACGGTCCCACGGACGTCCCCTGTTTTACCGTCATGCGCAGAAACGGCGGTCACGCCGTAGCCGTCTACAACCCGGAAGACCAGACCGACCGCAGTTTCCGCAAATGCTACAACCTGGCTTCTAATTCCGACCGCGTAAACTTCATCGCCCCGGCGGACTACAGGCCCGGCAGTCATCTGACCCGCGTGCTGGCCGGCATGGTCACGGACATCGCCAACGGCATCGTGCGCCGCCGGGACCGGGCCCTGGCAGACTCCTGCGTCTCCGCACCCTCCTTTTCCAAGTAAAACGCATCCAGCGCACCCATTCCTTACCTGACATGAACAAACATTTTCATTTTCTGGGCATCTGCGGCACCGCCATGGGGGCCGTAGCCGCCGCCATGGCGCGCCGGGGCTATACCGTCACCGGATCCGATGCCAACGTGTATCCCCCCATGTCCACCTTTCTGGAACAGGAAGGCATCACGCTGTTTGAGGGCTACAGGGCCTCCAACATCCCGGCGGAAGCGGACGTCATCGTCATCGGCAACGCCATGAGCCGCGGCAACGAGGAAGTGGAAGCCGTGCTCCAGCGCCGCCTGCGCTACCTTTCCCTGCCGGAAACGATGAAGGAATACTTCCTGCGCAGCAAACGCAACTATGTGGTGACCGGAACTCACGGCAAAACCACCACGACCTCCATGCTCGCGTGGCTGATGGAGGACTCCGGAATGAACCCCAGCTTCATGATCGGCGGCATCGCCCGCAACCTGGGCCGCGGCGGCCGCTTCACGGATTCCGACTTTTCCGTGCTGGAAGGGGACGAATACGACACGGCCTTCTTCGACAAGCGTTCCAAATTTCTGCACTACCTCCCGGAACTCGTAGTCATCAACAATATTGAGTTCGACCACGCGGACATTTACAACTCGCTGGAGGAAATCAAGCTCAGCTTCAGGCGCCTGACCCAGATCATCCCCCGCAACGGGCTGGCGCTGGTCAACGCAGACGATCCCAACTGCCTGGACGTGGCGAAGGGCGCGCCCTGTCCCGTCAAGACGCTGGGCTTTTCAGACAGTTCCAACATCCGCATCCTGGACGTGGAAACCTCCACGGACGGCAGCCTTTTCACGCTGGAAGGCACCCGCTATTACGTACCCATGATCGGGGAATTCAACATCCGCAACGCGGCCATGGCCATCGCGGCCGCCCAGTTCGCGGGGCTGAGCGTCAAGCAGCTTGCGGGTTCTCTGGCCCGCTTTGAAGGCGTCGCGCGCCGGCAGGAAGTCAAGGGGGTTGTGAACGGCATTTCCGTAGTGGATGATTTCGCGCACCATCCCACGGCCATCAAACAGGCCATCCTGGGCCTGCGCCAGCGTTATCCGGAAGCCCGCATCTGGGCCGTTTTCGAACCGCGCTCCAATACCACGCGCCGCAATATCTTCCAGAACGAACTGGCTCTGGCGCTCGCCACGGCGGACTTCCCCGTGGTCGCCGCCGTGGACCATCCGGACAAGGTGGTGCTGGCAGACCGCCTGGACCTGTACAAACTTTCCGGCGACCTGGCCGCGCTGGGCAAGGATGCCCTGATCGGCGGCCATGCACAGGAAATCGTAGCCGCCGTCTGCAAGAAAGCCCAGCCGGGAGACGTTATTCTGGTGATGAGCAACGGCGGCTTTGAAGGCATCCATTCCAAACTGCTGGAGGCTTTGAAAGACTGACTACTTCACCATTCTCCGCCAATGAAAAACGCATCCACCATCACCGCTTTCATCATCAGCTTCCTGGTCGTGGGCAGCCTGGCCCTGGTCTTCCTGTTCATGAACCGCCAGGAGGAGGAACCCGAACAGCCCCCCCCTGCGGCAACTACGGAAGAGCCGGCGCGCCAGACCGTGACGCCCCAGCCTACCGTGGACCCGCTCACCAGGGACGACATTGAAAAGCAGACTTCCACCCCGGCAACGCTGGTCAACCTCAGCTCTCCTCAGACGCTGGCGCAGGCCATTGCCAAAGTAATCCAGGACAGGGACCTGAACACGCTGAAGGCTCTGGAAGTGCAGCAGGCCATTACGGAGGCCCAGAGCCGGACCATCCGGGAACTCATGGAGGCGCGCCACGTGCGCCTGTCCTCCCCCGGCATCACCAGCATCGGCGCCAACAACCAGGGCACCAATCCCACCGCCAGATATACGCTCAACTTCAGCAGCGGCGCGCGCGGCTACCTGGACATGAAGCGCAACGACAAGCAGCAGTGGACGCTGGACACCCTCACCCTCCCCAGCAAGCAGGATCTGGCCAAGGACAAGGCGGCCCCCATGGTCATGAATGACCCAATGGGCATCGTCAGCTCCTTCATGGACGCCGTGGCCAAGGCGGACTTCCGCGGAGCCCGGAAATTCGTGGACGGCTCCAAAGTACAGGACGCTACCGTGGCGGGCCTGTGCATTCTGTTTGAAGAAGGCACCTTCCGCCTGCGGGACGATGCCCCCATTAAAACCGCCTATGAGGCGGACACCAATGCGGGGTTCTTCGTGCATCTGCAGGACGCCCAGGGCCGGAAAGCCGGCAATGTGGGCCTGACCGTAGCGAAAACGGACGGCCAATGGCTTATTGCGGAAGCCTCCCTGGACAGCATGCTGGAAGCCTACACCAAGCGGCAGGGCGCCGGGGACGATTTCTTCATCCCCATCGTGAAAAACCCGCAGGGCGGAGATTCTCTGGCCCTGTTCTTCGGCTTCAATGAAGACGCGCTCTCCAAACGTTCCGCACGCCAGCTCCAGATTGTGGCGGAAGCCATCAAGATGGACGGCGGTAAAAAGCTGGAAATCAGCGGCCATACGGACGACGTGGGCAGCGAACGCTACAACCTGGGACTTTCCGAACGACGGGCCGCCGCCGTCAAGGCGCAGCTTATTGAATTCGGGGTGCCAGCGGCACGGATCGTCACCAGGGGATTTGGCAAATCCCAGCCGCGCCGTACTTATTCCACCAATGCGAACGAAGAGGAACGCGACGAGGCCCGCAAGGAAAACCGCCGCGCAGAAATGTACCTGGATTTTTAAAAACGGCTGGAGAATGGAAGATTCACCACCCAAAATTCCCAGTCGCTACCATCCGACCGCCAGCCGCTGAAACTACATGGCCCGCCGCTACGTCATCAAGCAGAATTCCGCTCCTTCCGCCCCCATTTCCGGGATCGACTACCACGCGACCCTGAATGAAGAGCAGTATGCCGCCGTTTCCTCGGCACCGGGGGCGGCGCTCGTCATTGCAGGCGCGGGTTCCGGAAAGACGCGGACGCTTACCTACCGCGTGGCATGGCTTCTGGACCACGGCACGGACCCGTGGAACATCCTGCTGCTCACCTTCACCAACAAGGCCGCCAGGGAAATGACGGAGCGCGTGCGTGCCCTGATTCCCATCGACCTCTCACGCCTGTGGAGCGGCACCTTCCATTCCATCGCAAACCGCATTCTACGCCAGCATGCGGACTACCTGGGCTATACGCCGGCCTTCACGATCATGGACTCGGACGACCGCAAATCCATGATCAAAAACATCGTGAAGACCCTCAAGCTGGACGAAAAATCCTCCCGCTTCCCGAAGCCGGAAGTGCTCTCATCCCTTTTCAGCCTGGCGGACAATGAAGGCGCCGGCATTCAGGAAACGCTGGAAAACGCCTATCCCTACCTCTCCAACCATCTGGACGCCATTCTGGACGTGCATGAACAGTACGTCCTCCGCAAGCAGGAAACCAACAGCATGGACTTTGACGACCTGCTGCTCAACGTCGTGCGCCTCTTCCAGGAACAGGAGCACCTGCGCGCCCTGTACGGCGCGCGCTTCCACCACATCCTGGTGGACGAATACCAGGATACCAACTACCTCCAGAGCCGCTTTATCGACATGCTGGCCCGGGAGCACGGCCAGCTCATGGTCGTGGGAGACGATGCCCAGAGCATCTATTCCTGGCGCGGCGCGGACATGGAGAACATCCTCAGCTTCACGACGCGCTACCCGTCGGCGAAAACCTTCAAGATAGAAACCAACTACCGCAGCGTGCCGGAAATCCTGGAACTTTCCAATGCGGCCATTGCCGCCAACGAGATGCAGATTGAAAAACGCCTGCGTTCCGTGCGCCCCACCGGGGAAATGCCGCCCGCCCTCGTGCCGCTCAACGACGACCGGATGCAGGCCAAATTTATCTCCCAGCGCATCCGGGACCTTGTTGAAGAAGGAACGGACCCCAATGAAATAGCCGTGCTCTACCGGGCGCACTTCCACAGCATGGAATTGCAGATGGAACTGACGCGCAGTGAAATACCCTTCCGCATCACCAGCGGCATCAGGTTCTTCGAGCAGGCGCACATCAAGGACGTGGTGGCCTTTATGCGCTTCGTCGTCAATCCGCGGGACGAGCTGTCCTTCCGCCGCATGGTCATGCTCCTGCCCGGCATCGGCCCCGGTATGGCGCAAAAACTCTGGGCGCGCTGGGCCGCATGCCCGGAAAGCAGGGCGGAAACGCCTCCGGAATCCTTCTCCGCCCTGATGATGGAATTCCCGGTTCCCGCCAAATCCAAGCCGGGATGGATGCAGCTCTGCTATACGCTGGACGAGCTGGCTCCCGGCGGGAAAACAGCCAATCCGGCCTCCATGCTCGTCTCCATCAATGAAGCAGTTTACGACGAGTACATGCAGTCCGCCTTTGAAAACTACGACCAGCGCAGGCAGGACCTTCTGCACCTGGCCGGGTTTTCCGAAAGGTTCGACTCCGCGGAAGATTTCCTGTCCCAGCTTTCCCTGCTGGGCAATACGGATGATGAAAGCGCGGCGGCCGACCTTTCCGGCGGGGCGGTCACCCTATCCACCATTCACCAGGCCAAGGGGCTGGAATGGTCCGTCGTCTTCCTGATCGGTCTGTGCGACGGCATGTTCCCGCACCAGCGCGTCATTGATGACGGCGACCTGGCCGGGCTGGAGGAAGAACGCCGCCTGTTCTACGTGGGCATCACCCGCGCCAAGGACCAGCTTTACCTGACCTATCCGCGCTGGAACTGCCGCGCCCAGGGAGGCACCTTCATGCAGATGCCTTCCCGCTTTCTGGACGAAGTCCCCGCCGCGCTGGTGGAGGAATGGGAGGTGGAATAATCCGCAAGGCCCTCATTCCTTCTCTGTCAAACGTTCTTCCACCTCTTGCATGAATTGGCCGCTCATCCCGGCATTGCGGAGAAGCTGGCGGATTTCCTCCGCATCCTCCGGCCCTTTGCCATATCCGTAACGGATATGTGAAAAAAAGTCTGTACGCACTTTGTCCCGGATCAGATCCAGCTCCAGTTCCATGCGCCGCAAGGGAGGCAACTCATTATTCCATCGCCCCCCCCATTGGGAAACGGGCTTTCTCTGCATATCTACCAGTTCCTGCGGACGAAAGCGGGAGGCCACCCTGAGCAGGTTCAAATAAGTTTCCGTCTTTCTCCGCCGGTCAACAGGAAGTTCCTTCCCGAGTTCCCAATCACGCGTGATATCATCCAGGCTGACACAGGCGGTGTGTAAATCGTCCATCTGCCCCTCTTTTTCAAATGTTACAAGTTTTTCATGAAAAAGCTCTTCCTTCTTATCCAGCCTTTGTTGAAACAGAGTGGCTATGGCTGTTTCCAAAGGGCACCCTTCAGAACGTTCCAGGATATATCTCCACGCTAAAAATCCTTCCTGATTATCCGCGATGGAGGTGCTTACAGCTTCCATAACAGCTGCCTGGAAAGACGAGCCAAAACCCTCCTTCCCGGAATTCCCGCTCTTGTGCATGGCTTTCAACAAAGAAAATTGGAGACCCAGCTTTTCTACAAGACACCCATAAGGAGAGCTGCAGTATATTTTCTCATGTTCCACCCATTCGTCAATGGCGGCTGCTATCCGTTCCGGACTGCCCTTTCCCTTTTCTCTTAATTGATCAAGATCTTCACGCAAATTGCGGCCGTCAAACCGATGTTTGAAATACATCAGGAATTCGGGTTCCGCGCCCATTCCTTCCGCAAGCTTCAAAAATTTCTGCTGTGTTTCCCTGGATTTTTCGTACTCCGATTCCACCTTGTAGCTCAGATCTGAAAATATTTCCGCGTGCAGACCGTACAGCAATTCCTGGGCGCCTTCGTCATACTCTTCTTTCAGACCCTCCCCCGGTATTTTAAATACCAAATTCACCTCCTCCCGCCTCTCATGGGAAGGATCCAGGCGTTTTTCCAAAATGAAAAGCAGGCGCAGCCAGGAGGCTGTTTTGAAATTCAGTATTTCCAGGATATTCTTATGCCGCTGATAATCATGATGCAGTAAAGACTCAATCAACCGGTCTGCCTTTTCCAAACCTCCTCTGGAAAAATTCTCGTCCAGAAGCAGAAGGCTGTCTTCAATCCTTTTCTTTTCCATCTCCAGAATACGCTGGCATTCGTCATGAATGTACGAGGCGCGGGCCTTCAATCCATAGGCCGCCAGCCACCATCTGGCCTCCTGCAAATAGAAACGGGAATCGCCGCACGTGCACCTGATGTTCTCCATCATTTTTTCTTCCAGATCCTGTGTTACCAAGGAGCCGTCCGGCCACGACGTTTCCGTGGCGACGATGTGGTTAAGCCGCAGCCAGTGTTCCAACTGGAAAAAGGTGGATGACTCCTTTCCCCACAATACTTTCCGGCATTGTTGAAATGCTCCGATCAAAGCATCCGCGGCCTGCATGTCCTTCCTGTCTTTCGTTTGTGAAAAACGGTCAATCGCTTCATCAATATCCTTGCGCGCGCAGGCATCCCGCAGATTGTCCCTGAAATCGTCATTCATCCCCAACATTTCCGCCGTGTGCAACAAAGCCTGCCTGGATGCCTGGTCCATGAACTCGACAGATTCAATCCGCGTAAAAACGTTCCAATAGGCATCCGTCAGCTTATCCTGCACCTTTTTCTTCAGGTCAGCTCCACGGCTTTTCCTGATATTTTCCCGGCGGGCAATCAGATACTGCCTGCGGGATTCCGGCTCATGGAGACTGTCCGGAGCCTGACCGGAAAAGGCCATGCCGTCCTTCCCCACAGGAGGTGGCGGATCAATGTTGCTGAATGCGACATCCTCCTCCAGAAAAAGGGGATCCCGGGCATATTCCAGAAAATGCATGTATTGCAGGCAGCTTATCATTTCCCGCAGCTTTTCTTCCGGCGCAGGCTTGTCCAGGCAATTGAAGTCTTTGTCCGGCATCCAGCTCACATCCGTCTGCGTCCAATTCTGGAGAAAGGTGAAAAATTCCTTCTCCACTCCTTCCGCAAGGGCCAAAAGCTCCTTTCGTTCTTCCGGGGATGGCTTGCCGGAATACGCGGAGCGGATATAGTCCATGACGGCCACCCTGGTCTGAAAACGAAGCACCCGGAGTCCGGACTGGATATAGTCGTAAAGATAGGCGCTTCCCACCTTGGCGGGAACAGGGCGCGGGACTTTTTCCGGCAGGTTTTTTTCCCCTTTTCCCGTCAGAATACGGTACATTCTCGGAAGATAGCTGGCATCCACGGACTCTGTGATCATCCGGAAAAGGCGGAAGTAGTTCTGAAGCTTGTACCTCCGGATTTCCGGCGCCGCATTCCCCTGCCCGTCACGGTCGTCCAGACCTTCCAGCTCCTCCAGCACCTTGTCCAGATGACCGGGCACCATCGACTGGTCAAACAGGCTCATATTTTCCTCGATGGCCTGTGTGGCCCGTACATGCGCCGCACATTCCCTCCCCATGCAGACATTTTTAATTGAACACACCAAAAGAGAGCCCGTAAAAAATGCCACCAATACGCATATAATTTTCATAATCAATAGTATAGTTGTTTTGTAAAGAAATCTTCATCTGTTCCGGGTTAAAATGACTTTCTTTTCGGGGCTATCATGAAAACATCGTCATGAATGACACATGATAAATATAAATGCAATCATTTCATTGTTAAATATTTTAAACACCCGTTCCAACAAAACCCTCCTTGTCATCCTCCTGAACATGCGCTCGCAGGGATCATCTAAAATGCTGGACGCCGTGATTGTCACGAATGCGTAACCACCTAATCATTAAACAAATAAAAAAAGCATGAAATTAAGACTCCCACAGATGTTGCTGGCAGCGGTCATCGGCTGCCTCGGCAGTTTCTCAGTTGCCACAGCGGCTGACTACACTGCAAACAGCGCCGATTCGCTGGTGACAGCCTGGAACCAGGCTGCCGCTTCCAATGAAGCGTCAACCATCACCATCACCCTTCCTGCCGATTCAGACAACATTACGCTGACACAGGAACAGAAGGCCCAGCTGGCGGCCATCTCCGGTACGGGAAGCATCACCGTCCAGATGACTGATGCAAGCGGCAAACTGGTCAATTTCAATTACGACCTGGTCAACGAACAGGTCAAATTCAACGACATTACGCTGAGCGAACCTGCGGACAGCGCCAATGACATCGTTGTCACCAACGCCTCGAACACCACCATTGACGGCCGGAACATTTCCATCGTGGGATCTGAAGACCCCAGGGCCCCCAAGGTTTTCGGCACGGCCATCAAATCCACGAACGGCCAGGTGAACGTCGGCGACAACGTTGCCATTGATCAGACCATCACGGTAGAAGGCGTAGCCACCACTACGCAGGATCCGGCGACTCCTCCCACAGGTCAGGCCTATACGAAAACGACTTCTTCCTCTTATCAGGACTCCAATGAAGTAGCCGTACAACTGGGTGACAATGTGTCCCTGCAGGGTGCCGTCACGGCAACCGGACAAATCACCAGCGACCCTGATTCCAAGATTACGCTGAACGGAGACGTGACCTCCAACGCGGGAATCGGTTCCGTAACGACGGAAGGATTTGACGCTTCCAATACCCAGACGAGCAAAACCGTCACGCAATCCATGGACAACAGCGTTTCCGGCGGCATCGTGCTTGGTGAAACGGCTGCGGGAGCCATCACGATCAAAGCCAACGGCGGACAAATCTCCCTGGGAGATAACACCATTCTGAACGGAACCACCGTTCAGGCAGATTCTGCTGACCTGACCAAAACCGTTTACAACAATACGGACAACTCCTGGGGTACCGTAGAAGGTACTCCCGAAGTGCTGGATACCATCGAAGGCAGCATTGCCCTCGGCCAGAATACTACGGTTAAGGGAAATGCCACGCTGACGGCTGACGACGACATCGCCATCGGGGAAAATAGCCTGATCTCCGGCAATTCCGCCGCTGACGGCATCGTAACGGCAGGTGGAGAAATCACTCTCGGCAACGGTACGCAAGTACTGAACAACACCGCCACCAACGCCGACAAGTCCGCTATCAACCTGGCGGACGGCCAAACGCTGAACATCGGTTCCAACACCGTTCTTTCCGGCAATACGGCCAACGGCGTAAGCGGTTCCGTTCATGCGGGCGTAAACACCCAGATCAACGTATTCACGGACGCCGGCGCCTACACCTACATCAGTGACGGCATCGCTACCGCGGCTCCCACCGCATCCGCTGCGGACGCAGTTTCACGGGCCGCCGACCAGGCCGCCGTGATGACCAAGACCGGAGCCGGCACCCTTGTGTACGGCGGCACGGGCGCCACGGATACCTTCGGAGGCACCTACCAGCAGCTTGAAGGCAACCTGATTATCGGGAACGCCACCTTCGGCACGCCGGACGCCACCACCGGAAGAGTTGCAGGTCCTGAATCCATCAACTCCGCCGTCATGGGCACGGACACCACCGTATATGACATCCGGACCGGCAGCGTGACTCTGGCCCAGGATTCCACGATGAAGGGGGCTTCCGCCACTTTCAGCGGTGATTCCACCCTGCTTCTGAGCGACGGCTCCGTTCTCGACTTCGGCACCCCGGCCACCTTCACGGACGATTCCCGCGTGGGCATCCAGGTTTCCGACTCCGAAGGCAATTCAGTTCCGATCTCCCAACTCAAAAAGGGTACGGAAAGCGTAACAGTGACGCTGAACGGCACGGATATTTCCGGCCGTCTGCAGAATGGCCTGTTCCTGACCACCACCATGGCTCCCGGAACGGTTGACGGCACCACTACCATCACCCAGAACATGAGGGGCATTGACGGTGTCATGTCCGGTTACAACGGCAACGTTTACACCACAGCCGTCGGTCTGGAAAACAACCGTCTGAACGCGGCCGCAGGTTCTCCCGCCGCCGAGTTCTACGAAGAACTGTTCCGGGCGACAAATGCCGACCAAGCTGCCCACATGATTCAGTCCGTGAGCGGTGAAAACATCGTGAACTTCACCTGGGCTGCAAGCCGCACCCTGAGAAGCTTCGCCGACCTGGGCCGCATCCAGTCCGCCGCCTCCATGGCGCGCCAGACGGAAGACACCATTGAAGTGGTGGACGCCAAGGGCTCTCCCATCGCCCGCAAGACGATTGCCAGGGGCAACGGCAATATCTGGGTAGGCGGCATGGGTATCTGGGACGACCAGGACGCCCGCGGAGGAGTTTCCGGCTACAAGTACAATGCCGGCGGCTATGCCGTGGGTATCGACTACAAGGCCGCACAGGGTTCCCTGATCGGTATCGCAGCCGGCCAGAGCTTCGGCGACATCAAGGACAAGTCGAACTTCGGTTCCGACTATGACGTCGACTCCTTCCTGGCCATGATCTACGGACGCATGCATCCCTTCAGGGAAAGCAAGTTCACCCTGGACGGCTACGGCGCCTACGGACGCTCCAAGTTCAAGGGCAATTCCTACATCATGGGTTCCGATCTCAACGGCAACGTCAATTCCGACACCTTCAGCGGCGGCCTGTACGCCACGTGGACGGAACGCTTCGCCCTCGGCAAGGCCTACGTGACACCCTACACCGGGATTGAATTCATGACTTCCGAGCTCAAGGGATTCTCCGAAAGCGGTCCCTACGGACGCACCTTCGACCACGCCCGGGCCCAGAACTGGACCATTCCGGCCGGCATCACCATCGCCCGCGCCTATCAGACGGACGGCGGCACCACCATTACCCCGGCCCTGACGGTAGCTGTGGCCCAAGATGTAAGCCGCATGAATCCCAAATCCAATGTCACCGGGCCTCTGGGCGCATGGAACGTACGCGGCGTCAACATGGGCCGCACCGCATTCCGCCTGAACGCCGGCATTGACGTGCTCTTCTCCAGCAACTGGGGAGCCCGCGTCTGCTATCAGTTCGAGACCCGCAATAAGCTGACCGCCCACGGCATCAACGGCGCCATCAGCTACACTTTCTAAGTACGACGGCGTTTCAACGCATGCTTTTACTTGGTTATGGTAGGCCCTTTCCCGCCTTGTGCGGGAAAGGGTTTTTCCATGCCCGCGCATCCACTTTTTCATGTTCCTGCTCCTTGTATGTTTCAAAGAAGATAAAATATTGTTTCCTGCGGATTCTCAATCCGGCGTCAATTCAAATATTTTTTAAAGAATCCCTTAAAAGAAATCATTCCTGCTTTTAAAAACAAATGAAGGAAGTTTTCAATAAGCTTTTTTAATTTATAACATTCTCCAAATAAATGTTTAACAATTAACTTAACTATAAAGCCGGATTGAGAATCCGTTACATCCGCCCCGTTGAACTATTTATTGGAAATGAAATTATCTGCATTTTGTGTTTTTTGCTGCATGCTGGGCGGTATCTCCCAGGCAGCCACCTATGTCTGGAGCGGAGCGGCCAACAACGGGATTTACGGAGATTCCGGCAACTGGACGGTAAACGGCGCCCCGAACGGGTATTATCCCCAGAACAGCAAAAATGACAATGCCATCATCGGGCAGGATGCAGGCACCATTACCTGGTCAAGCAACGAGACTTATTTCGGAGACACCAATACCATCCAGATTGGTTCCGGAAGCACACTGGTCTGCAAGTCGTCCATAGGGGATCTCAATGTCAACTCCATCACTTTGGAAGGGAATGCCCACCTGGTTTTTGAATCAACGAACGCCTTGGGACTGGGCCGCGACTTTACCCTCAACTTCGGAATGTTTACCGCTTCGGAACACGGTTCCTGGACCGCCACTGACATTCCCAGCTTATGGGCCAATCACCAAACCGTCTATTTCACTGGAACGCTGGACATGAACAGCCTGATCGGAAGCGGTACCATTGAACTCGCCAACATTAAATCCGACCAGAGGGACGGTCCTCTGACGCTGGATCTGAGCGGTCTGAACATTGCCAGTACCTCCCAAATCCAGGCAAACGTCACACAAGTCACTGAAAACGGTATTACCAAGGTAATTGTCAATTATGAAACCGTCCCTGAACCCACCACTTTTTCCCTGGGTATTCTCGGGCTGGGAGGCTTGCTGCTGAGACGCAGAAGAAAATAACCACCGTTTACCCGGCAATCCATTTTTCCCGGCTTTTCCCCAAGGAAAGCCGGGCTTTTGATTTTCTCCGCTCCGCGGAAAGACCGTTTACCCTATAAAAACGGGGATTGCAGGTCCATGTGCCTCACGGCCGGAAACGGCGGCACGGCCTGCCGCCTGAACGTTAAAACTCGCAATTCCGCGGCGTTCGGGCAAACGGCAGCACGTCCCGGATATTCGTCACACCCGTGATGAACATCAGCAGTCGTTCAAACCCGGCTCCGAATCCGGCGTGGGGAACGGAACCGTAACGGCGCAAGTCGGCATACCAGCGGTAGGCTTCCTCGTTCATACCCTGCCGCTTCATGTTTTCCAGCAGAATGTCCAGCCGTTCCTCGCGCTGGCTTCCCCCCACGATTTCGCCGATTCCGGGAACCAGCACATCCATGGCGGTGACGGTCCTGCCATCGTCATTGAGGCGCATATAGAAGGGTTTGATTTCCTTGGGATAATCGTACACGATGACCGGACTCTTGAAATGTTCCTCCGTCAGGAAGCGTTCATGCTCGCTCTGCAGGTTGATTCCCCAGGAGACCGGAAAATCAAATGTTCTCCCGCTCTTGAGAAGAATGTCCACGGCTTCCGTATAGGAACAACGCACGAACGGCGTATCCTTCACGTGCTCTAGGCGCTCCCGCAGACCCTTGTCCACAAACCGGTTCAGGAATTCGATCTCCTCCGCGCTGTTCTCCAGGGCGTCACGGACCAGCTCCCGGACAAATGCCTCCGCCATGTCCATGTCCCCGCGCAGGTCGCAAAAAGCCATTTCCGGCTCTACCATCCAGAACTCCGCCGCATGGCGCGTAGTGTTGGAATTTTCCGCCCGGAACGTGGGGCCGAACGTATAAATATTGCTCAGGGCACAGGCAAAAGCCTCCCCTTCCAACTGGCCGCTCACGGTCAGATAAGCCGCTTTCCCGAAGAAATCCCGGGCGGCGTCGCGGGAGGCGGCATCACCCACGTCCAGCGTTGTTACGCGGAACATTTCTCCCGCCCCTTCACAATCGCTGGCGGTAATGATGGGCGTACTGACCCAGACAAAGTCCCTGGACTGAAAAAACCGGTGGATGGATGCAGCCAGACGGCTGCGCATGCGGAACACCGCGCCGAACAGGTTGGTGCGAGGGCGCAAATGGGCGATGGAACGCAGAAACTCCGGCGTGTGCCCTTTCTTCTGCAGAGGGTAGGATTCCGGAGCGGCGCCGACCAGCTCTAGGGAAGAAGCGCGCAATTCCCAGCGTTGCTTTCCCTGCCCGGCTACCAGGGCGCCGCGGATGCTCACCGCGGCCCCGGTCGTCATCTCTGCAATCCGTTCATAGCCGCGGATGCCCGCATCCGCCACCACCTGGAGGGAGGCCACGCTGGAGCCGTCATTGATCTCCAGAAAGGAAAACGCCTTGGAATCCCGGCGCGTACGCACCCAGCCCTGCACCAGCATGTCCGGAATCTCCGCTTCACTGGATAGGGCGTGTTTTACCAATGTTCTGCTGATCATGGCGCAAGTATAATACGCTCCTGCCCGCAAGCCAGCCAGAAGTGCCCCGGAAAGGGAAATATTCTGCGATTCTTTCGTCGGGCTGTAAAAGCCTTCCGTACTTATTTGGACGGCTGCAGGACCTGGCGTCCCGTCGTGATGGCGATGGCGTCAGCCACGGGCATTTCTTTCTCTGTATGCTCCGCGCCCCATGAATCGGAAAAAATGACCGTTTTCTTTTCCTCATCAAAGCCGATGATCAGGCGCAAATGGCCGCCGCGGGTCTGGGACAGCCTCTTGGGTTCCGGCACAATGCCCAACTGCACGGACCAGAGAACGGGAATGCCCGCAGTAATATAGGGGCGGATGGAATTGATCCACTTGTCCACCTGGCTCTGGGAACCCGCCCGCGCCAGTTTAAGCACTTCACCGTCCGCATTGTCCCAGAAGGCCGGCCAGCTCGTCTGGCTGTCCACTTTCTCCTTCTTCAGCTTGGAAGCCGCCCGGTTGTAGGATTTCAATATATTATTGAAATCACGGTAATCCGTCAGGGAATCCAGAACACGGATCCTGATTTGGAACCGCGCTCCTATTTTCTTCAGGTTTTCCGCCATTTCGGCAGTGCTTGTTCCTCCGGAAGCGGACGTATTGCCCAGGGAGGCCAGTTCGTGCTGATCCACATAATCCATTCCATAATAAGCGAACACACGGGCGGCAGTAGCCACCACGCAGTAGCCTTTCTGTCCCTGGTCCACCATGGGGATGTCCTGAATCACGATGCGCTTCCCTTCCTTCTTCACATGCTGCTTGATGTCCGCCTTTTTCGCGCGGGAGGACGTGTCCGCCCGGGCGATGGAAGCTTCCGTAGGCCCTACTTTCAGACGGATGAATTCCGCCTCGAACTCCCGGCCCTCACGCGACGAGTTGGCCTCCACCACGGCGGCTCCCTTGTCCCATACCCAGGACCAGCCGTTCACCTTCACCACGGCTTCACGGCGGGAGGCGCGGTATTCCTTGGACTTCACGCCGGTGAGGGTGTCCAGGGCCGCCTTGACACGCTCCAGGCGCGCTTCAAACTCATCCCGGTCAATCGCCCCGTTGTCCCCCTTGTTGTAAATCATGACGGTCATGGATTGGGGTGTATTATCCTTCCAGTTCACCAAAGTCTCTCCCAGGGAAATTTCCCCTATCTTGATCCGGGGCCTGGCCATGCGGAGCTGGGTTTTCTCCTTGTCCACCCAGCCGCCCGCTTCTCCATTAAAATACTTGCCGAACAAGTCCTCCCTGGACGAACTCCAGAAGGAACCGGACTTCAAATCCGGAGCCATGTCACCGCCTGCCAAAGCAGCGGACAGCAGGCAGCAACTCGTGAATACGGACAAAAAGAAAGAAATGAATTTCATGGCGTCAGGGATGTTGAAAGGCAACTCCACCCAGTGGAATTTATTCTTCAATGTATGTCGCAATGCTCCTCATGCCAAGCAAAAAGGAATGAAGCAAGCGGGTGCGTCACCGCCGGACAGGAACAAGTTTCGCAACGGCCTGCATCCCCGCAGACGGCCCGATATACATTGTCTGCCGGATTCATCCATTTAAACCCGCCTGTCCGTTAAAATCCCGGTTCTCCCCATCCTCTCCGGGAATGCCTCTTGACCGAAAAGGACTGGAAAACCTGAAACACGCATAGAAAAGGCTGGATCAACAATTCCCGGAATACAGCCCTCAAGCAACCCCGCGGTTCCTGAGAAAGAACTTTACAAGATTCTATATCTAATAATCTCCAACTCCGGCTCCCCAACCTTACCCCGGGAGAAACACCGCCCACATGAACTAGTCCGAACGCGCAAAATACGGGATAAACCCCTCCATGATTTTCTTAACAATTTCCTCATGATCCTCAAAAGTGGTGCCATTGCGAAATAAAAATGTGAGAGTTTGATAGCTCGCATTCCAGCCTTCCTTTCGATACAGATAAAGTGCGCACACTCTCTTGTCCGTTTCACTGTAAAAAAGATCGTAATGCTTTGTTCTAATAATTTTAGTTATCGGTCTGTGAGTGAAAAGGTCAGCCAGTATGACCTCCCTCGGGGTCTCAAAACCGCGCGGGACGTAAAAGTCCTCGGTTATAAATCCGTAGGTGCTGGCCCTGACTTCCAATGATTTTTTCTCATCATGCAAAACAAGGGTGTGCAGGTTTCCCTCCGGAATGCGAACATCTCTTCCTATATCGGGACTAAATGATATTCCACTGGCGGGATCAATGGTGAAACTGCTTGGATAACTGATGATGAAGCACCGGGCAAAACGCCCCCGTTCTTCTCCTTTTCCGAAAGTCGTCCATTTGCCGGGGAGTTCAGCATCTCCAGCAGCGATGCAATTCCCCAGTCCCAAAAACAGTGCTACGGGAACAAGAAGAAATTTGATCGGCTTCATAGCAATAAAAACGGATAAAATGAAAATTCATTTCTTCCCATTCATTTATAATTCTTCATTTTGTATTATATATTCCTGAATATTCAGGAGATTTCAATTTACATTAGTTGAAACTGCTTTAAAAATAACAAAACGAATCCCCTTGCTGATAAAAAACAATAATACAAACAACAATAATCCTGCAAGCAACCCGTATGCTATTCCATGGACCAAACATAGTGTAAGCGTAATTAAAACAACAGGAACACTGCCGAAGATGATAGCTATGATATTAAAAATGAGCGATATTTCCGAATCTTTCGCGATGGCGGAAAGAAACAAGGGGATCAAGTACAATATAAAAAATAAAAATATTAAAGGCATGGCTTCAATTTCTTAAGAAAAAATAAAAATATACGTTACGCGAAATAAATTTTATAAATGGTGCAACCGATATGATTTTCGAATAAGAAGCGGGGTTATTTCCTGTTTTATCCATTTTTCATAAATGATAAAACATACTCTGGGATGGAGACTTTTCCGTACTGATGATAACTTTAATAAATTTATTCTCCTCATTAATTTCCATATCAATGGTGGGAGAAGCTCCGATGTATATCCACAAATTATAAAATTCTTTTTCTATCGTCCCGTCATTAATGCGCCGTTTCAATTCTTGCCAGGCTTCAGGATTGCCTTCATTTTCAAAAGCCAATCCATATGACTTCGTGAATTTTTCCAGGGACCAGGTGCCGCCCAAAGTAGAGAAACGGCAGTGGTACTGATGGGAAACGGACGATAGAAACATACTTGAAATTGCCGCCGTATTAGCCATGGATCTTTGTCTGCTGTCCACCGTCTGCTGTTTAATATACAAGTAGGCTGCAAACAGCGCTGCGGCACCTAATAAAAATAAAATCATTATTTTTATTAATTTCTTCATATTAACTAAATTTATATATAATACAGAAGGAAGTCAAGGAAGATAATATCTTCCTTTTTTACCGATATATTGTTGCTTGCAAATGTTTTAGAAATTATTCCTCCTATTCGTCATGAGATGTTTGTCTTGAAAAAATCAAATTAATGGATCATATGCAAATTTATGGATTTATTCCAGCCAATTCAACATATGGGATAAACAAATATCATGGTTCTGATAAGAACGAATATTGCTTTTCCCTATTTCTTATCGTCCGTCCATTCCCCCACAAGAATGGGAAACAAGCTGCAGGTACTGCATCCGGCAGCCAATATGCCTGACGGCTCTTTTTCCTTGATCTTCTTTCCGCAGGGTTTCTTTAAGAAAGGCCCTGCTGCCAGCTACGTACCGCTATGCAGGAATGAGGCGCGTCCGGAAGGACCAGAATATCCTCTCTGCTCAATTGTAAGGGAAACCGCTTGTTTTCACAAGAAACCCCGGCTGTGCCTACGAAATATAATCACATGGGAAACTAATAACCGGACACGAGAAATAAAGGATAACCACGCTTTTCCCGCCTTTTCAGGCACATGTTCTGCGCAAATTCTGTCTTGTCCCAAGTTTGTTTGCTAAAAACAAATTCTGCTTTTCCGGCAGATCAAGAGGCACCCCAAGCGCCATCCAGAAGAGGCAGAGGAAGCACCCCCGGATAAAAAATACGGCCTTCGGCAGGATTTTCCCACCGGAGGCCGGTATTAAATCAATAATCGCGAACGGTTACATGACCGGGCGCAGGCGCTGGAGAATGGCGTCCTTGGAAGTGGCGCCCACCATGGTGTCCATGATTTCTCCATCCTTGATGATCAAAAGAGTAGGAATGGTGCGCACGCCATAGGTAGCGGCCAGGCCGTTGTTGGCGTCCACATCCACTTTGCCCACCTTGACCTTGCCGGCAAGTTCCGTAGCCAACTGGTCAATGATCGGAGCGATCATGCGGCAGGGGCCGCACCATGTAGCCCAGAAGTCGACAAGCACAGGAATGTCAGACTTCAGGACTTCATCCTCAAAATTTGCTTCAGAAAATACGTTTGCCATAGTACCGCTTAGAGTATTTGGAGAACCGTTATGTTCACTTATTCTTCGTCGTCGGCGACATCGGAGGACGCATCATCAGCAGGGGCATCCGCAGCGGCTTCGTCAGACGTTTCAGACGCTTCCTCGGCGGCGGCGTCATCGGCAGACTCGTCGCTGGCGGCGGGAGCTGCGGCGGCAGGCTTTTCTTCACTACCCAGCCAGCCCGTCATGCTGCGGGATTCCAGCGTATCCGTAGCATACTGGTAACCGACGAATGCCAGGGCAAAAGCCAGGGCCACGAAGGAAAGAACATTCAGAAGGGTATTGGAGCCTTCCTCGGTGTCCTGTTCAAATTTCTTTGCCGTAAAGGAAGCGGAAGAGACGGGAGCCGCGGCGGGAGCCGTATTCAGGCCGATGGTGGCCTGCGGAAGCTGCGCGGTAGCCATCCCTGCACCGGGAGGAGCCAGGGGAACGGTAGGGGCCGCTGCTGCGGGAGCCACAGGAGTGGTGGCGGAGCCAAGGGCAACCGTCTTCAGGCCGCCGCCAAGCTTGATCCCTCCTCCCAGGCCGGCAGGGCGGAGAGGAATGGTAGGAGCGGCAGCTGCGGGCGGAGCAGCCGGTGCGGGTGCTCCGGACACGGGAGGCGCGGCAGGAGGTACGGGCGGCTGGGGTACGGAAGGCGCTGCCGGAGCCGGCGGAGGAGTGGGCGGCGGCGGAGTACCGCCCGGAATGGAGGGGGGTGGTGGATTACTCATATCGGAAAAAATAGCTGTGCTGAAAGATAGCTCTCGCTTATTTCCGTCCGTAAATCAAGAAAAAGAATGCGCAAAGTTCGTTTTCCATGCAATTTTTTTCAATTAGGCCCGTATTCCTCTCCAAACACGCTGTCCGGACTTGCCCTGAAAAGCGTTCTTCCCTACGCTGTCCGACCGGCATTATTTGATATGAAACCCATTACCAAACTAGCTTCCACACAATTGCCCGACGGCTCCATTCTTGAACTCTGGGAACGGGACGGCTTCCATTTTCTGCTCAGGGACGGCATGCAGACGGCTTCCAGTTTTTCCCACGGAAGCAATGAAACGGCGGCGGCCATTGCCACGGCGCCCGTCAAGAGGGCCAACCAGCCCTCCTTCCTTCTGGACGGCCTTGGCCTGGGCTTCACCCTGTTTTCCCTGATGGACCAGGTCCAGAGGGAAAAAGCCAGCTTCGTCGTGGCGGAACCGTGCAGGGAGCTGGTGGACTGGCACCGGGAATTTCTGGATGGGGAACGTCCCGGATTCCTGCATGATCCCCGCGTCAGCGTGGAATTTTCCACCGCTCTCCAGGTAGCCCGCAAGCAGCAGAAGGCCTTTCACGCCATTTTGTGCCGTTCCACGCACGACCGCATGAACCTGAGCGTAGCGGAAGCTTCCGATTATTTTGCCGCCCTCAAGCAGGGGGGCCTGCTGGTCATCACCGTAGCCCGTCCGGACACCCGGCTGGTGCGCACCCTGCAGAAAGCGGGCTTCGAAGTCAGCACGGAAGCGGTGCCCGCTTCACATAAAGGAAAGAAAACTACGTTTCACACCGTTATTCTTGGAAAGAAGGGGCGCTTCGTCCCATTCTCCGCACGCCAATCCTGATTCATCTCCGATTGCATACCATTGTATATGAAGCATACATCCCTTACCGCCACCGGCCTTCTCGCCGCTCTCCTCATGGGGGGAGCCGCCCTGGCCGACTCCATCGCTCCAGGCATTCTGCTGCCCAAAAAGAACACCAAGTCCATCTCCTTTGCCCCCAAGGGAAGTTCCGACATTTTCCTGATCGGCATCATGCCCCAGGGCAGCTCCGTCAAGAAGGGAGATTCCGTGGCCCAGGCGGATTTCCGTACGCTGGACAAGAGCATTGAAGATTACGAGCGGGCCATCAAGAGCAAGAATCTGGAAGTGCTGAAACTCCGTTACGCGCTGGACCAGCAGAAGGAGCGTTCCGCCATGAGCCTTCAGAAATTCCAGACGGCCCTGACGCGCACGGAGGAGGACCAGAAGGATTTCCTGGAAAAGCGCAAGGCCCGCATGCTGGCGGAAGAGGAGGAACGCGTCAACAAGGCCCTGCGCTACATGTCCTACAAGCAGGAGGAGTTGAACCAGCTCACCAAGATGTACAAGGACGACCAGGTGGCGGAAGAAACGGAGGAAATCATCCTGAAACGGCTGAAGAATGAGCTGGGAGAAAGCGAGTTCGCCGTCCAGGGTGCCAAACTGGTCGCGGAACTGGCCAAGCTGCGCAATATCCACCGCCTGGGCGAAGACTTCGCCACGGCCGTGAAGGAAAAGCAGACGGACCTGGCGGAAGCCCGCAAGCAGGCGGAATTCGACCTGGAACAGAAAAAAATAGCCCTTACGGAAGCGGAGGTGTCCCTGCGCCGCCTCCAGGACAAATACAACGAATTAAAAGCCGACCGCGAAATGGCCTCCTTCAAGGCTCCGGAAAACGGCATCCTGCTTTACGGAGGCTACGTGGCGGACAAATGGGTGGCCATTCCCGTGGCAGAAAAGCTCAAGCCCGGCGGCAAGCTGGAAGCCTTTGACAAAATAGCCACCATCGTTCCCCCGGACTCGGAACTGATCGTGCAGGCCACCCTTCCAGACTCCACCGCCACGCCTAAAGTGGGGGAAACCGTCGTCATCAAGGTGACGAACATGCAGATTCCCGGTGTCATCACGGAAGCCAGCCCCATTCCCGGAGCGGACGGCAAACGCCGCATCATCGTGACGCCCAAGGTTCCCGCCAGCCAGATATTCGCTCCCGGACTGCCCGTCCAGGTGACCATCAAGGATCAGCAGGCCTGATCTCTTTTCCGCGCATGAACAAGGCCGTCCTTTTCCTCTCCGTTCTGAGTGCCTGCACGGCGCTTGGCGCACCTGTGCCGACGGAAGGCGGGGAAAAAAGAGACACCATTCCCATTGAAAAGGTTCCGGACGTGGAGCCCCCCTCCCGGGAAACGCTGGACCAGTCCATACGCAGGGCGGCGGATTTCCTTCTGGCCAGCCAGAACAAGGACGGCTCCTGGGGAGACCACACGCGCACCAAGGGGCTGAATGTGATCTGCCCTTACCCGGAAGGCCCCAGGTCATTCAGGACCGCCTGCACGTCCCTGTGCGTCATCGGCCTGCTCGCCAGTCCGCTGAAGGATGAACCCGCCGTCAAGGGAGCCATTGACCGGGCCGTCCAGTACCTGCTTGCCACCCTTCCCCTGCTCAAGCGCGGAGACACGCGCACCGTCCTCGGCGTATGGGGTCATGCCTACGGCCTCTCCGCCCTGTGCCGCGCCGCTGAAAATCTGCCTGAGAACTCCCCGCAATACACGGAGCTCAAGAAAGTGGCCGCACTGCAGGTGGAGGCGCTGAACTGGATGGCGGACGTCAAAGGCGGCTGGGGCTACTACACCTTTAAAACTTTTTCCAGACGGCCGATGGGGGAACCCACCTCCTTCCTGACGGCTACGGTGCTGATTGCCTTCAAGGACGCCGAACGCGCATTCGGCCTCCAGGCCGACCCCCAGATTGTCAAGCGCGCCGTCGCCAGCCTGGAAAAACAGCGGACGCCGGCCGGGAGCTATGTGTATTCCATATCCCACATGTTTTATCCCGGCAGGCCCATCAACCGCCACACCGGCAGCCTGGCCCGCACCCCCGCCGGAGACCTGGCCCTGATCCAGTACGATCCGGCTTTTGTTTCCAGACGCCAGCTGGAAGACGGGCTGGAACGCATCTGGAGCCGCTCCGGGTGGCTCTCCCTGGCGGTGAAGAAACCCATCCCTCATGAAAGCTTCGCGCAAAATGCAGGCTATTTCTTCTACTACGGGTATTACTACGCCGCCCGCTGCCTTGACCAGGTACCCCGGGAACGGCTGCCGCGCCATGCAGCCCATCTGGCGGACGACATCCTGCCCATGCAGGAGAAGGACGGCTCCTGGTGGGACTATCCCCTCTACAATTATCACAAATTTTATGGCACCGGCTACGCCCTGTTCGCCGTTTCCCGGGTCCGGAGCGCGCTTTATCCCACCACCCCGCCCGCTTCCTGACCATGTTCCGCCTTTTGCTTTCCAGCCTGCTTCTGCTTGCGTCCCTGGCTGTTTCCGCCAGAGAACCGGAAACGGTACCCGGCAACCGGAAGGATACCATTTCCATTGCGAAAATTCCGGATATTCCTCCTGCTGAACGCGGACAATTCAGCGCGGCATTCCGCCGCGGCGTGGATTTTTTGTTGGAAAAACAGAACAGGGACGGCTCCTGGGGAGACCACCGGGTGATCGGCACATGGAACATTCTCTGCCCCTATCCGGACGGCCCGCTCACCTTCAAGACGGCGAGCACGGCCCTGTGCATCGCGGGACTTAACGCCACTCCCCTGCGGGACGAACCAAAGGTACGGGAAGCCATGACCCGCGCGGAAGATTACCTGATCCGGACGATGCCCCATTTGAAGCGGGGGGACGCCCTCTGCGTTTACAACATCTGGGCGCATACCTACGTGCTGGACGCCATGAGCATGCGTGCGGCCGGGCTGGACCGCGAAAGCCCGCGCTACAAACAACTCATGGACTGCGCCCGCCTCCAGGTGGACAGGCTCAACGAACTGGCTTCCGCCAAGGGGGGCTGGGGCTATCTCACCTACATCGGATTCAGCAAACGGCCAGCATCGGAACCCACCTCCTTCCTGACCGGGACCGTTCTCATTTCCGCATGGATGGCCGGTAAGACATTCGGCCTCTCCCTGGATGAGAAGGTGTTCAGCCGGGCCCTGAAATTCCTCAAATCCCAGCGTACCCCGGCCGGAACCTATGTTTACTCCCTGAGCCACTCCTATTATCCCGGCAGACCCATCAACCGCCACACCGGCAGCCTGGCCCGCACCCCGGCCTGCGATTACGCCATCAAGCTGTGGGAACCGGAAGATGTTTCCATGCGCCAGCTTGTGGACGGACTGGACCGCCTGTGGAGCCGCAGGGGCTGGCTGACCATGGCCCTCCACAAGCCGGTTCCGCATGAAAGCTTCGCACAGAATTCCGGGTACTTTTTCTATTATGGATATTATTATTCAGGAATGTGTCTGGACATGCTGGCCCCCAATCAGGTAAAACGTCATGCGTCTCTGCTGGCCGGCGACATCCTTGCGCGCCAGGGAAGAGACGGTTCCTGGTGGGACTATCCATTGTACAATTATCACAAATTCTATGGTACCGGTTATGCCCTGTACGCCCTTTCCAGGGCATGGGACAAACTGTACGGCCATCCCGACCATTCACTGACCACTTCCGCATCCTCACACAGTCATGACTAATATCATCAGTCCCCTGCTTTCCATCCTCCTGTTTTGCGGCGCCGCCGTCCTTTCCCCGGCGGACGTCCCCGTCAGGCACACTTCCTTCAAGCCCGGAGAAATCTGGACGGACAACAACGGCGTCCACATCAACGCCCACGGCGGCGGCATCCTCTACGACAAGGGAACCTATTACTGGTACGGGGAACACAAGGTTGAAGGGGACGCCGGGAACCGCGCCCAGGTGGGCGTGCACTGCTATTCCTCCAAGGACCTGTACAACTGGAAGGACGAGGGAATCGCCCTGAAGGTGGTGGAAGGGGACAATTCCCACCCCATCGCCAAGGGCTGCATCCTGGAACGCCCCAAAGTGGTTTACAACAAGAAGACCAAAAAGTACGTGATGTGGTTCCATCTGGAGCTCAAGGGGAAAGGCTATGGTTCCGCGTATGCGGGAGTGGCGACGGCCACCAAGCCGACCGGGCCGTTCACGTTCCTGAGGGCCGGGCGCGTCAATCCGGGCAAATGGCCCCTGAACCTGGACAAAAAGGACCAGACCACGGAGTTCACCAAGGAAATGCCCGACTACGTCCGCATCATCAGGCGTGACTATCCCGGCGGCCAGATGAGCCGGGACATGACCATTTTTGTGGACGACAACGGCAAGGCCTACCATATCTATTCCTCGGAAGGCAACATCACGCTCCACATAGCGGAACTCACGCCGGACTACACCGGGCATAACGGAAAATACGTCCGGGCTTTCGTCAACCGCTACATGGAGGCTCCCGCCATCTGCAAGCACAAGGGCAAATACTACATGATCGCTTCCGGCTGTTCCGGCTGGGCTCCCAACGCCGCCCGCAGCGCCGTGGCCGACCGGATTGCCGGACCGTGGAAGGAACTCAAAAACCCCTGCGTGGGCCCGAAGGCGGGCATCACCTTCGGCGGCCAAAGCACGTACATTCTGCCCGTGCAGGGCAAGCCCGGCAAATTCATCTTCATGGCGGACATCTGGCGGCCCAAGAATGCCATCGACGGACGCTACCTGTGGCTGCCCATGAAATGGGAAGGCGACCAGATCAAGCTGGAATGGAAGGATGAATGGACGCTGGAAGACCTGTGATTGAAGGTCCGCATCCGCGGATGCCGGCTCCTGCTCCCTGCTGAAGGCCGCCTGCCGGGAAACAGCACGGAGAGTTGTTTCCTCCCGCATTTCCGGACGCAGGGGGAAACTGCCGCAGACTCTTTTAAAGAATCCGGCCTGTTCGCTTTTTCAAGGAACAGGCCGGATTCTTATTTTTCAAGGGCAGTAAAAACTGCTATTAACGGGATTTTTTGCTCGCAATGATGTAATTCCTCATGCGCTGGTCAGCCGGAGTGGTGGGACGCACGCTGGTAACCCACTTGCCGTCCTTGTCCTTCTTCTTCACTTCCGTCCTGTCGCGGTAAAGCTTCGCGGAAAAATTGTCGGAATCCAGAATTACCGGACCAGGGCCCCTGGTGACGAGGGGAGCGGGCGGCACTTCCGCAACAACGGTCAGGGGTTCACGCAGGGATTCGTACCAGTACACCAGTTCCTGCTGTCCCTGAGGATTGACGGGATACGGAACGTATGCGCCGTTATTGGCGGAAACCTTCACATAAGCCGGTTCCGGAAACGTAGTCTGATAAGAAGAAGGGGAACAGGCCCCCAACAGCATAAGTCCGGCGGCGCCGGTAATGATCATGGAATGCAGTTTCATATAAGCATTGGAGTCCCCGCCGGGCATCACCGTTCAGACGATGAGCGGCAACAGAATGTCACCCATGACGGAACAGACGGCTGAAAATGAACAGGGACAAGCCTGAATCGTCGGCATTTCCTCATCAGCCCCACGCCGTTTTTCAGTCCGGGCTTCGTACGGAATTCACCGGGGAAATGTTCCGGAAACCATGGAAGCATGCCGTCAAGCCGGCTCCCGGCAGGCGCCTTGTCCGAAAAAGTCTCTATTTGCGGGCAGCCTCCTTCTCTTCTTTCCTTCTTTTCTCCGCTCCGGTCATTCCACCATTCTCCCGGATCAGGGATGCAGCTTCCCCATGACCATGTTCCAGGGCGATGTCCAGTGCGGTCCGCCCTCGCCAGTCTTCCGCATTGATCATTCCCCAGCATGTCCCCAAAATCCGGACCATCCCGGAGGAACCCGCCTCGGCGGCCTCCATGAGCGGCGTAACCGCGCCCTTGAGAAGAGCGTGCTGTTCATGCAGCCGGATACGGGATGTCAACAGCCGGAGCGCGTCCTCATCCTTCAGCCTGACGGCTAAAAAAACGGCCCGCCACGGAGATGCGGCATCATCCAAATCCGTGCGCAGTTTTTCCAGATTCTCCGCCAATTCCGCGTATTCCGCCGCCAAAGGCCCTCCGGCAGAGGCCTTGCGCTCCATCGCAAGACGCGCCTCCCCGAATCCGGCAAAGGAACGGGAAGGACATTCAAAACCTTCCGCCCTTCTTTCCGGCGCCAGTCCGGCCAGCGTCATCAAATCCCGGCATCGCTGCCGGTACAGCCATGTCCAGTGTGCCGTCATGTAAATGTCAATACCGGAACTCCAGAAATAGATTCCGGGTTGTATCTCGTATTCCACGGACATGATCACATAATACCTCCAGGCACGATTCGCCATTTTCAGTTTTTTCTCCCATCCGGTTTCCATACCGGGCCTGTAGCCGTCCTCTCTCAGCAGAGCCGTCCTGATGCCGTCCAGACGGGCTTTCCAGTAATTCCGGTACTCCATCATCATGGATTTGATGAAAGGATAGTCGGACGAACATACGGCCTGCTCCACCCTGTGCAGAACGGGATCATCCTCCTGCCATCCGGGGTGGACGGGAACGGCATCCACCAGGGGATAGGCATGCGTCGCGCACGCCGTATCGGCAATGGCCATGATCCTTTCCATTTTTTTTAAAGCTCGGCGCACCAGCACCTGCGCCTCTTCCATGTCCCCCAGCTTCTCCCGGAACGGAGTTTCCCCCAAGTCCGGATATTCCCGGCGCTTCCGTTCGGCCAGAATCCATGCCCTGTAAAATTCTTCATCCGCCTGAAGGAATTTCTCCCAGGCGGCCTGCGTCGCCGCCCAGGCAAGCATGACGAGTTCGTCCTGCAATTCCTGCATGGGCATTTCGTACGCTCTGCCATATTTGTACGGAATCAGTTCCGCCTTCACAAACCACCGTGAAGACAGCCATGCAGCCACGGGAGCATACAGGGCATCCAGCTTTGACTGCCAATAGGCATCCAGCCTGGCAGCGGCTTCCGCCAGGGCGCGGGCATCCTTCGCTTTCCTGGCGGCATCCACTGCCTGTTCCAGCCGAGCCGCCTCCCGTGCATCCGGTCCGGGAAACGCCCGCTTTCCATAGGCGGGCATGTATTCCGCAAACGCTTTCAACGTACCGGAAGGCAGCAGCCATTCCTCCATCTTTTTATTCCGCCCTTCCCCGGAAGCCCATCCGGATAAAAACAATGCGGCCGCCGCCATCGTCCATAATCTGACTCTCATCATGACCCGTTCTCTTCCTTCCTGTTAAGCCGGACGAGCCGTCATTATGTCATAACAAATTATTTATTTCCATCAGCTTCCTCAGGGAAAAACGAAGGAAGGAAAGAGGCTTGCCGGAATCAGGGCGGCATGGTTGAATGGCATCATTCCTCCCATGATCACGGATTTCCGGCTGAAGGTATTTGAAACGGTCGCGCGGCGCCTCAATTTTACCCGCGCGGCGGAGGAATTGTTCATCACCCAGCCTGCCGTCACCCGCCATGTGAAGGAACTGGAACGCCTGCTTGACGCGCGGCTGTTCAAACGGGAAGGCCGGGGCATTGTCCTGACGGGGGAAGGAAGCCGCCTGCTGATCCATTCCCGCAGGATTCTGAAGGAATACGAGGCATTGAACGAAGACATGGCGTCCGCCGGGAATGTGCCCGTGTCTGGAGAGCTGAACCTGGGCGCCAGCTCCACGATGGCCCAATACGTGCTCCCTCCCCTCCTGGCCCTGTTCAGCCGCCTTTACCCGGACATCCGCATACGGCTGAAAAGCGGCAATACGGAAGAAATAGAACAGGCCGTGCAGGATGAAACCGTACAGCTCGGCATTGTGGAAGGCACGGCAACCAGAAAGGACCTCCATTACCTCCCCTTTCTGGCTGATGAAATTATTCTGGCGGGAGGAACACAGGCCGCGCCGGCGCCCCGGGACGGCCTCACTGCCGCCCAGCTTTCCGGCATCCCTCTGATCATGCGGGAACCCGGATCCGGCACGCGGAGGATCGTGGAGGAAGCGCTGAAAGCCCAGGGGGTCTCCCCGTCCAAACTGCATGTCCTGATGACACTGGGCAATACGGAGAGCATCAAGCTTTACCTGGAACATTCTTCGGCGTGCTCCTTCCTTTCCTCCCTGGCCGTCAGGGAAGAGCTCAAGAAGGGAAACCTGAAAAGAATCCCCCTGCGCCACATGGAAATCCGCCGCTCCTTCCATTTCGCAACCGGGCATGGAGACCACAGCAGGATCAACGAGTTGTTCATCAGGTTCTGCAAGAGCTATTATAACAAAATCTAATCAACCATAAACGTTTTTGATTAGATTTAATCATGAAATAGAAGTATACATCCCGCTCAGCCGTCCGACTCGTGGCCATCGGAAGGCCGCAAACGTTCCGAACCATCATTCTCCAAAACCATGTCTCCCAAACGACTCGCCAATCCCCTGCACGGCATTCTGCTGATCGTTCTCTTCTCCTTTTCCGCCTGTTACATTGCGGATTTCGAATGGGTGAAGCACCTTTCCTTCAGCCCGCTGATCGTCGGCATCGTGCTGGGGATGATTTACGCCAACAGCCTGCGCAACCATCTGCCGAAAACGTGGGTCCCCGGCATTCAGTTCTGCACCAAGCAGGTTTTGAGAACGGGCATTGTGCTGTACGGATTCAAGCTGACGTTCCAGAGCGTGATCGACATCGGAGGCGCCGCCCTGCTTATTGACGCGGTCGTCGTGGCCTTCACCATTCTGCTGGGCGCGGGACTGGGCCGCCTGCTGAAGATGGACCGGGATACGGCCCTGCTGACCTCCATCGGCAGTTCCATTTGCGGAGCCGCCGCCGTGCTGGGGGCGGAACCTGTCGTGAAAAGCCAGCCGTACAAGGCGGCCGTGGCTGTCTCCACCGTCGTTATCTTCGGAACGCTTTCCATGTTCCTCTATCCGGCCCTGTTCCGGGCCGGAATGCTGGACCTGACGACGGAACAAATGGGCCTGTTTACGGGAGCCACCCTGCATGAGGTGGCGCACGTGGTCGGCGCCGGCAACGCCATGGGACAGGCCATTTCAGACCCGGCCATCATCGTCAAGATGATCCGCGTGATGATGCTGGCCCCGGTCCTGGTCATCCTGAGCATCATTCTTTCCCGCAGGGAAGCCGCCGCCGGACAGGCCGGGGAAAAACGGAAGATCACCATCCCATGGTTCGCTTTTCTTTTCCTGGCCGTCATCGGCTTCAATTCCCTGCATCTGCTCCCTTCCGGTGTCGTAAGCGCCATCAATTCCCTGGATACCTTCCTGCTAACCATGGCCATGACGGCCTTGGGCGCGGAATCCAGCTTTGAGAAATTCAAGAAAGCCGGAGCGCGGCCCTTCCTGCTGGCGGCGCTGCTGTATGCCTGGCTTTTCTTCGGAGGCTACTGGCTCGTGAAAGGAATAACGGCCTGGATGGCATGAGAAATGCCGTGCCATGGTGAAACCGCACTTCCCGCAACCCGCCTCCTCCGGCCGCAAAGAATTTTGAATAGCCAAACCGTCTGGAGACGCTATAGTACACGTACCCAGTTTCTAAAACCAATGGCAACCAAATTATTCATTCCCGGACCCACCGAAGTAGCACCTGAAGTACTCGCCGCCATGAGCGGCCCGATGATGGGTCACCGATCCAAGGCGGCCTCCGCCCTGCAGCGCCGCATTTCCAACAATTTGCGCCGCATTCTGCTGACGGAACAGGAAATCCTGCTTTCCACCTCCTCCGGCACGGGCCTGATGGAAGGCGCCGTGCGCTCCTGCACCGCCAAGCGCGCCGCCATTTTCTCCGTGGGCGCCTTTGGCGACAAGTGGTATAAGATCGCCACGGGCAACGGCGTCCCCGCCGACATTTTCAAGAGCGAGCTCGGCCAGCCCACCACCCCGGAAATGGTGGACGCCGCCCTGTCCACCGGCAAATACGACACGATCTGCATCACGCACAACGAAACTTCCACCGGCATTCAGAACCCTGTGGAAGAAATCTCGGAAGTACTTAAAAAGTACCCGGATGTCGTCTGGTGCATGGATGCCGTCAGCTCCGCCGCCGGTTCCCGGATTGAAACGGACAAGCTGGGCGTGGACGTGCTGGTGACTTCCACCCAGAAGGCACTGGCCCTGCCTCCCGGCATGGCCGTCTGTACGCTCTCCCCGAAGGCTTACGAACGCACCGCTTCCGTTCCCAACCGCGGCTGCTATTTTGACCTGCGTTCCATTTACGACACCATCCAGAAGAAGGATTACCAGTACACGAACACCCCGTGCGTTTCCATCATGTACGCCATGGACCTCCAGCTCCAGCGCATCATGCAGGAAGGCGTGGACAACCGCTTTGCACGCCATGAAGCCATGGCCGAGTTCGTGCGCTCCTGGGCGGACGAATATTTCAGCGTTTTCGCCAACCGCGACCACCTTTCCCGCACCCTGACGGTGATCAGCAACACACGCGACATTGATGTCGCCGCGCTGAACAACGCTCTGATCGAACGCGGCATGCAGCTTGGCAACGGTTACGGCGATTTGAAGAACAAGACGTTCCGCATCGCCCACATGGGTGAATTGACGATGGACGACATGCGCTCCATCACCTCCAACATTGTGGACATCCTCAACATCTAGCAATTCCTCCCCGCTCCCTCTTTCCCGGCTATCCGGGAAAGAGGGAGCAACAGCCCGCTTCACATAGAGAAGGATCTCCCGGACGGACATTGCCCGGACTTTTTCATTTTTCCGGTTTGTCAGACTTTTCCGCACGGCATGCGCCGCCGTTCATTGCGGCATGTATTTTAGCGGGGCTTGTCTCCCCCATCCGCTCCCTGTATCATCGCCGCTACTCCTAACCGTTCATCTTTTCCATGTCCACTCTCCACCCTTTTCCCGCCCTGCGGCCTCCACGGGATATGGCCGCACGGGTGTCCTCCCTGCCCTACGACGTCATGAACCATCAGGAGGCCAAAGAGATGGCCGCTGGAAACGACGCCTCTTTCCTGCACATCTGCCGTTCCGACATTGATACGGGCGAGGAAGCCATTCATGCCCAGGAAACCTACGCCAGGGCGAAGGAAAACCTGGAGGCCTTCATCCGGAAAGGCTACCTCGTCCAGGACGGCGCACCGTCCTTTTACATTTACCGCCAGATCATGTGGGGCCGCGTGCAGACAGGCATCGTCGGCTGCGCCTCCGTGGACGAGTATGCGAACGGTACTATCAAGAAGCATGAACTGACCCGCAGGGAAAAGGAACTGGACCGCATCGAGCATTTCGATGCCTGTTCCGCGCAGACGGAACCGGTCTTTCTGGCGTACCGGAAGCATGATGGGATTTCCCGCATCATCCGGGAATGGATCAAATTTCATAAGCCGGAATACGATTTCACCACGGAGGACGGCGTAACCCACATTCTGTGGCCTGTTGCAGATCCCTCAACCGTTGAGGCCATCCGGAAAGGATTTGAGGAAGTGGAAGCTTTGTACATTGCGGACGGCCACCACCGCACGGCCTCCAGCGCCGCCGTCTCCGCCAGACGCCGGAAGGCGCACCCGGACTATACGGGGCAGGAAGAATTCAACTATCTGATGGCGGTTGTCTTCTGCGACGAGGACCTGTTCATCATGGATTACAACCGCGTCGTGCGCGACCTGAACGGCCTGAGCCGCGACGAGTTCATGCAAAAGCTTCAAACCGTTTTCGACGTGGTCCCCGCAGACACCGTTCCGGGAGAAGGCTACGCCCCGCGCGCCAAGCATGAATTCGGCATGTATCTGGACGGCCGCTGGCATTCCCTTACCGCCAAACCGGGCACTTTCGACGCGGACCATCCCATTGAAAGCCTGGACTGCGCCATCCTCCAAGCCAACCTGCTGGCTCCCATCCTGGGCATTGACGACCCGCGCACCAGCGACCGCATCGACTTCGTGGGCGGCATCCGTGGCCTGGGAGAACTGGAACGCCGCTGCGCCGAAGAGATGGCGCTGGCCTTCTCCCTGTATCCCGTCACCATGGACGACCTGTTCCGCGTGGCGGACGCCGGGGAAATCATGCCCCCCAAATCCACCTGGTTCGAGCCCAAGCTGCGCAGCGGGCTTTTCGTCCACACCATTGAACAATAACTCTCTTTTTTCCATATCAACATGAACAAGGTTCTCATTCCCACCAAACTCTCCGACGTAGCGGCCAACACACTTAAAACGGCTGGATATGAAGTCATCCAAGACGCGGACACGCCCCTGGACGTACAGGCAGCCAGCCACCCGGATACCGTGGCCCTGATCGTCCGCAGTGAAAAAGTCACTCCGGAAATCATGGACTCCCTTCCCTCTCTGAAACTGGTGATCCGCGCCGGAGCCGGCTACGACAACATCGACATCGTGTACGCCCGCAAGAAGAATGTGGACGTCATGAACACGCCGGGCGCCAACTCCAATGCCGTGGCGGAAGAAGTCATGGCCATGATCCTGGCGTATTACCGCCATCTTGTCCAGGCGGACACTACCACCCGCGCCGGCCTGTGGGAAAAGAAAAAGTACATGGGCAGCGAGTTGACCAAGAAGACCGTGGGGATTATCGGCCTGGGCAACATCGGCCGCAACCTCGTCAAACGCCTCCAGGGCTTTGAACCCACCCTGCTGGGGTATGACCACTTCCTGGCCCGCCAGCGCGCCCTGAACATCGGCGTCACGCCCACCAGCATTGAAGACATTTTCTCCCAGTGCGACATCATCACCCTGCACGTTCCGGGCGGTCCCTCCACCCACCACATGGTGAATGCAGAACTCATCAGCCGCATGAAGGACGGAGCCGTCCTGATCAACTGCTCCCGCTACGGGGTAGTGGATGAAGAAGCCCTGGCCGCCGCAAAAGCCGCCGGCAAAACCATCGGCTACCTGACGGACGTGCATCCCAAGGACGCCGCCGGAGAGAAACCCTCCGCCGCTGTGGCAGACCTGCTCCTGCCCCATCTGGGAGCCAATACCAGGGAAGCCAACACCAAGGCCGCCAAACGTGCCGCAGAACAGATGGTAGCTTATTTCTCCGACGGGGATACCTCCTGCGTGGTCAACGGGGAATCCCCCAACGGCCTCAATCCGGCCCATCTGCAACTGGCCTTCCTGCTGGCTGCCCTGGCCCGCAAAGCCGGCGGCAACAAGCCCATACGCCGTGTGGAATGCACCTTTTACGGCAATCTGCGCGTTTTCCGCAAATGGTTCACCGCCCCCATTCTGGAAGGGTTGCTGCCGCACGCGGAAAAAGGGCTCATGCCTCCCGCCGCGGAAGAGTCTTTGCGGGAGCACGGCATTGTCTTCAAGGCCCGCGAACCCAAGGACGACAAGCCCTATGAAGATTCTATCACGCTGGACGTGGTCATGGAGGACGAAGGGGAATATTTCAACACCAGTGTGCGCGGCGTCGTGACGGAGGGCATTCCCATGGTCTCCCGACTGAACAACTTCAACGGCCTGTATGCCGACCTGCGCGGAACGACCATTTTCCTGCACTACAAGGACCGCCCCGGCATCATTGCCATCATCGGTTCAGCCCTGTATTCCAACGGCATCAACATCGACAACATCGCCGCCCCGGCCGACCACTCCACCCAGGAAGCCCTGGCCGTCCTCAAAACCAACAAGCCCGTTTCCGACGAACTACTCAACAAAATTGCCAAAGAAATAGACGCCATAACCGCTTTTTCTCTGGACGTTTGATCCGCGCCATGCTTCCGGAGCTGTCTGGAACATCCCTGGCAAAAAGGCCGCTCTCCTTGATACTAAGGGAGTGCGGTCTTTCTTCATTTCTGCCTGATTGACAAGAGAGCCTTATTTTTGTAGTTTTACCCGAATCGTTGGAACATTCCCATGCGCTACGTACTTCTCTTGCTGACTATCCTGACTGCCGGTCTCTCCGTTTGGTATTACCAACATAAAATCACACCGAAAGGAGAGGCCCTGGCCGCCCGGAAACAGACCATGGAAGAAGCAGCCGTGACACTGCAGCAAACTGTCAACGAAAGCCGCACAAAATTGAACAACGCCCAGGACGCTACGCGGGATGCGGAGCTGGCGTTGGAAAAATTCCAAGCGCATTATCTGGATAAAAAAAGGCAGCAGTATCAGGAAAATGCCGATGCCTCCTACCGGAAAGCCATGGAGGACCATCAGGTGGAAGTGAACGATCACAACCAAAAAATGGAACACTTCCGGCAGCGCGCCGCCAAGCAGAGGGAAAGCATCAAATCAGCCCGGGAGGAACTGCTCCAGAAAAAAGAGCAAATGAGGGGCCTTCTTGCCAAACTGACGGACAAGCAGCGAAGCATCCAAAAGGAACTGGCGGATGCGGAACGCGAGGCGGCAAAATCGCGGGAAGATTCCAAAACCAAGAAAAAATCCGCCGTCCGTGCTCCTTCCCAGAAAGTCAATACGGAAGCCTTGCAGGCACAACTGGCCCGCATCCACCACGCAATCGCCGGCACGAATGAGAAAATTCGCCAGTTGGACGCCGATCTGACGACGCAGGAAGAAAAGGCCGTCAAGCAGGAACTCCGCCTGCAAAACGCCGAAAAAAAATTGACTGAACAGAAAGATACCGCTCTGGCAGACAACAGGGAGGAAAAAGTGCCGGACATGATGGACGTGACGGACGACGATCTGCTGGCAACCGCAGAATACAGGGAACAATCCAAAACCGTCCGGGAGGCATTCGCACGGGCCCAGAAGGAAGAAGCACAGGCTTCCAATGCCTATGACAGGGCACGGGCGGCCATGGGCAGGGCCTCCAAAGAGGAACTGGCCGATTTGAACAAGGAGCAAAAGAGCCATGCCTCCTTCCAGAAGATGTTCACGGGAGCCGCTTCTGTCGTCGGGTTCGTCCTGCTGCTGTTTACCGTGGGGGCCTTCCGCCGCGGTAACGGTTGACGCCCCCCGGAGGGAGGCGTTGACGGATGCAGGAGATATGGTAGTCTCATGCGGCTTGATGATGTTAAAACTGGCCCAGCTTCACGGAGAACCGGAGATCTTCCATTCCATTCAGGGGGAGGGAGCATCCCAGGGTGCGCCCTGTGTTTTCCTGCGCCTGGCTGGGTGCAATCTGGCCTGCTCCTGGTGTGATACGGCCTATTCATGGGACGGTACATCTCCCGTCGTGAGGCTTTCCCCTGAAGAGGCGGCGATAGCCGTCCTTCGTTACCCCTGCCGCCGCCTGGTCCTCACCGGGGGCGAGCCTCTTATTCAGCAAAAGGCTCTACCGGGACTGTTCCGACTGCTTCCGGAACACTTCGTGGAAATGGAAACCAACGGCACTATCCTGCCGGATGAAGAGTTGCTGCACCATATCGGCCAGTTCAACGTATCCCCCAAGCTTCCCCATTCCGGCAATGATGCCGCCCGAGCCTGGAAACCGAATATTCTGCGCCGTCTGGCGGAGACGGAAAAAGCCTGGTTCAAATTTGTGGCTTCCTGCGAAGAGGATGTGGCAGGCGTTTTGCGACTGGCACAACAGGCGGGAATCCCTGCGGAGCGCATCCTCATCATGCCTCTGGCCGCCAGCCGGGAAGAACTGGACATCATGCGCCCGCGGGTTGTGGCATGGTGCCTGCGCTACGGCCTGCGCTTTTCCGACCGTCTGCACATCGCCATTTGGGGCAGTAAAAAAGGCGTCTGACCGGATTTCAGTATTTTCCGAAATCGGCCGGACGCCGTAAAAAAGGGAAAGCCTTTTCCCTAGGCCTTCTGCTTCAGGTCCAGAAGCATCTGGGCATTGCTGGGGTACTTGTTCAGGAAGAACAGGAAGCGTTCCATGGCTTCCACGGGCTTGTGGCCTGCCAGCGCACGGCGAATCAGGTTCATCTTGAAGAGCCACGCATCCGGCATGATCAGTTCCTCACGGCGCGTCCCGGACTTCAGGATATCCACAGCCGGGAAAATGTAATGCTCCGCAATGCGGCGGTTCAGCACCAGCTCCATGTTGCCCGTTCCCTTGAACTCCTGGAAAATCAGGTCGTCCATGCGGCTGTTCGTTTCCACCAGCGCCGTGGCGATAATGGTCAGAGAACCGGCCTGCCGGGTGTTGCGGGCGGCGGCAAAGAGGCGACGGGGCATTTCCAGTGCACGGGCGTCAATGCCGCCGGACATGGTGCGGCCGCTCCCCTTGTCCGCATTGTTGTAGGCACGCGCAAGGCGGGTGATGGAGTCCATCAGCAGGAATACATGCTGCCCCGCTTCCACAAGGCGTTTGGCGCGTTCGATGCAAAGTTCCGCCATGCGGCAATGGTCGCGCACTCTTCCGTCATTGGAGGAAGCGTAGATTTCCGCGCCGGGCAACGAACGCTTGAATTCCGTGACTTCTTCCGGTCGTTCGTCCACCAGAAGCACCATCAGGTGGACGGAGTCCTTGTAATTTTCCAGAATGGCCTCAGCCATATGCTGGAGGAGCGTCGTCTTGCCCGCGCGAGGCGGAGAGACGATCAGCCCGCGCTGGCCGCGGCCTATGGGGGCAATCAGGTCGAGCGTACGCGTGGTATAGCGTTCCGGACGGGTTTCAAAGGAAAGGCGCTTGGTCGGGTTGACCGCCTTGAGTTCTTCAAAATGCGGATGCTTGCGGGCTTTCTCCGCAAGGTCTCCGTTGATGGAGGTGATTTCCGTCAGCAGAATGCCGCGGTCATGGCGGCAAGCCTGCCCGTGAACCCACACGGCGGGGCGCAGGCCGAATTTGCGGATCATGTCCTGCGGGACGTACACGGCCTCCGCAAAAGCGTCAAAATCATTGTCCGGCTTCCGCAGAAAGCCGAATCCCTTGTTCGTGATCTCCAGCAGGCCGTCCACCGGTTCCGGCGGCCCCAGTTCCCGCGGAGCATTGTTCTGGGGGGAGGGATTGTCCTGGAAATTGCCATTCCGGCGGTTTTTAAATCGGCCGTTGCCGTTTTTATTATTATAATTTCCGTTGCGGTTGTCGGGCCGGTTGGTCCTGTTTTTGTTAAAACGGTCGTTATTGCGCTGGTTGTTCCGGTCAAAACGCTGGCGCTGCTGGTCATTCCCCCGCTGTGGTTCCCGGGAAGATTCGTCTGACAGGTCTGCCGCCCCTTCCTGCACCACCCTGATGGCAGGGGGTGCGGCATCGGGATTTCCCTCCGCATCCTGCGCGCGGTTCTTTCTCACGAACCGCTGGCGGATCACCTTGGGCTTCTTTTCCTCAGCTTCTCCGGAAGAAGACTCTGCGGACGTGGCGGAATGCTGCGGCGCCAGGACGGGAGCGGAGGAATCCGGGGCGCCAGCCTCATGTTCCACCATGGGAACGGCCTTTTTAGAACGCCTGCGTACCGGCTTGACTGCGGTATCCGCAGCAGGAACAGGCGTTTCTGCCTGATCGGAAACTTCCTCCACGGGCTTCTTGCGGGGACGGCCCCGTCTGGGTTTGGCGGAAGCTTCCTCCGCCGGGACTTCTTCTACGGCCTTGGCAGTACGCTTGCGGACGGAGGTCTTCTTTTCCGGCTCCTTCGTTTCCCTTTCACCTTTGATTTCCGTTTCAGGCGCCTTTTTCCTGACAGTCCGCTTGCGCGGGGCGGGGGAAGATTCCTGTGCGGATTCGGAAGAGTGCGCGTTCACCAGGGATTCCGCCGGGGCCTCCGCAGAGGATTTGGTCCTGCGCACGGTGCGTTTTTTGACTGCCGGCTCCGGAGAACCCTGCTCCGGAGTCAAATCTGGGGAAGTATCAGACATGAAAAAGAAGGTTAAACTGCAAAAAGCGTTTCCTGAAAGACAACGGCGCTAGTCAAGCTGTTCGAGGATTTCCTCCGCCACGTCAAAATTGGAAAACACGTTGAGCGCATCATCGTAATCATCCAGCGCTTCATACAGCCGCATGGCGGCCCTGGCCGTATCCGCATCATTAATCATGGTTACATTCTGGGCCACGGAAATCAGCTTCATGGAGGTCACCGTGTGTCCAGCGGCGCGCAGGGCGGCGCATACGTTATTCAATTCCGTGGGATCGGTCACAAACACCCATTCATTGTCGGAATCTCCGGTTTCCACGTCGTCCGCACCGCATTCCAGCGCCAGGTCCATGGCGGAATCTTCCGTGAGGCCTTCCGCCATGATGCGGGCTTCCCCCTTGCGTTCAAACTGGTAGGCAACGGAGCCGGGAGTGCCGATGCTACCGCCGTTCTTGGTGAACAGGGTACGCAGTTCGGAAGCGGAACGGTTCGTATTGTCCGTAGCCACTTCAATCAGGAAGGCCGTTCCGGCCGGCCCGTAACCCTCATAAGTAATTTCCTGAATGGTGGCTCCTCCCAGTTCTCCGGTTCCCTTCTTGATGGCGCGTTCAATGTTTTCCTTGGGGGTGGACACGGCCTTGGCTCCGTCAATGGCGGCTCGCAAGCGAGGATTCAGGTCCGGATCTCCCCCGCCGCTCTTGGCGGCCAGCATGATTTCATGGGCAAAACGGGCGAACACCTTGCCCTTTTTGGCATCTTCCTTAGCCTTAACGTGCTTGATTTTAGACCATTTGTTATGTCCGGACATAGAAATTAACTGGGAATAATAATAAGTGAATGTAAAAGAGGCAAACTAACAAGTGGCGCAATCCTTCAACCCGGGCGAACATATTGCTTTCTGCATCATACCACGCGGGGGGGGGAATCAGGGCTCGATCATCCGTAAACATGCTACAGGGACCAGATACTCTGCCGGAAAATATGCCGAACTCCCAAAAAGGATGACGGCAACCACTTGGCAGTCACTCTCAACGCAAGCAAAATACAGCATTCCCCGGCGTTGGCAATACTTTTTTAGGTCACGGAAGCATGGAGGCATACTCCAGGGAATCGGATAAACAATTCCTCCCTCAGTCTGGAGGAATTATTCTGCGGAAAGATCGCCCGTCTTATTTAATTTGATGAGGAGCAAGCGTCTCCAGGAAAAGATGGAGGGACGTTTTATCTCTCTCCGCTAGTCCTCCTCACGCTCTATTATTTCTCCTTCATCCCGATTATCGGCCTCATACATAGTCACATCCTCATGAAGCATGGAATAACACTTATAGGAATCGGAAGTGATTCTGTCCAAAAGACCTTTCTTTTCTTTTTTCAAATGCTTCAATTCCCTGCCGTGCTCATCAAAATAGCTGATCTGCTGAATACCGTTTTCCGGATAGGAAAAACGGATCATCGCACATTGCAGCTGATGATCGGAACTTAATTCGCCGTGCTGGTCATAGTAACGAATTTCCTTTACGGCACGGCCCCCTCCCAAATCACTTCCAGGCTCATAATGGTCTGCACAGCGCCGTGCCCAGCCCTGCAGGCCGCGCGTCAGCCGTCCGAATTTGTCCGTATATTCCGCCTCGGCTACGTCGTAGGGGTTCAGATAAAATCTGGCCTGCAGCAGTTTTTCAGGCAGAAGCATCCGTAATACATCAATGTCATAGTCGAAGCCGAACCTGCCCTTCAAATAAAATGTTTTTCTCTCAAAAGCTGTCACTTCCGCCTCCCAGCCCTTGTGAACTTCCAGACAGGTCACACCGGCTCCGGGCGCGGGCGTTGCCTTGTACTGATGGTACCGTATTGTCCGCCCCCTCGGATAAATTGCCGGGCGCTCCACATCCACAGGTTCCTGATAAAAGATGCCGCTTCCCTCATCCCCCTTTCCAAAAAAGGATTCCCTGAAAACAAAAGCCCCGTGGAGAATCCATGCCGCCTGCTGAATGACATCTCCGCGGTGATAGCCGTCCTTGCAATGGCATTCTTTTCCCTCCGCATTATAAAAAGTGACACTGTTTCTTCCCCTGTTCTCTTCCACTACCCGCATATGGTATCCCTGATCGTCAAGTTCACAAATTTTGCCATCCATTGTAAAATACGTGTAAATGAAAAGTCCGTAATCCTGAATATCAGTCCAGCTCCGTTCATTCACCCTATCATATTCTTTTTTGGGATAAAAACCGGACAGGGCATCCAGGAACCCTCCCTGCCGCACCGTTGACGGGGAAGGAGCATCCACCCATTCTTCACAGGCTAGAATCAATGTTGACTGCAGAAATTTCCGCCTATTGAATTCTATCGGCTTCAACTCAACACTCCTGGAGTTGACGGGAGGATATTTTCGGTCGAAATATCCGGGATTCGGCGGTTCCCACAAGTCCATCACCGGCAATCCTCTCACATCAAACATGCGGACACCTCCTTCAAACAGGCTCATCCCCGGCAGAGCCATCATCAAAAAAGCCAATAAATATTTCATATCCATATGATTTTCTTCCTATAACCTGGAAGATAAAGATTCTCTGGGCAAAATTGACCACATGTGGAGCATGGGAAACGGCAAATGTCTTTTATTAAATGATTTGGCCTTCAACATCAAGGAGGCTTTCATCATCCGGCAAAAATTGTTCCCCGCATCTTCCGTCCGGCTTGACGATTTTTCGTCAGTATGCCGTCTGAAACCATAGCTGTCCCAAAAAGGCAGCCGCCCCGTTCAACAAAGAATGTGTTATCGTTGACTAAGAGAGAGGACCCGGCTTAGATTGGTTTTTCCGTTCTCTTCAGTCTTATGGATCAAGCAGCCCACCATGAAAAATCACGCGCGGCCTTCTCCTCCGTCCTGTGGTCTGCCTTCCTGACTGGAATCAAGATCTGGGCCGGTGTGGAAACGGGCAGCCTGGGCATTATCTCGGAAGCCCTGCACAGCGGACTGGACCTGATGGCGGCGGGAATGACCTTTTACGCCGTAAGGATAGCCGCACGCCCGGCGGATGAAAGCCATCCCTACGGGCATGAAAAGATAGAGAACCTTTCCGCCCTGGCGGAAACGGCCCTGCTCCTGGTCACCTGCGGATGGATTGTCTGGGAGGCCATAGACCGCCTGTTTTACAATGAAGCGGAAATCACTCTCACCTGGTGGGCCTTTGCCGTGGTGGCCGTCTCCCTGCTGGTGGACGTGAACCGCTCCGCCATGCTCCGCCGGGTAGCCAAAAAGCACAAGAGCCAGGCCTTGGAAGCAGACGCCCTGCATTTTACAACGGATATCTGGTCCTCCGCCGTGGTGCTGCTGGGCCTCTTCTGCGTATGGCTGGCCCATCTGGTTCCCGCGGAATCCGTCTGGCATGGTCTTCTGGAAAAGGCGGACGCCGTTGCCGCCCTGTTCGTTGCCGCCCTGGTTTGTTCCGTAGCCTTCGGCCTGGCCAAGCGCTCCATCCACGCCCTGATGGACGGGGGGTCCTCCGCCCTGACGCACCAGGTGCTGGCTGCCATGAAGAAGAACGCGCCGGATTACCCGGTCAAGCGCATCCGCCTGCGCGACGGCGGGGCGCGTATTTTCGTGGAACTGGATGTGGAGGCCCCGGCGGAATTGCACGTGGACGTGGCCCATGACGTGGCGGAGTCCATAGAAGGGATTGTGAAGTACGAGCTGCCGGAAGCGGATGTCATCGTACATATCGAACCTGCCCATGAAGACTTTGCCGGCATGGAGCCGGATGCGGTCGTCCACCGCCTGGCCCTGCGCCATCACGTCCGCATTCACGGTTTTTATGAAGGAAGGGGCAAGCATGCTTCCTGTTATTTCATGGATGTGGAAGTTCCCGCGGACTGGCTGCTGGACCGCGGATACGAGGTTGTGGAAGCTTTCAGGAAAGATGTTATCCAGGAGCTCCAACCGGAAAAGGTTGTCTGCCGCATTGAACCGGATTGCCGTGAAATGAAGGCCAATTCCGTCCCGGAGCACATTCCCCCGGAAGAAGTACATTTGAAGGTGCGCCTCATCCTCCAGCAGCACCGCGACATCCGCGACATTGTCAAGCTGGATCTGGACAAGGAGGACAGCTTCCCGACCCTTACCTGCCTTTGCACGGCCGACCCGGAGCTGACCGTCCGCCAGTCCCACCAGATAGCTTCGCAACTGGAAGACCAGATAGAAAACGCCCTGCATCATCTGGGCCGCGTCACCGTCATCCTGAAGCCGGAGGCCCGGACCTGAGCCGGGGCAGTCAGGCTCTTTCCTCCTTTCCCTCCGCCATGAAGCAGAACAAGTACGACGAAGATTCCTTTTTCCGGAAATACAGCCAAATGGACCGTTCCGTCAAGGGACTGGCCGGAGCCGGAGAATGGAAAACGCTGGAACGGATGCTGCCGGATTTTCACGGGAAACGGGTTCTGGACCTGGGCTGCGGATTCGGCTGGCACTGCCGGTATGCGGCGGAACATGGAGCGGCTTCCGTCACGGGGGTGGATATTTCGGAAAAAATGCTCGCCAGGGCCGCGAGCATGGAAAAGACGGATATCATCAACTACATCTGCATGCCCATGGAGGACATTGATTTTCCTCCCTCTTCCTTTGACATAGTCATCAGTTCACTGGCCTTTCACTACACGCGGGATTTCCCCCGCATCTGCCGGGAGGTTTCCCATTGCCTGGGCAGCGGCGGCGCATTCGTTTTTTCCGTGGAGCACCCCGTTTTTACCGCCCAGGGACGCCAGGACTGGCATTATGACGGCTCCGGCGGCATCATGCACTGGCCCGTGGACGGTTATTTTGCGGAAGGCCCCCGCAAGTCCGTCTTTCTGGGGGAGGAAGTAACCAAATACCACAGGACGCTCACCACCTACCTGGGCGCCCTGGCCGCAAACGGATTTGAGATCATTGCCGTGGAAGAGCCCCAGCCTTCCGGAGAACTTCTGAATACTGTTCCCGGCATGCGCGACGAGTTGAGGCGCCCGATGATGCTCATCATTTCCGCCCGCAAAAAGTAGCGCGTCTCACGCGTTTAGTTCCTCATGGCAGAGATCGGAAGTGCATTCGTTATTCAGTTCGGCGCGGATGCGCAAACGTTCGGAAACGATCTTTTCATCGTCCGCTCCACCCTCGCGCAGGAAATATTCCGCCATGGAGAGGGCCACTTCCGATTCCGAGGAGAAAACCTGGGAAGCTCCGGCTTCTTTCAGAATGTCCACATCCCGCATGTATTTGGTGTGAATCATTACGTCGAGGCGGGAATTGAGCTCAATGGCCATCTCCACGATGTCCTTGGCATCCGGAATGGAGGAAGAAAGAATCAGACTCTCCGCGTATTCAATGCCCGCATGCTTCAGCACCTCCCGCTGGCGGGCGTCCCCGTACACGATTTTACCCCCTTGTTCCCGTATTCTGGTGACCGTATCTATGTTCATTTCCACGATGACGACTTCCACGCCGTTGTCGTTTAAAATGCTCTTAAGCATGCGTCCCGTGGGGCCGAACCCCACCAGCACCACGCGCCGGGCATCTTCCTCAGGCGGCGGAATGGCGTTTGCCAGGGATGGAGCGGGAAGACCGATGCCGCGCTTTTCCAGCCATTTGACCACCGGGGTAATCTGGCGGTACAGGATGGGATTCAGGGAAATGGAAATGACAGAGGCCAGAATAATGGCCTGATTGGCTTCCGAAGGCAGAATGCCGTACACCAGCGCTATCCCGGCAAGAATGAAGGAAAATTCCCCTACCTGCGCCAGCGCTACGGATACGTTCAAGGCCAAAGCCAGCGGCCTCCGCAGGCAACGCACAACCACATAGGCGGCCAGGGGCTTGCCAATCATCACGACGGCTAGCGTTGCCAGGGCCAGCGGCCAGCAGTCGCCCACGGACATCGGATCAAACATCATCCCCACGGAGACGAAGAAAAGAACGGCGAAAGCGTCCCTCATCAGCATGGCCTCCGCGGCCGCGCGCGCGCAAAAGTCCGACTGGCCGACGACCATGCCCGCCAAAAATGCACCGAGCACCATGGACGCCCCGAAGAATTCGGCGGAACATACCGCCACCCCCAGAGCAATGACCAGGACGGCAAGCGTAAACAGGTCCCGCGCTCCGGTCCGTGCCACATAACGCAGGACCAGCGGAATGATTTTTTTACCGGCAAAAAGAGTCAGCGCCACCAGGACAGACAGTTTGACAAACATCCATCCCAATTCGGAGAGAATGTTGTCCCAGCCTCCTGCTCCGCTTTGCCGGGCTTCCATGACAGCGGGTATCAGAACCAGCAGAAGAATGGTGAACAAATCCTCCACCACCAGCCAGCCGAGAGCCACATGCCCGCTGGGAGTGTGAAGATTCTGGTGGTCCTCAAGAACCCGCGTCAGAACCACGGTACTGGCTACGGAAATAGCCATGCCGAACACAAGGCCGGAAATCGTGGACCAGCCGAAGCACCACCCCACAATCACCCCAAGCACCGTAGCCACGGAGATTTGCACCACCGCGCCGGGGACGGCCACCTTTTGTACGGCAATCAGGTCTTTCAAATGGAAATGGAGGCCAACCCCGAACATCAGCAGAATGACGCCCAACTCCGCAAATTGCTCCACTGTATGGCTGTCCGCTACAAAGCCCGGCGAATAAGGCCCTACGACAACGCCGGCCAGCAGGTACCCTACCAGCGGCGACAGGTGCAGCTTTCTGGCAATGAGACCGAAGAGAAGTGCGGCGGTCAAGCCGCCGACGAATGTAAGAATGAGGCTGAAATCGTGATCCATGGATGGGGTTGGCGAGTCTGAGGGATGGAACTGGTGAAGAACCTGGCCGTTTTCAAGGCTATCCTGTTTGGGCCAATCCCACAAGAACGCAGTGCGCTTCACCCGGATACAGCCGCATTTTCACCGTGTCCGGGGAAAGATAGAAAAGAGATGATGGGAGTTACATGGATTTATGCCGTTTTATTGTATCAATGGTCCCGATCCTTAACCGGCATCCACAACCATGATTCAAAAAGGGCATGCCTCCATTCTGCCGGGCATGGCTTTCTCCTGGCCGCCTTTCCTGAACAAAAACGCAATGGACGGAGTTCCTATCCGCCAGTGTATGCGTCTTTCATGTCGCTTTTATTTATCATTATTTATTATTTATTTGAATTAAATCATGAACATCATAGTCTCACCCATGATTATATTATCAAAGATATGCCACAACATTCCAATTTTAACAGACAATGGAACAGCCTGAAAAGCGAGATGAAACTGGAAGACCGGCCACTCCGGAGGCAATTGGAACATTTCATCGACCGGAAGCATGACCTTTTTGTTCTTGTGCAGTATGTAAAAGCTCTGACAGCCCTGGACCTCAGTTTTGATTTTCACCGCCGGTTCCACAAACGCAGCAGGGACGTGGCCGCCTCCATCCATTACTGGACTATTCTCTGCGTCACCGGCATTCACATGCGGATGGACAGGCTCCACAACCTTCCGTCCTGCGCGGAAACGTTCCGCTTCAAACTGCTTCCAAAAATCGACCTGCTCAGGAGCTGCTACATAGCCTATCTGACGGATCAACGGGAGAAAATCTGGAAGCCGGATTCGCGCATAAGCCGTTTCATCCGGTGCAAATGGAACGCCCCGGACCTGGAAGCCTCCTGCCTGGATATAATTTGCAACAAAGCGGACGCCGGCAGATACGCCAACATTCTTGTCGTCATCCTTAGCGAAATTCTCCACGCTTTGGGAGAACTCCGGAACACGCTGGACCTCGGAACGGCTCTGCTGGAATTCAGCCGGGAGACAGAAAAGCCCTGAGCATTACAGGATCAGCATGCAGTCTCCGTAGGAAAAGAATCTGTACCGTTCCCGAATGGCCTCCATGTATGCCTTCATGACCAGCTCCTTTCCGGCAAAGGCGCTCACCAGCATCAGCAGGGTGCTTTGCGGCAGGTGAAAATTCGTGATCAGCGCATCCACTACCTTGTATTTATAAGGCGGATAAATGAAAATGTTCGTGGAGCCGGAACATTCACGGAGGGGCAATCCCTCCGACGCGGCCACATGCTCCAGCACGCGCACGCTGGTAGTACCCACGGCAATAACTCTTTCGGCTTCATTGATCGCCCGGGCGGTGGCTTCAGGCAGGAAAAAATGCTCCGTGTGCATTTGATGGTCCTCAATATTGTCCGCCTTGACGGGACGGAACGTGCCCACGCCCACATGAAGCGTCAAAAAATCATGCGGTACTGAGGCAAGCAGTTCCGGTGTAAAGTGCAGACCAGCCGTAGGGGCGGCAATGGCCCCCTCATGCCTGGCGTATACTGTCTGGTAACGTTCCCTGTCCGAAGGATCGCTCTCCCGGTTCATGTAATGGGGAAGCGCCAGCCGTCCGTACTTTTCCTCGTCCACTTCCCGGTCAAACCGGATCAGGCGGTACCCTTCCGCATCGATTCCCTCCACCGTTCCCACGGATTCTCCGATGGAAACGGCGCGTCCCACCTTCATTTTGCGCCCCGGACGCACCATGCACTTCCACAGAAGGGGATTGAGCACCTCGGCCCGGACAATCTCAATGGAACCGTCATTGGAAAAATACCTGGCAGGGACCACCCTGGTATCATTGAGGATGAAATGGTCTCCCGGCCTTACGTACTCCGGCAGGTCGCAGAAATGCCTGTGTTCCATCAAACCCGTATCCCGGTGGAGCACCAGCATCCGTGAGGCGGCGCGGTCCGGCAGAGGGCGGTCCGCAATCAATTCCTCCGGCAGGGGATAATCAAAATCAATGGTGCGCACGGCCAAGTGCATTGCCACGAATCCGCCGAAAGGTCAATACCTTTGAACATCGGGGAACACAATTATCTCTTTACCCTCATCCGGCAAGTATGGTATGGAGGGAAGCATGAACAATTTGCTGTTAGCGGACATGTCCAATGCAACTGTCTGGGGAACGTTCCTCATTGTCGTTCTCGTCATCTTCCTGGTGATCTTCTTCGCCATCATTGCCAAATTTTTCAAGACATGGCTGCGCGCGCGCCTGGCGAAAGCCCCCGTTTCCATGGGCAACATGCTCGGAATGTGGCTGCGGAAGGTGCCCTATCCCCTGGTGGTGGACACCCGCATCACTGCGGCCAAGGCCGGGCTGGACATCAGCACGGACGAGCTGGAAGCCCATTTCCTGGCCGGCGGCGACATCGTGGACTGCGTTCTGGCCCTGATTGCCGCGGAAAAAGCCGGCATTCCGCTGAGCTATGACCGCGCATGTGCCATTGACCTGGCGGTGAAAGGCACCTCCAAAACTGTGCTGGAAGCCGTGCGAACCTCCATCAATCCCAGGGTGATCGACTGCCCGAACCCGAGTTCCGGACAGACGCGCCTGACCGCAGTAGCCCGTGACGGCATCGCCGTAGCGGTACGGGCCCGCGTGACGGTGCGCACCAATCTGGACCTGTTCGTAGGGGGCGCCACGGAAGAAACGGTGGTGGCCCGCGTCGGGGAAGGCATCGTCTCCGCCGTAGGCTCCGCGCCATCCTACAAGGACGTTCTGGAAAAGCCGGAAGTCATTTCCCGCACCGTCAGCGACAAGGGGGTGGACGCCGCCACGGCATTTGAAGTTCTTTCCATTGACATTGCGGATGTGGACGTGGCCGGCAACGTGGGCGCGCGCCTTCAGGCGGAACAGGCTGAAGCGGACAAGCAAATTGCCCAGGCCAAGGCGGAAGTGCGCCGCGCCGCCGCCGTAGCCACGGAACAGGAAATGGCCGCCAAAACGCAGGAAATGCGCGCCAAGGTGGTGGAAGCGGAAGCCCAGATTCCCATGGCCATGGCGGAAGCCTTCCGCAACGGCAACCTGGGCGTGCTGGACTACGCACGCTACCAGAACGTGGTGGCGGATACCAAAATGAGGGACTCCATCGCCAAACCGGAAGCAACTCCTTCCTCCATTAAATAAACTTTCCGGCGTCCGGTGGATGTAAAGCCTCCTGCCGGACGCACGGCCCTTCTTCATGAATCTACTGGCAAACATCCTTGCCGCACGCGGCGAAGACGGCAATCCGGAACTGTGGTTCTATCTGGTCCTAGCAATTGTCTTTATCGGCAAAAGTGTGATCAGCTACCTGAAAACGAAGAGAGAAGGCAACGAGGAAGAGTCCGACCTGGAAACGGAAGACCATCACGAAAAACGCGTCAGGGAAGTCATTGCGGAAATGAGGCGAACCGTGCCCGAACGCCCGCAGCAGGCTCCCCGCCAGGAAGTGCCGCAGCCCCGTGTTCCCGCACGTGCGCCCCGACCCGCACCTTCCCCCGTAGAACTCCCGAATCCCTCCGTGAAGCGCAAGCAGCGTTCCCAACCGGACCCCGTCCCGGACTGGGGGCACGGACATGCGCAGGAAGCCGCCAGAAATACGATCGAACGTTACGTGAAGGCAGAGGAGGAAGCGCATGAATCCATCCGTTCCCTCTCTGATGCGGAGCAGGCCGCTCTTCAGCGTTTGCAGCAACGGGAAAAGGAACGGCAGCCTGAATCGATCCCTTCTTCCCTCCTTCCCGGTTCCCGCCCCCTGAAAGATTCCCTTCGGCATTCCCAGTCTCTGAGAACGGCCATTCTCTATCAGGAAATCCTCGGGAAACCGAAAGCCCTGCAAGGTTTCCGGCAGTAGCCGGAGCTCGCGTTTTCTCCGGAATACATCCCATCCCGGTAATCCGGCCCTGGCTGAAAGGCGGCCTGTCTTCCAGCATTCGCTCTTGCACGCGGAAGGTGGAGAAGGTAGTCTTCATGCCGCAATGACAGACACACCTTTGCGGATTGCCGATCGTGAATTTACCTCCCGCCTGATGATGGGAACGGGGAAATTTGCCTCCAATGAGAGCATGAAGGAGGCGCTGGAAGCTTCCGGCTCCCAAATCGTGACTGTAGCCCTGCGCCGGGCGGACCTGACGGGCAATCACGATCCCGCTGCCAACATCCTGGATTTCATCAATCCGGAAAAATACCTCATTCTCCCGAATACCAGCGGAGCGGCTACGGCGGAAGAGGCCGTGCGGCTGGCCCGTCTTGCCGTGGCAGCCGGACTCCCCAACTGGATCAAGCTGGAAATCCACCCGGATGCGCAGTATCTGATGCCCGACCCCATTGAAACGCTCAAGGCAACGGAAACCCTCGTCCGGGAAGGCTTTATCGTTCTTCCCTACATCAACGCAGACCCCGTACTTGCCAAACGCCTGCAGGAGGCGGGCGCCGCCGCCGTCATGCCCCTGGGTGCGCCCATAGGCACTAACAAGGGCGTACTTACCCGTGAATTAATCAACATTATCATTGAACAAGCCACCGCTCCCGTGGTGGTGGACGCCGGCCTGGGCGCCCCCAGCCATGCGGCGGAAGCCCTGGAAATGGGAGCGGACGCCGTCCTGGTGAATACGGCCATTGCCGCCGCAGGCAATCCCTCCCTGATGGCGGAAGCATTCTCTCAGGCATGCCGTGCAGGCAGGTCCGCGTGGCTGGCCGGACTGCCCGCCGTCTCCGTCAAAGCAGCAGCCACCAGTCCCCTTACGTCTTTCCTGCGGTCATAAACTCTTCGAAGAGTTCTTTTCCAGATATCCCGGCAGCTGCGGTGGATTCCCATTGGGTACCATCAGCATGCGCGTACCTATGAATTCCACCGAATCCCAAGTATATCCTTTCCAGTGAGAAAAGGATGCTTCAAATTCGGTTCAGTTATCTACAGATAATGTCGGTAAAAGTACCATGTAGGAGTGATTGTTGATTCATTGGCGTTAACTTTGTCCTCCCAATCTGGAAATTCCCCATGAAGTCCGGTCTTCTATCCTGCATGAGATAGCGCACGCCCTAGCCTGGATGCGCCACGGCGACCGCTTCCACGTTTGGAAATGGAAAACCAGTTGCCGGGAAATAGGAGCCGTTCCACGCGCCGCCAGGCAGAAAGCCATCCGTGCCACCATCTACCAATAGGCCCGGCGCTTGCAAACTATGGGAGAAAGCGTCGGCAAATATTACCCTCTCCCCGCATCCTTCAAGCTCCTCAAGCATAGTATCCGGGAAGACAAGCCCGAATTACAGAGACAACCGGAAACGATGCTTGATAAAAAAGATTGACCGGACTGATACATAGTTTCGATCGCCAATACTGTTGTACAGATAGCTGAAATTCTCTGCATGATGGATTTGATCTTCTATCGCTTCACAGTAACTATTGTAACAATCACCAATCCTGGCTTTTAAACTGGTACTGCATTTGGGGATAGTCCAACACCATGAGAGGAATATTTTTAATGATCATAGATCCGGTAAAGACCCCCAATATGTTCTTATATATACTTTCGTATAGAAATACATCAGTTCAAACGAACCCTTAATATTTTTCCACCAATCTGGAACAGGGTGTAAATGTTTTAACCTTTCTTTCAGCAATTGATGCTGCTGGGCCGGAACCAGGGCTACTCTTAATCCTGTATCGGATTTTCTTGAATCAGCGTAATACTTGCGACGAGGTATTTCTTCTTTATTATCCAATATGGAGTAAAATAATCCTCCTCCCACGGATGTAATCGATAAGCCCATGTCGGTTGATAAATTTCCGGTATCCGTTTTCCAGTTGACTGGATTGCTGCCATACAGGCGATGAGGATGATAAAAATCTGCACATAATTCCCATACATTTCCCCACATGTCATGGAACCCCCAGGCATTGGGCTCCTTTAATCCCACGGGATAGACTCTTGCCTTTGCACCATGAGGATTCGTCCATGCTATTTTCTCCAGATTGCCGGAAGAAACGATTTCCTTGCCGCAGGAACAGGCCAATTCCCATTGAGCCACCGTGGGTAAGGAAAAACAATATCCTTCCGGAAGAATTCCTTGTTGTTGTGCCATCTCAGTCAATCGATCACAAAAATCCAGGCATTCATAGTAGGATATCTGGCACATGGGGTACAGCGCACCCATTGCAATGGTATCTTCCTCATTGAGTTCCGGAACCGGTGTCCATCCCATCACTTTTTTCCATTCCTCCTGTGTAACTTCGTATTTCCCCAACCAGTAGGGATAAGTTATTTGTGTAGGGGGATCGGATCCTGCAATTTGGTAGCTCCCTTTTAGAATGAAAATCAGGGTGAGTTTGTGTTCCGAATCAGGAAGATCAATTTCCAATATATCTCTAGCATTAGTAGTTTCGATATGAGTTGATGTCGGGGAAACCCTATCCAAACATGTGATGTCATTGCCGGGATAAAGTAAAAAGATGAGCAAAGTCAGTAATGTTATAATAAAAAAACTGATTTTTTTATTATTTTTTATCCATTTTATGATCGTATTATTCATCCTCAAGGGGCAGAGTGAGTTGAGAGTTTTTCATGGCTGTCTGATGATCTTGTCTTATAAGGCGATACCCTACATATCTTCCCATCTGTCTGTTATGGAGGATACCATGCACATCTAACCATCCACCATCAGTTTTAATAGGTTGAATAGGATATCCCGAAATCATTCTTCTCACATGAAGTTTGGTGAATGGTTTTCCATCGATTTGGGGAGGGACTGATACTTCTCCTGCCACCAAGCATGACGCCAAGGTAGTCTGTACTTCGTCTTCGTCAGAAAATATTTGAAGGAGATTTTTATTTTTAATCATTCCTATCCCATCTTCCGTACTATAAACAGGAACATTCGTATTTCCATAACGAGCCATCACTTGAGGTGTAGCAATTAAAACAACTGCGTCAATAAGAGGTGTGGAACAATTACAAATTCGTGCCAGAGTGGCGAGAGCAAACAGAATCACATTGCCTCCATGGCTGTGTCCTACAAGGCGTATTTTTTCATTTGGATAATGCAATGAGATTTGACAGAGAAAAGATGCCAATTGAATTCCTCCCTCAATTCTGTGAGAACTTATATTCTCTCCGGTCCATTTAAAAGGAGCACATTTGGGTTTGTTCCGGGTTGTAAATTGCCAAACATCTCCTACAACCCAATTCACGGCTTCAGCAAAGTCTCCTGCCGGTTGCCACCACCGTTCATCTTTGGCAAATGTTCCATGGATAATCATGGTAAGAAGTCCCAGATAATCACTGCCGATATTGACGGAATTTCCCAGGATGCCATATAAATTTTCCCCTCCGTTTTCAGCAATGGGATCACGGCTGATCCACCTGCCGTCCAGGGGATTGAGATGACGGTAATTGTAATAGACAAGTCCCAGTTCATCGTCTGCATATTCGCAGGAGAAGCGGAGTTTATTGGCCTGAGCCATGTCTCCTTCTGTCATAGATTATCTCTGAAGGGCGTATTATGTGCATCGTGCTATTTACATTTGTTGTCCGTTGAAAATAAATTATAAATTCTTCAAATTATCATGAATGAAGGAAATAGCTAAAATTTATATGAGAATTATATTTTGAATTATTTAGATAATCAGGGCTCTCTTTTATTATGAAAATTCTTTTTTTTATGCTTTAATTCTTTTCGAAGAATCTTATTTTTTTGTCGTCGAAATGTATGGTATGATTTTCCATGTTTGATTCGAGCATTTGGAAACGCCTGACGACTGAGATTTGACTCGCCGGCAGGTGTTTTACTAATATTTTTTGATTTAATATATTTTTCTATTAATTCATATAAAAAATTTATTATAAACAGCACAATTACAGTAATTACAGAAGAATTATTAAAAAGTATATCTTCTGCCCAAGATAATAAAATCATTAAAATGAGCGTAATAATTCCTAAAATTAAACCTTTCTTCCATCCTTTTAAATAAATTATAATAGTGAAAGCAATAAATAAATAAATTACGCTCAAATAATTCATAAAGTTGATTTATCTTAAGGGATAAAAAGGACGTATAGGCGGTATATAGTTTGGATTTGTCTCAAGGATATCTGGTCCTGGAGTGGATGGTCCAATTGGTTGTATTGGGTTGTAAGGATCGTAAGGATTATGTTCTTCAAAATCTTCTATTCTAAGAACTGATATTATCGTTATTATAACAATGATATCCTGGCAACACCCCTTGTTTTGTTGTTCTATTTCTTTTTTCGTCTCTTCATATATTTCACCTCCAATACGTTTAATAATATTATAGAAACAGGTAACAATGCATTGTCTTGTGCACCGTTTTTATACATTTGGTATACCTCATTTTTATTTTGTTGTCTCTTGTGAAGTTTTCTACCATGCGGCGTTTTTGACTTTCCATCACACATCCGAATCTTTTGACCGGCTTTAATGCGTTTACGCATTTTCAATCCATCTTGAATATTTTTATATATTTTGGTTCCTGTTTTGAGAGCTCCTGGCACTCCTACTGCCCCTAAAGCTGCTGATGTAGTAACAGAACCCCAATCAATATCCCATCCATAAAATGCCGCAATCAATCTGTTCTTATGATAAGGCTCTTTGCAAGCAACGCTTCAAATCAGAAAATATATTAAAATAAAAAAGATATGGCCTTAGTACTGCCATGTGCTACACGAATGTCCCACATCTTTTCTCGACCATTTAAGCTATCATTAATCAATGATCCCTCAGCTTAATAGTCAGATTTTTTCCAAAGCAAAAGGAAAGTTTTCCCGCAGGGAGCATTTTGAAAAGAATTCCTCAAACCAAATCCTTTTCAGATCAGATTTCACCCTCAGGCGCCCTTGGACCCAATCTTTTTCCGGATTACGATTTCCAGTATAAAGCAGCCGGCCACAAACAGCACGATCAGCGGAATGAGGTAAGGCTGGCTGAAAAACATCTGGTAGAAGAATGCCGCCAGAATGCCCAACATCAGGACAAATCCGGCAATGATCAGCAGGGCGTTTCCGTGCGTCTCTTTCCGCAGCCGCCAGTGGGCCACGAATACGGCCAGATAACTGATCAGGAAACAGGCCCCCGCAAGGTTGGCGATGGCGACAAGATTAAACGCGTTGGTCAGCACCAGAATACCCAGCAGCAGATAGAAGAAGCCCTGCGTTCCCCTCCCCCAGAAAGGCTGTTTGAACATGGCGTTCAACTGCCCGTTGCGGGCCAGTCCCCGGGAAATGTCCAGCATGCTGAACATTGTGGCGTTGATTGCAGATGCCGTCGCAATCAGGGCTGCCACGGATACGGCCACGAATCCCCATACGCCCAAAACAGGAAAGGCCGCCTGCGCCACGGCGGTTTCCGCATGCTTGTCCAGGGAGGACGCGGAGACATTGGTCAGAACCACGTATGACAGCACCAGATACAAAACCATCACAACGCCGATCGCCAGAAAGATGGCGCGGGGAAGCGTCCTGGCGGGATTTTGAAGATTGCCGGCCGTATTGGCCATCATGCCGTATCCGGCAAAGGCAAAGAAGGTGAGGCCCACGCTTCCCAACAGTCCGTCCAGGCCCTTGACGGGAATGACGTCCGCCCCAACAGGCACGGAAGAACCGAAGCTGGCGAGCATCAGGATGGTCAGAATCAGCAGTTTGAAGGCTACCAGCACCACTTCCGACTTGCCGACGGCCTTGACGCCTCCCATGTTCAGCGCTCCGAGCAGCAAAATGGCAATACTGGAAAAAAGACCCGTAGTAAACACAGTGACGGATTCATCCGGCAGGAACAGGCGGGAAGCATACGCCCCGAAGGATTTGGCCACCAGGGCCACCGTGATGACCAGCGTGCCCAGATAAATCAGTGTGAGAGCCCCGGCCAGTGTTTTGTGGGAAAATCCCTTGTTGAAATAATCCATAATGCCGCCGGAACCGGGATAACGGGATCCGAGGCGGGCATAGGTATAACCGGAAAGCAGGGCGGCCACTCCGCCAATCAGGAAGGACCAGTACACGTTTTTGCCCGCCATGAGGGTCGCCTGACCCATCAGGGCGAATATGCCCGCTCCCACCATGGAGCCTATCCCCAATGCAATGACGTTCCACAGGGACAAATAAACTTTGGGAGCCGCTCCTTGCATAAAGGAATTAGAGGCTGCCAGCCGCCGGAACGTTGATCTTTGCACGCGGCATGACACGTCTCCCGCCCATCCGAGAGCCTCTGTCATCATGACTATTCCGGCACGGCTTTCCCCTTGAACCTGCGGGACGCGGCATGTAGGGTACGGCCAGATGATCAAGACTGCCATTTTCGATTTTGACGGCACCCTTGCAGACACGATCCCCCTGTGCCTGGAAGCTTTCCGCCGGGCAGTGAATGATCTGGACGGAAGAGTCCTGACAGATAAGGAAATAGAACGGAATTTCGGCCCGGACGATTTAGGCGTCATCCGGAAGCTGTTTCCCGGCAAACCGGAATTGCACGAACACGGGCGCGAATTGTTTATCCATTATTATCAGGAATTGCATGCGGAAATGGCTCCCGCTCCGTTTCCCGGCACGGTCGAATTGCTCCACAGTCTCCGCAACAGCGGCATTCGTTTGGCGATGGTTACGGGCAAACGCAGGGAAAGCGCGGATATTTCCCTCAAGTTTTTTCATCTGGACGGTTTTTTCCCCGTGCTGGAAACGGGTTCTCCGGAAGGCGGCGTAAAAACGGACCGCATCAACCGGGCTCTGGAACGCCTGGGAGCTTCCGCACGGGAAGCGGTTTACATTGGAGACTCCCCGTCGGACGTGGACGCTTGCCGTGCCGTTCCCGTCCGCATCATTGCCGCGGGATGGGCTCCCGGAGCCGACGTCAAGGGACTGGAAGAACGTTGCCCCGACTGGTTGCTGACGCGGTTTGAAGACCTGGAACCCTTTTTCCGAAAGCACGCCGCGGATGTAAATCATCAAAATGCAGCCCTTTGATATTGCAATCCCCGGCAAATTCGACCAACATTATCCGGCTCATTTCACCCTAATCCATTGATGACTCCTCAGAAAGAACCCGGAAAAGAAGGCTTGAAAATCCTGCTTATGCTGGCAAGCGCCATCATTATCACGGCCGGGCTTCAGGCAGGCAAGCAGGTGTTGCTCCCCATCGTCCTATCGGGGTTTCTGGCGATCGTCAGTTACCCGATCACCACATTTTTCAAAAACAAGCTCCGTTTTCCACACTGGCTGGCAGTTCTATTTACGGTCATCATGGACTTCGGCGTCCTGGTCGGCCTCGGTTATCTGGCCCAGTATCTGGGGCAGGATCTGGCCAAGACCATCAATGCCAAATATTATCCCCTGCTGTTTGAAAAAGTCCACGAATTCCGCGCCTTCCTGATTGAAAGGGACTGGAACAATCTGGCGGACCAGATGCTGCAGGAAATTCCCGACCTCCTCAACAGCCAGCGCATTGTAGCTCTTTCCACCGGGGTCATGGGGCAACTGGCCTCCATGCTCACCTTCACCACTCTGATCCTGATTCTGATGACCTTTTTCCTGGGGGAAGCCCCCAGATTCCGGGCAAACATCAACAAGCTGGGAAGCAACAGCGACACGGGCATCCGCAAATTCTCCAAAGCGCTTGAAGGTGTCCAGAAATACCTGGTTATCAAGACATTCATCAGCGCCCTCACCGGTCTGCTGGCTTTCCTGCTCTGCTATTACATGGGGGTGGACTTCCCCCTGCTCTGGGGCATCGTGGCTTTCGCGCTCAACTTCATTCCCACGTTCGGCTCCATCATCGCCGCCATTCCCCCCACGCTGCTGGCCCTGCTGCTCATCAGCCCCACGGCGGGCATCATTGTGGCGGGAGGGTACCTGCTCATCAATACGGCCCTGGGCAACTGCCTGGAGCCCATGCTGCTGGGACGCCAGTTCGGGATCGTCACCAGCATGGTCCTTCTTTCCGTCATCTTCTGGGGCTGGGTATGGGGGCCCATCGGCATGCTTCTGGCCGTTCCCATCACCATGTTGGTGAAGCTGGGCCTGGAAAGCTCCAAGGATCTGGCGTGGATCGCCCAGCTCGTTGACAATCCCCCCGTATCCAGATTCCCGCTCCCTCCTCGTCATTCCGGGAAAACAAACGAAAACATCAACAAGGAATAAACCCATGCATTCATTCGCTTACAAAAACGGCTTGCTGTACTGTGAAAACGTCAACCTTCAGGAACTGGCGGACAAGGAGGGGACTCCCCTGTACGTGTACAGCAAGCATACCATTCTGAGCCACTTCCACCGCCTGAGGGAATCCCTGGAGCCGTTGAATGCGGAAGTAGCGTACGCGGTGAAAGCGTGCTCCAACATCGCTATCCTGAACCTCATGGCCCGCAATGGAGCGGGATTCGACATCGTGTCCGGAGGGGAACTCTTCCGTGTTATCAAGGCCGGAGGAGACCCGTCCAAATGCACGTACGCCGGCGTAGGAAAGACGGAAAAGGAAATCCGCTATGCCCTGGAGCAGGGCATTTACTGCTTCAACGTGGAATCCGAGGCGGAAATGCGCGCGATCAACGATATTGCCGCCTCCATGAACCTCACGGCCCCGGTAGCCGTCCGCGTCAACCCCAACGTGGAGGCGGGCACGCACAAGTATATCACGACCGGCAAGTCGGAGAACAAATTCGGGGTGGATTTTGAACAGATCGAATCCCTGTATGAAACGGCCGCCCGAGAATTGCCGCATGTGCACCTGAAGGGGCTGCAAATGCACATCGGTTCCCAGCTCACCCAGGCAAAGCCCTTCATGGAGGCCGTCAGGAAAGTGGCGCCCCTGGCCGCACGGCTCAAGGAAAAGCACGGCATTGAATTTTTCTCCATCGGAGGCGGTATCGGCATTGTTTACCAGAATTCCCTGGAATCAGGCGTTCAGGAATGGTGGAACGAGGATTGCGCCCAGCTTACGCTGAGTACATACGCCCAGGCCGTTGTTCCCGTCCTTGAACCTCTTGGTTTGCATATCATTGTGGAACCTGGGCGTCTGATCGTCGGCAACGCCGGAGCTCTCATCACGCGCTGTCTGTATGAAAAATCAGGCAAGGCGAAAACCTTCAAGATTGTGGACGCAGGAATGAACGACCTCATCCGCCCGGCCCTCTATCAGGGTTACCATGAAATTATTCCGGTCAGGGAACATCTCTCGGAATCCTGCATTACCGCAGACGTCGTGGGACCCATCTGCGAATCCGGGGACTTCCTGGCCCAGGACAGGAAAATGACGGACGTGCGGCAGGGAGAATTGCTGGCTGTTCTTTCCGCGGGAGCCTACGGGTTTTCCATGTCTTCCAATTACAACTCCCGCCCGATGGCGGAAGAGGTGCTGGTGGATGGAAGCCAATGGAACGTCATCCGCCGCCGCCAGACCTGGGAAGACCTCATTGCCGGGGAAATCATCCCCGAATAGTTCCGTTTACGGGAGTGGGAGGGAAACCGACCTTCTTTCAAGCTCGTTACCATGCAAATGGTATCGGGAGTTTTCCTGCCCGCTCCCATTCCCAACGGACATCCCGCTTCTCCGGAGCGGCCCTTCCACCTATTCGACAAAAGCGGCTTTCATGAAGTTTCCTTGCAATGCCCCGCCAAATGCATTATTCGCTATCCGATCCATTTAATTCATTCTCCATGCTTCTCAAAAAACTTGCTCTTGCCGCCTTCCTCCTGTCTGCGCCTGCGGCCCTTTCCCTTCCTTCCAGCCCCGTAGAGGGTAATCCCGCCATTATTCCCCTTCCAGCAACGCTGTCCATAGAAAAGGACAAACCGGGATTTTTAATCGACAACAACCTGCCCATCCTCAAAACAGGTAATAAAGCGTGCCTGTCCTCCTTTCTGACCGGTTTTTCCAACAACATTCATCAAATCAAGGCGGTGCCCGTGCAGAATGCGAACAATGCCGTGCAGATACTCCTGAAAAAGAATTCATCCCTTTCTCCGGAGTGGTATTCCATTAAAGCCACCACACAGGGAATCACCATCTCATGCACTTCCCCGGCAGGAGCCTTTTATGCGGCGCAAACCCTCAAGCAATCCCTGACGAAAGATGCGGCGGGGAAATGGGCCATTCCCTGCATGACCATCACAGACAGCCCGCGCTTCACATGGCGCGGCATCATGATTGACAGCGGACGCAACCCCCGTTCCATTGAGGAGCTGAAAACCATCATTGACCTGCTCGCGCACTACAAGGTAAACACCATCCACTGGCACCTGACGGAAGACCAGGGCTGGCGGCTGGAAATTAAAAAGTATCCCAAGCTCACCTCCATCGGAGCCACCCGCCCGGAAAGCCCCATGCCCGGCAATCGCAACAAGGGAGACGGCAAACCCTTCACCTTCTTCTACACACAGAAAGAAGTGAAGGAACTGGTGGACTACGCCAAACGCAGGCACATCACCATCGTCCCGGAAATAGAAACGCCCGGCCACGCCGCGGCCGCCATCACGGCCTATCCCGAATTCGGCAATAAGGACATCCCCGGCTACAAGCCCCGGGTGGCGACGCGCTGGGGAATTCTCCCCTTCACGTTCAGCCCTACGGAACCCACCTTCAAATTTATTGACGGCATTCTGGAAGAGGTCTGCCAGCTCTTCCCGGATTCCCCCTACATCCACATAGGTGGAGACGAAGCGCCCAAACAACAGTGGAAAAACTCTCCCCAAGCCCAGGAAGTGATGAAGAAAAACGGCCTGAAAAACGAACAGGAACTCCAGAGCTACTTTATCCATCGCGTGGAAAAGCTGGTCAACGCGTGCGGCAAGCAAATAATCGGCTGGGATGAAATCCGGGAAGGCGGCCTTTCCAAAACGGCCACCCTGATGGTCTGGCACGATCCCGGCATTGCCAGGGAAGCTATCAGGCACGGAAACAAGGTGATTATGACCCCTTTTGAAAGTACGTATCTGATCCGGCAGGAGGGTCCGCATCCGGAAGGTCCCGAGTACGAAATGGCGACTTTCTCCACCATCCCCCTGCAAAAGGTGTATAATATGAACCCCATTCCGAAGGGGCTCACCCCTGAACAGGAAAAAAACATCCTAGGCGTGCAGGGAAGCTGCTGGAGCGAATACATGACCACGCTGGCCAAGTGGCAGTACATGGTGTTTCCGCGCATGTTCGCCATCGCGGAATTGGGCTGGACGCAGCCCGACCGTAAAGATTTTACGGATTTCAAGAGACGCCTTGACAGACACAAGCCTTTCCTTGATGCCCTGAAGATTAACTACCGGACGGACTCCGGAGAGCCGGCTCAGCCGGATGCCAAAATGATCCGCGAGTAAACGGAACCCCAGAAAAATCACGGACGCCGCGCCGTACCGCGAGCGCCGGAGTTCAGTCTTGCCCTTCCTTGAAAAAGCGCCTATCATAACCCCGTTATGCCAATAGCCACACCAGAACAATACATCACCATGCTTGAAACGGCCAAGAAGGAAGGCTACGCCTACCCTGCCGTTAACGTAACCACGATTGAAGTAATCAACGGCGCTCTCCGCGCCTTCTCCGAAGCCAAGAGCGACGGCATCATCCAGGTTTCCATCGGCGGCGGCAAATTCGCTTCCGGCACCTCCGTCGGCAGCTCCGCCATCGGCGCCATTGTTCTGGCGGAAGCCACCCGCCGCCTGGCTGAAGAACACAAGGTGCTCGTGGGCCTGCACACGGACCACTGCCAGCCCGAACATGTAGATACCTTCCTGCGTCCCCTCCTGGCCGAATCCCGACGCCGCGTGGAACGGGGTGAAGCTCCCCTTTTCAATTCCCACATGCTGGATGCCTCCACCCTGCCCATGGCCGAAAACCTCAAGCTTTCCCAGGAACTGCTGAAGGAATGCGCCGAACTGGGCATCGTCCTTGAAATTGAAATCGGCGTCGTGGGCGGTGAAGAAGACGGCGTGGACAACTCCGGCCATCCCGCCGACAAGCTTTACACCTCCCCGGAAGACATGCTGATGACGTATGAAGCCCTGGCTCCCCTCGGCAAATTCATGCTGGCCGCCACCTTCGGCAACGTGCACGGCGTGTACAAGCCCGGCCATGTCAAGCTGAAGCCCAGCATCCTTCGCGACGGCCAGGAAGCCGTGGTCGCCAAGCACGGCGAAGCGGCCCGCATGCCTCTCGTCTTCCACGGCGGTTCCGGTTCCGAGCTTTCCGACATCCGCGAAGCCGTTTCCTACGGCGTGGTCAAGATGAACATTGACACCGATACGCAGTACGCATTTACGCGCCCGATCGTCTCCCACATGTGCGAACACATCAACGGCGTGCTCAAGATTGACGGTGAAGTGGGCAACAAAAAGGATTACGATCCCCGTTCCTACCTCGCCAAGGGTGAAAAGGGAGTCGCCGCCCGCCTCCAGGAAGCCGCAGACAACCTCATGTCCGCCGGCAAGACCCTCTTCGGCAAGATCTAATAGTACCTGAAACGGTGCTTGTACAAAACCCGGTCTCCCGAAAGAGGCCGGGTTTTGTCTTTTGTCCTTCACATCGGAAGAAGCAAAAGTTAGTCTTTCAGACTAAGATACTTTAGCAAGCATGGCCATTTTCCCTCTACTGCAAAAGCTTTATTCCCATCTTCCCGGATTCTCTGAGAAGAAACGAAAAAACATGAACCGCAGGCTGGCATTCCATGAATGGACCAAGGGGTTCCGGCGCTTTTTCAGACGCCCGTTCGTTTTTCTTTTTGGTTCCCCGTTTCATTCCAATTTAGGAGATCAGGCGCAGACGGAATGCATCATTGCCTGGATCAGGAAAAATCTGCCCCGGCACGAAATATTCATTGCTTCCTACATGAATACTTCCCCGAGGCTTCTGAAGAAGATACGCAAGCATATCCGGAAAAATGACATCCTGCTGTGCCACAGCGGCTACCATATGACGGACCTGTACGATGAGCAGAGCCACTATCTCCGCATCGCCCAGCTTTTCCCCGACCATCCCCTGACTATTCTGCCCCAAACTATTCATTATCAAGATAATTCCCATGCACAGGCCACAGCGGACGTTTTGAACGCCCATCCGGACTGCACCCTTCTTTGCCGGGATGAATATTCTTACGAAGTAGCCAGGGGATTATTCAATAAATGCCGCCTTTTTCTTTATCCGGACATCGTAACCTCCCTCATTGGCAATATCAAGCTGCCTGAATATCCGCGGAAGGGCGTCCTCTTCTGCATGAGAAATGACAAGGAAGCCTTTCACCAGCCGGAAGCCATTGAACAACTCCGCCGGAAACTGGAAGAGTTTATTACAACGGAGCAAACGGACACTACCGTGGATATCCCTCCCGACGAAGTCATTGCGGACAGAAAGAGAATACTCCATTCCACCTTTGATTATTTCTCCCGCTTCCAGGCTGTAGTCACGGACCGCTACCACGGGACCATTTTTTCCCTGATCGGCAATACTCCCGTCGTTGTCCTCAATTCCAGCGATCATAAACTCGCCTCCGGCGTCAAATGGTTCCCCGAATCTTTCAGCGGGCACGTCTATTTTGCCGAAACGCTGGACCAGGTACCCGGGTATGTGCAGCATATCGTTGACCAACCGCCCAAGGAGCCTCTTCCGCCTTATTTTTCCACGGAATATTACGACCACCTCCTTGAAAAGCTGCATTTCCCCCATACATGATCGACATTTGTCCCACCACTGACTGTACAGGATGTTCCGCATGCTTTTCCATCTGTCCCAGGCATGCTGTTACCCTGATCCCGGATCAGGAAGGATTTCTGCATCCTCAGATTGATCAAAACCTCTGCATTGATTGTGACCTGTGCCGAAAAGCCTGTCCGGCCCTGCAAACGCCGTCCCGTAAAGACAGGCTCCCGGAAGAACTGTTTTTTGCGGCCTATCACCGGGATGAAAACATACGCATGGCATCCTCCTCCGGAGGCGCCTTTTCCGCGCTGGCTTCATGGATGCTGAAACAGGGAGGATACGTTTGCGCCGCATCCTATGACGACGATTTCAAGGGAGTACACCATGTTATCATCCGCTCGGAGGAAGAGCTGCCCAGGCTGCGAACATCCAAATACACGCAAAGCAGAACCGGAACCTGCTTCCAGGACATCCTCCGGCTCCTGAAGCAGGGGGAAAAGGTCCTGTTTGCCGGAACGCCGTGCCAGACGGCGGGGCTGCATCTCTTCCTCAGAAAAGAATATGACAACCTGCTGACCGTGGACATCGTCTGCCACGGAGTTCCATCTCCCGTCATTTTTACGGACTACATCAGCTACCTTGAACGCAAGTACAAGTCCCCGGTCAAAAATTACAATTTCCGTGACAAGAAATGGAGCTGGTACCATTTCAATACAAAAGCTGAATTCAAAAACCGCAAGGCCGTTTATCTGGGTACATGGGAGGAGGACACGTTCATGCGCGGGTTCCTGAGGGACTATTTCCTGAGGGAAAGCTGCTATACCTGCAAATACAGCAAGCACGAACGCTACGCCGACATTACCTTGAGCGATTTTTGGGGTTATGACGCCACCGACGGAGGCTTTCCCAACGACGACAAGGGGATTTCCATGTGCATGTGCAACACGGTATCAGGCAAAAATGCTTTCGAGTCGGCCAAATCTTCTCTCATCTGGTGTACGCGTCCACGGAAAATGAGCCTCACGAACGGAGGGTTCTCCCCCAGATCGGCCACTCTGGAAGAAAGACAGGCTTTCCTGGAGGAATACCGCCGCATCGGATTTGACCGGGCTGTGCCAAAATACATGTACCCAGAACCTGTACCTGATGACCTGAGAGTCCTGTATTTCTGGGGCAGGGGGAGCCGTGCCCTGAAACGCTCCAGGAAACTGCTGCGTCTTGTAAGAAAAATACAGCGCTTTTTCCGGAGCTCCAAAAAACAGGCATAGATCGGGAATCCAAGTTCCCTCTACATCCTAAATATCGTTCCTTAAAAGAAACGGCAGAAATGTCGGTTTACTATGGATTTGCCATTCCGGCGTCCGGAGTCCCCCGCACGTTGGACTGGAAAACTTCCGGAGGCAACGAAAGGCAAACTCTGCACTTAATCCTGGCAACCGTCCGCTTCTAGTTCCCTGCCTTGCGGGATTCCCGGACGCGGTCGTTGGCGTTCAGGATGCGCTTGCGCAGGCGGATGAAATGAGGAGTAGCCTCTACCAGTTCATCCGCTTCAATGTATTCAATGGCGCGTTCCAGGGAGAAGTTGACGGGAGGTGAAAGCTGAATGCCGTCCCCCTTCGTGGCGGAACGGATGTTGTTTAAATGCTTTTCCTTGCACGGATTCACGGGCATGTCCATCTGGCGCGGGTTTTCACCCACGATCTGCCCTTCGTAAATGTCCTCCTGCGGCCCCACGAACAGGCGCCCGCGCTCTTCCAGGGCGGCCAGGGCGAAGGGAGTGGAAACTCCCGTTTCCATGGAAACAAGCGTGCCCGTGGTGCGCGTGGTGATTTCCCCGGCGTAGGGGCCGTAATCCCGGAACAGGTGGGAGAAAATGCCGTGGCCGGACGTCAGGTTCACCAGCTCGAATTCAAACCCGATGATGCCGCGGGTGGGGATGTACGCCTGGATGAAGGTATGGCCCGTGCCTTCCTTGCATACCATGTCTTCCATCTGTCCCTTGCGGGCGTTCAGGAGCTTCATGACGCCGTTGGAATATTCGTCCGGCACTTCCACGTAAATCGTCTCGTACGGCTCCGTCAGGCGGTCGTTCTCATCCCTTTTCATGATCACGGTGGGACGGGAAACGCACAGCTCGTAATTTTCACGGCGCATGGTTTCCACAAGCACGGCAATCTGCATGGCCCCGCGGGCGGAAACGGAGAACACGCCGGCCTTGTCCGTATCCTCCACCTGGATGGAAATATTCGTACGCATCTCCCGCATCAGGCGGTCGCGAATCACGCGGGAAGTAACGTTTTTGCCGTCACGGCCGCCAAAGGGACCGTTGTTGATGGAAAATTCCATGGAAATCGTAGGCGGGTCAATCGCCACGAACGGCAGGGCTTCCGTCTCCTGAGAACCGCCGAGGGTTTCACCAATGTTTACGTTTTCAAATCCCGCCACGCCCACGATGTTTCCCGCCACGCCCACGGCGGAATCTGTGGTGCCCAGGCCGGAATATTCAAACATGCGGGTGACCTTGCCGGAAACGCAGGCTCCCCCGCTCTGGTGGAGCCAGACGGTGTCTCCTTTCTTGACGGAACCGGAAGTGATGCGGCCGATGGCCACGCGGCCTACATAATCATCCCAGTCAATGTTGGAAACGAGCATCTTGAACTCCCCTTCCGGGTCTGCATCCTTTGGTGCGGGGATATGTTCCACAATTTTGAACAGGAGGGGGGTGCAGTCCACGGGAGGTTCCCCTTCCATGGAATTCATAAAATAGCCGTCGCGGGCGGAGCCGTACACGAAAGGGGCTTCAAACTGTTCATCCGTAGCGCCCAGTTCAAGGAACAGTTCCAGCACCTGGTCATGCACGGCGGCGGGATCGGCGTGCGGACGGTCGATCTTGTTGATCACCACGATAGGCATCAATCCTTCCTGGAGAGCCTTGCGGAGCACAAAGCGCGTCTGGGCCTGCGGTCCTTCAAAGGCATCCACCACCAGAAGAACGCCGTCCACCATCTTCATCACGCGTTCCACTTCACCGCCGAAGTCGGCGTGCCCAGGAGTATCAACGATGTTGATGGTGTATCCGTTCCAGAGAATGGAAGTGTTCTTTGCCTTGATCGTGATACCTTTTTCCCGTTCCAGATCCATGGAATCCATGGCGCGTTCCTGCACGGCCTGGTTGGCCCGGTAGGCGCCGCCCGCCTGCAGAAGTTGGTCAACCAGGGTCGTTTTTCCATGGTCGACGTGAGCGATGATGGCGAGATTGCGGAACTTGGAAGGATCTGACATTTCGCGCGAGAGCTAAAGGCACGGGAAAATAAATGTCAAGCCTGCTCCACGAATACCGTCATAAAATAATTCCGCGCGCGAGGCCTCCGTAAAGAACCGTGATTGACGGAACTTTTCCTTCACGCGTGAATTTATAGCTTTCCCCGGCGGGCAAATGCGGCTATCCTGTTCCGGCACAAACAATTTCCTAATTTTAAACGACAATGAAGATTTGGTTAGACGGCAAGCTAGTGGAACAGGAGGAAGCCAAGACCTCCGTGTTTGATCATGGCACACTTTACGGCGACGGTATTTTTGAGGGCATCCGCTTTTACAACAGGCGCGTCTTCCGGCTGGAAGACCACATGGACCGCCTGTTCAACTGCGCCCATTACCTGCTGCTGGACATGCCCTACAGCAAGGAGGAACTGTCCAAAGCCGTTTGCGAAACCGCGGCGGCCTCCGGCCTGGACGACGGCTATATCCGCCTGGTAGTCACGCGCGGCATCGGCAACCTGGGCCTCAATCCCTTCAACTGCAAGCGTTCCTGCGTTTATATCATCGCGGATAAAATAGCCCTGTACGATCCGGCAGTTTATGAAAACGGCCTGTCCCTGATCACCAGTTCCATCCGCCGCAATCGTCCGGACACCATTTGCCCGCAGGTGAAATCCCTCAATTACCTCAACAATATCCTGGCCAAGGTGGAAGCCGTGCGCCAGGGAGCGGCGGAAGCCCTGATGCTGAACGACCAGGGCAACGTGGCGGAATGCACGGGGGACAACATCTTCATCGTGAAGGACGGTACCGTTTATACGCCCCCGGTGACGGACGGTGCGCTGGACGGCATCACCCGCCGCGTCGTTCTGGAAATCTGCCGTGAACAGCAAATCCCGGCGGAAGAAAAAACCATGAACCGCTTCACGGTCACGTGCGCGGATGAATGCTTCCTGACAGGAACGGCCGCGGAATGTGTTCCCGTTACCAAACTGGACAGCTACGAGCTGGGTTCCGGCAAAATCGGGCCCGTGACCGCCCGCATTCTGGCACGCTTCCAGGAACTGACCCAGCACACGGGCACGGAATTTTAATTTCGTTTCCTTTTCAACCGTAAAGCCGCTCTTCTTTCCGGGAAGAGCGGCTTTTTCTTTCAGGAGGATTCCTTAAAAGTTAATCCTGAATGAGAGGGGAGGAACTATTCCAACCCCTTGCATCGGAATATGGAAAAAACAGACTTACTTCTTCTTCGGCAGACCGGTTTCCGGGTCAAACTGCTTGGCCTGCTCCATGTGTTCCTTGGTCTGGTAGAAACGAACATAGTCAATCAGGAACTCAACCGGATATCCCGTGCCATCCTCGGGCGCTTTTTCACACCATTGGCCGCCTACAGCGGAATTGAGGATCAGATAAAAGGGCGTGCGGAAGGGATTGCCCGCCCCATTCGCGTAATTCGTGGTATTCAGATCGATAGACTTTACCAGCTTGTCATCCACCATCAGCTTGATGCTGTCCTTGTCCCATTCCATGACGTAGATATGGAAATCGTCGGAAAGATTGTCGATCTTCACCGTGCCGCCGCGTGAAACGTCTTTCTTGGAGACACCGTCCGGGCTTAAATGGAAAGTGGAATAAACCACGTCCGGCTGTTGGGAAATATTTTCCATCATGTCAATTTCCCCGTTGGTGGGCCATCCCCACTTGTTCTTGCCCAACAGCCAGATGGCGGGCCAGATGCCCTTGGCCTTGTTGGGAAGTTTGGCGCGGACTTCCAGCCTGCCGAACAGGAAAGTCTTCGTTTTAAGCGTGCTGACGGAACCGGAAGTATAAGGCATGAATTTGGTGTTTTTAATCCATTCCGCATTGCTTTTCTTGTAATTGATGTTGGCAAACTTCTCAAAATGGGTCTCCAGCACCAGATTGCCGTCTTTCACGCGCAAATTCTTCGGGCGCGCGGTATATGTCTGCTGGGAGCCCTGGTTACGTACTACGCCCAGTTCCGGCTGCCATTTCTTGAGGTTGATCTTGGTGCCGTTGAACTCGTCGCCCCACATGTACACCCAGCCGCCCGGCAGAGTTTTGGGAGGATTGACGTTTTCTCCCTTTCCGGACGCGCACAGACACGCCGCCAGCAATACGGCAAACAGGCCTTTCTTCATCATATGATCAATACTGTACTTGAAGAGTCCGCCTTTCAATCAAAATCCCGCATATATGTGTTTGCCATTGAAAATTCCGGAGCAACCCGTTCTCACGCCTGGTAAAAATTTAAAGAGAAATGGTCCCCTGCCTGTGTTATATTTCATCCATGAATACAAATTTTCCCGAGAAATGCTGGGCAATGCTTCATCAAACTCCCCTGGGGCCGGTCGGCATCATAGAAAACGGAACAGCCATCACGCATATCTTTTGGGGACACATGGATCAGCCGCAACAACTGCCATGGAAGAATACCCCCCTGCTGCAACAGGCGGCCAGCCAGCTTGACGAATACTTCCGGGGGATACGCCGCATTTTTGACCTGCCGCTCGCTCCTCAGGGCACTCCTTTTGAAGAAGCCGTCTGGCAGGCTCTTCTAACCATTCCCTACGGGGAGACAAGAAGCTATGCCGACATCGCCCGGCAAACGGGCAGGCCGTCTGCCTGCCGCCCCGTAGGCCGTGCCAACGGGCGCAATCCCATAAGCATTATTATTCCCTGCCACAGGGTCATCGGCGCCAACAAAAAACTGACCGGGTATGCAGGAGGATTGTCCATCAAACAATACCTGCTTGAACTGGAACAGGGAGCGACATCTCCCTTCCTGCTCTTGCCGGAAGAGCAACACATGCACCGGAACCTTTCCACCACCTGTTAAGGCGGCAAAACAGGAAAAAAGCCTATTCCTGCGGGGCTTCCTCCTGATTCTTCTGCGTTTCCTGATTTTCAAGAGACTTCAGGGCTTCCTTAGGCGACTCAATGCCCAGCCACTGCAAGGGAAGGAGTTCTCCGGTAACCTTGTAATGCTTGTAAGTCACCCCGGCGAACAGCGCCAGGAAAAACATCAGAACGGCATACAAGGCCATCCACATGTAATTTTTCCGTGCCGTGCGGGTAGCCTGGTCCGCAAGCTGCTGCAAATTCTGCATGGCGGGAGAAAAGGATTCTTCCTGTCTGTTCCCTCCGTCCGTTCCGGAGACCGGGAGGGAAACCGGTTCTTCAGAGAACTTCAAATGCACCTCTCCCAAAATAATATCGTCCCCTTCATACAGGGCGGCAGGCCCCATGGGAGTCAGGCCGTTGATTTTGACGCCGTTGGTGGAACCCAGGTCTTCGATGACATAACCGCCGTCCTTGTACTGGAGCAACGCATGTTCTCCTGATACGGAAGGAGAGGGAATGGCAATTTCACAATGTTCATCCCGACCGATACGAGCGAAATATTCGCCGTTTTTCGGGAGAACGATGGTTTTCTCGGAACCGTCAGGCAGCAGAATGGAAAGGCGGGGCATGATTTACAGCTGATGATGCCATGCCGGCACTTCTTTTCAATCCAAAAGACCGTTTGCACGCATTCCATTGGAAAAAGCCGCACCAATGCCCTCTATTGACACCTTTGACTGCAAGTGATTTAATAAATTCATGCCCCCTCTCTCTCCTTCTTTTGACGGCTATAACTTGGCCACAGCCGTCAAAAGCGTTTTCCGCAAATACGCGCGCTTTTCAGGCCGCGCCACCTTGTCCGAATTCTGGTACTGGACATTGGGACAAACGGTGATTTTCATTCTCTTGTGGATGCTCAGCCTGGCATTTATGCTGAACCTTTTTATTTTCAATGATCCCCAACAGATGCCTCCCTCCAGGGTTTTCAACCATGTTCTGGCAGGAGAAAGTCCGGTGCTGTTATGGGCGCTCTCCACGCTACTCCCTTCTCTGGCCGTGGGATGCAGACGCCTGCATGATACCAATAAAAGCGGCGCGCTTCTTCTGCTGAACCTCATTCCGCTGGCGGGCCCCATCCTTCTCATCATCTTTTTTTGCGAGGACAGCCAGCGGGGAACAAACCAATACGGCCCTTCGGAAAAATATCCGGAAGACAGCGATCGGGCCGGTTTTGTTCCCCCCGGACGTATTCCGGCTCCCTAGGTGGCACGAATCACATGCCGTGGAAACGGACGTACAGTCCTCCACTTGTCTTGCTTTCGGGCCAAAAATGCCTAAGATCAAGCCATGTTTGTTGACAACATCCGCATATTTGCCAAGGCAGGAAAGGGAGGAAACGGGCTGGTCAGCTTCCGCAGGGCCAAATTCGTGCCCAAGGGCGGCCCGGACGGCGGGGACGGCGGCGATGGCGGTAGCGTCATTCTGGAAGTGGACCCGCACACGAATGACCTGCGTTCCTTTTTTTACGATCCCAAGCTGATCGCTACGGACGGCGTAGGCGGCCAGGGAGCTAAAAAACACGGCAAAAACGGGAAATCCGTCATCGGGAAAGTTCCGCCCGGCACCATCATCTACCGCAGCAATGCCTCTTCCATGTCGGAAGCCACGTGGCTGGAGCGGGAAGGCGACGGCATTGAACTGGAAAAAATCGCGGACCTGACGGAAATAGGAACCCGGTTCACGCTGTGCCAGGGCGGCATCGGCGGCAAAGGCAACTGGCACTTCCGTTCCGCCACCAACCAGGCTCCCACGGAAGCGGAACTGGGCACGGAAGGGGAGGAAGGCGTCTTTTTCATGGAACTGCGCCGCATTGCGGACGCTGGGCTGGTGGGCTACCCCAATGCCGGCAAAAGCACGCTGCTGGGCGATATTTCCGCAGCCAAGCCGAAAGTCGCCAACTACCCGTTCACGACGCTTCAACCCATCATCGGCGTGGTAGAATTCAACAGTTTCCGCCGCTGCGTGGTAGCGGACATTCCCGGCATCATTGAAGGCGCGCACCGCAACCGTGGCCTGGGACACGAATTCCTGCGTCATATCACACGCTGTAAGGTACTCGTCTTCGTTCTGGACATGGCCGGAAGCGAAGGACGCGACCCCATCGAAGACCTGCAAAACCTCCGCACGGAAATCAAACTTTACAGCGAAGACCTTGCCAAACAGCCCTGGTTTGTCGTTGCCAATAAAATGGACCTGGAAGGTGCGGAAGACAATCTGGCTAACTTCAGACTGCGCTTCCCGAAGGTGGACGTAATCCCCCTTTCCGCCCTCAACGGAGACGGCGTCGCACAGCTCAAAAGCAAGCTTGATCAACTCGTAGGCTATAAATTCGTTCACTGATTCCCGTTCCGTCCAACATTGCCTCAAACACAACCCCATGAACGCTCCGCTCTCCACGCCAGCCGATCCCGACCAGCTACTGAGCCGCATTGCCGGAATTGGAGACCTTTTCGCCATTGAAGGGGAATTCGTCACCGGCAAGGAAATACCCAGCGGCCACATCAACACCACCTACAAGGCCACCTACCGCAAAAGCGACGGAACGGAAGACTCCTACATTCTGCAGCGCATCAACGACTACGTCTTCAAGGACCCCCGGGCCGTTATGCGCAACGTGGAAAAAGTTACCCGTCACATCAACTGGAAAGTACTGCGCCGCGTGAAAGACTCCGCCGGTCAGACCCTCAATCTTTACCCGGCGCGCGGCGGCCGCAACTACATAGACATCCCCGGAGACGGAATCTGGCGCTGTTACAACTACCTGGCCGGCACGCATACTTACGACGTAGTGGAAAACACGCGCCAAGCCTATCAGGCCGGTTTCGCCTTCGGATCTTTCCAGGACCTGATCAGCGACATGAATCCGGACGACATTGTGGAAACCATTCCCGGCTTTCATCACACCCGGAACCGCTACAACCGCCTCATGGAAGTTGCGAAACAAGATCCCCGGGGGCGGCTTTCCTCCTGCCGGGCAGAGCTGGAATTCATCAGGGCGCGGGAGCAGGACGTAGACCGTCTCTTGGACCTCCAGACAAAAGGAATACTGCCCACCCGCATTACCCACAACGACACCAAGATCAACAACGTCATGCTGGACGAAGACACGGACCACGCCGTCTGCGTCATTGATCTGGATACGGTTATGCCCGGCCTCGTCCTGTACGACTTCGGGGACATGGTGCGCACCGTCACTCCGCCAACGGAAGAAGATGAGGAAGACCTGAGCAAAGTCCGCATGCGCATGCCCATGTTCCAATCCATTGTGGAAGGTTATCTGCAGGCTGCCCATGGATTCCTGACCCAGGCGGAAATAGACCAGCTCGCCTTTTCCGGAAAGCTCATCACGCTGGAAATCGGGATCCGCTTCCTTACGGACTATCTGGAAGGGGACCAGTACTTCAAGGTTTCCCGGTCCGGACATAACCTGAGCCGCTGCCGGACACAGCTTAAGCTGGTGGAATGCATTGAACAGGAACTTCCAGCCATGGAGCAGTATGTCCAGAGGCTGGCCAGGGGCCTGACCAGGAAATAGGAAAGCCCCGGTGCTTTTTCTTCTTCATCTTCCTTCCTCCGGGACGGTAATACCGTCCCTTATTATTTATATTTTTTGAACACGGCGGCGATTTCCACAATCCAAGAAACATTCCACACAATCACTGCCATTTATGTTCAAAGTCCCGGAAATTCAATTAAACGCCTACGGCAAGCCCGCAAGAATCCTGTATCTGGCTCCCTATGCGCCCGATGCACCCGACTTCTCCCAAAAACTTTACACGGGCAACGGAGGTTATCCCCAATACCACTACAACATTTATAAAGCCATCCAGGACATAGGCTATGATGTCGTCTCCTCCTCCAAGCCGTACTCCGTACAATTTGCCAAGGGAAATGTGGACTATGTCTTCTCCCTGATGAACAGGTTCCAGATGGCCAAGCCGGAAATCTTTATCTCCTCCTACTGCGAATTCATTCAGGTTCCCTACCTGGGCGCTCCTCCCAACATTCGCGCCATTGCAGAAGACAAACTGCTGACCAAGCTTGTCTTCCGCTCCCTGGGCCTCCACATGCCGGAGGGCATGGGACTTTCCAAAGACCGGAAAATTCCGCAGGAAGCCCCCTTCCCCGGTCCCTACTTTGTCAAAAAACGCTTCGGCGCCGCTTCCGGAGGAATCCGGGAAGACAGCATCTGCGGGACCTGGGAGGCTGTGGCTTCCTGCGCCAAACGCCTTATGCAAGAAGGGCATGAAGTTCTTGTGGAACAATACTGCGAAGGCATTGACGTCACCGTTCCCGTGCTGGGAGGAGAAGAACCCGTCGTTCTGGGATTCGTACAGCCGAAGTCGGACAAACCCGGCAACATCATCACGGAAGACCTCAAACTGCATGACCATCTTGGCTACCAGCTTGTATCCGTGCACGATCTGGAACAGGATATCATTGCAGACGTCCGGAAAGTCTGGGCGGCCCTGGGGCCCATGGACTACTTCCGCATTGACTACAGAATCGATTTTGAAAAGGGCGAACGCCGCATTCTGGAAATGAACGTCTGCTGCCACCTGGGCAAAAGCGGCTCCATCTGCCTGGCGGCCGCACAACACGGCTACACCCAGGCGGATATTCTTAAATACATCCTTGACTACAGCATGAGAAGGCAGAAGGACCTCCAGCAATACGGAACGTGGCTCATTTGAGCCTGATACGTGTCTTTCCATACACAAAACCGCTCCCCAATTTACGGACAGGAAAAGCTCCTGTTCGTAAATTTTATTATATAGTAAGGAATGTTCCTGCTTTGCTTCTGAAAAGAAAGTTCCTTCTAAAAAATATGGAAATTAGCTATTCTCTGCCTTGAGAAATAAAATCCAGATGGGCTTTTCGTCATAACATTTTAGGCGTCTTTCATTTGGGTGCCAGAAAGTTCTACATTGTCCGCAAATCACTTAACAATACTGGTTTACAAGACAATGAACAATACTTAAAAAACCCTGGATCCCCGCTATCCCTTCGTTCCCATGTTCGCCAACGGCCTCCCGCAGGCCGACTTCTACGTCAACGGCATCACCGCCCCCGTTCTCATCTCCCCACGTTCTGTTTCCGTCGACACCCGGCACGAATGGACCGGGTACCTCAAGATCATGAAACGCGGTACCTATTTCCTTTCCCTGGACGCCGATTCCTCCATCTCCCTGGCCATCCCATTCAAGAATGTGGAACTGACCAGCGAAGCAAAGGACCTTTCCGTGAAGCCGGAGAGCGTCG
>OHGZ01000004.1_pt1 | contig 288373 bp, 256 predicted proteins | sample 1567851 | NCBI WGS metagenome assembly OHGZ01 (sample SAMEA3879563, study PRJEB24766) | human gut metagenome | biome: human-associated habitat; feature: feces | place: USA | collected 1985/1987 | reverse complement strand
TAAAGGCAAATTTCCAACTCCTCCGCGAGCGTTATATATCATTCAACCCCTTTTTTGGAACAAAAAACCGCCCGAAAATGCTCGAATATACAAACTTGTTCAAAAATGTTTTGGTATATTTTCAAAAAAGTTTGCGGAATAAAAACATACTATACGGCAGAGCCGCAACAAAAGAACGGAGGGGTAAACAGACACGGGTTATCGAATGCATATACGCATGACTCAGGTAAGAGAAGAAACGGCGATTGCAGATAAAACACGGTCAATTGAACAATTGCTCAATTATTTTCAAAAAACTGTTGACAATGAAGGGGCAGCTGTGTATAATAACAATTGAACAGATGTTCAAATGTTTGCGAGAACAAGCAGGCAGTTGATAAGGTGATAAAAAGGGGGCCGGGATTTATGGGCGACACGATTCCGAACTGTGAATTCATGCATGCGCATGAAGAAATCATTGAAAAGGTCAATGCATCGATGCCCGATGAAGAACTTTTGTACGATCTTGCGGAGTTGTATAAAGTGTTTGGAGACAGCACAAGGATAAAAATACTCTATGTGCTGTTTGAGAGCGAAATGTGCGTATGCGATATTGCGCAGCTTTTGAATCTCAGCACTTCTGCAATTTCGCATCAGCTTCGCGTGCTGAAACAATCGCAGCTTGTAAAGTTTCGGCGCGAGGGCAAAACCGTTTTCTATTCGCTTGCGGATTCTCATGTAAGCTCCATTCTTGCTCAGGGAATGGAACACGTGTGCGAATAAACGGTAGGAATAAAGACTGAATCTGTCTTGAACGAAAATAAAACAGTACCTGTTCAGTGAAACGGGCCGTGACAATAAAACAATTAAAATCAGGAGGATGAATACCATGAAAAAGACTTATAGAATTGAAGGACTTGACTGTGCAAACTGCGCCGCGAAGATCGAAGGCATGATTTCAAAGCTTGACGGTGTGAATTCATGCACCATCAATTTCATTACAGGCAAAATAATCATTGATGCCGATGATGAAAAATTTGAGACTATTTTGAAAGAGGCTGCGCATGTTTGCCGCAAAGTTGAACGCGATGCGGAAATTATCGTCAAATAACGAACTGATGATAAATTGCTGCTGAAAACGATTCGGCTGCCGCAGACCGTGCATGAACGTTAATTCTGCGGCAGTCAATACTGACAGCGCGATAAAACAAAGAAGGGTGTATTTTCGATTTCGATAATACGAGGTGCGATATGACAAAATCACAAAAACGCGAGCTGACAATGATTATTATAGGTGCGGTTTTGCTTGCTGCCGCAGTTGCCGTTACTCATATTTTTTCCGAAATTCCGAGATGGAGCAAACTTTTGATTTTTGCGGTGCCGTACATTGTTCTTGGTTTGAATGTAATCCTTGATGCTGTACACGGACTTGCGGGGAAACAATTTCTCGACGAAAAATTTCTTATGTCCGTTGCATCTGTCGGTGCACTTGCCGTGGGAGAATATGCCGAAGCGGTGCTTGTCATGCTGCTTTACAGGCTCGGTGAGCTGCTTCAGTCGATTGCTGTCGGAAAAAGCAGGCGTTCGATTGCCGACCTTATGGACATTTGTCCGGAGAGTGCGGAGCTTGAGACTGTTGACGGAATAAAGCAGGTTTCGCCGGATGAAGTTCATGTGGGCGACATCTTTGTTGTCCGTGCGGGGGAACGTGTTCCTCTGGACGGCATTGTGGTTGAGGGGAGCTCAAGCCTTAACACGGCTGCATTAACGGGAGAGTCTGCACCGCGGGATGTTGCGGCGGGCGAAAGCATAACTTCGGGATGCATAAATATTCAGGGAACTTTGCGGGTGCGTGCCGAACGCGAATACGAGGATTCAACCGTCGCCCGTATGCTGGAACTTATCGAAGGGGCGACTGCAAACAAGTCAAAAAGCGAGAACTTTATAACAAAATTCGCTCGCTGGTATACACCGAGTGTTGTCGGACTTGTTGTTTTGCTTGCAATCATTCCGCCGCTTTTCTTCAACGGCTCATGGTCGGAGTGGATCTACCGCGCGTTGACTTTCCTTGTTATTTCCTGCCCTTGTGCGCTTGTCATATCTGTTCCGCTGACGTTTTTCGGCGGAATAGGCGGAGCGGGAAAACGCGGCATTCTCGTGAAAGGTTCCAACTATATGGAGACGCTTGCGCGCTGCGGAACGGTACTTTTTGATAAAACCGGCACACTTACACACGGAAGGTTCAGCATTAAAGCCATATATGCAGAACCCGATGCAAGCGAGGAAACGCTGCTTACATACACAGCCGCTGCTGAGAGCTTTTCAACGCATCCGCTTGCTGCCTGCATAATGTCTGCGGCAGAAGAAATGAAGCTGCCGAAAGCAGCCGAAGTTGAGGAGATCGCGGGACACGGAGTTAAAGCGGTTGTTGACGGACGGACGGTTTGCGCGGGTAATTTGAAACTTATGCACAAAATCGGAGCAAAGCCCGTTGAACGTGATGCGTCCGGGACCGTTATTTATACGGCGGTTGACGGAAAGTACATGGGCTGTATCGAGATTGCCGACACACCCAAAGAAGGCGCAAAGAAGGCTGTCGAGGAACTTAACAACGACTTGGGCATCAGGACTGTGATGCTGACGGGTGACAGAAAAGCGGCTGCGAAGAATATTGCGGATACGCTTGGCATTGCTGAATTCCATGCGGAACTCCTGCCGCAGAACAAAGTTGAAATTGTTGAGCAAGAACTGGCAAAGGAGAACGGAAAACGCAGCGTTGCATTTGTCGGAGACGGAATCAATGATGCGCCGGTTATTGCAAGAGCGGACGTAGGATTGGCAATGGGCGGGCTTGGCTCCGATGCGGCGATCGAGGCGGCAGATATTGTCATTATGGACGACAGGATTGAAAAGGTTCCGCTTGCTGTTCGCATTGCAAGGCGCACGGTTCGTATCGCGTGGCAGAACATAATTTTTGCATTGGCCGTCAAACTTGCAACTTTGCTGCTCGGAGCGTTAGGTTATGCAGAAATGTGGATGGCACTGGTGGCCGATGTAGGAGTCTGCCTGATTGCAATTCTTAATGCAATGCGTGCAATGCATCCGGGAAAATGACAGCAGGCGTACTTTGCGGACAACTGAAAAAAAGAACTCAAAGTAAAAGAGTATTAACAGCTTAAAAACCGAGAGAAACCGGCATGGATTACAAAAATTGCTGCCGGTTTCTTTATCTGCTGAAAACAGCTGCCTTTTTTGAGTGGAATTACCGAAAAACGCGGCCGAACAATCAGATTTTTGAATAAAAATGCTTTTATTTTCGATGTTGCTTCCGAAACGAGCCGCAAATCGGGGCCTGCTTAAATATATCGCATTTACCGTGAAAAATTGCGTGCTCTGCACTTGAAAACACACAAAAACTGTACTATAATTGAGATTGATAGAGGCTTTTAATGCAAATAACCGATGAACGCCGGAATGGTTGGTTGTCCGGTTGCATTTGCAAATACTTAAGAGACTTGTCCTATTATTGAAAGGAGTCAATATGGATTTTAACCTTTCCAAGCAGCAAGAGCTTATTCGGCAGCTCATGCATGATTTCGCAGAAAACGAAGTAAAGCCCCTTGCAGCCGAGATCGATGACACGGAGCAGTTCCCCGTTGAAACCGTCCGCAAAATGGCAAAATACGGAATGCTCGGCATCAATATCCCCGCGCAATACGGCGGAGCGGGCGGAGACACGCTCAGCTACATCATCGCGATTGAAGAACTCGCAAAGGTTTGTGCAACAACTTCAATCATCCTCAGCGCACACACTTCGCTTGCCTGTTATCCCATTCTTGCATACGGCACCGAAGAGCAGAAGCAGAAGTATCTCGTTCCCCTTGCCAAGGGTGAAAAACTCGGTGCGTTCGGTTTGACCGAACCCAACGCAGGCACGGACTCTGCCGCACAGCAGACGGTTGCGGTGCTTGACGGTGATCATTTTGTGCTTAACGGAAGCAAATGTTTCATCACAAACGGCGGCTATGCCGACACCTTCATTGTTTTTGCAATGACGGATAAATCCCGCGGCAACAAGGGCATTTCCGCATTTATTATTGAAAAAGGCTTCAAGGGCTTCTCAATAGGCAAGGTTGAACACAAGCTCGGCATTCGCGCAAGCTCAACAACCGAACTTGTTTTCGAAGACTGCATTGTTCCCAAAGAGAATCTGCTCGGCGACCTCAACAAGGGCTTCAAAATTGCAATGACCACCCTTGACGGCGGGCGTGTAGGCGTTGCAGCACAGGCTCTCGGCATTGCCGAGGGTGCGTTCAACGAAACCATCAAGTACATGAAGGAAAGGATCCAGTTCGGAAAACCTCTTTCCGCATTCCAGGGTCTCCAGTGGATGGTTGCCGACATGAAGTGCGAAATAGAGTCCTCCAAGCTCCTGCTTTACAGGGCTGCAATGGCAAAGGACAGCGGCAAGCCTTTCTCCGTGGATGCTGCAATGGCAAAGCTCCGCTGCGCGGAAACCGCAATGGATGTTACCACAAAGTGCGTGCAGCTCCACGGCGGCTACGGCTATTCCCGCGAATATCCGATTGAACGAATGATGCGCGATGCAAAGATTACCGAGATCTACGAGGGCACCTCGCAGGTTCAGAAGATGGTTATCTCCGGCGCAATTTTCAGATAAACGGAGGATACAGAACATGAAAATAATCGTTTGCATAAAACAGGTTCCCGATACCACCGAAGTTAAGCTTGATCCCAAGACCGGCAGGCTTATCCGTGACGGCGTACCCAGCATCATCAACCCCGATGACAAAAATGCTCTTGAAGAAGCTCTCCGCATCAAGGACGAGAACCCCGACACAACGGTCACCGTTGTTTCGATGGGTCCCCCTCAGGCTGATGTTGCAATGCGCGAAGCGCTTGCAATGGGTGCCGATGAAGCGATCCTCATCAGCGGCAGGGAGTTCGGCGGTTCCGATACTTGGGCAACCAGCTACATTATTGCAACCGCAATCAAAAAGATTCCCGATTACGACATCATCTTCTGCGGCAGGCAGGCAATCGACGGCGACACCGCACAGGTCGGTCCCCAGATTGCGGAACAGCTGAACATCCCGCAGATCACCTACGTTCAGAAGCTCGATATCGAAGGCGATAAGGTTATCGTTCAGCGTCAGCTTGAGGACGGCTATACCGTTGTCGAAGCAAAGATGCCCGTTCTGCTTACCGCAATCAAAGAACTTAACACGCCGCGTTATATGACTCCCAAGGGAATTTTCGAAGCATATAACAAGACCGTTCAGGTTTGGGGCTTTAACGATGTTCCCGTTGATGCCGAAAAGATCGGGCTCAAGGGTTCGCCCACCAACGTAAACAGAACCTTCAGCCCCGAAGCAAAGGGCAAGGGCATCATGCTCGAGGGGGCAGATAAGGAAACTGTTAAGACCCTTATCGCAAAGCTCGATGAAAAGCATCTGCTGTAATAGGAGGCATATTTATGGTTAAAGTTATTACTGAAAAATGTATTGGCTGCGGCGCATGCGAAGCGCAATGTCCTGCCGGCGCAATCTCAACGGCAAGCGGCGTTGCGGAAATCAGCGATAAGTGCATCGGCTGCGGTGCATGTGCAAATGCCTGCCCCTGCGAGGCTATCGAGGCGGATAAGGCAGAAGCTCCCAAAGCATCAATCGATGATTACAAGGGCGTTTGGGTATTTGCCGAACAGCGTGACGGCGTTCTCATGAACACGGTTTTTGAGCTTCTCGGTGAAGGCAGAAAGCTTGCGGACAAGCTCAACACCGAACTTTCCGCAATCCTCCTCGGCAGCAATGTTTCCGACCTTTGCGATGAACTCGGCGCATACGGTGCGGATCGCGTTATCCTCTGCGAAAGTGAGCTGCTCAAGGACTACAACACTGAGGCATATGCAAAGGTTATCGTTGATGTCATCAACGATCGCAAGCCCGCTGTTCTGCTTATCGGTGCAACAAATATCGGCCGCGATATCGGTCCGCGCCTTTCCGCAAGGCTCTACACCGGTCTTACCGCAGACTGCACCGCTCTTGATATTGACCCCGAAACCCACGGTCTGCTTCAGACTCGTCCCGCATTCGGCGGCAACGTCATGGCAACCATCATCACGCCCAATCATCGCCCGCAGATGTCAACCGTACGTCCCGGCGTTATGAAAAAGGCAGCTTACAACCCCGAACATAAGGCGATTGTGGACAAGGCGGCATTCTCCCTCGAGTCAAGCGATATTCACACCCGCGTTATTGAAACCGTAAAATCCCTTAAGCAGGAAGTTAACCTTGTTGACGCTGATATCATCGTATCCGGCGGCAGGGGTGTCGGCAGTGCGGAAGGTTTCAAACTCATTGAAGAACTTGCAAATGTTCTCGGCGGTGTTGTCGGTGCAAGCCGCTCCGCTGTTGAAGCAGGTTATATCGGTGCCGACCATCAGGTTGGACAGACCGGCAAAACCGTTCGTCCCCGTATCTATATTGCGGCGGGCATCTCCGGTGCGATTCAGCATCTTGCAGGTATGCAGAACAGTGAGTGCATTATTGCGATTAACAAGAATCCGGATGCGCCTATTTTCAGCGTTGCGGATTACGGTATCTGCGGTGACCTGCACAAGGTTATCCCCCTCATGATTGAGGAACTGAAAAACAGATAACCTTCGTTCGTATTTTCAATAAAATAATCAAAAAAGCGCAGCCGGATTTTTTCGACTGCGCTTTTCTTCGTGATTTGATTCTCTTTAATTCACTTTGCAAAAGATGCGCAGCAAGCGGGATTTATCGCTTGCTGCCGGCAGCCCGTGAACCGATATGCATGGGTTGACCGTTTGAATACAGTAAAAATACGACTTGCCGGGTAAAGCCGTGAAATCAATAAACTCGGTTTCGCCGGTACTCCCGCTGATTTCGGCTATACAGCGTTCGGTTTGTGAATTCAATGCTCCGAAAACTCCGCATTCGGCACGAATGATTCGATAGCAAAGCCGTGAATCCTGTGCGGTGAATCGTATTGCGGGATTTCCGCGCTCATCACTTCGCCATGATACATCCTGCGGAGGAGACGGCAATTGCCAGAACTTGCTTGTTTCGGAAGGTGCAGCAGAAATCGGAAAGTATTCCCGAACGATCTCACTGTCGGGGGTATACGCTGTTGCAAGGACTGCTTTATGTTCGGTTTCAAGTGCGGCTTTGTCCAATGCAAATAAACGTATTCCGTCCGGCACGGGAAACTCCTGCGCCTCTTTGCCGCTGTAGAGGTGATTAAAGAGCTCTTTCGCAATAAGACTTGCACTGTTTCCGCCCGTGGTACCTTCGGGAAGTGTTCCGAATTCCGCTGAATCTGTGCCAAGCCATACTACAGCGGTATAATCACAAGTATATGCCGCAAGCCATGCATCACGAACCTCGCCGCCTGAATCCAGGTTGGTTCCCGTTTTTGCTGCGATGGGAAGGTTGGTTTCCGAAAGAACTTTTGCTGTGCCTTCATCAACGGCGGTGCGCAGCATGCTTGTAACGATGAAAGCTGTTTCGGCACACATTGCATGTGTTTTTTCCGACCGGTGTTCATACAGTATCGAATCTTCGTCGGAACCGGTCACGGCAGGTGAAACAATTTTGGTTACGGCAAATGGCTCTGTATATCTGCCTCCGCCGGACAGCGCACAGTATGCCCCGGAGAGCTCCAACGGGGATACCCCGTGCGTGAATCCACCGAGGGCAAGTGCAAGGCTGAGGTTTTCGCCTTCGAATGAAATCCCGAGGTGTTCGGCAAAAAGCACCGCATTCGGAATCCCGACTTCGGACAAAAGCTCAACGGCAGGAATGTTAAGCGATTTTGCAAGAGCAGTGCGCAGCGTGATTTTTCCCATGTATTTGTCGCCGGAATTGCGTGGAGAATACCCGTCAAAAGAACGCGGACTGTCATCAACTGTCGAAGCCGCAGTGCTGCCGCGAAGTTCAACCGCCGGAGCGTAGCAAAGTATCGGTTTTATCAGTGAGCCGGGCTGGCGTTCGGCATCCACGGCACGGTTAAAACAAAAACGCGTGTATTCGCCGCGTCCGCCGTTTATTGCGGCAATACTTCCGTCGCTTCGAAGCAAAACAATTGCCCCTTGCGCGTTTTTACAGGGCATAAGTTCGGAATCGTTAATCAGTGCAGTGCAGTAATTGTCCGCATCCGTGTCAAGCGTGGTATAGACTTTTGCTCCGGAACGCAGAAACTCGTCCAAACTCATGCCGAGAATCTGTGCGGAACGGGACAGCACAAAGTCAATATAGTAGCTGTATTGTTTCGGTATTGCGTTTCGGAGCTCAACCTTTTCTTCAAGTGCGGCGGAATACTCTTCATCGGAGATCCTGCCGTATTCGTGCATTTGTCCAAGCACAGTATTGCGCCTTCCGAGCGATTTTTCGGCGTTCAGGTGCGGGGCATAGGTCGAAGGCGATTTCAAAATGCCCGCAAGCTGCGCGGACTGCGCAATGCTCAGGTCGCTTGCATGGACGCCGAAATAGCCGAGAGAGGCGGCTTCAATCCCGTAAAATCCGCCCCCGAAATAGACAAAATTCATATACATTTCAAGAATTTCATCCTTTGTGAACTGCTTTTCCATGCGCATTGAAAGATATGCTTCCTCCACTTTGCGTTCAAAAGTTTTTTCGCTGCTTAAATGGCTGAGTTTTATCAATTGCTGTCCGATTGTTGAAGCGCCTTCTTTCAGCTCACCTGCTTTAATATCGGCCCATGCAGCACCGAGTATGCGGATAAAATCAATGCCCTTGTGTTCGTAAAACCGTGTATCTTCGGCAGAAATAAAGGCATATTTTACATATTCGGGAAGTGTTTCAATGCTGACTGGTATACGTTCGTCGCCGCCGCACGCAGTCGAAATAAGCGCGCCGTCCGCATCATAAATAAGCACACTCCTGTCCGAATTAAGAATCTTGTCCGCCGAAAACTCTTGCCATTCATTGATTTTGAAGAATTGGGCAAAGAATATGATAATTGCCGTGACAGCAAGTGCGGAAACAATTAACAGAATCCGCAGAATCGTCTTAAGGCGTCGTTTCCTCAATGCACGCGCACAAACTTCGGAGCTCTTTTCCTCGCTGTAATCTTCTGCACATTCGGCCGTATTATTTCGACATGATTTTATCCTGTTGATTATTTTTTTCATAAAAACACCTTTTACTGCTTTCATGCTTTTGACAGCCTGCATCTTGCGCGTTTGATTCGTGGCAAAAGTCGGTCAATTCTTGGAGAAATGCGAATTGACGCATTTCGTTACAGCCTGCCTTGCAGTTAGGGTTTGGATTTTTCGACAGGGTTATTTATGTTTTTTATTGGAGAAAGGGCTAAAAAACGGGAAAAACAAAATAAAAAGATGCTCTGCCGTTTCAGAACACTCGGAATAACCGTTAATCGGAAATCGGAGCTGCCTCAGTGTGCGGAGCATCAGTGTTTTAAGATTTTATGTCAGCGTATTTATTATCAATAGACGCCGATGCAGATACGTGCAAGCGTTATTGCATCATCGAGATTAATCTCGCCGTTCGCATTCATGTCGCCGATATTGTCGCCGAACTCCGGAGCAACTCCGATGGCTGTTCGCATGATGGCAAGTGCATCACCGAGGGTGAGCGTTCCGTCTCCGTCCGCATCGCCGCCGAAAATGACTGTGACATCATATATGCCGTCATCGGGGTAGATATTGATCCCACCGCCGTAATTTTTATCAAGGAGAACGCCATTGCTGTAATACTCCGCAGTATAACCGTTGACTTTTAAAAATGAAATGTAATCGCCGTCGCAGTTCATGCTGATAACACCGTGTCCGAGCATGTTGAAACCAAATGTTGAGGTATAGTTTTCAATATCGAGTCTTGCAGTGCGAACAGGCGTTTTGATGCGGCAGCTGCTGAGCGGGATGCCGCCGGTCGCTTCAATGACAGAGATATCGTTTCGACTGATATACGCAAGCCGATAGAGATTAGTGCAATTGTTGGCATACAACGCGGAAATATGAACCGGTGAGCTGATGTTGATGCTGTACGTGTTCGTTTCGGACAGGTCAAGTGTGCCGAATAAATCCACAACGGGCCATGTGCACGGATCGAGATGAACCGTTGAATTGAATTCGTTGATTAATCCATCGCTCCACTCAATGTTTTTCATTAAGGGTAACTGGGAATAATCCGTGGGGTCGTATTCCGTGTGTTCGCCGTACACAATGGAAAGCACACGCGTTCCGTTTGTGACGTTGTCCTCATCGGTCAGCTGAGAAAAAAACTCGCGCATTTTGTCCAGGTCGGTCGGGTCGGGTTTCTCGCTTGTTTCTGCAAAAGCAGAAAAGACGGGGAGCAGCATGGAAACGCACAGCAGAAGGGGAAGGATGGTTTTGAACAGTTTTTTCACGATATACTCCTTAAAGGTTATTGTTCATGGCTCTGATTGGCGCATGGCTCTGATTGGCGCATGGTTTAGCATACCGTTGAACTGTATACATTGTACACCAATGCAATGCGGGTGTCAATAGGTAAAACAAATTTTTGTCGAAGAATTTTAAAATCGGGAATCAATATTCGTTCTAAATCAAAAAAGCATGTGTTGCTTGGGGTGGACAAAAACGGGAAAAGTGACTATAATATAATTCGGAAGCAGGCTCAGACAGACGACATAAACTGTCGGGCCGAAAGCCGAAACAGCAAAAACAGCCGAACACTGTTCGGAGCAATAATAAAGAGGTACAAAATATGAAAAAACGTGCAGCGATAATCGTTTTGGACAGCGTCGGAATCGGAGCAATGCCCGATGCAGGCGAATTTGGGGATGCGGGTGCTCACACTCTCGGCAATATTAATGCGGCGCGGCCGCTGAACATTCCGAACCTTACGGCACTCGGAATCGGAAATATTGAAAACTCACGGCTTCCGCGCACGGATGCGCCGACGGCTGCTTTCGGACGGGCAGCGGAGGTCACAAAGGCAAAGGACACAACGAGCGGACACTGGGAGATGGCAGGACTTGCAATGAAAACACCGTTCCGCACATATCCGAACGGCTTCCCGAAAGCGTTGATGGAAGAATTTGAGCGCAAAATCGGCAGAGGAACGCTTGGAAACAAAGTTGCTTCCGGCACGGTAATAATTCAGGAGCTCGGCGACGAACATGTTGCAACGGGAAAACCGATCGTTTATACCTCGGCGGACAGCGTGTTTCAAATCGCGGCGCATGAAGACGTTATCCCGCTTGAAGAGCTTTATAAAATGTGCGAGACCGCACGGGCAATGCTGACGGGCGACAATCTTGTAGGAAGAGTCATTGCGCGTCCGTTCATCGGCAGCAACGGGAAATACACCCGAACGGAAAACAGGCGTGATTTTGCCCTTCAGCCGGTCGGAGAAACGATACTTGATGCGCTTTGCGGGAAGGGCATGGATGTTGTCGGAATCGGTAAAATCGAGGACATATTTGCGCATCGCGGAATCACAACCGTTGATCACACAAAGAATAACCATGACGGCATTGAGTCAACGCTGCGTTTTCTGAAAGAAGGCAGGGGGGACTTTATATTTACAAACCTTGTTGATTTCGACATGCTGTACGGGCACAGAAACGATGTTGAGGGTTATGCGGCCGCGCTGGAGTATTTCGACAGCAGACTTCCGGAGCTGCTCGGAGCAATGAAGGACGGAGATTTTGTTATCATAACGGCTGACCATGGCTGCGATCCGTGCTTCCCGGGAACAGATCATACCCGAGAGTACATTCCGATTCTTGCATTCGGGAAGGATATTCAGCCCGTGTCCGTCGGAACAAGAAACAGTTTTGCGGATATAGGCGCAACGGTCTATCGGTATCTGACCGATGAAAAGTTCGGCGCAGGTGAATCTTTCCTTAATTTGATTCGGAAATGATTCGAAATCGGTTTTGAGATTGAACGGCATTGAATGCCGTTGAAGAAAAACGAAAAAAACAGAATACTGCCGCCTCTCCGATGAATATGCTGTAACGAACAAAGTCGGAGAGGTGGTTTTATGTTCATAAAAAAGGATAAATACGGAGTCGGAACGGGACGATTAAGAAAACTTCGGGTTTTGTCGGCAATTATTGTCGGCTGCTGCGTGCTGTTTATTAACACGGCGGGAGTTGCTGCAAACGGTTCGGTGCATACGGAGAGCGAAAAGAAGCCGGAGCCGATCGCGGAAGGAGAGGTCAGTGCGGCATTGCTTGCGGAAGTCGGCACCGGACGTGTGGTTTATGAATATAACTCAGAGGAAAAATTGCCGGCTGCGGGTTTGACGCGCCTTGCAGCGTTGGTTTCCGTGTGTAAGGGATTTGACGAGGGACGGTTGAAACCCGGGGATGCTGTTTCTGTCAGCGAAAAAGCGGCCGGAATCGGCGGAACAACAGCCTTTCTTAAGGCAGGTGAGCAGATGGATGCGGAAACGATGCTCTTGGCGGCGGTTATGATTAATGCGGGCGATGCAACGCACTCGCTCGCGCTTGCGGCAGCAGGTTCGGAATCGGCAGCAGTGCAGGAAATTAATGCGTGCATGGCGGGGATTGGTGTTGAAACAAATTTTTCGGAAATATGCGGTGCGGGAGAAAAACTGTCCGCATCAGAACTCGCAAAAATCGGTGCAGCGTTGACGGCAAGTGAATCATATCGCAAATTCGGAACAAAGTTCTATGAAAAAATCGAACACAACACCGGAGCGGGCGCAACGGAGCTTGCAAATCCGAACAAACTGGTGAAACAGTATTCGGGCTGCATCGGTGTCGGCACGGGTTCATCAACTGAGGCGGGATACTGCGGAGTTTTTGCTGCAAAACGCGGTAATACCGCATTTATTGCGGTTGTACTCGGAGCAAAAACAAGCGGAACGCGCTTTGACTGCGGTTCAGCATTGCTTGATTACGGTTTTGCCTCTTTCAGAAGTGTGGAGATTAATAAAAAAGGTGATTTGTTCGGTCAAGTTGCCGTAAACGGTTCAATGAGACGGAGCATCGGTGCAGCTGCCGAAAGCAATGTGATTCTGCTTGTGAGTGTCTCGGATACGGCATACAGCCTGAATGCGGAACTTGCGGAATGCCTTGAAGCTCCGATTACAATGGGTGATAAAGTCGGACGGTTGATTGTTACGGATTCAAAAGGCGTTGTTCTTGCCGACGTTGCACTGATTGCCGACGGAAATGCGGAAAAAGCGGTTTTTGCGGACTATCTGAAACTGATCTCGGCAGAGTGGATAAAGAAAGTTTGATTAATTAATCCCGTAAACCAAACATCAATTGTTCGATGGTTGCGGAAAAGAGGTAACTGTGATATAATATTCAAATCAAAAGAGAGGAATGCTCTGCGAACAGGCGAAACGTGCTTGCGTTGGAACTTGTTCGGCGGCGCAAATCACACATGCTGGAAAACATTACAAGCTTTTTGCGAAATGCATTGTATGTCGTGCCTGCAATTCTGATTTCGTTGACTTTTCATGAATTCGGTCATGCATATGCGGCATACAAAATGGGAGACCCCACGGCACGAAATCTTGGAAGAATGACGCTCAATCCGCTTGCGCACATTGACCCGATAGGCTTCATTCTGCTGGTTCTGTTTGGGTTCGGCTGGGCAAAACCGGTTCCCGTAAATCCGCGTAATTACAACAACTTCAAGAAAGGAGAAATTGTTGTTTCCCTTGCGGGTGTAACGATGAACCTTATTCTTGCCGTTGTCGGAGCGATGATTCTTTACACGATGCTCGCTGTGAACGGATACAAAATGATGACGGATAGCGTGCTGAGCACGATAGCAATAATACTTTATTATTTTGTCGGACTCAATTGCGGGCTTATTGTGTTTAACCTTATTCCGATTCCGCCGCTTGACGGTTCGCACGTTATCATTACACTCTTCGGAAAGAATATTCCGCCGAATATTCTCCTCAACATGCAGCGCTACGGTTACATTATTCTTGTTGTTGCAGTGTTCGTTTGCGACAGGCTTGATTTCTCTCCCGTGGGTATTGTTTCCGGTTGGCTGCAGGATGGAATTTATGGGTTGATGAAACTAATATTCATTCATTGAGCTTTTGTCACAGAGTCGGGATGATTTTTCAGAGCACTGATATGGAGTACAGGGTACATCTGAAGCAATTTGACGGGCCGCTTGATCTGCTTATCCATCTTATTGAAAAAGCGGAAGTCGATATAAAGGACATTTTTGTTTCTGAAATCACTTCCGAGTTCCTGAGTTATATGACGGAGCTTGATGAGCTTGACATGGAGCAGGCGAGTGAGTTCCTGACTGTTGCTGCAACGCTTGTTTACGCAAAGTCGCGGTCGCTTTTCCCGCCCGTGCTGAAAGAAACTGACGGCGACGAAACCGAGGAGGATCCCGGAGAGGCTCTCATAAGGCAGCTTCGCGAATACAAGGCTTTTAAAGAAGCGGCAAAAACAATGCGCGAGCTTGCGCATGAGGCCTACGGAATGCGAACCAAACCGCCCGAGGAATTCCCTTTGCCGCCAAAAGAAATAATCCTTCGCGACACGACGGTTGAGCGACTGTTTGCCGCCATGCTTTCGGTGCTTGGACGCTGCGGGGAGGAGAAGCAAAGAGAACATGTTCACACCGTTCAAAAGGACGAGTTCACGGTTCGCGGCTGTACCCGCAGGATTCGCGGCGTATTGCGGAGCGAAAACGGAAAAACAACATTCGGACGATTGACTGACGGTGCCGGTCGCAGTGAGATAATCGTCACGTTCATGTCGCTGCTGGAAATGATTTCAAACGGTGAAATCCGACTCGAACAGACGGACTATTGCGGAGAGATAACGATATTCGGCGTTAAACTGCTTTCCGATGACAATACCGTGAATTATATTGATGAGCAGGATTGAACTGCGGCGGATAAAGAGAATGCGTTTGAAATCATCATGGGGAATTAAAGGATTGGTTTGTGAACACGGAAACTGTTAAAATTTCGAACTGCAGCGAAAATGAGGAAACATGCGATGCGGGAAAAATCGGTGTTTTTTTCGGCATAGTTGAAGCATTGCTGTATGTTTCCGGAGAACCGGTGAGCATCACCGAACTGCAGCGTGTTTTTGATATCAGTGCGCCTGAGATACGGAAAAGCATTTCGCAAATGGCCGAAGAAATGAAAAAAGCCGGACGAGGGATGATTCCGTATATGACGGAGGACACGGTTCAATTTGTTACAAATTCCGAATACAATGAATGGGTCGTGAAGCTGCTTTCTCCGCCGGAGGAGCGGACCATGAGTGATTCGCTGCTTGAGACTTTGAGCGTTATTGCGTATCGTCAACCCGTAACGCGGGCGGATATTGAAAGTGTGCGCGGGGTGCGCTGCGAGTATTCGGTGACGCAGCTGCTGAAGCAGGGGCTGATAGTTGAGCTCGGCAGGAAGGACTGCATCGGCCGCCCTATGCAGTTCGGAACAACTGATGCTTTTTTAAGAAAATTCGGCCTTTCATCGCTTCGGGATCTGCCTCCGCTGCCGATTCGGGAAGACGATGAAATCTCACAGGCAGGCGACAGGGAGCTGCCTGCGAACACGTCAAGCCAAGCGGATTCCGCCGATAACGGCGGGGAATGAGACGGCTCAACCTGCGAATTATAAGTTTTTTTCATCAATACACGGGATTTGTTGCGATATTCGACGGCTGTGCATGCAATTCTGCTTGCAACTTTGCTCCGTTTGTTGTAAAATGTGCCTGTTAATATGTTATTATTCCCAAATTTTATTGGAGGTGTAAACCATGACTGCTGTTATTAAGAACGAACTTGGTACGATTACCATGAACGAAGAGCTTATCGCAAGCATTGCAGGCTTTGCCGCAGGCGAAAACTACGGGATTGTTGCAATGAACAGCAAAACGGCGGGCGATGCATTGCTTCAGCTCGTTGGCGGAGAAAACGTTAAACGCGGCGTTAAGGTTTCGATTCTTGAGGATCAGAGCATCGACATTGACCTTTATGTTACGCTTATGTACGGCGTTTCGCTTCCCGCGGTTGCTGCCAACACCATCAGCAACGTTAAGTACCGCGTGGAAGAGCTGACCGGACTGAAAGTCAAACATGTTAATATCTACGTCGAGGCAGTTCGGGTATAAAGCTTTTCGGCTTTTCACCTTGGAGGTTATAAAAATTGATTAAACGTACAATAGAGGGATCGCTTTTCCGTGAAATGCTCCTGACGGGTGCGGCTTGTCTTGAAAAGAACAAGCAGGCGATCGATGCAATGAATGTTTTTCCCGTTCCGGACGGAGACACCGGAACGAACATGTCGATGACTATGCAGCGTGCCGTTGCAGAAATCAGACAGGTTAAATCCGATTCCGTTGAAGAACTGGCTTCGGCACTTTCAATGGGAGCTCTGCGCGGCGCAAGAGGCAACTCGGGGGTTATTCTTTCTCAGATATTCAGAGGATTTTCACGCGCGCTGAAAGGCACAAAAAACGAACTTGACGCAAGACTGCTTGCAGATGCGCTCACCATGGGAACAGAAGCGGCGTACAAAGCCGTTATGAAACCCAAGGAGGGTACAATGCTGACGGTATCGCGGCTGATGAGCGATGCGGTCAACAAAGCGGCAGCAAAAGGCGCGGATGCATATCAAATCATTGATATCATGCTGCAAAGCGGCGAAGCTGCGCTGAAAAAAACTCCGGATATGCTTCCCGTGCTTAAAGAAGCCGGTGTTGTCGACTCCGGCGGCATGGGCCTGCTGACAATATATCGTGGATTCAAAATGGCTTTGGACGGTGAGGAACTGAGCGAAAACCTCGGTGACCTGCCGAGCTTTGAACCAAAAGATGAGGTGCAGGATGCCCCGATAAGCGACATAAATGACATCGAATTCGGCTATTGCACTGAGTTCTTTATAATACACATTGAGTCAGGTGCGAACGCAAAGCAAATTGAGGATTTTCGTGAGAAGCTTATGAAAATCGGTGATTCCGTTGTTGTTGTGAATGATGAGGACATTATCAAAGTTCATGTTCATTCCAATGCTCCCGGAAAAGTCCTTCAGCTGGCACTTGACTTGGGTGAAATCGATCGCGTGAAAATTGAAAACATGCGGGAACAGAACCGAGAGCTGACGGCAAAGCTTAAGGCAAGCGAGAAAGAACTCGGCATAGTTGCAGTAAGCGTCGGCGACGGCATTGACGAAGTCTTCAAGAGCCTTGGAACAGACAATCTGATTTCCGGCGGACAAACAATGAATCCAAGCATTGACACGATCGCGCAGGCAATCAAAAAGGTCAATGCACGCAATGTTTTTGTTTTGCCGAATAACCCAAATATTCTTCTTGCCGCGCAGCAGGCGGCCGAAATCAGCGACAAGAATGTTATTGTCATTCCGACACGAACGATCGTTCAAGGTGTTTCGGCTGTAATTGCATTTGATCCGGAAGCTGATACGGAAACCAACCGTCAAAACATGACGGAGGCAATCGCAGGTGTCGTGTCAGGTTCGGTAACGTTTGCGGTGCGTGACACGACTTATAACGGCAACGTTATCTCCGCAAATGACATAATCGGAATAATTGACGGAAGCATTGTTTGCGTTGATAAAACTATTCCGGCCGTAACCGAAAAGCTCATTGAGATAATGCTTGAAAAACACGGCGGTGAAGGTGTTGTAACCTTGTACTGCGGCGAAGGAACATCCGAGGATGAAGCGAATGAGCTTGCGGATAGAATTTCCGAAAAACACGCGGATTCAGAGTTTATCGTTCAGCACGGTGGCCAGCCGCTTTATTACTACTATATTTCAGTGGAGTAAAAACATCGAATGCACAGCGATGAGTTGTCCGAAAGGGCAATAACTTCATTAAAAGGAATAGGTCCTGCGCGAGCGGAGCAATTCGCTCGCATGGGGCTTTTTTCGTTGCGGGATTTGCTTGGATTTATGCCGCGCGGCTATCTGGATTTTTCACGTGAAAGATGCATCTCTGATATTGAGGACGGTGAAGCGGCAGCCGTTCGTGTTGAATTCATCGGTCCGGCAAGAACAATACGCGCAAAAAACGGAACGGTTGTAACAAATGTTTCAATCGGCGATTCGTCGGGAAATATGACAGCGGTATGGTTCAATCAGAGCTTTATGCAGCGAAACATACCGCATGAACCCGGAGGATACATCCTCGGTTTTATGGACAAAAAGCATGGCGCAAGATTTGTGCGCGCAGTGTTTTCGGAGACGCTGCCCGGCGTGCTTCCTGTGTATCCTCTTGTTCGCGGGTTGACACAAAGTGTTGTCAGAAATGCTGTCCGTGCAGCACTTGATGCCTGCGGCACCGGCATGATGCAGGAGACCCTGCCGCGCAGTGTTCTGTCGGAATTCAATCTCATTTCGCTTAAGCATGCAATACATTCCGTGCATTTTCCGCATGATGCGGAAGAGCTTCGACAGGCGCGGCGCAGGCTTGCTTTTGAAGATGCGTTGATGCTTACAATTGTGCTGCAAATGCTTCGACAGGAGCGCGGCAGAGAACGTGGCATTGCATTTGAAACAGGCGGCGTTCGCAATGAGTTCATTGAAATGCTTCCGTTTGAACTGACTCACGCACAGTGCAGTGTTATGGATGAATTGGAACACGATATGTCCGCTCCCCGCGCAATGAACCGTCTGATTCAGGGGGACGTCGGTTCGGGAAAGACGGTGCTTGCAATGTACGCAATGTATATTGCGATGAAAAACGGACGTCAATCCGTTTTGATGGTGCCGACGGAAATTCTTGCCGAACAACATTATGTTCAGCTTCAGCGATACTTCGGAGAAAAATGCGCACTGTTGACGGGGAAAACAACTCAGAAAGAACGCATTCGCATTCTGAACGGCATTAAAAACGGTGAGATTATTGCGGTAACAGGCACACACGCCTTGATTCAGAGCAATGTAGAGTTTTATAACGTCGGCCTTGTTGTGACGGACGAGCAACATAGGTTTGGCGTGCATCAACGCGCATTGCTGAATAAAAAAGCTGAATCTCCGGATGTTCTTATTATGAGCGCAACCCCGATTCCGCGAACGCTTTCGCTGATACTGTACGGTGACCTTGAAATTTCAGTAGTAAACGGAATGCCGTTGGGACGAAAGCCGATTTTGACACGACTTGTGCCGCTGCAAAAGCGCGTTTCGATGTATCGCTATATTGAAAACTGTGTGAAAGAGTCGGGCATTCAGGCGTATGTTGTGTGCCCGCTTGTCGATGAGCAGGATGAACAAAATGAATCGGAATTGGCTTTTTGCGGGGTTCCGTCCGCAAAAGGTGTTTTTCGGGAACTGTCGCAAAACCTAAGCATTCCTGTCGGTCTGCTGCATGGCAAGATGAACGGAAAACTAAAAACTTCCGTGATGGAGTCCTTTCGCACCGGGGAAATCAAACTGCTTGTTTCAACAACGGTTATTGAAGTCGGTGTGGATGTTCCGAATGCATGCATAATGGTCATAGAGAGTGCGGATCGTTTCGGACTTGCGCAGCTTCACCAGCTTCGCGGCCGTGTCGGGCGCGGCGAAAGGGAAAGCTTCTGCTTTCTTTTGCCTTCTTCGGAGTCAAAAAGTGCAAATGCCCGTCTCAAGCTGATGGTGCAGACCAATGACGGCTTTGAGATTGCGGAAAAGGATCTTGAAACGCGTGGTCCCGGCGAGCTTATGGGGATGCGGCAGCATGGTGTCAGTGAGTTCGCGGCAGCGGCATTGGCGGCGGATCTTTCAACTTTGAATGCTGCAAGAGATTGTGCACAGCGGCTTTTGACGAATCCAAGCATGGATGACTGCGGTATTGCTAACCGTGCAATGAACAGATTCCGTGCTGTTCGTGACCAAATCAGCATTAATTAACAAACGAATAATATATTTAAACATTTACACATACTTTACATGGCCTGTCTTTTCAGCTTTACATTCGAGCTTTATCATTATAAGCGTCGGAAAGAGATACGACAACAAAAAAGATAAAACTCAAAAGGAGATAACGAACATGAAAAACACAACATTCAAAAGGCTTTTGGTAAAGATTCTTGCAGCAGTCACGGCAATCAGCTGCTTTGCGGCAGTCGGCTGCAGCGGCAAGGGCAAAACGAGCGGCACCGTTGCAACGGACGGCTCAACCTCCATGGCAAAGGTTATCGGTGCATTGGGCGAGGCTTTTATGCAGGCGAATGACGGCATAAAGTTTACATACAATCCCACCGGTTCCGGCTCCGGCATAACCGCCGTTTCGGAAGGAAGGTGTGATATCGGTCTGTCGAGCCGTGCGCTGAAAACGGAAGAAACAGATAAAGGCCTTGTCGGAACGGTACTGGCCTATGACGGTATCGCGATTATCGTGCACCCGGATAACAACCTTGCGGATATCGACATTGAAACCCTTGCAAAAGTTTACAAGGGCGAAATCACAAATTGGAGCGAACTCGGCGGTGCGGACGGTGAAATTGTTCTTATCGGAAGGGAACCCAACAGCGGAACGAGGGACGGCTTTGAGTCCATTACAGACACAAAGGACGCATGTAAATACAGGCAGGAACTGACCAGCACCGGTGATGTTATCGCGGCTGTCGCTTCAAACCCCAATGCAATCGGCTATGCCTCCTTGTCCGCCCTTAAAGACACCGTGAAAGCTCTCACCGTTGACGGCATTGCACCCACAGAAGCAACGGTTAAGGACGGCAGCTACAAAGTTCAGCGCCCGTTCGTGCTTGTAACCAAAAAGGATACAAAACTTTCCGATGCCGCGCAGAAGTTCTTTGACTTCATCACTTCCGAAGACGCTGTAACCATCATCAACAATGCAGGCGCAGTTGCCGCAAAATAAAACTGACAGCGGCTGGAACCGCAGGCGGCAGTTCCTCGGATTCGGGGGCTGCCGCCTGCGGCAATAAGTGAATTCCGATTCACAGAAAAAAACGATGATTGATGCAAATGAAAACAGAAGTGAAGGAGAACTGAATATGAAAAACTTAAATGATAACAGTTCCGCAAAAAGAAAAAGAACATTTGAAAACTTTGTTCACGGCATCTTTTTGATACTCGGGCTTGTGACGGTTGCATGTGTGCTTCTGATATCGATATATCTCATTGTTTCCGGTATCCCGGCCATTCGACAAATCGGGCTTATCAATTTCCTGTTCGGCAAAAAATGGGAACCCACCGCAGCGACTCCTGCATTCGGCATACTGCCGTTTATCTTAACGAGCATATACGGCACGGCAGGTGCAATCATACTCGGCGTGCCGATCGGCTTTCTTGCCTCTGTTTATCTTGCAAAAGCTGCAAAACCCAAACTCCGCGCCGTTGCGGAGTCCGCTGTCAGTCTGCTTGCAGGCATTCCGTCGGTTGTGTACGGCCTTGTGGGTATGTTGGTGCTTGTTCCGGGCATTCGCAATGCGTTCAACCTTGCAGACGGTTCCGGCCTCTTGGCCGCAATAATCGTACTTGCGATTATGATTCTGCCCTCAATCATAAAAGTGTCCATGACTGCTCTTGAAGCCGTTCCGAAGGAGTATGAGGATGCCTCTCTTGCTCTCGGTGCAACGGCGGAGGAAACATGGTTCCGCGTTTCCGTTCCGGCAGCAAAAAGCGGTATCGCTGCTGCGGTTGTGCTCGGCATCGGGCGTGCGATAGGCGAAGCAATGGCTGTTATGATGGTTGCGGGCAATGTCGCAAACATGCCTTCCCTTTTTCAAAGCGTCCGCTTCCTTACGACCGGCATTGCAAGCGGAATGTCCTATGCACCTGAGGGCTTGCAGCGGCAGGCACTGTTTTCAATTGCGCTTGTGCTGTTCCTTTTCATAATGATGATAAATGCGGCGTTGAACTTCTTCCTTAAGCGCGGAAAAGCCGAATCCTGAAACCGAAACAAAGGCACAACACCCCGACGGGTTTCATCCGTCGGGGTGCTGCACTGTGTGGTAAAAATATGATTGTATAAAACCGCACCTGTCGGAGAAACAGTCTCCTTCAATGGGCGTTTATACCGAGAGATAAGCCGAGTATCCGTTGAGCCGTTAATGGGTTTATGCCTGTGTCCTTTTCCAAAACAACGTTAACTCAGCAATTGCAGGAGGGTGCGCTCAGGTTTAGTTTCCGTTTGCTGAAAGCGGCCTGTGCATACACCTCAGCCCAGTCCGAGAGCTGCGAAAACAACGGCGATAAGTGCCGCAAGAACCTTTTTAAGCCGGGTCATTAGCTTATTCCTCCTACGATATATTTGTTCAAGCTACTTGCATACAATGTATGCTGTGGTCAGGGTGACTTTTTGTGCGGCCGAGAGCAGGCTCTTTTTTGCATAGCATTCAACCCGAACCCTGTAGTAGTCTCCCGCAACCAGGTTGGTGATTACTTTGTAATAACCAAAATAATCAGAGTTGTTAATGTACTCGTCGTGTACACTGCTCAGTTCAACCCAGCTGCTGCCATTCCAATATTGAAATGTCAATTTTGTGAAGCCGAGTTTTTTGACATTGTCGGCGGTTTCAAGGTTGACAGTAACGCGGGCAGCATTTGGACCGTGACTGCTGAAAGTTATGTCGTGCCGTGTGAACAGACTGGCGGCCTGCGGATCAACGCCTTCATCAAAAAAGAACAGATCGGTTTCGTGTGGGGTTGCGGATGCAACTCCGGTCGGAATCGACAGGGTTTCGGGGGCTGTTTCATTTGCCGCCAAAGCATTGCCTGCAAAGATATTGCAAAGCAACAGAATCGCTGCAAGAAACAGGGGGATGAGTTTTTTCATTGTTATTAGTCCTTTCATTCTGTTAACAATGATTGTACGATTTGCTCCATCGTTTCGATTGAAACATCTCCGTTCAGAGTGTAGGAATCAAAGCCGATGTTGAAGCAGACAACATTCTGAGTTTCACTTTCTGCAAAGGTGCAGTCAATTCCGTAAATCGACTTAGTATACGGTTCACTGAATTCACCGGAAAGCCTTACTGCGCGTGTGACGGAATCCGACTCCGGTTCGGTAAAGAAGATATGCTGCGATACAGTCACTTTGCCTTCCGTTCCGGAGAATCGAATGCTGACCGATGCCGAAATATCATCGATATAGCCCTTTGCCCAGTCAAATGCGAATCCGCTCGGTGTATCGGGGCAGACAAGCCTGTCACCGAACTTTGCGATGAACTCGCTGCGATCCGAACAGTTGATGCTTTGAGCGTTCAGCGCGGCGTATTCCTCAACGGAAAGAATACGTGTATCGGGGATAATGCCGCTCCAAGCACCGCCGGGAGGATCTTCACAGGGATCCTCAGCCGCAGTGTAGCAGATATCGAGATAATCCATGCTGCGCTCCGTTACTGCGCGCCACGGGGTGAACCCCGCCGCATTTGCACTGCCGTCAAAAGCGTATGGCAGAATCAAAAGCATTATTGCAGCGGTAAGGGCAGCTTTTTGCAAAAAAAAGCGAGAAACAGAGGGAGTGTGCCTCTTCGGGGTGAGTTTTGGTTTAAATTCTTTTGCGCCCTCCTTACAGAGTATTGAAGGAGAGGAATTTCTTGCAAAGAATTGAAATGAATCGAAAGCAAAAGCACCCTCGGGCAGATTCGCTTCTCCCTTTATGTAATCGAGCGTTTCAAGGCATTCTGCTATCAATGCCGCGTCACGTTCCGCTTGGGGCAGAGCAAGCTGTTCATCGAGCGTTTCTTTTGTTTCACTGAGCAGAACAATAAAGTCCTGTTTTGTTTGTTTGATGCGCTGCATAACATCAATCCTCTCATTTTCATGTTTCAAAACTTGGAGATATTTTCCCCCTCATTATGTATAGGGCAAAAATCCCCGTTCTGTTCACTGAAAAAATAAATATATTTTAACCAAGCAATTTAGAGACAATAAGACGCACTTTCATTTCGACACGGCGTGCCCTTTGACGGAGCGCTTCGGGGGAAATGCCGTACTCGGCAGCGACTTGTTCGCGATCTCGTTTGAGAACGAACACATCGTTGAATGTTTTTGCATCTTTTTCGCTCAATTCAGAGGCTATGATGCCGAGCATTGTTTCAAAGGGGAAGTCGCTGTATTCACAATAATCATCGGCTGCATCCGGCACGGAGGGCAGCTTGGATTCGTCCAATGTTTCCAACGAAACAAACATCTCGCTGTTTCGCTTGGCGATTCTGCTGTTTTGCTTTACACGATGGGTGAGCGTTGTTTGCAGCCACTTAATCGGTGCCTCATGCGCTGCAACTGCACTTTTGTTTTCGAGCAGCACTATTATGGTTTCGGTAACGATATCTTCCGCATCGAACTTGTTTGGAAAAAATCTTTTCACACGTTTAATCATCATGGAATAATAATTTCTAAGAAGAAATTCCATAAGCTCGTCGACAAAGTCGCTGCCGTGCTCATCGCTCATTGAAGCAACCCTCCCTTCTGTCGTAAAATGACAATGATGAGATATACATAAACAGTATAATGGAAATAAATTCCAAAGTCAACCCAATCCGCTGACAACTTTGCCGAGCAAGAGAATAAAATGATGATTTTACACGAATTTTACAATTGCGTCCTTTTTAACTTTACACGGAAAGGCTATCATAATAACTGAAGAAAAAAATGAAACACGGAAAGAGCTTTACAATGAAAGGAGCTGCGGCGATGAAGAAAGAATCTAAAAATAACGAATTTGGTTTCAGTTCCGCCGAAAATCAAAACAATGAGAGTTTTCCTCGGGAAAAGTCCGGGATGTCCGCGAAGCGAAAAGCGTGGATTTATTCGGTTCGTGCATTGATGACGGCTGCAACAGGAATCACTCTTGCGCTTGCGCTGTTTCTTGTTGTCTATGTTCTTGCAAAGGGTTTGCCCAATCTGTCATTTGAACTGTTGACAACGGCACCGAGTTATCTGTCGGGCAGAGTCGGAATTCTGCCGGATATTCTGAACTCGCTGTATATTGTTTTTGCAACATTGATAATTGTTCTGCCGCTTGGAGTCGGAAGTGCGGTATATCTTACGGAGTATGCGCGAAATAAAAAGATTGTTTCGGCAATTGAATATGCGGCGGAGGCACTTTCCGGTATTCCGTCAATCATTTACGGACTTGTCGGGATGCTGTTTTTCTGCCAATTTATGGGACTTCAAACCTCGTTGTTTGCAGGTGCGTTGACCCTTGCGATAATGAATCTGCCGACGGTTATGCGAACAACGCAGGAGAGCCTGAAGACCGTTCCAAACAGTTATCGCGAGGGCGCATTTGCACTCGGAGCGGGCAAATGGCGAGTGATTCGCACGGTTGTTCTTCCGGGGTGTGTGGACGGCATAGTCACAGGCTGCATTTTATCGGTGGGCAGGATATTGGGAGAATCGGCCGCATTGCTGTACACTGCCGGGTTTGCGCATGTTCTGAACGGGTTTTTTGAGGCAATGTCCGGCTCGGGCGCAACCCTGACGGTTGCACTGTACTTTTATGCAAAAGAGGAGGGGGCATTTGATGTCGCATTTGCCATTGCTTCCATTCTGATGATACTGACGCTTGCAATAAACCTTGCGGCAACGCTTGCAGGCAAACACTTTGAAAAGAGGAGAAATGCATGATGAACATAATCACAACGAATGACCTTTGCCTGTGGTACGGAAAAACTCAGGCACTGAGAGATATTAACATTTCTGTCCAGGAAGGGAGCATTACGGCGCTTATCGGCCCTTCCGGGTGCGGTAAATCAACATTTTTAAAAACGCTCAACAGGATGAACGATCTTGTGCCGGATGTTCGAATCACGGGCAGCGTTAAATACCGCGGAAAAGATATTTTTGCTCCCGGCACGGATGTGAACGAACTGCGCAGGCAAATCGGAATGGTGTTCCAAAAACCGAATCCGTTTCCGATGAGCATATACGACAACATTGCATACGGCCCGCGGACGCACGGGATTCGCTCAAAAGCAAAGCTTGATGAAATTGTAGAGACGTCTCTTAAAAATGCTGCAATTTGGGATGAAGTGAAGGACAGACTCAAAAAATCCGCACTCGGTCTTTCCGGCGGACAGCAGCAGCGCCTTTGCATTGCCCGTGCGCTTGCGGTCGATCCGGACGTGCTTTTAATGGATGAGCCGACAAGCGCGCTTGACCCGATTTCAACAACACGTATAGAAGAGCTTGCAATGGAGCTTAAAAGCAAGTATACTATTATTATAGTTACTCACAACATGCAGCAGGCTCTTCGAATTTCAAACAAAACGGCTTTCTTCCTTTTGGGAGAGTTAGTCGAATGCGACGATACGGAAAAGATTTTTTCAAAGCCGCAGGATAAACGTACCGAAGATTATATTACCGGGAGGTTCGGATGATGAGAAGCAGTTTTGACAGCCAGCTGAGGCAGCTCAATAATGAGCTTATTGAAATGGGAGCATTGTGTGAGGAAGCGATCAATCTTTCCGCAAAGGCACTTGCCGAGGGCAGCGCAAAAATCGCAGGCGGGGTTGCACCGATCGATAACGAAATTGATAAAATGGAGCGCGATATAGAGACACTCTGTCTCAAATTGCTGCTGCGTCAACAGCCTGTTGCAGGGGATCTTCGTCAGATTTCCGCAGCGCTCAAGATGATAACCGATATGGAGCGCATCGGTGATCAGGCCGAGGATATAGCGGAAATAATCGCCTTTTTGAACGGCAGAAGCGGAGCGGAGTGCGGAGATATCGACAAAATGGCAAAGGCGGCAACAAAAATGGTCACAAACAGCATTGAAGCATTTGTGAAACGCGATGTCGAACTTGCAAAAGAAGTTATTGCTCAGGATGATATTGTTGACGATTATTTTAATCGTGTCAAGCAGGATTTGATTGAACGCATTTCTTCAGATCCGAGTGACGGCGAGTTTGCACTTGATCTGCTGATGATCGCAAAGTATTTTGAGCGTATCGGCGACCATGCCACAAACATAGCAGAATGGGTCATGTTCTCCGTGACAGGGGTGCATGTTCAAAACGAATGATTGACCTTGGCGGCGCTGCATGAATTTGAAAGCCACGCAGCGGAATCTCTCGCCGGTTGATTAATAATTGAGGGGTGTTCCGCGCCGAAAAAAAGGCAAGCCGGAGATTTGAAAGGAAGAATGACCATGATTTATTGTGTTGAAGATGATGCAAGCATTCGCGATCTTGAGGTTTACACGCTGTGTTCAACCGGGTTTGCGGCGCAGGGGTTTCGTGACGGCAAGGAGCTTTTTGAGGCAATCCACAAGCAAAAACCGGAACTGATTGTTCTTGACATTATGCTGCCGGGGGATGACGGAGTTCAAATTTTGCACAGGCTGAAGAATTCATCGGAACTGAGCGAAATTCCGGTAATTATGGCGACTGCAAAAAGCATGGAATATGACAAAATAAAGACCCTGGATATGGGTGCGGACGACTACCTCGTTAAGCCTTTCGGAATGCTGGAAATGGTTTCACGCATCAAGGCCGTGCTTCGTCGCTGCAAAACTCCGGGCAGTCATGTACTTCGCGCTGCCGGCGTCACGCTTAATGAGGATGAACATACGGTTGCTGTGGACGGGGAGCGGATTGCGCTGACCTATAAAGAGTATGAACTGCTGAGGCTTTTTATGAGCAAACCGGGCATTGCGTTTTCCCGCGAACAGCTTTTCAGCGAGATTTGGGGAATGGATTATTGCGGAGAAACACGCACGCTGGACATGCACATTCGGACACTTCGCCAAAAACTCGGTGCATACGGTAAACTGATTGAAACGGTTCGCAATGTGGGCTACAGAATGTCGAACGCAGAGAATGCGAAATGAACCTGAGCATTTACGCATAAAATCAGTGGGAGGACTAAATTATGTCAAATAAAATTTTTCGTTCAATAATCACAACGGCAGCACTTGTTCTGTTGGCAAGCTTTGTTATCATAATAGGCGTGCTGTACGGATATTTCACGCAGGTAATTGAAAAACAATTGCGTGAAGAACTTGATATTGCCGCAGCGGCAGTTGAAGAACAGGGCGGAGAATATATAAAAAGGCTCCACACCGGAGCCGTAACCGTTGCGGACGGCAGCATAAGGCCGGATGGCGGCAGCATTCGACTCACGCTGATATCAAGCACGGGGGAAGTTATTTATGATACCAAGTCTGATGCACAGACCATGGAGAATCATATTGATCGCCGGGAAATACGTGATGCAATGAACGGCGGGTACGGTATGAGCCGTCGATATTCTTCGACGCTTACGCAAAAAACTATTTATTGCGCGAAAATGCTCAAAGACGGTTCATTCCTGCGTATTTCAACGGAAAGCGCTTCCGTTCCTGCGCTTGTACTCGGCATGATACAACCGATGATTTTTGTTGCGGTGATTGCGGTTATTCTGTCCGCCGTGCTGGCACACAGAATGGCGAAACGTATTGTTACTCCGCTGAATGAGCTTAATCTTGATACTCCGCTTGAGAACAACGAAACGTATCCCGAAATATCGCCCCTGCTGACACGGATTGATGTTCAACATAAAAAAATCGAGCGTCAGATTCGGGAACTTCAGCGAAAGAATGATGAGTTGCAGCAGATTACCGAAAGCATGAACGAGGCACTTGTAATGCTGGATGTTAACGGCTGTGTGCTTGGAATCAATTCTGCTGCGAGACAGCTTTTTGAGGTCGATAATTCTTGTATCGGCAGCGATTTTCTGACCGTTGACCGCAATCCGGAGTTCAACAGGCGGATAATGAATGCATTTGCAGGCAGCAATGAAACGTTTAACCTTCAGAAACACGGACGCGAATACAAGGTCGACATAAGCAGAGTCGAGTCCGGCGAAAATCTTGCGGGAATTCTCCTGCTTGCGTTTGATGTTACCGAGCAGGCAGAAACGGAAAAAATGCGCCGCGAGTTCACGGCGAATGTTTCTCATGAACTGAAGACGCCGCTTCAATCCATAATGGGCAGCGCGGAGCTTATCGAGAACGGACTTGTCAAACCGGAGGATATGCCGCATTTCATTAAGAACATACGCACCGAGTCTGCACGGCTTGTTGCGCTGATAGAAGACATAATCAGATTATCACGCCTTGATGAAGGTGTGGAAATCCCGAAGACCGAGGTTGACCTTTTGAACGTGGCAACGGAAACGGCGGAGCTTCTCCGCGGCAATGCTGAGGCAAAGAAGGTTTCCGTAAAGGTACACGGCAAAAGCGCGGTCGTTTTCGGAGTTGACAGGCTTATATATGAAATTGCCTATAATCTCTGTGAAAATGCCGTGAAGTATAATATTCCGGGAGGTGCTGTAGATATCGGCGTTGATGCAAGAAAAGGCAAGGCTCTGCTTACGGTTCGCGACACCGGTATAGGGATTCCCAAGGAGCAGCAGTCACGGGTGTTTGAACGTTTTTATCGGGTTGATAAAAGCCGCTCGAAAGATTCCGGTGGGACGGGACTCGGCCTGTCCATTGTGAAACATGCGGCAGCCTACCATAACGCGGAGTTGACTCTTGAAAGTGTTCCCGGAAAAGGGACTTGCGTAACTGTTGCTTTTCCGCTGTACGACGGCAGTGAAAACGCGGAATAAGAGCATGTCCGTCGCGAACGTTCAATCGCAATCCGACAGTCATCCATGTATCTGCATACAAAATGGGAAGAAATTCCCCTCAGCCCAATGCAGGGCCGAGGGGGATTTTGTATAACGGACAAAAACAGCAAAACCGGCATGAACTCTTCGTTCGTGCCGGTTTTGCCTGTACCTGTGTATAAAAAGAAAAGAACAGACGCTTTCTGAACAGAATCAGTATTAAAGGGGAGTGTCCTCGGTCAAATCTTCAACAACAAGAACTTCACGTTGTGTGGGCCTTGAAGCGGATGAAGCAGCCGGCTTTGCGGATGCCGGGGCAGGGGAGACGGTTTTATCCGCACCGGAGGGGACGGTTCCGTCGCGTCTTGCTTCAAAGAACTTTTTGGCAACCTGAGGGAAGAGTGCGTAACTCAGAACGTCTTCTTCGGATTGTGCAAGGTCGCCAAGCTCTTTGCGGTATGTGTCAAGCTCGGGCTTTAACAAATCTGCCGGTCGGCATGTGATGACTTTATCATTGCCAATGGCCTTTTTACGAACAGCTTCGTTGACTTTGCCGGGCAGCCTTCCGTATTCTCCGCGCAGAACCGCTTTGGATTCCTTTGTAAACATTTTATAGCGTTCACCTGCGAGCACATTCAGAACGGCCTGCGAGCCGACGATCTGGCTTGTTGGAGTGACGAGCGGCGGATAGCCGAAATCTTTGCGTACACGAGGAACTTCCGCAAGAACATCATAATATTTATCCTCGGCGTTTGCCTGTTTGAGCTGAGAAATAAGGTTGGAAAGCATTCCGCCGGGAACCTGATAAATCAGAGTGTTTGTGTCAACCGAAAGCACCTTCGGATCAAGGAAGCCGTCACGCTTAAGTCTGTCGGCAACAGTGCGGAAGTGTTTTGCAGCTTCACTGAGTTTTTCAAGATCAAGCCCTGTATCATACTCCGTTCCTTTGAGCGTTGCGACCAAGCTCTCGGTTGCAGGTTGGCTTGTGCCGTTGCCGAGGGGCGAGAGAGCCGTGTCAACAATGTCAACACCTGCAAATGCAGCCATGAGAAGCGTCATATCGCCCGTGCCCGTTGTGTTGTGGGTGTGGAGGTGAATCGGAACGCTAATTTCAGCCTTGAGCCTTTTAACAAGATTGTATGCGGGCATCGGCAGAAGCAAGTTTGCCATATCCTTGATACAAATCGAGTCGGCACCCATTTGAACGAGTTCTTTCGCAAGCTTAACGAAATAATCTTCGTTATGGACGGGACTGATTGTGTAGCTCAGTGCAGGTTCACAGTGTCCGCCGTATTTTTTTGTGAATTTAATTGCGGATTCCAAATTACGAATGTCGTTGAGTGCATCGAAAATTCGAATAACATCAATTCCGTTTTCAATTGCCTTACGGCAGAATTGTTCAACAACATCATCCGCATAGTGCTTATATCCCAAAATGTTCTGTCCGCGGAACAGCATTTGAAGGCGTGTATGCGGGAGTGCTTTTTTGAGCTTTCGGAGACGTTCCCACGGATCTTCATTTAAAAAACGGAGGCAGGAATCAAAAGTTGCACCGCCCCAGCATTCAAGAGACCAGTATCCCATGCTGTCCAGAATTTCGCAGGCGGGAAGCATCTCTTCCGTGCGCATTCTCGTTGCGGCTTGGGATTGATGTGCATCGCGCAGTATAGTATCTGTAATGAATAACTTTGACATTTTCTTTAACCTCATTAAATCATGCGCCCCGATTCCATTCGGTGCAGAGCCTTAAGCCGAACCGCACGGCGGGGCGCGAAAAATCAATAATATCAGCCGAACAGGGAAAGAAATACGCCGGCAGCAATTGCAGAGCCGATTACACCCGCAACGTTAGGACCCATTGCGTGCATAAGCAGGAAATTGCCGGGATTCTCTTTTTGCCCTACAACCTGCGAAACTCGTGCCGCCATCGGGACTGCGGAAACACCTGCCGAACCGATAAGCGGATTGATTTTCCCGCCGGAGAGAAAGTTCATGAGCTTTGCAAGCAGAATGCCGCCGATAGTGCCGAATATGAATGCGCAGATGCCCATTGCAAGGATGCCGAGAGTTTCAAACGACAGGAAAGCAGTGGCCGTTGCTGTCGCTCCGACACTTGTGCCGAGAAAAATCGTGACAATGTTGCAAAGTTCGTTCTGTGCGGTCTTGGAAAGTCTTTCCGTGACGCCGCATTCGCGCAGAAGGTTGCCGAGCATAAGCATACCGACGAGGGAAGCTGCGGACGGAACAAGGAGCGCAACCGCGATGGTGACAACGATCGGGAACACAATGCGTTCGGTTTTGCTGACCGGGCGAAGCTGTTCCATTACGATGGAGCGTTCCTTGCGGGTTGTCAGCAGTTTCATGAACGGAGGCTGAATAACGGGAACGAGTGCCATGTAAGAGTAAGCCGCAATGGCAATCGGCCCGAGCTTATCCGGAGCAAGACGGGATGTTACAAAAATTGCAGTAGGACCGTCCGCACCGCCGATGATGCCGATGGAGGCCGCAAGGTTATCATCAAAACCGAAAATCAGCCTTGCGCCGAGGTAAGCGATAAATATGCCGAGCTGAGCGGCCGCGCCGAGAAGCAGACTCTTGGGATTTGCGATCAACGGACCGAAATCCGTCATTGCACCGACGCCGAGGAAGATGAGCGACGGGTAAATGCCGAGCTTGACTCCGAGATAGAGGTAGTCGATTAACCCGCCTTTTTGTGTGAGCATTTGCCAGTTGACATGTCCGCCGGAAAATATTTCGGCATTATACAGTCCTGCACCGGGAAGGTTTGTTAAGAGCATTCCGAATGCAATGGGAAGCAGCAGCAAAGGCTCGAATTTTTTAACGATTGCAAGATAGAGCAGGAAACAGGCAACAACGATCATAACAGCGTATTTCCAGGCACCCGGTTGGGTGAAGAAAGCAGCAAAACCCGTTTCAAGCGCAAAATCGGTAAAAACCTTTATGATGGATTGCATGATTCACACCGCCTTTTCGAATGTGACGGCTTAATGTCAAACGTATGCGATGAGAACATCGCCGGAGTTTACGGATGTGCCGCTCTGCACGGAAACAGAGACAACTTTGCCGTCGCAGGGAGCCATGATTTCGTTTTCCATTTTCATAGCTTCGAGGATAAGCAGAACCTGTCCGCTGCGGAAACTGTCGCCGGGTTTGACGTTAACGGCAAGAATGCTGCCCGGCATGGGCGCGGTGATGGTTTTTTCGCTGCCGTTCAGCTGTGCGGCTTTAGGTGCAGCTTTTTTGGAAGCGGATGCTGTCTCGCCCGCCGCGGCGGAATCGATTTCCTCAACTTCAACTTCATAGCTCGTTCCGTTTACATTAACAATGAATTTATGCATAGTGTTCAATGCCCCTTTCGAATATCTGCAAGTATATAATGCATCAAAGCGATGCAGCCGGTTTTGTTCGCTCCGAACATGATGCTTCGGAGAAAGCGGTGCGGCTCAACCGATTTTTTTGATGGATTTGATACGAAGCCCTGCGGCATCCGTGCCGATGGTTTCAGCAATTGCTGCGGAGATAACTGCGATAAGTTCGCGGCGCGATTCTCCGGTAAGCTTCTGTGCATTGCCGTCGGCTGCAACTTTTTCGGCTTCAATACCGGATGAGGAGACAGAGCCTGAAGTTTCGGCACGCCGTCCTGTTACAAATCCGCATATTACGCCCATAAGCTTAACAATGGCAATGAGAACAACCAGCCCGACGAATACAACAGCAAGTCCGACCAGCGGAACTATCAAGGTGTTCATGCAAAATACCGGTCCTTTCCAAATATTAGGGGGATTGCGAAGGATGCGTTAATCGAATAAACAATATATCGCAGAATGAACATTCTTTCATCCTCCCCCATTTATCGTTATTATTCATCGAATCCTTTTTTCCTGCAAACAAAAAACATATATTATCAATTCTGCAAAAATATGATACTAAGCAAAGAATTTTCATTAAGCGATGAGGAGTGATTGAATTGAACTGAAAAACATGCCTGAGAACGCTGATTTCGGAGCACTCTGAATGATTTGAATTCGGCAAAAAGACCTGAAATCACATTTTTGCCAAAATGATGCGGAAACAGAATCCTCTTAAGAAAAGGCGAACGCAGGCATATACTTTGTGTTGAAAAAAGAGAACGAGAGTTTTACGGACTGCATACAGCGCAGCAAACGGACAGCTCCCGCTGCGGCGTCGGCCGCAAATGTTCTCAACCGCAAGCATACTGCAATTGGTTTACTTTAAAAGCATTTCAAGCTCTTCCTGTGTTATGTAACGCCACTGCCCGGGCTTGAGTCCGTTGAGAGTTAAAGCACCTATGCCAACGCGCTGCAGGCGCAGAGTATCATGACCGAGAGCAGCAAGCATTCGGCGAACCTGTCGGTTCCGCCCTTCGTGAATCATCAACAGCAGCTCCGTTTTTTCATCATGCGAACGCAGTATGCGCACGCGCGCAGGTGCGGTGAGCCCGTCGTCAAGCTGAATTCCGCGTTCGAGTGCGCGACATTCACTGCGGCTGAGTTCACCTGTGCAGAGCACGCGGTAGGTTTTGTTCGCGCCGTATCGCGGATGCATAAGCCGATTGGCTGTTTCGCCGTCGTTGGTAACAAGAATCAGCCCTTCGGAGTCATAATCCAGTCGGCCGATCGTGTACAGCCTGTACGGCAATTCGCTGAAAAAGTCGGTGACTTTAACCCTGTCTTCGCTGTCCGCATTGGAACATATGACATTTTTAGGCTTATTAAACGCAATAACAATGCGCTCATCGGCAGGGCGAACGGGCTTGTCATCAAGCGTTACCGAATCTTCCGGTTCAACGCTGCTGCCTAAAACAGCAACATGTCCGTTAACCTTTACACGTCCGGCAGAAATAATTTCTTCGCATTTGCGGCGTGAAGCAATGCCTGCATCGGCAAGGTATTTTTGAAGTCTCATTCAACGGTTTTCCTTTCGAAACCTGCAAAAAACCTTTCCGACAATCCAAAATTGATAACAAAGAGCAGTGTCAGCCGTGGGGCAGTGCAAGCTCCGGAATCAACAGCATCAGCGGCGGAATAAATGCAGGATGTAGTTAAAGTAGAACAGGAAGCTTCTTTCGGCTATGCTCTCCGAAGCAACGAGGGATGTTTGCCCTATGCACAGATCGTCACAAAATAATTCGGCCGTGCCGAGTTCGCATGATTCATGTACTGGTGCGCAAACATCCGAATCAAGGCGTACATGCACCGAAGCCGAAAGTTCGGTTCCCTTCTTTACAGGTATGATTATATCCTCTTTTGCCGCTAATGCCAATATACTTTTTTCGCCGTAGAGTACGGTGCAGCGAGCCAACACGGTTCCCTTTTCAATGATTTTGCACATGGAATAGTTCTCAAAGCCGAAATTGAGCATTTCGGGCGCAACGTCGAACATTGGCCTGCAGTTCAATACGGCCCCAACAAGCAGCATACCGTCGCGTTCCGCAGCGAACAGCAAACAGCGTCCCGCCGCAGATGTATAACCGGTCTTGATGCCGACTGCATTGTCGTAATCCCAGAGCAGCGCATTTTTATTTTTCATGGTTCGAACCCTGTCTCCGGTTTCTGCGGTGTAATACTGCGTCGAAACGATTTGACGGAAAGTTTCATTCTTCAACGCTTCGGCACCTATGAGAGCAAGCTCATATGCTGTCGTGTAATGCTCTGCATCATGCAGTCCGTTCGGAGTTACAAAATGTGTATTCGTGAGCCCGAGTTTCGCTGCTCTGTCATTCATAATGCGGACAAAGCTTTCCACTGTTCCGCCGACATGCACGGCGAGTGCAACCGCGGCATCGTTGCCGGAGAGCAGCATCAGCCCGTACAGTAAATCTCTCACGGAAAGTCTTTCGCCGCAGCTGAGGTACATGCTTGAACCTTCCGTTCCGGCGGCATCGGCAGTTACTTCAACCGTCTCATCGAGATCGCAGTTTTCAATGACAACAAGCGCGGTCATGGTTTTTGTGGTGCTTGCCATAGGCAGGCGTGAATTGCTGTTGCCGGACAACAGAAGTTTGCCGCTGTTTGCTTCGATCAGCGCAGCTGCGGCTGCTGTTTTCATGCAGTCTATGAAATCAGCTTTATTGCTGTCGGCATCATCAAAATCCGCAACTTGAGATATGCATGAACTTCCGCTGTTGTCAGCTGCTGCCTGCGCAATTGCGGATACGGATGACGGAAGAGCACTGCAGGCAATCAGCGCAATGCTGAGCAGAAGAAACGGAATCGTGTGCCGTTTCATACCGAAGCCTCGGTTCCGCCGGTACAGCCGCAGCCGGAACTGTTTCCGCTTGAACCTGTATTTGAAACTCCGCTGTCCGTATTCTCGGTGCTGTTCCCGTCGGTACAGCCGCAGCCGCAATTCGAATTTGTTTTTTGATTCTGCTTCTTTTCGCTGTCGGCGCATGCGCACTTTTTATTGATGCAATCAATTCCCGTGTTGATAAGCTTTTCAACGCACTTCAAAACCTGAGGTATCATGTCCACAAGTCTGTCTGTCGAGCTCTTTCTGTCAGCAGGCATAACACGAACATTTCCCTGTTCCTCGGTGATAAATGCCAGCGGGGTGATGCACATACCGACGGCGCTTGTTCCTGCAAACGGGAAACGGGAATCACGGTTTGCTTCATCAGCTGCCTTTTTAGCGCTGCACATATGACCGTATTCTCCTCCGCCGACAAGGAAAGCAAGACTGAGCTTGGAAACGGGCAGTATCATTGTGTTGCCTGCGGTTACAATCGGATTGCCTACGACGGTGTTAACGTCCACCATTCGCTTGATTTGCTCCATTGAGGTCTGCATAATGTTTTCGATGGGATGCATTCTGTAAGCTCCTTTGTTTTTATTCTGCTTTATCCTTTCGGATAAATACATTCAAAAATAGTTTAATCAGGTTGACCCGCACTATTCCTGCCATATTAAGGTTAAAAGTGCTTCGGTTCGGTGCAGGAAAAATATTAATAACGCAGTTTTCGGATCGCTTGACTTTAATCAGAACGTTTAGTATAAATCGAAAAAGAGTGTCCATAAAAACAGAAACGATTCCGCAGATTAAAACGCTCAGGAATGCGTCGTCGCGTCTTCCGATTTCACCCGCAACTTCAATTTTTTTTACCGACAGCGAACGCGGCAATGCTTTAACGATTTTTCTGAAAGGGCTGCCTCTCCTTTTTTTGCGCGGACGAACGGGTTTCAGCTGTCTGTTGTTAACCTGAAAAACAGTGATGCCGTTAAACGGCTCATATTCGATACAATAACGAAGCTTAATTCGGATAATTCCGAAGAGAAGAATCACTTTGATTTTTATTTCACAGAAATATCCGCGCAGCAGCACCTTTGCATCAAGTCGAATTCCGTAAAACAACATAAGCAGTATAACGAAAAAAACGGAGGCTCCGAGCCGGGGCAAAGGCATGCGAACAGCAAAAAAACACTTAATCGATTGTAATGCGAAATTGAATCGCTCCATGCTGTCTTTCCTCTTTTCCTGTTTATGATCGTCGAACGCAAAACATGTCCGCACGGATTCACCGGGCATATTTTGCCCGAAATGCCGTTGATTATGTGAGCATTCGGACAGGCTATCGGTCTTTCGACAAAAAAAGCTATACAAAATGAGCCGAATACGGTATAATTTAGCGGTGAATAAAACGACCGCGTACACACGCTCGGCTGTGAGCTTGAGAATTGATTTGCTTTTGCGCGCGGAAGTAAACTTTCAAAAAGAAGTACAGAAAGAAATATACAAATGAAACAGGTTCTCGGCTGCATCAGACGTGCAGATGAACGATACAATATGATACAGGACGGCGACAAGATTTGCGTCGGTGTGAGCGGAGGCAAGGACAGCCTTCTGCTGATGTACGGACTTAAGCTTTATCAGCTTTTTTCAAAGAAGAAGTATGATTTATGCGCTGTTATGCTTGACCTTGGCATTGTTGAACAGGACACAAGCGGAATCGAAATGTTCGCAAAGGAACACGATATTGATTTTGAAGTGCGTAAAACGGATATTGGAGATGTTGTTTTCAACATACGCAAAGAAAAGAATCCATGCGCTATGTGTGCGAAAATGCGGCGCGGGGCATTGAACGACATTGCACTTGAAAAGGGCTGCAACCTTGTTGCACTCGGACATAACCGCGAAGATGTTCTTGAGACTTTTTTGCTGAGTTTGTTTTTTGAAGCCAGATTGAACACGTTTGCACCCGTCACATACCTTGGCAGAACGGGTATCACGGTAATCCGTCCGCTCGTTTTCTTCCCGGAAAAGGATGCTGTTTCCGCTTCGCGCAGGCTCCGGCTGCCGGTTTTGCGTGCAAACTGCCCTGCTGCGGGCCATACAAAGCGTGAAGATATGCGCCTGCTGCTTCAAGACTTCAGGAAAATCGTTCCCGATGTCGAAACGAAGTTTATGAAAGCAATCGTGGACACGCATAAATACGGCATGTGGGACAGAATGAAGCTCCCTCCGCGGCAAACGGGAGGAATAAGGCTCGGAGAGGTTGACCCGCTCGCACTTCCTGCCATAAAATCCTGCATGAAATGTGACGGAACATCGAGTGACGAGTTGCAGCCGGATGAAACGGCGATTGAATTCACAGAACAGTAACGTTGGTATTTGAGCTTAAAAATCAGAAAGGAATTCCCGCGGAACGGGATACGGAATGAAGGATGGACAACAGTATTCACAACGATGAGCAGATTGTGCAGCGACAGGTGATCAAAAAGTATAACGGCGCACGGCCGTGGCAGGTTGCGGTTTTGATGCTGATGAGTGCGGCGGTTGCGGCTATGGTGCTTTTTGTGGCTCTGCTCGGCGGAAAAGGTCGATATCGGCTGATAGACGGCGGAGCAAAATATGACTCATCCCTTATCAGCACGCTCCTGAGCGATATAGACAAGTATTATTATTTTCATGATGATGCGCCGGGCACCGAAAAACTGCTTGAAGATGCAGCACATGATATCGTTAACTCGATTGGTGATCCTTATGCAGCGTATTATACGAATGAGGAATACGAGGCGTTTGAAAACTCAATCAACGGCAGCTACAAGGGCATCGGTGTACTGCTTGGTGTGACGGACGGAAACGGTGCAGAGATAGTTCGTGTTTATGAAGGGAATCCCGCAGCGAAAGCAGGCATACGGGAAGGCGACACCGTCATTGCTGTCGACGGAAAATCAACTTTGGGGCTTCCTCATGAAGAGGTCAGTGATTTAATCAGCGGTTTGGACGGCACGACCGTTGCACTCACGATTAAACGCGGAGAAGAGACCCTCGAAATTGACGTTGAACGCGGCGACGTATATATTAAACGTGTTTATACGGAAATCCTGGAAAACAGCATTGGTTATATCCGAATTGAATCGTTTACAGGCAATGCCGCCGAAGAGTTTAACGAAGGCCTTGACGGTTTGCTTGGGCAGGGTATTGAGTCACTGATCATCGATTTGCGAAACAATCCCGGGGGTTCGCTGGATGTTGTTGTTGCAATTTGCGACCGCATTTTGCCGGAATGCACAATTACAACCCTTGAAGGAAAGCTTGTTGATCCTCCGCAAAGCTTCGAATCAACGGCAGAACAGTCACTGGAGATCCCCTACGCTGTTTTGATTAATGAAAACTCCGCATCATCAAGCGAGATTTTTGCTTCCGCCGTTCAGGACAACAAATGCGCGGCACTGATAGGCAAAAACACGTACGGCAAGGGCATTGTGCAGTCAAGCTGGGCTTTGCGGAACGGTCAGGGATACATAAAGCTCACAACCGACGTTTATCGCACACCGAACGGCAAGCTTATTCACGAAATCGGAGTTGCACCGGATATTGAGGTTGAACAAGATGCCGAGCTTGTCAACTATGATATATTTTTCATTATGCGTGATTTCGCGAATCGGGACCTGCAGCTGAAGGCAGCGATCGATTATCTTAATAATAAATAAGAAAACGACACCGAACGGCAAAAGACGTAATTTACATTTTCTTCCGTTTGTGGTATACTTTCGAGATAAATCGAAAGGAGGGCTCTTTCGCGGCGGGAGCTTATGCTTCGGCAAGAAAAAACTATCAAGAAATATGGCAGAATTCATTCACGGCAATCAATCAATTCACTACGAACTTGCCGGGGTGCGGGAGTTCAGGCTCCGGACACCGGTTTTGTTGCTGCACGGCAATGGTGAAGATATGCATATCTTCGATAACATGATCGCACCGCTCCTCGGTGCAAAGGGCTTTGTGCTTATGGACAGCAGGATGCAGGGGGAGTCATTCTCGCTTGACGGCGGGGGGGAAATATCGTATTCAGCAATGGCGGATGATGCCGCTGCGCTGATGGACGAACTCGGAATCAACGAATATGATATCGTCGGTTATTCCGACGGTGGGATTATTGCGCTGCTTATGGCAATGAAAAGTTTCAAAGTTCGAAGATTCTTCACGATCGGCGCGAATACAGATCCATCCGGGTTAACCGCAAAGGCGGTTCGGGAAATTAAAACCGCATTGCGGCGGGCGAATCACAAGGGCGATGAGCGTACTGCGGCGTTGCTTTCAATGATGCTGAATGAACCGCATATAACCTCGCACCAGCTTGCAGGCATTATTGCCGAGGCGACGATTATACTCGGCAAAAAAGATACGGTTATTGACAGAAAGCATTCCGAACGAATTGCAGATGCTATTCCGCACGGCACTCATGTTTTGATTGAAGGCGCGGGGCACGATGTTCCCGTAACACATCCCGGAGTATTATCCGACCTTGTGCGCACGTTGCTGTAGCAGCCGAACTGCCGATTTGTGATGGAGTAAGTTTTTTAAAAATTTCCAAAAAATTTCCAAAAACAGGCAACCAAAAAGCGCGTTCGTGCGTTATATAGGTAGAAGAGGAACGGCAAGGGGTTCCGATTCATGAGTTTCCTTCCTGTTTTGTTTTGTTGGTGCAAAAGACCGTGCGCAACGGTCTTTTGTATTTTTATAACTCTGAATCAATAAATGCAAACGCAAATTGATATATCTTGACAAAAAAGAAAAAACGGGGTATCCTTTATAAAAATCATACTGGAAAGGTGAATTGAATATGATACGAAAACTTACAGCGAAAGATAAAAATATATTTATGGAATTGACGGGTGAGTTTTACTCTTCGGCAGCAGTTATGCACCCGATACCGGAAAAAAACCGCAGCGCGATGTTTGATGAGCTGATGCGGTCGAATGTTTATGCGGAGTGTTTCATGCTCGAATGCGAGGATGGCACCCCGGCAGGTTATGTTTTGACGGCAAAAACTTTTTCACAGGAAGCAGGCGGGCTTGTTGTCTGGCTTGAAGAAGGATACATTCGTGAACCGTATCGTTCAATGGGTTTGATGTCTGAGTTTTTCCTCTACATGGAGCAGCATTGTCCTGCCGCAAGGTATAGGCTGGAAGTTGAACCGGATAACCCGCGCGCAATTGCACTGTACGAACGCAGAGGCTTTCGCTTCATTCCGTACCTTCAGATGATAAAGGGCGAATGACGGCAAAACGAATTAAAAACTAAGGAAAAATTAAAGGATATTTACCCGCTGCGGATAAATATCCTTTTTTGTTTCCGTCTGAACGGAATTTGAAATTAAAAATTACTCTTCAGCGAAATAGTGAGCAACCAGTTCGTTAAGTGAATCTTGGTCGCGAACGCCCATTGTTTCGCGGCAGGAATGCATTGCAAGCATGGGAACGCCGACATCGGCCGTGCTCATGCCGAGTTGACTTGCCGCAAAGGAGCCGAGCGTTCCGCCGCCGCGCAGGTCGGGGCGGTTCATAAACCGCTGATAGGGAATACTGTATTTTGCGCAAATGCCTTCAATCATGCCTATGCCGACGGCTTCGGTTGCATAACGCTGTTCGTAATTCATTTTCAGCGCAGTGCCTTTGTTCATTACGGCATTGCAGGAAGCATCGGAAAGCTCCGCATGGTTGGGGTGCTTTGCGTGTGCAACATCACAGGAAAGCATGAATCCGGATGCGAGAGAATCAATGTATTCGCTGCGGGAGGCACCGAGAGCACAGGCGATTTTTTCAAGCATCATGCCGAGAGTTGCACTGTCAGCTCCCTGCTTTGTTCCGGAGCCGACTTCTTCATTGTCGAAAAGCACCGCGGCCGTAACGCCGTGGGCACGGTTGCAGTTAACAATTCCGTAAAGCACCGCAAATGCGGATGTGATGTTGTCAAGCCTGGGCGAAGTGAGAAAATCCTCGTCAAAGCCGCAGAGCATGGGCTTTTCGGCGTTGTAAAGGCAGAGATCGTAGCTCAGAATCTGCTCCGGAGCGACTCCCGCCAATTCTGCCAGCTTAGATACAAAATATCCGTCCTTGTTGAAATCCTGCTCAACAGACTTGCAAATCGGGAGCATGTCCTTATTGGGATTCAATTCAACCCCCTTGTTAACACTGCGGTTCATATGAATCGCAAGGTTGGGAATTGTGAGGATAGGTTTTTCAAAATCCACAAGGCGGCGTTCGGGAGCAAGCACATTGTCACTCTTAAGTGTGATCATGCCGGCAGCGGAGAGCGGTCTGTCAAGCCATGTGTTGTGAATCATGCCGCCGTAGGGCTCGATGCTGAGCTTTGCGCAGCCTCCGGAGACTTGTTCGGGATTGGGCTTTATATAATAGCAGGGCCAGTCAACATGACACGCTGCAAGACGAAAGTCTTCTCCGGGCACATATTCGCAGCCGACATGAAATGCAATAAGCATGGTGCCGAAGCATTTTACATAGTAGTTTCCGCCCTTTTCAAGTTTCCAGGGTTTATTTTGTTCCAACGCCGTAAACCCGGATTCGTCCATGAGTCGAATTGCCTCCGCAGTCGTATGATAGGGTGAAACGGATTTTTCAAGAAACGAAATGAGATCCGCTGTGTTATTCTTAATCATTTTTTCTCCTTTCTGCAAAAAAAGCTTTGCGAAAATTCAACAACGGCGGTCGAAAGCCCGCCTGCAGTGCAATTATCGCAATTTCGTATTCGTTATAATTATAGTGCCGATATGTGCTGCTGTCAAACAATTTTATCCATCATGTTTTTTTCAAAAAAATACCTGTTATAGCTTCGCCGAAAACGGACAAATTAAGACTGCACGCCGCACGAAGCGACAGAATTCGGCACGGTGCTGCAGGATTTGGCAGCTAAGGAAACTCGAATTCAAGGAAGCTTTTGCGTGAAAAGACCATAGATTCGAGTCTTATCCCGCAAAAGAACGGATTATGACGAGTATTCCTAAGGAAACTCGAATTCAAGGAAGCTTTTGCGTGAAAAGACCATAGATTCGAGTCTTATCCCGCAAAAGAACGTATTATGACGAGTATTCCTAAGGAAACTCGAATTCAGGGAAGCTTTTGCGTGAAAAGACCATAGATTCGAGTCTTATCCCGCAAAAGAACAGATTATGACGAGTATTCCTAAGGAAACTCGAATTCAAGGAAGCTTTTGCGTGAAAAGACCATAGATTCGAGTCCTATCCCGCAAAAGAACGTATTATGACGAGTATTCCTAAAGTCCGGAACATACGGTGTGCTGTGATTACACAAAACAGGCTCGGTGCTGATGCCGACACCGCTGATGAATTCCGAAGATGAGTGCTTCGGATACGGCGAAGAATGTGAAATCAAAACCGGAGTTTCGTGCACGTGATTATATAACGTCCGCTTTAAAACGCAACTGAGGAGAAAGGCTTTTGAAGCGGACGGCAATGAACGGAGGTGAAAACTTATGGCAAGGAGCAATCGTGTTGCAGTTCCCGAGGCGAAGCAGTCGCTGAAGAACTTTAAAACCGAGGTCGCTAACTCGATGAATATAACCCTTAATGATGGTTATAACGGCGATATTTCCGCCCGCGATGCAGGCAGGATCGGCGGCCAGATGGTTAAGCGTATGATCGAATACGCTGAAAACAATATGCATAAATAATAACAAAAATAAATTACACTGAACAAAATCTGAAAGGAGATTTTACGATGACCAGCAGCAATTCCAGAGAAATGAAGCAGAAGCTCTCCGGTTTCAAGACCGAGGTTGCAAATTCCATGAACATCAGCCTTAACCAGGGCTACAACGGCGATATTTCCGCCCGTGATGCAGGCAGGATCGGCGGCCAGATGGTTAAGCGCATGATCGAGTATGCCGAGCGTAATATGAACGGCGGCAGCAATATGATGAAGTAAGTCGGAATGACTTGCGGCACTGCCTGTCGGCGGATATAATGCTGAGGGCGTGAAGCCTGTGAAGCATAGCCGGCACTCCGCACGGTGCGGATATGATGCACATGCATCAATTAATTCATAAGTGTTGCTTTGAAATAACAAAGCAATAACAAAAGAACTCATCCCTTGGATGCAAGCCGTATCTGAGAGATGGGTTCTTAGGTTTCCGGATTTTAATTACGCGAGCTTTTTCAGAGTTCACTCGGCACTGTGCATTTGCAGAGCTGCCTGTTTTTCGGCAACTTTGCTCATAAACTTATCATTATTTATAACGAAACGTTCATGAACGCCTTCTCCGACGGGGCCGAAATCATCATGCGCAATGACGTTGAAAATGAGCTTGCGCCCATCGATTTGTGCGAGTTCGCATTCACATGTAATGGTTGATCCGACAGGGGAAGCGCTGGTATGCTTAATGTTCACAAGAGTGCCGACGGTACTCATTCCGGCATCAAGAAACGGCCGGACCGTTTCCGAACAGGTGTATTCCATAAACGCAATCAGCGAGGGCGTTGCGTAAACGGGAAGCAATCCGCTCAACATACGTTCAGCAGTGTTTTCGGTTGTGACAACAACAGTTTTTTTGCCTTTAAGTCCTACTTGCAGCATGATTAAAAATTCCTTTCAATATGAGTTTTGATATACTAAACCATAAAACGGAAAGGAACTGCAGCAGTTCCTTTCCGACATGACGGCACCGGACGGTGCACAGAGTTTTGATTTTAACCCTTACTCCTGAACTTCCTGAACGGAGGCGGGGGATTCGGCGGGGGATTCGGCGGCGGATTCGGATTCAATCTGAGCCGGCTTCTTTTCGGGAAGAGGTTTATTCTCGAAAAGCGCCGCGAATTCCTCGCCGGTTATCTGCTCTTTCTCTCTTAAAACGGCTGCAACGCGCTCAACACCGTCTCGATGTTCATCCAGAATCTTGAGTGCACGGTCATTCTGCTCATCCATGATCCGACGAATTTCGCTGTCAATCTTGGCCGCAACATCTTCGGAGAAGTTGCGTGCGTGTCCGAAACTCTTGCCGATGAAGACTTCCTGCTCGCCTGCCAGATAAACAGGTCCGATAACATCGCTCATGCCGTATTCCGTGACGATTTGACGTGCGATTTCCGTTGCCCGCATGAGGTCATTTTGTGCACCTGTGCTGACGTCGCTGAGGAAGAGCGCTTCCGCGGCACGGCCGCCGAGATAAACGGCGATCATGTCAAGCAGCTTGTGCTTTGTAACGTTTTCATATGTGTCGGAGGGCAGCATTCTGGTGTAGCCTGCAGCACGGCCGCGCGGTATGATAGAAACCTCATGCACGGGCTCGCCGTCCGGTGTGCAGTGTGCAACGACTGCATGACCGACTTCGTGATAAGTGACAACGCGCATATTCTCATCGGAAACAACGCGGCTCTTTTTTTCGGGTCCGTAAAGAACGCGTTTGATAGCCTCGTCAACATCGGCGGAAGAAATCGCTTTTTTGTTTTTCCTTACGGCAAGGATGGCGGCTTCATTCAGCATATTTTCAAGATCCGCACCGGTGCAGCCGGGAGTCAGCTTTGCGATTTTTCCAAAGTCAACGTCCGGTTCAAAGGTCTTGTGCTTAGCGTGAACCGCAAGGATCTCCTGTCTGCCCTTAACGTCAGGATAGTTGACCGTGATGCGTCTGTCAAACCTGCCGGGACGGAGCAACGCAGGATCAAGAACATCGGGACGGTTGGTCGCCGCAATAACGATGATTCCCTGGCTGTTGGAAAAACCATCCATTTCAACAAGAAGCTGGTTTAAGGTCTGCTCACGTTCATCATGGCCGCCGCCGAGTCCCGCGCCTCTCTGCCTGCCGACAGCATCGATTTCGTCAATGAAAATAATAGCGGGGGCGCAGCGCTTTGCGGTGTGGAAAAGATCACGCACACGGCTTGCACCGACGCCGACGTAAAGTTCGACGAATTCGGAACTGCTGATGGAGAAGAAGGGGACTTTGGCTTCACCGGCAACCGCTTTTGCAAGCAATGTTTTGCCTGTGCCCGGAGGGCCGACAAGAAGCACACCTTTGGGAATTCTTGCACCCATTTCGGTGAAAGCTTTCGGATTGCGCAGAAAATCGACAATCTCGCGCAGCTCCTGTTTTTCTTCATCGGCTCCGGCAACATCTTCAAACGTGACATTGTTTCCGAGTTCATCCGCCGTCTTTGCGCGGCTCTTGCCGAAATTCATGCCCTGCTTGTTGTTTGCACGATTCATAAAGAAAATAAATGCCAAGAGCACTCCGCCGATGATAAGATAGGGGAGAAGCACAAGTATCCAGCTGACCTGAGGGGTAGGGTTAAGCTGACAATAGAAACCGTAGTCAAGCACGGTGATATTGTCTGCAATCAAACCGGAATTAGGGTACTTGCCCGCGATCAGGCTGGCCATTTCCTTCTGGAAGGCTTCGGCAGACTGAACCGTCACGCTGAAATCATAGGTTTTACCCTTTTTGAACTTTTCAAGTTTTTTGCTGAAATCTTCGCTGCTTTCAGATTCCCCGTTCGGCACATACAGGCCGTAAAGAGTTTCCTCCGTGACCTGAACGGCAGCGATTTTTGAGTTCTCAAATCCATTGGCAAAATCATCGTAGCTGTCAGGCAAGCCTTCACGCACGAGCTGGTAAAAATCGGTTGTTTTCAGCTCATCGGGCTTTTTATTGACGCTTTCGTTGCCGCTTGTTACGAAAACAACAAGCGCAGCGATGATCAAAACGTAGATGACTATTGTAAAATAGTTAAATTTTTTATTCTTCAATGCAGCCTCCTCGGTTGTATGATCCCGCAGCGAATCGAGGCATTTCGGATGTACCGAACCGCAACGTTTCGAGCAGAGTTCATTATGTCCTTATAATGATACCACGAACTATAGTTTACCGCAAATATTTTTTTCCGAATCATACCCAAAAACATGTGTTGATTGTGGCAGTTACAGGGCAGGGGGTACAAATCGGGATTATTGGTGCATTTCGCGCGCCGGAAGCATGCGGAAATTTATATTTCGAAAACTCCTGTTGACGCGCCGCAAAAATAATCCTATAATGCAGGTGTGTAATGCAGCCGCCGTATCCACATTCCGTTTCGCGCCGCAGAACGGAGCATGACGCTTTGTTGATTGCGCAGGCAGAGTATAACAGCGTGCACAATCTGCATTTAAAGCCGCTGCCGACGGGCGTATTGCCTTGGAATAATCGGTTTTGCGTTAAAACGGCTCGAACCTGAGCCTTTTCTGCGCGAATAACCGTAAATCAAAGTTCCCTTAGTATAACCCGAAAGCCTGCTTTACACGCAAACGGACAATCCAAGCATTATTCAAAGCAGAATTGCAAAGACTTACGGAGAAAATCCGAAGGCTGTGAGAGTATATTTTGCTCTGATAATACCGCTGAAAAGAGTGAAAAGGAGAAAAAGTTATGAAGAAGGACATGAAAAAGAACTTAATGAAACGAATTGTCGCAATGCTCACCGCTGCCGTGATGCTTTTTTCGCTGGCAGCATTCGCCGCCTGCTCAAAAAAGCAGGATGATACGGAAATACGCATTGCCGCACTGAAAGGCCCGACCGGAATGGGCATGGTGAAACTGGCAGATAAGCAGAATTACCCAAATTACACGGTTTCAATTGAAGCATCGCCCGATGCATTGAATCCGCAAATCATTTCCGGCGAAGTCGATGTTGCGGCCGTTCCCGTAAATCTTGCATCCGTGCTTTACAACAAGCTGGATGGCGATATATCGGTGCTTGCAGTCAGCACGCTCGGTGTTCTTTATGTTGTTGAAGCGGGTTCCGAGGTGAACTCTGTGGCTGATCTTGCAGGCAAAACTGTTTATGCGACCGGACAGGGTGCAACTCCCGAATACATCCTTAATTATCTGCTTGATAAAAACGGAGTCGCGGGGTCTGTTGAGGTAAACTATGTCGGCGAGCACGCTGCGCTGGCAACCATGCTTGCAGACGGCAGTGCCGAAATCGGCATGCTTCCGGAACCGAACGTGACGTCAACTCTTGCCGGAAACGACAACCTGCGCATTGCATTGAACCTCACCGAGGAATGGAACAAGGTTTGCTCAACGGAGCTTGTTCAGGGCGTTGTTATTGCACGCAAAAGCTTTGTGAACGAACATCCGGAGGCAATTGAACAGTTTTTGCGGGAATATGAAAAGAGCTCCGCATTCGTAAATGAGAATATCGATGAAGCCGCAAAGCTTATCGTTGATGCCGGAATTCTCGGAAATGTCGAGATTGCAAAAAAAGCAATTCCGAACTGCAACATCAGTTTCAGCAAAGGTGAAGCGATGCATAAAGCGGTTGAAGGTATGCTCACTGTTCTGTTTGAGGCAAACCCGAAGAGCATCGGCGGCAAACTCCCCGACAAGGATTTTTATTACGGAATCTGAGTTGAACACGGGGTGTTTAGTGTTAAACATGACAGAATGAACATATATATTGAGGCTGAGCCGATGTCGGCTGTATGACCGACATCGGCTCAGCGGATTGAAATTTGCATTTGATTTTAATGGCAATTGAACGCAAAAAAGATAAATACGGGAATAAAATGCGGCATCGCGGCGGAGCATTGCTTCGCATGACTGCCGCAATTGTGTTTTGGCTTCTTGTTTGGCAGCTGCTCAGTTTTTTGATCGGCAGTGAGCTGCTGCTGCCGTCGCCTTGGGCGGTTGTGCGCAGTTTTTGCGGGCTTGCGCAAACAACGGAGTTTTACCGCAGCATTCTGCATACCCTTTTGCGCGTTACGGCAGGCTTTGCAGCCGGCATGGCAGCAGGCTTACTTGCAGGCACACTGACGGCGTTTTCGCGTGCTGCCGACGTGCTTCTGACTCCGCTCAAAAACATCATAAAGGCAACGCCCGTAACTTCGTTCATTGTGCTCATCCTGCTGTATTTTTCGTCCAATGTGACTCCCTCTGCGGTTGCTTTTCTTGCGGTGCTGCCGATTTGCTGGTCTAATGTCTGTGAAGGACTGCGTCAAACGGATAAAAAAATGACGGAGCTTGCGCATGCATATGCTTTCGGCAGGAAAAAAACACTTCGGGAAATATACTTTCCCGCCGTTCGTCCCTACTTATCCGCCGCGGCAACGACAGGTCTTGGTTTCGCATGGAAATCCTGCGTTGCGGCTGAAGTAATTGCGCTCAGCAAAAACAGCGTCGGACGAGCATTATATGAAAGCAAGCTGTATCTCGAAACGGCAGAGCTTTTTGCGTGGACAGCTTCCGTTGTGCTTATCAGTGTGCTGTTTGAAAAACTACTTGTGCATAAACTCTTTAAAAATAAGAACACGGAAGGCACGGCCGGGAGGCGAAGCGAGAGCCTTGAACACGGGCATGCAAGCTGTGAGGCCGAACTGCAATATAAATCCGATGCATATGCCGAATACGGCAGAGATGAGGAACGAAACATATGATTAAGTTGAACAAAGTCTGCTTTTCATATGACGGCGAACACCCCGTTCTTGTTGATTTTTGCATGGAAATTCCGGACGGCGGCGCAATTGCGGTTATGGGAGCGAGCGGAAGCGGAAAGACAACATTGCTTCGGATTCTCCTTGGTCTTGAAAAACCGAATTCCGGTGAAATATTGGGGTTGAACAACAAGCGGTTTGCAGTTGTTTTCCAAGAAGACAGACTTTTGCAGCACAGAACGGCAAGGCAGAACGTTGAAATTCCGCTTATCGGAACGCAGATTGGAAAAACAAATGTTCACAAGATTGCCGGAACAGCACTGAGGGATGTTGAACTAAACGGATTTGAAGATTTTTCCGTAAGAGAACTTTCCGGCGGAATGTGCCGCAGGGTTGCGCTTGCGCGCGCAATCGCATTTGCAAGAAGCGGATTGGGCAGAGATGCCGCAATTCTCGATGAGCCGCTGAAAGGTCTTGATAATGCCATGAAAAAGCGCATTGTTCCAAGGTTTATTGATGCGTTCGCGACCCGCGTTATTATTACCCATGACGAAAATGAAGCAGAGCTTTTCGAATGCGGCACGATAATCAGACTGAACCGAATTTAAATCGGCAGCACTTGTTTTTGAGGAATGCTTTGAATAATTCGCTTTGTTTCCCTAAATATACTTGCTATTAAGGAAAAAATGAAATATAATTAAAAAGATGGAAGTCCGTGCGGCGTCCGTCCTGCGGATATGCCGCGCTTTAATCAACCTGTAATCACGAAGGGAGAAATATTATGTCACAGAATTATCGCGTACTTGCGATCAATCCCGGCTCAACTTCAACCAAAATCGGAGTTTTCGAGGGCGAAAAACTTGTTTACGAGGGTGTCGTACGCCACACTGCCGAAGAAATTGCAGCTTGGGGCGGAGTTATTGCTCAGGCTCCCATGCGCATGAAGCTTATCAGGGAGCTGCTTGCAAAAGAGAATATTGACCTTGCGACAATGGATGCATTTGTCGGCAGGGGAGGCATTGTTCGTCCTCTTAAGAGCGGTGTCTACACGATCAACGAAAAACTTCTTGACGATCTCTACCATTTGCCCAGTGCAAGCCGTCATGCTTCCGCTCTCGGCGGAATCTTTGCCCATGAACTTGGTGAAGAATACGGAAAGCCTTGCTTTATCGCCGATCCCGTTGTTGTTGACGAAAGGAATGACATTGCGCGTGTAACAGGTCTGCCCGATGTAGAGCGCACCTGCGTTTTCCATTGCCTCAACATTAAGGCAACTGCAAGAAAATACTGCAAGGAACATGAAAAAGATTACAACAACACGAACCTTATCGTTGCACATATGGGCGGCGGCATCAGTGTTGCGGCGTCTGAAAAGGGTGTTGTTATTGACGTTAACGATGCAATCGCAGGTGAAGGCCCGTTCAGTCCCGAACGCACAGGTTCAATTCCTATGAAACTCGTTCTCGATATGTGCTTCAGCGGTGATTATACAAAAGAACAGCTTTACGGCTTCTGCTCAAAGACCGGCGGATTTGTTGCGCACATGGGCACAAATTCTGCTCTCGATGTTGAAAACGCTATGCTCGCCGGAGATGAGAAGGCAAAGATGGTTTTCGAGGCTCTCGGGTATAATGTTGCTAAAACGATCGGCGAAATGGCAACCGTGCTTAAAGGCAATGTTGAAGCGATCCTGCTGACCGGCGGCCTTGCATACAGCAAGCCTCTCTGCAAGTACATCTCGGATATGGTTTCATTTATTGCTCCGATATGCGTTTATCCCGGTGAAAGCGAACTTGATGCGCTCGCGGGCAGCGCAATTCGTGTTCTTTCCGGCGAAGAGGATGCAAAAGAATACCTTGGATAATCCTTGCTGAATCGGGGCGTTGACACGATTCCCGATTCAATCACATGAAATCACATGAAAAATAGAAACGGACGTGCTCACTTTCCGGCGAGCATGTCCGTTTTACGTTTGGATCAACAAAAACTTAATTGTTGATTGTGCGTTGAATTAATTTTTCTTAAGTATGGAAACCGCATCCGAAATTGTTTTTTCGTATGCTTCTTTACCGTACTTGTCAACCTCGGCCTTATTCTTTTCGCCGTGTGTCAGACAGCCTGCGCCGCCGATACAACCGCCGGAGCAAGCCATGCCCTCGATGAAGTTCTCCTTAAGCAGACCGCGGGACTTTTTCATCAGCGCCGCACGGCAGGCTTCGATTCCGTCGCAGGCTGCGGGGTTGAGTACGAAATCCTCATGTCCGGTTTCTTTGAGTGCTTCGGCAACAGCATCCGCAAGACCGCCGCTGCGGGCAAAAATCCTGCCGAAATAGGAAGCATTGTCAAGAACATCCTCTTCAAGGGCAGTGATGTCGATATCCTTGCTGTCAAACAACGCCTGCAGCTCTTCAAACGTAAGCACGCAGTCAACATAGGACTTGACTTCCTCAAGCTGCGCTTCCGCTTTTTTCGCCGTGCAGGGCCCAATGAACACAACCTTGCAGGGAGAATCCGTCTCTTTCAGATATTTTGCAATTGCCGCCATGGGAGACGGATTGTGTGAAATCAACGGAATCAGATCAGGGAAGGATTTTTTAATATAACTCACGAATGCGGGGCAGCATGAGCTTGTCAGGAAACCCTTTTCAACAAGTTCCGCAGATTCGGTCATTGCAACCATGTCCGCTCCGAGAGCAGCCTCAATAACGGTATGGAAACCGAGTTTTTTGAGCCCTGTGATAACCTGTCCGAGTTTTGCATAGGTAAACTGGCTCGAAATACTGGGTGCAACAACCGCAAACGTCTTATAGTTGGTATTTTCTTCGCTCTTTTTGATAATGTCAATCGCGTCAAGGATAAATGATTTATCCATGATCGCGCCGAACGGACACTGATAAACGCATGCACCGCAGGAGATGCACTTTGAATTATCGATATGCGCAGCAGAGTTTTCTCCCATGGAAATAGCCTTGATTTTGCAGGCATTTTCGCAGGGACGTTTGCGGTTGGCAATCGCGGTGTAAGGACAGACCTTTGCGCATGCACCGCAGTTGACGCATTTCTGCTTATCGATATGCGCAGTGTGGTTTTTGTCATCGAAAGTTATTGCATTGCGCGGGCATGCATCTTCGCAGCGATGAGCAAGGCAGCCGCGGCAGGAGTCCGTGACTACATATCCGCCGACAGGGCATTCATCGCAGGCAATATCCATAACCTCGATAACATTCGGATTTGTTTTGTCTCCGCCCATTGCGATTTTGATGCGTTCTCCGAGTATTGCACGTTCCTTATAGATGCAGCAGCGGATTGACGGTGTGTTGCCGGGGGAAATGATCTTCGGCAAATCCAGAAGATTTTCCGTCAGCGTGTCCTTCCAGGCAAGTCTTGCAGTCTCCCGCAAGACTTTATATTTCAAAAACTGAACCTGTGTATCAAACTTTCGCATATATTCCTCCAAGTTGGTTAATTAATTATTTATTAAAAGTAACTGACCTTAATGCGCTTGCCCATTTTTTTGAGACATTCCGCAAGCTCATTTACAAGGTTCATCTTAATGTTGAAGTTAATCGGCAGATCAGGGTTCTGATGTGCGGGATTTACGGCTCTTCCGACATAGAAGTTTATATCCGTCGCTTCGTCAAAAAGCATCCTTGCAATCTCGGCGGCTCCTCCGCGCTTGTAGCTCCAGTCACCGTAGAGTGCATTTTCGCCGATATGATCCTTGGCATATTCAAGCACACGGTTCATGGTTATAACGCCTTCGGTAACGAGATCGACACCTTCGATTTCACCTTTTGCTGGAATGCTCGGATCGTCGCCCGAATCCAGACTGACCTTGAGCGGTTTGCCGAGGTACTTTGCGGCAATTTTGCTTGTTGTTCCGCCGCAAACGATATGCTTGCCGCCTTTTGAAAAGAACAGAGACATCATCCTGTCGCAATCATCCGGATTTTCGGGCGGTCCGATCAAAAGGTTGACTTGGTTGCGCTTGCGGAGTTTGACAACGCAGACGGTTGAGTCGTCGCCGGGAGATCCCGAATACTTTGCGTAGCATTCATCAAGCAGTATGGAGCACAGCGTTTTTGCAGAGAAACCCACATCGGAAAAAATTTCCATGTAGTCAACAATGTTTTCGCGTTCCCACCCGAAGGCATAAGACATTCCGCCTGCCTGCACACCGGCATGAATTACACCATCACTCATAAGAATGAAAGTGTCGTTCTCAAGAAGTTTAACCTTTGTATGGGTTATCTCTTTGCCGTCAATGTTCATGCTGACATAGGGCAGCTCAACATTCTTCCCATCGCGCATAAAAATGACGTCAGGATTATCGTATTGAAATATCTCCGCCTCTTGCGTCGGAAGAATCTTCAATATCGTGAAGGTTGAATAGGCAAGCCCGCGCACCTGGCAGATAGGGAGCGTTGCGGCGATGGTTTTGACACATTCCGAAATATCGATATTTTCGGAGACCATTGTTGAAATGATCTTTGAAGTCAATGTGGACAGGATGCAAGCCTTAACACCGCTGCCCAAGCCGTCTGCAAGCACAGCAATAAATGTGCCGTCTTCGCATGTGATTGTGCTTACATTGTCGCCGCACAGCACTTCGTTCTTTTTTATAAGACTGTTGAAGCCGACATCAACGCACAGATCATTCATTTGCACTTACCTCTTTCAGCTTTGTAAGTGCAATCTTTGTTTCGGCGGCGGTTTCGCCGAGCAGCATTGCTATTTCCTGAACGATGCGCATTTGCTTGTCAACAACCTGATCGGCAATTTCAACGGTTTTCCGCCTTGCTTCGTCTTTTTGACGGCGCATGGTTTCCGCCTCGGTAACATCGCGCAGAATGCACAGAAGAGAACGATATTCCCTGTCGTAAATGATGGTTTCTTCAACATGACGCCCGTATTCCGCAAGGTAGCAGGGCTTTGAACGTATGCTTCGCTCCGTTTCGAGAACCGATGCAAAATCACCGGGTTCAAGAATGCGAACGACGTTGCAGCCCATGATATCCTCGGCACGACGCATATTCATGATTCTCAGTGCAGCGTTGTTGATATTCTGCACTTCGAGCTTTTCGTTAAGCACAAGAATGCCGAGAGGAATGTTGTTTATTACGCTGTCGGAAAAATTCATTGCTTTTTCTTTCAGATAGGGAAGACACATGGAGACTTCCGCCTTGCCCTGATAGATTGCAACGGCTTTTTCACGACATGTGTTGTAGCCGCAGGAGCCGCAGTTCAATTCATCGGAAGATTGCTTCTTTCCCATTTGAAGCAAAATCTCTTTGATTTCACTTTCGGAAGGCATCGGAGCACGCTGCTCAATTGCAGACATCTCTTTTTGCAGCGCGATTGAATCAGGCTGCATAACAGGGAAGTCTTTGCTGCCGGCAAAATGCGTGACCGTGACATAATCTTTTGCGGGGTAGCTGTGAAACTTCTCCATAACCGGGCCGCCGATGCAGCTGCCGACACAGGCAGACATCTCAATGAAACACTTGTGAATGCGCCCGCTTTCAATATCGCGCAGCACGGCAATGCAGTTGTCAACACCGTCTATTGCCATGTATGTGTAATCACTGTTGCTGCAATCCATCGTCTTAAGGATACCGCCGGTGGTGGGGAACAGGCGCGCACGGCTGTCCTCCTTCGGAACAATCTTTTTCTCGGGTTCAATACCCTTTTCTTTGAACCACGCGCTGAGTTCATCGAACGTCAGGACGGCATCGACAATACCGTCATAATGCTCTGCTTCATCTTTTTTTGCAACGCAGGGCCCGATAAACACCGTTTTAGCCTCGGGGTGACGCCGCTTAATGTCACGGCAATGTGCCTGCATTGGGGAAAGAACGGGTGCAAGACAGGACAGCTCGCGAGGGTAGTGTTTCTGAATCAAAAGATTCACGGAGTGGCAGCATGACGAAATGACAACATCCGGTGCATCCTCACGCAGCATGCGTTCATATTCTGTTTTTACAACGGTTGCGCCGATTGCGGTTTCTTCAGCGTCAAAAAAACCGAGTTTCTTCAGTGCATCACGCATGGCTTCAATGCCCACGCCGTCGTAGTTGGCAACAAACGAAGGTGCGATGCTTGCAATAACAGGCGCAGGCGACTGAATAAGGACTTTTGCCTTTTCTGTTTCGTCAACGATTTGTTTAGCATTTTGAGGGCACACAACGAAGCAATGCCCGCAAAGAATGCATTCATTGTCGATTATGTAAGCCTGGTTGCCTGAAAACCTGATAGCTTTAACAGGACAATGGCGAATGCACTTGTAGCAATTTTTGCAGTTGGATTTTTTTAAAGCGATGCAATTCACTGCATGAAGCTCCTTTCATTTTTTGGAATAAGTCGAGCAATTCGCTTTTCAAAAGCATTCCCTTATCTATCGCGGGTTTGTCCGGATAAACAAAGCAATAACCGCTCGGTTTATTTAAGCTTTGCGAGAACGTTCTGCTCAAAAAACGAATTGACCGTTGCGGGTGAAACAGAATGGAATTCATCGTCAACGGTAACGCAAACACCCTGCTGGCATTTGCCCATGCAGAACGTGCCGGCAAGCTCCACTTCATCGGAGAGATGGTTGCTCTTGATAAGATACTGGAGCTGTTCAACGACCTGGCGCGAACCCTTGATGTGACATGATGAGCCGATACAAACAGTGATTTTCATAGTTGTTCCTCCTGAAACATTAAGTTTAATATTGATAATTTCAAAGTAATCAACGATTAAGCGGGAAAGCATTCGGTTTTATCCCGAAACCAATCAGAGGTTACTTCATTATTGAAAGCAGCAGTTTCTTTCCGGCTGCATTTTCACGGTTATAAAGCATGGATGCCGCAAACGGCAAAAGTGTCGTAATTGCATCGGAAGAGCAGGATCCGTTACGCTTTAGATAGAGCTTGAAATATTCGCGTGCCGTTTGTTCTCCGCATGTGAGCCAAAGCATAAGGCAGCATATTGCAGCATCGGATTCCGGAGTTCCCGAGTAAGCGTACGCCCAGTCGATAATATAAAGCTCGCCGCCTGAAGATAAAATGACATTTTCGGGCGCAAGGCTGCCGTGACAAAGCATATCCCCGGCAAAAGCCGCATGTTTACCGCTGTTAAAAGCAATTTGAACGATATCCGCTGCGTTCGGTTCATCGTGCGCCGTACATGCAGTACCTGTGCTGCGAAAATTCGGCACTGTGCGCGGATTGCGGATGCATTCGGGGCAACGTGTACCGTTTATCGAAAGCTGAGCATCAATAAGCAGGTTCAGCCGCTGCGCGCGGAATTCGGCATCATCCCTGTCGCTGCACAAAATCGGACTTCCGACGATATAGTCATAGGTAATGAGGCGTTTGTTGCCGTGCAAATTGACTTCACGCAGCTTGGGAACATTCAGCCCGGCTTCGGCGGCGGCGACCATGTTTGTTGCTTCGGAGAGCACAAAAGAAGCGGGAAAGTCATCTTCCAACACTTTTATGCAGAGTTCTCCGTCTCGAAAAACGGTTCTGTTGTTGCGGACGGAAATTATTCTGTCAAATTGCATATGTGCACTCCTTTTATAACCGATCACAGCGATTGAGCTTTAAGCACAGCAAGTGATTGAGCAATATTCTCGTAGCGAATGATCGTATCGTTCGGCGGGATCAGCTTGCAGGGCGCAAGGCAGAGCATCATCTTTATTCCGGCATTGTATAATTCGTTGCAAGCCTGCTGTGCTGCTTCGGACGGAACTGCAATAATGCCGATCCTTGCATTGTGTTCGCTGCAGAAAGAATCAAGCTCTGAAACAGGATAAATATATTTACCTTTTGGTGAAGCAACAGGTTCGGCAACAGCAATGTCGAAAGCGGCAAGAATATTTAAACCGTAATCTGCAAATCCGGCATAGTCAAGCAATGCCCTTCCGAGTTTCCCGGCACCGATAATAACTGTTCCGCCGTCCTTTTCGCTTAGGCAGGAAGCAAGGCTTGCCGTCAATTCGCCGACTTTGTATCCGGTTTTCGGCTTTCCGGAACCGCAGAGTGCGCGCAAATCTTTCCGCACCTGAACTTCGCCCAATTCAAGTTCTTTCGCAATCGTTGTTGCGGATATATTCGCCGTGCTGTCTTCAATTCCGCGCAGAAACTTAAGGTAAGCGGGTGCGCGTCCGAGCGTTGCACGGGATATCTTGGGGTTGATCATTTCGGTTCCTCCTTTGGCATTGATTCGTCCGCATTTCGGCAGGCAAGGCTTTGTCGATTTTTCGACTGACTGCACTTTTCATGTTGATATTCTAAAGCAATGAGCGGATAATTGGAATTGCCGTTTTCGCATAACGGTATTGAATTTATCGATATACATGAGTTTATTTAATTAAATGAAGGAAAAAATACGATACTTACCGGATTGTGAAATGAAAAGCGCATTTCAAAAAGTGCGTTTCAGACCATTGACAAATGGTTCGGGACGAGAGTTCCGGGCCCTTTGTCGTACTATAAAAGGTTTTGAAAAGCGATACAATATATGCGCAGAAAGCAGTGCGGAGGAACAGCATATTCTATCCTACGCCAAGGCGCTGGAGCAGGTGCGTCCGGGCGGCGCGAACCGCCTGCCCAACAATGCGTTCCGCGCCAACGCCGGTACGGATGTCGTTTCGGATATTATCTTTCTCCAAAAGCGGGACAGACCCATTGAGATCGAACCCGATTGGGTACACACGGGTATCCGGCGAAACCCGGGAGAGAACGCGGACGGCTTTGCCGTCAATCAGTATTTCATCGACCACCCGGAGATGGTGCCGGGGCGGCAGACCTCGGAAAGCACGCAGTACGGCAGGCAGGACTTTTGACGACATTCGGGAAAAGCTCGTCGCCGGAGGAATCCCCCGCGAGGAGGTCGCATTCATCCATGAAGCCAACACCGAGACGCGGAAGAAGGAGCTGTTTGCAAAAGTCCGCTCCGGTCAGGTGCGTGTGCTCATGGGCAGCACCTTCAAAATGGGCGCGGGTATGAACGTGCAGGACAGGCTTGTGGCGCTCCATGACCTCGACTGCCCGTGGCGGCCGGGCGATCTGGAGCAGCGCAGCGGGCGCATCATCCGGCAGGGCAACCGCAATAAGGAGGTTCATATTTACCGTTACGTCACGGAATCCACCTTCGACGCATACCTCTGGCAGACGGTGGAAAATATGCCGATTTCGACGCACTTGTCAATGCCGCCGCCGATGCGGAGAAGCGGTTCTATGCTTTGAAGGCGACCATAAAGGCGGCGGAAGCGCGTATGAGCGAGATACAGACCCTGCGGACGCACATCATGAACTATTCGAGGACGCGCAGCGTTTACACCGGCTACCGCAAGGCGGGGTACTCGAAAAAATACCTTGCGGAGCATGAGGGGGATATCCTCATCCACAAGGCGGCGAAGAAAGCCTTTGATGCGTTCGGTCTGAAAAAGCTGCCCACGGTCAGGAGCCTGAACGAAGAATTCGCAAGGCTGCTGGCAGAGAAAAAGGCGGCCTACGCCGAGTACCACCGGGCGCAGGAGCAGATGCGTGAGCTTCTGATCCACAAGGCGAACGCCGCCTATCTGCTGGGGCTGGATGAACAGAACCGGCAGACCACCGAGCGGCAGCGCGAGGAAAAATAGCGATGGCACATCGCGCAGCCACAGATGAAATCTGTGTTGCAGGGGGTATGGGGAACGCCCCATCAAGCAAAAGGCGGGGACTCGTCAGAGTCTCCGCCTGCTGTCTTTTGGCTCCAAAAGACCTTGCTTGCCAAAGCGTTATCTCTATCCTCACTCCTACGGTGATTGCATCAAAATAGAATGACTTTGCCGATAATGTGTTCCTTTGAGATGATTCCAAAGTCTCGGCTGTCAATGCTCCCACAGCCAAACAGGAGGAGTTTATCCTAACTATATTATACCTCTGCCGACCGCCTATGTTAAGGATGTCGATGAAAAAGTTAAGCTGGCTCAAAGTCGGCCAGCATCAGTTTCAAAAGAATGTCACGCATAGACTCACCCTCGTCCTTGTAGACGGGCGTGATAATGAATGTGTTTTTTCCTGCTTGATAGGTGTATTCCTCCTTGCAGTGACTTCATCCATAGCGTCCTCCACCAAGCTACTTGCTCAAAGTATTCCCTGTTTCGTAAGCGATTGCCGTGGGCACGTTAGCACGCCCAAATCGCGCGGTTATAGAAAGTCAAATAGAGAGCTACCTTTTCCCGCATTTGGGGCATCTTTTCTACGCTTCTTCCGTTTGTTTCTTAATTTTATCCATTATACCACGAAATCTTTATTTTGGACGTTCCCTTATGAAAAAGTAGCTATCCCCAACTGGAATAGCTACTTTCAGTCAACGTATGGCAACTAAAAAGTGTGATGGAATCCGTTCTATCATCTTCAATTCTAACAAATCAATATGTTAGCTCAGTTCCATCTACTTTTCGGCATTTTTAGAAATTCGTTTCCGTATCTCATTTACAGCTTCTGAACGATTGTGAAGTGCCAGCACCTCATATGTTGCATAAACAGTGTAGATACAAATTGTCTTTCCAGTTTCAGTGACATTGTTGATTTCACTATAGTTGATAGCAAATTTTTGCATAGGCATATTGGGCTGATTCATGCTCAACGCTGTCATACCTACAACGGAATTTTCATAAACATCACAATATGAACGACTTCCTAAAAAAGTAGTAATCAAACAGAATAAAGCATATCCAATTAAAACCGATCCTATTAAAATAGCAATCAAACGATAATGCTGATGGCTTAGTTCATAAAAGGCTTCTGGAGTAGCCATAATAAAGATGCCCAAAAGAATCAACAAAGGACACAAAACACAAAGTAAAACTTTTCTACCTGCTGCTCCAGTTTTTGTCGATACTAACAGTTCACCCATATCGGAGCCTGTACTTATAGAAGATGTACTATTAAGCGGTGCCCCACACTCTTTGCAAAAGGTCGCATTTTCCAGATTTTGCGCTCCACATTTTCCACAGAACATATTTACTACCTCTCTTTTCTATATTATTCGTTATCGTTGTTCGATTTTCGTTCCGCAATGGTTGCAGAATGCGTTGCCAGCAGTGACGGGATTATGGCACTTCGGACACAAAGCTCCCGACTCGTTAGAGGATATATCCTCAACCTTTGCCGCAGGAGGAATTTTCGTGCCGCAGGCGTTACAGAACGCTGCGTCAAGAGAAACATCAGCACCGCAATTGGGGCATTTCGTCACCCCTTTTATCTGCTTGATGTTTTCTTTGCACTCCAATATTTCAGCGTTCAGCGAGCTTATTTTTTGTATGCGTTCAATTTCCTCGCCCTGCGGATCAATTTTATGATGCTCATAGTATGCTTGCCCGATCTCAATGTAAAGCTGGGCAATCTGCTTTTCCTTTTCGGAAATGATACTATTCAGCCGTGCAACATCAGCGAAATTTTTTACCTGCTGTGCAACACCTTGTCCGGCACCTGAAAGTTTCTCCCCAATTTTTTCAAAGATAGACATACTTTTTCCTCCGATTTTCAGTCTTTTTCAATAACCAGGAACGAAGAATCATTCTCACTGGTGGTGCAAATAGACTTAGAAAATTTCTTCATTATCTTTCACCTCATGAATTATTTAGCTATTTCCTTGTATAAGAACGTAGAGTTCTAAAATCAAGAATAATCAATTTATTGCCCGATAAGTAATACCCGCCGTTCTCTTCTACATCTTCCGCGCTGTCCTGTTTTCTAAAGCGTTTGGAATCAATATTTCCCTTGCTGCTGCTCAAAACCAGCGTCCCATCATCATCAACAGAATAGCGGTCGCAGCTTTCCCACCAACCACCATCATAAGTAAACGGGACAGAACAAGTACCATCTTTATTAAAAATAAGGACTTCCTCTCCATCGTCGCTGCTCCAGGTCCCAACAATGGAAGTGCGGCTCTTTCCACATGCAACCAATGACAGAATCATTGTAAGGGTTAATGCCAGCACTAAAAACCGGATTTTGGAACTGTTTTTCATTATCATTTACCTCCAGTATCAAAATTCTTAACAGTAATAATCAAAAAGTATGTCCTTTGAACGGAATGATTTCACCAATGGAGCAGCTTTGCAAAAGGAGCGGCTTTACAAATTCCGTATGGAAATGCCATCTCGCGGTGCTTTGGGTTGAAGCTATATCTGTTTGCAACCATATAACTTGCGTTAGTAAACTGAGCAGCAAATTCATAGATGGTGTTGCTGCGCAGCCGCGGCCTCTGCCGAGTTCACGACGGCTTTCGTTCTGAGTTACGAAGGATACTGCGCATAACTGCAAAATGTATATTTATGCGCTCTCCTAATTTGGAAAACAGTATGCGAAGAACCGTTCTGCATAATCAAATAATACCTATGCCCAGCGGAGATTCTGTTCTTCTCATGCCATAATTGTACACTATTGCGGCAATATCTGTCAACACCGTGAATGCATAAATATGCAAATATATTTTTTCTTATAAGTGGGCAGTGCGAATGATGGGCAGGACAGGCTTGTGGCGCTCCACGACCTCGACTGCCCGTGGCGGCCGGGCGATGTTGACCGTTTGTTGCGGACAGGTTTCAAGGAAGGATGTTAAGAATGCAAAATATATCGTTGGAAAGAGCAGATAGTGCAGAGATAGAAATTCTTGCAAATTTCTGCTATAATTCCGTCAAAAGAGCCTGATTTGGGACAATGTTATTTTGCGTTGCTTGAGGCAACGCAGTTTCCCGCACTATAATGAGAGTGCAAAGGAGGAATTCACTATGTTTCAAGATAACTTAAAAGCACTTCGCAAGAAAAAAGGTTTCACACAGGAAGAATTGGCAGCAAGGCTGAATGTTGTAAGGCAGACCGTCTCAAAATGGGAAAAAGGTCTTTCTGTTCCCGACTCCGAATTGCTGATAAAGCTGGCTGAGATTTTAGAGGTGCCGTTAAGTCAGCTGCTGGGCTCCAAAATTGAAGCGGAAGAACAGCCGGATGCTCTGGCAGAACAGCTTTCCCGAATCAACGAGCAGCTTGCGATCAAAAACAGACGGGCAAAAAGAGTTTGGAAAGCAATAGCCTTCATCGTCGGCGGCATTATTGCTGTATATGTCCTGGTTTTAATTCTTGCAACTGTCTTTACCTTTTCGCCCAACCAATCCGGCACAACAGACAGCTCACAGTCTATTGAGTCAATCGTGGAAAAAGAATGAGAATCGGACAATTTCATCTCTGCGGTGCGGGAATATCCCGTACCGCAACTGCTTCCCCCAAACTTTTCAGTAGAAAAATTCACAAAGATATGATATAATTGCATTGATTCAGAACAATAAATGGAGCTTTTCGGAAGATAATGAATTTGGAAAGCATAGCAAAGGAGCGTGTTCAGTGTCAAAGTTTGATTTCAAAAGGAAGTATCTTATCATTTATTTGTGCCTGATTGTTTTCGACACATTTCTTATGCTGTGCCGCTGGCTGGAACATATTGTCCCGAATGTGCGTCTGCTGCCCGACTTTTTGCTTGACCATATTAACAATTTTGCACTTTGTATGCTGCTCGTGCTGATTCTCGGAATTACCGTCCTGTCATTTGGCGGAAAGTTTAGAGGCATTACGGCAGCGGTATTGGTAATGAGCGTATTAAACATTGGGTATGAGTGTTTTATTCCGATACGGAATACCCCCGACATTTTGGACGCCGTGTTCGGCGTTATCGGCGTTGCAATCGCATACGTTTTTCTGATACTGCTCAGAAAAAACGGGCTGATTGCCAAATAATTCTCCTGACATTTTTGAAAATGAACCGTTCGATCCAAGTTGAAGGTGCTTTCGGCGTTTTAAAACAGGATTACGGGTTCGGAAGATTCCTCACCCGAGGGAAGCCCAGCAACGAAACCCGCCTTTTTATCCTCGCAACAGCATTCAATATCCGAAAACTGTGCAGTCGGCTTGCTGACGGACGATTCGGGAAAGCGCTGTTTGAACCGAAAACAGCCTGACATAACCTTCCGAGAACAACAAAACCTGAGCAGGTCTGTTTGCCGTACACAAAAATCACGCTTTCTGCATGAGCCGGCTTCGCTTGAGCCGAAAAATGTAATGTCCGGCACTCCACGGATTGCCCTCCTTAAAAAAGAAAGGTGCTGCTGCAAATATGACTTGATTTTGCAACAGCCCCTTTCGTAAAGCCGGATTGCTTATTTCCAGCTCATTCTTGAATTATATACATTGCTGACCGCTTCGATATAACAAATAAAGGACGGATGATTATAGTCGTTGCTCGTCAGATATTTGTTTTTGAGCCGCAAATACTGTTCTCGGACTAAATTCCATTTCCCTTTGCGTTTAATGAAGTCAACCTTTTCCCGTATTCCCGAAGAATGCGGCGCTGGATTCCAATAGTATCTGTCGTAATAGATGAACCCCGTTTTTTCGTGGATCAGTCGATACATTCGGTCTTGTGTATCCGTAAACACGATACAGACATCTATTGAAAACAAAGTCTGATTGCCTTGGGTAAAGTGGCGACGCTCTGTTGTGAGCGACGATGTGGAATCCTCGCAATCGCCCCAACCGTTCATAGATAGGGCTTTATTAAAGGCTTTCCTCGCACATTCTTTGAGTTTGCGGCAATCCCCAAAATATTCACAGCGGACAATTTCAAGGTTATAATCCAAGTCTATCGGCTGCGAAGCATTTTGCACGATGAGGTTTTTAGCGCCGCTGCCCACAAGATGAAAGGTTGAACCTATGTCATAGTCCTCTTTCAAGGTATGGCAAAAGTCTTGCATAATTTCTCCGCACACGCTGCGTACACGGCTCAGGTATTCCTTATCTTCTACATATTCAAACATAAAAGCTCCTTTCACCCCCAAACCGTCCATTCAGCTCTTGGTGAGCTAAATCGTATTATTATACTTATGGCGACAGGTTGTGTCAAGTGCTTCAAAAAAATAGTTGCAATTTTCCCGTCGCAGTCCTTTATAATCCCATCATCTCACGGATAATACGGTCGCTCATCTTGACCGATCCAACGAGAAGGAGCATATTAAAGAACAGTTCGCCTACATAATTCCATATCTGCGTGACCGCCGCCGCATCAGGGCTTACCGCGGGCGGTGAGGACGCAAAAAGCGAGAAGATGATGCAGAACAGCACGATCACTGCTCCCTCCAAGCAAACGGCGCAGTAGCTTTTGATGAAGGACTTGCCCACATTCTGACTCGGTTCACCGGCGAAGGTGGACAGAGGGATAGACGCAAGTGCCGTATATATAGAACCGAAAAAATCGCCCGTACACGGTCATTATCAGAATAAAGGACATCACGGTGATGAACAGCCCTCCGATAAGCGTGACAGCCCATAGCGGTATGCTTTCAAAGAATCCGCATTCCTCAATGCTGGTAATCAATTCAGGCGGCTATAATGTTTGCTGTGGTGTTGAGAAACCCGCCGAACCCATTATCGTCGAGATCGTGCCTTGGATGATATTAAACAGGGCAAGCATAAATAGCTCCGCTGCGCCCGACGTTCATGACGGTGCTGCTCTGCTACCCCGTATCCCGGGTGATCACATCGCTGATGTTTGCATTATACCGTGTATTTTATGAAAAAGCGCCGCATGTTCCTTCGTCCGGGAGTTGTGAAAGGCCTTTGCCGAAAAATGATCCGCAAAATTTCTGTTACCCCCCCCTTTACCCTCTTGACAGGGAAGACGGTTTGATCTATACTAAGCGTGAAGAATAATTCTTGTTCTTGCAGGGGGGCGACTATGTCTAAATATACAGAAGTTATACTTGCCGCCGTAACAAAGCTTCGACGGCATCCGACGGCGGAGCAGGTGTTTCTGGAGATGAAAAAGGAATATCCCAGCATCGCTTTGGGCACCGTGTATAAGCATCTGAATGCTTTGGCGGACGAGGGTCTGTTGCTTCGCATCACGGAGCCGGGTTCGCCGGACAGATATGACCGCACCGAGCGGCACGATCATCTGATTTGCAGTCGGTGCGGGAAGATAACGGACGTCTGTTTGAGAGATCTCACAGAACCCATCGAAACCGGGCTCGGGCAGAGGATCCTCTCCTATGATCTCAGGATCCGGTACATCTGTCCTGTCTGCAGAGAACAGGAGAAAAAAGACCTCAGCGTGGAAAGAGAAACGTCATGAATGTAAAAGTATCGAAACTGCTCAACGAGCAGATCAACAAGGAGTTCTACTCCGCCTATCTGTATCTGGATTTTGCCAACTACTACGCCTCAGTAGGCTTAGACGGCTTTGAGAACTGGTATAAAGTGCAGGCGCAGGAGGAACGGGATCACGCCATGCTGTTCTATCAGTATTTGCAGAATAACGGCGAGAGCGTTGCCTTTGCGGCTATTGCAAAGCCGGAGTGGGAACGAGGCGGCCACATGACCCCACTGAAAAAAGCGTTGGAGCATGAGAGGCTTGTTACCGCCAGCATCGACGCCATCTACGCCGCCGCATACGAGTCCAAGGACTTCCGCGCCATGCAGATGCTGGATTGGTTCATCAAGGAGCAGGGCGAGGAGGAAAAGAACGCCGCTGACCTCATCACCAAAATGGAGCTGTTCGGCGGAGACAGCAAGGGACTGTATATGCTCAACAGCGAGCTGAAGGCACGGGTCTACACCGCACCCTCCATGACGATGGAATGACGCCGTCCCCCGATTCAGCAATCAAACCAATTATAAAAAGAAAAGGAGATTAAACCATGTCACTTATTAACAAAGAAATCAGCGATTTTTCCGCACAGGCATATCAGAACGGAGAGTTTCGGACCGTGACCAAGCAGGATGTGCTGGGCAAATGGAGCCTGTTCTTCTTCTACCCCGCAGACTTTACCTTTGTCTGCCCCACCGAGCTTGAGGATTTGCAGAACAAATACGCCGAGTTTAAGGCGGCCGGCTGCGAAGTTTATTCCGTATCCACCGACACACATTTCGTACATAAGGCGTGGCACGACCACTCTGAGCGCATCAGCAAGATCACTTATCCCATGCTGGCCGACCCCACACATGCGCTGAGCCGCGACTTTGAGGTGTATATCGAGGAAAACGGCCTTGCAGAGCGCGGAAGCTTCATTGTGAACCCGGAGGGCAAGATCGTAGTATACGAAGTCAACGCAGGAAACGTGGGCCGCAATGCCGACGAGCTTCTCCGCAGGCTTCAGGCCAGCCAGTTTGTGGCGGAGCACGGCGACCAGGTCTGCCCCGCCAAGTGGCAGCCCGGAGCCGAGACCCTCAAGCCAAGCCTTGACCTTGTGGGCATGCTGTAATGGAGATGGAACAGCTCTATGATGTAATCGTGATAGGTGGAGGGCCGGCCGGACTTACGGCGGCCCTTTATCTTGCCAGGGCACGCTATCGCGTGTTGGTGGTGGAGAGGGAGCATTTCGGCGGCCAGATCACTATCACGAATGAGATCGTGAACTATCCCGGCGTAGCAAAAACCAGCGGCAGAGAATTGACGGACACAATGCGGCAGCAGGCGGAGGGCTTCGGTGCAGAGTTCCTGCTGGCCGAGGTCACGGCTTTTGAATTGGATGGGGACGTCAAGACCGTGAAGACCGGGCGCGGAGAATACCGCTGCTTTGGCGTGCTTCTGGCCACGGGAGCCCATCCGCGTATGATAGGCTTTCCCGGCGAGGCAGAGTTCCGTGGACGGGGCATAGCCTACTGCGCCACCTGCGACGGCGAGTTTTTTACCGGCAAGGAGGTTTTTGTCATAGGCGGCGGTTTTGCCGCGGCGGAGGAGAGCGTTTTCCTGACACGCTATGCAAAGCACGTCACCGTACTGATTCGCGGCGAGGACTTCACCTGCGCCGAGGCTGTGTCGCGCGCCGCCAGAGAGCATCCGAAGATCACTGTCCTCTTCCATACCGCAGTGGTGGAGGCCGCGGGCGATACGGCGCTGCGGAGCCTGCGATACAGAGATTTGAGAACCGGAGAGGAAACGGTTTTCGCACCGCATGGGGATACCTTCGGCGTGTTTGTGTTTGCCGGCTACGAGCCGGAAACGACCTTAATCCGGGACATGATTGAGACTGACCCAAGGGGCTATATCGTTACGGACGGCTCGCAGCGGACGAACCTTGAGGGCGTATACGCCGCAGGCGATGTGTGTGTGAAGGAGCTGCGGCAGGTGGTCACCGCCGTGGGCGATGGCGCAAAGGCTGCGACTGCGCTGGAAAAATATGCCGCAGCCATGCAGGAAAAAACCGGTCTCCGCCCCCAAAAGCCTGAGATAAAAGAAACGAAGGCGGCATCCGGCGGCGAGGCTCAGCCCGAGGGGATATTCCCGCAGCAGGTAATGCAGCAGCTTGAGGCAGTATTTGAAAGGATGCAGAATCCCCTGATACTGGAGCTTTGCCTTGACGAGAAGGCTATTTCAGCGGAACTCCACTCCTACATGGAGGAGCTTGCGCAGCTCACACCCAAACTCACAGTAAGGAAATCTACCGACGGCGCTGAGCATGTGCCGCTGGTGCGTGTGCTGCGCTCTGACGGCAGCGACTCCGGTCTCGCCTTCCACGGGGTACCGGGCGGACACGAATTTACTTCTTTTATCATGGGGCTTTACAACGTGGCCGGACCGGGACAGGCTCTCGACGGGGAAACTATGGACCGAATAAAGGCTCTTGACGCACCGACAGATATGCAGATATTCGTTTCGCTGTCCTGCACCATGTGCCCGGAGCTGGTGATTGCGGCCCAGCACATAGCCGCTCTCAACCCTAATGTCAGGGCAGAGGCATACGATCTGAATCACTTTCCCGCCTTGAAGGAAACGTATAATGTCATGAGCGTACCCTGTCTCGTGCTGAACGGCGAAAAGGTGCTGTTCGGGAAAAAGAGCATAAGCCAGTTGCTGGACACGCTGGAACAGCAAGAGTAAAAGAGCCGATACACCGGATCGGCCCGAGGGATGATGGACGGAAGCAGTATATATCAGTTACTTGAGTAACTGCTGACGGTCCCTGCGCTGACAATGGCGTTGTGATAACCGGGGTTGATATGCGACTGAAGCCAAGGCAGACTGCACACAGGCGACCTGCCTTTTCTTCCACCAAGCGGTTAGAGATGGCTAACTGAAATGCCACATAGAAAGGAACATGCCTCTTGAACAAGGAAAAGGAGATCGAAACCGTTACCCTCATGGTGCGCCGGTATTGCCGGGGCGTGCATGGGACAAGGTGTGAGACACTTTGCCCGGCGTGTGCCGCCCTGCTGGAAGACGCCAGAGAGCGGCGGGACAGATGCCCGCACGGGAAATTTTAGCGGCGATGTGAGGTCTTGCAAGAGGCACAAGGCGGCAAAGAAACAAGGAAGAGATAAGGGCAACGGCTATGAAAGAACAAAAGAACTTTTGGGACAGAAATGCCGGCCGGTACGACCGCTTTATGCGAAAGGATGGGGCGGCGTATGGAGAGATGTATGCGCTAATTCAGCCAATCGTGCGTCACAAAACGGTGCTGGAGCTGGCAACCGGCACGGGGCTGATCGCAAAGCACATCGTGAACGCGGCGGCGCACATCGAGGCGACGGACGCCTCCACGGAGATGGTTCTTGAAGCAAAGCGGGATAATCAATCTGCAAAGCTGCACTTTTCGGTGCAGGATATGTTCCGCCTGCCGTATGCGGACAAATCCTTCGATGTGGTGATCGTATCAAACGCTTTGCACATTGTGCCGCAGCCGGAAAAGGCCCTTGCCGAGATTCGCCGGGTACTGAAGGACGGCGGCGTGCTCATCGCGCCGACCTTCACCCACGCGGGGAACTCGTTTTCCGGCAAGGTCAGGGCATTTTTTATGAGGATGGCAGGCTTCTCTCTCCGCAGCAAGTGGACGAGCGAGGAATACCTGCGCTTCCTACGGCAAAACGGCTGGGCGGTGCGGAAAAGCGCTGTTCTAAAGGCGTCCTTCCCGCTGACCTATGCGGAATGTGTGAAATCGGAGGTGTAATAAGATGTCATTTTTTGAGAACACCCGCAAGCCCGTGGGCTTTGGTGGGAAAATCATGGTCGCCATGATGAACCTGGGGCACAGTCCTGTGGCACGGTGGGGACTTCAATTTCTGAATGCCGCGCCGGACGCCAGGGTGCTGGACTGCGGCTGCGGCGGCGGTGCGAACATCAAGAGACTGCTGGAAAAATGCCCGCAGGGCATCGTCAAGGGCATCGACTATTCGCCCGTCAGCGTGGAGAGGGCTCGAAGCCTCAACCGAGCTGCAATTCAGGAGGGGCGCTGCGTGGTGTGGCAGGGCAGCGTGGAGCGTATCATTTTCGCAAAGGACTGGTTTGATGCGGTCACAGCCTTTGAAACTGTCTATTTCTGGCCTGGCCTGCCCCAATGCTTCCGGGAGGTTTATCGGGTGCTGAAGCCCGGCGGGACATTTCTCATCTGCAACGAAAGCAACGGCGATACGGACAAGGATGAGAGGTGGACGAAGATTATCGGCGGCATGACCATCTATAAGGACACCGAACTAAAGGCGCATCTGGAGCAGGCGGGTTTTCACGAGGTTCAGATACACAAAAAGAAAGGCTGGCTGTGCATCACGGCACGGAAATGAGGGAAAAGCAGATAGATGAAGGACAAGAAGCTCCCATTTGACCGCAAATGCCATGTGCTGTATTCCAAGCCCTGCAAGAAGGAGATACGGACAAAAATCGCCCTGCACTATCCGGAAGCGGAGCGGGAGGCGGTTTGGGAACAGGTACAGCGGCAGTATGCGGAATTTCTCTCCGACTGGCGCACCGATTTGGGCGGCAAACGGAACTTCCACAACGGCGTAGGCGGCACCTACGATTGCATCGCCATCATGAGCTACTACACAGTCTGCAAAGCCGTCACATCCTTCCGCGAGATCGAGGAGATGGAGGAAAACCTGATCCTGCCGATCTTCCGCAGGTTGCGGTTTGTGAACTGCAACAAGCCGTTCTGGAGGAAGCTGATGCAAAGAGCGTTTGTACGGGCGAAACGCGGCTGCGACAAATGGCACGATTACGAGATGAGGGTTGCGCCTTATGAAACCAAAAAGCCTATTTATTATGAGTTTACATCGTGTCCGGCAGCGGAGTTTGCTATCCGGCACGGCCTTACCGATATCATGCCCGCCCTGTGCAATGTGGACTATGCGTCAATGGAGCTGCTTCACGCAAGGCTGGTGCGGACGACCACCTGCGTGAACGGCTGCCGATGCGATTATACCATCTGCGGCGATAAAGACCCATATTTGAAGGAGCATCCAGAATACAGGGACGAGGCGGGATTCAGGAGAAACAAATAATACAGCAACGCAAAGGCGGTGAGACAAATGGAAACCTTTCTTGGAATCATGATCCCTTTTTTGGGAACAGCACTGGGCTCGGCCTGCGTGTTCTTTATGAAAAAATCACTCGGTGTTTCGGTGCAGCGCGCCCTTGCGGGCTTTGCCGCCGGGGTGATGGTGGCGGCGTCGATATGGAGCCTGTTGATTCCCGCTATTGAGCAGTCGGAGGGCATGGGAAAGCTGTCCTTTCTTCCCGCCTTTATCGGCTTCTGGGTCGGCGTGCTGTTTTTGCTCCTGCTTGACCATCTGATTCCTCATCTTCATGTGGGCAGCGATCAGGCAGAGGGACCGAAAAGCAGGCTTGGCCGCACCACCATGATGGTGCTGGCGGTGACCCTGCATAACATTCCGGAGGGCATGGCGGTAGGAGTGATGTACGCGGGCTTCCTCGCGGGGAATACACAGATCACGGCAGCAAGCGCGCTTGTCCTGTCCCTTGGCATCGCCATTCAGAACTTCCCCGAGGGCGCGATCATCTCTATGCCGCTCCGGGCGGAGGGCGAGAGCAAGGGTAAGGCATTTCTCGGCGGCGTGCTCTCCGGCGTGGTGGAGCCTATCGGCGCGGTGCTGACGATTCTTGCGGCGCAGCTGGTGATCCCGGCGCTGCCGTATTTTCTGAGCTTTGCGGCGGGCGCCATGCTCTATGTGGTGGTGGAGGAACTGATTCCCGAAATGTCACAGGGGAAGCACTCCGACATCGGCACGGTTTTCTTTGCCGTGGGCTTCAGTATTATGATGACGCTGGATGTGGCGCTTGGATAGGCGCGGCTGTGCCGCTGCTCTTGCAATAGTTATGACATCAGCTACGCCGGTCTGCACCCGAGGCTTACTTGGCAGAGAACCATGACATTGGGGCGCGGCGGCAGTCGGTGATCTTTGAAGAGCCGCCTTCGGGCGGCTTCTCAAGGGCTATATGGTTAGAGTATGCTAACCAATAAACATTCAAAGGAGACGAGAGCAAATGTCTGAAGAAATACTGGTCCGTCAGGGTGCGCCCACACTTGCGGGCATCAAGACGGGGAGCCTTTTTCCCTGCCCCTGCGAGGATCGCGAGGCGTTGCTGTCCGACATCAGGAAGCTGAACCGGCGGCTGTCGCCCAAGGGGCTTTGCCTGCTGCCGCTTCGATTTCTGCCTGGGCAGGCGCTCCTTTACCTCTATCGCCCCGCCGGACTGCGGCGGGATCTGCGGGACGTGCAGGCGTCCGAGCTGTTGCGGCAGGCAGGCTACGGTGACGAGAGCTGTGAGCGCTGTGTGGCGCGGCTTGTCTGCCGCTTCCGCGAGAGTAGTGAGTTCCCCCACGAGGTAGGGCTGTTTCTCAGCTATCCGCCGGAGGACGTGAAGGGCTTCATCAACCACTGCGCGGGCGGTTTCAAATGCGCGGGGCTTTGGAAGGTCTACGGCGACGAGGAAAAAGCACGCTCGCTATTCGAGAAATACAGAAAATGCACGGAGATCTACTGTACACTTTGGCAAAGCGGCTTGAAGCTGGAGCAGCTTGCCGTTGCAGTTTGATCATATAAAATCATTAAAAGAAAGGAATTTACGAAAATGAAAACTGCTGTTGTTTATTGGAGTGGTACGGGCAATACGGAGGCGATGGCGCATGCTGTTGCCGAGGGCATGACTGCCGCAGGCGCGGAGGCTGTGCTGCTCACGCCCGCCGAGGTCGCGCCCGGCGATCTGAACGTCTACGCCGCCATCGCCTTCGGCTGCCCCGCCATGGGCGCCGAGGTGCTGGAGGAAACGGAGTTCCAGCCCATGTTCGATGCCTGCAAGCGCAGCCTTGGCGGCAAACGCGTGGCGCTGTTCGGCTCCTACGGCTGGGGCGACGGCGAGTGGATGCGCACTTGGGAGAGTGACTGCGACAGCGCAGGGGTGAACCTCGTTTGCGAGAGTGTGATCTGCACGGAGACTCCCGACGATGCGGCACTTGACGCCTGCCGCGCCTTGGGCAAGGCGTTGGTGGAGTGAGAAATGATGCCCGCCGCTGACGGTTACTTCAGCGGCAGGTTGCGCGGCTTGCATTTGCCAAACAGCCTATCCGAAAAGGCAGGGACACCTCTTGCGGTGTTCCTGTCTTGCGCTGTATAGCGATGCTTGGAGTATTGAAAAAGAATATGCTCAACATTGTTCTGTTTATCATCCTCGGTGCGCTCTGGTGGGGTGCACGTCAGAAAGAACACTTCCGCCGTTGGGTAGAGTATTTGCTTTTGATTCCCATCGCCTATGGGTTGGGTCATCTTTGCGTGCTGGGCTTCCGAACTGTCTCTTACTCAGAATGGCGTGACTTTCAGCTTATTCTTGCTATCGGCGTACTCCTTTACTGTGCCATGTTGCTGGCATTGAACATTTTTTACGCCGGAAAAGATTTTTTGAACATGCACAGAAAGGATCATAGATGATGTTCGGATCTTCTGCAACAGGTTCATCCTTACCCATTTTGCCATGGCGTTTGATGTGATGCCTGCCTCTCGGCGTAGTGCTGTTTTGTTGATTTTCTTATCAATCATCAGCTTCCAAAGCCTGTTGTATGAATAAGCCATCGTGTTTTCCTCCGTTTCAAAGCAGCCGCGGCAAATTGCACATTAAAATTTTTATTATTATACCATAAAACCGCTTTGTATTCAACAGCTTTCGACATATTTCAAAATAATATTTATTATTTCAACCGCAGCGAGCAGAAAGGAAGACTCTAACCTGCCGCTGTGTTTCTACGCAAAGCCGTGTTTTTTTCAAAAGGACCTTTTATCTGCGAGGATTATGAGGTTCGAGTCCTGCTTCTTATATCCTTTTGTTCTTTCTTTACAGAGCAAAGAAACACAAAAAGCACATCGGCGTTTTCAGGCTATTTCTGCTGCTGAACGCAAAAAACGGGCTTCGGAGTAGCCAATCGACCTCTCCAAAGCCCGTTTTTTTATTATTCGCCCAGTATTTACTCAGAAAGCAAAGAAAACCCTCTCTTGTCGTGGTAGACAAAAGAGGGTCTTTTCATGGTGGACGGGGATGGATTCGAACCATCGTAGTCTGTGACAACGGATTTACAGTCCGCTCCCTTTGGCCGCTCGGGAACCCGTCCGAATCAGCATATTGATTATAGCATAAAAATGTCAACTGTCAACATTCCGGCAAAAATATAAACATTATTATTCCGGTTTGCTCTTGTTAAGCAGGCAATAATATGATATAATTTCAATGCTGATTTTGATTTAACTTGAAATAAAGGAGATGAATTCATATGAACAACATTCCGACCCCGCATATTTCGGCAAGAGCAGGCGATTTTGCTGAAACCGTTCTTATGCCCGGCGATCCCAAGCGGGCAAAGTTCATTGCAGAAACTTATCTGAATGATGCTGTGCTTGTTAATGATGTCCGCGGAGTTCAAGGTTACACCGGCTATTATAAAGGCAAGCGTGTATCCGTTATGGCCAGCGGAATGGGCATGCCGTCCATAGGAATCTATTCCTACGAACTTTTTAATTATTATGACGTAAAAAATATCATTCGTGTCGGTTCCGCAGGAGCAATTCATCCGGAATTAAAGATTCGAGACATCGTTTTCGGCATGGGGGCATGCACAAATTCGAACTATGCAGCCCAATACAGACTGCCCGGCACTTTTGCGCCGACAGCAAGTTTTAATCTTTTGCAGAAGGCAGTTGCCGAAGCGGATAAAGCAGGTGTGCGTTACATGGTTGGGAACCTTTATTCCTCCGACACATTTTACGATGATGCTCTCAGTCTTTCCGATTGGCAGAAAATGGGTGTGCTTGCTGTTGAAATGGAAAGTGCAGCGTTGTACTGCAACGCGGCGCGTGCAGGGAAAAACGCTCTTTGCATATGCACGATTTCCGATTGCCCGTTTAATCCGGGTCAGGATTGCACGGCGGAAGAGCGGCAGAACACGTTTACAAAAATGATGGAAATCGCACTGAATATCGCATGAGTTCATCTGCATTTTGTAAAAATCGATTAATCATTGTGATACGGCTGCATTCGCAGCATCACGGGAACGCAGGAAGAGGTATTAAGCGATGAGCAAACGTATTGTTAAATCGATCATAGCACTATTCTTCGTGGCAGTGGGTTTGAGTGCCGCTCAGCTTATATGCAGCGGCAGCTTTATTGCGTCTTTCGGCGAAAAAGCACAAAAATGGCTGCCCATATGTATTTTTTGCGTTCTCGGTGCAGGCTTCGGTGTATTCGGATATGTGATTGCGCCGCGTTTGGTTAAAGCGTATCACTTTGTCACAGGCAGCATTATGCGGAGGTTCACCGACATGCCGCTTTCCGTGATTTTTGTCGGTGTAATCGGACTGATTCTCGGATTGCTTGTCGCATTTTTGTTGAGCACCTTCCTGCTGAACATCGAGCCGCATTTTATCGGCATCATTCTTGCAGTCAGCGCGTATTTAATTTTCGGAACCCTCGGCTGGCTGATTCCCACAAAGCGCAGTAAGGAAATCGTTCTGCCGTCGTGGTTCAGGCTCGGAGAAAAGGGCGGACGCACGGTTGCGGCTCCGAAAGTTCTCGACACCTCGGCAATCATTGACGGAAGATTTTTTGACGTCTATAAAACCGGCATAATTGAGGGAATCGTGATGATTCCGCAGTTTGTGCTTGATGAGTTGCGTCATATTGCGGACAGCACGGATTCGGTCAAGCGTGTGCGCGGCAGGCGCGGACTTGATATGCTTCAGGATATTCAAAATTCTGCGGCTGTGCAGTCGATTGCCGTTTACTCGCGCGACTACCCCGATATCGCTGAAGTTGACGCTAAATTGCTGCGTTTTGCATCCGAACATCATGCAATGATCGTTACCACCGACTATAACCTCAACAAGGTTGCAACTGTTCAAAAGGTTCCCGTTTTCAACATCAACGATCTTGCAAACGCACTCAGAAGCAGTGTTGCTGCCGGCGAAGATGTTGTTGTTGATATTGTTAAAGAAGGAAAAGAATTCAATCAAGGCGTTGCCTACTTTAACGACGGCACAATGGTCGTTGTTGACGGTGCAAAGCGTTATGTCGGAAAATCCGTTACAGCAACAGTAACAAGTGTTCTGCAAACATCCGCAGGAAAGATGGTTTTCGCAAAGCTCCGAGAGGAATAGACGCAATTCATCTTTCCGGCAATCATTAAAGCTATGCCCGCGTTTTTTTAGCACCGCCCGGATCATTGACAAAGGGTTCGGGACGAGAGTTCCGAGCCCTTTGTCGTACTATAAAAGGTTTTGAAAAGTGATACAACATAGGAGCAAAAAGCAGTGCGGAGGAACAGCAATGTCTACGATAGGTAAACGCAGCCTACAGATGGTTCATCGGATATGATCCCGCCGAAAAACTGCTCGATGCAAGTGCGCTCCGGCAGAACAGACTCCGCAGATACAAGAACGGCGACGTTTCACAGCGGATATTCGACGAGATCGTTCGACAGGCAATGGCAAAGGGACTTGTGGGAGGAAAGATTCTGTATTCGGACAGTACACACCTGAAAGCCGCACACGGCAAAAAGCCTTTGAAATTCGATGGCGATGAGGTCAAAAAACAGAGAGCGGAAGAGAAAGAATACTACTTTGACTATGACAGTCAAGGCGGCAACGCAAGCGGAGGCAGCGATGATGTTAAGACGGTAAAGGCGCGTACAACAGACCCTGCAGCGGATTTATGCACCGGGAAGGTCTATGCCTTTACGCATACGGAAAAAGGGTAAGAATACTTACAAGAGAAGAAAGTAAACGGCGGAACGCAGCTTTGCCGATTCCAAAGAATTACACGGCCTCCGTTATTGCCGTATGCGGGGGCTTTCCAAGGTTACCGAGCAGTGCCTCCTCACTGCCGGCGTGCAGAATATGAAGAAAACAGCTTCCCTCTGTCGGGGGAGTACATCCGACTTCTTCGCGCTTTTTCTATGCTTTAACAAAAAAACAAAGCCTATCCTTGCTTCAGATGGGCTTTGTCAGTGGTATGGACGCACTCAAAAGAGTACGCCGAAAACTGTATATATCGATCTTATCTGTGCGCATCGAGGAATTTGCGTTTGGATGCGCAAAGCTCTGCAATGAATAGCCTATCCAAAGAAGACAACGAATAATCTTTACGGTGAACCAGAAGGTCCTTGTAGATTTTCAGTTCCTCGTTGCAGGGAATTTCGACAAGATCAAACCTATCCAAGGTTTCTTGGGGAATCGGGGAGACCCACATAAAGCAATCGCTGTTTCTGCTCAACAGTTCGAATTGACTGCCGCGCTCGTAAACAAAAATACGTCGATTTGAGTTGTCGGGCAGTTCCTCTTTTTTTGACGCAGCAAACGGCATTGAGGGCACATAAGGGTCGGCATGAGCAATTTCGATATAGTCTTTAAGCATATTGAACTTAACACTGCCGGCGCGTGCAAGGCTGCTGTTTCGACCTGCAACCAAAACATAGCGGAATTCGGCTACGAGTTCGTAGGCGAGATTCTTTTCTTCAAGCATGTCCTTATAGTACTTGTCATATTCCGCAGCATAGCGTACAATGCCGAGGCGATAATCCTCCTGCAAGACATTTTTCACAGTGTTTGCCGAGTTGGTTTCATAGTAAAACGCATCGATGGCATCCGAGGGCTTAAACAGCAGTGAGAATGCCGTGAATGCATCGGAAATATAGCTTGCACGGGGGCATGAAAGCGAAAAACGCTGACGTCGAGTGCCGGAACGGCGGAAGGCAGCTTCAACTTCATCAACCTGTTTAAGAATAGCTTTTGCATATCGAATAAAAACTTCACCGTCGGGCGTCAAAAACATACCCTTTGCACTGCGGTCAAATATTTTAATGCCGAGATTTTGCTCAAGCTCCTTTATTGCGCGGCTGAGCGTAGGCTGCCCGACAAAAAGCGTTTCCGATGCTCTGTTGATTGATTTTGCTTCCGCAATCTCAACAGCATATTTCATGTGCAGCAGGTTCATGAGGAGCCCTCCGGTTTCTGTTCGTGACTGAGGCAAAGGATGATGCAGAAGCAGAACATAAATGCGCTGCGCTGCGCTTTCCGAGCTGTTGCCTGAATACAGTATAACCCAAAATCGACAAAAAAGCAACAACAGCTCAATTCGCACGGTGCTTGACAGAAGAAATAAATAATGATATATTATGAATGTGAATTTGAATAAGGTAAAAAAGAGGGCGTCACTGAACGGTGACGACCGCATATCGACGGAAAACAGCGAACCTTTTTTCAAGGGTTCGCTTGTTGAAATATGCATCCTTTCGTACGTGCCGTATTCCGTTTCGGAAAAACATTCATTAAAACATGAGCTGATGCCTTTTTTTTCGAAGACTCGACTCGGAAAGATCGGCCGTTTGATGCTGAATCCGCAGGATTCTTCCTTGTCTGAAAAACACATTTCCGCTTTGGAACAATCTGCTGCGGCAGAGCTTGCAATCTGTGCGGCAATGAAAAACAGCGGGCGACCGTTTGCTCCGCCTGATTATGCATATAAAGAGAGCGGCCAACCTACAATCCAAAATGGTCATATTTCGATTTCACACACAGAGGGATATGCTGCCTGTGCAATTTCACGGCAGCCGGTCGGGACTGATGTTGAACGCGGACACACATTCAGCAAGGCTGCGGCAAAGCGCATCTTGTCTCCTCAGGAGGAGCTGATGAGCGATTCAACAAACGCGGACGAGTTGCTTTCCCGTATATGGACTGTTAAAGAAAGCTTCCTCAAAATGACGGGGGAGGGGATACCGGGCGGAATGCGCACATTGGAGCTGATTGCCGCAGGCGACGGTTCTTCCGATGTATGGACAATTAAGCGCGGTACGGAGCTTGAGGCAGGCCGTGCAGTACTTTTGAGTATTTCAGGCAGCGGGAATTCAGCGGATTTCAATGATGCGTATTTATCCGTTTGCACAAAGAAAAAAGCAATGATGCACATAAATCGTTTCGAATCAGTCGAAAGCATTCTTGAATTTCTGAATGAGCCCTGATTCTGTTTTGAATTCGTGCAAAAAAAGTTTTAATTATATTTATTGCTCAAGGTTGCCGAGGAATAGCTTTTGAGTTATAATATCACTCGGAATATCAATAAACTCTATGGAGGCATAAAATGATCCAGTTTGATTTGATTCGGGCACATGATCCCGAGCTTTGCGGCTACATGGAAGAGGAGCTTGCACGTCAGCGCAGCCACCTCGAGCTCATCGCATCCGAAAACTTCGTCAGCGAAACCGTTATGGCGGCAATGGGCAGCCATCTCACCAACAAATACGCAGAAGGCTACCCCGGAAAGCGTTACTACGGCGGTTGTGAATGCGTTGACAAGGTTGAAGATCTTGCCCGTGATCGTGTCAAAAAGCTCTTTGGTGCGGAACATGCAAATGTCCAGCCCCATTCCGGCGCACAGGCGAACCTTTCCGTTTATTTTGCGCTTCTTAACCCCGGCGATACGATTCTCGGCATGAATCTGTCCCATGGCGGTCACCTTACGCATGGCAGCCCCGTAAACATGAGCGGCAAATATTTCAATGTTGTTCCTTACGGCGTAAGCGAAGCGGACGAGCGCATTGATTATGATGAACTCCGCCGCATTGCGAATGAATGCAAGCCCAAGCTTATCGTTGCGGGCGCAAGTGCATATCCCCGTGAGATTCGTTTCGACATCATTTCCGATATTGCAAAGGAAGTCGGCGCAATCCTTATGGTCGATATGGCACATATTGCAGGTCTTGTTGCAGCCGGTCTGCATATGAATCCTGTACCCTATGCTGACGTTGTCACCAGCACCACTCACAAGACCCTGCGCGGTCCCCGCGGCGGTATCATCCTCTGCAAGGAAGAATATGCAAAAGCAATCGATAAGGGCATATTCCCCGGCACACAGGGCGGCCCGCTTATGCACACCATTGCGGCAAAGGCTGCATGCTTCCACGAAGCACTTCAGCCTGAGTTCAAGGTATATCAGCAGCAGGTTGTCAAGAATGCAGCAGTTCTTGCCGACAGCCTTCAGAAGGCAGGCCTTCGCATCGTTTCCGGCGGCACGGATAACCACCTGATGCTCGTTGATCTGACCGCAAGCGGCAGAACCGGCAAGGAAGTCGAACACCTCCTTGACGCTGCAAACATCACCGTCAACAAGAACACCATTCCCTTTGAAACCCGCAGCCCGTTCATCACCAGCGGTATCCGTATCGGCACTCCCGCGCTGACCACCCGCGGCTTCAAAGAAGAAGACATGGTTATTATCGGCGGTTTGATTGCAGATATCGTATTTAACGGCGAAGATGCAGTCGAAAGAGTAAAGGCTGAAGTTGCAAAGCTTACCGAAAAGTATCCTCTGTATCCCGAGGACTGATTATTCAATTTTAAAATGAAAAGATGAGCTGAAGCTCAAAAGCACGGGAGATACTGTCTTCCGTGCTTTTTTCAGTTCAATAAAAGAAACCCGCGCTTGAAAAACGCGGTTCAGGCCACTGATCGGTTTGCTGTTGTTTTTAATTTTTAAGCGAATTGGCGAATGAATCGATAGGAAAAACGGGAGGAACCTTTGTCTTTGCATTAAACTCATTGACAACGACGTTGATATACTGTAAACTATACTCGGCACCGTTAAATGAACTTTTAACAATCAGGAGGAATTCTATGGGAACATGGGGAACAGGAATATTCCAAAGCGACTATGCTTTGGACGTCAAAGACACCTACATGGATCGTATTCGCAAAGGAGAAGACGATGAGTCTGTAATGAACAGCTTAATCGCTGAATATGAGCGAGAAGGAGACTTCAACTATGATGATACGCGATACGTATTCTGGTTGGCATTAGCTTATATTCAATGGAAAACCGGACGGCTTGACCCAATGGTCAAGGAGCGGGCATTAAGCTGCATACAAGACGGAAGCGAACTTGAACTTTGGAAAGGTGAAACAGAAACAACGTATCGCCACAGAAAAAAGGCATTGGCAGATTTGGAGGAAACTTTGCTTTCCCCGCAGCGAAAAAGGACGGTTTACAGACAGCCCAAGGACTATTATTGCGGATGGGAAATAGGCGATGTTTACGCTTTGAAAATCAGTGAAGAGATGCAGCCCTTATTTGATGCAAAGGCGCACTACCTGCTGATCCGCACGGTGGACACGGATAAATGGCAGCCATGGCAAACAGTTCCGATCGTATACGTGAAGCTTTCGAACGGTGACGCTTTGCCGAAAAACGTCAAAGAATATGACGAATGTGAATACATTCAAACATGGTTTACGCATTATGAGAATCGGTTTTATCCCCTGAGCGGAGGAAATGATAAAGAATTAATAGCAGAAAGATCAAAGGTTAAATGCGAAGTAAACGAGTATGGTGTTTTGCCTGAATACAGAGTAAAACTGCTGTCAACCTGCAAGAGGGTCATTCCAAAGTCTCTGATTTACGTCGGCAATTTTGCCGATGCCGTTCCGCCGAAACAGGAGTTTGTTCCGTTTTCAAAAAAGAATATCAGAGCCGAACGTTGGGGCGAAAACGGAAGAGAATTTGAAAATAGCATGCAGCAAATGTATCATGAACATAACTTGCATGAACTGGAGGTATACTCGAATCCGGAGCTTTTGAAAAAAGGCGTCCTTCCAATAGAATTGTTCATGAAGTTTATGGAGATTTGCGAAAAGCCTCGGCTTTAAATCAAAAAAACGGAGAAAAGACCTTCCGAATTTTTAATCAGGGGAAAGAAATTTTGCATATTCGAGTGCGAGCGGGAAAAAACACGAACAAATCATATACCGATTGATATGAGGAGTCTGTGCTTTTTCGGGCGTTTTGCTCAGGTTGAAAGGCATCTCCAACGATACGGATACAATTCTTTGGGGCGAAACCTGTTTACATTTTCCGTCGCATTATGATATAATGAGCGTGCAAAATAAATTAAAAACGCGGGTGCTTCCTGTGTTCGGGCGGGGGTTTCGGCAGCATGCTTTAAACGTTTGCGCTGCCCGGGGTGCATTTCATGCAGAAATCTCGTTTGGCGCGGGAACCGTTTCCGCATCCGGAGGAATAGAAATGAACGAATTTATTAATGTTAAATCCGAAATCGGCAGACTCCGACGCGTTATGCTTCATCGACCCGGAATCGAGCTTCAGAATCTCATGCCGGACTATCTTGAACGCATGCTTGCGGAGGATACGCCGGATGTTCGTCGTGCAGGTGAGGAACACGACGTTTTTGCAGGCATACTTCGCGCTAACGGCGTGGATGTCGTTTATATCGAGGATATGTTCAAGGAAGTTGTTAAAGATGATGCTGTGCGTAAGGCATTCATAAAAGACTTCGTTGAACTCGGGGTACGCGGACTCAGCCTTTCAAAAGCGGTCACGGAATATCTTGAATCCGTACCTTACGATAAGCTTTTCGATGCAGTTGCGAAAGGTATCACAAGAGCTGATCTCAGCGGAGTGGCAGATAAACCCATTCAGTATTATATTAAGGAAGATTATCCCTTCCTTACAGATCCCTTGCCCAATCTCTACTTCACTCGCGATATCAGTTTCTGCCTCGGCACGGGCATGGCAATTTCCGCAATGAGTATGCCTGCGCGCATGCGCGAAACTCTCTTCGTTCGTTATATTCATAAATACAGTGAGTATTTCGGAAAAGGCGCGGTGGACATGCTTTATGATTTTAACTGCGGCTGCGGCATTGAAGGCGGAGATGTTCTGTCTCTTTCCGACAAATGCGTTGCAATCGGCAGCGGAGAAAGAACAAGTGTCGCCGCTGTTGAACGCCTTGCGCTGACACTGTTTAAACGCGGCTATGAGCGTGTGCTGCTCTTTAAGAATCCAAGCTCACGCACATATATGCATCTTGACGTGCTTATGACGCATATTGATTATGATAAGTTCCTCGCACATCCGTGCATTGCGCATAAGTGGTTTGATATCTATGAACTGACTCCCGCTGCGAACGGCGGAATCAATGTTTCCTGCACGACTGACGGAACAGCAAAGATTCTTGAGCGCGCCCTCGGTATTGACAAAGTTACATTTGTTGAAATGGGCGGCGGGGATCCCATTCAATACAGGCGTGAACACTGGAACATGGGGTCGAACTCTCTTGCTATGGCTCCCGGCAGCATTATAACATATGACCGCAACATCATCACAAACGAGCTTATAGATAAGGCGGGAGTGAAGGTCAGTCCCATTCCCGGCGGCGAGCTGAGCCGCGGCAGGGGAGGCCCCCGCTGCATGAGTATGCCTATGCTCCGTGATGAGATTAAATAAAACAGAGAAACGTTTTAACTGCTGACAACTGCATTTGCCGGCAGGCTGTGCTGCAATTCGGCCGGGCGAAGTACTTTCATGCCCGGCCGAAGGCATCGTTGATTTTAAGAGAAATCGGGTTAAGATTTAATCTGCGTTTTCGCGAAAAACCATGTTTTTGCCTTTTCGGAAACGGAGATTGCCCGGGACATCACTACAACGAAAAGTGACGCGCAGCTTGATGCAGCAACTTGCTCAACAGCGAAACGGGTACTGTCAGCAAACCCCATAAACAGGAATAGCGGAGGCAGATTTGCCCGTAAAGGTTGAGCTTCATGTTGGAATAATCCCATACGGAACGGCCGAGCCGAATGTTGACAACCCACCCGAACAAAAATTCGACTGCCGCGGTAAACAAGCTCTATGGCAACATAACCTATTCCGCCCATTATGAAAGCCGCAATTAACTCGGAACATCTCGTATATTGAATTGTTCCCGAAAAGGAGACAGTTATGCTCAAAAAGATTTTTGCTCACAGAGGCGCAAGCGCATATGCGCCGGAAAACACACTGCCTGCGTTTGAAAAAGCAGTTGATATCGGCGCGGATGGGGTGGAATTGGATATCCACCTGAGCCGTGACGGCCGACTGGTTGTGATACACGATGAAATGCTTGACAGAACAACGAACGGTCACGGTTTTGTGAAGGATTTTACGCTTGCAGAACTGAAAAAGCTCGATGCTTCAAAAACAATGACAAATTCGGGTTTCTGCAATCTTCGTATTCCGACCCTCGGCGAAGTATATGAGCTGCTTGCCGATACAGAACTTCTTGTGAATGTTGAGGTTAAAAACAGCATATTCCTCTATCCGGGAATACTTGAAAAAGCACTTGAGGCGGAAGCAAAATACGGAATGAGCGGACGGGTGCTGTACTCATCTTTCAATCATTATGCGATGCAGGAACTTAAACGAATTTCACCGCAGTCAAAAACCGGACTTTTGTATTCAACGATGCTGATTGATCCGTGGAATGCGGCAATGGCGGCAAATGCGGATGCACTGCACCCGTTCTTCCCCTGCATTGCAAACACGCCGTGCATGATTCCGAAATGCAGAAAAAACGGCATTGCTGTCAACACGTGGACGGTGGATGAACCGGAGTATATCCGGGCGATGTTTATGCTCGGCGTTGATTCCGTGATAACAAACAAACCCGACGTTGCAAAGTCCGTTCGAAACGAATTGTCGAATGATGCCGAAAATACAGTGAATTAAGCGAAATTGACGGTATTTGCGGCTGTCTTTCACGAAATTCAGGCTTTGGGGGTTGTATACCGTACTGAAAAATGGTACAATGAACCCAATAATGGATTAACGGAGAGACTATGCGAAAACAATTGTCCGAAAAACTGAAGGAAGCGGTTGCGTCGGTTATTCCGGTAACGCTTATCGTACTTTTGCTTCAAATTATTACCCCAATGCCGACAAATATGCTCATTGCGTTCCTTATCGGTGCAGTGATGCTTGTTTTGGGCATGGGGCTTTTTTCGCTCGGTGCGGATATTGCAATGATGCCGATGGGTGAACGCATCGGTGCGCATATTATAAAGTCAAAGCACTACCTCGTGCTTATTCCTGCGGTGTTCATGATCGGCGCACTTATTACCGTTGCCGAACCGGATTTGCAGGTTCTTGCGGATCAGTTTGAAACGCTTAATCGATGGGCAGTTATTCTTACGGTTGCGGCAGGCGTCGGCTCGTTCCTTGTGCTTGCACTTGTGAGAATAATCAAAAAAATTCAGCTTACGCAGATTCTGCTTGCACTTTATGTGCTTGTTTTCGCCGTTGCCGGCACAATGGCAATTGATAACGGCACGTTTATCCCTGTTGCTTTCGATTCCGGCGGAGTTACGACAGGGCCGATCACTGTGCCTTTCTTCATGGCTCTCGGCATAGGTTTTGCAGCTGTACGCGGCGGCAAGAATGCGCAGGATGACAGCTTCGGCATGGTTGCGCTCTGTTCGATCGGTCCGATTCTCGCCATGCTTATACTCGGGCTTGCGACGGGCGTAAATGAGGTTTCAAGCGGAGTTTCCGCCCTGCCTGAACACGGCGATTTCGGCGCGGTGGCTGCTGCATTCGGTCGAGGCTTGCCCGGCTACATAAAGGAAGTTGCACTTGCATTGCTGCCGATAGTGCTGCTGTTCGGAATTTTTCAGTTTGTTTTTTTACATTTGCCCAAGAAAATGCTGGTAAGGCTCGGTGCAGGGCTTGTTTATACATTCGTCGGCCTTGTGCTTTTCCTGACGGGCGTAAACGTAGGTTTCATGCCTGCGGGAACATTTTTGGGCGGTGCACTTGCGGGAACGGCCGTTCCGTGGATATTGATACCGATAGGCATGGTGCTTGGCTTCGTTGTTGTTTTGGCGGAGCCTGCGGTGCGTGTTCTCAATAAACAGGTTGAAGAGATAACCGTCGGTGCGATTTCGCAGCGTGCCATGCTGCTCAGTCTTTCCATCGGCGTGGCTGTTTCCGTTGGTATTTCAATGCTGCGTGTTGTGACAGGAATTTCCTTGTGGTATTTTCTTATCCCGGGTTATGCAATTGCGATTGAGCTTTCGTTCTTTGCACCCAAAGTTTTCACGGCTATTGCGTTTGACTCCGGCGGAGTTGCATCCGGTCCCATGACGGCAACATTCATGCTGCCCTTTGCAATGGGCGCATGTATTGCACTCGGCGGAAATGTGTCAACCGACGCGTTCGGACTTGTTGCAATGGTCGCATTAACGCCGCTGATAACGATTCAGGTGCTCGGATGCGTATACAAAATCAAGCTTATGCGTGTTGAACGCAGCAAGAGCGCAAAACAGGTTGATGACGGTGTAACGGTCATTGAATTTGAACCGGAGGGTATATAAATGAAAAACAATGCTGTTGAACCTATAAAACTTATAACCTGCATTGTCAATCGCGGAGACGGTGAAACCGTTACGGAACTGTGTGCCCGCGAAGGAATAAGCTGCAGCGTTGTGCTCCGCGGCAGGGGAACTGCCGACAACGCGATGCTCACAATGCTCGGTCTCGGCGAAAGCGAGAAGGACATTGTGATGCTCACTATAGGACAGTCGCGGCAGGCCGAAATTATGGAAAAACTTGCGTTGACTCTTCACCTTAACGAGAGAGGCAAGGGGATTGCGTTTTCGATACCTTTTTCCGGGCTTGCTTCACAGCTCGATTCCTATGCTCTGCTGGCCGGAATGAAGGCGAGTGCGAACTTGATTGATTTAAATTGAAGACGCGTGCAAAACGTAATTGTGTTTGGAGGATTGCATGATAAAACATGATTTGATACTTACAATTGTCAACCGCGGCTTTGCGGATGAAGTCATGAGCGCGGCAAAGGCAGCCGGTGCATTTGGAGGCACGGTCGTTAATGCACGCGGGACAGGAACGCACGAACTGCAGCATTTTTTCGGTGCGATTATTCAACCCGAAAAAGAGCTTGTGATGATTTTGACCGAACGCGAAAAAAGAAATTCAATAATGGAAGCGATTTGCCGCGATGCGGGATTGTCAAAAGAGGGAATGGGAATCTGCTTTTCCCTGCCTGTTGACGGTGTTGCGGGCATTCGTTCCATATCAAACCTTGATGGCCGGAAGGAGAAGGAAAAGTCGGATACCCCCGAAGAGGTGTAGATGGCGTTTCACATGCAATGCAGGCATGCCCGAACGACAGAATAAACACGTCGTATAATTGCGGGCAGGCTTGGATTGCTTTGTTTGATAAAAGGATGAAAGAATTCAGTGTATTTGATATAATTGGACCGCGTATGGTCGGTCCTTCAAGCTCGCATACGGCGGGTGCGGTTCGTATCGGACTGGTTGCACACCGAATAGCGCGGGGAAAGATTAAGAGTGCAGAAATCACGCTTTACGGCTCGTTTGCACAAACGGGTCGCGGACACGGCACGGACAGGGCCGTTATTGCAGGTATACTTGGTGTTGAACCTGATGATGCACGAGTAAAACATTCGATGCTGCTTGCAAAAAGCGAAAGTGTCGATATAAAAGTTAACTACAGTTCGGAAGAAACGGATCATCCGAACACTGCAAGGATTCATTTTGTTACAGAAGCCGGGCGCGAATTCTCGCTGGTTGGCGTCAGCATCGGCGGGGGGAACATTGAAATCGTTGAAATAAACGGAATGGAAGTTTCGTTTAGCGGGGATTATCCGACCATTATCGCCTTTTATCGCGACATGCCCGGAATCATTTCAAAGGTCACGGCGCTGTTGGCATGGCGAAATATCAATGTTGCGTTCATGAAAGTATTCCGCAATGCAAAACGACAGGACGCATGCATGGTGATTGAAACGGATGCGGTTGTTTCCAACGAAGAACTGAGAGAAATCGCCCGGATGGTAGGGGAAATCAAGGAGATTTGCGCGGTATGAGTTATGCATTTTCAACGGGCAGGGAACTTATTGCCCTTTGCGAAAAAGAAAACCTGACGATTGCGGAGGTTATGATTCGTCGAGAGGCGGAGACAAGCGAAAAAACCCGTGACGAACTTGTAAACGAAATGTTTGAAAATCTGCTGACAATGCAAAAATCAATTCGATTCGGGTTGGAGGAAAATCAACAGACCGTTACGGGACTTGCGGGCGGAAACGCCGAAAAACTCATGGCTTATGCCGAAAAAGCAAATATGGGCAGGGACATGGCACAAATCTGCGCCGCTGCTCTTGCTGTTGCTGAAGTGAATGCCTCAATGGGGCGGATCGTTGCAGCACCGACGGCGGGTGCAAGCGGTGTGCTGCCTGCTGTGCTTGTTATGTGCAGTGAGAAACACGGATTTACCGACAGAGACCTGGTTAACGGTTTGTTTACGGCGGGCGCCGTCGGCGTAATTATTGCCCGCAATGCAAGCATTTCAGGTGCTGAGGGCGGATGCCAGGCGGAGATAGGTTCTGCGTCTGCAATGGCTGCGGCAGCGCTTGCGGAGCTTTGCGGAGCGTCTCCGGCTGCTTCATTAAGCGCGGCTGCGATGGCTGTTAAAAACATACTCGGACTTGTATGCGATCCCGTTGCCGGGCTTGTGGAATGTCCCTGTATAAAGCGCAATGCAATGGGCGCGGCAAATGCCGTGTTGGCAGCGGACATGGCTCTTGCGGGAATCTCAAGTATTATCCCGTTTGATGAGGTTGTCGGCGCAATGCGCAGTGTCGGCAGACTCATGAACGTTGATCTGCGTGAGACAGCACGCGGCGGTTTGGCAGCAACGGCAACAGCGCTTGAAATTACGAAGAATATAAGCATGGAAAACGAAGATTAGCCTGCTGGCAATATAAAACAAATATTATCAACAGTACAATAAAAGCAGCGGGGCTTGATGAAGCCGCGCTGCACAGCGGAGGAGTTTTTTGGCAAAGCGAAACGGAATAATCAAAGCATTGATTCAAATCGGCCTGATACTTGTTGTTTTGGCGTTAATATTTTTTTCGCTGAACAGTGTTCTGCCCGGTTTTATTGATGTGCTTGCAAACGGTCAGCAGAGTGATGTGCAGGAGTATCTGAATTCATTTCATGATTTCAGTGGTTACGCAATAGGTTTTTTGCTGCAGTTTATTCAAATAATTACAATAATCCTTCCAAGTGTTCCGATTCAGGTTGCTGTCGGAGTAATTTTCGGAACGTGGCGCGGGTTTCTCGTTTGCTATCTCGGCTATGTTTCGGCAAATGCTCTGATTTTTATTTCCGTCCGCAAGCTCGGAGCAAAGCTTGAGCAGCTTCTTCCCGGCAAACCTGTTGAAAAAACGGGCAGCAAGAAAAAGAATTTTATTACCGATGCAAAGTATCCTGCATTTAGTGTTTTCTTTGCATCCGTTCTTCCCGTTATTCCGAACGGTTTGATTCCGTATGTTGCATCAAAAACGAAAATCGGTTTCCGCTCATATATGCTTGCTGTAATGACGGGCTGCATACCGACGGTGCTGACGCTTTGTGCTGTCGGCGATCAGCTTGTGGAGGGTGATTTCCTTTCTGCGGCGCTGTATGTTGCACCCTTACTGCTGTTTGCCGGACTTCTTCTTTGGCAGCGCAAGAATATACTTTCACTGTACGAAAAAATTAAGCAGCGGACAGCGGAACACAAAGCAAAGAAAAAAACACAATGACAGGAGGCTTTATCGCGCAAAAATCGAATATGAAATATTGAAAGGGCAAACGCGCTGCGCTGCCCTTTTGTGCTGTTCAACTGTAGTGCGGGTGAAAATAAGGAAACGAATTACAATGACAAACGCACATTCTGCGTCCGGACTCGCTGGATCTTTGCGGTTCGCGGAGCCATGAATCTTGATGCAAACCTTTCGCCGTAAACGGATTGAAGCGTGTCCACTCCGTCTTCATCGGTGACGGCAAGATTGGTTGCAATAATTGTTGCCTTGTCAAGATCCTGACGTTCGCAAACGATGGACAGCAGCGTCTCAATAGTGATATTTCGTATCATAGGCTCTGTTCCGAGATCATCAATTATCAAAAGATCCGGCAGTATGTAATCGGGTCGTTCGGAAGGTTCGTTGCGGAGGTTGTCCAGAGTTAATTGAATCAACTTATAAGCACTGATTTTCAGCACGGAGTAGCCGCGTTCAAGAACTCTTCCGCCGATGCAATTCAAAAGATAAGTTTTGCCGACTCCCGTTTCCCCTTGATAAAGCAGATCACGGCGTTCATTGTTCGGAAATGCGTTTGCATAGGCCTCGGCAGCATCACGAATGCGGCTCATTACATTTCTGTCCTTTGGATTTTTTTGAAGGTTCAAATCAAAATTCCTAAAGTTTTGGGCAGCACTGACACCGGAGCTTTCAAACACGGTGTTGATTGCAAGCTGGACAACGCAGCGGCAAAGTTCCCCACCGGCAACGCGGCCGGTATCATGACACAGCGTACACTCATATTGCGGGTCAAGATAATCGGCGGGAAAACCGGAGGATACAAGCAGTTCTCGACGCTCGCGCTGTTTTTTTTCTATAAGAGCGTTGGCGAGCCCACGAATTTCTTCGGAATTTCCCGCATTCATAAGCTGTCTGCCCATGTCGAATGCGATAGTCGCAAGGTTGTCATCAAGCTTTTTTATTTCGGGGCTGCGTGAATAGACCTCCTGCAGGCGGGAACTCTCAATACGGCGGGTTCTGCGTTTGCGTTCCGAAAGCTCGGTTTCAAGTTTTTTGCAGAAGGCGGCAGATTTAATCTTCATATACATCATCTCCGAGATCAACACCGAGAGCACGGAGCTCTTCGGCACTGTATTGACGCTGTTTGTAATTTAAAGCACGATTAACAGGTTTCCCCTTTGATGCAGCAGCTGCCGGATGTGCGGCATTGCTGCGCTCGGTTTCTTCCCGTGCAGCAGAAACCGATACGATTCCGCGTTCGTGCCAATCCGAAAGCATCCTTTTCATTTCTGCAAACGGAGTACTTTTCTTTGACGCAAGTTCGGCGGCATAAAGAATCAATTCGGAATTCATGCACCAGTCGCTGCACCAGAGTTCAACCTGCTGTCTGTCGGATGATGTTGGCGTGCGCTTAAGTCCGGCTCTGGCAAATGCGCGGCGTGCAAGCTCGGCAAGCATATCCTGCTCGCGCAGCAATTCGCGCATCTTTTCGGGCGAAACACTGCCGTTTTCATGGTATTTTCCGAGAATTGCATCAAGGTATTTGAAGTTCGGTTTATCGATTGCAACAACATCGCGGCAGGCGATTTCAATGGCTTCGTCACTGAAGCCCCATTGAGTTGTCCATTTTTTATACAGTTCAAGTTCGTCTTCGGTCGGAAGGCGGCTGTTGCGCCAGCGCTTTAGAATTGCGGCCGCGCCGCTTGCAAGATCGTTTTCCATTGAGAAGCTTTCCGCCACCGAATCAGCGGTTGTACGGCCCTCGGAAACAAGACGTTTGGCAACCGAATCCATATAGTTGATATGCACCCGTGCGCCCTTTTTTTCTATGCAATGCTGAACGATGAGCAGAGCGGCATCATCCTCAAACCCGAATATTTCCACCCAATCATAAACTTTCTGCAATTCCGCACCGGACATGTTCCTTGTTCCGAGAACAACCTGCAAACGCTGAACAAGCTTTGAGTAATGTGCGTTTTCGTTGTCAACGGGTCGCTTATCGGGAAGAGAGGCAGAAAGATTAAGATACTCTACGGAAAGCAGACTGCCGTCGATAATTCGCACAATACCGCATTTTTCCCAGTAGCGGAAGGCTTCGGCAACCTGCGCATCGCTGAGCTTGAGTGCATCAGAAATTGAAACGGGGCTCGAAACCGCGCCGCCGGCAAGCATAAGCCCGTACAGATACACGCGGACGGCATTTTCGGGCGCATCCGGCACGAGTTCGGAAATAAAACGGTTGTCGACGACGGTAGTTCCAAAAAGGTCACGTCCCCTGAGTATTACTGTGTTCTGCATCGATTACCTCCTGTCCATCCTGCTGCGGCGAAACATCGGGTTGGTTTCGCGTTCAAGCTGATTTTAGCATTTTACGGTTCATCTGTCAATCAATTCGGGGTGATAATGCGAAACATGCGGGAAAACAGGCAACGCATTGAAGCAGCATTAATGTACATAACCAAGAAAATATCTGCATGGTCTTCACAGATTCGGTTTTGATTTCAAACTCCATTGACAGGTGCAAGTTATCCTGAAGCTGAGAACACCCTAAAGATAATTGTATATCATTATTTTCCGAAAAAGTAATCGATAAACATTGACGATTGGCGAGGAATATGCTATACTCATAGAACACAATGTTTTGCGGCTGAGGCGGTATCACCCGTGATTTTTCCGAAGACGGCAATGTATAAAAAGCCAACCGTTGAATGAATTCCGCGGGGCCGCGATGTGACGCAAAGCAAAAAAGAAAAACATTGGAGGAAGAAAATGAACAGATGTTCAAAACGCAGTTTCGGAATGAAGCTCATCGGCCTTATGACGGCAGCAATTATGCTTTTTGCATGTTGCATGCCCGCATTTGCGGCGGAGAGTGAAACACGGACCAACACCGAGAGCTTTCAGCTCCTGACCTATTCGGAGGATTCAGCATCCATGGGCAGCGGTTGGACGTGGGAAATCACGCTTCGAATCCGCAGCATCAGTCTTTCTGCAACCGAATGTATGGTTTTCAATCCGATGGAAACCGTTTATTCCTGCATTAAGAATCCGGTTTGCACAAACGACCTCGGTGTATACAACTATGAGAATACTGCGGTCCGCTACGACATCTATGCAAGCCGGGGAAACGCAAATTATTCCGGCGGCGAACAGCCTGCAATCGTTTGGAATCTCGGTGAAATTAACCCCGGTGATGTCATAACGATGAAGTTCAGAATCGATATTCAGGACTATTACTATGCAAACTTCCAGCTGCTCAATCAGTTCCTTGACGAGGGCGGAAGACTGTTCACAACAACCGGCACCGATGAAGGTCCGCGGTTTGTTTATAACGAAAACGGAGAGCAGGGTTCTGCGGAATTCGATGTGCCGCAGGCGGATGTTTCCGGCGGTTTTGTTCTTAAACATCACTACCTTGTAAATTCCGAGGGACAGCCAATTGATGAAAACGGCAACGTCGTCGCTGCACCCGAATTTGCAGCAATGGTTGCAGAACCGGAGTATTACACCATTGACGGAAGAACGAGTCTCTATTTCACGGATAACAGCTGGTCTCCGTATCCGTATTATAATGTGGAAACGACGGACGAGGTTGAGGGTTACACTCGCGTAGGCTTCGTTTATAATAACGGAGAGTTCTCCACCGAGCCCACATATGAAGTCCACATCAACTACAACCAGAGCCTCAATAACCTTTGGATTGCATACGAGAGCAACGGTTCGGCATTTGTTCCCGGCGATGTAAACGGCGACGGACAGGTTATGACAGACGATGCGCTGACCGCAATGCGCTGCGCACTCGGCCTCATCAACCTTGATGCTTCTCAGCTTCGCGCGGCTGACATGGACGGCGACGGTGCGGTTTCAACAGCTGATGCGCTTACGATCCTGCGCCTTGCAATCTGTGCTCGCTGAAGCATCATGAATGCAAGCTTGCCGACAAAGCATTGCAGCGGACAGAGCCAACAACTGTTCTCGAAAATGCTTTGTTGCCGGCAATTATCCGAAGGTCAGTGTCGGTCTTAACTCTGCCCGAACAGAAAATGCAATTATCTTGATGATTGCGGTGTCCTTGGCCGCAACTCATGCGTGATTCCCAAACAGGAAGGGAAAAAAGAACGGGACGAGCCGTACCCAACATGCGGTGCGTCCTTTTCTTTATGATGCGATAAATATATAGGATATTGCAAAAAAACATGAAAAAACTCCTTGCAAGCCTATAAGGAAAATGTTATAATATTATGCCAACACCTTGCGCCGCAGCAAGTGCGGTGCCATATGACCATAAGGAGGTGAATTAAGTGAATAAGTACGAATGTCTGTACGTTATCGTGCCTGAGCTTAATGAGGAGGAAACTAAGTCCGTAATCGAAAAGTTCAACGGTGTTATCACCGCAAACGGCGGCATGATCGAAAATGTTGATGAATGGGGCAAGCGTCGCCTTGCATACACCATCGACTACAAGACCGAAGGCTACTATGTTCTCGTTGTGTTCGACGCACCCGCCGAGCTGCCCGCAGAACTTGAGCGTAACATGAAGAATGATGAAAAGATCATGCGCTACAAAGTGACCCGCCATCATGCATAAACCTTGAGAAAGGATTTAGAATGAACAAGATATTTCTTATTGGTAATCTCACGGGTGATCCCGAACTGCGCACAACGCCGAACGGCATAACCGTATGCACGATGAATCTTGCCGTCAATCGACGTTTTTCGGGCAATCGCGAAGAACGTCAGACAGACTTTTATCGCGTGACTGCATGGAGACAGCTTGGCGAAACTTGTTCAAGGTTCTTGAGCAAGGGCAAAAAAATCGCTGTTGTCGGCGAGTTTGTGCCGCGTACATATGAGGGGAAGGACGGAGCAACCCGAGTTTCTCTCGAAGTCACGGCTGAGGAGATCGAATTCCTTTCTCCGCGCGATGCAGCAGGCGGTCAGAGTTATCCGCAGCAGGGATATCAATCCAACCAGCAGGGCTACAACAGAAATTATCCGCCTCAGGATTATCAATCCGCACAGGACGGCGGCAATTTCTCCGCTTCCCGTCAAAACAGTTGGCAGGACGGGAGGGGGCAGCAGTCTGCGCGTGACGGTTTCGCGGCAAATTCTTTTGATTCCGCAAACAGCTCCGGCAGTGCAACTGATGGCTTTACTGAGATTTCCGATTCGGATTTACCGTTTTAATTTTGCGAAAGGAGTAAATTTCAATGGAAGACCGCAAAATGAAGCCCCGTCCCAGGAAGGGCAGGCGCAAAGTCTGTCAGTTCTGCGTTGATAAGGTTGAACATATCGACTACAAAGACGCTGCAAAACTCCGCAAGTTCATCACTGAGCGCGGTAAAATCATGCCCCGCCGCATGAGCGGTGTATGCGCAGAGCACCAGAGGGCGCTCGCATCCGCAATCAAATCTGCACGTCAGGTCGCTCTGCTTCCTTACGTTCAGGACTGATTATAATAGCTGAACCGTATTGAGCGTTAAGCTCATAAATAACGAAATGAACATGATTAGGTTGCTGTCGACAGTGTTTTGTTGTCAGCAGCCTTTTTACTGCGAAAAAACGGCCCCTTTCGTTCATGTTTTCAGCAGTATAAAACAAGCCGGAAGATGCGAATGCCCGTTTATCTGCTTATGCAACGGATAAACGGGCATTTAAATGCTGAATGATAAATCAAAAGCAGTCAGTAATTAATTAATCCAACATCTGTTTGGGGCCTGCATTAATGATGTTTTCGGGCATGTTGTTATATTTGCTGAAATTCTTTATGAACATTGCAGCAAGTTTTTTGGCCTGTTCATCGTAGGCATCCTTATCGGCCCACATGTCGCGCGGGTTAAGAACCTCGGCGGGAACGTTGGGACAAGTTTGGGGAACGAGTACGTTAAAGATGGGGTGAAGCTCATATTCAACATCGTTCAGTTTTCCTTCAAGTGCGGCAGTGACCATTGCGCGTGTGTATTTTATCTTCATGCGGCTGCCGACACCGTAAGGACCGCCGGACCAGCCTGTGTTGATAAGAAACACGTTTGCGTTATGTTCATCGATTTTCTTACCAAGCATTTCTGCATATACGGAAGGATGCATCGGAAGGAAAGGCGCACCGAAGCAGGTTGAGAAGGTCGCCTGCGGTTCCTTAATGCCGCGTTCGGTTCCCGCAAGCTTGCTTGTGTAACCGGAAACAAAGTGATACTTTGCCATATCTTTTGTAAGCTTTGAAATCGGCGGCAAAACACCGAAGGCGTCAGCTGTCAGGAATATGACGGTTTTGGGGTGATTGCCCATGCCGGGAATCACACAGTTGGGGATATACTCAACCGGATAGGCGGCACGTGTATTTTCGGTTATTGAGGAATCTGCAAAGTCAAGTTTGCGGGCATCGTCCATAATGACGTTTTCGACAAGCGTACCGAACTTTATTGCATCCCAAATCTCGGGTTCGTTTTCCTTTGAAAGGTTGATACATTTTGCATAGCAGCCGCCTTCAAAATTGAAAACGCCGTTATCGGACCAACCGTGTTCGTCATCGCCGATCAGCCAACGATCGGGATCGGCGGAAAGCGTTGTTTTGCCGGTTCCGCTGAGTCCGAAGAACAGCGCAGCGTCGCCGTCGTTGCCGATGTTTGCAGAGCAATGCATGGGGAAAACACCCCTTTGCGGCATGAGAAAATTCATAACTGAGAACATGCCTTTTTTGATTTCGCCGCTGTAAAGCGAGCAGGCGACCGTTACACGATGCTTTTCAAAATCAAGTATGATTGCCGCTTCGGAATTCACACCGTCAGCAGCGGGGGAACACTTGAATCCGGGTGTGCAGAGAACGGTGAAACCGGGAACGAAAGTATCGAGCTGCTCCTTTGAGGGGCGAACAAATGCCTGAGTTGCAAACAATGCGCTTGCTGCGTTTTCGCAGACAACACGAACGGGAAGCGCATATTGCGGATCTGCACCGACAAAGCCATCAACAACAAAAACTTCGCGGTTTTGCATATATGCACACATTTTAACATAGATTGCATCTGCTTTTTCACTGCTGATCGGCACATTCACCTTGCCCCAGTCAATAAGATTATGCACGGAAGGTTCATCAACGATGAAACGATCATCGGGGGAACGACCCGTGTATTTTCCGGTGTTGATAACAAATGCACCGGTGCTGCAAAGCTTGCCTTCGCCTCTTTCGAGTGCATGTTCAACAAGTTCAGCAGGTGCGAGGTTGCGATAAACAGCCTTGGGGTTAAGAATGCCCATTTGTTCAAGATATGCTTTCATATTCATGCTCCTTTCAGCATCAATCGCTTTATTGAACGGTTTTATTTCCTGATGAAGAGAATCCCGAGCGTCCTGGGGCCGCAATGGCTTGCAACGGTACAACCGGCCGTCGTCAGAATGACTTCATCAAAGTCCGCAATTTCACGCACAAGCTTTACACACTCCTGAACAATTTCGTCGGGAGTTTCAGTGTAAGTAATGAATATGCGATGGCTGCGGATATCATTGCGCCCTTCAAGGCGCTCTTTGATATAGTTTTTGAGGCAGCGTTCCCATGACCCGCGGTATTTTTTAGCAACACGCATCTTGCCGTTTGCGACTTCAATACCGGGATGCAGCTGCAGAAGGTTTGCCCCGAGAGCGGATACAGCCGAGCAGCGTCCGCCGCGAACCATGTAGTCCAGCCTGTCTAAAACGAAGCTGGTTTCAACATTCGGGATGATGTCTTCATCAAGTGCCTTTTTTATCTCTGCACCGTTAAGACCCTTTTCGGCCATGTCGCAGGCTTCGAGCACAACGTGTCCAACACCGCTTGAAAGGTTGAGGGAATCAACAACAAAGACCTTATCGTTGCCTTCTGCGGCAATGCATGCATTGCTGTAACTTGATGAAAAGTGAGAGCTAATTGTGATAAAAACAACATCGCTCCCGTCCGCTGTCATCTCCGCAAATGTCTTTTGCAGAGATTCAACGCTCGGAGCGGCCGTTTTGGGAAGCGTTTTTGCTTCGCCGCACCGTTTGAGCAGCTCGCGCATTGTGATATCCACACCGTCGCGATACTCCTCGTCGCCTATCTGCACATAAAGCGGCATAACGGTAACGCCGCGCTGACTGTACAGATTTGTTCCGTGAACCTCGTTCAAAAGGTCCGCCGTGCTGTCGCAGCAAATTTTGACCATAAAATAACTCCAAAAAATAAAGAAATATAATACCTCTGTAATTGTAGCACAACCTGCTGCAACTGTAAAGCCGATATGCATGTTTTTTGCAGGAATAACAACTAATATATAAATACTTTTCCCTCGAAAGGCATGCGATTCGGCATTCGATACAAAAAGCCCCGACGCCGTGGCTGAGGGGGCTCATAAAATATAAAACCTTTTGCCTAATGTTATGTCCGCACAGAGAAAACATCGTTTCCGTGCGGCACATTAATGCAAGCAGGTCGATGCTCTATTCTATGCCGAGGCAAAGACGGGCAAGTACAATTGCATCATCAAGCCGAACGGCGTCATCTGCATTCATGTCCGCATCATCAAGCTCAAGCTGAGGTATAATGCCCATTGCGGAGCGCATTATTGTCAATGCATCGGGAAGTGAAATGCTTCCGTCGGCGTTGACGTCGCCGCCGTAAACCATGGTGACGTTCGAAATGCCGTCCTCCGCACCAATGACGAAATCACCTTCGGCATTAGAGCCGATCAACTCACCGCTGCAAAAATACCTGTGCATTGTTGAGTCGCTGTAGGTTGACGAACGGAAAACGACACTGCGGCCCGCACGTTTCATGTCGAGATAGCCGCGTCCGAGGCACTTGACAACAAACGTGTTTTCAAAACCGGCAAGGTCAACACGAACGGATGAAATTCTTGCTTTGACATCGAACCCGGTAACGGGAGCTCCGCCGACGATTTCAATATCGTTTGCGCGGCACACGGGAGTAATAAAGCTGAATGCAGTAAGATTCGGACAATTATTTGCATGTATGGACGGAGTTCCCGCCATGAACAGACGAATTTCGCTCACCTGCGTTTCGGAAAGAATCAGATTTCCTCCGAGAAAAACGTCCGCACCGAGAAAGCAGGGATTCGGAATGTACGGTGTAACATAGTTAGTAAATGTGTGCAAATAATTGTTTTCCCACGTCATGTTGTTCATCAGCATGAGCTGTTCGATGCTGTCGGGATCATATTCTGTCGGACGCTGATAGAATGTGGACAGTATCTCGGTGCCGTTGCTGATATCCCCATTGTGGCAAGGTTGTGAATAGAACTCCTGCATAAGACGGATATCAAGGGTGAGTTCGTCATCCGTTGCCGCAAACGCGGAAAACGATGCAAGAAGCATTGCAGCACTCAAAACGAGCACAATAGACAGTTTGAAAAGTCGATTCATGGTAACCTCCGTATCTGATCTGAAAGATAAGTTGAAAACCTGCTGCCCGAAAGGGCAGTATCAGGCACCCAAAAAGCTGCATTGCAAAATTCAAAGCATCTTTTTACTTCAATCTATTATATCATTCTTGAACCTGCTGCGCAAGTGCATAATAAAATATATTAGAACGGATTCTGCAAATGAGCATATTCTTTTTTTGTCACCGTTGATTCGAATTTGGGTATTGATATTATATTCGTGGCATAGTATAATTCAATCTAAGAAAAGCTTGCTTTGCTTTTGCAGCTGAAATGAAAGGACACTCGTGATTGTCGGGTGAGAAAAACATATGCAAATTAACTACATTGATGATAACTCCTCAGAACGGCTGCCGGAACCGGAATCCTTTGACAACATCTTTGCAAATATCGGCGAACTGCGCGAATTGCAGCATATACACACTGCTGCCATGATGCAGCTGCGGCTGAAATTTGAAATCCTCAACAGTGAGTTCAGGGTTCATCATCATCGCAATCCGATTCATCATATTGAGAGCAGACTTAAATCGACCCGAAGCATGTACAACAAACTTGTTCAGCGCGGCTTTCCCACGAGCATCGAATCCGCGAAGAAGAACCTTAACGACATTGCCGGTGTGCGCGTTGTGTGCTGCTATATTGACGATGTTTATGATATGGAAGATATGCTTCTGCGTCAATCGGATGTTAGGCTCATTGAACGCACGGATTATATAAAAAATCCTAATTTTAACGGATATCGCAGTCTTCATCTTGATGTTGAGATCCCTGTGTACCTGTCCTCAAAAACCGAGTATGCGCGTGCGGAAATTCAGCTCCGAACTGTGGCAATGGATTTTTGGGCAAGCCTTGAACACGATTTGCGTTATAAATCAACCAAGAACATTCCGGAAGACATAAGCCGTGAAATGTTCAACTGCGCAGATGAAATTGCAGCAATAGACGTACGAATGCAGCGCATATATAAACAGATTCAAAAGCTCTGATTCTCGGATGCTTAACACTTTTTTTGATAACAAAAAGAGCAGGGCTGACACTTGTTTTTGATAATTGAATCAAAGATTATCGGTTTGACCGATGCAGCACTGCTCTTTTATGTGCAAATACGTTTATACTTTTTGCAGGATTTTTAGTACTGCGCTCTTTCGCCTCCGATGAGCTTGGGGCGGTTGCGTGCCATGGTGACATTTGCGCAGCCGATTTTTGTGTTTTCATTATGAATCGGAACGCAGACCGGACGCATATGCATTCCGATGAAAACGCCGCCGATATCTATTCCTGCACGGGCGCGCATCTTAATATCCTCCACAACGACCGGATCGGTAAACTGCTGCATTGCCTGAACGCTCCACGCTCCGCCGGCGTGAAGCGCAGGCTTCACCGAAACCTGTTCAAAATCATACTTTTCCATGCATTCGCGTTCAACAACAATTGCTCTGTTGAGATGTTCACAGCATTGACACGCGAGAAAAAGGCCCTTGCCGTGAACATAGGGGAGGACTGTTTCCATAATTGCTCGCGCCGCATCCTCTGTTGAATGGGTTCCCATATGGAAACCCATCACCTTGCTCGTGCTGCATCCGATGACGAGTATGTCTCCCTTACGGAGCGTGTAATGTCCTTCACTGCAATTGCGGAAGAGTTCTTCCATAACTGCTGCGGTTTCCTGCTTAAGGGTTTCGATTGAAAAATCCATTTTTATACCTCATTGTGCCGCGCTCATATCATGGCGGACGGCATCCTTTCAAAAATGATTCCAACGGTATTATACCCCTGCAGCGGTGCTTTTTCAACCGGATTCGGCGAGTAATTAAAAGAGAATGCCGGGCAGGGAATCAGTCGTCGTGCTCCTTGAATCCTTCGCCGTATGCGGCATCAACGGATGTTATCATGACAAAAGCCTTGCTGTCACATTCATGCGCAATACGCTTAATGCTGAATACTTCGGCTTTTGAACACGTGCAGAACAGGATCTGCTTACTGTTGCCGGTGTATGCGCCTTTGCCGTCTGCAACGGTGACTCCGCGTTCAATCTCTTCGCCGATGCGCCTTGCAACATTGTCTCCGTTGGAAGTGACGATGATAAGAAGTTTGCGGGAATCGATACCATACATCAGCTTGTCGACTATCAGGCTGTATCCGATAGTCATTATCATGCCGTACAGGACGGCGTTTATGTTGCCGTAAACGATCCAACCGAGCATAATGATAACACCGTCAACAGCGAGGGATATGCTCCCTATTGAAAGCTGGGGATTCTTTTTGCGAATTGCAAGAATGACAAAGTCTGAACCGCCGGTTGAAGAATCGCGCATATAAATGAATGCAAGCCCGGCGCCTGCGAGTATGCCGCCGAAAATTGCAGCCAAAATCGGCTCTCCCGTGTATGTCGGCAGGAGCGGCATAATATAGTCCACGATAACGGCAGAAATAAGAATCGTCTTTACCGACCGCAGGAAGAACATCTTGCCGAGAGTTCGAATGCAGATAAGAATGATCGGAATATTGATAATGACAGTGCAAAGTCCGATCGGAATTTTGCCGCCCGTTATATAATTGACAAGAATTGCAAGACCCGAAACGCCGCCGGGTGCAAAATTTGAAGAAACGGCAAAAGTATACATGCCTGCACCGTAAAGAACGCTGCCGATTATGTCGTACAGAACATCGACAAGCAATGTTTTGGGGTCGATTTTAAGCTTTTCAGCTTTTTTTTCACTCATTTGAACACAGTCCTCCGTTGTTTTTGATGTTTTCGGAAGGATGAATTTTCATCCCACTGTACAGCTAAAGCATTTTAACACTGCAACAGGATATTTACAACCCCATTTTGTAAATATATACATTGTTCGGCAACATATTGACTTTCCGCAGCAATCGAGTAAAATACACTGAGAAGAGTGAATGACTCGGTTCGAAAGGAATCATGTTTTTATGAATATTTATGTTGCAATGCCTGTTACGCAGGAACATATCAATACACTTAAAGCTTCCTGCCCGGAAGGCAACTTCGAATTCGCCCGAGTGTTGAACGGAGCCGATGAAAGATGCGCAAAAGACCCGTTTGATTTGGACCGCGAAATGATTAAGTCCGCAGATGTTGTTGTCGGCAATATCCCTGTCGATATTCTTCCGGAATGCACACGGCTGAAGCTTTTGCAGCTTAACATGGCCGGGTCGGACGCCTATGCGGGTAAACTTCCTGCGGGAGCTGAACTTGCAAACGCAAGCGGTGCATACGGACTTGCAATCAGTGAACATATGCTTGGAATGCTTTTGATGTTGATGAAAAAACTTGATGTCTATCGCGACAATCAGAACAAGGGACTTTGGCGCGATGAAGGAAATGTTGAAAGCATAGAAAATGCAAAAGTTCTTGTTGTCGGGCTTGGCGATATCGGAGGAGAATTTGCACTGCGATGCAAAAAACTCGGTGCGTACTGCATCGGAATACGCCGCAGCAAAGCTGCAAAACCGGATTTTGTGAATGAGCTGCACACTCTTGAAGCACTGGATAACCTGCTTTCGGATGCGGACGTTGTTGCGCTTGCTTTGCCGAACAGTGCAGAAAGCCGCGGATTGATGAACGAAGAGCGGCTGCTCAAAATGAAGCGCGGTGCGATACTGCTCAATGTCGGAAGGGGCAATGCCGTGGATACCGATGCCCTTGTCCGCGTTTTGAACAGCGGCCGAATTAAAGCCGGGTTGGATGTTACCGATCCCGAACCGCTCCCTCAGGGGCATCCGCTTTGGAACTGTCCCGGGGCATTGATAACGCCGCATATTTCCGGTTATTATCATCTTAAACAGACGCATGACAGAATAATTGAGATTGCATCGGCAAATATCCGAAGCCTGCTCGACGGAAAGCCGATTTTAAATGCAGTTGATGCTGAAACCGGTTACCGAAAGCCGGATAACAGGTTTTGACACTTTGAACAACAGATTCGGATGCTTTTTACAAAGCGGCGGTATAAAGTCCTTGACGTAATTTGGTTTAAATGGGATTTATCTGTTTGAAAAAGGAAAAGCGTGACTCATCGTCAACGCGATCAGCTTGATATATTAGTTTTGGGGTATTGCTCATTTTGCTCCAATGTGCTACAATGAACCGTATCAAGCGTGTACCCGTAGCCCAGCTGGATAGAGTGACAGACTCCGACTCTGTAGGTCATGGGTTCGAATCCCATCGGGTACGCCAGACGAACCTCTTTTGCACGGCAAGAGAGGTTTCTTTAATTCTTTGCGTACCGAAGCCGTAAAAAACCATACGAGAAGTAATTCAAACCGTTGCAGAAAGATTCTCGAACGCACGGAGCCGCTTATGGATAATCGGCAAACGCGACGCAAAGCAACCGGAAATCATGGCGGGAGCAGTGCCGAAGGCAATCTAAGCAAAGAAACCGAAACGGGTTTATTCCTGCAACCATAATCTTTGGGTAACGCCGCTGTCAGTACTCCCGGAGCGTATAACGGACAGAATATTCTATATTGCTCTCGGAAACTGATATACAGATTGTTTGTTTATCCGGTTCGTGCTTTCTTAATTGAATGTTGTGCGGTCGGCTGTGGACGGTGCAACGAAGAATGTGAAAAATAAGCAATAAACGTTAAAAATATTAAAGCATCAAACCGTGAACGCTGCAGCAATCCGATGTATCTGTCAATGTTGGATTTATGCACAACATGAACAGGTGGTTGTATGAATATGAAAATATTATTCTATATCGACATAATAATGCATTACGAATGCTGAAAATATCATAAAGACGGGATTAAAACTATCGAACTCTTGTCCTTGCAAATCGGGCAAATATGCTGTATAATCTATCTTGACTAACTCTATCGGTAGGAGAATTGGTATGGATAAGAATCACATAAACCTCTGCCTTTCGGGACAGAGTTTTCGGATAGTAACTGATGATGACGTTGATTACGTCAAACAACTTGAAAAGAGAATCAACTCACGGATTGAAAGCTATAAAAAGCGTTATCCTCAAATGAGCGCAACGCGCTGCACATTGCTTGCAATGCTTGAATTAGAGGATGAGCTTGCAAGAGCCAAGGAAAACTACGAGGCTCTGGATGCAAAGATTTCTCAGCTGCGCAACATGCCGCGTATTAATACGCCCGCCGCAAGGATGACATCGGCGCGAAATGGGCAGCAGATGACAAATGCAGAAAGAAATCTGCCCACAGCGCCTGCTCACAGCAGCACAGGCAGCACAATTGAAAACACTGCCGAAACAGCAGCGGAATCCGGCACGCTTGTCGGAGGCTGAGACAGCGGACGTTTTTGCATTAATTGATTGATGTGCCGCTAATACTGAATAACATGCGGCTGTAAAAGGATTGTTTTAGTAAAGATGGAATTGCTTTCACCCGCCGGCAGCAGGGAAGCACTGACTGCGGCAGTACAAAACGGAGCTGATGCAGTCTATTTTGGCGGCGGCAGCTTTAATGCACGACGTTTTGCAGACAATTTTGAAGGTGACGGGATTATTTCCGCCGTCGATTACTGTCACGAACGCGGAGTGCGTGCCTATATTACATTAAATACGCTCGTATTCGATCGTGAGCTTTGCGATGCACTTGTTTTTGCAGAGCAGCTTTATCGAATCGGAGTTGATGCCGTGCTTGTGCAGGATCTGGGGCTTGCCGGGCTCATTCGCCGTAATCTGCCGGAGCTTACGCTTCACGCAAGCACTCAAATGGGTATTCATGACTTAGGCGGGCTTCAATACTGCAAACGCATAGGGCTGACCCGCGCGGTGCTTGCACGCGAAACAAGCCTTGCTCAGATAAAATACCTTTCGAATAACTGCGATATTGAACTTGAGACCTTCGCGCACGGTGCACTGTGCATGAGCTTTTCCGGAAGCTGTCTGTATTCCTCGATGTCCGGTGAGCGCAGCGGCAACAGAGGCACATGCGCTCAGCCTTGTCGAAAGAACGCAAGCATTTTCGGTCGACCGTCCGATAAAGATTTTTGCTTGTCACCGAACGATATATGCATGATTGAGCACCTGAATGCATTGCAAAGAGCGGGCGTGGCATGTGTCAAAATTGAAGGCAGGATGAAAAAGCCTGAATATGTTGCAGCGGTAACGCGCTGTTATCGTGCGGCACTTGACGGGGCCGATGCATCAACAATCGCAAGGCTGAAGCAGGAACTCTTTGCTTTTTTTAACAGAGGCGACTTTAACACATCGCATCTGTACCGCGACTCGGTTAAAACGGATCGAGTCGGAAACAGTAAACCGGATAAAGCTGCTTTGGCTGCCGCCAGACAAAGCATACAGGGAGAGAATCGCAGGCGCGAGGTTGACATGACGCTTACACTATCCGTCGGAAGTGCGGCACAGCTGAACATTGCCGATGGAGAACATGCTGTTTCAATGTCGGGTGCTGTTGTGCAGACGGCAAGTAAGCCGCAGCAGGCGGAATTGTACGCGGAACGATTGAAAAAACTCGGGAATACCCCGTTTGTTGCACAAAAATGCACCGTGCGGATGAATCCAGATTGTTATATTTCGGCTGCGGAGCTGAATGCGTTGCGCAGGGATTGCATAAACGAAATGCTCAACATGTATCATGTACGCAACACGGTTCCGGTATTTGATGAAACGGCGGCAGCAGATGTGCGAAATATCCGTATTACGGCGGACAGGCAAGTATATCCAGCGGGATTCCTGTATGCAAGGGTGTCAAATGTTATGGCTGCTGAAGCTGCGGCAAAAGCGGGAGCGGAGTTTATTGCATTTGAACCGTGTACATTTGATGACAACGCAACGCAGATAAACGGGCTTTTGAAGCTCAGAGAAAAGTTTGCAAACGGGCAGAGGCTGCTTCTTGCGCTTCCGAATGTCATTATCACCGAAAAACAACATCAATGCTTCAGGTTGTTTGCCGAATCAGGTGCTTTTGACGGCATTGAAACAAATAATATCGGTCAAATCGCCTTCTTCGATTATTTCAAAAACGATTCGGCGGAGTTCGATGCAATGCAAAACGAAAAAAACTGCAAAACACACGCTCCGCTTGGCGGCGGATTAATTCGAATCGCAGGCATCGGCATGAATGCAATGAACAGCTTTACAATGAAATTTCTGACAGAGTTGGGATATGATTATATAATGCCTTCGCCCGAACTGACCGGGGTGCAGCTTGCGTCAATTGCAGAGCATTCTGCCCTTGCCGACAGAATGCTTATCGGCATACACGGCAGAACTCCGCTTATGCAGCTGCTGCATTGCCCGATAAAGGAACATAAAGGCTGCCAAAACTGCATGGGAATTGCAGGCGCCGTCACGGATGAAGCGGGAAGGGTTTTCCCGTTGGTAAACATTCGTTATCCCGATAACTGCCTTGTTCGAATGCTGAATTGCCGCACGACAGATTTGATAGATTTGTTTGACAGAATTCCTCAAACGGCAGGATATGTACTCAACTTCGTCGGGGAACAGATTGACGAAGTTACCGAACGAATTGCTGCTGCAAACGAAGCAAAGAACGGGAAACGGCAAACGCAGTATCCAAACTCGACTCGCGGTCATTGGGTGCGGAAGGTGGAATGAAGACGAGATAGACTGTATGTCTGAAAGGATAAAAATGATTACGGATAAAGTGCTGAAAACACTTGAATATGATAAAATTCTTAAGAAACTGCATATGCATTGCGGCTGCTGCGTGAGTCGTGAGCTTGCAGATGAGCTTCGGCCGAAGACGGAATTTGATGATGTTAATGCAGAACTTCGCCTTACAAGCGAGGCGGAAACATACTTTCTGCGCACGGGTTATTCACCGATTGATGATTTCCCGGATATTCGTTCAACGCTTAAGCGCATGAATGCGGCCCTTTATTTAAGCTGTGAAGAATTGCTGAACATCGCAAAAGCACTAAAGGCTGTTCGAGCTGCACGCGAACAGCTCACGCCACTGACCGCAGCGAATGATGGTGATAATTCAACGGATGAAATTCCGTGCGCGCTTGCAAATCTTGCGTGCGGGCTTGTTGCGCATAAGTATATTGAGGATGAATTGAATCGCTGTATTTTGAGCGAAGATGAACTTTTTGACGGAGCTTCACCTGCACTTGCCAGAATTCGCCGCAATAAACGCATTGCAAATGAAAGGGTTCGCGAAAAGCTGAACAGCATAATCCGTTCTTCAACGTATTCAAAGTATTTGCAGGATCCGTTAATAACGATTCGCAACGGGCGTTTTGTTGTTCCCGTTAAACAGGAATACAGGCAACAGATTCCCGGGCTTATTCATGACCAGTCCGGAAGCGGGCAAACGCTGTTTGTTGAACCTGCCGCAGTTGTGGAACTCGGAAACGAGTATAAAAAGCTTGTAATTGAAGAACAAGCCGAAATCGAACGAATTCTTACTGAGTTGACTGCGCTTGTAAAACCATCGGCGAATGACATATACACCGACCTTCAAACCCTCGGCATTATTGATCTTTGCTTTGCAAAGGCGAAGCTTGCCAAAGAAATGAAGGCGGTTTGCCCGAAAACAAACGCTGAGGGACGAATTAAAATCGTTCGGGGCAGGCATCCGCTTATCCCGAATTATTCGGTTGTTCCGATTGACATAAGACTCGGGACGGATTTCACGACGCTTATCGTTACAGGTCCTAACACGGGCGGCAAAACCGTAACGCTTAAAACCACCGGCCTGTTCACTTTGATGGCTCAGTCAGGCATGTTCGTGCCTGCAAATGTCGGCACGGAAATTGCTGTTTTTGAAAGTATTTTTGCTGATATCGGAGATGAACAGAGCATTGAGCAGTCGCTTTCAACGTTTTCGAGCCACATTCGAAATATTGTCGGCATCCTTGAAGCTGCGGACGACAGATCTCTTGTGCTTTTGGACGAACTGGGAGCAGGAACCGACCCGATCGAGGGCGCGGCACTCGCAATGAGCATACTTGAGGAACTGCATTCCCGCGGCTGTTTCACAATTGCAACAACGCATTACAGCGAGATTAAGGCGTTTGCACTGACACGACCCGGAATGGAAAACGCATCCATGGAGTTTGATGTTGATAAACTCTGCCCGACGTATCGGCTTTTTATCGGCATCCCGGGCAAATCAAATGCGTTTGAAATAAGCCGTCGGCTTGGTATCGATGAGTATATACTTGATAACGCAAAAGCATTCATCAAAAAAGAGGATACGGATTTTGAAGCAATTCTGTCAGATGCAGAAATGAAGAAACGCCGCGCCGAGGAAGAAATGGAACTTGCGGAACAGGCGCGTGCAGAGCATGACAGGCTTGCCGCGGAGCTGAAAGCGGAGCGGGAAAAACTTGAACGTGAAAAGGCGGAGCTTCGCGCCAAGGCAAAGGAAGAAGCACGAAAAATAGTTGACGCTTCCCGCCGCGAGATGGAACAGATAATCATGCAGATCCGTGCTGTTAAAACCATTGATCAGCGTGCCGCTGACAGGATTATCCAACAGGGAAGAGACGCTGTGCGCAAGGCGGAGAATGAACTTGCCGAGGACCTGCCGAAACTGAAAACCGGTGACGGAAAACCTCCGAAAATGGTCGTGCCCGGGCAGACTGTAAGTGTCGTAAGCCTTGGAAAGAACGCAACAGTGCTCTCAAAACCGGATAAGAACGGCGAGGTTCAGGTTCAGGTTGGAATAATCAAACTTTCCGTTCGATTGGACGATATCAGGCTTTCAAACGAAAAAACCGAAAAGAAGACAAATGTCAAGGTTGAATATAACCCTGCAAACACTGTCGGATTGGAGTTGGATATTCGCGGTATGCTCGTTGACGAGGCAAAGCCTATAGTTGACAAATACCTGCTCGATGCACACCTGCAGGGGTTGAGTGAGGTTAATATCATTCACGGAAAGGGTACGGGTGCGCTTCGCGCCGGAATACAGCAGTACCTCAAGAACCACCCGCATTGCAAAGCGTTCCGCAACGGCAACTACGGAGAGGGTGATTACGGCGTTACCGTTGTCACTTTGAAATGAGCAAAAGGCGAATTTGCATGCACATATTTACCGAGGGGATAGGCAAGTGATTATTGTTTCAAGTTGTCTTGCAGGCAGGCCGTGCAGGTATGACGGCACGGCAAAGCCGAATGAAAGGGTTATGCGCATGGTGCGTGAAGGCTTTGCGCTCCCTGTTTGTGCGGAGGAACTGGGCGGACTTCCAACTCCGCGCAAACCGTGCGAGATAATCGGCGGAGACGGCATGGATGTGCTTGACGGCAAAGCATATGTTCAAACCGAGGGTGGAGCGGATAAAACCGCCGAGTTTATTGCGGGTGCAAATGCCGTGCTTGCACTTGCAAAAGAATGCGGTGTAAAAAGCGCGATTTTAAAAGCAAAGAGTCCGTCCTGCGGCTGCGGGAGAATTTACAACGGATGCTTTCGCGGAGAACTCCGTCCGGGATACGGGGTTACGGCTGCACTGCTTGAAAGGAACGGCATTCACGTTCAAACGGAGGAGTGACGAACGTTATGGAAAACGATAGAACGCTCATGAGCGAAAAAATACTTGTTGTTGATGATGATGAGAAAATCTGCCAGATACTGTCGCTCTATCTGCGCAGCAAGGGATACGAAGTGTTCACCTGTCAAAGCGGCAGCAAAGCAATTACAAGTTTTGAAGAATTCAGTCCGGATCTCGTTCTGTTGGATGTTATGCTTCCCGGGATGGACGGGTGGGAGATACTCAAACGAATCCGAAAGATCAGCAATGCACCGGTGATCATGCTTACCGCAAAGGGTGACACAACAGACAGGGTTCAGGGGCTTGATTGCGGTGCAGATGATTATGTTGTCAAACCATTTGATTCAAAGGAGCTTATTGCACGGATACGAGCCGTGATGAGAAGGTCCGGACAGCCGGAAGAGATTGAAAAACATATCAAAATCGGCAGCCTTGATATCGACACAAACAATCGTGTTGTGTATGTTGACGGCAACAGAATCGAGCTTGCACCGAAGGAGTTCGATTTGCTTTGTTATTTTATCCACAATAACGGCAAAGTGCTTACACGAGGACAGCTGCTGGATGATGTTTGGGGCTTTGAGTTCTATGGAGACAGCAGAACGGTTGATGTTCACGTCAAGCGTCTGCGTGATAAACTTGGACAGAGCGATTTTTGGTCAATTCGAACCGTGTGGCGGGTCGGCTATAAATTCGAACGTTTTGATTTACCGATGGACGATGCGGACAAATAAATCATTTGCTTCGGATTATTAACACGGACTTGCTCAAATTCAAAGGCGGTATTGACCGCGAGGGCGGTGCAGCAGGAGGAAAAATGCTCAGAACGCTTTTTTCAAGGATGTTGGCGGCATATCTTTCCGTTATCATCATTGTGTTGATTGCGCTTGGGTTCATGGCAAGCAGCATTTTTCACGATCACTATATAGAAAAAATCAAGTCCGAACTTGTACGTGAGGCGGATGCGATTTGCCGCATAGTCCTTGAAGAATACATGGACGACGCAAAACGCCCCGTTGCAAAAGAAAAACTGTTCGCAATAGTACGTCAATATGAAGCATTGCTGCAGCTTTGTTTCATTGATCCTTCGCTTGGAATAAGAAGCTTCTACGATGAAAAAAATGCATCAAAATGGCAGGCGAGCGAAGAATTCGATGTTGAGACCCTTGCAAAAAACATTGTTTCTCAAACCAATTTCGAATACGGCTATGCTTACGACCTTTTAGACGGATACACAACCGTTCGAACACTCACGGTGACATGTCCGATAAGCACCGCCGAGAATATCACTGTCGGAGCATTGATGCTGCATTACGATATGGACGGAATATACGCATCGCTGAACAAACTGTACATTGATGTTTTCGCCGCTGTAGCGGGTGCAGTGCTGATAACGATTCCTATTGCGTTCATAATTTCGAAGTATATAACAAAGCCGGTATCTCAGATAAACGATGCCGTAACGGCTTTTTCACGGGGGAACTACGACAGCAGAGTTAAAGTCGGAAGAATGGATGAGCTTGGTGAGCTTGGCATCAGTTTCAACGATATGGCGGACAAAGTCTCGGAACTTGAAAAAATGCGGCGCGATTTTGTTGCAAATGTATCTCATGAGCTGCGGTCGCCGCTTTCATCAATTCGCGGCTTTCTCGAAGCAATGGAGGATGGCACGATTCCGACGGACGAACATGAAAAATATATCGAAATCGTTCTTGACGAGACCCGTCGGATGTCCGGAATGGTCAATGATTTGCTTGATATTGCCCGAATTGAATCCGGTCAATACAAGCTTAATTTGTCGGTTTTCGACATAAACGATCTGATAGGCCGCGTGCTGATAACATTTGAAGCACGTATCACGGCGAAACATGCCGATGTTGATGCTCAGCTTGATTACGAACCGGTGTTTGTTGAAGCGGACAGGGACAGAATCGGGCAGGTTCTTCACAATCTGATTGATAATGCAATTAAGTTCATGCCCGAGAATGACGGTTTGCTCACAATAAAATCGGTCGTCAGCAAACATAAAGTTTATGTCAGCGTTTGCGATAACGGTCCGGGTATTCCAAAAGAAGATATTGCGCATATCTTTGACCGTTTCTATAAAGCTGAAAAAGCACATACCTACAAAAACGGATCCGGAACAGGGCTCGGGCTTTCAATTGTGAAGTTGGTTATCGACCAACATCATGGTGAAATCAAAGCTGAGTCATCGGAAAACGGAACGGTTTTTACCTTCAGCCTGAAACAGGCGCTTCCTCCGCCGAGACGACAGCCTGCGGCAGAGTGAGTGCAAAATAATCATAAAACAAACTTTAATAAATATAAAAGTTAAGGAGGCAATTAATGAACAGCAATCCGAACAAACACGAAGAGAAAGAGAAAAAGCCGATCACTGTGTCATGGCAGGACGGCGATACGACGCATGTGCAAACAACGGTGATCCATAAGCGAGTTCCGTCGGCGGGTGTAATTCTGTTGACTGCATTCACGTTTACCGTTATAGGAGTGTTCATTGCAAGCATCGTTTTCCTTGCCCGCTTCACGGAGATTAAAACGATTATGAGTGCAATAACCGGTTCGGCCGAAACTCGAGCGACCCAGTCACCCGGGCACGAAGCAGAATTTACACCCGTTCCGAACGAACCGACGTCAAACATGCCTCTGGTGACTGTTGAACCGAACGGAAATCGGAATCAGCAGCTGCCGATGACCGGCAGCAATTCACTTTCGGAGCTGTATGATAACTCTGTGGACGGTGTAGTTATTGTTGAAAACCATTCCCGTGACACTCAAAAACCGACGGACAGCAATCTTGCGGGAATAGGCACAGGCTTTATTATTTCAAAAGATGGCTACATTCTTACAAATGCGCATGTCGTATCCGATGCAAAAGCGGTTTGGATAACTCTTCACGACTCAACCAAGGTAAAAGCGGAACTTATAGGTTCGGATGTCGGAACCGATATCGCCGTGTTGAAAATATCGGTGAACAAGGAGCTTTTGCCGCTTCCGATAGGCGATTCTTCAACCGTAAAGACCGGTGATTTCGTGTTTGCAATCGGTCACCCGACGGGCGAGGAATTGAGCTTCACCGCCACTTTCGGCATGGTGGGCGCAGTGGATCGCGCAATTGTGATTGACGGTGTGCGCAATCGTTTCATTCAAATCGATGCTGCGATTAATCCCGGCAACAGCGGCGGCCCGCTGTTTTCAATGGATGGCAACGTTATAGGCGTAAACTCAGCAAAAACCGTGACAGCAAGCGTTGATGAATACGGTCAGCCGATTTCCGCTGAAGGTCTTGGTTTTTCTCTTCCGATAAACGAGGCAATGCGAACAGCAAAACAGCTTATTGAAAACGGCAGTGTGCAGCGTCCGGGTATCGGCGTTTCGGTTGTTGCGGTGGACGAAGCACGCGCAGAAAAGTACAACATACCGCAGGGATTGCTTGTTTATACTGTAACAAAAGACGGTCCCGGGCACAAAGCGGGCTTGTATGCAGACGATATAATCACTGAGTACGACGGAACAGCAGCCACTGACAACGATTCTTTTGTTGACTATCTGCGCCGCAAGGCGGTAGGTGACACGGTCAAAATTCGATATTGGCGAGACGGCGAGTATTATGAATGCATAATCACTGTTGGTGACCTGAATTCGATCGGAAGCGAAATTCTTGATGATGCATACGGCGGAAGCAAATTCGGATTCTGATATTAACTGAATTTAAGGCAATCAAATTCTTCTCTATGATGGAACGGCAAATTTGCAGCCGTTCCTTTTTTGTTCATCTGTGCGTTTGTTCAATGCGCGGAACGCGACGGAATTTCAGCACAAATGAAGCATCGGGACTGCAAATCCAATAAAGCAAACCGCCGAGAATGCGCTTCCCGGCGGTTCGCTTTGGCTTAAGTTGCGACTACTTAATTATCGGATAACAAGCATCGATCCGATTATTTGCGCTTACGGTTGAGCAGAGCTGCTGCGCCGCCGACCATGGAGATGATACCTGCAACCGCAATGCTGACCGCACCGGTTGCGGGAACGGGATTGGGGTTGGGTGTGGGTTCGGAGGAGGGTTCAGCGGAAGGTGCGGGCTCGCCGTTGCCGCCGAGGGTGAAGCTCAGCTCAAAGGTGTCATGTGTGCCGTCGCCGATGAATGTTGCATCGGTGAATTCAGTCTGCGTGTAAGTGAAACCGAAGAAATCCTTGTATTCATCAACGATGGAGGTGAGAGTTGCGACGCGCTCCTCATCCGCAACTGCTTCGCCGTTGTCTGCAAAGTCCTCATCGACCGGAATGAATGCTTCGATTGCGGAATCGTTTGCAACAACGCGATAGTAATGGTTGTTCAGCCCTGCAAAGATCGCATAGCTGCCGGTTTCATCAGCACGAACCTCAACCGCACGCTTCTGAACGAGATCAAAGTCTGAACGGTGCATGTTGTATGCGGGAAGACCGTTAGCCTCACTCTTGTCAACGGTACCGAGGGAAAACTGAGCGGGGAAGCGATACTGGCCGATCGTGACGGAAGTGCTGCCGACAACCGTTTCAGCGGTAAGCGTGCCGCGAAGGATAACCGTAACATCGGAATCAAGCTCAGCCATAACGGTGCATACATTTCCTTCAACAGCGACGTTGGAGTATTCACCGGGGATGGGCATGCAATAACCGTGTTCATAGTCACACTGCATTTTGCCGGGGCAGCCCTGGGCTTCAACAAGTGTAAGCCCGTCAATGCCTTCAACGCTTGTGAGGTACTCGATGCTTGAAAGCATACGCTCGCTGTAGCCTTCTACCGCTGCGGGAACGGTGTAGCTGAGAGCAAGGGTAACCGTGTCGCCGACATTGAGCTTTGTGTCGGCAGGGATAACGTTCCAAACATTGTAAGGAACATCCCATTCATCGTATTCAACGGTGGGATCATTTGCAACAAGGTTCAGTTCGGTGCCGAAAACTGCGGCATCTTCACCGTCGGCAAGTGCAGGTACTGCAAGCGCAAGAGTGAGCGCGATTGCAATAACAAGAGCAAAAATCTTTTTCATGGTTCTGTTTCTCCTTATTTTTTGTTTTATTCCAAAACTGCGATCAGCACGATTCGCCCGGATCGGCAGCTAAGGTTTGGGTGGAAGCAGCCTTTTTGCCGAACCCTGCACAGATTGCATGGTGGGGGCAGGCCGCTTTGCAGTCGCCGCAGCGAATGCATTCGGGGCTGTTGGGCGTTGTTGACATGTCCACACCCATGCGGCAAACGTTTTTGCAAACGCCGCAATGGGTACATTTGGATTCATCAACGCTGTAGCGGTAGAGCGAAATCCTGTTGAAGAATGAGTAAATCGCGCCGAGCGGGCAAATGTATTTGCAGAACGGACGATAGATCATGATGGACAACAGAATTGTTGCTGCAAGAATTCCAAGCTTCAGTGAGGTCAATCCGCCGGCTTCCGCCCAGCTTGTGATGCCTGTACCTGTGCCGGCCGCAGTGTTGCCGACAAGGCTGCCGTAGGTCATAAGCGGAATACCGCCGAGGAGCATTCCGGAAGGGCAGATGTATTTGCAGAAGAAAGGATTCGATTCATACAGCAGAGGCAGAACGATAACGAATACAACAAGGAAGAAATACTTGAGGTAACGCAGCTGCTTATCGCCGGGGAAAGTGCGAATCTTAAGCTTCTTGGGGAGCGGAATCTTGTGCAGCAGATCCTGAATCAGTCCGAACGGGCAAAGAAAACCGCAAACAAGCCTTCCGCAAAGTGCGCCGACGAGCATAAGAAAGCCGACAACGTAAAACGCAAAATAGTAAAGCGGTTTCGTGACCAGATAGCCGTTGCTGTCCGACCAGACGCCTTTTGAAAAGTCAGACTGATTGAAAATGGCCTGCAGCGAGCCGATAGGACATGCTCCGAGCGCGCCGGGGCAGGAGTAGCAATTCATGCCCGGAACACAAATCTGCTTAAGCGGACCTTTGTAAATCGTTCCGGTGAGAAAGCCGACAACATAGCTGTTCGTAAGCAGGCTGAAAACTGCCTGAATTGCAAACCTCCTGCGTTCAACCGCTTTGCGAACCTGCATTATTGTTTTCTTTGGTTTTGAGTTCAACTTGGTTTTTGTTTCCATCAGCCGATACCTACGCATTCTCGGCAAAGAGCCGTGGCTTTTGAAAGAACCGCATTGATTTCGCCGTCGAATATCCCGTATACAATGAATGCAGCCGCGATAACCATAAGGCAAACGGGCAGGATGATTCTGAGGGTTCCGTCAAGCGTTTGGGTTAATTTAACTCTTTTGTTGTGCATCTTGACCTCCCGGCTCAAAGAAGATTATCGATGATGGAACACCACTTATCATAGGAGTTTGAAGTCGTGACAACTTTAAGGATGTTGCCGTTGCTGTCTATGAAATATGTGGTGGGGTAAGCTCCCGCAGGGAATGCAGCGGCCACAGAGTTGTTGTTGCGCAGCACGGGCAGATTAAAGCCCTGAATACCTCCGATAATGGCGAGTGCGGTGTTAATGCACCCGGGTGTCTCGGAATCGCCGAGAACAGTGACGACTTTCAGTCCGCGGCCTGCATAGTTGTTTGCAAGCTGCTGAATATGGGGCATTTCCTGAATGCAGGGGCCGCAAGTCGTTGCCCAAACATTGACCATGGTTACCTTTGCCTTTGAGAACATACTGTTGTCATAGGTGCTTCCGTTGTTGATAGCCTTTGTTGAAAACGCAGGAATATCAGGTTTGGGGGTCGCAGTGGGTTTCGGAGTCGGCTTTTCCGTGGGTTTTGCGGTCGGTTTCTCCGTGGGCTTGTCCGTCGGACTGCCGGAAGGAGAGTCTGTTGCGGGTTCATCGGTTGCATCACCGGTGGGTTCTGCGGTGATACCGTCCGTGGGAGCCGCAGTATCCGGTTCACTCGTTAAAGTTTCGGTGGGAACGGCACTGTCGGCCGGTTCGCCGGAAGTTATAACATCGGTTGAAGGGGCATCCGTGCCGTTGTCGGGCATTGGAGTTGCGGGGTTGGGATTGCTTGCGATTCGCCAAGGATGCGCACAGCCGGACAAAAGCAGCATCAGCGCAGTAAGAACGCAAATCGCAGGCAGCAGTTTTGTTCTTTTCATTGGTTTCCGTTCCTTTCAAATTCAAGCAAGGGATGGACGGGGGATCTTCGGCAGAGCGAATGCTGCCAAAGTATCCAACATGCCCTGCGAGGTTCAGTGGAACCTCACAAGGCACAGAAACGTTCTTTGTTTGTTAATTTGTTATCGAATAATCAGCTTAAAAGCACGTTTATTCGACAATCAGCCAAGTTGCAATGCTGCACGCATGACGAGCAGGGCATCGGCCATGGTAACAACGCCGTCGTTGTTAAAGTCGGCAATGCTGATATCGCCGTCAAGCAGCTCCAACGCAACACGGGCAATTTGGAGAGCATCGGCAATGCTCAGCACGCCGTCACCGTCCATGTCACCGGGCATTCCTACAGGAGGCTCGGGAGTAGGCTCTGGGGTAGGTTCGGGAGTGGGCTCGGGAGTAGGGTCGGGAGTAGGCTCTGGAGTAGGTTCATCAGCGGGAGTGCATATACCGGTTACGATAAGATCCTCAACTACGCAGCTGAAATCGGTGTCCCAGCCCTGGAAGATATATCCTTCGTGCTCGGGATGAACGGGGGGGACTGCGGCCTGACCGTGTTCAACCTGCTTGATGGTGATAAGGTTTCCGTTCACACCGTCGTAGAACTTGACTTTATGCTTAATCGCTTTGTAAGTTGCAGTCACGGTAACATCACCCATGGCCATGTACAAAACCTGCTCATAACCGGATTCGTATACATCTCCGGAATAAACCCATTCCTTAAACTCATATCCTTCAACGTCGGGAGCGGTTCCGGGAGTGGGGATAACTGCCGCATATGCAACTTCGGCAGTGTCGATGGTTTCGCCGGTTACACCGTTGACATAGGTAACGGTGCAGGTTTCGTTCGCATGAATTGTCATTGCATCATGCCACATTTCGATGAAGTTTCGCAGCTCGTTCTGGCTTGTGAAGCCGCCGATGAGATGATCGCGAACAACACCGTCACGGCCGACGATGATGGTCTGGGGTATATAACCGCTGGTGTTGAACACGGAGCGAAGGACGCTGTCGGCACGGAGGTTCACCCAAGTGTAACCGTTGTTCTGAAGGAATTCCTTTGCGGTCGCGGGGGTACAGCCGTTGCCTTCACTGATGACGCCGATGAACTGAACATCCGCCTCGGGAGTGGAGGAGTAATACTCGTGCATTGCCTGAATGTGGGGCATTTCGGATCTGCACGGACCGCACCATGTTGCCCAATAGTTGATGAATGTGAGATCAGCATTTTGCAGAATGTCACCGGTGACGGTGTTGCCGTCAAGGTCAACGGTGTTAAAATTGCTGACGTTCATGCCGACGCCGGGTTCGCGAGTGGGATCTGTCGCTTTCGGTTCGGCGGACACGAGGGAGAGGGAGCATGCTGCGAAGATTACAGCAAGCAGAACGGAGAGAAGTTTCTTCATTTACCTTTACCTTCACTTTCTGATTTTTGGGGTAACAGCATTCCTCACATGCCCTTACCTTGATGATATTATATCATACGGTTCGGAGCGTTTCAATGCCTTTGAAACAATTTTGCGGCAATTTAGTCAATATACAAATTTCCCGGTGCCGCCCTAAGGTCTTCTGAAAAGTGTGGACGCTCAGTTCATGTTTTTGCATTTTCTGCATGGATTTTTAGAAGTAATTCATAGCTCGGAGTGTCGGAATGAATGCTTCTTGTCAATGTTGGACAGGGAAAATCTTTGCACTGTCCGCAGCTTTGCAGCCCGCGTCCGATGGAACATAAGCGGATTGCGCATTCGGCACAAAATTTGTGTGCCGATGCAGTATCAGCATGGCAGCCGAAGCAAATCAGGTCATCCGTTGTAAAAGTTTTTTGCGGGGTGGAAAACTTTTCAATCAGCTTCTTCCCGAGCTCTGCATCCCTTGTTTCCGTATAAATAAAAAACGGACAATTGCCGCAGTCGAAACCGCAGCAGGCTAAATGCTTTGTTTTCATAAATCAATCACCGATTCCTTTCATTTTCTTTAATTATACCTATATTTGCAGAAAAAGCAATTGCCGAAAAATCACCGCTTATTGCAAATGCATTGCTGTGCCGCATATATCGCAGAATGAAGGCGGGGAGTTGACATAACCGATTCATCGATTATAATATAAGGAAGCGAATAATGTGCCGCCGAATGCGGCAGACGGAGGAAACATGAAATATATAATTACAACCGAAGGCATGGGCTGTGAACATTGCATCAAGCGCGTTACCGCTGCAATGCAGACTTTGAATGCAGCAATCATTTACGTAAAACTTAACGATATTGCTGTTGATTTCAACGGAAACGAGAACGACCTTCGCAATGCGATTGAAGATCTCGGCTTTGATGTTATTTCAATAAAAGCACAGTGAACGGAGCGGCGGGTTACAAAATGAACTCTGCTTTTTCAAGCAATAACAGTGCTGACGGGAGCAACATGGGCTTGCCTTTTGCACGCAATGAAGGTTCGGACAGCGGGCGCGTTGTTATCGGCTTGTCCGGCGGAGTGGATTCATCGGTTGCGGCTTTGCTGCTTAAAAAGCAGGGGCTTGACGTTGTGGGCGTCTTCATGAAAAATTGGGAGGAACAGGACGAAAACGGCTGCTGCACTGCGGAACAGGATTACGGGGATGCAAAGCGTATTGCGGAACAGATAGGCATTCCGTTCTATTCCGTTAACTTTTCAAAAGAATACTATGACCGCGTTTTTTCATACTTCCTCTCGGAGTACAAACTCGGCCGAACACCCAATCCGGATATTCTCTGCAACACGGAAATAAAGTTCAAAGCGTTTTTGAATCTTGCAATGAATATGGATGCATCGCTCCTTGCAACCGGACATTACGCGCGGCTTGACAAAAGTAATGGGGTAAAGCTGCTTCGTGCACATGATGCAGGCAAGGATCAGACTTATTTCCTTGCGGGCTTGACTTCGGAACAGCTGAAGCGCGCCTTGTTCCCTATCGGAGATATGGACAAAAAGGCGGTTCGTGCAATCGCTCAGGAGAACGGTCTTGTAACCGCAAAGAAAAAGGACTCGACAGGAATCTGTTTCATAGGCGAACGGAATTTTAAGCAATTCCTGATGCAGTTTTTACCGGCACGGCGCGGCGACACTGTTGATCTCAGCGGCCGTGTGATAGGCAAACACGATGGTTTGATGTATTACACGCTCGGTCAGCGTCGCGGACTGGGTATAGGCGGAATGAATGAGGGCACCGGCGAGAGCTGGTTTGTTGTGGGAAAGGATTTAAAGCGCAACAGACTTGTTGTTCAGCAGGGAGAGCATGAGGAGCTTTTTTCAACGGCATTAACAGCCGAAAAACTCAGCTTTATTTCAGGCTGCGCTCCGGCAAAACAGTTCCGCTGCACTGCTAAATTCCGTTATCGTCAACCGGACAGGGGAGTTACGGTCACAATGCACGGCGATGGTGCAACCATTGACTTTGATTCGCCGGAACGTGCAGTAACACCGGGGCAGTGGGTCGTGCTTTATGACGGCGATGTATGCCTCGGGGGAGGCCCGATTGATGAAGTTGCGCCGCTTAAAGCGTTGCCGAAGATTTTTACCGATTAGCAGTCAAACGGCTCATTGCACGGCATTAAAAAGACATCGGAGGTATTGAAATGAAGAATATTAAAAAATATATTGACCACACATTGCTAAAACCTGATGCAACGGAAGCTGCAATCGGAAAAGTATGCGCAGAAGCCATTGAACATGGCTTTAAAAGCGTTTGCGTAAATCCCGCACGGATTGCCTTTGCCGCAAAGCAGCTTGAAGGAACCGGTGTTCTGCCCTGTTGCGTTGTCGGTTTTCCGCTGGGTGCAACGTTTTCAAAAGTGAAAGCCTTTGAAGCTGAAACCGCGATTGCAAACGGCGCGAAGGAAGTCGATATGGTAATTAATATCGGTGCTGCCAAGGATGGCAATTGGAACCTTGTTGAGAGCGACATTGCCGCCGTTGTTGACGCTGCAAAAGGACAAGCCGTTGTCAAGGTTATTATTGAAACCTGCCTTTTGACTGATGACGAAAAAGAAAAGGCCTGCCGATGCGCAATAGCTGCCGGTGCGGACTTTGTGAAAACTTCAACAGGTTTTTCAACCGGAGGCGCAACGGAGCATGATGTTGCCCTGATGCGCAGCGTGGTCGGAGATAAGCTTGGCGTCAAGGCTTCCGGAGGTGTGCGCACTCCCGAGGATGCGGAAAAGTTTATTTCCGCAGGCGCAACCCGACTCGGAACAAGCAACGGTGTTAAACTTTTGGGATGAAGGCACGGAGCGGATGCCGCGATTTATATGTCTGACTTTTGCAATAAATTGACGTATCGCTATCTTACAGAAGCTGAATTGCCGCAGGCAAAAAAACTTTGGGCAATATGCTTCCCCGAAGATGACGAGGAGTTCATTGATTACTACTTTGCCGAGCGTACTGCCGCCAATTGTGTTTTCGGCGCGTTTGATAATGCAAATTTAGTAAGTATGCTCTGCCGTGACAGCCGCATGATGTTTGCAAACGGAGAGCTTGTTCCCGTTTGTTTTGTTTCCGGAGTAAGCACGGATCCGGCTTATCGAAACCGCGGTATTGTTCGCACACTGATGAGCAAGCTTGATGCGGACTTGATTTGTGAGGGATTTGCGGCCGCACTGCTTCAGCCCTTTGATTTTGATTTCTACAAGAAACTGGGGTACGAAGTGTTCTCAAAACGCAGAACAGCCGTTATTAATGAAAAAGCAATCGAACAAGCTTATTCCGAACTTAAGCTGACAGGCAACGAGCAAAACAAAAACATTTCATTTACCCGTCCTGATGCGGCGCTGATAAACACCGTTTACAATACGTATTTCGGACAGCGAAACGGCGTTTTGCAGCGCAGCATCGAACGGTGTGAAGCACTTGCACATGAATTCATGCTTCCGGGAGCATGCAGCCTTTGTGCGGGCAGAGCTTATGCGTTTTGGTATCCAAAAGAAGGAGAACTTACTTTACACGAATTCGCTTTCGAAAACGCGCGTGACGCCCTTCTTCTGCTTGAGAGAATAACTGCAAAACACTCCGAATTCCTTGTTGAGCTCCCGTGTGACCGCAGCATACCCGGAATTCCGTGCAGTGAAAAGGCTGAACCGCTCAGCATGATAAAGGTTCTCCGTGATGACTGCAACTGGCTGAGGAAGCTTCAACCGGAGCCTTTTGATGTTTGTGCGTACTGACCGGCAGCTTTTCTATAAGCACATCACTGTTCAGAAACGCAGTAAGGATGATTCTGCGTTCACAGTTTAATCGAGAACGGATGAAAGAAACCGGACCCCGTCTTTTTTGACATGCGGAAGGTGTTGATTATCCGCTTTTTACTTTTAAGAGAAATACTTTTTGCCACAGCAGTTTGCAATAAACGTTCGGCAGAGACATTGAAAAATGCCTCAAAACCCTGCTTACGGCAAACAAGCCTTCAGCTTTGGTTAAGAGGCAAAAGCCTTATCGAGTTATGCGAAATCGAACATCCGACCGATTAGTTTTGTTCTTTCATGTCCGCTGTGCTTTTTCTGCGGTTCAAAAGCATTGCAAGAGAACATGCAATGATGGATATCCCGCAAAAAGCAAAACACCAACCGATTCCGATTTTTGTCAATACCGAAGCGGCAAAGAGTGAAACCACCTGAACGAGATTTACACCGATGTTCATCATGGAAAGTGATGCGGCGCGGTTGTCTTTCAGTTCAAGCTGATCAATGATTTTGTTTTCAAGTTCTCCGATAAAATATTCCGGAATGCTGAGCATTAACGGGATCAGGAGCATCGCCGAGATCACAAGAACAACGGAGGACAATGCTCCGAAAATCGCGAATGCAGCACCGCAGATAATGCCGGAAAGAACTGTCAGATGCAGCCTTGACAGCTTTGCACCGGGGCGAACGGCTCGATTGATAATCGGTTCGGCCAGCATTTGAATTGCGGAATATGCAATGATGATTGCTGAGAGCCATTCAACGGGAACATTGCTTTTGATAAGCTTGTCGGCGTAGAAAAAGTTCACCAGGAGCCATGCGATGCCGAACAGTGAGAGCATGCATGCGTACAGTAAAGCATGCTTGTTTTTAAAAATCACAGCAATGTTTTTTGTAAACGGCAAAGGCTTTTCTGTATCTGCCGCGGCATGTTCGCCGGTATTGCGTGTTTTTTGCGGTTCACGCTCTATAAAGAAGGAAAGAGTGAAGCAGATTGCACCCGAAATTACGGTTGCAGCCAACAAACCTTGCAATCCCAAACTGTCATATATGAGAACATAGGACAGAGTGCTGATAATAAAGCCCGCAGTCGAAAAATTATCTGCACGAGTGCTTTTTGCAAGATAACCTTCTTCGCCGTGCAGCTCGTAAAGATATGCGCTGCTTGTTCCGGAAGCAAAACAAAAGGCCGCACCTTCAACAACAGCTTCAACAACAAAAAGAAGAAGTGAGCGCGACAGGAATGCAGCAAAAAGCAGCGCTCTTGCGATAAGAAGCAGAGCTTGATACAAAATCAACGAATTTTTATATCCGATTTTGTCGGTTATGTGTCCGAACGGAACTTCGCCCAATGCCGTTATGCATGACAGCAAAGCTTGAAGCAGGAAAAACTCAGATTCGCTTACTCCTGCCTGTGTTCTGACAAGAAGTGCGACGGGTGCAAAAAACACAAGGCCTCCAAACAGGCAGACCATATCATAGCAATCTGCGAATTTGTGCCGATGATTCATTTTTTTATTCATAATAAAGCCGAAAACTCTGTTTCGGACCGTCCTTTCTGTATATTTATTTGATTTGGTTACAAACAAATCAAATAAATATTAAGACGGCATTTTTGCACACTTCATCGAATACACGACCTCAAGATATTTGAACGGGTTGAAGTATAATCCCGCTTGCGCTTGATGTCAAGCTTTTTTTGAAAAAGGAAAACCGCATTGAAAACCATGCTGCATTGCAGCGCGTATATCGGTGAGACATAAGCAAATACTATGTGTGAGCATCCGCAGGCTGCTCAAAATTCGTGCGCAATAAAGAGCACAGAAAGGGAGTAAAAGCAAAATGGATACGTTGTCATTGATTTTGATTGTCATCGGCGCGCTGAACTGGGGACTTGTCGGTATTTTTCAATTCGACCTTGTTGCTGCAATATTCGGCGGCATGAGCGGCGTTGTTTCAAGAATCATTTACACGCTGGTCGGGCTTGCCGGAATCTGGGGCATAACCATGTTGTTCCGCAAGCGCAGCCGTCCCGCATTCATGCAGGATGACGGCGACGCGTAATATGCAGCCGTTAAAACAGCGAATGCATGACCGATAATGCTATCTCAAGTGAGAAAGGCGGAGAGTGTTCAGTGTGAACCTCTCCGCCTTTTGTCATGCTGCGAATGATGATTTAGTTCCGATGCGGCAAGTTTTCCGCCGTTTCATCGAGCGGCAGTGCCGTGCCGGATATTTCCTTCAGATAGGGCAGGACAAGAATCACTGCAACGACAAGGGCAATAAAATCCGAAACCGGAATTGCAACCGCAATGCCGTCGACACCCCAAATCGAATTGAACAGAATCATAAGCGGAATGTCAATTATTCCCTTGCGCAGCAGGGAAAGAATAATTGGCTGAATCTTTTTTCCGGTTGCCTGAAACAAGGTTATCACAAAGAAATTGAGAGTTGTTGTCAGGCAAGTAAAACAGATAATCTTCAGGAAAACACATCCGTGATGAACGGTGGCAGCGTTATCAATGAAGCATTTTGTTATTGCATTTGCTCCGAAAAACAGCAGCGCGGTGCCCGCAGCCGAGACGACAAGGCAGTCGATGAGCAACGCGCGCAGAGCAGATTTCATCCTTGTGCGATTCCCGGAAGAAAAGTTATATCCGATGAGCGGGAGTGCGCCTTGGGACATGCCTTGACCCATTGCAAACGCAAGCATATCGATTTTTTTGGCAATGCCCATTCCCGCAACAGCCTCTGTGGAATATGCGGCAATGATTCGGTTGAGGGCTGTGTTCGAAACCGTTGCCATCATTGAAATCATAAAGCTCGGCAGGCCGACGGAAAGCACATCCGCCGGAATGTGCTGCGTTAAGGTATAGCATTTGGGTGAAAGGCGAATTGAGAGTCCATCGCCTTTTTTACAAATAAACAGAATAAAATAGAGGGATGCAGCCGTATTCGAAAGCATGGTTGCAATTGCCGCGCCTTGAATTTCCATGTCAAAAACAAAGATAAATAACGGGTCGAGCAAAATGTTCAGGATACCTCCGAAAGCAACCCCGAGGCTTGCCTGTTTCGAATAACCTTCCGAACGGATGAGGTGCGCAAGTGCGGGGTTCAGAACCGTGGGCACTGCACCGATGCATATTGTCCAAAAGATATAGTCAGAACAGTAATTCCATGTTTTTGAATCAGCTCCGATTACGGGCAGCAAACAGGGACGAAGAAAGAGTATTGCAATTCCGTAGAGCAAAGCGGCACCTGCCGCCGTCCAAATGCAGAATGAAGAGCATGATACAGCTTTTTTTCTGTTTCCAATGCCGAGACTGCGTGAAATCAGGCTTGCGCCGCCGATGCCGAAAAGGTTTGCAAGCGCGGTCATGAATATAAACAGGGGCATGGATATCGTTGCTGCCGCAACCTGATTCGGATCGTCCATCTGGCCAATGAAAAATGTATCCGCCATGTTGTAAACTACGGTTATAATCTGACTTATAACTGTCGGAACGGCAAGCGAAATGACAGCTCTGTTGACAGGCATTGCTGTGAAAAGATACTCTTTTTCGGCAGACGATGCTGCCGCATTAACTGAAGATGAATCCATTTCGGTTATTAAAACCCTCCTCATCATTTAATCTTGCGCCGATAGGGAGATTCTGCTGAAGAATCCGCTTTTTGCGAAAATTTCGAGCCGCAGCTCGGATAAATCGAACGCTCAGCTGATTTACGGTATTTTTGCCGGTCGGACACGCAACATGATTTTATGCCGCCGGTTTACCGTTGTCAAGCAGAAAAAGGTATATTTACGCCGTAATATTATCCGCTCGGTTCAAAAAAGCAGAACCTGTATAGACTTCGGAATGGCGTGCGGGGGCTTTGCTTCGGGTCTTACTGCCGAATCCATGCAATTTATATCGAAACAAGGCGGATTGGGTCTGTACAAAAAGCTTTTTAAATGGTATAATTGCTTCATATGTCCGAAGGGAAATGATATGCGCATTTGTGCTGCATATCGGATTCCAAAAAACGAATTAAATTGAAAGGAATTCTTCTGTTCTCTGCACTGTGAACGGAAGTGAAAATCAAATACAAATCCAATGAAGCGGTTTTTTTGTATCTTTCTTAGCTTTGCAATGATTATCTCAGCTGTTTTTGCTTTGCCGATGTTTTCGGCTGCAGCATCAACAGATGAGCTGACGGCAACGGATGTACCGACAGCAACAATCGCACCGACACCGACGTCGGAACCCTCCGCAACAGATGAACCTGAGGCAACTCCGGTTCCTGTCACAGTAGAGGATGCTTTTGCGGATGTGTCAACGCCCTACATTGCGCTTATGGAAGCCGAAACAGGTGCCTTGTTGTATCAGCGGGATGCCTATTCGCGTGCTTTCCCTGCAAGCACAACAAAAGTTATGACCGCGATTGTTGCGCTTGAAAACATCAAAGACATGAACCGTGTTGTTACACTCGGCTGGCGCCCGGTTTCGGGCTTCGGTCCCACGAGCTCCTTAATGGGGCTTAAAGCGAATGAAACTATTCCGCTTATGGATATTCTTTACGGTTTGATGATGCGTTCGGGCAATGATGCCGCAAAAGCGCTTGCAATGGAGACTTCATATGAGGTTTTCGGTCAGGATACCGAACCGTCTGAGTTGATTCCGAAATTCGTTGACCTTATGAATCAAAAGGCAGCGGAACTCGGCATGAATTCAACGCATTTTGTTACTGTTGACGGCCGCCATGATGACAATCATTACACAACGGCATATGACTTTGCGGTACTGATGCGTTATGCACTGCAAAACCCTGTTTTTGCAAAGGTAATTGCCACGGCCGAGTACGATGTTGCTCCCACGAACCAACATCCGCAGGGGATGCACTTTGAAAACTCCAACAGACTGATTTCAAACAAAACAGGCGATAATCAGAGCTTTCTTTATCAATACTGCATCGGGGGCAAAACAGGCGAGACCAACTATGCGGGTTATTGCCTTATCAGTGCATGCCGAAAGGATGATATTACACTGATTGCCGTTCAATTTGGTGACAGCAACAACAGCACAAGCAAATTTTATCGTTACGAAGTTGCTAAAAAACTTTATGATTGGGGATATGAGAATTATTGCGCAGTGCCCGTAACGGAATTCGGGCTGCAATCAGAGTTCGAAATCCAAACGGCCGGTTTTTCACCGTTTGACTCGGACTACGGCAAACTGAAAGCAACAGCTGATCTCAGCGGTTTAATGATTAAAGGCTCCAAACAGTACCTTGACGCAATAAAAAGCGATCCGTCCGGCGTTATTGTCAAAATAAACACCGATAGGGCCGTTGCTCCGATTAAAGCAGGCGATGTTGTGGGATCGGTTGAATACCTTTTTTACGCACAGAATCCAATAAAAGTTGATCTTGTTGCAATGCGTGATGTTGCAGCTTCATCGGAAACAACAATTGAACCGCATGTCACGGCGTTTATTTCATCAACACCTCCGCCGGGAAGCGGCAAAAACTGCAATCTCAGTTTTCAGCGCACGCCGGGCAGCGATCAATACAGTGTTTGGGTTTATTACGATCACACATTATACACAATGAATAGCATTGAGTGGCATTATTTGTACTGTGACAATGGGGTTTTTCGTGCTGCAGCAACTGCGGACACAACTTCGCGCATCGATCTTTACCGTCGTTTTTACGACAGCAACGGTTCTGCTTATTATGTATTAACTGACTTTGTAACGGATGGTGCATCATATGTTGTTGTTTCGGACGGCATGGCCCTTTGTTCGGACAGCCGCGACGGAACGCGCTCGGCTGTTGCTGTTCAAATCGGTGCAAATGATACGATAACAGCCGGTGTTACAGACAAGATGGTCTGGCAGTTTAACAGCCAAAGCAACGGATATTACATAAGCAACGGTTCGAAATATCTGTCCCGTAAGGCAGGCAGCGGTGTCATTTTCTGGATTCTTGTGTTCGTCCTGCTGCTTGTGATAATAATCTTCATCCGCATTCTTGCGCAGCGTATAGGCGGAGGACGTCGCGGCAGGCGCCGCAGAGCTTCGACGTTCCGGTCCACAGGCGGACGACGCAGAAGGCGCAGGGCGTGATGATAATTTAAGCAATCCGAATGATTTATTTCAGCAAAGGAATTCGGAAACCACATTGATTTTTCAAAAGCCGACCCGGGAAAATCCCGTGTCGGCTTTAATTGTTGAATAAAATAACGGCTTTTAAACGGTTTCGGGTATCGGCAAAGTTGAAAGCTCCGTCCACGCCGGGCGGAACCCGCTTGCGGCAGCATTTCTGACGGACGGAATATTTGCCCATGAAGCGCAATAGAACGGTATCTTTCCGCATTTGAATATTTCGCCCGAAAGTCGGCTTGTTAATGCGGGGGCAAGTTTCAATCCGCGATATTCGGGAAGAATATCAATACCTATTTGCCACATGTCTTCACAATCCATGGAACAGGCTGCTAAACCGATAAGCTTTGGCTCACCGGTTGTTTTATCGCAGGTATTCAAATCATACGCGGCCATGCCGAGAATATCAAGTTCTTTGCGTTCGCTGCAAAGAGCATTACTCCATTGGGGGAGATACAAAGAAGCAAAATCCGCTTGTCCGAGCCGACGCAATTCAAATTTGTCATCAACGGGCAAAAAAGCTTGCATTTTGGAAACATCGGGCAGGAAATACTCGCTCATGTATCCGACCTTTAATCCGGCAGAGGCAAGGATTTCGTTCAGTTCAAAAACGGCGGGGCTTGTAAGGCACCGATAGAACTTATGCCCGTCGAGGTATTGCCTGAGCTCATTATGCAGCACTTTTTCCGCACAAGCTACAACGTTTTTTCCGTATGAAACGAGCGAGCAGCGGAACGGCACGTCGAGGTATTTTCTTGCGGAAGTTGATGCGCAGGGCAGGGTTATAACGCTTTGCTGCTGCATAAAAGCGTCGATAGCGCAATTATACTCAATTGCAGATTGCTGCATGGCAATATGCAGAATGCTGTCGTTGGTAAACATGAGGTTCCTTTCCAAACTCGGGAATGCCGATTGGGCATTCCCGATGGGTAATATTATATAATTTCAGTTACCTGTTATTCAGCGGCACCTTGACCATTCGATAGCGGTTGTTTTCTTTTATGAGTCCGCATTCGAAAGCGGCAATCAGCATTTCCAACTGTCGAATCTGTTCGCGAAGTTCAACACCTTTGTCACAGTCGCTGACACGCATTTGACCCTTTGTTGCAAGGATGTTTTCAACCTCGGTGGTTGAGTGGATATCCATGTTTTCACGAATGGCTTTTTCAAAGCTTACAAAGGGTTCATGCGCAACGATATACAGCCCGCGTGAATCATAAACGAGGGTGTAGCCGGCGATACCTGTGGTTTTTTGATAGTACTTTGAGAAGCCGCCGTCAATGACGATAAGGCTTCCGCCCGCCTTAATCGGATTCTCGCCGTTGATTTTTTCAACCGGAATATGTCCGTTGACAATTACGGCACGATCCGTATCCGTGATGCCGAACTCGTTAAGAATTCGAATTGCAAGATCCTTAGTGTCCTGATATTTGTAGTAAGCATTGCGCTTTTCTTTGTGGGACTTACTGTCGTCGATCTCAACGCGTTCGAAAGTTGTCATTTTGTTTTTGCCGAACAGCGGGGAATCGGGTCCGCACCAGAGATACCACATCAGATCAAGCTCATGGGTTTTCCGCATTGAAGGTTCGGCAAAGTAAAGCCGCTTTACCTCAGCATCAATATAATCGAACATCTGCTTGCCGCTGCGGGGAACGCCGTCGCCGAAATCGACAGCTTTAAAACTGCCGTCCTCATTAAGCGGAACAAGTGCGTGGAACATCAGGTTGTTGTTCTCAATGCGATAGAGTTCGCCTTTGTCGATAAAGAACTTGATGTGTTTTTGCAGGGTCGGACTGTTGAGGAAAGAATCGCGCAGCTCGTTGATTATGGTTTCCTCTTCATCGGACAGGGTATACGGATCATCCGGGTTGATTGTCGGGAAATCTGCATCCTTGATGGGATAGGTGATGCCGTCAATCGTGACTGTGCTGTTCACTCTGTCGATCGTGTCCAAAAACAGGCGATGGTCAAGCTTATAGTTCGGGTTTCGCATTATGAGCTGCCCCTCGAGTTTATGCATGATAACGAAAATCGCCTTATGCAGCTTTGCGCGGATATTGACTTCGGGATTATCGTAGTATGCTTCCGATGAAGTCTTGCGCGGACGAAAATGCAGCGCGCTCTTATATGTGCTTTGTGCAAACATCAGCAGGTGACGCAGATTGATTCCGTAGACGTTCTCGATAAGGTCCAGATTGCCGTGGCGGAAACTGTTCGTCAACACGCCGGCGATACATGTTTTTTCGCCGAGTGCTGCGCCCATCCAAAGGATATCATGGTTACCCCACTGAATATCAACGGACGGATGCTTTAAAAGCAGGTCGAGGATACGATGAGGCTCTGTTCCGCGGTCGTAAATATCTCCCACGATATGAAGTTTGTCGACAGCAAGCTTTTTGATGGCATCAGTAAGAGCAACAATTACGCGCTCAGCGTAATCATGGCGGATGATGGAGTCAAAAATCTCGTCGTAGTAGCCGTCAAGATCGTGAAAATTTACGCGGGCAGTGAGGAGTTCTTCGATGATATAAGAAAATCGGGGGTCAAGCGTTTTACGCAGCCTCGAACGGGTGTACTTGCTGCTGATTTTGCGCCCGAGAACGATGAGGTTGCGCAGCGTTGCTTTGTACCATGCATCGGTATCCTCAACGTTTTCCAGTTCGAGCTTAATTTTTTGCTTTGGATAGTATACGATTGTTGCAAGGGTTTCACGCTCGTCATAGCTGAGCCTGTCAACAAAAAGTCGTTCAATTTCACGACGAATAACGCCCGATGCATTGTTCAAAATATGTTCGAATGCATCACCCTGACCATGAAGATCGCTCATGAAATGCTCCGTCGGTTTCGGCAGCGCAAGAATTGAGCTCAGGTTAACGATCTCGGTCATTGCGTATTCGACTGTCGGGAAAGTTTTTGCAAGTTGGGTAAGGAAAAGATAGTTTTCATTGAGTTCTTTTTCGGTGAATGCCGTGTTCATGAATACCTCCGATATTAAATATTCCTCATCAACGTTATGCACACAAAAAACAGACAGAAGCTGTCTGTGTGCTTCTTTAAGCAAGTATAACATCTTCTTTGATTTTAATCAACCCCCGAACATTCATTTCACGCCGAGGAGGGATTGCTTTTTTCATGTCGATATTACAGTTGCAGAACAACCGCCGGAACTTAAAAAACCCGTCTGCCCCATGCCAAATGAGTATTGAACCAATTGCCTGCATTGGAAATCACAACCGAACCCGCTGTTGCGGAAGCATGGAGAAAACTGTTGTTTCCGAGATAAACGCCTACATGCGAAATTCGGGAATAAGCATCATCATAAAAGAAAACGAGATCTCCGCGAATAAGGTTTTCTTTGCCGTCGATTCGCTGCCATCCGGCATAGTTCGAATAACCGGCGGCGTTAAGTCTGCCTATGTTCAGTCCTGCCTGACGCAGACAGTAGTAAACAAGCCCGGAACAGTCAAACGAATCAGGACCTGAGCTGCCGAACACATACGGCTTGCCAAGTTGCGAATACAACGCATCTATGAATTGTTCAAGCCCTTGTGACGGTGCGGGCGCTGTTGTCGGGGTCGGTGCAGGCGACGGTGTCGGACTTGGTGTCGGCGTCGGCTTTGGCGTCGGTGTGGGTCTCGGCGACGGTGTCGGCGTTGCTGTCGGTGCGGCGGACGCAGTTGCAATTGCAGTTGGTTTCGGCGACGGCGTTGATGCCGGCGCGGGCGGCAGTGTGGGTGTCGGAGAAACAGCAGGCATCGGCAATGATGACGTCACCGGGGAGGGAGCGGGGGAAACGGTATAATACGGTTCACCGGTCTCGAAAGGAAGATTACCGTCATCCACAGCATAAGCGGAAAAAATCAGATTAAAAGCTTCGGTGTCCACAACGCTGCTTTCGGGCAGGTTGTTGCTCAGCCGAAATTGCTCAACAGCAGTCCGCGTTGCCGTTCCGAAATAACCGTTGATTTTTTCGGAATAGTATCCGAGCTGCATCAGACGTTCCTGAAGCATACGAACATCGTTTCCGACGTTGCCGTATTCAATAACATATTCGGCAGGTGCATCCGAATACAGCAGACGGAGAAGAGTCTCATCTGCCTCACCACTTTGTGCCAAATGATTCGCACGCTGGAAAAGTTTAACGGCTTGTTCGAGCGGTTTGTTAAAAACATCCGAAGGTTCATCGGAAGGCAGATACCCAAGCAGCATAAGTCTTTGCTGCATATCGCTTACATGTTTGTCACAATCTCCGAGTTTGTATACCTTGCCCGGAACTATTTCATATTTGTTTTGATACACCGAACCCGCATTGTTTGGTGCAGGCGTTGCAGGCATCGTATCGAAAAACGAAAGGTCATTGTCGGGACTTGCAGCCGCGTTCGGCAAAGCCGAAACATCAAGATTCCGATAGTTTGCATTTATAAAAATAAATGAAAACAGACTTAAAAACAGAACAAGCAGTGCGGGAAGGCGCACCAACCGAAGGCAGCTGCCGACAGCCGCGGAAGCTTTTTTCTGCAAAGAGTGCTTTGAGCCCCTGTTTTTTTTCATTTCACGGATTCACCTTGAATCTTTTGTTTGACTGTTTCTATTATACAACAAAACAAGACTTTTTTCCATGAGAAATCCGAGCCTGTTCAAAGGAAGCTGAATAATGCTCTTTTCGTTAAAGTCGGAATTAACGGTCACATAAATCTTTAAAGCATTTATCTTTGAAATATATACGTACTTTGACCGTAATGCGTTCGATATTCAAATAAATATATCGCAAATTCGGTTGTAAAGGCGCGAAAACGGCTGTATAATTATAATTGCCGCAGAATGCGACGTAAAAACATGACACGGAGACACGAAAGCATGAGTACTAACTTTGACAGGCTTACAGTAAACACAATCCGCACTCTCGTTGCAGATGCTGTTCAAAAAGCGAACAGCGGACATCCGGGACTTGCTATCGGTGCAGCACCGATGGCTCTTTCCGTTTTCAAGCAAATGCGGCACAACCCCGCAAATCCTTCATGGCGCGGCCGTGACAGATTTGTTTTGAGCGCAGGTCATGCATCCATGCTTGAGTATTCGCTTCTTCACCTTTTCGGCTATGATGTATCAATTGACGACATCAAGAATTTCCGTCAGCTCGGCAGCAAAACGGCAGGGCATCCCGAGTACGGCAACATTGCGGGAATCGAAGCCACAACCGGCCCGCTCGGACAGGGATTTGCAATGGCTGTCGGCATGGCGATGGCAGAGAAGCATCTCGCTTCGGTATTCAACCGCGATGAATTCCGTGTATATGACAATAACACATACGTGCTCATGGGTGACGGCTGCATGATGGAAGGCGTTGCTTCGGAAGCAGCATCTCTTGCGGGGACGCTGGAGCTTGGCAAGCTGATTGCGCTTTATGACAGCAACAGGATAACTATTGAAGGCAGCACGGACATTACTTTCTGCGAAGACGTCCGTAAACGTTTTGAGAGCTACGGTTGGCAGGTAATCAGCGTTGATGACGGTGAAAACATGACGCTTATCGCCGATGCTCTTGAAAGCGCGAAGAATGAAAACAAAAAGCCTTCGCTCATCATTGTCAGGACGAACATTGCACAGGGCACACCCAAGCAGGGAAGTGCCTCTTCTCACGGTTCACCTTTGGGCGAAGAGAATATTTCCGAATGGAAAAAATCCATCGGTTGGGATTATGAACCTTTCACCGTGCCTGCCGAGGTTTATGACTATCTTGCCGACTTTGCGGCAAATAATCGCGAGCGTGAAAATGCCTACAATTCGATGATTGCAGAATATGAGCATCGTTACCCGGAACTCTATGCCGAGCTGCTCCGCTGGAACTCCGCAGAATTGCCGGAAGAACTTTATAACGATGATAGCATTTTCGAGTTCGAAAACAAAAAAACAGCGACACGGTCCTGCTCCGGTACTGTGCTCAACAGACTTGTGAAGTATTTCCCGTCCATGTTCGGCGGCAGTGCGGATCTTGCACCGTCCAACAATACAGAACTGAAAGGATTCGAGTTTTTCGGCAGAGAAACACCGCAGGGAAAGAATATCCACTTTGGTGTTCGTGAATTTGCTATGGCAGCAATCTGCAACGGCATTTCGCTTTACGGCGGTTTGATGCCGTTCTGCGCAACCTTCCTTGTTTTTTCCGATTACCTTAAGCCCGCAGTGCGTCTTTCCGCACTGATGAAGCAGCGTGTGCTTTACATTATGACACATGACAGCATCGGCGTCGGAGAAGACGGTCCCACACATCAGCCGATAGAACAGCTGGATATGTTCCGCGCAGAGCCGAACACATATGTTTTTCGTCCTGCGGACGGCAGAGAGACAGCGGCAGCATACCTCAGTGCGCTCAGGTTGGCGGCTCCCTCCGTTATTGCGCTTTCCCGCCAGAATTTGCCGCAACTCGACGGTTCCGGCAAATCGGCAATGAAGGGCGGATATGTAATCGGTCACGAATATGCAGAAAAGCACCTTGATGCAATTCTGATTGCTTCCGGCAGCGAAGTCGAAACCGCGCTCGAAGCAAAAAAACTGCTTGAAGCAGAAGGGAAGAATGTACGCGTTGTTTCGATGCCCTGCATGGAGCTGTTTTTTGAACAGGATGAAGCCTATCGTGAAACAGTACTCCCCAAAGCAGTACGTTCAAGAGTTGCGGTTGAAGCACTCGGCGGCATGAGCATGTACAAGCTTGTCGGTTTGGATGGAGAAATTGTTTCAATGGAAGGCTTTGGAGCTTCTGCTCCCGGCGATGTTCTGTTCAAGCATTTCGGATTTACGGCTGCCAATGTTGCAGCTAAAGTTGAATCGGTTATTGCTGCAAACAAATGCTGAGAATTGATTTACGGATGCAAATGATTTCAGCAGATTGACTCGCTGCTCGCCCGTACGGACGACATACGATGTTCGCACGGCAATATTGTCGTGCATATGGGCGACACCATCGTAATTGCATACAGAACTCGTTCGTCAACCGGCGGACGAGTTTTTGTTCCGATCGAATTGCTGAATGGCTCTGTTGTCCGTACGGGCGACTTTGCCGGCATTTTCAGCAGTGTTCGTTGAATACGGCAGACAGTTATTGTGAAAGGAGTTTAAATTGAAAGAAAAATCATCATTCATTAAACGTTTTGTGGGCAACAAAGCATTCTATGCCGCAGTTCTTGCGATTGCCCTGCCGGTAATGGCGCAGAACGGAATCACCCAATTTGTAGGCGTGCTGGACAACTTAATGGTCGGAAGAATAGGCACGGAGCAAATGAGCGGTGTTGCGATTGCTAACCAATTGATATTCGTTTTTAATCTCTGCATATTCGGAGGTCTGTCCGGGGCAAGTATTTTCGGCGCGCAGTTCGCGGGGAAAAGAGATAATGACGGTATTCGTTATGTCTTTCGCTTCAAGCTCATTGTCTGCATCATCGTTTGCTGTTTGTCCGTTGCTCTGCTGAGCTTCTTGGATGCACCGCTGATAAATCTGTTTTTACACGAAGGCAGCGAGGAAGGCGATCTGGCTCTGACGCTCGCAAGCGGAAGAACATATATCAGAGTTATGCTTTTCGGCCTTGTTCCGTATGCCCTTTCGCAATGTTATGCGTCAAGTTTGCGTGAAACAGGCGAAACCGTAGTTCCCATGATTGGCAGCGGTGCGGCTGTGCTTGTAAACCTTGTGTTTAACTGGCTTCTGATTTTCGGAAAGCTGGGTTTCCCGAAGCTTGGTGTTGAGGGTGCGGCAATTGCAACCGTGCTTTCGCGCTTTGTCGAGCTTGTAATTATGATGCTTTGGGCGCATACACACACTGCCCGATTCCCGTTTTTCAAGGGCGTGTATCGGTCTTTGTATTTGCCTAAACGACTTGCAAAAGACATAGTTTTTAAAGGAACTCCTCTGCTTGCAAACGAGGCTTTGTGGTCGGCAGGTGTTTCGGTAATGAACCAGCGTTACTCCGTTCGCGGACTTGCGGCTGTTGCAGCAGTCAACATAACTTCAACGGTTTCAAACCTTTTTAATGTAGTATTTATGTCAATCGGCAGTTCCATCGGAATCATCGTCGGCAACCTGCTTGGAGCGAATAAGCTGGAAGAAGCCAAGGATACGGATCGGAAGATTATTGCGCTTAGTGTTGTGAGCTGTTTTGTTTTCGGCGGCTTGCTCGCGCTGGCATCGCGGTTTATACCCGAACTCTATAACACAACACATGAAGTAAAGCAGCTTTCAACGTCATTCCTTCTCGTATCAGCCTGCATCATGCCGTTCAGCGCATTCACGCACGCATGTTATTTCACTCTGCGCTCAGGCGGACAAACAAAGATTACACTGTTGTTTGACAGCTGTTATATGTGGTGCATAAGCATACCGGTGGCTTACGTGCTCAGCCGCTTCACGGATTTGCCCGTGCTTGCTCTTTTTGCAATCTGCAACGGATTGGAATTGATAAAATGTGTATTCGGCTATATTCTGCTGAAAAGCGGGAAATGGGTCACCAATATCGTTCAGGACGAGTTGAAACAGGAAGCTGAAAAATAATCTAAAAAAAACGCATATTCCCTTGCGTCCCGGCGAAAAAAATGATAGAATTTATTCGGTACATTTGCATGCGCTTCATGTGCAAAAAAAAGAGCAAGGGAAACGAACTTAAATGCTTATTTGTTCAACAAATGCAGGCTCATCGGAAAATCGCAGCCTGCTGAAAGAGCTGTATGATAAATACGGCAGAACTGTGCTTGGGATTTGCTACGATATTTTGCGCAGCAGACATGATTCCGAGCTTGCAGTACAGGAAACTTTCCGCTTCATATACCGCACGGCGGATTCCTTGTGCCGCATTGATTCCGACGAAGTTTTACGGAGCTATATTGCCGTTTGCGCAAAGCATTGCGCAGCCAACATCGCAGAAAGATACAATGACGGCAGCACAGCACACATCGACAGTATGAATGCAGTGAACAATCTTGGAGTTTTGAGTGCATCGGAACTTGACTTTGATGAGTTTTCGGTCGACAGGGCAGCGGCTGCGGTATCAAAACTCGATGATTCACAACGTGAGATCCTTTTTTTGAGGTATTGCTGTGAATTGCCTGTTCAGGATACAGCCGAATTGTTCCGGGTGACTCAACCCGAGATGTCGGCAAAAATCCGTTATGCACTTGCCGCACTCAGATATGCAATCAACAATGACGGAGGTTCCGACAAATGAAAGAACAAGACAAAACATTGAAACAGGCTTTGCAAAAAGCTGCAAACGAAGGTGCAATAGCCGAAGATCCTTCGGTTGAGATAACACCATCCGCCGAGTTGGACAAAAAAATGAACGCATTTTTCGATTCCGTCGAAAGCCGAAATGCCGAATCGACCGAACAGCAGTATACATCCGACAAAACCGGAACTGTCGGAAATAACTACAGTGACGTGCTTTTGGATGCATTCGAAAGCGACATCGCGGATTATGATCGCGACTATGATGATCCCGACACCGTTGAATCCAAAAATCAGGGTGATTCAAATGCAGTCGGTTTCGGCGGAAAAATCCGCAGCCTGTTCGTTCCGTTTTCGCGTCGAACTGTCGGCGTGATTCTGTTTGCAATAGCAGGTGTTCTGCTTGTTGTAAGTCTTGTTTCAATGGCCAAAACAGCTGCTGTAAATCACAAACATGATTCGAACCCGACACCGAGCGAGCAGCCGACCTTGAGCGGTACCGCTATTCCGGAAGGCGGCACGCCGACTCCGCGGATCGACGGGAAAGACACGGATTCAACGGCTCAGCCCGGGATAACAAAAAATCCTAACGGCACACCGGGTCCCGGAGATTTCCGCACGTCCGCACCTGTTTCCGGCGCGCCTACTTCGGCACCGGTTACCGATGCACCCAAAACGCAGATACCCGCACCGGCCACAACAACGCCCGGCGGAGGCGGCAGACCGACAAATCCGCCCGCAACACCGACAACGGCACCTTCAACAGATGAACCGATCGTTCGCCCCACACCCGGAGACGAACCGACGGAACCCATAACGGATTCGCCGACCGATGAACCTGTTGTGACGGATGTGCCGACCGATGAACCCGAACCTCCGACGGAAGAACCCGCACCCGAACCGACGGAAGCTCCCACCGAACCTCCCGTGACGCCGGAAGAGCCGGGGGAATGAAATGAAAACCGACCTCGAACAACCGATTGTTATCTGTTTGACCTTTGATTGAAGGTTAATTCGCAACAGCCGTTAATATAATTTCGGAAACGATCGTAAACAACAAAAGACTGCAAAACCATGTGATGAGTTTTGCAGTCTTTTGTTCACTTATTTACCGTGATTAGTATTAACACGGTTCAATCTTTCGATGATTAACAGTTAATTGGAAGCTTTCGTGTCGCAGTACATGCAGCGATACTCGCCTTTTTCCGCATCCGTAAGCACAAAAACGTGATGAATTTCCTGTTCGGTGGTGGTAATGCAGCGCGGGTTTTTGCATTTAAGAATGTCAACGATTTTTTCGGGCAGTTCAACATTGCGTTTTTCAAGAACTTTTCCGTCACGGATTACATTTATCGTTGCCGTGGGACAAACGAAGCTCAGAACACCGAGATCGAGATCCTTGTCGGATGCAATTTTGATAATGTCTTTTGTTCCCGTGCGCGTGCTTGCAGCATTGCGTATAATCGCGACCTGACAATCAAGCTTGTCCAGATTCAACATGTTGTAAACCTGCATAGCTTTGCCGGCAGTAATATGGTCGATAACGATACCGTTTCTGATTGCGTCAATATTCATTGTTTGCTCCTTTCAAAATCCATTTTTCATTGTTCAGACTTCAACGGCGATGTCAAGCAGTTTCATGATGAGTGCCATACGGATAAATTTACCGTAGCGTGCCTGACGGAAATAACACGCGCGCGGGTCGTCATCAACCGCGACGGAAATCTCGTTGACACGGGGCAGGGGATGCAAAACTATAAGGTCCTGCTTCGCAAGAGCCATTTTTTCCGGTGTAAGAATGTAGCAATCCTTAAGTCGCAGGTAGTCCTCCTCATTGAAGAATCGTTCACGTTGGACTCTCGTCATATAAAGAACATCAAGCTTATCCATAACGCCGTCAAGAGTTGTGGTTTGCTCATACGGAATACCTTTGTTTTTGATGTATGCATTTTTTACGTAGCTTGGAACTTTCAACTCTTCCGGAGAAATCAAGACGAACTTGATTCCCTCATAGCGGCTCATTGCAGCAATCAGTGAATGCACCGTACGTCCAAATTTCAAATCACCGCATACACCTATTGTGAGATTATCAAAATGACCCTTTTCACGCTTAATTGTCAAAAGGTCGGTGAGAGTTTGTGTCGGATGGTTGTGCCCGCCGTCACCTGCATTGATAATCGGGACGGTGGCTTTCGCTGCTGCAACAAGAGGTGCGCCTTCTTTCGGGTGACGCATTGCAATTATATCGGAATAACCGCTTACAACCGCAACGGTGTCGCCGACGCTTTCACCCTTTGCAGCGGAACTTGAGCTTGCTTCGGAGAAACCGAGAACTCTTCCGCCGAGTTCAAGCATTGCAGCTTCAAAGGAAAGACGGGTGCGCGTGCTGGGTTCAAAGAACAGAGTCGCAAGAGTCTTGTACTTGCATGCTTCGCGATAAAGTTCAGGGTGTTCAATGATGTTGTTTGCAACTGCAATCATTTCATCAATTTCCGCAGTGGAAAGATCGAGAATGTCGATAAGGTTTTTCATATTAGTTATTTCCTCCGTTTATCCATGAAATATCTGACGGGTTATTGCGAAAAGCAATAAGCCTTGCAATGTCCCCGGGTTTAATGATGTTTTTTTCTGCCGCAACATGAACGACAGTATCGAAATCAGTAAGGCTGATGTTTTTAACTTTTGCATCTGCAAGCCTGTCAATTGATTTTTGCATTCCGTATGTAAAAATACTGACAATGCCGAGCACCTCCGCCCCCGCTTCGCGCAAAGCTTCAACAACATCAATAACGCTGCCGCCTGTTGAAATCAGATCTTCAACCACAACAACCTTTTGTCCTGCTTCAAGCTTGCCTTCAATTTGATTACCCCTGCCGTGATCCTTGGCGGAACTGCGAACGTAGCCCATGGGCAATCCCAGAATATGTCCCGTTATTGCAGCGTGTGCAATTCCGGCCGTGCTTGTTCCCATGAGAACCTCTGCCTCGGGATAGTCGGTGCGAATTATTTCTGCAAGAGAGTTTTCAATGTTGTTTCGAACATCGGGTGCTGTTAAAGTCAATCTGTTATCGCAATAAATCGGGCTTTTGATTCCGCTTGCCCATGTGAACGGCTTGTCCGGACTCAGAAAAACTGCTCCGATCGAAAGCAGCTCGTCCGCAACAACAGCTGCCCTGTTTGTGCAATCCGTTTTTTTATCCATGTGTATAAACTGTCCTTTCCTGTTAGTGTATACTGATTTTAAGAGTAATACCTGCTGAACTTATAAAGCATCAGTTCAGCCGACAAAATCGTTCAGGCAGCGTTCATATGCAGCAACCGGATCCGCTGCGGCTGTAATCGGCCGACCTACAACAATGTAATCCGATCCGAGTGCTTTGGCATCCGCGGGTGTTGCAACACGCTTTTGATCTCCGACCGCGCCATCCGCAAAGCGCACTCCGGGAGTTACTGTCAGAAAACCATTTCCGCAAACAGCGTGAATTCTTCCTGATTCAAGCGGAGAACAAACAACTCCGTCCAACCCCGCAATTTCAGCATTTTTTGCGTAACATGCCACAACCTCATCCATAGGTTTATCAATAAGCAATTCTTTTTTTAAACTGTTCGAGTCGGTTGAAGTAAGCTGAGTTACCGCAATCAAAAGCGGGCGTGTTCCGTCTTCGCGTGTCAAACCTTCTTTTGCCGCCTGCATCATTGCAATCGTGCCGCCTGCATGAACGTTGCACATGTCAATATCAAGGGCGGACAGGACACGCATTGTTTTTTTGACGGTGTTTGGAATATCGTGAAGTTTAAGATCAAGGAAAATCTTGTGTCCACGCCGTTTAAGCTCGCGAACGATATCCGCGCCTTCGGCATAAAAGAGTTCCATACCGATTTTAATAAAAGGCTTTCTGTCCGTAAATGCGGAAAGGAAATCCAGCACTTCCGTTTTTTCTGCAAAATCGCAGGCGATGATTACGTCTTTACCCATTATGTGCTCCTCCGATGATATCTTCAAGTTTATTTATTCCGTATTTTTTCATTGTTGACGGCAGCTCACGAATTATATCGCGGCATATATAAGGTTCGATAAGGTTGGCTGCACCGATTTGAACTGCGGCGGCACCTGCAAGCATCATTTCAAGCACATCATCTGCGCTTGATACCCCGCCTATACCCATTATCGGGATTTTCACCGCTTCATAAACATCATAAACCGTTTTCAATGCAACGGGAAAAATAGCACTGCCCGAAAAACCGCCTTTTTTGTTTGCGATTACAGGTGTCCGCCTGTGCAAATCGATTCGCATCCCCATGAGTGTGTTGATAAGGCTGAGTCCGTCCGCACCGGCATCCTCACAGGCTTTTGCAATGGACACAATATCCGTAACATTCGGACTGAGCTTAATAAATATCGGCTTTTGCACAACGGCTTTGACTGCTTTTGTAACTTCGGCAGCAGCGTCGCATGTTGTTCCGAAGCTCATTCCGCCGTTGTGAACATTCGGGCAGCTGATATTGACTTCGATAATGCCGACTTGCTCACATTCGTTGAAACGTGCCGCGACTTCCGTATACTCATGGATTGAAAATCCGCTGACATTTGCTATCACCTGTTTCGAAAAGCATCTTTTGAGCCGCGGAAGCTCGTTGTTTATTACTGCGTCAACTCCGGGATTTTGCAAGCCTATGGAGTTGATTATGCCCGCCGGACATTCTGCAATTCGCGGAGTGGGGTTGCCGAAACGCGGTTCAAGTGTTGTCCCTTTAAATGAAAACGTGCCGAGACAATTGATGTCGTAAAGCTCCGCAAACTCGTAACCGTAGCCGAATGTTCCGCTTGCGGGAATGACAGGGTTGTCAAGCAGCCAATTTCCGAGACGAATTTTGAGCGCATCACCGCTCGGAAGCTCATTCATTACAAGGGATTTGTTAAAACTTATATTCATTCCGTCCTGCATTTTGCCGCTCATCACCATATTACCTCCTCGGAGACCAAAACGGGGCCGTCTTTGCAGATTCTCTTCGAACCGTATTTTGTTTTGCAGCTGCAACCCATACATGCACCGAAGCCGCAGCCCATGCGCTCCTCAAAACTCAATTGTCCGCTTGTTTCCGCAATATCAAACACTGCCTTCAGCATCGGTTCAGGACCGCACGCACAGTAATCAGTGTAAGCAGTGATGCCGTCATTGCTTTCGGCATTAAAACAGCGCATTGCATCGGTAACAAACCCTTTCACTCCGCAGCTTCCGTCCGCTGTTGCAACAATTATCCTTGCTCCGATTTTTTTGAATTCATCTTCAAAGAAGCATTCGTCAAATGTGTTGAAACCCGCTATAACCATCGGTATTTTTCCTTCCGAAATCAGCTGCTTAGCAAGCAGGAACATTGGAGGGACGCCTGCTCCGCCGCCTATAAGGAGCGGGTACTCGCCGCAGAGTGAAGTATCATAACCGTTTCCGAGACCGGCCAAAACATCCAGCTGTTCATTCATCGGCAGGCGGCTCATGAACTCCGTGCCTTTGCCGACAACTTTGTAAACAATCGTCAGCGTGTTTTCACTCCGGTCAATATCGCAGACGGAAATCGGACGCCGCAGGAAAAAGCCTTTAAGCTTTATGTTCACAAATTGTCCGGGTCGATTTATTGACGATACATCACCCGAAAGCACCATTTTATACGTATTACGTGCTATGCACTCGTTTGAAACAATCTGAAACAGTGATTGAATCATGTTCAAGTTCCTTTCCTATATTCAGTGTTCATTAATCGTATTGTCGCCGATTAATCAGGCCGTCGCGCAAAAGCAAATTACTCCTCAATTAACCTTATCTTCCTTAACTGTTTTCCCATTGCGGGTTGTTTTTATACATTTGCCGAAAACCTGCATGCCGACAAAGGGGGATGCTTTCCCGAGAGACAGAAATTCGGCGGAATCAACGATATAGGGGGTGGAGATTTCAAATTCGGCAGTTCTGTTTCCGATATCTATGCCGAATCTGCGGGCGGGTGCGGTGCTCATCAGTTCAACAAGTTTATTCAGTGACAGTATTCCGCTGCGCACGAGCCGAGTGTACAACACCGGAAAGGCAGTTTCAAGTCCCACAATTCCATTCAGACTGCTGCGCAGTCCGCCTGACTTTTCTTTTTCCGAATGCGGCGCATGATCGGTTGCGATCATGTCAATCGTGCCGTCAAGTATGCCTTCAATGAGTGCATCTCTGTCCGCTTCGGAACGAATCGGAGGGTTCATTTTGAAGCTTCCGCTGTCAACAAGATCTTCATCACACAGAACAAGATAATGCGGTGCAGTTTCACATGTTATGTCGAGGCCTTCAGATTTTGCCTTACGGATAAGATTAACGGACTCCTTTGTCGAAACATGGCAAACATGGTATGGACATCCGCTCTTACGGACAAGCTCAATATCGCGTGCAATAGGGCGCCATTCGCTTTCACTGCATATTCCGGGCAGGGAATGCCTGTCGGCGTAGTTCCCGTCATGAATGCATCCACCGCGAACAAGACTGTTGTCTTCGCAGTGAGCAGCAATAATCTTGCGAAGTTTTTTTGCCTTTTTCATTGCTGCAAGCATAATTTCTTCATTCTGAACGCCTTTTCCGTCATCCGAAAAAGCAACGACATACGGGGCAAGTGCGTCCATATCGGAAAGTTCCCGACCGTTTTCACCGATTGTTATTGCACCGTACGGATAAACGGGAATGCAGGCATCACGACGAATAATTTCGAGTTGTTTTTCAAGGTGTTCGATGCTGTCAGGCACCGGATCAAGGTTCGGCATGGTGCAAATCGCAGCATACCCTCCGTTTGCGGCGGCAAGCGTTCCCGTTTTGATAGTTTCTTTATATGAAAAACCCGGTTCGCGAAGATGAACATGAACATCAACGAATCCGGGAACAAGAACAATATCCGAAGAAATATTGGAAATTTTTTCTGAATGAATATCGGAAGGAGAAAATGAATTCGAATATGTATCCGATTTCAAATCGGAAAGGCCGCAACGGTCAATTCTGTTGTTTGGATATTCGGCGTTTTTTCGCACAGTTTTGTTTTCAGACAGCATTTGGTGTGCCTCCTTCGGTTTCTGCAAGAATAAATCCTGCCGCATGCGGCAGGACAGCACAATTAAAACCCACGAATTCACGCTGAAAACGCAGAGAATATTGAGTTGCAAATCTTGCCGACATCAAGGTGTCAACGCGACCTCACGGGATCGCCTTAAAGATTGCAGTTATTTTATCAGGCTCGCAGGCGACTGTCAAGGCATTCAACAAAGTATATTGCAATCATTTAAAAACTGAATCAACATTATTCCGACAAATTCTTGCTTGACATTTGCCAACTTTAAAGCTACAATAACAATCGAAAATCCGTGTATAATATAACGGATAATATCATGATGCGGAGAAAACAAATGAGAAACAAATCTTTGACACGTTTTGCAGCTTTTTTTGTTGCAGCAACCATGCTTTTCGCTTGTTTGCAAGTCATTGCACAGCCTGCCGCAAACGACAGCGGGCACACTTACGTGCTTGTTGATCAACCAACCGACGGAGGGGTTTACCTTATGATAAGCCGACAGTCCGGCAGCAATTTTGCTGTTTCCGGAACAGCGATGCCCGACGGGGAAGGCTTGGTGCCTGTTGAAGTCGGAGTTGCAGGTGACTATGTTGTAAGCGGAGTGAACGATTCCGTGCTTTGGCAGTTTAACGGCAGTTCCGAATCGGGCTACACCGTTCGCAATGCTGAGTCGGGCGAATACCTTGCAAAGCTTTCGAACACGCTTAAAACAAGCGCAGTAACTCAGCATCGCTGGGAGCACATAATTCATACCAACGACGACAGCAGCATCGGCGATGAACCTGTTATGCACAATGTGACCACCGGTGTGGGCTACATCCTCTATCGCGTAAACGGCGATGAGACTTATTTCGATTGCTTCAACGCTTATCAGCAATGCAATATACGCCTTTATGAGCGTCGGGATATGACCGGATTCGTACCGACAACGGGCGTCAGTATCGGAATCGATGCACTGGAGCTTGACCTTGGAAGCACTCACACATTCCATCCGCAGGTTTTCCCGTCAAATGCAACCATTCAAAACGTTACATACACGTCTTCGGATTTGTCCGTTGCACGCATCAATCCCGACGGCACGCTTATCACAGGCAGCGAAGGAACTGCGCAGATAACCGTTTACGACGGAACGGGCGAATTCAGCGATACCTGCACCGTGACGGTCGCAAGTGCAAATCCCGCAGTGCCCGTCCTGTACGGTTACAGAATGTACTCAAGTGCAAACGGCATCGTTAATTTTTCGGCGGATGATGTTTCCGACTTCAACCTTGTGGATGCACAAACAGGACTTGAACCGCTCACCGCAATGTGTTATGTGGAAGGCGATTTTTACGGTTTCGCAAAGAGTGAAACCGAAAACACGGGATATGATTTCGTTATTATCGACGGCGAAACCTTCGAAAGACGGACGACAAACATTTGGTCATACTACTATTGCCGCGATATGACCTATGATCCCGAAACCGGACTGATTTACTGCATGATGGCAACCAACGCAACTATTTACTCATTGTATTTCGGGATTTATACGGTAAACCCACAAACTCTGAGCTTCAACCTTGTCGGTGAAACAAACCGATACCTTTCGGTTCTTGAATGCACGGCGGACGGCAGACTTTACGGAATCGATATGTTCGGCTATTTCTGCTCCGTTGACAAAACCAATGCAAACTGCACAAAAATTGCACATACAACCGTTTCGGATATCAACCATGAACAGTCCATGGTGTTCTGTCCTTCAAACGGCAAAATGTATTGGATGAAATCTGATGATAACGGAGGCGTATTTTTCGAGGTCAATCTCGCAAACGGAACGCTTGTTTATATCGGCTATCCCGGCGGCGATTACATAACATATCAGAGTGTTGCAGGCCTTTGCTATGTTCCGACGGATGAACCGGAGTATCAGCAGGGTGATATAGATATGGACGGCATAGTTTCTGTTTCGGATGCATTGCTTGCATTGCGGTGCGGAATGGAAATTGTGACTCTTACCCCGCAGCAGCTTACGCTTGGCGATATGAATGGTGACGGTTCCGTTAATGTTACCGATGCGATAATGATACTTCGAGCTGCACTTATCGGCTGATTTTTAAATTCGGCAGCACGGCTGCGGTATCAAAATCAAAAATAAGACCTTTCAAAAACAGCGGTTCGCAGTACGGCGGGCCGCTGTCTGCACAAATAACCAAATGACAATTTCGCCCACGGTTCGATAAAGATTTTACTGTATGATTCAAAGCATTGATTTTAACTCTGCCGCATGATAAAATACGCATGGCAAAGCCCGAAAAGCTTATGCTGTGTCTGAATAAATAAGTTAATCTTAAAAAACGGAGGGTGAATTTGTGAAAAGAAAAGCTTTAGGCTTGTTTACAACATTTTTCAAAATCGGAGCTTTCACTTTCGGTGGAGGATATGCAATGATCCCGCTGATACAACGTGAAATCGTAGATAAAAAACAATGGGCAACAAATGAAGATTTGCTTGATATAATTGCAATTGCCGAATCAACGCCCGGTCCCATTGCCGTGAACGCAGCGACATTTATCGGCAGCAAAATCGACGGCTTCTTTGGTGCTCTGTTTGCAACGCTCGGAGTCGTTCTTCCGTCATTTATAACCATACTTGCCGTTTCGTTTGCTATTGCACAGTTTGAACACATAAAAATCGTTCAGTATGCATTTACGGGTATTCGCGCCGCAGTTCTTGCGCTCATTATCCGCGCACTTGCGGCAATGTATAAAGAATGTCCGAAGTCGCCCCTGTCATACATCATTGCGGCAGCTGCTTTTTTTGTTGCAGCATTTACAAGCATCAACACGATTTTTATCATACTCGGCTGTGCTGCGGTCGGCCTTGCTGTACATTTGGTATTTAATACAAAAAACGGAAAGGCGGGGGAAGGCAAATGATTTTCATCGAATTATTCTTCACATTTTTCAAGATTGGCTTGTTTACTGTCGGCGGCGGATATGCAATGCTCCCGCTTATCAGAACTGAGGTTCTCGGCAAGGGCTGGCTGACGGCGGAGGAAATTGTGAATTTCATTGCCGTGAGCGAAAGCACACCCGGGCCGTTCGCAGTCAATATTGCAACTTATATCGGTTCTGTCCGCGGCGGGGCAGCAGGGGCAGTCTGTGCAACGCTCGGAGTTGTGCTTCCGTCGTTTCTGATTATTCTTGCGATTGCGCGATGCTATAAAAAGTTTAAGAACAGCAAAATAGTTGCGGGACTTATGTCCGGCTTGAAGCCGGCGGTGATCGGGCTTATTGCAGCCGCCGTGTTAACAGTCGGCAAAACCGTTTTTTTGAATTCGGCAACTCCGACAGGCTTTCCCGCCACCGCATCGGACTGGTTTCGAACCGTGAGTTCCGCATTGGTTTTTGTGCTTGCACTCTTTGCCTGCCGAAAAAAACTTCATCCGATATTAATGATTTTGATTGCCGCTGCTCTCGGCATATTATTCGGCCTTTTGGGCGAAATGCTTGTTGCTTAGAGTTAACCGCAGCATTAACATCAAGAACAATATCGCCCGTACGGGCAACACATCGGATTGATTTTTCCTGCTGCCTGCTGTGCAAGCTTTGCGTTGACCGAGTGGGCACTATGATTCAAATTAAACATGTGTAAATATTTTTTATTTGTGCAATAAAAAAGCTCGTTTTCCGGTGTGGAAAACGAGCTTTTTCACAGTTTGAAAGCGGACAACTTAGATATTGTCCGTATGTTTACGCAGGTGCACCGACCAACATTGCTTCATGCACGGGAAGGATTTTTTTGCTGTCGGGCATACGGACGAGAGCTTGATTCAGCACCTCCTCGGCGTTATGCACAAATACAATTTGCAGTGCATCAATAATATCCTTGGGAACTTCGGCAATATCCTTGCGGTTTTGCTCCGGAAGCAGCACCGTTGTTACGCCTGCGCGTGCTGCAGCAAGCAGTTTTTCACGCAAACCTCCGATTGCAAGCACTCTGCCCCTGAGAGTGATTTCGCCTGTCATTGCAAGTCTTGCGCGCACCGGAATGCCTGTCAGTGCACTCGCAACAGCCGTCATGAGTGAGATCCCTGCGGACGGACCATCCTTTGGAACAGCACCTTCCGGAACATGAATATGTATATCCGTATGCTGATTGAAATCATCGCTCAGTCCCAGTTCGGAAGCGTGTGCGCGGATGCACGTAATAGCAGTGCGTGCGCTTTCCTGCATAACATCGCCGAGACTTCCGGTAAGCTGGAGCTGACCCGTGCCTTTCAACGCTTCAACCTCAATTTCTAACAGCTCACCGCCAACGCTTGTCCACGCAAGTCCGTTCACCAGTCCGATTTCAGGCTCCTTATCCGCAGGCTCAAAGCTGTACCGAGACACACCGAGATATTCCTTTATTTTCGATTTGCTGAGCCGAATCCGTTTTTTTCCGTTTGCAATATCAACGGCAGCCTTTCGGCAAACTGCGGCAATACAGCGTTCAAGGCTGCGAACGCCTGCCTCGCGTGTGTAGCAATTGACAATTTCGGAAATTTCCTCATCCCCGATGGTCAGCATACTCTTCTTCAGTCCGTGCTTTTCGAGCTGCTTCGGAATCAAATACTGTCTTGCAATTTCGATCTTTTCGGTCGCAAGATAACTCGGAACCTCTATAACTTCCATTCTGTCCAGAAGCGGGCGGGGAATATCGGCAAGGTTGTTTGCTGTTGTTATGAACAGAACCTTGGACAAATCATACGGCATCTCCAAAAAGTGATCGCGGAAAGCAAAGTTTTGTGCTCCGTCAAGCACTTCAAGAATTGCGGCGGCCGGATCACCGTTGTAATCTCGGGATAATTTATCAATTTCATCAAAAAGAATGACCGGATTTACGGTTCCCGCCTGCCGCATTGCAGAAATAATGCGACCCGGCATAGCTCCGATATAAGTGCGCCTGTGTCCGCGAATCTCCGCTTCATCCTTGATTCCGCCGAGACTCATTCGAACAAAGCTGCGGCCCAAAGCCTTTGCAATTGATGCGGAAATGGATGTTTTGCCTACACCCGGAGGGCCCGCAAAGCAAATGATCTGACCGTTCACCTTTCCGGTAAGTTTCGCAACTGCAAGATACTCAAGAATACGCTGTTTGACTTTTTCAAGCCCGTAATGGTCCTCATCAAGTATCCTGCGCGCATTTTGAATATCAAGATTGTCCTCGCTCATCTCGGTATAAGGCATGTCCAACAGACAATCAATGAAAGTTCGCAGGGACGGTGTTTCGTGTGAACCGGCAGGAAGGGTTGCGAACCTGTCGATTTCTTTTTCAAGTCGGATACGAATTTCATCGGGAAACGTGCGTTTCTTCAGTCTTGCACGAAACTCATCGGCTTCCGTCTCCTCGTTCTCACCCAATTCTTTTCGAATTGCCTTTATCTGTTCGCGGAGGAAGTATTCCTTTTGATTCTTTTCTATTTGCTGCTTGACACTCGCCTCAATGCGTTTGCTGAGCTTTGTGAACTCCTGCTCGCGTGCAATAATGTTCAAAAGCGTTATACAGCGCGAGGCACTGTCCTCCTGTTCAAGAAAACACTGCCGATCCTCGTATTTTTTCAAGGTTATGTTTGCAAGCCTGAATATATATGCAGTATCATCGGAGCTTTTCTCAATAACCTCAAATGCTTCGGAAAGGCTGTTTACTCCGATCAGTTCAAGGTAATCGCGGCATTTTTTCGAAACGAGCGGACGGAGCGACGAAGCTTCGGGGTCGGTTTGCTCTTCATCGTCGCAACTGTAAAGGTTCGCGCTGAAAAAGGGTTCCTCGCCCGTGAAACCGTCAACGAGCGCACGGCATACACCTTCCGCCATGACGCGGACAGTATCTCCGGGCAGTTTAATTACCTGCTTGATTTTGCAAATGCATCCGATCTCATACAGCTGCTTTGCGGTTATATCGGTAAGTTTCGGATCTTTTTGCGCGGTAAGAAACACCAACCCGTCGTTTTCGGCGGCGGTTTCGATCGCGGCAACGCTCTTGTCCCTGCCTGCATCAAAGCTCAGCAGTGTGTAGGGCATCACAACCAAGCCGCGCAGAGGCACAACGGGCATTTTTTCATAGTACTTAATAGCCAAATTTCATTTCCTCGTGTTTTGTTGTTTTTTTGCCGTGAATGTGTATCAGTCATCGGCTTCTTTTTGAAGAATTATACACGTTGTTTGAAAATTATACAACACACAAATTCAGGCATATATGCAAATTCTCGGGGCAATCCTGTGTATCTTTAACAACAGCCCACCAATACTTCGCAGCCCGCAAAAGACCGCTTTGCTTTTCGGTATCATTTTGTGCCCAATTCCGTACGGAGCGGCCGAATATAAGCTGAGCAACACGGTGAATGACGATATATTTGACGCCGAGAGCGGCTTTGCAGCCGGATTTCGGACTTTTTTTCTTTTTTTTGGCACTCAAGTCTTGTTTATTCACCCATTGTTGTGGTACAATACAGTGTAGCTTGTATTTACCATGGCGGTTCGGCTCTTATGCAATCAGCCTGATTGGAGTATGCTTTGCGCAGAGTCGAGCGATAATCTTTATAGAAAGGAAAAATCATCATGAAAAAAAGATGCGACAAACTCATTGCTAAGCTTCGTGAAAAAAACATCGATGCAGCAATAATTACCTCACCTGTTAACCGCAGGTATTTCTCCGGCTTCACCGGCAGCAACGGTGTTGTTATTGTAACAGAAAACGGTCGCGTTCTTCTTACTGACTTCCGTTATACCATTCAGGCAAATCAGCAGTGCGCCGGAGTTTGCGAAGTTCGTCAGGTTAACCGCGGAATAGGTTCGGGCGATGTTGAAGAAGTTCTTAAAGAATTTGACGCAAAACGCGTTGCCTATGAAGATGCAGCTCTGACCGTTGCCGAATTTAACATGTTCAAGAGCATGCCCTTTGAACTTTTGCCCGAATCAAAGCTTATCTCGGATTGCAGAATCGTTAAGGACGCTGCGGAGATAGCAGAGCTTCAAAAGGCTCAGAATGTTGCGGATGCAGCTTTTGCAGAAGTTCTGAAACACGTAAAGGTTGGCATGACCGAGATTGAACTTCGCAATGAATTCGATTATCTCATTCGCAAGTTCGGCGGGGATGACAATTCATTCGACACCATCGTCGGTTCAGGTCCCAACGGTGCGCTTTGCCATGCGTATCCCGGTCCGCGCAAGATTCAGAACGGTGATTTCGTTGTTATGGACTTTGGCGCACGCGTAAACGGTTATTGTTCGGATATGACCCGCACATTCGCAGTCGGCAAACCCTGCGATGAGCTCGTGAAGATTTACAACATTGTTCTTGAAGCTCAGCTCAAGTGCCTTGAAGTGCTTCGTCCCAATATGAACGCCGCCGATCTTGACAAGACAGCGCGGGATATCATCACGGCGCACGGTTACGGCGAGTGCTTCGGTCACAGCCTCGGCCACGGGTTCGGTCTTGAAATCCACGAAAGTCCCTATGCAAGCCCGCGTTCCGCAGATATTCTTGTCCCCGGAAGCACAATCACCGTTGAACCCGGCATTTACGTTGAAGGACTCGGCGGTGTCAGAATCGAAGATTGCTGCGTTCTGACCGAAACCGGTTACATCAATCTCTGTTCAACCACAAAGGAGCTCATCATCCTCTGATAAGGTCAGGAAAGCCTTGTAAAAGCTTCTTTTGATGTTCCAAGTTATTTTTCCGCCTGCAAAACAGCGCAGTATGCGCCCTGCAGGCGGTCGATAAGGTTCCGAGTGGACCTGTTTATTGCAATCATACTTTATAAATTTATATCACGGAGGTATTCCCATGATTTTAGCTGGCGATTTCAGAAAAGGCATTACCGTTGAAATAGACGGACAGGTTTGGAGCATTGCAGATTTTCAGCATGTCAAGCCCGGCAAAGGTGCGGCATTTGTTCGCACAAGGCTGAAAAACGTCATGACAGGTGCGGTTCTCGAAAGAACCTTCAGCCCCACCGACAAGTATCCCACTGCACACATCGAAACCCGCGAAATGCAGTATCTCTATACTGACGGAGATTTGTATTATTTCATGGATAATGAGTCCTATGAACAGCTCGCACTCAATCATGAGCAGGTTGAAGATGCAATCGACTTCGTTGTTGAAAACTCCAACGTCACCATCCGTTTCTACAAAGGCAATGCATTCTCCGTTGCAGCTCCCAATTTTGTTGAGCTGACTGTTACGGAGACCGAACCCGGCTTCAAGGGTGACACCGCGACCGGAACCACCAAGCCCGCCGTACTCGAAACGGGTTACAAAATTGCTGTTCCCCTGTTCGTTAACGAAGGCGATCGCATTCGCGTTGATACCCGCACCGGTGAATACATGGAGCGCTGCTGAGTTAACTGCTCTTAACAGACTCCGCGCCTCTGCTTAACAGGGTGGTTATAGGTTCAAATTCTATGGCAAACGAAACAAATATCATTCAAAAGTCCGCTTACCTGCGCGGACTTGCTGATGGAATGAAGCTTTCGGCGAATTCCGACGATACCTCAAAACTTTTGCTTGCGATGATCGACTGCATAGACAGTATTGCGGTACAGGTCAACGACAACACCGATCTCATTTGTGAGCTTGATGACGAAGTTGATTCCTGTTCCGATTCATTGGATGCTTTTGCAGAATTGGTTTTCGGCATTGATGACGACGATGACGAAATCGACATCAACGACGATGATGATCTTTTCGCTTGCGATGACGATGATGATGACAGCAAATGCTTTGGCTGCTCTTGCCCCGGCGAGTGCGATGATTGCTATTGCGACGAAGACTGCGAGGATTGTAATTGCGACGGCAGAGATGATGATTGCTGCATTACCTGCCCCTATTGCGATGCGCGGGTTCCGCTTTCCACACTGTTGGAAAGCGATAATCCCGTTTGCGGAATCTGTCATATGCCGTTATGTTCATCAACCGGTTTCGAGGAGGAATCCGATTCCTGATTTTGCAGCGCACCGAACAAAGTCATTATTGAATCATTTTTTTCTCAGCAGGGTTCACATTTAATATGCGGATCCTGCTGTTTGCGAAAGGAGTTTTATGGAATTTGACTCAGCTGCTCTTTGTGGATGTGTGGAATCACCAAGCACTAAACGAAGTGTTTCGCTGCATCCGAGGCTGGAAGCTGCAGCTGCTCTTCTCGGCAAAACATCTGTACTTGCTGATATCGGGTGTGATCACGGCAGATTTTCGGCTGCAATGCTTCAACGCTGTATTGCTGAAAAAGTTATTGCATCCGACATAAGTGCTCCGTCCCTCAAAAAAGCCGAACAGCTTGCGAATGTGTGCGGACTTTCAAGCAAGATGGAATGCCGTATTTCGAACGGCTTTTCGGCATACTCTGCCGGTGAGACCGACAAGGCTGTTATACTCGGAATGGGCGGCGAGGTTATCCGTTCCATACTTTCACGCTCTGATTCATTCGCGCGTTCGCTTGAGTGCATTGTTATGCAGCCTATGCGCGGGGAAGCCGAACTTCGGAGCTATCTTTACTCAAACAATTATCGCATAATTGATGAAGCGGTTGTTTTTGACAGCGGGAGATACTATCAGCTGATTTCGGCAAAAAACGGAGCGCCGCGCCAACTTCCCGACTGCTTTGAAAAAGGTTTTTTTCAATTCGGTGCCGAAGCATTTAATAAGCGTGACCCAATGCTTTTGCCGCTGATGCAGCGGTATCTTTGCATCATTGAAAAAAAGCTGCAGCGGGCAGCTTTATCGGGCGGCAGACCGAAGCGACTCATTTTTGAAGCAGAAAGTACAGCAAGATTGATTTCTGCGTTTTTAAACGGGCGGAATGATGACTGTTCGGCGAAACACACTGATTGATTAAAGGAGCAAAACATGCTGCTTAATGATTTTATAGATACAATGAATAAGCTCGCGCCGCAAGAGACGGCGCTTGGGTTTGACAATGTCGGATTAATAATCGGCACGGACAGAAAGCAGATAAAACGTGTGCTTGTTGCGCTTGACTGCACCCTTGCCGTTGCACTCGAAGCGGTCGAAATCGGCGCGGATCTTGTTTTAACGCATCACCCGCTGCTTTTTTCGGCAGTTAAGCGTATATCTCCCGAATGCCCTCAAACGGCGGCTGTTTATACCCTTATCCGCAACGGTATTGCACTCTTTTCCGCACATACAAACCTTGATGCAGCGGAAGGTGGAGTAAATACAGAACTTTGTCGTCTGTTCGGGCTGCAAGATACGATTTCCGTCGGAGAAGACAGCATTATGCGAGTCGGCAATCTCCCTGAAACCATGATGCTGGATGATTTTGCGGCAATGGTTCAAAAGAAGCTCAACACGGTTGCGCGCATATCCGGCAGCAATACCCCTGTCAGCCGCATCGCCGTTATCGGAGGTTCCGGAGGTGCGGAATATGAGCAGGCACACGAAGCCGGAGCGCAGGTGCTTGTAACCGGAGAATGCAAACATTCGGATGCAATTGCCGCCTCCGTACTCAATTTAAACATTATTGCCGCGGGGCATTACCAAACAGAAAACCCTGTGCTTATTCCTCTTGCTGCATACCTTCGCAGCAATACGGAAGGCGTTGAATACATGATATCCAAAGTAAACACGCCGACTTTCCGCACTTACGGGCGGTGTGCCGAGTAAGCGATTATTAATTGCTGAAAACTGGCTTTGGATGGTAAGTTTATTGAAAGGATGAAACTGTTATGAATAAACTGGATGCACTTTGGGAGTATCAGCAGGCAGAGCTTGCTCTCGCACGACTGAAGAGGGAAATGAAATCCTCGCCGTCATATCAAAAACGCACAAAGCTGCATAACTTTCTTGCAGAACAGCAAGCGAGCATCGAAAAAATAAATGCGGATATGCGGGCAAAGGACGGTTCACTTGCAACATGTTCATCAAAGCTTGACGCGCTTTTAAAACGTTATGATCTTGAAAAATCCGAACTTGACATCATGGAAAATGATGAAGAAAGCACTGCTGCGGAGTTAACGGAAGCAAAAAAATCCATCGAAAAGCTGCTTGAAGAAATAAATGCTTTGCACAAAGAGCTTGCCGAGATGATAACATGGTTGAATCAAGCTTCCGAGGCCATTTCTTCCGCATACTCCAAGGCGGGACGCGCAAAAAAGGACTATGATGCCGTTCGTGCCGTTTGCGATGCGGAAAAGGATGCATTCAAACCCAGGCTTGACGCCGCAGAAGCCTTGATTGCCGAAAAACGCGGAGATGTTCCGGATGAACTTATGTCCAAATATCTTGCACTCAAAAAGAATTATGTCAATCCTGTTGCAAAGGTTGCCAATAATCAATGCAGCGGATGCTATATGATGCTTCCGTCAGCCGTTGTTAAAAGAGTTGCCGGAAAAACAAGCATTGTTGAATGCGAGAACTGCGGACGAATCCTTACCATGTAAGCTTTTGTGTTATAGATACTGATACCACAGGGATGCTTTCGAAGAATAAAAACTCATTTTGTTCTTTACACAGCATTGAGTTTGCATTATAATACTATTATTGAGTAAGACAAGTGACCGCGCAGGCATTTGCCCGCGAGGAAAGTCCGAGCTCCGCAGGACAGGGTGCCGGGTAACACCCGGTGAAGGCGACTTCAAGGAAAGTGCAACAGAAATAAACCGCCGTATTGCCGCACGGTAATGCGGTAAGGATGGAAAGGCGGGGTAAGAGCCCACCGATACCTCGGTAACGCGGTATGCCATGTAAACCCCACTCGGAGCAAGATTGAAATGGGAGCATTTAATGGCTGTCCGTCACGCTCCCCGTAATCGCTTGAGTGTGCAGGTAACTGCACATCCAGATAGATGGTCACATAAACAGAACTCGGCTTACGGCTTGCTCAATTCAAAAACGGTATTCGCCTTAAACGGCGGATGCCGTTTTTTGTTCTTTTGAATGCTTTTACGCATTTCGCACCTGCCTCTTGCCACCCCGAAGTCAGCCGTTGCTGCTGAATGAATCAAAAACGTATGTTTCACTGTAAAACTGCATACCTTAATATGGAATCAAAAAGCAACCGGAGGGCAGAGATTTGAATCTTTATATAGAAACAAGGGTGCTGAACATTGCAGACTATATCATTGAAACCGGTGCGACTGTCCGCGCTGCGGCAGGTGTTTTCGGCGTATCTAAATCAACCGTTCATAAAGATATAACCGAACGACTTCGCACAATAAATAAAGCACTGGCTGAAAAGGTTGCCGCCGTGCTTGAAGTAAACCGCGAAGAGCGTCACATACGCGGCGGACGTGCAACCTATTTGAAATACCACCATGATGATGAAGCTGCCGGTGCATGATCGGCATATAAACTTTGCAAAAAGCAAGAGAAGCCACGTGCATATGCGGCTTCTCTTACGGTTTAAATTACTAACAATGTATCACATATTTGCTCTGTTTGCCATGCGCTCGGCTTGGGACGGGCGCAGATACATGGGGGCGGCGTAACTGCAGGTTTTGAGACTGTCGTCAGCACGTCGGGCAAGGACTTCGGCAATCACGAGCCCTGCATTGACGCTGTCGTGATTACCACAGCAATCACCGACTACGATATATTCGGTGCCGGACAGTGAATCGAGCATTTCTTTTTGAACACAAGCGCAAGGAGGAACGGTGCATTCTTCCCCTTCATAAACAGCAGCATAACCGTTGCTGTTCCGCGCATCCAGCATACAAAGAATCCTGTTGCCGAACCGTCCTTGCGCCGCATGGCGGAGTGCGGCAAGCGAGCTGACAGCTGCAATAGGCTTTTTTTCGGCATATGCAAATGCATTCACGGTTGTAACGCCGATACGAACACCGGTAAATGAGCCGGGACCCACATCAACAGCAAAAAGATCAATGTCCGACAGCTGTAAACCGGCTTTTTCGAGCATACTGTCAATCAGCGGCATAAGCGACACAGAGTGCGGCTTTCCGCTTTCATCTGTCTGCACAATTATGGTTCTGCGACTCGAATCGGAGTCCGAGCATAGAGCCGCAGACGGATATTTTGCAGATGTTGAAACAGCAAGAATAATCATATCAACCTTTCCCGTATGTATTGGCAACCTTGCCCAGTAAAGCTTCATATCTTTCACCGAAAGCAAGCGCCTCAACGCTGCGCGGCTCCGAACCGCTGCCGGCCAAATGAAGTTCGAGTCGTTCACGAGGCAAAGCTTCCGGAACGTTCTCACACCATTCCATAACAATAACGCTTTCGGAATCAAGGTAGTCCTGGTAACCTATGGCAAACAGTTCATCAAAGTTTTCCAATCGGTAAGCATCAAAATGGTCGAGTGAAAGCGCGGAGCCTTTGTGACTTCGAACGATGGTAAACGTCGGACTCGCAATATCGTCAATTTGAAGCTCAGCAGCGATGCCGCACACAAATGTGGTTTTTCCGGCTCCGAGATCACCGAACATCGCAATAAACGCCCCCGGGAAGAGTTCCTTGGCGACTGTTTGCCCGAATTTCAGCATCTCATTTTCCGAACAAATCTTAAACTGAATTTTCCGTACTTCGTCGGATTGCTCCGTTTTTAACGAAGCAGAGTTTTTTTCGCTGCTCAATTGAATGTACCTCTTAACAGCAGTTCGTTTCGAAGCTCAGTGAGCCTGTCTTCACGAATTGCCTCGCGTATTTTTTCCATCAAACGATATGTAAACCGCAAATTATGCGTTGTGATAAGCTGCGCAGCAAGGATCTCCCCGGCCTTAACGAGATGCCGTATATATGCACGGCTGAAATTACGGCAGGCATAACAATCACACTCATCTTCGATAGGGCGGAAATCATGGGCAAACTCTGCATTGCGAAGCATTTTTTTGCCGTTAAAAGTGAATGCAAGTCCGTTACGGGCGGAGCGGGTCTGCAAAACGCAGTCAAACATGTCGATTCCGCGCATTGCACCTTCAACCAGGCAATCCGGGCTTCCGACTCCCATCAGGTAATGAGGTTTATTTGCCGGCATATGCGGCATAAGCTGTTCAAGCATTTCGTACATAACAGGTTTAGGCTCTCCGACAGAAAGTCCTCCGATTCCGTACCCCGGAAAATCCATATCGCTCAATACCTTTGCGCTTTCAATACGAAGGTCGGCGAACATGCCTCCCTGCACGATTCCGAACAGAGCCTGATCCTCGCGCGTGTGACTTTCCTTGCAGCGCTTTGCCCAGCGATGTGTTCTGTTCATGGCCGCTATTGTATAGCTGCGGTCACAGTCAGCAGGTGCGCATTCATCAAACGCCATTGCAATATCCGCACCGAGAGCCTGCTCAATTTCCATTACATACTCAGGTGTGAAAAACATTTTATGGCCGTCAATATGGGAGCTGAATTCGACTCCCTCCTCATGAATTTTGTTCATTGAAGCAAGACTGAAAACCTGAAATCCACCGCTGTCGGTCAACATTGGTCCGTGCCACTGGGAAAACTCGTGCAGTCCGCCTGCTTCGCGCACCAGTTCATGACCCGGACGAAGGTGCAGATGGTAGGTATTGGAAAGCATGATTCCGGCGCCTATTTCCTTCAAGTCTCTGGGCGTCATTGCCTTGACGGTCGCCTGCGTTCCGACACACATGAAACACGGAGTATCAATAACGCCGTGAGGCGTGTGCAGCTTGCCGAGACGTGCGCCGGTGCGGCTGTCTGTTTTTACAAGTTCATATCTTACGGGTTGGTCCATTAATTTCACTCCTGTTGAAGAATGCCGGAAATATACCAGGCATTATTATCTGTCGTTTATTTATAAAAAATCAAGTCTGCAATTACTTCAGCGTAAGCTTTTTTAAATGAAGAATGATGCGTCTCCGAACGAGAAAAAGCGATAACGTTCTTCAACGGCATGTTTATAAATCCGCATCACCTCTTCACGGGATGAAAACGCACTGATGAGCATCAGAAGCGTTGACTCCGGAAGGTGAAAATTTGTTATAAGTGCATCCACGGCCTTGAATCTGTATCCCGGGGTTATGAATATGTCGGTTGATCCGCTTCCGGGATGAACAATTCCGTTTTCGTCGGTAATGCTCTCGAGCGTGCGGCAGCTTGTTGTTCCGACCGCAATTATCCTTCCGCCGTTTGCGCGTGCGCGATTGATTCTGTCCGCCGCATCCTGTGTGCACTCGTAGTGTTCCGAGTGCATATGATGTTCCTCAACGTTTTCGACGGAAACCGGGCGAAATGTGCCAAGTCCCACATGCAGAAGAACATCAACAATATCAATCCCTTTTTCAGATATGCGCGAAAGCAGCTCATCGGTAAAGTGCAGCCCGGCAGTCGGAGCAGCAGCAGATCCGTTTTCTTTTGCATAAACCGTCTGATAACGGGTTTTATCATTCAGTCTTTCCGTAATGTACGGCGGGAGCGGCATCTCGCCCGCTCGATCGAGAATTTCTTCAAAAATTCCGTCGTAATTCAGCCTGATAATTCTGTTCCCGTCTTCACGCATTTCTGTAACGGTTGCCGAAAGTTCATCGCTGATTTTGAACGTCAACCCAACTTTTGCACGTCTTCCGGGTTTCACAAGGCATTCCCAATGTTTTTCATCGATTCTGCGAAGCAGCAAAAACTCCATTTTTCCGCCTGTTTCGGGACGTGTGCCGTAAAGCCTTGCAGGAATAACCCGCGTTGTGTTGCGAACAAGAACATCCCCGGGATTGAGATAGTCTATAATGTCTGAAAAGACCTTGTCTTCAATGCTTTTTGTCGCACGGTTGTAAACCAAAAGACGTGATGCGCTGCGGCACTCTGCGGGAGACTGAGCAATCAGTTCCTTCGGCAAATCATAGTAAAAATCACTCGTTTTCAATCGTTAATTCCTCACTTGAACCCGCGAAAAGAACCTGAATATTCCGATCACGAATTCGTATTCAGCTCATTCAATTGTTTTGTAAATCAACTTCATTTCAGGCGGTTGGAACAGCGATATTTCAACTGCCGAAACCAGCATATCCAGTGCTTGAGCGAGATTTCTCTCATCATTGACATACATGCTTGCAAACGCTTCTCCGCAGGAAACCTTGTCGCCGTACCGCTTGTGCATCAGAATTCCGACAGCAGGGTCGATACTGTCGGAAACATGTTCCCTTCCCGCGCCAATGAGCAGCGAAGCAAGTCCGATTTGTTTTGCATTCATCGCACCGATGCAGCCCGAGCGTGGAGCGAGTACAGGAACAATGCGGCGTGTATTGACCAATTTATCAGGTTCGTCAATGTAAGAAGTATCGCCGCCGAGCCGTTCGATCATCTCACGAAGCTTGTTCAGTGCGGCTCCCGATTTTATCGCGGCCTGCAATTTCGGAACGGCGGTTTCGACACTGTCTGTAAGACCCGAAAGCTTCAGCATGTTTCCCGCAAGCGAAAAACAAACGCGAACAAGCTGGTCATCCACCGGAACCTCGCCGCGAAGAACCTGAATTGCTTCCCGCATCTCGAGACCGTTTCCGACAGCCATTCCGAGCGGACGACTCATGTCTGTGATGAGCGCGACGGTTCTTTTGTTCATGTTTTTTCCGATTGCAACCATTTCGGAGGCAAGTTCAACCGCCTCTTCAATTTTTTCCATGAATGCGCCGTTGCCGGTTTTGACGTCAAGAACGATCGCATCCGTTCCCGAAGCAAGCTTCTTGCTCATAATGCTTGAGGCAATGAGCGGAATGCTTTTTACCGTTCCGCTGACATCACGCAGCGCATACATCCTTTTATCCGCAGGATCAAGATCGGCAGATTGACCGATAACACAAAGACCGATATCGCGAACAATCTGTTTGAATCGTTCAAGCGGCTGTTCAACACAAACTCCGGGAACTGATTCAAGTTTGTCGAGAGTGCCTCCGGAGTGGGCAAGCCCTCTGCCGGACATTTTTGCAACCGTGCCTCCGCAGGCTGCAACAAGCGGCGCAACAACAAGAGTTGTAGTGTCTCCGACTCCGCCGGTGGAATGCTTGTCAACTTTGATTCCCGGAACATCGGACAAATCAATCGTGTTGCCGGAATCAATCATTGCCTTTGTCAAAGCGGCAGTCTCGGTTTCGTTCATGCCACGGCAGCAGACAGCCATCATGAATGAAGTCATTTGATAGTCCGCAACTTCACCGTTTACGAGTCCGTTTATCATGAAGTCGATTTCTTCCGGTTTGAGCACCTGTCCGTCGCGCTTCTTTTCAATTATTTCTGTAATAATCATATTGGCAGCTCCCTGTCGGAATTCTGTTGCATCGGCGCAGCCTCAAAACGTATGCGGCCGCGCCGTATTGCTGAAAAAGTGCTTCTTATTCAACGGTTACGGATTTCGCAAGGTTCCTGGGCTTATCGATATCGCACCCTTTGAGTGAAGCAATGTAATATGCAAACAACTGCAGCGGCACAATTGTCAGCGACGGTGTTGCAATGCTTTCGCATTCGGGAATTCTTATCACATAGTCCGCAACGGTTTCAGTCTGCGCATCGTCTTCGTTGATGACGGCAATGACACTTGCCCCGCGTGCTTTGACTTCCTTGATGTTTGAGATCATTTTTTCGAGCAGCGGCCTGTATGTACACAGTGCGATAACGAGCGTACCGTTCTCAATGAGTGAAATGGTCCCGTGCTTCAGCTCTCCCGCAGCATACGCTTCGGAATGAATATAAGAAATTTCTTTAAGCTTCAGCGATGCTTCAAGGGAAAGTGCGTAATCGACATTTCTCCCGATGAAGAACATATCACGCCCGTTGAAAAACTGCGATGCAAGGAACTGAACCTGCTCAACGTTCGAGAGCATGAATTTAAGCTGCTCGGGTATTCTTTCAAGGCATTCGATTTCATGCGCGATCTGTTGTTCGGACATCTTGCCTTGAGCTTGCGCAATGCACAGCATCAAAAGATGGATAAGCACAAGCTGCGTGCTGTACGCCTTTGTTGTGGCAACGGCAATTTCGGGACCGGCCCAAGTGTAAAGGACATCTTCGCTTTCGTTTGCAATTGTGCTGCCGACAACGTTCACGATTGCAATGGTCTTTGCTCCGTGTTTTTTTGCTTCGCGCAGTCCGTAAAGCGTATCCAAAGTTTCGCCCGATTGGCTGATAACAATGGCAAGCGTGTTCTCGTCAACTATCGGATCGTCATAACGGAACTCGGAAGCGAGAACAGATTCAACGGGAATGCGCAGAGCAGCACGCATGAAATAACCGGCAACAAAGCCGACATGGTAAGCCGAACCGCAGCCGATGATCTTAATCGAATTCACCTTTTTCAGCATTTCGGCAGTAATATGTTTAAAGCCGAGCTCGATTCTGCCGTTCGAAATGCGCGGAGCAATTGTTTTTGCAATGGCTTCCGGCTGTTCCATGATTTCTTTAATCATAAAGTGCGGATATCCGCACTTTTCGGCTGCACTTGCATCCCAGTCAATGTGCTCGTAAACGCAATTTACACGTTCGCCGTAAGAATTAATGACGGTAACGCCGTCCTTTGTGAGTATTGCAAGCTCACGCTCTCCAAGCCTGTATACATCGCGTGTATGTTTAAGAATTGCGGGAACATCGGACGCAATAAAGTTCTCGCCTCTGCCTGCGCCTATAATAAGCGGGCTGTCCTTGCGCATGGCGATAATCTGCCAAGGATAATCCTTGAACAGTATCCCGAACGAATACGAGCCCTTTATCTTGCTTTCGGCAATGCGGACAGCTGCAACAGGGTCGCCGTTATAGCAGTAGTCAATAAGTTCGGAAACAACTTCCGAATCTGTCTCGGTTGAGAAGCTGTGCCCGTGTTCGATCAAAAACTGCCGAAGTTCAAGATAGTTTTCAACAATACCGTTGTGAACAACCGCAACTCTGCCGCTCTTCGATCTGTGCGGATGAGCATTCAAATCGGACGGTTCGCCGTGCGTTGCCCAACGGGTATGACCTATGCCGACGCAGGAATCATCTGCCGGAGCAGCATCGATTATTTTTCGTAAATCAGCAATTCTGCCGCGTGTTTTAAAAATGTTTATTCCTTTTCCGGACACGAGAGCTATTCCCGCCGAATCGTAACCGCGGTATTCAAGCTTTTCCAAAGCGTCCAAAAGGATGGGAGTTGCTTTCTTTTCTCCTATATAGCCGACTATGCCGCACATAGTTTATGCCTCCTTAATATTATCCGTACCATTATACAACTTTTCGTGAGAAAATAAAAGGCTGAATTTTCTGTTTTTCAATAAATATCAAAACGAGTACGCAAAACGGCGAAAAAGGGACGGGATTGCAATGCGAATTTTCCTGTTGCCGAAAGCTGTCCTTTTCTGTTATAATATATGCGGAGCCGTGCTTGAAACGGCGCAATACGGTAAAGGTAACGATATTATAATGCTAAAAAGTGATCAGAAATACACTTCATACATCGAAGTGCTGAAATCCGAGTTGGTTCCTGCGGCAGGCTGCACTGAACCTATCGCAATTGCGTTTGCTGCCGCAAAGGCACACTCGGTGCTTGGAAAGCTGCCCGAAAAGGTTGTGATTTACGTCAGCGGAAACATCATAAAAAATGTTAAAAGCGTTGTTGTTCCGAACACGGGCGGGCTGCGCGGAATCGAAGCGGCGGCGGCAGCGGGCATTGCTGCGGGCGATGCTTCGAAAGTTCTCGAAGTAATTGCCGATGTTGACGAAAACGGCAAACAACGCATATTGGATTTTCTCAAGCTGCATAACATCATCGTTCGTCCGGCCGACAATGATCTTGTTTTCGACATAGATCTTACGGTTTTTGCGGGCAGCGACAGCGTTCGCATTCGAATTATTGATTATCACACAAACATCGTGCTGATTGAAAAAAACGGCGAAGTTGTTTATGCGCCCGAGAGCGTTACTTTTGAAAAATCCGAAAATGCACTCGTTACTGAAAAAGATGCAATGACGATTGCCGAAATCGTTGATTTTGCCGATACGGTTGATCTCTCGGACATCGGCGACACCATCCGCAGACAAATTCAGTATAATTCCGCAATTTCCGCCGCCGGCCTTGCGCACGATTACGGTGCAAACGTCGGCAGGATTCTGCTGAAAACATACGGCAACGATGTTAAAATTCGTGCAATGGCGGCTCCCGCAGCCGGGAGCGATGCGCGCATGAGCGGCTGCGAGCTGCCCGTCATCATAGTTTCCGGAAGCGGCAACCAGGGAATGACTGCGTCGCTTCCCGTTGTTGAGTATGCCAAGGAATACAACAAAACGGAAGAGGAACTTATTCGGGCAGTCATTCTTTCCGACCTTATCACCATTCACCAAAAGTCAAAAATAGGCCGCCTTTCCGCTTTTTGCGGTGCAATAAGTGCAGGCTGCGGTGCAGCAGCCGGAATCGCGTATCTCCTCGGCGGGGATTACGACACAATTGCGCACACACTGGTTAATTCCCTTGCCATTGTTTCCGGCATTGTATGCGACGGAGCAAAAGCATCGTGTGCAGGCAAGATCGCAGCTGCTGTAAACGCCGGCATCCTTGGATACAATATGTATTTGAACGGATCTCAATTTTGGGCCGGTGACGGTATTGTTTCAAAGGGCGTTGAAAACACGATTCGCAATGTCGGACGTTTGGGTCGGGACGGAATGCGTGAAACAGACAGGGAAATACTGAAGATCATGACTGAAGAATAATTGGCACCTATTCTGTTATTGACATTATATAGCTGCTGAAAGGCTCACGCCGTATTTACTTATATATGGCGTGAGTTTTTTGTCGTAAAACTGCAGCGAAGATTAAAAAACAAACGAAAAAACGGGAGCTGTTTCATCAAATTTGAATCATTCACAAGGTTAAACTTGCATCATACGGAGTCTGTTTTGTTATTTGCGATTCTGCATTGACTTCGGAACTTGCGAAAATTATTGCGAAATGCCCCGCTTGAGTGTATAATATGGATAAATATGCACAGAAGGATAAAAAGAATATGTGTAACAACTGCAAAGAAACAAACCAACCGGAAAACCAGACCGCAATCAATGCTGCTGTTGAACTTAAAGAGGCATCTGATGCTGTCAAGCGGATTCACAGTGCGATATCCGACAAGGGTCTGACCTACTATATCGAGACTTATGGCTGCCAAATGAACGAGCATGACTCCGAAAACATTGCGGGTATGCTTGTTCGGTGCGGCTACACAAAAGCTGATTGCAAAGAAACGGCTGATTTTATACTTTTCAATACATGCTGCGTTCGGGAGCATGCCGAACTTCGAACTTTCGGCAATGTCGGTTTTGTAAAAGAGCTTAAACAAAAGAATCCGCGTTTGATTCTCGGCGTTTGCGGCTGCATGATGCAGCAGAAGCAGGTCGCGAAAAAATTGTTTGATCGTTTCCCGTTTGTTGACATGGTGTTCGGAACACACGAGCTCAAGAATTTTCCGTTGCTGTTGGAACAGGTATTTAACAACAGACGTATCCTCCGTGTTGACGATTCAGCAGGCGAAGTCATAGAAGGTCTTCCGGCCGAACGCGAACCCGGATTCTCCACATTCGTGAACATTATGTACGGCTGTGACAATTTTTGCACGTACTGCATAGTGCCCTATGTTCGCGGAAGGGAACGTTCCCGCAGTCCCGAGAACATCATTGCGGAGGTTCGGCAAGTTGTGAACGACGGTTACATCGAAGTCACACTGCTTGGCCAGAACGTAAATTCATACAATTATGACGGAGTTCGCTTCCCGGAACTGTTAAAGCGCGTCAATGATGAGGTTAGAGGACTGAAACGGCTCAGGTTTATGACGTCTCATCCGAAGGATCTCTCGGATGAACTCATCGATGCAATGGCGTCGCTTGACAAAGTATGCAAGCATATTCATTTGCCGGTACAGTCCGGAAGCGACCGAATTCTCCGACTTATGAACAGAAAATACACGAGTGCGGATTATTATGCTCTTGTCGATAAACTTCGGACCCGTGTTAAGGATGTTGAAATAACCACCGATATAATTGTGGGTTTTCCGCAGGAAACAGAGGAAGATTTTAATGCAACATGCGCACTTGTTCGCAATGTCGGCTACAGCAACGCATATACGTTTGCATATTCCCCACGCGAAGGCACCGTTGCAGCACGCATGGACGGACAAATCCCTCTCGAAGAGAAAAAACGCAGACTGAACGCGCTTAACGCTGTTCTCGCGGAAACTCTTCCGGCGGGAAACGAGAAGTATATCGGCTATGAAGGCGATATTCTCGTTGAAGGAGTCGATCATCGCGGCGAACCGCTGCTTTTCGGCAAGCTTTCTAACTTCAAAATGGTATATGTTAAGGGCGACGAAAGCCTTGTCGGAACCGTTGTTCCCGTTAAGGTCGACGGTTTGCGTTTCAACTCGCTGCAAGGTCATATCATCGAATGAACAAACGGCCGCATACCCACCCTTAAACAGGCACCAAAGTTTAATCAGCAGGAGAGGACTCAATGGCAAGCATGACCCCAATGATGCGGCAGTATTTGCAGCTTAAAGAGAAATACAGCGATTGCCTTCTGTTTTTCAGACTCGGCGATTTTTATGAGATGTTTTTTGACGATGCAAAAACAGCATCCCGCGAACTTGAACTGACACTCACAGGACGCGATTGCGGGCTTGAAGAGCGCGCACCGATGTGCGGCGTGCCGTACCATTCGGTTAACACGTACATAACGAAACTTATCGACAAAGGATACAAGGTTGCAATTTGCGAACAGCTTACGGATCCTGCTCTTTCACAGGGACTTGTTGAACGCGACGTTATTCGAGTTATCACTCCGGGAACGGTTATTGAAACTCAGATGCTCAACGACAAGGAAAATAACTATATTGCCGCCGTGTACCTGAAACGTGCCGGGAAAAACCCATCCTGCTCAATTGCATACAGCGATGTTTCAACGGGCGAATTCTGTGTGACTTCATTTGAAGGCAGCGATATCTCATCGGATCTTTTCAATGAGCTTGTCGGAATATCGCCGCGTGAGCTCATTGCAAATTCGGAAATGTTCGAGGACGAACTGCTGCTTAAACGCATAAAGGCAAGATTCTACACCGAGCAGGCAGAGCAGAGGGCATTCGACATTAAACGCGGCACCGAAAAGCTTTGCAGGCATTTTGGTGTTGCAACGCTGCAGGGATTCGGCATACGCAATGACTCACCGGATATTGCCGCCGCCGGTGCTTTGCTCGGATATCTTGAAGATACTCAAAAGAACGCACTGACGCATATAACCCGGATAACGAAAATTCGACGCAGCGAGTTTATGGGTATCGACGCGGCGACAAGGCGCAACCTTGAATTAACAGAACCGCTGAGGTTTGACGGCAGCAAGAAAAACACTCTGTTGTATGTTCTCGACAAAACAGAGACTGCAATGGGCGGGCGGCTGCTGCGCAAATGGATCGAACGCCCCCTTCAGATTGAAGAACAGATTAATGAACGGCTCGATGCCGTGGAGGCAATCTCGGACGCCGCACGCGAACGGGAAGTTCTCGCGGCTGCACTTTCCGATGTTTATGACATCGAACGCTTGTGCAGCAGAATTGCATACGGAACGGTCACCCCAAAAGACTGTCTTTCACTGTGCTCAACGCTTGCTGCATTGCCCTTGATTTATGCTGCCGCAAACAGCTTTGCCTGTTCAAAACTTCAATCACTTGCCGCACGCATTGATCCTATGACCGAGATTGCAGAGCTGCTCAAATCCGCAATAAATGATGATGCTGGGATATCCGTAAAGGACGGAAATATTATAAAAAGCGGCTACAATGCCGAAGTTGACGAGTTACGCAGTCTTGCTGAAAACGGAGGCAAATGGCTTCGTGACTTTGAATCTGCCGAAAAAACACGAACAGGCATAAAGACACTTAAAGTCAGCTACAATCGCGTGTTTGGGTATTACATTGAAGTTTCAAAATCGTACGCCGGAAGCGTACCGCTGGAATATCAGCGCAAGCAAACCCTTGCAAACTCAGAGCGTTATATAACTCCGCAGCTTAAAGAAGCCGAGGAAAAGATTCTGAGCGCAAAGGAAAACTGTATCCAGCTTGAGTACAGACTGTTTACCGAGATTCGCGAAAAACTTTCCGATTGCCTCAGCGCGCTCAAGCTCAATTCCGCCGTTATTGCTGAACTTGATGCATTCTGTTCGTTTGCCAAAGCTGCGGTTGCAAACGGGTATGTCCGTCCGCGCATTAATACCAAAGGCAGAATTTCAATCACCGACGGAAGGCATCCCGTTGTTGAACCGGGCATGAAAGATGCATTCGTTCCGAATTCAACGGATATGAACATGCAGAACGATCGCTTGATCATTCTGACAGGCCCGAACATGGCGGGGAAAAGCACATATATGCGCCAAGTTGCGCTGATAACACTGATGGCACATTTAGGGTCATTCGTTCCGGCAAAAGCGGCTAATATCTGCATTACGGACAGAATCTTTACCCGGGTCGGCGCGTCGGACAGCCTTTCAACGGGCCAGAGCACATTCATGGTTGAAATGAGCGAAATGGCAAACATTTTGAACAATGCGACTTCGAGAAGTCTGCTCATTATTGATGAAATCGGCAGAGGAACAAGCACTTTTGACGGATTGAGCATTGCATGGGCAGTACTGGAGTACATCTCAAATCCCGAAAAATGCGGAGCGAAAGCTCTTTTTGCAACTCATTATCATGAGCTTACCGAACTTGAAGGCAGGCTGTCAGGAGTCAAAAACTATCGAATTTCCGTCAAAGAGATCGGTGACAACATTATTTTTCTCCGAAAAATTGTACGCGGCGGTGCGGATAAAAGCTTTGGAATCCAGGTTGCAAAGCTTGCGGGGCTTCCCGCTGCGCTTATTGAAAGGGCAAAAAATATTTTGTCCGAACTTGAAGCTTCGGATATCAATAACGCATCACGGCGTGTAAAAGCAGAAGATAAGCCGACGCAAATGAGTATGATCGGTGAAACAGGTGCCGATGCCGATGAGGTATGCGCCGGCGTTATTGCAGAACTTGCAAAAATGGATGCGGACAGAATGACTCCCATGGAAGCGTTAAGCAAGCTTTATGAGCTGAGCTCTCGCGTTAAAATTGCAAAAAGCTGAAAAGGGACGCCTTTCTTCAGCACCAAATTCATTTGATTTTCGGTATTATGCAGCATGAATAAACGAATTATTATACTTGAACCGAATACGGCTAACAAAATTGCTGCCGGCGAGGTTGTTGAACGCCCTGCAAGCATCGTTAAGGAGCTTGTTGAAAACGCTCTCGATGCAGGCAGCAGCGCCGTAACCGTGGAGATACGCAACGGCGGAATCGACTATATCAGAATAACCGATAACGGCAGCGGCATACCGAGTGATGATGTCCGCACGGCTTTTCTCCGCCATGCAACAAGCAAGCTCTCTTCTGCGGAAGAGTTAACCCATATTGAAACTTTCGGATTCCGCGGAGAAGCGCTTGCCTCTGTTGCGGCTGTTTCAAAAGTTTCAATGCGAACGAGAACCGAAGATGATGAATCCGGGACTTATATTGCAATTGAGGGCGGTGTCGAAACGTGTTTCGAACCGTGCGGCTGCCCGACAGGCACAACAGTCGAAGTCAACGAGCTCTTTTTCAACGTTCCGGCAAGGTTGAAATTTCTTAAGTCTCCGCGAAGCGAAGCCGCATTTATCGGTGATTATGTCGTGCGTTTAATACTTGCAAACACTGACACGGCGATAAAATTTATTAATAACGGAAAGACCGTTTACCACAGCACCGGTGACGGCAGCCTTGAAAATGCATTGTTCTGCGTCTATGGGAACGCAATTTCGAACTCTTTGTACCCTGTTGAATTCGACAACGGTTACATTCGAGTCGGCGGCTATGTCGGCAGTGAGAGCATTGCGGGGAAGAACCGTGCAAAACAGAGCATATTCGTAAATCGGCGATACATTAAATCTTCACTTATCAGCAATGCTGCTCAGCGCGCATTCGATACAAGGCTGATGAGCGGAAGGTTTCCGTTTTTCGTGCTTGATATTACAATTTCGAGCAGAGAAATCGATGTTAATGTTCACCCAAACAAACTATCCGTCCGTTTTCGCGACGATGAACGCGTGGCGCTTTCCGTAACCCGCGCGATTGCGGAAGCAATGAACAGCGTATCAACGGCTTATCCGTTTTTTGAATGTTCCGCTGAACAAGCGCCGTGTACTGTCAGAGACTCCGATTCAGATGCAGACAGTGCCTCCGCTCATATTATTTCAACAGCGGGTCAATCAAACGCAGATCCCGACCGACGTGACAACATCGATGATTATGCGGAATCAACCAAGAAAGTGCAGTCGAACGAATCAGCTCCCGTTCGAGCGGAAGCTGTAAGTGAAGAATTTTCAACCGTCAGCGGAGACAGCTGCGGTGTGGAAACTGCCGCCGAAAATATTGACTGGAGTCTTAATAAACCGTCAAAGTGGATGCTTCGGGACAGCGGAGCCGCTGCAATACCTGATTTTATGCCGGACACACATGTCGAAAGGAATTTTGGTTCGATACCGTTTTATTCAAGCAATGCTGTGCCGACACAAAAGCTCGAAAAGCCTGAGCAGATTCGACTCGATGCCGATTCGTGTAACATTATCGGTACGGTATTCAACACATATATCATTGTGCAGCAAAATGATGCGGTTTACTATATCGACCAGCACGCGGCTCACGAAAGACTTCTTTATGAAAAGCTTGTCGCAGGGGAGCTTCGTTTCTGTTCACAGCTGCTCGTCATGCCGGATTATGTAAAGCTTGATCCCGTTGCGTATTCTTGCCTTGAGGATAATCTTGAGCGAATAGAGGAACTTGGTTTTTCTGTCGAGTTATGCGGTGAACTCACAATCAGAATTTATGCCGTGCCGGATATTCTGAATTTTAACATTGTGAACGGCCGCACCCAAAACGGCCGCGGAATTGAAAGTTTTCTTAACGAGGCAATTGCGATCATTGAAGAAAACGGCAGTGTGGACGAAACGGAACTTGTTCGTTCAAAGCTCATAAAGGCTTCGTGTAAGCACGCTGTGAAAGGCGGAGATATGCTGGATGAACAGCAGGTGAAGGCGCTTGTTCAATCATATTGCGGCGGCAATGTTCCGCTGACTTGCCCGCACGGCCGACCTGTGATAATCAGCGTAAAAAAATCCGACCTTGAAAAACAGTTTAAAAGGGTGTTATGATGAAACAGAGGATTTATATAATTGCAGGCCCAACCGCAAGCGGAAAAACAGCAGCGGCGATAGGTGTTGCAAAGCGAATGAACGCAGAAATCGTCTCTGCGGATTCGATTCAAATTTACCGCGGACTCGATATCGGCTCTGCAAAGCCATCCGTTCAGGAACAATGCGGCGTTCCGCACCACCTGATTGACTGCGTTGACATCGAAGACAGGAGTTTTAATGTTGCAATGTTTCGGGAACGTGCCTCCGAAAAAATACGCGAAATCGCCTCTCGAGGAAAAAACGCGCTTGTTGTCGGAGGAACAGGCCTTTACATCAATGCTTTGACTTATCCGCTGAACTTCTCATCCGCTGAACCGAATATCGAGCGGCGTGAAGAGCTGAGCAAAATGGAGGATGCCGACCCCGGGTGCCTCCACAAAATGCTTAGCGCCATTGATCCCGCAACTGCCCAAAGATTGCATGTTAATGACAGAAAACGCATAATCCGTGCCATTGAAATCTTTGAACAGACAGGGCAGACCGCATCCGCGCACGGCGGAGATTTTTCAAACGCCCGCGGTGAAGAAATTGAATTTGAACCCATTATCGCCGCACTCTGTTTTTCCGACAGAGCGAAGCTCTATGAACGCATTGAACGCAGAGTTGACCTTATGATTGAAAACGGATTGATTGATGAAGTTAAAGCCGTTGCGGAAAAGGGTTATGACCGAAGTTTGCCTGCACTCCAAGGGCTTGGGTATAAACAGCTTTTGATGTACCTTGACGGCGAATGCAGCTTTGATGAGGCAATTGCGCTTATAAAACGCGACACACGCCGATTTGCAAAAAGGCAGATCAGCTGGTTCAAACGTGATAAGCGTATACACAGTTTCTTTGCGGATAAAGAAACCGCTGATGGGCTTGTGCAAAGCCTGTATGAATACTTTATGAACCCGGAGCTGTTTCAGGGAGATGCACCCGAAACAGAACAGGAAGGAGAACAAACCTGAATTATGTACGGAAAAGCATACAGCAACTTATTAATAAGTGAAAACGCTTTCAACACGGTTTGCAGACTTGAAGAAGAGCTTGCTCCCGTTTTTCGGCGGATTGAATCAATTGAATGTGAGAATGAAGCAAAAGTTCTTGCGGCTTTCCATAAGAACCGTGTTGCAGCGCATTATTTTAATCCGACAACCGGTTACGGTTATGATGACATCGGCAGAGATAATCTTGACAAAGTATTTGCGGATGCGTTCGGTGCCGAAAGTGCAATTGTCAGTCCGCAGCTTATTTCCGGAACTCATGCGATTTTTACTGTTCTTTCAGGGCTGCTTCGGCACGGCGATCTGCTCCTTGCCGTTTCCGGAAAGCCATATGATACTTTGGTTGATGCGATAGGCGTTTCCGATGCCGAAGACGATGAAGCCGAGGCTGCAAACACCGTCGAATGCTCACTCAAGGAGCGCGGTGTGCGTTATTCACAGATAGATTTAAACGATGACGGGAGTTTTCGGCTTGAAAGCATTATTGAATGTATCGAACGGGAACATCCGAGGGTTGTTTACGTTCAGCGTTCACGCGGATATGCATGGCGGGAAGCTGTTCATCCGCAGGCAATGCAGCCGGTTTTTGATGAAGTGAAACGAATATCTCCGAACTCAATAATCGTTGTTGACAATTGTTACGGTGAATTCACCTGCAATTGTGAACCTTTGGCTGTCGGTGCGGATATCATTGTGGGTTCCCTTATCAAAAACCCGGGCGGCGGACTTGCTCCCACCGGCGGATACTTCGCAGGAAAGAAATCTGTTGTGGACAGAATAGCAAACTCAATGACGGTGCCCGGCATAGGCAGGGAAGCGGGGTCGTATTTCGGAAGTTATCTCCCGTTTTATCAGGGCTTTTTCAGTGCTCCGCATGTTGTTGCGCAAAGCCTCAAGACTTCGGCGCTGTTTGCAAAGGCTTTTGAATATCTGAAACTGCCCACGATGCCTCCGAGTGATGCTGTGCGTTCCGATATCGTGCAGTCGCTGCGTTTTGATACCAAGGAAGAACTCATTGATTTCTGTGCATGTATCCAGGCAGTTGCGCCTGTTGACGGGTATGTTGTTCCCGAGCCGTGGGCAATGCCGGGGTACAGCCACGATGTTATTATGGCAGCGGGCACTTTTGTTCAGGGCGCGTCCATTGAACTTTCCGCCGATGCGCCGATCTGCAAGCCGTACACAGCATACGTTCAGGGTGCATTAAACTATTCTCACGGTCGGCTTGCCGTGATGAAGGTTTTGACTTCTCTGCTTGATAAAAAAGGCTGCGGCACGAATGTGTTAACCGACTGAAAATGAGGTGCAGAATGAAAAAATGTGTTCTTTATGACGGAAAAGTTTGCAATGACTGCGGTGAATGCAATCGCTGCGACCTTGATCCCGGCAAAATTTGCGACAATTGCGGAAAATGCCTCCAAAGAGGCAACGATGAATTCAACAGCATAATTTATCGTTATCCGGCGGAAGACGAGAATGAGTGCGAGTGCGGATGCGAATGTGATCATCACGAAAACGGTGAAGAATTGAATTCCGCGGATTTTGACGAATTCCTCGATGAACCTATAGAGCTCGACGTTCCGGATCCTATTCAAATCGACCCTGCGCTTGCCGCCGAATGGGAGCGACGACTCGCAGAATCTTTTCGCGAGGATGCTCGGCGGGAAGCGGCTTCAGATGATGCTCCGAAAGGTCTTTACGCCGTGCGCAAACGCCGCGAACGAAAGTGACGGGGGAGTATTGCTCCGTTCCGCAAATAACTCGAAGTATTTTAAGATACGGCAATGTGCAGCAAGGCTTATCCGTTGTTCATTGCCGTAAATTTTTTTGCAAGGTCGGATCGGATGTCAACCGCTATTCGGTTTCGTCCGGCTCGTTTCCGTTTTTTGTGTCCGCATCAGCAGTGCCGCTTTTTTTCCCTTTAAGACTGATAACCTCGGCAGCAAAACGCCGTCTGTCCTCTGCCTGAGGAACATAGTGTTTTCGCGTTGTATTGACGTCTTTTTGGCCTAAAACATCCGCAACAAGGTAAATATCTCCGGATTCACGGTACAGCATGGTTCCGTATGTGCTGCGCAGCTTATGCGGGGAGATTCTTTTCAGCGGAGCAGCAAGCGCAGCATATTTTTTCACAAGGTTTTCGATTGCGCGAACCGTCATGCGTTTGTTCTGCATTGAAAGAAACAAGGCCTTTTCGTGACCCGGCTGCGCAGTCATGTTTTCTCGACGCAGCATATAATTCAGCAAAGCCTCTCGAACCTCGCTCCCGAAAACAAGCACATCCTGGTTGCCGCCCTTGCGGACGATTCGCACTTCGTTTGACATAAAGTTTAAATCATCGATATTAATCCCGACAAGTTCACTGATGCGCATTCCCGTACCCAAAAAAAGAGTCACTATCGCAGTGTCACGAACCTGCGTCTGTTTATGATATTTTTTCTGAGCGGGGGACAGCCCTTCGCCGCTTTCAACAACTGTCAGCAGTGCATCAATTTCATCCGGTTCAAGCTTGACTATCGGCTTTTCATGCACCTTGGGTGTGTCCGCCAAAGCTGCGACGTTGCGCGTTATTCTCCCTTTTTTATAAAGATACTTAAAAAAAGAGCGTACAGAAGAGAGTTTACGCGCCTTGGCTCGTTCACCGTTTATAATATATTCTTCTTTTTCGTAATCTTCAGAATCGGTTTCCGCAGGATACATAGCAACGTATTCGAGGTAGCGTTCGATGTGATCGATTGAAACGTTTTCAAGAATCGAACAGTCAATATCACGTATGCTCAGTAATCCCGAGCATAAGCTGTCGCTGATCAAAAACTTAAAAAAAAGCTTCAGGTCAAGAGCATATCCGTACCGTGTGAGAACGCTTGTTGACGGTTCGATGCCGCGGAAAAACTCCGCGCAAATCGGCGGCAAATCTTCGAGCAATGCGCGCAGTTTGAGCGTATACACGCGGGTTCTTTCATTTGAATAGTCTTCACTCATATTTTATACTTAAAGTAATATTTACATCGTAACAGCCGAACGTATTGAAACTGAAAAGCGGGGAAAAACACTGTTTCTGTTCTTACCAACTATTCGCAAAATGCATGTTTTGCGAATAGTTTGGAAGAAACACATTCATAAACAGCTTTAATGGCTTCCGTTTACACTCCCTTGCATTTTAAAACATACGCCAGACTTGTTATGTCAGTTCTGCTTTTTGAGGTTTGCAGCTGCAGTTGTTGCAAGCTTATCGCACCGGTTGTTGTATGGATTATCCGCATGCCCCTTAACTTTGCGCCAATCAAGTTTGTGAACCCGCTGCAATTCCAAAAGTCTTTCCCAAAGTTCTCGGTTTTCAACAGGCTTTCCGGAGGCTGTTTTCCAGCCGTTTTTCAGCCAATTCCATATCCATCCGTTATTAAATCCGTTGCACAGATATGCGCTGTCCGTATATAACTCGACTTCACACGGTTCCTTAAGCAGTTCGAGTGCTTTAATTGCCGCTGTAAGCTCCATGCGGTTGTTCGTTGTCATTTTTTCGGCTCCGCTTATTTCTTTTTTTGCTTCGCCGTATATAAGCACCGCACCCCAGCCGCCGACTCCCGGATTTCCTGAGCATGCACCGTCAGTATAAATTACAACTCGCTTCATTAAAATCAGTTCCTATGCTGAATTGATTTACACATCATATTTTGATTACCCGATGTTGAAATTGTACGATGATTCAACTTCAACATTCGGAATATCCGAATCGGCAGCGTCATCCGCGGATGACGAATCCTCATATCGGAATTCATCATTGTATGCATCCTCTTCATCATATGCTTCGGATTCGTCATGACGATTTGTGGATTGCGGAAGCGGAATAAACACGGGCGCACCGTCCTTAAACTTCCATTCTCCGAAAACACCGCGAAACTCTGCTCCGAGTTCAAGATGCAGCATGGCAATGCCGCAGTCAACCCCGCCGAACCCCCAATTGTTTGAATTGTTTATGAGTTCAATGCTGTCTTCCTTTATATCAAGCTCCCACGGCTGCTTATTGAGGGCCGAAGGCGAAAGCCGTGCGCAGTTGACAGCCTCCTGCTGCCATGCCGGAAGCGCTGAAAACGCTGCGGCATTCAATCCTGTAAGCTGTTCGATGCTTTTCTTCTTTGTGTGTTTAACTTTTCCGTCATAAAAGCCAAATGCGATAATGCAGGCAAGCGTTTCATCTTCCTTAATGTCCACAAATTCACGAACCTTTGACTTTTTATATGACGCGCCGAGCCAGCACGTTGCAATTCCGCGGGCAGTGCATTCAAGAACAAATGCCTCGCCGATATAACCGCCCATGTATTTGCTGCCCTTCTTTGTTATGACTGCCGCAAAACCTTTTGTTCCTGCAACTCTGCCGTAAGCCAAAAAAATGGATTTCAGAACCCCGTCCTTTGAACGCAAAACAAGCCGTGCTTCATCGTTGTTGAGCCCTGCTGCGAATTTTTTCAGTTCAGTGAAAGTTTTTTGATCCACCGTATCTGAAAACTCACGTACGGATGTCCTGTTTTTGATTGATTTATACCAATTTAAAGTCATATCATTCATAATGATGTACACTCCCCCGTTTTCATTAGAATTATTTATTAAATAAAATCTTCTTGAGATACTGACCGGTGTAGCTGTTCTCAACAAGCGCAACCTGCTCCGGTGTTCCGCAAGCCACAATGCTGCCGCCGCGGTCGCCGCCTTCAGGTCCGAGATCAATGATATAATCCGCCGTTTTAATTACGTCGAGATTGTGTTCAATAACAAGGACACTGCTGCCGCTGTCGCAAAGGCGTTCAAGAATGGAAAGCAATCGTTCAACATCAGCAACATGCAATCCTGTCGTCGGTTCATCAAGGATATACAGTGTTCTGCCTGTATCGCGCCGAGCAAGCTCGGTTGCAAGCTTGACGCGCTGCGCTTCGCCGCCGGAAAGCGTTGTTGAGGACTGTCCGAGTTTTATGTAGCCCAGTCCGACATCAAAAAGTGTCTGCAATTTCTTCGCAATTTTGGGATGCGCCGAAAAGAACTCCAATGCCTGCTCAACCGTCATATCAAGTACGTCCGCAATTGTTTTGCCGCGGTATCGAACTTCCAGAGTTTCACGATTATACCGTTTGCCCTTGCATACCTCGCATGGAACATACACATCGGGCAAAAAATGCATCTCTATCTTTATTATACCATCACCGCGGCAGGATTCGCAACGTCCGCCTTTAACGTTAAAGCTGAATCTACCGTTTGTATATCCGTGCATTTTTGCATCGGGCGTCATTGCGAACACTTCACGGATAAGGTCAAAAACGCCCACATAGGTTGCGGGGTTGCTTCGCGGCGTCCTGCCGATAGGCGATTGATCAATATCGATTACCTTATCAAGATACTGAACTCCGCTTATACTGTCAAACTCGCCTGATTTTGTCCGTGCCCGATTGAGCATTCGCAGCAATGTATTTCGAATTATTCCGTTCACAAGGCTTGATTTTCCCGAACCGGAGACGCCGGTTACGCATGTGAATACACCGAGCGGAATTTTCACCGTGATATTTTTAAGATTGTTTTCACGACAACCCTCAACGCACAGCCAACGTTCATCGAACGGTTTTCGGCGTTCCTCAGGAATGGGAATAAAACGCTTACCGCTCAGGAACTGCCCGGTTATGGATTCCGGAGCATTCATTATATCCTCAACGCTGCCCTGTGCAACAACATACCCGCCGTGCACGCCGGGACCGGGGCCGATATCTACAATGTAATCCGCACTGCGCATGGTATCTTCGTCATGTTCGACAACAATAAGAGTATTGCCGAGGTCACGGAGTCCTTTCAGCGTTGCAAGCAGGCGGTCATTATCACGCTGATGCAGCCCTATGCTCGGTTCATCCAAAATATAGAGAACGCCGACAAGACCCGAACCTATTTGAGTTGCAAGCCGAATGCGCTGTGCCTCTCCTCCGGAAAGGCCTGATGCCGAGCGTGAAAGTGTGAGATATTCCAACCCGACGTTGACAAGAAAGCGCAGTCTGGCCTTCAGCTCCTTGTAAATTCGGGAGGCAATAATCTTTTCTGATTCCGAAAGAACAAGCCCGTCTATAAAAGCAAGAACGTCGGTTATGGACATGCCGCACACGTCCGCAATCGACTTATTCCCGATTGTAACTGCAAGCACTTCGGGCTTAAGTCGCTTTCCTCCGCATGTCGGACAGGTTATTTTGCTCATAAATGCTTCGTAAGCTTCCTTCATGGAATCGGATTGAGTTTCGTGATAACGTCTTTCAAGAGTGGGTATAACGCCTTCGAATTCCGTTTCGAAAAAACCGCCGCCGTAATCTCTTTCGTACTCAACATGAATTCTCTTTCCGCCCGTACCGTAAAGAATAACCTTGCGGATTTCTTCGGGCAGCTCGCGCCACGGCGTATCCGGCGAAAAACCGTATTCGTCAGCGAGTGCTTTTAAATACATGCTTGCAATTCCGTTTGCGGAATTCCATCCCATTGCGGCAATCGCACCTTTGTTCAAAGACAGCGAATCATCCGGAACAACAAGCAGCGGATCGATTTTTTCCTGATAACCAAGGCCGGTGCAGTCCGGGCAGGCACCGAACGGACTGTTGAACGAGAACATTCGCGGTGACATTTCTTCAATGCTGATACCGCACTCATGACAGGCAAAATTCTGAGAAAAAAGCAGCTCCTCCACACCGTCTTCAACGATGATTCCCCCGTTTGCGGCCTTTTTTTCAGCGGGAATATTCTCCTCTGCCGCATCCCTGTCGGGCAGGATATCAACCTTTGCGAGCCCGTCGCCGAGCGCAAATGCTGTTTCCAACGAATCGGTAAGTCTTGAATCAATGCCTTCCTTGATAACAAGACGATCTATAACGACATCGATGCTGTGTTTGAGCTTTTTGTCAAGTTTGGGAACATCATTGATATCGTAAACCGTGCCGTCAATCTTAACGCGCACATAGCCGTCTTTACGTATCTGTTCAAGCAGCTTAACATGTTCGCCTTTTTTTGCACGTATTACAGGCGCAACGATGAGTATCCTTGAACGCAACGGGAGCAGTTTAACTTTATCAACCACCTGGTCTATGCTTTGGCGCGCAATTTCCCTTCCGCATTTAGGGCAATGCGGAACGCCGACACGCGCAAAAAAAAGCCTCAGATAGTCATAAATCTCCGTAACGGTACCGACTGTTGACCTCGGGTTGTTTGATGTGCTTTTCTGGTCAATTGAAACCGCAGGTGAAAGCCCTTCGATGTAATCAACATCGGGTTTGTCCATTTGGCCCAAAAACTGGCGGGCATATGTCGAAAGAGACTCGACATATCGCCGCTGCCCTTCTGCAAAAATCGTTTCAAACGCAAGTGAAGATTTTCCGGAACCCGAAAGTCCGGTAAAAACAATCAGTTTATCTCTCGGAACAGTTAAATCTATGTTTTTCAGGTTATTCTCCCGTGCGCCTTTTATTGTTATGCAATCTTTCATTTTTTGTCGTATCTCTTTTCTTGCGTGATTCATTCAAATACGAGTTATTTTCTTGTTCTTCCGCGTGCCTTTTTTCGACTGCCGGGAGTTCCGGGCTTTGCTCCGCGTTTTGTTCCGGGCTTTGGTGCGGAATCCGATGCTCCATCCGACCTGCCCTGCAATCTGTACAGTTCATCGCGAAGCTTTGCGGCAGTTTCAAACTCAAGCTCCATGGCGGCACGCTGCATCTGTTCGGTCAGCAAAGCAATCTTTTCTGCTTTTTCGTCCTCGTTCATTCCCGCAGCAGCATCTTCAACCGCGCCTGATATTTCTATTATGCCGTGAACAGCCTTCTTAATGCTCTTGGGAGTTATTCCGTGTTCAATGTTAAACGCCTGCTGCTTGGTTCGCCTGCGGTTTGTTTCATCAATCGTGCTTTGCATTGAGTCCGTTATCGTGTCTGCATACATGATAACATATCCGTCAACATTGCGTGCTGCTCTGCCGACAGTCTGAATCAGCGACGTTGACGACCGCAGAAAGCCTTCCTTGTCAGCATCAAGTATAGCAACAAGCCCGACTTCCGGAAGATCCAGTCCCTCTCGCAGCAGGTTTATGCCTACGAGAACATCGAATTCTCCGAGTCGAAGATCCCGAATGATTTCCATGCGCTCCATTGTGTCAATATCTGAATGCATATAGCGCACTCTGATGCCGATTGAATCAAGATGTTCCGTCAGCATTTCCGCCATGCGTTTCGTGAGCGTTGTAACAAGCGTGCGATAGCCCTTGGCTGCATTTTTATTTACTTCGGAAATCAAATCATCAATCTGCCCCTTGACGGGACGAATGTAAATCTCCGGATCAAGCAGCCCTGTCGGCCTGATTATCTGCTCAGCAATGTTTGCTGCTCTTGCAAGTTCGTATTCGGCAGGAGTCGCGCTGACGCACACAAGCTGTTTTATGCGTTCTTCAAACTCTTCGAACTTCAGCGGACGATTGTCAAAAGCGCTTGGAATACGGAATCCGTAATCGACAAGTTCGGTCTTGCGTGCAAGGTCTCCTCTGTACATTGCCCTTATCTGCGGAATTGTAACATGGGACTCATCGATAATTGTCAGGAAATCATTGCCCATGAAATCAAGCAGCGTAAACGGCGGCTGCCCGGGTTTTCGCCCGTCAAAGTATCTTGAGTAGTTTTCTATGCCCGAGCAATAGCCTATTTCCCGCATCATTTCCATGTCATAAAGCGTACGCTGCTCAAGCCGCTGCGCCTCAACGAGCTTGTTTTGCGCCTTCAGCTCATCAACGCGATTTTTCATATCCTGCTCGATCTGTTCAAGTGCAGATTCAATCTTTTCTTTTCCGGTCGCATAGTGTGTTGCAGGAAAAATCACCGCATGAGCAAGAGCCGCCGCAGGAATTCCCGTAACGGCGTTAACCTCGCTTAAGGATTCAATTTCATCGTCGAAATACTCAACCCGAACAGCTCTGTCATACGCATTCATCGGGAATATCTCAACAATATCACCGCGAACACGAAAAATGCCGCGACTGAATTCATAGTCATTGCGCTGATATTGAATGTCTACAAGTCTTTTTATCAATTCTTCGCGGGGAAAGACCGCACCTTTGCGCAGTGATATGCTCATTCGCATGTATTCTTCAGGACTGCCCAAAGCATAGATGCAGGAAACTGATGCAACGATAATAACATCCTTGCGTTCATTAAGTGAACACGTCGCACTGTGGCGCAAGCGGTCGATTTCCTGATTTATGTCCGCCGTTTTTTCAATGTATGTATCGGAAGAAGCAATATAAGCTTCCGGCTGGTAGTAGTCATAATATGAAACAAAGTATTCAACTGCATTATTCGGAAAGAACTCACGAAATTCCGAACAAAGCTGTGCCGCAAGCGTCTTGTTGTGCGCAATGACGAGTGTCGGCTTCTGTACGCGTTCGATAAGCTTTGCCATTGTGAATGTTTTTCCTGAGCCTGTAACGCCCAAAAGAACCTGAAGCTTGTCACCCGAAAGCACGCCGTTTGCAAGCGTATCGATTGCCTGAGGCTGATCGCCCTGCGGTTCAAAGGGCGAAACAACTTTAAATTCTGCCATAGTATAAACTCCTTTTGCTCAATCCGCCGAACCGGATTATGTACACGGTCGGCTAACCGCACTATGATTATACCACAAGAATTTTAAATGTGAAATACCTAATCGAAATGATTAAAACTTTATTTTCAAAACAAATGCTTCAGCTGTGCACACAACAGCAGTGCGCAGTCTGATACAAAAGCATATTCCGGCATTGCAGGAAAACATTTCGTTTGAAATTATCAACAAAAACTGTTAATCTTTCTGTACGGCATATTAAAATGTTGCGGAGGTTCAGAATGGAAGTGTTGTTTGTTATATGGGCGGGAATCATTCCGCTTGTTCCGCTTATAGGTGTTCAACTGTTTAAGCAGCGCTGTGACAAAAGGAAAGCTGCTGTCTGCCGCTTGCTTTTTTTCGGACAAGCGATTCTTTCGCTTACATACATAGCTGTGTATTTCGGCATTATCGGCTGACAGTATTCTGAGCAGGCATTCGGTGAGATTGCTGAAGAAGCAGTCCGCTGCATCGATTGCGTTGATTTGTTTGCCCGAAGCTTGTTTGGCAAGGCAGCAATTGCAAAGGGACCGACCGCTGTGCGGACAGTCCCCGATGCATTATTATTCAGGATACTTATGCTTGCCGGGCTTTACTCGTGAACATCGCAAGCGCGGTCTTTTTCTGCAAGCATATCAGCCGGGACCAGACGTTTTTTGAAAATAAAGTTGTACAATGCCTGACCTACAGCAGTGCAGATTATAACGGATGTTACAGCCTCGATGATTCCGTTCAAAGTCACGACACCGAGCATCATCTTGAACAGAGCATCCGCTGTTGCTGCTCCGAACTGTGCCATACATGCATCTTTTGCAAACAGATAGAAAGCTCCGAGGAAGAGGATTGTGTTCGTAATGGTTCCGACAAAGGCGGCGACCGCCATGCTTGAAATTCGAGTCTTGTCAAACTTGTTAAAAAGCGTGTACACCGCACGGGACATAACTCCGATCATGATTCTCGGTACAATAAGGCATATAATCATAAGCCCAACAGTTTTTAATCCGCCGGCATTCATGATTATCATTGCAAACGCATCGGGTTCGGTGAAGCATTTAATGACGGATGTCAATCCGAAAACGAGGCCGAAAAACATTCCGCCCTTAAACCCAAGAAAGTAGGACGCAATGATAACGGGAACCTGAATGATGACGATCGCCGCAACGCTTGTCGGGATAAACCCAAGCCCGGGTACAAATGCCATGATAAGCATAATGGCAAGAAACAGCGCGTAAGTCGTCAGGACTTTTGTGTTGAGTGATTTCATAATCATCCTCCGGCACATTTATTTTGCTGCGGGTATTATAGCTGAAAATTCTTTGCTTGGCAACATGCAAAGAACACATATATTCGGAAAAATCCGTTTTGGGGCATTTGCCGTGCAGCATTTGATTCCGGCTGATTTTTTCGAGACCTGTTTCATTTCCTGATTATGCAGGGAAAGTCTAACGGATGAGCAATTCGGCGGCTTGCATGTGCAGGTGCATGATGTGTTTGCTTTTGCAGGGAAACTTTTTATAAAAAATGTTTGATGCAAAAGAAAAAATATCGCCGTAAACGTAATATATAATATTACTGTCAATATATTGGCCGATTCCACTTTATTTGCGGACGAAAATCAACTATAATAGGGTTTGAACAAAAAAGATTGAGCAATTTCGGTCTTTCCGGATGTTGTCATGATGTTTCAAACAGCCGCTGACCGGATAAGAATTGTTCTAAACATATTCCGAAGGAGGAAAAAGAATTGAAAAAACTTTTGCTTGGCAATGAAGCTATTGCAAGAGGTGCTTACGAAGCAGGCGTTCGCGTTTCAAGCGCATATCCCGGCACGCCCAGCACCGAAATCAACGAAAACGTTGCGACTTACCCCGAGATTTACTCCGAATGGGCCCCCAACGAAAAGGTTGCCGTAGAGGTTGCTCTCGGTGCAGCCGTAAGCGGTGCACGCAGCCTTGCATGTATGAAACACGTCGGCTTGAATGTTGCAGCCGATCCGTTCTTCACCGCAACCTACACCGGCGTTAATGCAGGCATGGTCGTTGTTGTTGCCGACGATCCCGGCATGCATTCATCCCAAAACGAGCAGGATACCCGTATGCTTGCACGCGCATCCCACGCACCGGTTCTTGACCCTTCCAACAGTCAGGAATGCAAGGACTTTCTCAAGCTTGCTTACGAAATCAGCGAAAAATACGACACTCCCGTCATTCTCCGTGTCACCACCCGCATTGCACATGCAAGAACCCTTGTTGAACTCGACGAACGTGTTGAGGTTCCCCTTCGCGAATACAAACGTGACATCAAGAAATACGTTTCAATGCCCGCAAACATGATCGCCCGTCATCTCTATGTTGAAGAGCGCGAAAAGAAGCTTGCCGAAGATGCAAACACTCTTCCCATCAACCGTATCGAATGGGCGGACAGGAAAATCGGCGTCATCACAAGCGGTGCGGCATATAACTACGTAAAAGAAGCAATGCCCACAGCATCCGTGCTGAAGCTCGGTCTTGCATACCCCATGCCCCGCAAACTCATCGAAGAGTTCGCAGCAGGCGTTGACACTCTCTATGTAATCGAGGATATGGAGCCCTTCTATGAGGACACTATCAAGTCTTGGGGCATCAAGTGCAGCGGCAAAGACCGCACCGGCGTTCAAGGTGAGCTTTTTGCACGCAAGATTGCAAACAAGTTTAACGGCGAAGAGGAAGCAGGTCCCATGAACACTCAGGGCATTCCCATGCGTCCCCCCGTACTCTGCCCCGGCTGCCCTCACAGGGGTCTTTATTACGTACTCGGAAAGCTCAAACTCACGGTATGTTCCGATATCGGCTGCTACACTCTCGGTGCGCTGCCTCCTCTCAGCGGAGTTGACACATGCGTATGTATGGGTGCATCCATCGGAATGGCACACGGCATGGAAAAGGCACGCGGCCATGAGCAGGCAAAGAAAACCGTTGCAGTTCTCGGCGACTCCACCTTCTGCCACAGCGGCCTCACCGGACTTCTCAACATGGCATACAATCGCGCCGTCGGCACGGTTATCATTGCCGATAACTCCATCACCGGCATGACCGGTCACCAGAACAACCCCGCAAACGGCTACGACATCCACGGCGAACCCACAACAAGCCTTGATATTCTCAAGCTCTGCGATGCAATGGGCATCAAGCATGTTCGCGTTGTCGATCCGTTCGACGTTAAAGAACTCGAAAAGGTTGTTCGCGAAGAGACCGAGCGTGAAGAGCTTTCCGTTATTATCTCCCGCCGTCCCTGTGCGCTTATTGTTAAGCAGCCCGGCACGCCGTTCATCTGCGACACAACAAAGTGCAAAAACTGCGGTATGTGTATGAAAATCGGCTGCCCCGCCATTCGCAAAACGGAAACCGGCGTTGCCGTTGATCCCACACAGTGCGTTGGCTGCGGACTTTGCGAACAGCTTTGTCACTTTGGCGCACTCCACACCGAAGCTTAAGGAGGGTTAATTATATGTTTAACATTGTTATCGTCGGCGTCGGTGGGCAGGGCACACTGCTTGCCAGCAAAATTCTCGGCCAGCTTGCAATGAACAACGGCTACGAGGTTCGCGTCAGCGAGGTTCACGGTATGAGCCAGCGCGGCGGCAGCGTTGTGACTTATGTTCGTATCAGCAATGATCAGCCTCTCTATTCCTCCATTGTTGAACAGGGTCAGGCTGATATCGTCCTTGCATTCGAGGATCTCGAAGCTCTGCGCGCACTCCCTTATCTCAAGTCGGAAGGCACGATGGTTGTCAACACACAGAAGATACTGCCCATGCCCGTTATTACCGGTGCCGCAAAGTATCCCGAAGATTGCCTTGAAAGGGTTGAAAACGCCTGCAAGACGATCAAGCTCAACGCTGTTGAAATTGCACACGAATGCGGAACCTATAAGGCTGCAAACGTTGTTTTGATGGGTGTTGTTGCAAAGATGCTTCCCTTCCCCGTTGAGGAATGGCACAAAGCAATCGAACAATGCGTAAAGCCCAAATTCCTTGAAATCAATATCAAGGCCTTTGATCGCGGTTACGGCATCTGAGTTGGCTTTTATCACGGGCACTGCTGACAGCAGCCCAAATAAAACTATGTACGATTTCACAAGTTCAATTAACAGAGCCTGTACCGGCTCCATAAAGATTGACATGGCACCCGAGCCCGTAAAGGGCTCGGGTCTTGTGCCGTTGACAATCGCAGATCAGGAATTTGCAGTTGCTCCGGAAATTTCAGACGCTGTCTGCAAGGCCGCTGCCCATGGCATTTACGGTTACACCTATGCCGATTCGGAGTATCGCAGCGCAGTTAACTCATGGATGTTCCGCAGGCACAACTGGAACATTTCAAAGCACAAACTCTTCACGGTGAACGGCGTTGTTACCGCTCTCGGCATTGCTGTGCGTGCATTGACGACCGAGGGAGACGGGATTGTGATTCAACCGCCCGTTTATCCCCCATTTGCAGGCACAGTACGCAAGAATAACCGTATTCTCATTGAAAACCCGCTTATTCTGCGCAGCAATACCTATGAGATCGATTTTGATGATTTTGATTCAAAAACACGTCCTCAAAATGTAAAGATGCTCATACTCTGCAGTCCGCATAATCCTGTAGGCAGAGTATGGACAAAGCAGGAATTGCTCCGACTCGGCGAAATCTGCAAACGCAACAACATAATCGTTCTTGCAGACGAGATACATAACGATCTCATTCATAACGGCGCCGAGCACACTGTATTTGCATCGCTTGGTGATTTTGCCGACTTTACGGTCACATGTACGGCTGTAAGCAAAACATTTAACCTTGCAGGTCTTGCGTGTTCAAATATCCTTATTTCCAACGACACAATTGCAGACCGATTCAAAGCAGCCGCCGAACGCGAAAACACAAGCTGCGTTCCTTATTTTGCGCGTGCAGCGACAATCGCTGCATACACGAAGGCAGAACAATGGCTTGATGAACTGAACGGTGTTATCGAATCAAATTTCAATTTGCTGTATTCTTTTCTCCGAACCGAACTTCCGATGCTGAATGCAATTCGGGCAGAGGGCACATACCTTGCATGGATTGATATGCGCAGCCTCGGACTGTCGGATTCCGCACTTGAAGAGTTAATGCTTAAGAATTACCTTGCGTTGGATGAGGGCTATATCTTTGGCACCGGCGGCAGCGGATTCGAGCGTTGGAATCTTGCATTGCCTCAAAATGAACTCAAGGCTGCACTTGAAAGACTTAAAGCCGCCGTGCTTTCGCTGCAATCCAAGCAATGAAGATTGTTCGCTTTTAAAAAGCCTTTTTGAAAGCGTAAGCAAATCAACCATTCACTGTTCCCAAAATGCTTAATTTAAACCTGTTAAACAAAGAACAGCTTGAAGCTGTTCAAACTACCGAAGGACCGTTGCTCGTGCTTGCAGGCGCGGGCAGCGGCAAAACCCGCGTATTGACATACCGAATTGCCAACCTTGTTGAAAACCATGGTGTTCCGCCTTGGGCAATTCTTGCACTCACATTCACAAATAAAGCCGCACGCGAAATGAGGGAGCGTATCGAAAGCCTTCTGTCCGAAGATTCCTCTGATATGTGGGTCACGACTTTTCATTCGTTCTGTGCAAAAATACTTCGTTTTGATATTGATAAACTCGGATATGACAACCGTTTTGTGATTTACGATGAGCAGGATCAGACTTCATTGATAACCGACCTCATGAAATCCTGCAACATAGACGAAAAAAAGCTTCCGAAGGGTGCAATAAAAGCGAAAATCAGCGAAGCCAAGAACTCGTCCGAAGCTCCCGAAACATACATACTGCAATCAGGTGACGGGAGTGATAAACTCATTGATTTATATCGGGCTTATCAAAAACGCTTAAAAGAGTGCAACGCTCTCGATTTTGACGATTTGCTTCTTAAAGGACTTGAATTGCTCGAAAAATGTCCTGATGTCCTGCAAAAATATCGACGCAAATTCAGATATGTGCTTGTTGACGAGTACCAGGACACAAACCACCCACAGTACAGAATCGTTCAGCTTATTTGCAAAGAGCATCAAAATATTTGCGTAGTGGGCGACGACGATCAAAGCATTTACGGTTGGCGCGGTGCGGATATCCGCAATATTCTTGAATTTGAGAAGGACTTTAAGTCCGCAAGGGTTATTCGTCTTGAACAGAACTATCGTTCGACAAAAGCGATACTGGATTGTGCAAACAAGATAATCGTCCATAATACGGGCCGAAAGGGCAAAAACCTTTGGACAGCTAAGCCCGGAGGTCAGCCCGTTGAGTTTAAGTTGGTTGATAACGAACGCGATGAAGCATACAGCATTGCACGCACTATTTCCGAACAGCATCGTTTTGAAAAACGCAGCTACAATGATTTTGCAATACTCTATCGCACCCATGCCCAAAGCCGAATCATTGAATCGGTGCTTGCAACCGGATTCGGAATCCCGCTTACCGTAATCGGAGGTACGCGTTTCTATTCACGCCGCGAAGTCAAGGATCTTTTATGTTACATTAAGCTGATTGCAAATCCGAACGACGATGTTTCCTTTAAGCGAATCATCAATGTTCCCAAGCGCGGCATCGGCGATACAACAATTAAAACGATTGAAATGGCTGCATCGACACATGATATGTCAATGTTCATGATTTGTGCCTCTGAGGGAATGCTCCCCCCCAGAGTGAGTTCAAAAATCAAGCCGTTCATCGACCTTATGCGAGAGTTTTTTGCAAAAAGATATGAATTGGGTCTTGACAGCTTGATGGAGTTTATCATTGACAAAACAGGCTACATTGAGTATATCACTGCTAAGGATGATGACAAATCGGATGATCGGCAAGAGAATATCGAGGAGCTTATCGGTGCAATGCGTGAACATGAGCAGCAGTCGAACGACGGCGGCGATGCTCTTCAGAGTTTTCTTGAAATCGCTGCGCTCAACACTGAAACGGATAACATTGATGAAAGTGACGGAACGGTAAAGCTCATGACGCTGCATTGCGCAAAAGGCTTGGAGTTCCCGGTTGTATTTATTCCGGGCATGGAACAGGATATCTTCCCTTCGGCGCGTTCAAAAAACGACCCGACTCGTGTTGAAGAAGAGCGTCGGCTGTGCTATGTCGGTGTTACAAGAGCGATGGAAAAGCTGTATTTGTATGCGGCACGCGAACGGCATCTGTACGGCTCAATTCAACGGAACGACCCTTCAATTTTTCTTGAAGAAATGGAACTTATCGATCTCGAGACCGTGCCGATGCGCCGCAATTCATTCGGCAGTGCTTCCTCATTTTTCCGTGACGGCGGTTCCGTTCAGAATGCTGTAAAATACGCAAAACAGAACGGCTATGTGAGCGGAGGTCAAACTCCGCGCGTTTCAGAAGACGTATTGTCGGAAATACGTCGAATCAACGGTCTCGCCCAAAAGCCCGACACCGTTCGCCCATACGCCCGACAATCGGTTTCTCCCGGTTCGACGGGTTATTCCCCCAACAAAAGCAAATCAAGAGTTCGTCTCTGCAGCGGACAGCGTGTTTCGCATCCGCAATTCGGAAAAGGAACTGTTGCTGCCGTTGATGAAGGTTCGGGAATTGTTACCGTTAAGTTTGACACAAACGGCGTCAGGAAACTTGCAGCGGCATATGCTCCGCTTAAAGTGATTACAGAGGAATGAAACTGAGCGAATCTTAAAGGAGTGTAAACCATGAGCGAAATGCGTGATAAACAAAACAATGCTGCGGTTCCCTCAAACATGCAGCAGGACGGCACTCGGATTGAAGTTGAAGCAGATAAACCGATATCAACAACGCGTATGCAGCAGCTTGTTGATGAGCTGAACACCTACTCGAATGCATACTATTTCGGCAGTGAACCGTTGATAAGCGATGCTGAATTTGATGCGTTGATGGAGGAATTGAGTCAACTCGAACAAGCTTCCGGAATCGTCCTGCCCGATTCGCCGACACATCGGGTAGGCGGAGATGCTGTCACTGCCTTTGAGCCGCACACGCACATCGCGCGGCTTTGGAGCCTCGACAAAGTCAAAACAACTCAGGAATTGCTGGATTTTAGCCAAAAATGCCGTCGTGCCGCAGGAAATACGGAAAACGGCAGTGTGGAAAATCCCGAATTTGTGCTGGAATATAAGTTCGACGGGTTAACTATCAACCTGACATACGATAACGGGATTCTCGTTCAGGCCGCAACACGCGGAAACGGCATTACAGGCGAAGGTATACTTGCACAGGCAAAAACAATTCGCTCGATTCCGCTTACCGTGCCGTATAAAGGCAAATTTGAAGTTCGCGGCGAATGTTATATGCGCCTTTCCGTTCTTAAAGAGCTGAATGACAGCGGTGAGGAAAGCCTGAAAAATGCACGAAATGCAGCAGCCGGTGCGATCCGCAACCTTGACCCGCAGATAACTGCCAAGCGAAAGCTCGATTGCGTATGCTACAATATCGGATACATTGAAGGAATGAAATTCTCCTCAAGACGTGAAATGTACAGTTTCATGCGTGACAACGGACTGCCAATGAGTGATTTTATATACTTTGGTGATATTAACGGTGTTATCTCTGAAATTGAAAAAGCAGCGGAGCGAAGGAGCAGTCTTGATTTTCTTATCGACGGAATGGTAATCAAGCTTAATGATGTCGGCCTCTTTGAGAAAATGGGCTGTACGGACAAATTCCCCCGCGGAGAAATTGCATACAAATTTGCTGCGGAAGAGCTTATAACCACCGTGCTTGATATAACTTGGGAAGTCGGTCGAACAGGAAAGCTCACACCTCTTGCGCATCTTGAGCCGGTTGATTTCATGGGAGTCACTGTCAAACGCGCTACACTCAATAATTATGACGATATTCTGCGTAAGCGCGTTGGAATAGGTTCCCGTGTGTTAATTCGACGCAGCAATGATGTCATTCCCGAAATACTGAAAAGCGTTGATGACGGAGAACCTGCAAACCCGGTCACAATCCCGACTTGCTGCCCCGCCTGCGGAGCGCGGGTCGAACGGGAAGGCGTGCATATTTTCTGTACCAATTCCCTTTCGTGTACGCCGCAAATCGTCGGACGGCTTGAACATTTCGCCTCTCGTGATGCAATGGATATAGAAGGCTTTTCCGAAAAAACAGCACTTCTGCTCGTAAATGAAATCGGGATTTCAAAAATTCCCGACCTCTATGAGCTTACGCCTGCAAGCTTTTCGGGTCTGGCGGGTTTCGGAGAAAAACGAATTGGAAATATTCTTTCCGCAATTGAAAAAAGCAAAGACTGCAAGCTTGATGCATTTATTTTTGCGCTTGGAATTCCGAATGTCGGCAGTAAAACAGCCAAAGACCTTGCCAATCGATTCAAAACGTTTGACGCTGTCAGGAATGCGGCATTCGAAAGCTTAACCGAGATTCCCGGAATAGGTGAAAATGTTGCGGATGAGATAATCGGTTTCTTTTCGGATGAGCATATTTCAACTCAGATAGATAAACTGCTTGAGCTTGGTGTGACTCCGCGAGAAGCAGAAGCCTCTGCCGAAAACGCATTTGCTGCCGGCAAAACATTTGTTGTTACCGGTACGCTTGAAAAAATGGGGCGGAAAGAAATTGAAGATCTTATTGCGTCAATGGGCGGGCGCGCATCCGGCAGCGTCAGCAAAAAAACCGATTACGTTGTTGCAGGCGAAAAAGCAGGAAGCAAGCTTGAAAAAGCCAAGGAGCTCGGAGTGCGTATTCTGAGCGAATCAGAGTTTTTTGAGTTGATAGGAGGATAGGCTGAGCTTCAGCTCTTCTCAACATTAAACCTGCTGTTAATGCGGCGGAAAAAGTCCGATTCCTGCGGGTCGGGCTTTTTGCTGCTCATGCTTTATCGACATGCCTTTGAGGCGGACGGTCAGCGCTGTTTTTAAGCTAAATAAACTCTTTTGGATGATGTTGACATAATTGCATGATTATGCTACAATGCGCCCTAACGCTGTAAATCGGTAATGCTGCTTTGCCGAAAAAATATCGGAGAAATGGAAAAACAGGATGAATATTAAATTGTCGGATCATTTCACCTATAAGAAACTGCTGCGATTCTGTCTGTCGCCGATAATTATGATGGTTTTTACATCCATCTACGGCGTGGTTGACGGATTGTTTGTTTCGAATTACGTCGGAAAAACTGCATTCGCGGCAATTAACCTTGTTATGCCGTTCATAATGATTTTCGGAGGAATCGGCTTCATGTTCGGCACCGGCGGCAGTGCACTCGTTGCAAAAACACTCGGATTGAAAGACTCGGAGAACGCCAACCGCTACTTCACAATGATGTCGCTTGTGACTCTTGTTGTCGGCATAATCATTTCAATTGTCGGCATGATTTTCATGCGTCCGATTGCAATATTTCTCGGTGCAGAAAACGAAACAATCGAACATTGTGTGATATACGGACGCATTATAATTGGATTCAACACGGCATTTATGCTTCAGAATCTCTTTCAGAGTTTTCTTATCACGGCCGAAAAACCCAAACTCGGTCTTTGGGTCACCGTTGCAGCAGGTGTTGCCAATATGGTGCTTGATGCGCTGTTTGTCGGCGTTTTCAAATGGGGTGTGGCCGGCGCAGCAATTGCAACAGGTTTAAGCCAGTGTGTCGGCGGGCTGCTTCCTTTCATCTATTTTTTACGACCGAATAACAGTCTGCTCCGGTTTGTAAAAACCAAAATTGAGTTTCGTCCCGTTATCGATGCATCTGCAAACGGGGCATCCGAGCTTGTTTCAAACGTAACAGCCTCCATAGTAGGTATGCTTTATAATTATCAGCTGCTGAAGTACGCCGGCGAAGACGGCGTCGCAGCCTATGGCACACTTATGTATGTGGAATTCATCTTTATTTCGGCTTTTATCGGGTACGCGATCGGAAGTGCACCGATAATCAGTTATCATTTCGGTGCCGACAACCACGCCGAGCTGAAAAACATGTTGAAAAAGAGTTTGATTCTAATGTCGCTGGCCGGGGTTGCAATGCTGATAATTTCCGAAGCTCTCGCCTTCCCGCTTGCGCACATTTTCGTTGGTTACGATGAAAAGCTGCTCGAAATGACCGTTCACGGTTTTCGGGTTTTCTCGCTCATGTTCCCCCTTGCAAGCATAAACATCTTTGCTTCATCATTCTTTACAGCCCTGAATAACGGCGGAGTTTCGGCCGCCATATCCTTTTTGAGAACATTCGTTTTCAAGCTTGCAGCCGTTCTCATCCTGCCGCTGCTGTTCAAGCTTGACGGCATATGGTGGGCAACAATCGTTGCCGAACTCTTTGCATTTTTGCTTTCAATCGGGTTTGTTGCCGCAAAAAAGAAAAAATACGGTTACTGATACTGTTGCGGCCCGTGCTGTAAAGCCGGCCTTGCATAAAAAAGTGCTCCCCGGAAATTCTTTTCCGAGGGGCACTTTTTATTGAAGTTACGATTTCAGCGGTGCGCCGCACGATGATTCACGTTTAATTATGCTGCGTGAATATCAAACCGACGCAGTTTACTTTGTCAGAATTTTTGTTATGCAGTCGGTAAATTCAACAGGGTTATCTATCTTAAGGCCTGCTGCAAGCAAAGCCTGGTTGTAAACAAGCTTCGAGTAAACCGCAAGGTCTTCCCCACCTGCCTGCATCGCACGTTTAAGGGCGTCGAAAACAGGATGATCGGGATTGAGCTCGAGAATACGCTCCGCTTTTGTTTCGCCGCCGAGAGGCATTGCGCTGAGAACCTTCTCCATTTCAAGTGAGAGCGGACCTTCGCTTGTCAAGCCCGCCGGTGCATCAGCAAGCCTTGCGGAAAGACGCACTTCCTTCACACTGTCGCCCAAAGCCGCCTTGATTGCATCAAGCAGGTCCTTATTCTCCTCCTGCTTTTCTTCCATTGCCTTTTTCTCATCCTCGGTTGCGGCATGAATGTCGTTATCGGTAATTGACTTGAAGGGTTTGCCGTCATAACCGTTCATCATTTTGACCATGAATTCGTCAACATTCTCCGTCATGAGCAAAACATCAAAGCCCTTATCGATCAGATATTTGTACTGCGGGAGCGTCCGTATAGCCTCAATGCTTTCACCGCAGGCATAATAAATTTCGGTTTGATTCTCGCAAAGCGTATCAACATACTCACGAAGCGTTATAAGCTTATCCTGTTTTGCAGAATGATACAGCAGCAAATCTTTCAGGAATTCCGCTTCCATACCGTACGATTCGTATATACCGTACTTAAGTGAAAGTCCGAACGTCTTGAAAAACTTTTCATAATCCTCGCGTTTATCCTTAAGGAGTTTTTCAAGTTCGGATTTGATTTTTTTCTTAAGGCCGTTTGCAATCGCACGAAGCTGACGGTTCTGCTGAAGCATCTCACGAGAAATATTCAAGGAAATATCAGCGGAATCAACAAGTCCTTTCACGAACCCGAAGTATTCCGGAAGAAGTTCCTCGCAGGAATCCATAATCATAACACCGTTGCTGTAAAGCTGCAATCCGCGCTTATAGCTCTTTGAGTACAGATTGTAAGGTGCCTGTGCGGGTACGAACAGGATCGAATTATAGCTGAGGGTACCCTCCGCTTTTGTGTGAATATGGAGCAGCGGAGCTTCGTAATCATGGAATTTATCCATATAGAAGCTGTTGTAATCCTCATCGGTAAGCTCGCTTTTATTTCTGCGCCAAAGCGGAACCATGCTGTTGAGCGTTTGATCTTCTTCAACGGTTTCATACTCCGGTTCATCATGTTCATGGCCGCAGCTGCATTCGCCTTCGGAATCGTGTTCGCAGGTACATTCGTCATCATGGTCGTGATCGCAGGTGCACTTGCCTTCGGCATCGTGATCGCAGGTGCATTCATGCGTCTTTTCGCGTTGAGTCTCAACAAGCATCCTGATAGGATAGCGAATATAGTCGGAATACTTCCTTACAAGTTCACGAATGGTATATGTTTCAAGATAGCTGTCATACCTTTCGTCGTCAGTATTGTCCTTCAGGTACAGCGTAATAACTGTTCCGTAGGAGTCCTTCTGTGCGGGTTCAACTGTGTAGCCGTCAAGTCCTTCGGACTCCCATTGCCATGCCTCGTCGCTGCCGTATGCCCGACTGAGAACGGTAATTTTTTTGCTGACCATGAACGCTGAATAGAATCCAACACCAAACTGGCCGATAACATCCATATCGTCCTTGTCGAGCTCGTTGTCGTTTTTGAATGCAAGCGTGCCGCTCTTGGCAATTGTGCCAAGGTTTGATTCCAGCTCTTCCTTTGTCATGCCGATGCCGTTATCGGAAATCGTCAATGTGCGTGCCGTTTTGTCTGCGGCGATGCGGATCTCGAGATCTCCGCGCTTGATATCGGAATTGTCAGTAAGAGTTTTGAAATAAAGCTTATCAAGTGCATCGCTTGCATTCGAAATCAACTCGCGAAGAAAAATCTCCTTGTTTGTGTAAACAGAGTTGATCATCAGATCAAGCAGCCGCTTGGATTCCGTTTTAAACTGTTTCTTTGACATTTATATCACCTCGTTAATTATAATCGTTCCTGTTTGGCGAACATATCGAAATTGCTGTATAATCGAATTAAGTTCGTCTGTCAGCACTCATTCCTCTTGAGTGCTAACACTATTTTATACCTGTTTGCATCTGTTGTCAATAGTTTATCATGAATTTTTTTCGAATTGATAATTGCCGCATTTATTGTCATTGCGATTTGTTCTTGTTCGTTTTCATTGTGCCGCTGCAACGCTGTCTGTCAGTTTTCGAGCAAATCAGGTATATGCAAAAACCCGGACAACACATTGTGAGCTGCCCGGTATTGTTTTGGGGCAGATACAACAGCCCCGTTTCCCCCGGCTTCGAGTCCCGTAGACATAACTAAACACAGAGGCACCCGCCGGGTGCCTCTGTGTTTGGTGGGGATGAAGGGACTCGAACCCCCGACCTCTTCGATGTGAGCGAAGCGCGCTAACCAGCTGAGCCACATCCCCAAACAAGTGTATTCTACCACTGTTTGCATCCGTTTGCAATGCTTTAATTGTAATACTTAAACAGACGATTTAACCCCACGGATCCGCCTCAGTGAAATTCACTTATTTTAAATCTGTTTTTTGAATACCGGCATTTCAGGTGCGTGTCAACGCCGGCAAAAGATTGAGTGGTGTGGTATAATGCGGATATGGTTCAAGAGTCGTTGTGTATGTGTCTGGAAAGGAAAGAAAAATGCACGTGTTCATTGCCGAACATCAAAACAGTAAAATTGTTTATGTAGATCCGCAAACCGAAGATCGAGTGAATATTGACAGACGCTTAAACCTTACTGTAAAAGGTATGACTGAAATTTCAAGAATTGATAATTTAAAGCCAAGTAAATACATAAACGGATGCGTAAGGAGGAGAAAAGATGATAAGCAAAAAAACGACCAAAACAGTTCGAACAGGTCAAGGAAAAAGAATTGACCTGATCGGAAGTTCCGATGTTAAGGAGAAACACTTAGACAGAGAGCCCCCGCCTTCATATTTCGGGCGTTACGATAAAAATCATAAGCCAAACCATAAGGAAGAGCTGGTATTGCGGAGAAAACTAAAGGGTTATTTGCTCAATCCCGCCAAAAGTTAAGGCAAGCACAAGCTGCTTAATGCGATTGGCTATACTATGAAAAACTCACCAAGGGAGCGGACCGCAGGACAAGCATCTGATTCCCCTGACGAGACGAAGCACAGAGGAAGCTTACGCTGCTCGTTCCGCAGGCGGAAAGGCTGCTCAAGGTATAGGTTGGCGCGGAACAAGAATAACGTGCAAAACTCGCCCGTCCTTTATTCCTGCATCAATTCATATGCGGATTTAGATAAAACCGCAAAAAACGATTGACGTTTTCTGTCAAATATGCTATCCTGTATATACTGATTGCGCTGCAACGGTGAAAGTATTGAAAAGGAGAAAGAATTCAATGACAGATAAACTTCAGGAATACGCTCAACTGCTTATCAATGTTGGTTTGAACGTTCAAAAAGATCAATATGTTGTTATAAGTTCGCAGGTTGACTGTGCATATTTTGCAAGAATGTGCATTGCCGCCGCATATGAAGCCGGAGCAAAGCAGGTTATCATGAACTGGAATGATGATTTTGCGACTCGTCAGTACTATCTTAATGCAGCTGACGAAGTATTTGATCAGGTTTTCCCGTGGGAAGCCGAGCGTCCTATCGGTCTTTTGAAAAAAGGCGCATGCTTCCTTACCATTGCTGCGAGGGATCCCGAAAATCTTAAGGGTGTTGACCCTGAGCGTATCGCACGTGCAAACATTGCAAGCGGCAAGGCCAATGAGGAATTCAGCATTGAAATGATGAACAGTGCCGTTCAGTGGTGCATTGCGTCCATTCCCGTCCCGTCATGGGCAAAGAAGGTCTTCCCCGATCTTTCGGAAGAACAGGCAATGGATAAACTGTGGGAAGAGATCTTCAAAGCGGTTCGCATAACCGGCTGCGGCGATGCCGTTGATCGTTGGCGCAAGCATTGCAAAGTTCTTGAAGAAAAGCGCGAAAAGCTCAATGCTTACAATTTCAAATCTCTCCACTATACAAATTCTCTCGGAACGGATCTTACTGTTGAACTGCCGGAAAATCATATTTGGATGGCCGGGTCCGAATTCAGCAAGGGCGGAGTCGAGTTTGTTGCAAACATGCCAACAGAGGAAATTTTCACTGCTCCGCTGCGCGACGGCGTAAACGGCAAAATCGTTGCAACAAAACCCCTTGTAGACAGCGGCAATATTATTGACGGCTTCCACATGATCCTGAAGGATGGCGTCATAACCGAAGTTCACGCAGAAGTCGGGGAGGAGTTCCTTAAAAAGGCTATAACTCTGGATGAGGGCGCATCCAGATTCGGCGAGGTCGCCCTTGTGCCGTACGATTCACCGATCTCCAACAGCGGCGTGCTGTTTTACAACACTCTGTTTGATGAAAACGCCTCCTGCCACTTTGCTTTCGGCGATTCCTATGCCTGCATCAAGGACGGAGACAAAATGACCAAAGAAGAGCTCAAGGCACATGGACTGAACGACAGCATGACCCATGTTGACTTCATGGTCGGCTCAAAGGATCTTTCCATCGTCGGCACAACGCACGACGGAAAAGAAATCAAGGTCTTTGAGAACGGCAATTTTGTAATCTGAGATTGACCGAAGCTTAACTCGAAACACTTGTTATCTGCATTACGCTGCCCGGTGCTGTTTCCGCGCCGGGCGGCAAAGCGAGGATTTCAATGAGCAAAAAGCAAAAAACCGGCGGGAACCGAACGGCAGGAATAATCAAGATTCTAATTTACGCCGTGTTGGTTCTTTTTTGCATTTTTGTATTTCTGCTCTACGGTAAAAAGCAGCGCAGCATTGAAGCAGCAGCAAATCCGAACCCGAGTGCGGCTGCCGTTCAAACCGAAACAGTCAACGTTACGCCAAGCCCGATTCCGAAGCTCTCCCCGCAAGAATTGGTATCGGGTCTGCAATCTGCCGGTTTGGATTGTGTAATTACGCAGCGCAGCACGCTTACCGACGGTTCACTTGAATGCAGCGTGATGCTTAACCGCATTTCCGGTGACGGCCGACTGGTTGTGAAGCCCGATTCAAACGGAGGAACTGCCGAATGCATTCTTGAATTCAACTATATTTATGCCGAAATTCTCGATGACCCTGAAACTGATGCCGTTGCAAGAACTCTTAAAGAGCAGTATGAATTGCGCGAAAAATACGACGCAGAGCTGATTGACCGTTTCATCCGCTCGCTTGCAGAACTTTTTGCTGACAAAGAAGAATATAACAGCGTAGATCTTGAAAAAATCATCTCCGGTACCGTTTCGGCATACAAAAGCATGAAAACCTACGACAGATACCTTGGTGATATTCATTTTTACATCAACACAAAATTAACTGACTTTAATGCGGAAGTGAAACTTATTGCCGCTGTTCGAAAAAAATAAGCCGCATGTAACTGCTTTTTCGGCAGCGCGTTCCGATCTTGGACATGTTTCAAATCATAATCTTCTCTGTCTTTGCATATTGGTTATTATCAACACACCGAATGCGGAGGCAGTTATGGCATTGAAGAAAAAAACAGGCAATAAAAAACAGTCCAAACCCCTTGTATACGTTTTGGAAGGCGTATTTGGCGCACTCGCAATGAGTCTCGGCCTTGTCGCACTTGCGGCTCTATTAATGCAAAAGCAGGTTCTGCCGATAGAAAGCACGCGAATACTCAATCCTGCCGTGAAGGCGGTTTGCGCACTTTTCGCAGCATTGCTCGGCGCACGCAAGCAGAAAAAACGCCGTTGGCTCACGGGTGCGCTCTGCGGCGTTGTCTATATTGTGATTTCACTTGCAGTTTTCGGTTTGGCTTCAGGTGAATTTTCCATCGGAAGTTCAACAGCTGTCGATGCGCTTATGTGTCTTCTTGCGGGAATGACAGGCGGAATCATACTCAGCCTCGCCGAGTAAGCTTAGTTCATTCTTATGAAATAGTATAATTTTATTCTGTTACTCAGTTATCGACTGAATCGAGATATTCCGCAGCAGCCCGAACAAGCAATTTGTGCCGCTTTTATGTGTCGGCATTTTTGCCGCAGTACTCATGCGGAACAACGCTATTGTGTTCAAAGTTTATCTCGCCGCAGTCGTGCAGTCTTCCGTACATTCGCGTATACTCCCGCAGCTTTTCCGCAAGCGCGGCACTGCATTCGTGCGGCAGCATCCGCCACTGCCAGTTTCCGGAAGCAACGCCCGGAGTGTTGACCCTCCCTTCCGCCGAAAGCCCGAGAACATCCTGCATTTGCGCGATAAAGATTCCGGCAGGCGAACACATGCCTCCGCGAATCATACCCCAGTTGATGCCCTCGGCGGCATTCAGCGCAAGATACTGTTCTGCAAATCTGCGTTCGGACTCCGAGGCCTCTGCGAACCATTGCATAATCGGTGCATTGTCGTGCGTACCGGTATAGTATACCCTGTTTTCTGCCACTCTGTGCGGCAGGTAATCGCTGTTTGCATCGGGGTTGAACCCGAACTGAAGAATGCTCATGCCGGGGAAGCCCGAGTTTTTAACAAGCTCATGTACCTCCGGTGTCAGGAAACCGAGATCTTCCGCAATGAACGATAATCCCGGCAGCCTTTTCTTTACTGCATTGACAAAGTCCATTCCGGGCGCGGGAAGCCACCTGCCGTTTTCCGCCGTGGTTTCACCGAACGGAACGGCCCAAAAGCTTTCAAACCCGCGAAAATGATCAATACGGACAACATCGTAAAGCTTTTGTGCGCATTGCAAACGTTCCGCCCACCATGCATAGTTTTCGGAAGCATGAATTTCCCAATTGTAAAGAGGATTGCCCCAAAGCTGCCCGGTGGGACTGAAGTAATCCGGTGGTACCCCAGCAACATCAGTCGGCACGAATGATTCATCCAACATAAAATGTCTGCTGTTTGCCCAGCAGTCCGCAGAATCAAGCGCAACATAAATCGGAACATCTCCGATAATTCCTATACCGAGTTGATTCACATAGTTTTTCAGCCGGTTCCATTGCTTAAAGAAAAGCTGCTGAATCGATAATTGCAAGCGAATTTCATCGGCTTGTGATTCGATAAGCTCGGCGGGGACAAGCTGCTTCGGCATTGCTTTGCCCGCATTCCACTCCGTCCATGGTTTCATGCCAAAATGTGTTTTCAATGCAGTGAAGACGGCGTAATCATAAATCTGCGTTGAGCAGCAGCGTGAAAACTGCTCAACCTCCGCTGCATTGCGGCGTATATTTCGCTCTGCCGCAAGCCGCAGCAGCGGAAGACGTAAAGAGAAGAGTTTGCCATAGTCAATGCGGCGCAGTTCACCGCCGAAATCACTTTTTTGCACTTCATCAGCGGTCAACAGTCCGTCATCAACCAACATGTCAAGGTCAATAAAATACGGATTGCCCGCAGCGGAAGAGAAGCATTGATAGGGAGAATCTCCGAAGCCCGTCGGATTAAGCGGCAGAACCTGCCAATAGCTTTGTCCCGAAGCTGCAAGAAAATCTGCAAACTTGTATGCCGCCGCTCCAAATGTTCCGATACCGTGCGGCGACGGCAGCGAGAATACAGGCATGAGTATTCCGCCCGACCGTTTTAAGTGTGAGTCTGAACCGTCTGCACCGTTTTTAAATATGTCCCAAGGATTGTTTTTTTCTGCCATAACCTTCCCCTGCTGCCATCAACTGCAAAATACTGCCGCAAAAACTTTCTGCACAACTGCGGCATAGTTTATTATATTCGTTTTCGCATGAGCAGTCAAGCCCGCCGAACTCGGCTGTTCTGTCACCCTGAATGAATACAGTTGAAATATAATACATGACTCTGTCTAAAAAATATTCCGAAATCATTCAGTGACAGGGCTTGCTATCTTTCACCGATTCGGTTATAATGCAGGTGAAACCTGACAACAGGAACGAACCTTGCTTCGTTCCGACGGAAAGGGGTCACAAGTTGATACCGGTTCCCACTTTTAAAACACTCCGCAGCATTTTATGAATTCACAGCGGGTGTGTATGCCGGGCGTTTTCAGCTGTACCCATTTCCTGCGGGTACGGCGTTTTTGTTTATATAAACGTTTTTCGCTGCGATTTGAACCGCGTACGGCAGCAGCAGATTCAAACGCAAAAATAAGGAGGGGGCAAAGCTATGCAAACAAGAGTGGCTGTGATGGCAATCATCGTTGATAAGGCGGATTCGGTTGAAAAGCTGAATGCCGTTCTGCACGAATTCGGAGAATACATTATCGGACGAATGGGGCTGCCGTACAGGGCGCGGCATGTTAATATCCTTTCTGTTGCAATTGATGCGCCGCAGGATGTTATTTCGGCACTTGCAGGCAGGCTCGGCAATATTGCCGGAATAAGCGTCAAAACAGCATATTCAAACGTAATCAGTGATTAGCTGATTTTGCCTATATTTTGGTATTTGATTCCGATTCGAAGGGAGAAAAAAGTTGGAAGCTGAAAAAAACACCGGCATTGAATACGCAAAAAGTCTCATCGACAGACTTGCAGCCGTACACACGCTCGAACTTGAAGAATATGAACAGCTTATTTCTGCACAAAACAGCGAAACGGCAGCTTATGCAGCAAAAAAAGCTGATTTTTTCCGAAAGCAAATTTACGGAACGGATGTTTTCATTCGCGGACTTATCGAAGTCGGCAGCTGCTGCAAAAATGACTGTCTGTATTGCGGAATTCGAAAATCAAACGTCAATGCGGAACGCTATGTTTTAACGGAAGAGCAGATCCTTGACTGTTGTCGGGAGGGTTATGCGCTTGGTTTTCGTACTTTTGTGCTTCAGGGCGGTGAAGGCATGCTTCCTGTCGAAAAAATCTGCCGCACAGTAAAAAAAATACGCAGCTGTTTTCCGGATTGTGCAATAACGCTGTCGCTCGGCGAATATCCTCGCAGTGATTATCTGAAAATGTTTGAATCCGGCGCAGATCGCTACCTTTTGAGGCATGAAACGGCCGATTCCGTGCATTATCGAAAGCTGCACCCTTTGGAAATGTCCTTTGAAAATCGAATGCGCTGTTTGAAAGATCTTAAGGAAATCGGTTTTCAGGTGGGCTGCGGGTTCATGGTCGGTTCACCGATGCAAACAACGGCAGCGCTTGCAAAAGATTTGAAATTCATTGAAGAATTCTCCCCGGATATGTGCGGCATCGGCCCGTTTATTCCGCATATAGACACGCCGTTTGCAAAATTCCCGGCAGGAAGTGTTGAGCAGACCTGTTTTCTTCTCTCACTGATAAGGCTCATAAAGCCGAATATTCTTTTGCCCTCCACCACAGCACTCGGCACGATCGACCCGAACGGACGTGAAAAAGGCATTCTTGCTGGAGCCAATGTCGTGATGCCGAACCTGTCCCCCATTGCCGTGCGAAAGAAATATTCGCTTTATGACAACAAAATATGCACAGGCGATGAATCTGCACAGTGCCTTAAATGCCTGAACGGCAGGTTGAACGCGATCGGCTTTCAAACCGTCACTTCACGGGGAGATATCAAGCGCTGAATAATCTGAAGCTTTTTGAATAAAAAATGAAGATGCACCGCCGCAGCTTGCTGATGCTTGCGAAGTTTGTTTCAACATTAAGCGAGTGTGTGACGGCACTTGCCGGGAAGATCTCCCGATAACAGCATTGTTACGATAATTTTATCTGACGGAAAGAGTAATCCGACCGACAAGAAAGGAATAATATGGCTATTTTTGATCCCAAATCCCTCCGTGCGGAGGAGTTCATCAACGATGAGGAAATCCGCGAAACAATCGCTTATGCGGAAGCAAACAAGCACAATATCGAGCTAATCAACAGTCTGCTCGAAAAGGCCGCACCGAAGCGCAGCGGAAACGGCGTAACCTGCGCAGGACTCACTCACAGAGAAGCCTCCGTTCTGCTTGCATGCGATATCCCCGAAGTTACCGAACGTATGTACAAACTTGCAAACGACATAAAGCTTGCTTTTTACGGAAACAGAATTGTAATGTTCGCTCCGCTTTATCTTTCAAATTACTGCGTGAACGGTTGTGTATACTGTCCGTATCACCTCAAAAACAAACATATCGCCCGTATTAAGCTGACGCAGGAACAAGTGCGCCGGGAAGTAATCGCTTTGCAGGATATGGGGCATAAACGTCTTGCGATCGAAGCAGGCGAAGATCCTGTCCACAACCCGATAGAGTACATACTCGAATGCATAAAAACTATATATTCAGTTCACCACAAAAACGGAGATATTCGCAGGGTGAACGTGAACATTGCCGCAACCACGGTTGAAAACTATCGGAAACTTAAGGATGCCGGCATCGGAACGTACATCCTGTTTCAGGAAACATATAATAAAAAGAGCTATCTTGAGCTTCATCCGACGGGACCGAAGCACGACTATGATTACCATACCGAGGCAATGGACAGAGCAATGGAAGGCGGCATTGATGACGTCGGACTCGGTGTTTTGTTTGGATTGGAGGGTTATCAATATGAATTTGCAGGACTGCTTATGCACGCCGAGCATCTTGAAGCGGTTCACGGCGTCGGACCGCACACTATAAGTGTTCCGCGAATCAAACATGCGGATGATATCGATCCTAATGTTTTTGACAACAGCCTTTCCGATGAACTATTTGCAAAGATTATTGCATGTATCCGCATCGCCGTGCCGTATACCGGCATGATAATATCCACACGCGAAAGCGAGACGATACGCGGCAAGGTGCTTGATTACGGCATTTCGCAGATCAGCGGTGCATCCCGTACTTCCGTCGGCGGATACACGGAAAAAGAGCGTCCGCATGACTCCGAGCAGTTCGATGTTTCAGATCAGCGCACGCTTGATGAGGTTGTCCGCTGGCTTATGGAACTGGATCACATCCCGTCATTCTGCACGGCATGTTATCGCGAAGGTCGCACAGGCGACAGGTTCATGAGTTTGTGCAAAAACGGACAGATCCTGAATTGCTGTCACCCCAATGCACTCATGACACTGACAGAGTTCCTTGTTGACTATGCTTCAGACGAAACGCGAAACATTGGATACGAAATGATTTCACGTGAAATTGAAAAGATTCCCAACGAGAAGGTTCGCGAACTTACAAGGCAGCATGTTGCAGACATTCGTTCATCCAACAGGCGTGATTTCAGGTTCTGATTTTAAAACTGTCAAGATATATTCGGAGGGGAAAATGAGTTTAAACGATAAGCCCGCCGCCGAACGGGTGCATATCGGCTTTTTCGGGTTGCGCAATGCGGGAAAATCCAGCCTTGTGAATGCTGTGACGGGACAGAATCTTGCACTTGTTTCCGATATAAAAGGGACTACAACCGATCCTGTTCAAAAAACGATGGAGCTGCTGCCGATAGGTCCCGTTGTCATCATTGACACGCCCGGCATTGATGATGAAGGTGAGCTTGGCTCAATGCGTGTTGAGCGTGCTGAAAAAATGCTGCAAAAAACTGATATTGCCGTCCTTGTTGCGGATGCCGCTGCGGGTCTTGGCGAACACGAAGGCAGGCTTATGCGCATTTTTACCGATAAGAAAATTCCGTTCGTCATTGCCTTCAACAAGTGTGACCTTTTGAGCGCGATTCCGAAGAGCAAAAGTAACAGCCTTTACGTAAGCGCAAAAACAGGGTTTGGAATTGACGAGTTAAAAAACCGACTCGGGTCACTTCTGCCTTCTGCCAAACACGAAAGAATGCTCATCGGAGACTTGGTATCTCCGAATGACATTGTTGTTCTCGTAACGCCGATTGATGAATCTGCGCCGAAGGGACGACTTATTCTCCCGCAGCAGCAAATGATACGCAGCATACTTGATGCAGCCGCTGTCAACATTGTTGTTAAGGACACGGAGCTTGAAGCTGCTCTCGCCGCAATCGGAAGCAAGCCTAAACTTGTTATCACCGATTCTCAAGCGTTCGGAAAGGTCAGCAAAATCGTTCCCGAAGACATATTGCTGACGTCGTTCTCAATCCTGTTTGCCCGTTATAAAGGTGAGCTTGAACCTTTCACGGCAGGCGCAGCAAAACTCAACATGCTCGCAGACGGCGACAGGGTGCTGATTTCAGAGGGCTGCACTCATCACAGGCAGTGCAACGATATAGGAACGGTTAAAATGCCGGGATGGATAAAAGAGTATGCAAAAAAGGAGTTGTTCTTTGATTTCACCTCCGGCGGAGACTTTCCGAGTCTTGATGAGCTTCGTAAATATGCCTTGGTTATTCACTGCGGCGCATGTATGCTTAATGAGCGTGAGGTTCATTCAAGACTTGAAAAAGCTGAAAAAGCAGGTGTCAGCATTACAAATTACGGCATTGCGATCGCTCAAATGCACGGAATTCTGCGGCGTTCACTTTCGCCTTTTCCCCAATTGCTGCAAAAACTGCGGGAGCGTTAATCTCCGCACAGATTGAATTGCTGCTGCATCAGTTTGCCCCAATTTAAAAACGGATAGGCCGTAAACACTGTCTTTGCGGCCTGTCCGCTTTCTGTTTAGAGCAAAAACCGTGACTGTGCCCGCACGAACGGTCGGAACACAATCCTCAAAAATATTTTCCAAAGCCTATTGAATTTTTCGAATTCGGCGTTATAATGTATTGTGATGAATTATGCGAATTGTGACAACAACACCGATCTGGTTTCCGGGGTACGTCAAGCGACGAAATGCGCCGGAGCAAAGGATTCAAAGTATCCGAAGGATCCAAAGTATCCGAAGGATCCAAAGCAATTGGGACCGCTTGTGCTTGCATATATCGGCGACACGATATATGACCTTTTTGTGCGCACGGAATTAGTTGATTCAACAACGCTTACGGCACACGGGCTGCACATAGGCGCAGCAAAACGCGTTTGTGCCAAGGCACAGGCCGCAGCATTTCGCCGTATCGAGGCGCTGTTAACGGATGATGAATCCGCAGTTTTTCGGCGCGGCAGGAATGCGCATATGGGGTCTGTGCCGAAAAATGCAGCGATCATTGACTACAGGATTGCAACAGGAATGGAAGCTCTTGTCGGATACCTCTATCTGTCCGGCAAAGATGAGCGGCTTTCGCAGCTTATGCGCATTGCGCTGCACGATACAGCTGAGATTGCAGAACAGGCAGAGAAATAGAAGAAGATTAATTAACAGGAGAAAAAGATGGCAAATTACAACGATCGCGGCGGCAGGCGCAGCGATGATTACAAGCGTCCCAATCGAAAGAACAGCGATAGTTTCCGTTATTCGGACGACAGGAAACCTCGCTTTGACAGCGACAGAAAACCCCGCTTCGACGGCGACAGGAAACCCCGTTTCGATGGCGACAGGAAGCCCCGCTTCAATGACGACAGGAAGCCCCGCTTCGACGACGACAGAAAGCCCCGTTTCGATGGCGACAGAAAACCTCGTTTTGAAAGCGACAGAAAGCCACGCTTTGACGGCGACAGAAAACCCCGCTTTGACGGCGACAGGAAGCCTCGCTTTAACGACGACAGAAAACCTCGTTTTGACGACGACAGAAAACCCCGCTTCGACGGCGACAGGAAGCCTCGCTTTGACAGCGACAGGAAACCCCGCTTCAATGATGACAGGAAGCCTCGCTTTAACGACGACAGAAAACCTCGTTTTGACGGCGACAGGAAACCGCGCTTTGACGGTGACAGAAAGCCTCGCTTCGACGGCGACAGAAAACCCCGTTTCAATGATGACAGGAAGCCCCGCTTTGACAGCGACAGAAAGCCTTTCGAGTCAGACTTCTTTGAAGATGAAGTACTTGATGTTGAATTCAATGCATTTCCTTCTCCCGAAATCGTTGAAAATGACGAGCAGGAGCGTGATCTGCCCAGCATAATCATGGGCAGAAATCCCGTCAAGGAAGCAATCAAAAGCGGACGAAGCATCGACCGTATCCTTGTAACAAAGGAACACGATGGTTCTTTGGGCGAAATCATCGGTCTTGCCCGTGATGAGAATCTTGTTATTCGAGAAGTGGATCGTTCCAAGCTGGACGAAATCTGCATGCCGTTCGGCCATAACGGCAAACCCGGAAACCATCAGGGCATCGTTGCAGAAATCCCGGGTGTTGAATATGCCGAACTCGAGGATATACTTGACTATGCCCGCGTTCGCGATGAAAAACCCTTTGTTATTCTTCTCGACGGCGTTGAAGATCCGCATAATCTCGGCTCAATCATCCGCAGTGCGGAGTGCGCCGGCGCACACGGAGTTGTTATAACAAAGCGTCGCAGTGCACCCGTAACGGCAACGGTTGTAAAGACTTCTGCCGGAGCGGCGGAACACATGCGAATCGCCCGTGTTGTGAACCTTGTTTCTGCAATTGAAACACTGAAAAAGGAAGGCCTTTGGATTGCCGGCGCGGACATGGCGGGCAACAGTATGTATGAAGCGGACATGAAGGGCGGCTTTGCACTCGTTATCGGCAGTGAAGGCAGCGGGCTCAGCAAACTTGTAAAGGAAAAATGTGATTTCCTTGTTTCCGTACCGATAAAAGGCAAGATTGATTCTCTTAATGCATCGGTTGCGGCAGCTATCATCATGTTTGAAAAGAACAGACAGGACAGCGTGAATTAAAAATGAAAACTCTCCCGAACGACGGAGTTTCCGCCGATATTGAGAATCTTGACAGCCTGAACGATGAGGCATTGGCTCGACTTGCCCAGAACGGCAGCAGTGATGCCGAGCATACACTTGTTGTTCGTTTTATGCCTCTTGTGCGTATAAAGGCGCGTCCCTATTTTCTTATCGGTGCGGATCATTCCGATCTTGTTCAGGAAGGTTCAATCGGTCTGTTCAGCGCGATTCGTGATTATGACTGCGAAAAGCATACAAGCTTCCGAACCTATGCAGAGGTTTGTATAGGCAACAACATTATTGCTGCAATAAAACGCGCAACACGCAAAAAGCACTTTCCGCTGAACAGCTATATTTCGCTCGACAAGCCGGTTTTTTTCGATAATCCCGATGACGAGGCGCGCTGTCTCGGCGACTCGATCCTGCTTGCTGCCACAATCGACCCGGAGGAGCTTGCCATTGACCGCGAGGCGGAACTTCACATCCTGCACGGGCTCAAAGCAGAGCTTACGGAACTTGAGTTGAGTGTTTTACGGCTTTATATCTCCGGAAAAAGCTATGCGCAGATCGCCGAAAGCATTGGCAGAAGCACAAAAACAGTTGACAATGCATTAACGCGAATAAAGAAAAAGGTATCAAAGCTTATTCGGGCAAATAACCCCGAACAGTCATAGAGCATTGGATACAGTTCAAGCCGACTTCCGATTTTTGTCTCGGGAGTCGGCTTTTTGTTTTACGGGCAGTCAACAACTCACAACAAAGTGTGATTCGCCGCATCAGCTCAGTTTCTGTCGCTTTTTAAACGCCCGAGCATTACAAGATCATAGAAAACCCCCTTAGGCGAGCGAAATCTCTCCCGCATTATTCCTTCATGTATAAAGCCGCATTTCTGCGCCACTTTTCCTGAAGCAGGGTTTTCGGCTGCATGACAGATTTCAAGCCTGTTGAATCCAATCTCATCAAAAAGATAGTTGCAAACCGCTTCAAGTGCTTCGGTTGTTATGCCTTTGTTCCAGCAATCCCGTGCAATGCAATAACCGATTCCAGTGCGTTCATCGCGCTCAGTTATGCTTGGTGCACCGATGCTCCCGATTAGTCTGCCGTTGTATTCAATGGCCCAGTTGTAATAATCGGGTTTTTCGTACTCCTGAACCCATTTGTTGAGAAGCTCGCGGGTTACATCGGGTGTTGCATGCGGAGGCCAGCGCATGAATTTCGTTACCTCCGCATCACTCGCCCAATTGTTGAACATATCCTGCGCATCCTCAACGGTGAATCTGCGAAGTTTTAAGCGTTTTGTGGTCAGTTCTTTTGTTCCTTTGTGCGTAAGCATTTTTTGAATTCTCCTTTGCTGCTGATGCGTTATATATGCAAACAAGCGGTACAGCTTATCATCTGCACCGCTTGAATTCATCCTTATAAGGTTAACCGCTGCTCAGTGAGCTTTGCAGCGATTTTGAAGAGGCGATGCTTGACTGTGCAAAAGTTCGGGTACGGCAAAAAACATTCCGACGACTGCTTTAAGCACGGAATTGATGAGAGTATTCTGCTGCTTTTTGCTGCGCTTTTGCATCGCTTTATCTCCTTTTCTGATATTTTTGAGATTATACACATTCATGTATGTATTGTCAATACAATTCGGACGGTTTCAGGCAATATATTTGTGTTTTTTCTGTTTAAAGCTCGCTGTTAATTCTCACCGCAGGCTACAGAATACATCCAAAACGCATAAACACCGTAACCTCTGTTAGGTTCATTAACAAAAACATGGGTTACAACGGCCGCAATCCTGCCGTCCTGGACAATCGGGCTTCCGCTCATCCCCTGCACGATCCCACCTGTTTTGTTAAGCAGTCGCTCATCGGTTATTTCAATAACAAGCCCCTTTTGACCCGGTGCGGATTGCGCTGCATTTTTTATAATTTTGCAGCTGTACGGCTGAGGTTTCTCACCGTCAATCTGAGTTATAATATAAGCTTCTCCCTTATGCACTTCGTTCGGAAAAGCTATCGGCAAGGTCTCTCCCGCTTCGCATGTATAATCCGCAGAATCCGCAATGCCGAAAATCCCGAGTTCCGTATTAACATCAATGCTTCCTATGCGCAGGCTTTTCGCACCGAATGCCCCGCGCAGCTCGCCCGGAAAACCGCTCGAACCCTTTGTAACTCCGAGAACATCCGCTTCGACCATTTCACCTTTCCTGACATTCAGCAAACTGCCGGTATCCGCATCCAAAACCGCATGGCCGAGTGCAGCCGAAGCTTTTTCTTTTTCCGTAACAAACGACAGCGTTCCGATGCCGACCGTGCTGTCGCGCACCCATGCGCCGATTTTCGCCTTGCCATCTGTACCCATTTCAGGTTTTACGGTTAATGTCTGCCGTCGGTTGTTTCGTTCAAAAACTATTTGTGCACTGTCCGGATTTGCGTTCAATGCAAGCTGCATCTCTTCGCTTGTTGACACCGCAGTGCCGTTAATGCTTAAAATAACGTCACCTGCACGAAATCCCGCCCGTTTTGCCGGGCAGCATTCCCGACCGTCTCTGTTTCGGAACGAACCGCTGCCGACAATAAGCAGTCCCCGAAGATTAATCGATATCCCGACAGCGCGTCCGCCGGGATGCAGCATTGCACGTTCTTGGTTATATATCGGCACGTTTGCGAGTTCGAACAGATTAAACAAACGCACCGAGATCCGTTTTGCGCCGAGTGTTTCGTCCCCCGATTCCGTGACGTTCAGTGCGCCTTCCCGCCCATGCGCCGTTGATGCCGATTCGAGCATTGAAAGGGTGCTTTGTACAGAATCAAAGTGTTTCGTTCCGTCTTTGTCTGTGTCATTAGATGTGCTTACGCTGTTTATGAAAACAGCCTTCGGCAGAGCCCTCACCGCACGCATACGCGGAGAATAGTTAAAAAAAACAACCAGCGCAGAAAGTACGATGCCGAAAATTTTAATGCCGATATTCCCCCGCGGCCCTATATCCGTATTGCTGCGCACGGAATTATCTTCGCCTTCTCTGCATGCACAGCAGTTTTTCACCGCGTTATTTAAACAATCTTTTTCTTTCGGCATATTCGTTCCTTTTGCTGTAAAACAATGCCTTCTTTTATTACCCATACGCACCAACACCCCAATTTATCATTTGCCGAACATCAGCAGCGTTATTGTTTGTATGTTGGTTATCGATTATTCACAGAGAACCGTGCGCTTGGTGCAGGCTTCGGAACAATATGTGCCGCATAAATGAGGCTTTGTTCACAAAAGCCGACATGATATCTTCATGTCGGTTTTTGTCTTAAAATAAATTGACGGTGTCATCAGTCAAGTTCATGGACTTTTGACAACTTGAACCTGTTGGCAGATTCGATAAGTTCGCTTGCGTACTTCTGTGCGGATTCATCCGCCGCCGATGCACCCATAATTCGTGCAAGTTCTGCGCTGCGTTCCTCATTGTTCAATTCACGGAGCGATGTTTTCGTTTTTTCACTGTCGGAATGCTTTTCGACAAACAAATGGCAATCGGCAAAAGCCGCGATTTGCGGAAGATGAGTGATTGAAAGCACCTGCCTTGAACGCGCAACACTGTACAGCCGTTCGCCGACAATCACGGCCGTTCTTCCGCTTATGCCCGTATCAACTTCATCGAATATCAGTGTAGGCGTTCCGTCCGCACCGGCACAAACAGTTTTGATCGCCAGCATCACGCGTGAAAGTTCGCCGCCGGAAGCCACCTTTGAAAGAGGCTTAAGCGGTTCTCCCTTGTTTGCAGACAGCATGAATTCAACATCATCATTGCCGTTTGCGTGGAGTTTTCCGTCTTCCGGCAGGAATATAATGCCGAATGCAGCCTTTGCCATTCCCAATTCTTGCAGCTGTTCGGTTATTCTTCGGCACAGATCTTCAGCGGCTTCTTTGCGTTTTTCAGTCAGTTTCGCTGCTGTTTTGCAGTAATCCGCTGCAAGCCTGTTCCTCTCCGCAGTCAGCTTATCCCTCAGTTCCTGTGAACCGGTGAGCTCGGCCAGCTCGGCCGAAGCTTCGCTGCGGTATTTAAGGATATCTTCAATAGTCCTTCCGTATTTTCTTTTCAACGAATTGATAAGATCGAGCCTTGTCTCCAGTTCGTCAAGCCGTTCCGGAGAATACTCATATCCCAGCCGCAATTCGCGAAGCTGATATGCTCCATCCTCAAGCTCATAATAGGTATTATTCAAAAGTTCATACAGCTCAGCGTATTTTGAAGAAATTTCAGCAATCTGAGCAAGAGAATTCACGGCAGAGCCGAGTTTTTCCAATGCGCCGCCGTCGCCCGATATGTTTTCACCGCTGTTTTCGAGAGCTGAATTAATCTTTTCGGCATTGGAAAGCATGTTCAGTTCCTCTTGAATCGTCGCTTCCTCTCCGACAGTCAGCGCAGCTGCGTCTATTTCGTTTATTTGATATGAAAGTATATCGATTCTTCTTTCACGCTCCGCCTCTGACAGGAAGCCCGAATTCAGCTTGTGAACAACCTCGGAATGCTGTCGATAAAGATTTTCCGTTTTTTCTTTGAGCTCCGCAACCGGCAAACCCGCATAATTGTCAAGCATTCCTATATGTTTCTTTTGCGAAAGAAGCGACTGATGCTCGTGCTGGCCGTGAACATCAACAAGCGTATCCGTCACGGTTTTCAGTGTTGCAAGCGGAACTATTTCACCGTTCAGTCTGCAAGTGCTTTTTCCCGAAGCGGTTATCTCACGCATCACAACAAGCGTATCATCTTCATATTCGATGCCGAGCGCATCAAGTTGTTTTTTTACTCCATCCTGTCCGTTAATGTTGAAGAAGGCTTCCACTCTTGCCTTTTGGCTGCCTGATGAAATCAGCTCGCGATTTGCCCTTTCACCGAGAATAAGGTTAACACTGTCAACAATAATCGACTTTCCCGCACCGGTCTCACCTGTTAAGACGTTCAGTCCGGCACCGAGCTCAAAGTCAAGATGCTCAATAAGCGCAATATTTCGAATTATCAACCGTTCCAGCATATTGCCTTCCTCCCGAGCCGGTTCAATTCAGCCTCTCTCTGATGAGGCGAAAAACATTTCTCTTTTTTGTTCTGATGAATCCAACTTGTTTATTGCATCCGGACACAGTGAACCCCGTTCCCGCCGGAACCTGAACAGTGCTGATTCCGTCTGCATACATAACACAGTCGCTTTGCGCATTGATTTCAATTACGGAATCAAATGCAGCTGCAATCGGACGGACAGTCAGCGAATGCGGACAAACTGGGGTTACGAGAATCACATCAAGATTCGGCGCAACCACGGGACCTCCGGCAGAAATTGAATAGCCGGTTGAGCCGAGACGTGAGGAAACAATTATGCCATCCCCGTGTATCATTCCGACATCCGCGCCGTCAACTCCGAGTTCAATATGCGATACGGACGAAAATCCGCTTTTATATGCAAGAAAATCATTTAATGCAAAGAACTCTCTGCCATCCTTAAAACTTGCCTTGAGCATTCTGTCCGTTTCTATTGTATAGTCTCCCTCCGAAAACTGCTTCAAGGTCTCTTCAAAGCCCTCGATGCTGGTTTCACTGAAAAACCCAATTTTGCCAAGGTTGATTCCAAGAATCGGAGTAATGATTTCGATCCCCTGATTCACCGCATGGGACACGGCGCGGAGGGTCGTTCCGTCACCGCCTATTGTAACTATACAGGCGGGTTCATCCTCTTCTTCTTCAATGCAGTCGGCAAACATGCACGATGCATCTTCATATACTTTGCACTGATACCCGCTGCGTGCAGCAATTTCAGTCGCCTTCCGCAGAACACAGTCAGAACCTGTTTTTGTAACATTTACATAGAAAAAAATTCTGTGATTCATTTTTTTATCCTCCGCCGCACCGTCAAGCTTATGCAAAGTTATTTAAGAGTCGTATGCGCATCGCTTACCGTTTTTTCAACCGCTTCTGCAAGCTCTGTTTCGCCCATGCCGCATTCGGCCGCATTCTCCTCATGGCCGAGATACAAGAGAAATTCGATATTGCCTTTCGGTCCTGTGATTGGTGAAAACTCAATTCCGTGAACGCTGAAGCCGTTGCTCCGCACATGTTCGATTGCATTCGTCAGAACCTCAATATGTGTTTTTTTGTCACGTACAACGCCGTTTTTGCCAATTTTATCGCGTCCTGCTTCAAACTGCGGTTTAACAAGAACAGCCGCAGCTCCGCCTGTGGAAAGGCATTCGTTAAGGCGCGGAATAATAAGACCGATTGAAATGAAGGATACATCTATCGAAGCAAAACTCGGCTGCTCATCGAACCAATCCAAATTCATGAATCTTGCATTGTGGCGTTCCATGCAAACAACGCGTTCATCGTTGCGCAATTTCCAGTCAAGCTGCCCGTAACCGACATCAACTGCAAAAACTTTCTTTGCGCCGTGCATCAGCATACAATCCGTAAATCCTCCGGTTGATGCCCCTATGTCAACGCAGACGCGGTCTTTAAGCGAAATTTGATAAGTGTCGATAGCTTTCTGCAATTTCAACCCGCCGCGGCTGACAAACGGAATCGGATTCTCTTTCAGTGAAAGAATTTGCCCGTCGCGAATCGTATCACTCGGCTTCATAACGCGAACACCGTCCAAAAGCACAACGCCCTCGATAATCAATGCGCGCGCTCTTTCGCGGCTTTGTGCAAGCCCTAATTCAACCATTTTGCTGTCAACTCTGTTTGCCAATTCATTTCTCCATCCACATAAATATTTCACTAATCAATCACCGCGAACCGATTCAACAGCCTCAAGAATAACCTTGCGCAGTTTCTCAGTTGTCAGTCCGCAAAAATCATCCTGTTCGGCAATACTTGCCGCCTCTATCGGGATGTTCGGAACGCCGAGATTAACAACACGCATCTTCCCGTGTGCTGCCGCAAGCCTTGACATTTGTGCGCCGAAACCGGTGTCGGCATTGCCATCTTCAACAGTAATCAGGCATCGTGTGTTTTCGAATAATTCGATATGTTTTTCTTCGATCGGACACAGAAGTCTTGCGTTCACAAGACCGACGTCCAATCCCTCACATGCTGCCGCTGCATTCTGAAGCAGTCTTCCCGTCGCTGCAACAGTGACGCATTTCGGCCGTTTTATAATCTCCCAATCCTCAAGAGAAGTACCGTGGCTGCATTCCCTGCTCGGCAAAAGTCCTCGATTATAGCGAATTGCGCACGGCAAATCAAGGGTCAATGCGTAATCAAGCATTGCACAAAGCTCGTTCGTTGAAGATGGTGAAAACAGCTTAATTCCTCGCGGTAATGTCGAAAAATAAGCAATGTCGTAAACGCCTTGATGCGTCTCCCCGTCCGCACCGACCAGCCCTGCCCTGTCGATTCCAAACACGACGGGAAGTTTTTGAAGGCATACATCATGCAGCAGCTGATCATAACCGCGTTGAAGGAATGTTGAGTACACCGCAAAAACAGGTTTCAACCCCTCTGCAGCCATGCCTGCGGACATTGTGACCCCGTGCTGCTCTGCGATACCGACATCAAAAAATCTTTCAGGAAAACGTTTTTTAAACTCCGTCAGCCCTGTTCCGGAAGTCATTGCAGCAGTAACAGCAACAATGCTGGAATCCTTTTCGGCAAGTCGGCAAAGCTCGTTCGCAAACACAAGCGAATTGTTATTCCCGCTTTTTGTTGCGCCGTCTGCAACATTAAATTTTCCGATACCGTGAAATTTTTCTGGATTCTTCTCAGCCGGCGCATATCCCCTGCCCTTCTGCGTTACAACATGGATAAGGATCGGTTTATCCTGAACATTATGCTTTGCATGTTCAAAGATCTCAATGAGGTCTTCGATTTTATGTCCATCGAACGGTCCTGCATATGTAAAACCGATTTCTTCAAACAGCACATTCGGAAGCACAAAATACTTAATCCTGTTTTTAAATCGTTCAAGCGTGTCGCTTATGTATTTGCCGACAAGAGGGATTTTTTTAAGCCTTCCCGAGAATTTACGTTTGAAGCGTTTATAGCTTTTGCTTGTCCGCAGTTTTGAAAGATGTGCACTCATGCCTCCGACGTTTCCTGCAATGCTCATTTTGTTATCATTTAAAACAACAATAAGCGGCAGTTCTTTTTCGCCTGCATCATCCATTGCTTCGTAAGCAAGACCGCCTGTCAGAGCACCGTCACCGACGAGTGCAACCGCTCTGCTTTCAAAATCGCCTTTCAATCGCATTGCACGGAGCATTCCGAGTGCAGCAGAAATCGCTGTGCTTGAATGGCCGACATTAAATGCATCGTATTCACTCTCACTGCGTTTCGGAAAACCGGATATTCCACCCTTTGTTCGAAGAGTCGGGAACTGCGGAGCGCGTCCCGTCAGCAATTTGTGAACATAGCTCTGATGACCAACGTCAAAAACAAGCCTGTCCTTTGAGAAATCGAAACAATAATGCAGCGCGATCGTAAGCTCAACAACGCCGAGATTTGACGAAAGATGTCCGCCGTTCTGCGAAACAACCGAAATGATATAGCTGCGTATATTCGACGCAAGCTCGTTCAGCTGTTCAATACTCATCTTTTGCAGCTCCTGCGGAGACTCAAGCCCAACTATTGTTCCCGTCTGCGCTGCTGTTTCACTGTGTTGCACCATTATTACTTGTTCCTATTCAATATATAGTAGATTACATCGTAAAGATATTTGCAGTTTTCACCGAAAGTTGTAAAGAGGAGCCGTTCGGCTTCCTGCGCAATCTGCTGTGCCATATTTTTGGAGCGTTCCACACCGTAAAGACTCACATATGTAAGCTTTTTATCCGTTTCGTCCTTGTGCAAGGTCTTTCCGACAAGCGTTTCATCGCCCTCTGCATCAAGGATATCATCCGTGATCTGAAAAAGAATTCCGATTTTCTCCGCATAGCCTTCAAGCGTCTTAAGCTGTATATCTGTCGGATTTGCGCATAGTGCGCCTGCAATTACACTTGCAATAAGCAGATCGGCAGTCTTGTGCCGATGAATATAGTTCAGCTCGTCTTCATTCTTAATGCCTTCGGTTTGGCTGATAAGGTCAATGGATTGTCCGGCAACCATGCCGGAAACGCCTGCACGTTTAGCGATTTCCGCAACTGCACGATAATAATTAAGATTATTGAATCCAATTCCCGCCTCAAGCATCCATTCAAAAGCATACGTTAGGAGCCCGTCACCCGCAAGCAATGCCTGGGCTTCCCCGAAAACCATGTGATTCGAAGGTTTTCCGCGCCGCATGTCATCGTTGTCCATACAGGGCAGATCATCGTGAATCAAAGAATACGTATGAATCATTTCAATGCCGCTGCCGAGCCGAATTGCGTATTTTCTGTTGCCGCCCAGAATATCGCACACGCCGAGCGTCAGGCACGGGCGAATGCGTTTCCCGCCCGCGTCAATACTGTATTTCATTGCGTCATGCAGTAATTTGGGTGTATTTGTCATTATAAAAGCATCATTCAGTGTGTTGTTAATAATGTTTGAATACTTTTTTGTTCGTGCATCAAAATCCATCATGTGTCCCTCCACCGGTTTTGTGTCGCACCGACAGTTAAATCGTCAGTTGCCGATTAGGTTTTTGAACCTGTTGTTCAGTCAGCTGTATTTAACCCTCGGTCCTCGTGTTACGCAAGAAAAGCCTATTCTTGTGTTGCAGTCAGGGCAGCATATACGCTGTCGAGAATTCATTTTTAAATATCTTTTTCCTATTCGCCGCAGTTTTCATCAGTGCTGCGGGAAACTTTTTCAATTCTGCCGTCATAATCCGCAAGCAGTTTCATGCAGTAATCCGAGAGCGCGATTCCCTGTTCATATAGTTTTACCGTCTCGCCGAGAGGTGTTTCTCCGGAATCCAGTTTTTCAACTATCTCTTCAAGTTTTGATGCCGCTTGTTCAAACGTCAGTTCTCCAAACACTTCTGCGGCACCGCAGTTTTTATTCGTATTATCGATATCGTTCATACTGTTGCCTTTTTAGTTCTTAACCATTTTCTGTTGTATGCTTTTCATTTAAGACAGGCTGAATACCCGTTACGGCAACCTTTAACACTCCTCCGAAAAGTGCAACCGTAAGTTCCTGTCCGATACGGACATTTTTAATACTGTCCACCGTTTTGCCGTCAGCGTCATTAAGAATTGCATAGCCGCGCCGTAAAATTCCGTTTGGGTTCAGTGAGGTCAAACGCTGTGCAGCCGAATCGATACGCATTCCCGCATTATTCACAATTCCCGAAACAATACGTCGCAGCAAATCCGTTTTCTCCTGCACAGAACGGCGTTTCAGTTCCGTTACACGCAGTGGAGATGTCAGAGCGCGGCTGTTCCGGCAAGCATCAATGCGCATTTTTGCTGCCGTTAACATATCATCTGACGCTTTGTGCATCGTCTCACGCTGCCGCAGAAGCATGTTTTTCAGTGAATCAAATTCCGGAACACAAATTTCGGCAGCTGCCGAAGGAGTTGCTGCCCTGCAATCCGCAGCGAAATCAGCAATTGTATAATCGATTTCGTGCCCAACCGCACTCACGACCGGGATCTCACTTGAATATATCGCGCGGGCAAGGCCTTCGTCATTAAAGCAATTCAAATCTTCAAAGCTTCCTCCGCCCCTGCCGATTATGATAACATCAGGCTTTTTGGTTTCGTTCAGCAGCCGCAGTGCAGCAATAAGTGACTGCGGCGCATCTTTTCCCTGTACATTTGCATGAGCAAAAGTGAAGTTCATCAACGGGAACCGACGCCGTGCAACGGTGATGATATCATGCAGTGCCGCTCCGGACTCACTTGTTATGATTCCAATGCATTTCGGCATAAACGGCAAAGTACGCTTTCTCGAAAAAAGACCTTCTGCTTCGAGTTTTGACTTCAACTCCAAAAAACGCCGAAACAGCTCGCCTTCTCCCGCTTCATGCATTGACGTAACATAAAACTGAAATTTTCCGTCTCGCGTATAAAGTGACGGACTGCCGTGCAAAACAACCGACATACCGTCTTTAGGTGCAAACCTCAGCCTTTCCGCGCTGCTTCTGAACATCACACACGGCACAGCGGAGCTTTCATCCTTGACAGAAAAGTACAGATGTCCGGATTTATTGTAGCATTTAAATCCTGATATTTCGCCCGAAACATCAATTGAGCGCAAGCGCACATCCTTATCAAGCAGACCGCTGACATATGTATTGAGTGCAGTTACAGTCCAAACAGGCTTTTGCGGACGATTGGATCCGGCCGATTCATCCGCCGCACCCGTGATAAATCCGCTGTCAATCCAATCCATTCAGCTTCTCCGCCGCTGTAAGCGTGTTTGCAACAAGAATTGTGCGTGTCACAGGGCCTACTCCGCCGGGAACCGGGGAAATATAACCCGCAACAGGTTCGGCAGATGCAAAATCAACGTCTCCGACAGTTTTTCCCTCAACACGGTTTATGCCTGCATCTATCACGATTGCGCCGGGTTTAATCATGTCACCCGTCACAAGCCCGGGGACGCCGACTGCTGCAACAAGAATATCCGCATTAAGAGTATGTTCCTTCAGGTTTGATGTTTTTGAATGGCAAATTGTTACCGTTGCACTCTCGCCGAGCAAAAGCATCGCCGCCGGACGGCCTACAACATTGCTGCGTCCGATAACGACCGCATTCTTTCCGCTGATTTTAACACCTGTACTTTTGATAAGCTGCATAATGCTGCTCGGTGTGCAGGGCGCAAATGCCGGTCTGCCGGAAACAAGGCTGCCGACATTCAGAAGATGGAAACCGTCAACGTCCTTGTGCATCGAAATATGTGAAATGACTTCATCGGAATTCATGTGTTTCGGAAGCGGCATTTGAAGCAGAATACCGTGAACATTTTTATCGGCATTGAGCGATTCAATCAATTCAACAAGCTCCGCCTGCTCCGTTTCCGCAGGGAGCGCATGAACACAGCTCTCCATTCCGACAGCAGCGCAATCCTTAGCTCTGCTGTTAACATATTGCTGTGAGGCAGGATCACTGCCAACAATTATAACATCAAGTCTGGGCTTAATTCCTTTTTCAAGCAGCCGATTTGTCCGAGCGATGCATTCCGCTCTCAGTTCAGCCGCAATCTTTTTTCCGTCAATGATTATTGCCATTGTTATTTCCTCCGTGAGATTAAAACTATTTCAATTTAAACTTGAATGTATGCGATTCCTGCACAACTGCGCCGACACTCATGTTCCGCCCGGCGTTGCAGTCCGGCCGTTGAAAGCATCTTCTTCCGCCGCTAATGCCGCAATTCCGACAGCATTGTCGCTTGAAAGAACCGGCCTTGAAAAATGCAGTTCAACAGGTGTTTTATGCAGTCTGTCAGCAAGCATTTCTCTCAGTATTGTGCTTGACGCCACTCCTCCGGCAAAAAGGAAACTCTTTGTTGAAGCAGTTTCGTCTCCTGTGCTGCATTTTGAAATCGAACATGCGTCTCTCGCTGCATTTTCCGTTTCGAGTTCGATTGCATTTTTTACAAGCTTCGCGAGCGTTCGCGCAATGCAGTCATAAACGGCGGCAGCAACTGTCCCGTGCTTCTCCCCGTTTTTCAGTGCGTTCGCGGCTTTTGTTTCAACACCTGAGAACGAGCAGGAAAGGCTCTTTACACTTGAAGGAAGCACGAACCCGCTATCGGCATATGATTTGTTTTTCAATGCCTCAGCCGCAATTTTTTCAAGTTCTTTTCCCGCAGGAAATCGCAGACCCATTGCGACCCCGAGCCTGTCCACAAGCTGACCTGCGTTGATGTCGGTTGTACCGCCGATTTTTTTGATATCGGAAAGTGAGCTGTCGATACGAAGCAGTTCACTTGTTCCTCCGCTGAGATGAAACGCAAAAAAATCCTTGCCGAGCAGTGATTCGTTGTCGAATGCCGCGGCACGGATATGTCCCTGCTGGTGTGTGAACTCGTACACAGGCACACCCAAAGCCGCAGAAACCGACAGTGCATGCGATTTGCCCGCAAGGAAAACAGGCATATAGCTGCCTTCCCTGCCGCTCGGACACACGCTGACGCCGACACCCGCAACATCTTTTCTGTCAATCTGCTTAAAGATTTTAGGCAGGATCTCGGCAAGATTGCGGACATGCTGAAACACGGCATCGCTTTGCCTGAGTCCGCGCTCACCCGCTGCGACTTTCAGAAGAGTTCTTTCATCACAAACGATCTCCGCTGAATTTCCGTTTACGCAAACACAAGCTGCGGATGTTGTGTAGCAGCTTGTATCAATGCCGAGAAATATTCTTTTTTTGCTTCCGCAGCTCATCATTTTGCCGCAGAATTCGCAATTCTGCCGAGGCAGCCGTTTATAAAGCGCGGAGAGCCTTCGTCACAGTAAATCTTTGCAAGCTCAACCGCTTCGTTAATAGCGACAGCTTTAGGAATGTTTCTGTCGAAAAGGATCTCATATGTTGCATTACGCAAGATTGAAAGATCAACCTTTGACATTCGTTCCAAAGTCCACCCGATCGCCGCCTCCGAAATTGTTTCATCAATTTTGTCGATGTGTTTTTGAACTCCGTCAACCAGATTGGTTGCATACGCAACATCTGCCTTAACGGGCTCTCCGGCGATGCCGGACTTTTCGAGCACCTCATGATAAGTATCATCACACCCGAAGATTTTTTCATAGGTGAGCATCATTGCCACCTCACGCGCTGTTTTTCTGCTCATTGGTCACAGGAAGGGGCAGGCGACTCCGTTGAGCAGCAACCCCCGCACCCTTTTCCTTTCTTTTATGTATGCTGTATGTTATGTATCTTAAATATTCCGAACAGCTTTTCTTTCGTGTTGAACCGATTACACGTTTTTTGAAAAAAGCTTATTCTGTTTTGAAAATCCGTAGTCTGCAAAGTCCACCTGCTGCAAATTCATCGTTTGCGCCTGAACAGGTTCGCAATTGCCTTATTCGCACCCCTGAAACCGAGCTTATCGATAAAGTAGCCGTACACACCGAACAGGAGTGTCAGAACAACAAGAAGAAGCGTTCTGAAAAAACCTATAACGAGCATCAAAAACGCAATTTCAAGCCCAATCGCCCCCAAGCCCAGCATGGCTTTGTGCTTTTTGATAAAAGCAATAATGTTTTCAAAGGTCATTATTTCACCCGCCTGTTTCCTGCCTTCCCGTCATCCCGCGGAGCAGCAACATCAACAATCGCAACAAGCACATTGCTGACGGGAATCCCGGTTGCGTTTTCGATGTACGACTTGACATCCCGCTGCAGTGCAGCGCAAAGTGTGGGCAGACTTTCGTCCTGAAAAACCACAAGTTTAAGATCGATATTGATCTGCCCGTCTGCGGCCGAAATAGTGCTTACACAGCTTTTTATTGAAGCAACTTTTTTGACGCAGTTTTGAACAAGGCCGTCAACCGCACTGCTGCTGATATAGGTCGTTCCGTTCGGCTCTCCCGAAAGCATGTTCAGACTTGACTTCGAGTTGCCGGTTCTGCCGATCTTTGCTGTGCAGACAAGCGCGAAAACACCCGCTGCGGAAAGACCGCCAAAACCGATGCCTGCAAGTATGCGCAGGAAAATCCTGTCTCCCGTCATGAACTCTGCAAAACGGGCAAATGCCTTAAGTCCCCACGCTGACGCTGTCATGAACAGCATCGCAATGCTGAACAGGCAGAGAACAGCAATTATAATCGCTCTGCGCGTACCGTCGGATTTCATAAACTAAGACCACTCTTTCTTTTGTTGATAATAACACAGTTTCGCACCGCGCATCCGCAGGAAAACAGCGCAGTCCACAAATACAGGCTGTGTTTAAAACACGTTCCGGATGCGGAATGCAGCTGTCGCCCCTTCGGATGCACCGTGCAGCTTCCGTCATAAAGTACAACGGAATTACTTTACCCTGGGTTCTTCGGGCTTTTTCTTTTCGTCCTTATCGTTTTCGAAAGTTACAGACTGAACGCAAACGTTGACTTCAACAACGCGCAGTCCCGTCATCATTTCGATCGCCTTCTTGACTTCCTGCTGAACTTCTGCACAAACGAGCTGGATTTTGCTGCCGTATTTCACATTAATTACAACGTCAACAGCAGCTTCTTCCTGGCCGACTTCGACGCGAACACCCTTTGTGTAGCTCTTCTTACCCCCGAGGATTCCCGTAAGGCTGTCTGCAAAGCCTCCGCCGAGGCCGGTTACACCTTCAACATCCGATGCGGCAAGGTTTGCAATCGTTGCAATTACGTCGGGAGCAAAGGACACTTTGCCGGTTTCGTTGACCTTAATGTCGGTCATTACGGTATTCTCATTTTCCATGATATGGACTCCTCCTTATAATTAGTCAACATAATTATACCAAACTTCTTCGGGAATGTAAACAATTGACGTTAATTATTCTGAAAAAATCTACATGAAATCCACACAGAAAACAAATTTCGGAGGTTTAAGCAATTCTTGCCGTTCCGATTCAGCCTCTGCTGAGAGATATTTTAATCTTTGATGCCTCCGCGCCGGTTTCGGTTTGAACAATGTCAAGAATCCTTGCAACCTCTTCATCGCTCAGTGTCTCACCATCGATGATAACGCTGATTGCATCACTTCTCAAAGTTACGGCTGCATCAAGAAAACCTTTTGCCCGTATAAGGCTCTCAATCGCAAATTCCTGTTCCATGTTGCTGACAAGTTCCATCAGTCTCTCTTTTGCGTTTTGAACCGTTTCTGCATCTGACCCCTCCTCTGCAAGTATCATACGCAGGTATTCGATCTCCTGTGCACGTACAAGATTTCTCTCATCGCGAAAATTCGCGAAATAGCTGCTGTAAATATTCGCATTGCCGCCGACGGTGGAAACATTTGTTCCCGATGCACCGTCTTTGCCGGGAGCAGATGTTCCGTCCGCGCTGCCGCCGTCCGCGGGATTCTCTCCGTTGAGTCTTATATTCAGCCAAATTGCGCCCGCAAGCAGGATTATCAGCACAGCAAGCGCGATAATGCCCTTTTTTGTGAGTTTGAATCCGTTCTTTTTCATTTTCTTTCCTCCATGTTTAATTCAGATGTCGTTTTTTTTTAAAGCTTTTGCGGCATTTTGAGCCGTCTCTTCTCCCGCAGGGTTTGTATTTATTCGTTTCGGCGCATAGCAAACACCTCCACGCTGTTTTCGTCAATGCCGAGCACCGTACTGACCGCCGCCGCAAGACTGAATCGCACGGAAATATCCGCTGCACCTTCCGCGATTACGATTACTCCGCGTATCTTTGGCATACGCTCAGTAAGTATTATCGGGCTTTCTCCCCCGCTTCCGGATGTTTTGACCGGACGCGATGCCTCGGATATACCCGAGCTGCCGCTGCTTTTCTGCTCATCCGCAGCTATAACCTTTTCCTGTGCGTTATCAAATGTTACCATCACTCGCACCTGTCCCGCATTCTGCATTTGCGAAAGAATATCTTCCAGTCTTGCTTCAAGCATACGTGCCTCTTCGGTGTTCGAGAACTCACCCGTCTGTTCTTCCTCCGTTCTTCCTGAGGATTTATTTGTATTTTTTCCGCCGCCGAACAAACCGGACGTCAAAAAAATCGCAAGAGCAAGTATTATAAGAACCGCATACAGGATCGTTCTCAATTTCTTATTCTTTTCAAGTGCTTCTGCAAGCACCGCAAATATCGAATTTCCGTTTTTCATCTATATCTCCGCACTGTTATTTTCGCCTTTTCGCACATTTTTTCGCTGTCCAAAACGTATTCTCACGGCATTTTTCGTTCATCCCGTGCTCCATGATGCAACAATTGCGGCAACATCCGCCGCAATTGCCGCGGCAAGGGCAAAACTGATAAGTTTCATTGCTCCGCCCGCGATGCCGCCCTTTGCCCCGCCGTCCGGCAGCAAAGCTTCGGCAATTGCCGCTGCTGTTGCCGCAGCAATAAGTTTAAGAAATACATTCAGCATTTTCCCTCCATCCGCCAATGTTTTCAAAGAGCATTGACTTCCCGTCCGCTGCATTTCTGTTCGTTACACGGTGAGCAGCTCTGTGCTGTTTTCCGTTGATTTGCATTCTAAACCGCCAATGCGTTGCCGGTTAAAAGCATCACAACAAGACTTATCACAAACATGCCCGTAACGGCAGCAACAGCGGCAAAAAGATATGAAACCGTTTCTGCAATACCGTCAAGCATTTTTGGTATCCGTTCATCCGAAAACGGTTCGCAGATTGCCGATGTTATACGCAGTGCGAACATTCCGCCCGCAACAGTCAGCATCGGCTTTGCGATTACCGCCGCAGCAAGAATAATCGCAACCGTTCCGGCCGAATTTTTAAGCAGGGCTGAACTTCCGAGAACCGCATCGGCCGCGCCGGTAACCATGCCTCCTGCTGCCGGGACAAGTCGATCTATCGCATATTTTGCCGTCCGAACAGAGATTCCGTCCGCTGCACCTGCTGTCATTCCGCCAACAACAGTTACCGCAATATACACCGTCGTCAATAAGCCAAGCAGCCATTTCACGCTTTTATGAAGTAATTTCACTGTCCTTCCGACTTTTAATTTGTCCGATAATCCGTCAACTATTGTCAGCACACCCGCAGCCAGGAGCATCGGCAAAACTATTTTTTCAATTACATACACTATTCCGTTTATCAGAAACACAAGCATTGGATTCATCAGCTTTGATGTTTTTGCACACCCCATCGCTGTAAGCAGCCCGATCATAATAGGTTCGACAGTTTCACTGAAACGCCTTATCTTTCCGATTGCGTTCGCAGCCGTGCCTGTGAGATCCGAAAACACTGCCGAGATGCTGAGTATCGCTGCCGCACAGAGGAACAGCAGCAGCATTTTCTTCGTTCCCGCGCACTCATCCCCTATTGCAATTCCGCACAATCCTGTCAGAATACCGAGGGCAGCGATGCCGGCCGTGCGGACGAGTGCAAATCTCAGGTTCGGCACAAAAATGTCTTTCACAATCAACAGAATGCTCGTTGGTTCATCGGCTTCAATAACGTTTGATGCAGCTTTTTCAATTATAGTTTTTACATCACCATATTCCGTAATGTTTCCCACCGTTTGCTTCGTCTCGTCAAAGTATTGCTGCCATTCCGAAAAATCATATTCATTAAGAAGCCGTTCCAACTCTGTTTCAACATTCTGCATACCTTCATCCGGCAGCTCGTCTGCCCGAACATTCCGCGGCAATGCGAGTACAGCCATGCATACCGCAATTAACGCACACACTGCAAAGCCTCTGACAACACTTGTGGTTCGGAATCCGCACTTTCCGGTAATTGCCCTCCATGCCCCTTTTTTCATTGCGCCGCACAAACGATTTATCATATCCATAACCTCATTTTGGAAGACTTCTTTCACCGGACAACAGTTGCCTTCCTTTTATGCAATTTTTACGGTTATACAGTTTTATAACCGCATACAGTTATATTTTTCATGGTGTGAAACTGTTTCGAACAAGTTCCGTCAGCATTTCCGTGATTTTGAGAATAAGCGGCACTGCGAGCGTCATAAGCATTATTCTTCCGACCAACTCCGTTTTTACGGCAAGTGCCGTCTCTCCGAGATCCCTGCACAGTGCGGCAGCGATTTGGGTTGTATACGCAATTCCGATGGCTTTCACGATCACGGCAACGGATTCTCCTTCAAGGCCGCCGGATGCGGCAACCGAGCTCAGTGCCGCTGCAACCCCGCTCACTTTCGCAATAATTGAAAGCAATATGAACGCGCCGCCCGCAAGCGCAACATTCATTCCCGCCGCATTGTTGAATTGCCGCACAGTGCAGCTCAAAATTGCTGTCAAAACCGCAAAACCGATCAATGAAAAAGTGTCCATTAGCGTTTCGTTCCTGTTTCGGTGCTTTCGTCAATATAATTCAAACACACTTCGAACATTTCCGAAAAGCGTTGCAATAAGACCGATAACCATCGTCAAAACAATCACAAGCCCTGCAAGTGCGGTCAGCATTGCAATGTCGTCGCGCCCCGTTTGCTTCAGAAGCTGGCATGCAACCGCAACAAGAATCCCTATGCCCGCAATGCGAAAAACAATATCTATACCCATCGTTTTTTCCTCGTTTCATTCAATAAATACTTATGTTTTTTCATTATGCGTTTCTTTTCTGCCGGTGCATTATCCGAAGACTAAATTATCATCAGTGCAGCCGCTGCCCCCAGCAGAGCCGATAAGGATACCGCCAGTCTGCTTTTTTGTGTAAAGCATGCGCACTGTGTTTTTTCCTTTTCGGACAGCTGCTTCAGTGTGCCTTCAAGCCGCCTGAGCTCTGTTTCGGTGTCATTGGAACCGAAATGTTCCGCAAATCCGTCAGCAATTGCTCCGACATCCTCGTTCAGCATCAATTCACGCCTATGCCGACGCCATGCTTCACCAAATCCTGCACCGTTCGTCAGTTCATCACTCATTATTCTCCAGAATTCCCGCAGGCTTCCGCGTGCCGCAAGCAATAACGCAAGAGATTTAACGTCCGTCCGTTCATATTTCAATGCTGCCTCAAGCACCTTTAAATCAGATAAGAAACCGCATAATGTCTTTTGGCGAAGTTTGTATTTTTCGGCCGCAACCCTTCCTGCTGCCATGCAGATGCAGAACGCTGCGGCGGCAAGTAAAAGTTTCAGCACCGTGTAATTCGTCTCCGTTTGTTTTCGTCTAAAATATCAGTCTCGTACAATGATATTTCGCGCGATGTTCTTCTCAGCAAAAAAACTTTTGCAAACAGCCCGTCTTCAACCGCGTGTCGGAGCCAAGCTTTGCTTCTCAATTGAGCCGTATTTCCGGCATGAATCGATGCAATAACCGCAATGCCGTATTTTGCCGCTTCCGAAACAGCCTCCGTATCAATTGCACCCGACAGTTCATCGGTTATTATTACATCAGGTGCCATGCTGCGAACAAGCATCGGGATTGCAGCAGCCTTCGGTATCCCCTCCATAATATCCGTCCTTATACCGAGATTCATGGCGGCGTGTCCCTCCGTTGTTCCGGAAAGCTCATTGCGTTCATCCGCAACTGCAACACGCAGCGAGCGCGGAACACCTATTCCGTCCGATAAGCAGCGCGCACAATCTCTGAGAAATGTCGTCTTGCCTGCGCCCGGAGCAGCAGCAATAATTGCCGATAAGGGCATGCTGCCATCAAAGAACCTCCCAATGAAACGCTCTGCACAGCCGATAACTTCACGTGGGATTCTGATATTAAAACTTGTAACCGCAGTCAGTCGTGTAACTTTCCCGTTTTCATAAAGAGGTTTTCCGCATATGCCGACCCTTGCCCCGCCTGCAAGCGTCACATAGCCCTGCAGCAGCTCCTGTTCGCGTGCAAAAACCGAATGCCCGCATATTGCCTCCAGCATTTCACATGCTTCTGATTTTGTAAACGGTTTAAGCTGCAAAAAAACTTGCTCACCCCGTCTGCCCGCCGCCTGCATCGGTCTGTCAATAATAAACCTGATTTCATCCGCTCTTCCGCCCTCAAGAATCTGCTCAACCGCACCGCGAAATCGCTGCGGAACAATACGTACGATCTCTTTTTCAGCCGTTGTTAATGTGCTTGTTCTCGGCTTTGCTTCCATCGTTTTCCCTCGCTTCCTTCAGTTTCCTTCGAACCGTCCGTTTTTTAATGTACCGGAGCGTTTTTGTCTGACCGCTCAGCCCATCGGCTCTCGATAAATGGTATGTACATGCTCCGATCGATATGACCGTTCGGTGACGAGCAGTCTGCAAAAAAGCAAACAAAAAGACGCAGACATAGCCGCGTCTTTTTAAACAGAGCTGTTGTATCATGTTCGGTTCTATCGGGTTGCGGATTTCTTCTTTCCGACGCTCGATGATTTATTATTTAACCGTCCCATATGCCTTCGAACGGCATATTCAAGAATGCCGCAGATCTCACACGCCGCCGCATAAGCCGCAATACCTATCATCTGCGCATCACAGACTTCCGTTGACAGCTGCACCGCTCCGTACCCAATGCTGGTATATTCAATCGCAAATTCTGCCAACCCTCCGAATACAGGTGCGAGAACCGCTGCGCATGCAAATGCGGAAATATCGCAGCGTCTCCCGAAAATCAAAGCCGCAGTGAAAATGACCGAACCATATAAATAATTCGCCGTTTCAGAATTTTGCGCCGAAAAATTTATCAACATATAGACAATTCCGAAGACAAAAGCAAACGGAATGACCCTGTTTGCGGTGCCCTTTGCGGCAGCAAAAACGGCCGGACCGATTATTATCGGAACTAACCCGAAATTCAGCTCAATTTCCGGCGTTGGGTTCAGCAGAAAAGCTTTAAGACAGATAACACAGATCAGCCAATAAATAACATGCGTGTTTTTTATCCCCGTTTCCTCCACGGTATGCCGCAGCACCCCCGTTAATGTCAAGAGAATCAAAACTATTGCCGTCATTGCCGCAATCGACATGCAAAACCTCCCGCTCCGCAATTTATTATCAGCGTTTGCTTAGCCTTAATGCTGTCAGCTTGTGCAGCTTGAAAAGAATCTATACCTCTTGACTGTTTTTTTACAAACTAAGGATCAATTCGTTCTTTAGAGCATTTACCTGCATATGCTTCTATGAGAATATTTTCGACATTTCAGTCGAACGGAGGCGAATTATGGCAAACACAACTTTTTGTGAGCTGCGCGAAAAGGAAATAATCAACATATGCGACGGTGCGCGGCTCGGGTGCATATGTGACCTTGAAATTGACGACAGTACGGGCACAATATGTTCAATTGTGGTTCCCGGACCGTCACGTTTCTTGGGGCTTTTGCGCAATTCGGAAGAACTTGTTATCCCGTTCTGCAAAATTCAAAAAATCGGCGATGATGTGATACTGGTTGATATTGCAAATGCACGCAGGCAGTGCTGACGGTAAACCCTGAAAATTCGGAAAGGAACGGATGCTATGTTTGAATTCATTGCGCAGATATTCAGAAATATGTTTGTGTTTGTGGGCATGGTCACAACAAAAAGCAGCTTTCCCCCCGCCTTGACGCCGGAAGAGGAACAAGCACTGTTAAAAAAACTTGCAGCGGGCGATGATGACGCACGTGACAAGCTCATTGAACATAATCTTCGACTCATTGCACATATCGCAAAAAAGTACACGACACGCGGCCGTGATGCGGATGATCTTATCTCCATCGGGACTATCGGACTCATAAAAGCAGTCGGAAGCTTTGACGCAAACAAGGGTCGGACACTGTCCGCCTTTGCAGCAAGATGCATTGAAAATGAGATACTTATGTCCGTTCGTGCGGAAAAGAAAAAAAATAACGAAGTTTCTTTGGACGAACCGCTCGGCACGGACAGGGACGGCAACGAAATCACGCTTGCGGATGTTATTGCAAGTGCCGAAAACCCCGTTGCCGATACTGCAATCAATAACTCAGCGTGCCGTGCCGTGCGGAGTGCTGCGCAAAGCATTTTGGACGAACGCGAACGAATCGTTATCGAAATGCGATACGGTTTCGCAAACGGCATTGCCATGCCGCAGCGCGAAGTAGGCAAAAAGCTCGGCATATCGCGTTCATATGTATCGCGCATTGAAAAACGCGCTCTTGCAAAGCTGAACAGCTGCCTCAGCGGCAAGCATGACATTTAAATCCACCTAACTGTCAGTTTATTCGGTTCGGCTGCAAGCCGAAACAGTTTGGCTTCATTCCGACATCTGTACGGGCTTGCTGCCGTACAAGTTCATTCTTCCGCGCTTCCCTGTGAGATGTACGGCGCCGACCCTTGACAGCACCCGAAGAGCTGTTTGCGCCGTTTTCCGAGGTATTTGTGCCTCGGCGGCAAGTTCTTCCGACGTAAACTCTGTTTGGAGGCTTGTCGGCAGCAGCATTTGCCAGTCTTGCTGCCCGCAAATCAAAATCGAACCGCGCAGCGCGATAGGAATGCGCTCAAAACGCTCCGTTGTGCTGCGCCGTCTGCGTCCACGCTTTTTTACCGGTGCATTTTCAAGCCTGTATTCATCCGTATCAACAAGCAAAAGCAGGATATTCAGGTTGTTGTGTTCAATAATCTCCGCAAGCTTGTATAACTCAAAAAAAGCATCAAAAAACGACCCGCGTTTCGGACTTTTGCGACGTTTGCCGATTTCGCCTGTCACAGCATTGAGTTTGACTATATGCTTTTCAAACGGAATCGGGTGCACCACGGTGACGCAATTCGAAATCAAAAGCGACGGCAGTTTTTTTCTGAGAACATTGAATGAAGCTGTCTGCACCTCAAAAACACCGCTTTCGTTTTTCACATCAACAATGCTGTTTCCGACCCTTGATTCATGCTTTGAAGCGTCGGGTTCAATAAAGTATTTTATCACGGAATGCATTTTCTTTTCCGACAGAGTGCCGATTCCGCCCGATGCATGAACAGTTTCTGCATCCGCAGCAATGCAGGCGCGAAAAAACCCGGCTTCATCATTCCAGTTTCTCTTTTGCAGCATTTGCCTCTGCGCATCGATTTTACGGAGTATTTCTGCTCCGACCGGTTCTTCGCTCACGTTTTTTTGTTTTTCGTTATCGCTGCTGTTATCAGCGTTTTGAAAGGCTTCCTTCATCTGCGCAAACTGTTTAATTTGATTTTTGGGCAGTATCATATGCCCCAGTATTCTTCATCACTCAAAAAACCGGAACCGCGTGCAGTTTCGGCAAGTATCTGTCCTATCGGCTTCAGTGTTTTATTTTTCAACAAACGAGCAGGATTTTCGGAAAAAATCAAATCAGCATATTCCTTCGAGAATTCGGAAAAGACTGTTTTATATGCCTTCCGCATATCCGTAGTTCTTGATTTTGCTCCGTGAGCGTCACTTGCAGCAAGCGTAACTGCACCGCTGCTTAAAAGTTCAAATGCGGTTCGCCTGCAACCTCTGCCGAAATACCCCGTTAAACTTCCTGTATTTATTTGCAGACTGTATCCCGCTTCAGCCCATTCCAAAGCATAGCGCAAATCATCCTGAACAAAATAGTATCTTTCAGGATGTGCCACCACCGGTTTTTTCCCGCTTGCGGCAACAGTTTGAAGCATTTCCAGCATAAACCAAGGATCCTCATCGAAAGCACACTCCACAAGCATGAAATCAGAATCAGCAAGCGTCAGCAGTTTTCCGCTGTCTGTCAGTTTCAGCGTTTCCGGGCAGGCAAACACCTCAGTGCCGAGGTGCAGACCTATTTCCGCGCCTGTCTTTGAGAGCGCTTCACAAAGCTCCGAAAATGCAGCGAAAAGTTTTTCTCCCGCATAATTATCAAACTCGCCCGGTGCGCAATGCGGCGTTGCAATAATATCCGTAACTCCGCATTCCGCTGCGATGCGCAGCATTTCAACGGATTCCGTCATATCGACGGCTCCGTCGTCAACGTCGGGCAGGATATGGCAATGAATATCTATCATTTTTCTCCTTAATGCTCAATACACATTAGTTTCATTTTTGTTTGTTTTGCGGTGCGCTCACCGCCTAACGGTGCATTCGTCAATCCTCATAATTTAACGCTTCAATACCGGAGCGTGCCTGCGGACGGCTGTCGCCGTGTTTCACAAACAGCATTGCCGCGAACGCAAGTGCAACAAAGCATGTTGCGTACGGGAACAGTGATGTCATTCCGATTTTGTCCATAAGCAGACCGCTCAGATAAGGCGTCAGAACCTGTGCCGCCATACTTGCAGTGTAGTAATATCCTGTGAATTTGCCGATTTCACCGCCGCTGCACATTTCAACAACCATCGGAAAACTGTTTACATTTATTGTTGCCCAGCCTATTCCGGCAAGCGCAAACATACAGTTCATGAGGAGCGCACTGCTGCCTTCACGCAGGAATGCGGCAACACCGAATGCGGATGCAAGCATCACGACTCCGCCGAGAATAGTTTTTTTGCGTCCGATTTTCGAAGCTGCGGCCCCCACCGGAATGTAGGATACAATTGCAGCGATGTTTGCAATCATCAGAGTCGAATTGTAATCAAGATTCAAAACTTTTCCCGCATAAACCGAATACTTCGATGTTACCGCATTATACCCCATGTACCAAAGCGCAACGGATGCAAGTATCAGAATGAGTGAAGTTTTTTCTCCTTTCGAAAGCTTCTTTTTCCCGCTTGTTTCTTCGTCTGTCTCGTCAAGGTTCAGCCGTTTACTTTGCTGCCGCATTTCCTCCGCAAACTTCGGCTCCCGAACCGTGATCATGAACAAACCCAATGCCGCAAGCATCACGCCCGCAATAATTGCAAAGAACGGTGTGTAGCTCATCATTGAGTTTTTCACGCTTCCGGTGCCGAAAATCATTCCCAAAGCAAGAACGATAATGCCGCCCGCCGTACCCATAAGGTTAATTACGGCATTTGCCTTTGAGCGCAAAGGTTTTATTGTTACATCCGGCATCAACGCAACCGCCGGCGAGCGGAACGAGGCCATTGAAATCAACACAACAAGCAGCACCGCTATAAACAGCCCTGTCCGCACTGCTCCCGCTGAGCTTATATCCTCGGCATATGCCTGTCTTGCCGGAACATAAAACTCCGAATACAATCGGGAAGGCTGAACGAGTCTGTTGTCCGTGTTGTCAACATCCATGGGGGAATAATAGTTTTCAATTGCACAGAAAAATTCCCTGTCCACAGCAACGGACGCAGCATTCAACGCAGTCTGCTCGGCCTCTCCTGCAAGATAATCACGCACAGAAATCATCTTTTCCGTTTCGCTTTGGTCATTGTCGCCGGGAATCGCGAACTCATTCATCACAACAAACTCAACACCGTTCGGTGTTATCAGTTTTTTGTTCAGGCAATTGTTGAACACTGTTGACACAGCATTATCAAAAATGCCTTTAATATCATCATTTTGTGCATCAGCATCAGCAATGGTGCCGTAAACGGCTGTTTCGAACCTTTCAACACCGTTAAGGGCCCTTGCCTGCGCATTATCAACAAAAGATAAGCCGACGAATGCGATTGCGGCGGCAAGCGTTCCGGCAATTATGAACGGAGTCCGCCTGCCGAGTTTTGTATTTGTTTTATCTGAAATCGCACCGAACAGCGGCAGCAGAAAAATTGCAAGCACATTATCCAGAGCCATAACAACCCCGGAAGCCGCCTGCGACATACCGAATTTATCCGTCAGTATTTTAGGTATTATCGTGTCGTACGCCTGCCAGAATGTGCAGATCAGGAAAAAGGCAAAGCCAACAAAAATTGTGCGTTTATAGTTCAGTTTCATTTTTGGCCCCCGCATTGGGTATCCGAATAATTCTTCCTTTGATGTTTTTTTGTTTTGTTCCGCTCTGTGCGGAGAACATGTCCGAACATCAGATAAGCTTCAGCACAGAAACCATTGCACCGGTTTTTGTTCTGTCGCGCCTGTAAGAATAAAACAAGTCACTTCGTTCAAATGTGCACAGCGGCATGGCGGAAATATTCTGCGGCAGAACTCCGCATTCCTCCAGCTGTATTTCAATCGCAGCGCGAATATCAACATATGCCTTGCCCGTTTTGCCCGGTTTCACAAGCTCGTCACTGTGAAATTCCTCGGCGAACCGGCGTCCGATTTCGATACCGACTTCAAAGCAGTCGAAACAGATACACGGCCCAGTTGCCGCAATCAAATCTTCCGCTTTCGTACCGAACGCCGTCTGCATTGAACGCACCAACTCCGTTCCGACCCGCTTCAGCGTGCCTTTCCAGCCTGCATGGGCAAGCCCGATCGAACGCCTTTTCTTGTCGTAAAGAAAAACGGCTCCGCAATCCGCATGCGCAGTGACCAAAACCACGTTTGGATCGTCCGTTATCAATCCGTCGCAAAAAGGCAGCGGTTCACGATACAGCCCGCGCCCGCAATGCGATGAATCAACGCGGATAACATTTGAACCGTGCTCATGATTAACGATCACAAGTTTTTCGAAATCGAGTCCGAACGCATCACAGAGAATCCGAAAATTGCGCAGGATGTTCTCTTTCGGTTCATCGCGCGACAATCCGAGATTGAGTGATGCATAAGGTTCACGGCTCACTCCTCCGTTCCGTGTCGAAAAGCCATGGAACACTTCATCCTGCGGCAGTTTATCTGACTGAATGAGTTCTGTTCCGTTGCTTCGTATAATGTTATAGTTGCAGTTGTTGTATTTATTGTTCACGGTATTCTTCAATGGTTTTACACGCAAATCTCAGCTCTGCCGTGTTTAGGCATAAGGCAGCTTTGCTGTTATTCATTCAATTGTTCAATCGGCTTTCGGATTTTCGGCCGAATCGTCCTTGTTCTCTTCACTTTCCCCGAGAAGGCTTTTAAGCTCCTCCATAAAGGTGTTTATATCTTTGAAAGAACGGTAGACGGATGCGAAGCGCACATAGGCAACTTCATCAAGATCTTTAAGTCTTTTCATTACCATTTCGCCTATGCGTATGGTTGTGACCTCCTGCTCCAGGGTGTTGAAAATCTCTCTCGTAACATCGTCCACGAGTGTGTTTTGCTCCGCTGCCGATACGGGGCGCTTTTCGCATGCCTTGCGAACACCGGCAAGGATCTTTTCACTGTTGAACGCCTCGCGCGTTCCGTCACGTTTTACAACGGAAATCGGAATATCTTCGATTTTTTCATAAGTTGTGAAGCGCTTACCGCAATTGGAGCATTCGCGGCGACGACGTATTGCTGTTCCGTCCTCTGTCGGGCGGGAATCGACAACCCTGCTTTCAGTGCCAAGGCAATATCTGCATTTCATCTGTAGTTCAACCTCCGTTTGCCCGTGCGCATTCTCGGCAATAAATCGAAACACTTCAAACATCCGTTCGGCGCACGGTCGTCATCAGCAGAATTATATCATATGAAAGAAATAATTTCCACCATTTTTATAAGCCGGACCGCCTCTGATTTATATATTTAATTTTTCTGTTGATTGTTCGTCTGCTTTTTTTCTTTTTATATCGGCATTATTCGCATGTTCATCCACTTGCTCCTCAGCATTATTTACAGGTTGTTTTCAAACCTGCTGTTGCGGATTTTACATTGCGAGCTTATAATAACGCTAAAAACAGGCTGATTGCTTTCAAACCCGCTTTCATGCTTTTGGTAAGGAGGAACGATATGGAAATCTTAAAAAACAAACTTGGCTTCATCTGCGATATGGACGGTGTTATCTACCACGGAAACAAATTGCTGCCCGGCGTGCCGGAATTCGTCGACTGGCTGTACAAAGAGAATAAAAACTTTCTTTTTCTTACAAATTCATCGGAACGCTCCCCGAAGGAGCTTCAGCAGAAGCTGAAACGTATGGGACTCGATGTTGACGAAAGCCACTTTTATACAAGCGCACTTGCAACAGCGCGTTTTATAAGCTCCCAATCTCCGGGATGCAGTGTTTACACTATCGGCGGCGCGGGGCTTATCATGGCACTGCACGATGAAGGAATAACTATGAATGATGTTGATCCGGACTATGTCATTATCGGCGAGGGCAACACTTACAATTATGAGAACATACTTAAGGCAGTGCGACTGGTAATGAAGGGTGCAAAACTGATCGGAACCAACAGCGATCTCACCGGACCGTCCGAGGAGGGTATCATTCCTGCCTGCCGTGCAATGATTGCACCTATAGAAATGGCAACCGGACAAAATGCATATTTTGTCGGCAAGCCCAACCCCCTTATGATGCGGACGGGGCTGCGCATTCTCGGCGTTCACTCCGAAGATGCCGTTATGATCGGCGACAGAATGGACACGGACATGATCGCCGGAATTGAAACCGGCCTTGATACAGTGCTTGTTCTAAGCGGTGTAACATCACGCAGTGACATAAGAAAATATCCTTATCGCCCGCGTCTTGTTTTGAACGGTGTGGGGGATATCCCGGCGGCACTTTCGGCGGAAAAATAAACCGTTTCCGTTGCGCCTGCACGTCCGCCGAATGCATTGTTTGCATTATATGCTTGACATTCTTCCCGTTTTGCTTATAATTTAAAAAGCACCGAATAAACAGGCTCGATAAACAGGCTCGCGGTGAGCTGAACGTCTGCACGGTGCGGTATTATTTTTTTGTACCATAAAAATGCGAATGTGGTGGAACGGCATACACAGCGGACTTAAAATCCGCCGGCGAAAGCTTGGGGGTTCAAATCCCCCCATTCGCACCAATACCGGACATTGACTGAATACCCTGCGTATTCCCGACAGTGTCCGGTTTATGTTTATTCTTTATGCTGCCGTGCGCATTGGATGATTCATTGCGAACATGTTGATAACGCTGAAGTTTTCGGCAACAGTTCAAAAAGCGTTAAGCAGCGGATTAATTCGTTCAAGCAGCATTTCCCTGCACGGTTCAGTTGCGGGAAGTGTTCTGCAGGAGGTCAAAATGAACCGAAAGAAACTCTCGGGCAGGAAACTTTTCCTGCTTATATGGCTCGGGGTTATCGTTCTGCTTCTCGTCGGAATTGCCGTGCTTTCAAAGCTGAATCCCACCGAACATACAGAAAGCGTCAAAGAAGCCATGCGCGACGGCGTGCTTCACGAAGTCAACAAAATCAATTTTTTGGGAATTGAAGTCAACCCCGCCGTACTGTCGGCATATATCGTGACAGGCATCATTCTGCTTGCGGCAGTGCTGATAAGGATATTTGCAATTCCGAAATTTAAGCTCATTCCGGGAAAATTTCAGTCATTGCTTGAAATGCCCGTTGAGTTCTTTTCCGGAATGGCCAAAACAAACAGCCCGCACAAAAGCGGCTTTGCCGGAGTTTACATTTTCAGTGCGGGGATTTACATATTTCTCAGCACTCTGTTCGAACTGCTCGGCATTCAGGCCGTCACGACACACGGCGCATCAATAGCACTTCCCGCACCAATCGCCGACATTAACGCCGCAATTGCAATGGGCGTGCTTTCCTACATTGTCATCCTCGGAGCAGGCATTATATGCGGAGGCGCAAAGGGTGCTCTCAATGTTCTGAAGGATTTCTCCCTCCCCATTTCCATGAGTTTCAGGCTTTTCGGTGCACTGCTCAGCGGACTGTTGGTCACGGAACTTGTTTACTACTATTTTTCGCTCAGCTTTGTTCTTCCCGTGTTCGTCGGAGTATTGTTCACATTACTCCATGCTGTAATACAAACTTACGTCCTTACGACGCTTGTTTCGATTTTTTACGGCGAAGCTGTCGAACCGCGAAAGAAAAGCAAACATTCACGCAAAAATTTTAAAAAAGAACCAAAAACTAACTGATGAAAGAAGGAAACAACAATGAAAAAGAACATCATCTCCGCAATACTTCTCGCCGCTCTGTCACTTGTGCTTGTGTTCGTGCTCTGCGCACCGGCATTTGCTTCGGATTCTCAGCCGAGTGACCAAGCGTCCGAACCTGCAGTGCTCTCTGCGCCGACCGAAACAGCGGAGGATAAAACCGTTTCAACCAAAGCCGTTGCTGCTGCTGCAGTCGTCGGTATCGTCGCCACAGCAGGCGCTGCGGCAATGGCGATTTCGATCGCAAAAAGCACTTCGGGTATGGCACGTCAGCCCGAAGCAGCAGGTAAAATCAACTCCGCAATGATGCTTGGGCTTGTTTTCATTGAGACCGCAATCATTTATGCTTTGATTATTGCGATCCTTATCATCTTTGTGCTCTGATTTAAAAGCTTTGCGCGAATCCATCCAAACGGATCCGCGCAAAGTCCGTTTGAACCAAACCGACTATTCTGATTGAAATGAGGTGCAAAAATGCCGCTTAACATTGACTTTTTACAAGTGCTTCTGCACATGTTGAACTTCGTCATTCTTGCAGGCGGACTTACGTTTCTGCTCTTTAAGCCCATAAATAAGTTCCTCGAAAACAGGAAAGCTCATTTTGAAAAGCTTGAGCGCGACAATGCCGAAAGTGCCGAAACGAATGCGAAAGCAAAAGCCGAATACGAGAAAAAGCTGAGCAATGCCGAAGCTGAGATAGCAGAAATGAAGCAAAATGCCGAAAAAGATATGGCTTCTGCCGCCGAAGGCTATATAAACGATGCAAAAGACAAGGCTTCCACACTGCTCAAGGCAGCCGAAACCGAAGCCGAAAACAGGAAACAGCATATCCTTGACGCTGCACAGACCGAGATCGGTGAGCTTGTTATTTCCGCTGCGCAAAAGCTCCTCAGCGACACAGTCACCCCGGAGCGGGACCGCGAACTCTATGATGCGTTCATCCGCCTTGCCGAAAACGATCCGGGGCACAAACCCTCAGCGCGCCCTGATAAAAGCAAAAAAACAGGCGTATCCTCCAACAACTCCGCAGGCAGGAAAAAACAATGAACACAACCGACCGTAAGAACGCCTTCGGGCAGGATAATAAGCAAAGCGGAGCGTCTCATAGCTCCGAATCAGCTGCTCCTCAAAAATCAAAACGCAACGATGCCGCCGATGTTGTGGAATCCGATTTCGACAGCATTGATCCCGCTGATTCAAAACCGCTCAAAGTCGAAATTGACTGCGTAACCCCTCCCACCGAAGAACAGCTGCGGAGAATTCGGGAGATTATCAGCCGCGACTACAATGCAGGCGAAATTGAACTCACGATAAAGCGGGTTCCGTCCGTTGTCGGAGGATTCAACATTTTTGTCGGAGACGATAACTACGACTGGACCACTCTCGGGCGCATTCGTCAGCTTCGGAAATCATTCCAGTCGCTGAAAAAGGAATATGACACTTCAAAGATTATTTCTTTACTGCGCGAGGATATTTCCGGTTTCAGACTTGATCACGGCCACCAGCAGGTCGGCTTTGCACTCTCCGTCGGCGACGGCATAGCTGTCATTGACGGGCTTCACGATGTAACATACGGCGAAATCGTGCTTTTCGATTGCGGAATCAAAGGCATGGTCCAGGATATCCGCACGGACGGAACAACCGGCGTTGTTCTGTTCGGCAGCGACAGCGAAATCACCGCAGGTACACGCGTCGTTCGCACACGCCGCACTGCAGGCATTCCGATAAGCAACCACATCCTCGGAAGAATGATAAACCCGCTCGGGCAGATCATTGACGGCGGAGATGAAATCGGTGCAAAAGAATATTTCCCGCTTGAGCGGCCCGCTCCCGGCATTCTTGAACGCAAACCCGTGTTTCGCCCTCTTGAAACGGGTCTTCTGGCTGTTGACTCAATGTTCCCCATCGGAAGAGGGCAGCGGGAACTTCTGATAGGCGACCGGCAAACGGGTAAAACAACCGTTGCAATTGACACAATTATCAACCAAAAGGGCAAAAACACCGTTTGCATCTATGTTGCAATCGGGCAAAAAGCGAGCAGCGTCGCAAAGGTTATCACCACGTTGAAAAAAGCGGATGCCCTTGACTACACCGTTATTGTATCTTCCCCGGCGGATGATCCTGCGTCGCTGCAATACATTGCTCCGTATGCAGGCTGTGCCATTGCAGAATACTTCATGTATCGCGGACGTGATGCGCTTGTTGTGTATGATGATTTATCCAAGCATGCGGTTGCATACCGCACGCTGAGTTTGCTTTTGGAACGCGCCCCCGGGCGTGAAGCTTACCCCGGGGATGTATTCTATCTGCATTCCCGTCTTTTGGAGCGTTCGGCTCAGCTTTCCGATTCCCTCGGCGGCGGCAGCATGACTGCGCTTCCGATCGTTGAAACACAGGCCGGCGATGTTTCCGCATATATCCCCACAAACATCATTTCGATTACCGACGGGCAGATTTTCTTTGAAAGCGAGTTGTTCTATTCGGGTCAGCGACCGGCTGTCAACGTCGGATTGTCCGTCAGCCGTGTCGGCGGTGCTGCGCAATCCGAAGTTATGCGCAAGTCCGTCGGTTCAATACGGCTTGATCTTGCGCAATATCGTGAAATGCAGGTATTCTCCCGTTTCGGCGGCGAACTGGATGAGCAAACCGTACAGCGTTTGAAATACGGAGAGGGTCTCATGCAGCTGCTGCGGCAAAAGAACCAAGCCGCAATGCCGCTTTGGGAGCAGGTTGTTACGCTTATATGTGCACAGGAGCAAATGTTTTTGGATGTTCCCGTAAAAAAAATCAAGCAGGCGCAGAAGGATCTTCTGACGTATTTTTCCGCGAACTGCAATTCTCTTTGTCTCAGAATCGAACACGGAAAAAAATACAGCGCAGAACTGCATTCCGATGTTGTGAACGCTGCAAAGGATTTTTTCGCCGCGTATTCTGCATGATCTCACCGCACTTAATGCAGGCAGCCGTTGATAAGCTCGCGCACCGGGCGCGGGCGTGTATCCTGTTTTAAGGCTGTCTGCTCAGTATTTTCAGCGAAAGGACGGAGTTGGTTCAATGGCCAGTGCCGAAGAAATAAAGGCGCGAATCGGCAGCATTCGCCAAACAAAAAAAGTCACGGATGCGATGTATATGATCTCCTCCGTGAAAATGCGGCGCGCAAAACGCGAAGTCATCAGCACCGAACCCTATTTCAATGCGCTCAAAGAGCAGATAAGTGATCTGTTTCTTTATATTCCGGAAACAAACAACCGCTACTTCCGCGTTTTGCTTCCCGAAGGACAGACTTTTCGCCGCAGGGGATTGCTGCTTGTCACTTCCGATAAGGGACTTGCGGGCAGTTACAATCAAACCGCAATTCGTGCCGCCGAAGATTATATTGCGCTTCATCCGGATGCAAAGCTCTTTATTGTCGGCGAATGCGGAAGACACTATTGCATTGACAACGGCATACGCTTTGTTGAGGATTTCCACTACTCAGCGGCATTCCCGACAGTTTGGGAAGCACGTAATATATGTTATGATTTGTTGGAATATTACAACGATAATCTCTTGGATGAAATAGACATCATATACACTGATTATCAAAGCAAAAAGCCGAGCGAATGCAAGCGGAACTGCCTTCTTCCGCTTGCGCGCAGCCGTTTCTATTCTGCCGAAAGGGAATCCGTGATGAGGAATGAAGAATCGCGCGAGCAAAAGGAATTCTATCCCGATGCAAACACGGTTCTTGACGGAATCATTCCGAGCTATCTTACCGGATTTATCTACAGCTCGCTTGTTGACAGTTATTGCAGCGAGCAGGAAGCGCGAATGACGGCAATGAGTTCCGCAGGAAAAAATGCGGAAGAGATTCTAAAACAGCTGCAAATGCAATATAACAGCCTGCGTCAATCCGCAATTACAAACGAGATGATCGAAATCACCTCGGGAGCGCGTGCATTGAAGCTTAAAAAACTGAAATCAAGGCAAACAGCAAAAACCGAAGGGGGCAACGCCCAATGACAAACACAGCAGAAACAAAATCATCAAACTCCGCTCTGCCCAAGGGCGAAATTTCAGGCGTGAACGGTCCGGTTGTGGACGTTGCCTTTCAAAAAGACAGCCTGCCGAGAATCCGCGAGGCGTTATATGTTGTAATTAACGGTAAAAAACGTGTTATGGAAGTTGCGCAGCATATCGGAGGCGGACTTGTCCGTTGCATCATGCTCGGACCTGCCGAAGGGCTTTACCGCGGGTTGGAGGTCTTCTCCACCGGTTCGCCGATTTCGGTTCCCGTCGGAGATGCAGTTCTCGGAAGGCTTTTCAATGTTCTCGGAGAATGCATGGACGGCGGAAAACCGTTGCCTGCCGAAACGGAACGAAGAAGCATTTACCGCCCTGCCCCGCCCTATGCCGAAAGACAGACAACCGAAGAAATTCTTGAAACCGGTATTAAGGTTATCGACCTGCTTGCTCCTTATGCAAAAGGCGGAAAAATCGGCCTTTTCGGCGGTGCGGGTGTCGGTAAAACGGTTCTGATTCAGGAACTGATTCACAATATTGCAACCGAACACGGAGGATATTCCGTGTTTACAGGTGTCGGCGAACGCAGTCGCGAAGGCAATGACCTTTGGACAGAAATGCATTCCGGCGGCGTTATTGACAAAACCGCACTCGTGTTCGGGCAAATGAATGAAGCTCCGGGGGTGCGTATGCGCGTTGGCCTCACGGGGCTTACAATGGCAGAATACTTCCGTGATGTAAGTCATAAGGACGTGCTTCTTTTTATCGATAATATTTTTCGTTTTATACAAGCCGGCAGTGAGGTTTCAACTTTGCTCGGGCGTATGCCCTCCGCCGTCGGCTACCAGCCCACGCTTTCAAATGATTTGGGTGAGCTTGAAGAACGCATTGCTTCAACAAAAAACGGCTCCGTAACCTCGGTGCAGGCTATTTATGTTCCTGCGGATGATCTTACCGACCCCGCACCTGCAACGACATTCTCCCATCTTGATGCAACGACGGTCCTCAGCCGCCGTGTTGCGGAAATGGGTATCTACCCCGCCGTTGAACCGCTCGAATCCTCGTCGCGCATGCTCGAACCCGAAATCGTCGGTGAGGAACACTATCGCGTTGCCTGCCGTGTTCAGGAGATTCTTGAACACTATAAAGAACTTCAGGACATTATTGCTATTCTGGGCATGGACGAACTGAGCGATGAAGACAAGTTGACAGTGCGAAGAGCAAGAAAGATTCAGCGTTTTCTTTCCCAACCATTCAGCGTTGCGGAAAAGTTTACGGGTATTCCCGGAATTTATGTGCCGCTCAGTGAAACGATACGCAGCTTTGCCGCGATTGTTGACGGTGAAGCCGATGAATTTCCCGAAAGTGCCTTTTTCAATGTCGGCACCATTGATGATGTCCGTGAAAAAGCGCAGTCGCTTTCCGGCAAATGCGAAAAGACCGATGACGGCACGGCAGCCGCAGAATAAAAACAGGAGGGCATGAATGGCCAAACCGTTTCAACTTGAAATTCTGACGCCCGAACGTGCATTTTACAGGGGCGAATGCATTTCGGTGATCGTGCCTGTCAGCGACGGAATGCTCGGAATAATGGCAAACCACACTCCGATGACCGCCGCAATCACCGACGGCGAAGTTGTTTTCACCCTGCCCGACGGCAGCAAAATTCCTTGCGCCGTGACACAGGGAATGATCGACGTTTCCGCCGCCCGTGTTCGGGTTCTTTGCGACTCCGCTTTGCACCCCGATGAAATCAATGCAGAGGCTGAGCGTAAGCAAGCTGAAGCCGCCGCATTGAAGCTGCGCGAAAAACTCGGCCACCGTGACTATGTGCTTTCAAAACTGACCTTTGCCAAGGCCACAAACCATTTGCGCGTCAAGCAGCATAATTCCTGACAATGCTTCCCAAACAAATTTACCGTGCCGATTGCAAATCTCTGTTTCGGCACGGGCTTTTTAAAAGTCCGTCAATATATTGCGATATAAAATTTGCCGTCTATTGACTTTACTGTTTGCGCGTGCTAAAATCCACTTAAAAAGTGAATACAGCTCAAGTGCCTGAATTCAGCCTTTTTACGGTGAATTCGGGAGAATAGACAATCGGGTCAAAGTCCCGAACGGTACCGCCGCTGTTGGTGCGTAGGCAATGTTTTATTGATGCAAATCAGCCATTGGGAAACTGAGAAGGCAAAACATTCGCTGTTGAGGCACAAGTCAGAAGACCTGCTTGAGTCGGATCCCCCTTTGCTTATGCGGCTCACGAGTTATGAGGTTGGCGGATGTTTTTTTGTTGTGTAAACGGTGCAGCTTTGTTGCTGTTCCGTTTTTCTTATCTGCAATTCCGCTCACTCTGTCATGCTAAAAGCCGAACAAAAAAGATAGATATTGGAAAAACAATGAATCACAGCATTAATCCCCGAAGCGATGCGGACGAGCGCAGTCAACTCGAAGATGAGTTTGCAAGACAGCACGCAAGTGATACTGACGAACAGCTTTTAAGCTATGTCGGCAGTATTGCAAGCAAGCTCGGCCGAAAACCCACAAAAGAAGAAACTATCGGTTATCGTTACATAAAGTCACGACTCGGCAATTGGCCCGGCATCATGGTCAAACTCGGGCTGCTTGAGCCGAAGTCGGTACGGCGGGAACGCGTAAGACGATCAATAGCTGATAAACAGAAAAACAGGAGTAATAAGAATTGAAGCATTCAAGGTTATTTAAGTGCATCAGTCTGTTTCTTGCGGCAATCATGCTTTTGGCATTGCTGTCAATGATTTTGTCGGCAAGCTTTGTTTTGCCTGAAAATCCGATAGCCAAAGCTTCCTCCTTTCCCGACAGCGAGCTTTCACACAACGGTTCAGGGAAAAACGAAACACCAACACCGACTCTGACTCCGACACCGGAGCAATCCGAAACACCGACACCCGATGCTTCCGAAACACCGACACCCGAAGCATCGGAGACTCCGACGCCCGATGTTTCCGAAACGCCGACGTTCGAACCGTCTGAAACAGCAACGCCAAATACATCGGACAATTCGAATCCAACCGACACGCCGACTCCGAAACCCACCAACGCGCCGACTCCGAGACCGTCCAACGCGCCGACTCCGAGACCAACCAATGCGCCGACTCCGAGACCAACCAATGCGCCGACCCCGAGACCCACCAACGCTCCGACTCCGAGGCCAACCAATGCGCCGACTCCGAGGCCAACCAATGCGCCGACTCCGAGACCAACCAATGCGCCGACTCAGAATCCGACCGACGATCCGACATCGAATCCGACCGTTCGACCGACTGAGATGCCGTCATCTTCTCCCGAGCCCGGCGGCGATATTACTCCCGAACCCGGCGGAGACATTACTCCCGAGCCCGGCGGAGACGGTACTCCCGAACCCGGCGGAGACGGCACTCCCGAACCCGGCGGAGACGGTACTCCCGAGCCCGGTGGAGAAATCACTCCCGAGCCCGGTGGGGAATACACTCCCCAACCCGAAGAGCCGTATATTGCAACGGATCTTTACAGCGGAATATATACTCCTGCCGATATAGAAAATGACACGCTTGTTTTTTATGCATACCCTGCCGGGGGAGATAATCTTTCACTTAAAGTTTATATTAAAGGCCGTTACGACAACGTGAACAACGGTGAATTGCTTCACCCGGATGAGCAGAGTTATTTTCGTCCGGTGTTGTCGATAAACAATGAGTACATAATCACAATGTATCTCTATCGCGGAAGTGAACTTTGCGGCAGTGCTGTGCGCTTTTATATCACCTACCGCAATCAGCCTGCCGATGAAGACAATCCTGTTGTCGGTGAACATCCGCCGGTGATAACAACAAACCGCGACGGCGACGACAGTGTGATCACAAGCAGCCGTTTCCTGCTCAGAGTTGCTGCACGCACCTGGGAAGGCAATGTTATATACGCAAACCATATCGTTGTTACCCTTGACGGTGTTGTTCAAACGAATCCGACCGGCAGCACGGTATTTGAATATCACCTTGTGCTGACTCCGCCGAATGTCGGAGACGACATCGACCATGTTGTTACTATACTTGCATGGGATGATGAAGGGAACTCAACTTTCCGGAAACTCATTCTGCCCTATCACCGCGTAGGTGAAGGAGATGAAAACGGAAGCATCCATATTTCAATAGATGCAACCACCCTCGGGCTCGGCATCATTATTGATGATGATTATACCGTTCATGAAGGCGAAAACGCTGCCGAAGTGCTGCTGCGCCTGTTCGAGGACTATGGCATTGAAGCGCAATTCAGCGGAACACCGAAGCTGAATTTCTATCTGCGGCGCATTGTGTGGGGCGATATTGCATACAGCGTTGAGATTCCTCCGGAACTCTGGGAGCTGATACTCCGTGACGGCATAACTCTTACGGATCAGCATGACCGAGACAGCATCGGAGAATTCGACTTCACGCGGGGTTCCGGTTGGATGTACTGTATAAACGGCATGTACCCGGGAATCGGACTTTCCGAATACTACCCAATCAACGGTGACGAGCTCTGTCTGCGGTTTACACTTGCTCTCGGCAAGGATATCGGCGGATATGACGCAACCGGTTCCGGCGGATCCGAAGGCTCACTTTCAAGTTACTGCGGGCTTTGGATTGACGGAGGATTTATTCAGCTTGAGCACGATTATGAACTCATTCAGCGTGTCGAACCCACTGACGATGAGGATGGTTTCATTGAGTACCGCTGCTCAAAATGCCATGACATTTACCGCGAAGTGCTTCCCGCAGGAAGTCCCGGCCAAAGCGCATTCTTTCTTTCGCATACGCTTGTGCCGCAAATCTGCATCGGTACTGCGGGCTCACCCGAAAATTCCGGTTTAAAAAGAAAGGCGATAAATAATGACATTAAAGATTAAATCAATTCTGAGCCTGCTGCTTGCGTTTTTGCTCACATTTGCAGCATGCAGTGCAGCTCCGCATAAAGAACGAGTACAGCCTCCCATGTCCGAACGCATTCTTCAGATTGCGCAGGGCATGAAGAAACTTGCAGGAGTTGAAGAAGGCGACTGTCTGCTTAATGCGTCGGATGAATTCCCTGCCGGTTCTTCCGTTTGCGACTGGGCAGCCTTGGCATGCGCTGTCGGCGGTGCGGAGGATAGCTATACAGCCTACCTGCACGCGCTTGAAGCTTATGTAAAAAATAAACTCGGCGAAGATTCATCCCTCGGCAGAGCAACCGACTACCACCGAATTGCTCTTACGGTGCTCGCACTTGGCGGTGACCCGGCAGCATTTTCGGAGGATAAAAACGGAGAACCGGTGAATCTTATTGAGTTCGGAACCTACAACTACCCCGGCGAACTCGGCGCACAAGGACTGAACGCATACATTTTTGCACTGATAACTCTCGATTCCGAAAGTTATGCGGTTCCTGACGGAAGCAGGTATACCCGAACGGGCATCATTAAAGAAATTCTTGCTGCCGAAGAACCCGACGGAGGCTTCGGACTCGACAAAGGTGCATTTGACATTGATATAACCGCAATGGCGCTTCAAGCTCTTGCCCCGTACTACGGCAGCCAAAACGCGCTTTCCGTCGGTATATCCCCCGGCGAGATCTCCCGCACTGTTGACCGTGCATTGGCACGGCTTGCCGCTGTAATGAAAGAAAACTGCACATTCTGCTCGTATGGTGCAGAAAACACCGAGTCGACAGCTCAGGTTATTATTGCACTCTGTTCACTTGGTATCGACCCACGCACCGATGAACGTTTCATGCGCGGCGGTAAAAACATTGTTGACGGAATGCAGAGTTTTCTTCTCCCAGGCAGCGTGTACAGACACTCTGCGAACGATTCGGAAGGAAACCTTATGTCCACGGAGCAGGCAATGCTTGCGCATATCGCATTGTATAAAGCTGATCATAAGCTCGGCAGGCTGTATGATTTTTCAAAGTCTAAAGCCTGATATTGTCTGCACGACGAAAATATTAATTAATGCTAAACGGTGATTACAAATGCTGACAGACAACATTAAATCTGAAATCAAAAAAGTTATCGTCGGAAAGGACGAAATTATCGAAAAGGTTTTGACTGCAATTCTTGCGCAGGGACACATACTGCTGGAAGATGTTCCCGGCGTTGGAAAAACAAGCCTTGCACTTGCTTTTTCAAAGGCACTCGGACTTGACTGCAAACGTATTCAGTTCACACCGGACACAATGCCTTCCGATGTGACAGGCTTTTCGGTTTTCGAAAAATCAAATTCCGACTTTGTGTATAAGCCCGGAGCGGTTATGACAAATCTTCTTGTTGCGGATGAAATCAACCGCACCTCAAGCAAAACCCAATCCGCTCTACTTGAAGCGATGGAGGAAGGAAAAGTTACAGTTGACGGAACAACCCATAAACTTCCGTCCCCGTTCATCGTTCTTGCAACCGAAAATCCGATCGGGTCGGCAGGAACGCAGCTGCTGCCCGTTTCTCAGCTGGACAGGTTCATGTTCAAACTTAGCATGGGTTATCCCGATATTAAAAGCCAAGTTGAAATACTGCGGGACAGACACCGTTCCGACCCGCTTGACGATGTAAAAGCCGTATGCTCAGCCAATGAACTGGTGCAAACAATCGACGTTGTTCGACAAACATTCATATGCGATGAAGTTTACGAATACATAGCCGAACTTGCCGAGCAGACGCGGCATCACGAATCGGTTCAGTTCGGAATCAGCCCCCGCGGTGCGTTGGCGGTGAGCCGTGCCGCAAAAGCATATGCTTATCTTTCCCGCCGCGACTATGTTACGGCGGACGATGTTGCCGCAGTTTTCCGCGATGTATGTGCACACAGACTTGTTCTGAACACAAAAGCGCGAATGCGCGGGTATACCGAAACGGATGTTGCCGATGAAATTGTTTCCGAACACAAAAAACCGGGAGTTAAGGATTTTAAACGCAGATGAAGCATAACCCCAAACCCGAAGAAAAGAAAGCAGCGGGGATCGATGATGATTTTGCAGTAAAAAAAGATTTTGCACAAAGCTGCACACTGCGGCGCATTGCAGCTGCTGTTCTGTATCTGTCGATTCTTTTCTGCTGCACAATCACCGCATTAAAGCTTCCGTCACTTGCTGTTTTGTTCCCGCTTGCAGCAGTGCTGCTTATTCCCCCGCTTTGCTTTGCGTTCAACTGTTTCGCCGCTTCGAAAGTTGAATTTGCCGTTAAAGCTTCTTCCTCCTGTCCCCGCGGGGAAAGCTGTCATTGTGAGATCGTTCTTCGCAATGACAGTATCATTCCGCTGCCGTTCGTGCGCTGTACTCTGATTTTGCTAAACAAGCTTAACGGAGAAAACCGCATTTCGGTCATTCGTTGCAGCGTCCCTGCACTTTCGGAAAGCCGAACCGGGTTTTCTGTAAAATCGATGCATTGCGGCAGCGTTTCACCGCAGATCCTGCGAACAGAGCTTACCGATTGCTTCGGACTGTTTTTTAAAAGAATACGCAGCAGATCTTCCCTGCGAACGGATGCAAAATGCTTATTTATGCCGACAGTGTTCGATATTGACGCCATCAGAAACGATGCATTCTCTCATGATATAGACAGCAGCGATTATGCACCCGGCAAACGCGGTTCGGATCATTCCGAAGTTTTTCAACTCCGTCCGTACGAACAGGGTGATTCTTTAAAACAGGTGCATTGGAAGGCCTCCTGTAAATTCGATGACCTCATCGTGCGCGACGCAAGCTTTCCGATAGTACGTTCACTGCTTATCTGCATGGACGTATCCGGATGTACAGCCGCTGAATGCGATGCAATCAGTGACGTTGCAGTCTCTGTCTGTTCCGCACTGTCGGACTCCGGAACCGCATTTACAATTGCACGCCCGCAATGCGGCCAAATTGAGTTTATCGACGTGAATGCTTCCGATGAGCTTCCCTCTGCAGCCGAATGGCTTATCGAATGCGAACCCTCGGAAAGCGCCTTCGCAGCATATGTCAGGGAACGCGGCGCCTGCGGATACGGAAAAATCGTGTTTATCGGCAAAGAGTTCTCAGACTCTGCTGCTGAGTTTTGCGCCGGCGCGAACACAAAGCGGCTCCTCTGCCGTGCGGGCGGCAACGGTACGTTTACGGCATTCTCCTCAGACAATTATGCGGAAGAACTGTCCGATGTTGACCTTTAAACCGGTTTTGTATTATAAAATTTGTGGTTGAGTTGAATGATTAAAAGAGAAAAAAGAGACGAATTGCATATTGAGCAGTCCAAAAGCGCATGTTGTCAAAGCTTCTGGGATTTTTCCAGAGCATTGCTCTGTTCGGTTATGTTCACACTCGGCTTCAACATCCTGCTGTTTTCGATTTTTAAGTCGCTGAGCGTTTCGGCGTTTACGGTTACTGCGGTTGAAGCACCGATAATCTGCGTGCTCATACTTCTTTTTTGCGGAAAGAGGGGAACCGTTGCAGTGTCTTTATACTGTGCCGCAGTTTTCCTGTTTTCCATACTCTTTTTTGGGAGCATACGCAGCGGACTTGATGCGCTCACTAATGACTGCATTGCGCTTTTAATAAAGCTGACAGGAAAAATTCATCTCGATGTGCAATCCGAACCTGCCGATACATTGCCGTTCCTTATTCTGCTTTGCAGCATTATTTCAGCAGCATCAGCCAAACTGTTTTCTTCCGGGAGACGCATTGCTGCATACGCAGTTATTCTGTTCGGCACGGTACTTTCCGCAAGCGGCATTGCACAATCACCTGTCGGTGCGGTTTTAATAATTGCAAGCGGAATAACACATCTTGCTGCGGGAAGTCTCTCCGTTCCGCATTTTCAAAAAAAGGGCGCAAAGCTCACTTGTGCCGTCGTTCCGCTGCTTCTTGCTTCGGCAGTCTTACTGGGTTCTCTGCCCATGCGCAGTTTTTGTTCGGACAGCAGGCTGAATGCACTCAACAGCAGCCTCGGTGTTTGGCTGCACCGTGCGGTTTACGATGAAACAACAAATTCCATGCCCGAGGGACGGCTCTCTCCCCTTCGCGCACGCAATACTTCCGAAACCCCCGCAATTGCTGTAACATCCGAAACAATACAAAGTGGCTATTTTCGCGGAATGGTCGGAGAAGTTTACACCGGAACGAGCTGGGAATCGCTGCCGAACAAAGAACTTGCGAAATACAACGACTTGTTCTACTGGCTTCATTCCGACGGTTTTTTTGCCCAAGCTCAATTGAGCTCCGCAGCAGCCGCTGTTGGAGCTGACGGCGGAAATGCAGGCGCAAAAAGCAAAGTTGATATAGAGCTGCTTTCAGCATGCAGACGTTATCTGTATCTTCCGTATAATGCTGCTGCGGGAAAGCTTCTTGATGAAGACCGCATCGGAGATTCCGCATGTATTCGAAAGAACAATACCGGAAGAGTTTTCAGCATTGAATGCAGCTCCGTTCCGAATGCGCCTCAGCTCCGCAGAATGCTGAAGGATACAAACGGGGATTCCGTTGAAAAGTACTTGTCCGACGAACGCGCCTATGCTCAGTTTGTGTATGAAACAAGTTTGCTGCTTACTCCCGAAGCAACTGCTGCAATGGCCGAAATTTTCGGCGAAGCCCCGCCTGCGCTTGCCCTTTCGGATATTCTGCCGCTCGTTTTAAGCGCGCTGAAAGAAAACATTACCTATGATGAAACGGTCAAAACCGACTGCGGAACGAATGATTTTGCCGCATACGTTCTTCAGGTCGGCAAACGCGGATACAGCGTTCACTATGCAGCCTGTGCTGCCGTTATGCTGAGATATTTCGGCGTTCCGTCAAGGTATGTCGAAGGCTATTATATCAATGCCGAAACAGCTGCTGCGCGATGTGTTTCGGGGCGTGTTGTTCTGACCGAAGCGGATGCACATGCATGGGCTGAATACTATCTCGACGGTATCGGATGGATCCCGTTTGAAACAACTCCGGGTTTTGAAGGAAGTGATTCGGCTTTTTCCGGTAATGACAGAAGGACTGACGATTCATCGGATCCTTCCGATAACACCGAAGCTCCGAACGAACCGGATTCTTCAGACGACAGGGAGGATACTTATCAGAATGATAACCTTCCCGATATCCGCCTCGCGCGTCCGCAAAAGAATCTGAACAGAATTAACAGTACAAAGCTTGCAAAAGCACTGATTTTGGCATTCATTCCGATTCTGCTTCTGCTCACAGCGGCTCTGATTGTTTTTCTTGCAGTACGCCGCATCAGATTTCGACGAGCGTTCAAAAAAATGCTCAATGCCGAACCGAACGAAGCCATTGCACTTATGTTCGGCTACCTGAACATGTTCATGGCTGCATGCAGACTTGATATCAGCAAAATTGATTCCCGCTATTCCGAGCTCAACGCTGAAGCCGTGTTCAGCAACCATAAAATGACTGCTGAGCAAAAAGAAGATATGCAGACGTATATTGAATCAGAGGTTGACAAATACAGGAGTTCGCGCTCATTCTTCGGACGGCTGCGCGACAGATATATCGCCTGTGTTTATATATAAGTAAAAGCTGTATTCAATTCAGCTTATTACTAAATCATAAGGAGGTTTTTTAATGAAAAGAACAACACGACTCATTGCTGCAATGCTCTGCATCATGTTGGCATTCGGGTGCCTTGCTCCCGCATCCGCCGCTGCCGCAAAGCTGCTGCAAACCGGCGGAAGCTTTTATCTCACCGCTTCCACCGCAACTGCCACGATAATCGAACCCATTCGGGTCGATTACGCTCACGGGCAAACTGTTAAAGAAGCTCTTCAAGCAAGCGGACACACGTTCAGCGGCATTGAAAGCGGCTTCATCACCGCAATTGACGGTGTCCGGGGTAATTTCGTCAGATTTTATGATTATGACGAATCAACCGGTGAATGCGGATACGATCTTGATGCGGCCGCTTCCGACATAACCGCAATAGGTTTTGCCGAAAATGAGGTTGCCTCAAAAGAAATGATTGCGCTTATAACACTTATGGGCGATTTCAATTATTCCGCCAACGGCGTTTTAAACTACCCCGCCGCAAAGACTGCCTATGCCGATGCACTGCGCGGCCTGCGCAATGCAAATGCGGAACAGGCTCAGTTGCTTTTCGCCGCGCTTGATTCCGCAATGCGGGATTATGCCGCATATCTCGAAGGCGACAAATACGACGTTGTTTTTAATGTTACTCAAAACGGTATTACAATTGAAAACCCCGTTATCACCATTACCGACGCTTACGGCAATGCGAGCATTTACAACGGAACAACCGCTCAGGCTTATGCAGGTGTTTCAACCTATTCCGTTTCCGACGGCGGGCACAACCGCATTGAGGGCAGGGTGACCGTTTCTCCCGATGCCGAAAGCGGAGAGTACTCTGCTTCCGCAATCGATGCTGCACTTCCATATGGCGAGTGGTTCGGAGACATAATCTTCCACGCCGACAGCGGCGCACTCGAGAAGCTCTACGAGCGCGAGCAGGATTACGAGACTCACACCGCAACCTACAAAGTTGAAGACACAAACCACGGCAATGTCTATATGTACCTTACGCGCGGCGCGGATCTTCCTTCAGACAGCGTTAAAACTTATGCCTGCTATGTTGACATCAACGGCAGGGATAATTCCGACGGAAGCGTTCCCGCAAACAACAAGGGTTGGGAAAGCCGCTATACAGTGCTCACGAACCTTTGGGAAAAAAACAGCATGACTGAGCGCAGCTTTGACATTGAAGCGCGTTATTATGTCGGTGAACAGACTCAGATACAGTCCTTTGAAATCAATCTTGAGCGCATTCCGACGCTTGCCGATCTTCAGGTTTTCGGCAGCGGCACACGGCTTCCTATAGAATTTGCCCCCCTTACCGGCGAATACTCCCTCACTACCGTTGCCGAAAGCGTTGTCATCTCACCCTTCCCCGTTCTTTCCGATTACAGAATTCTCGTGAACGGCAATGATACGCAGCGCGAGGTTGTTCTCAATGGCATCGGCGAAAGCACCGCTGTAGATGTTACGGTTGAATATACCGTGAATGCAGAAGAAAACATCACAAGAACATTTTCCTATACGCTGAACATTACGCGCCTTCAGGCGACCGACGTCAACGTCATCATCCCGGCCGGAACAGAGGCAGAAATTGTTAATGCCGCCGGCGGTGTGATTCAACCTTTGATATGCGGTGAAGTTGTTGACGGTGTGTATGTCAACACATACGCTCTCACTCCGGGTGAAGAATATGACTGCATCGCAACAAAGAACCGGTATTTCCATACTTCCGCAAGCTTCACGGCGGCGGAAGGCACTGATTTTACCGTTTCCGAACCCGAAAGCACGGACAAGCTCACAGCCGTCGGCGCATACACTGCGCGTAACGTCGGCAATGCAAATACCCGTGTTTATCCTCTCGACCGGGATTTTGTTTCCGCCGAACACGAATACATGTTCACCGTTTCGGATGCAAACTCCTCCTTCTTTATGAAGGCTACGTGCAATGACGATGCGTATGAAATTCATGCATTGTATGACAAGCAGACTTCCATTGCTTTAACCAACGGTGTTCCCGTGGATAAGTTAATTAATTCAACGGTTGAAAGTGCTGCAGGTGCGGTTGCCTGCGGTCAGTTTGTTGCATCCAACTGCGGTTACGCAAATACGATGACACTCCGACTTATAAAGACCGTTGATTCGGTTGAATACTATCAGGAGTATACGTTCGTTGCGAGAAGAGCGTTGAGCCTCGGTACACTTTCGGCAAAAACCCAAGCGAACGGTATTGTGAACGATATTGTGCTACGCGATGAAAACGGCAGCATTGTTAAATATGACAGAGATAGGGCCGACTACTATGCAACTATTGCGTTGAGTATTCCCGAAGTTATTATTTCTGCTTCATTCAAGAGCACCGCGAGCGAAACTGCTCCCAACAAAGGCGGTTATTATCTGCTTGTAAACGGTGAACGTTTTGATGACCCGTCAAATGTCTCCGTTTCTCTTGATTCCGCGCTCAGCAGTGAAGACATCACCGTCACCATCTGCCATGAAGATGATGCCTCCGTGCAAAGCACCTATACGCTTCATCTTGCCAAGACAGCGCCCACACCGGTGCGCTTTGTAACGGAACCTGCGGATGCGATAACCTTCGTTATTTCAAACAGCACGAGCCTTTCCGTACCTAAAAACGAGGACGGCACCTACAGCCTTATCCCCGGTGAAAGTTATGCTTACACCGTTACAAAGGCCGGCTTTGCAGGCATTCACGAATCGAATTATATCCCTGTTCAGAGTGATGAAGTCATTGAAATCAATGCTGTTCTGACGGCTGCCGAACCGAATCCGAATCTTGACCCGAATCTTGACGCTCAGTGGCCTACTTTCCGCGCCAACCGGTTTAACAACGGCGTTGTTGACTACCCCATACCGACGATCGCCAACGACTCCGTGCTGTATTGGGCAACCCAGTTCGGCAGCGGTTACGGCTCAAATGCCTGCAGCTGCCCCATCATTGTTGATGATTTTCTGTACGTTTACGCAGGAACCAATATCTACAAAATTGATAAAACGAGCGGTGAGGCACTTGTCACAAAGTCCATGGCGGCGAGTTCGAGTTTCGCGATTAATTCTCCCACCTATGCGGACGGCATGATATTTGTCGGGCTGTCCAACGGCAGAATTCAGGCATTTGATGCCGTCACTCTCGATTCTCTTTGGCTCTTCACGGACTCAAACGGCGGACAGCCGAACTGCCCGATCGTTTACCATGACGGCTATATTTACACCGGTTTTTGGAAGAGCGAAACAGGCGATGCAAGTTTCGTATGCGTTTCGGCAACTGACGAAGATCCCGATGTCGGCAACGAAACAAAGTATGCTTCCTGGAGATATGTTTCAAAGGGCGGCTTCTATTGGGCCGGCGCATACGTGTGCGATGAATTTGTTCTTATTGACACTGATGACGGCGAAAGCGGCTATACCGACGGCCACGCAAGGATAGTTTCGCTGAACCCAACCTCCGGTTCGGTTCTCGGCAGTATCACCCTTCCTCACCCCGGGGATGCACGCAGCAGCGTCACTTTCGTTCCCGATGATGAAAACGGTACAAGCTCCGCCGGTACAGCTTATTTCACAACCAAGGGCGGCTATTTCTATGCTGTTCATGTTGAAGCGGACGGCAGCTTCACCGAGGGTTCGCTCAGCTTTGTAAAGCTGTTCAACTATGCGGATGACCCATCAAACCCCGCCATGAGTACCTGCACTCCGACGGTTTACAACGGCAGGGCCTATGTCGGTGTTTCCGGAACATCCCAATTCGGCGCATACTCCGGACACAACATCACGGTTATTGACCTTGAAAGCATGAGCATTGCATATACGGTACGCACAAAGGGTTATCCGCAGACAAGCGGCGTCCTTACCACTGCATATGCAGGTGATGACGACACTGTTTACGTCTATTTCTTTGATAACTTCACTCCCGGTATGCTTCGCGTCATTGCAGACAGACCCGGTCAGACCGAACCTTCCGCCGTCGTGCAGGAGGAATATCAAGGCACAACATACGATTGCGCTCCCGTTTTGTTCACTCCCGACGGGGCGCAGGCTCAGTATGCGATTTGCAGCCCGATCATCGATGCCGACGGAACCATTTATTTCAAAAACGATTCCGCTTACCTGATGGCAGTCGGAAGCGTTGTTGATCGCATTGAAATTGCCAAACTGCCCGATAAAACCGTCTATACCATCGGAGAAACCTTTGATCCGACGGGAATGCAGGTGCTTGCGCATTATGCAAACGGTACGGTGCGGGATATAACTGCCTATGCTGTTTATTCAACGGCTCCGTTGACTTCCGATGATAATATGTTCATCATTTCCCATCCCTCGCTTATGTATCAGAACAGGGACGGTGTTCCCGGAACCGAGTACCACGCACCTGACGGCGTTATCAACCTTGTTATTAACGCAGCGCAGCCCACATTCACCGTCACCTATACCGTCAACGGTGAATTCTATGCAGAACAGACTTATGCAGCGGGCGATGCAGTCAATGCACCTGAGTACAATCCTGAAGAAGGATTTGTGTTCTTCGGTTGGGACGTTCCCGAAACCATGCCGGCAGAGAATATCACCATTGACGCAGCGCTTATGCTTCGCGGTGACGCAAACGGGAGCGGCAGCCTTGACACTGCCGATTCTCTGTTGATGCTTCGCATCGCTCTCGGAATCATTCCCGCAAACGAAACGGAGCGCATCATCTGCGATATGGACGGCGACGGCGCAATCACATCCATTGACGCACTGCTCGTTTTCCGCAAAGCAATGGGCATTGAATAATCTGCTTTAACGCAGAAAAGACCACGCTTTATCCCGGCGGAACATCATCATGATGAGCTTTCGGGATAAAGCTCCGACAGAATTAAACGGACTGTGATTCATCTCCGGCCGTTTAAAATAAAACGAAAGGGAAAAGAAAATGAAAAAAATTCTGTCCTTCCTTCTTGCACTCGCACTTCTTATCGGAATCATCCCGATGAGTTTTGCAGGCGCAGCAACCTTAACCGATGCTGTGAAAAGCAATTACAGCATTGAAACAACCCTGTCTGACGGAATAATCCAGAAGACAGCAAAACGCACGTTCTTTGTTATTGCAAAGGACGGCGACGGCAACAAGGTCACTCCGACCGCAACTTTCAACGGCGATGTACTCTCCCCCACTTGGGATGATGCAACGCAGACGAGCTTCACTTTGAACTTTACTGTTGAAGGTGAAAACACCGTCGTTGTTTCCGCCGGCGATGCTGAGTTGACATACACTATTACCTATCAACCCGCAGAAGACGGCGAATACGTCGGTCAGGCGATCTTCAGCATTGAAGCATTCTCCCTCGGTGAAGGCTACATCGTTGAACCCGTGCTTACCGATATTTATGCCGGTGACTGCGCTGCCGCGGTACTGATGCGTGTGCTTAACCGCTTTGGATTCACCGAATCCCATACCGGCAGCGTTGAAGGCGGTTTCTATCTTGCAACCATTAAGGACGGCACGATACCCAATATCCCCGTCTCTCCCGTCAACGCTCCCGCAGAACTTGTTGATGCGCTTTCGTCTTGGGGCATAACGCTTGAAGACCGCTACAGTGAAAACGAACTCGGCGAATTCGACTATTGCTATGCTTCCGGCTGGATGTACTGTCTTAACAATGTGTTCCCCAATGTCGGCTTCTCAGATTCATATCTGTCCGACGGCGATGTTGTCCGCGTTCAGTTCACCGTTGCCTACGGCAGCGATATCGGCGGCGGTTATGCAATGGGCGGCAGTGACAACACATCCTTCTACCCCGTTGCAAACAAAGATAGGCTCAGCACGCTTATCGCAACGCTTAACGAACACGGCATCGAAATTCCGGACTCTGCCATGAGTGCCGCAACCGCGATTTATGCAAGTCAGGAAGATGTAAATGCTGCCGCAGCGGTTCTGCAGCAGCTTGAAGACGAATATCAGCAGAATGCCCCCGTTCGCGATGTTATAGCAAAGATTTCCGCAATCGGAGAGGTGAGCCTTGAAAGTGCCTCTGCAATTGCGGAGGCAAGGCAGGCATATGATGCTCTGACTGTCGAACAGCAAGCCCTTGTCAGCAATTATGATGTTCTCACCGCGGCCGAAGAAACACTCCGCCTCCTCATTGAAGAGCTTCCCGTTTCGGCATCTTTCTCTGCACCCGAAATCACCGCGATTTCCGGTCAGCAGGTCGAGATTCCCGTCACCGTCAGCGGCAAGTTCGAGGCTCACACCCTTGAAATGCATATCGGTTACGACAGCACAAAATTGACCGTTAATGAAGTCGTTCCCGGTGCAATTCTCGAAAACACTTCCATGAACGTTATCGACTTCACCACAACGCCCGGCACGATTTATGTCGGCGCACTCTGTGCGGACGCTCCCATGACGGGCAACGGCATAGATGAAAATGTTCTGCTCACCGTTAAGGCGACCGTAAACCCCGAGTTCTCCGGCACAACTCCTGTCAACGTTGAGGTGAACAGATTTGTTAATCTTCCTGTCGGCGGTACAGTCACCGATATTGAGGTTCATACAACGAACGGTTCCGTGAACGCATCATTGCCCGAATACACGCTGACCTACACCGTCAACGGTGAGTTTTATGCCGAACAGACCTACGCTGTCGGTGCAGCAATCACTGTGCCCGAATACACCGTACCCGAAGGGTACACCTTCTCCGGTTGGGTTGTTCCCGAAACCATGCCTGCCGAAAACCTGACGGTTGACGCTGTTCTTTCAATCAATGTTTACACTGTTACATTCGTTGACGGACTCGACGGCTCCGCAATCGCCGAAGTCTCCGTTGAACACGGCAGCAATGTTACCGCGCCTGATGCACCTGCGCATGATGGTTATGTTTTCACCGGTTGGAACGGCAGCCTTGTCAACGTTACCGAAAACCGCACTGTCACCGCTGAATACAGCCTTCTCGGTGATGTTGACGGCGACGGTGTTGTAACTTCTGCCGACGCCCTCACCGTGCTTCGCATGTCCCTTGGGATTATTGCAGCGCCCGTTTCCGGCAGCCTTGATTTCAGCATTTGCGATATTGACGGCAGCGGCGATATAACATCCGTTGATGCACTCCTGATAATTCGCAAAGCAATGCAGTCCGCATAACAGCATACGGTTAACCTGAAAACGTCTGCTGCATCGGCAAACAAAAAACAGGGACGGACAGTTCTTAACGACTGCCCGTCCCTGTTTGTATTTTAAAAAGTTATCTTATTAACCGATGGTTAACTTATTGATTATTTTTTCCGTACGCGCCGCTTTTTTCCGGCAGGAACACTTGTGCCCATTGATTCCGCAAGCTTCTCGAACAACTCGCGCTGTTCCGATGTAAGCTTTTTGGGAATTTCAACGGTGACATTTACGTAAAGGTCACCCTTGCCGGGAAGGCGCAGTTTCTGTATGCCCTGCTCTCGCATACGGAATGTTGTTCCGCTTTGGGTTCCTTCGGGAATGTTATATTTCAACTCGCCTGAAAGAGTGGGAACAGTAACCTCGCCGCCGAGAACAGCGGTCGTTACGGGAATTGTAAGGTTTGTGTACAGGTTATAGCCGTCACGCACAAACTGTTTGCTGCTCTTCACTCGAATCGTCACAAGCAAATCGCCGTCCGGACCTCCGTTATAACCCGCTTCACCTTTCCCGCCAAGGCGAATACTCTGCCCGTCATCAATGCCTGCGGGGATTGTAACAACAACCTTCATGGCGTTGCTCACTCTGCCCTTGCCGCGGCAGGTTTCGCAGGGCTGTTCAATAATCTTGCCCGTACCGCCGCAGACATCACAGGGATGAACACTCTGCATCGTGCCCAGCATTGTGTTTTGCTGAACTCGAATCTGGCCGGTGCCGTTGCAGCGTGTACAGGTTTTTTTGCTTGTTCCGGGTTTTGCTCCGCTGCCGCCGCATGTGGCGCATTTTTCTTCGCGTCTGTACGAAATTTCCTTTTTGCAGCCGAATGCCGCCTCCTCAAACGTTATCGTCAAAGAGTAGCGCAAATCCTCGCCCTGCATCGGTGCGTCCGCACGCGCACTCCTGCTTCTTCCGCCGAAACCGCCGCCGAACATTGAATTCAAAATATCGTCAAATCCTGTGAAGGAGGAGCCCGTGAAGCCCGCACCCGAAAAGCCGTTGAAGCCGCCGCCGTAAGCACCCGCCGAAGGATCAAACGCCGCATGCCCGAACTGATCGTATTTCGCACGCTTGTCCTTATCGGAAAGGACTTCATATGCTTCGTTTGCTTCTTTAAATTTAACCTCCGCTTCTTTGTTGTTCGGATTCAGATCCGGGTGATACTTTTTTGCAAGTTTCCTGTAAGCGGATTTTATTTCGTCATCGCTCGCCGTTTTTTCAACGCCGAGAACCTCATAATAATCTCTTTTTTCTGCCATGGTGCTCCCCCATGAAATAATAATTCAACCTGCATTGCGTCCGAATCTCGAAAAAAGCTTTCGACAGCAATGCAAGCCTTCGGGGCTCGACAGAAGCTGCCGCGCCCCTACGCTTGGTCTGTTCATTTTGTTCCGCCGCCAATGCTTTATTATATGCATCTGCGGCGGAACAGTTTTTCTTTGAACGGCATCTGCCGGAATCATCCGCCGCACCGCCGTTTATTATCAGAGTAATCGGGATCAGTTGTCTACAACTTCGTAATCCGCATCAACAACGCCGTCATCGTTGCCGTTGCTGCCGTTGCTGCCGCCGTTGTTGCCGCTGCCCGCTGCGCCTGCGTTGGGATCAAAGCCCGCCGCACCGCCGTTCTGCTGAGCCTGCTGCTGATAAATCTTGCCGAAAACTTCATAGGATACCTCAGTCAGCTTTTCGGTTGCAGCTTTGATAGCCTCGGAATCGCTGCCATTGAGAGCAGATTTAACATTTTCAACTTCGGCATTGATTCTGGACTTATCGCTCTCTGCAATCTTGTCACCGAGTTCCTTCATTGTCTTTTCGGTTTCATATACCAGAGTGTCGGCATGGTTGCGGGTTTCAACTTCATCCTTGCGCTTCTTATCCTCGTTTGCGAACTGCTCAGCCTCTTTGACTGCGCGGTTGATTTCATCCTCGGACAGGTTGGTGGAGGCAGTGATGGTGATGTTCTGTTCATTGCCCGTGCCGAGATCCTTTGCAGTTACATGAACGATGCCGTTTGCATCGATATCAAAGCTGACTTCGATCTGAGGCACACCCCTGGGAGCGGGTGCAATACCTGTAAGCTGGAACTTGCCGAGGCTCTTATTGTACTGTGCCATCTCACGCTCGCCCTGAAGAACATGGATTTCAACGCTGGTCTGGCCGTCCGCCGCAGTTGAGAATACCTGGCTCTTCTTGGTGGGGATGGTGGTGTTGCGGTCAATAAGCTTCGTGAATACGCCGCCGAGGGTCTCAATGCCGAGGCTCAAGGGCGTTACGTCGAGAAGAAGAACGTCTTTGACTTCGCCGCCGAGGACACCGCCCTGAATTGCAGCACCGATTGCAACACATTCATCGGGGTTAATGCCCTTGAAGGGCTCTTTGCCGGTGATGTTCTTTACAAGATCCTGAACCGCGGGAACACGGGTTGAACCGCCGACGAGGATAACCTTATCAATCTGAGAAGTTTTAAGACCCGCATCATGCAATGCCTGCTGTACGCAAGTTTTTGTTTTGTCGAGCAAATCGGAGATAAGCTCGTTGAACTTTGCACGTGTGATGTTCATATCGAGATGAACGGGGCCGTTTGCATCCATCGTGATGAAGGGAAGATTGACGTTTGCGGAAGCCATGCCGGAAAGCTCAATCTTTGCCTTCTCTGCTGCTTCTTTAAGCCTCTGCTTCGCCATGCGGTCGTTGCGAAGGTCAATGCCGTGGGACTTTTTAAATTCCTCTGCAATATAGTTGATAAGACGATCGTCAAAATCATCGCCGCCGAGACGGTTGTTGCCGGCAGTTGCAAGAACTTCAAACACGCCGTCGCCGATTTCGAGGATGGAAACATCGAACGTGCCGCCGCCAAGGTCGTAAATCAGGATCTTCTGGTTGTTTTCCTTATCCATACCGTATGCAAGAGCCGCCGCAGTGGGTTCGTTGATTATACGGAGAACATTAAGGCCTGCAATCTTGCCTGCGTCCTTGGTTGCCTGACGCTGACTGTCAGAGAAGTAAGCAGGAACTGTAATAACAGCATCAGTGACTTTTTCGCCTAAATAAGCTTCCGCATCCTGTTTCAGCTTCTGAAGAATCATTGCGGAAATTTCCTGCGGAGTATAGGACTTGCCTTCGATGGTGCGGCGGTAATCGCTGCCCATTTCACGCTTAATGCTGCTTACGGTGTTGTCGGGGTTGGTGATAGCCTGACGTTTTGCAACCTGACCCACCATACGCTCGCCGTTTTTGAACGCAACAACAGAGGGAGTTGTGCGGGAGCCTTCGGGATTGGGGATAACAACGGGTTCGCCGCCTTCAAGGACAGCAACACAGGAATTGGTCGTACCAAGGTCGATACCGATAATCTTTGACATAATAATTTACCTTTCTTTCCGGCGGAAAATAACGGTTCATGTTTTGATATGATTGCCGCCGTCCGCCGCGGCGTCAACGGTGCTGACAGAATCCGCACCGACCGCGATGGGTTTGGGATTTTAAATTTATTTCATCCCCGGTTAAGGGGTGATTTTTGCTTTTGATTGACTGATGCAGATCCGCTTTAAGACACGGAACGCATGTGTCCGGGTTCTGTGCTCAGGATTTGACTTTCACCATCGTGTGGCGGATTATCTTACCCTTTACACGGTAGCCTTTCTGAAGAACGGCTGTTATTGTTCCGCTTTCGGCATCGCTGTCATCTTCATCACGCATGACTGCATCATGCATATTCGGATCAAAGACGCCTTCGGCTTCTATTTCCTCAAGTCCGCTCTTTTTGAGGCAGTCGAGAAGCTGTTTTTGAATCTGTTCCATGCCTTTTGAAAAGGGTGAACCGTCGGATGTTGCGAGGGCACGCTCGAAATTATCAAGCACCGGAAGGATATTTTTTATAGTTTCGCGGATGCCGTCATCGTAACTTTCGGCACGCACCGATGCGTTGCGCTTGCGGAAGTTGTTGAATTCCGCCTGGATACGCTGAGCATCTCCGATTGCCTCGTCCGCGCTTTTCTTCAAAGTTTCGATTTCGGCATTCATACGCTCTATTTCGGCTTTTGCGCGTTCAAATTCATCCTTTGAAAGCGTCACACCGCCGTTGTCCTCTGAATTTTCCGCTCGGTTTTCTGCGGAATTCTGTTCAACGGTTTCGTGTGCTTCTGCGGGCATCTTTTCATCCTGCTGAACGGGTTTCTTTTTGTCCTTTGCCATAACTTCCTCCGTGACGCGGGCATTGCTGCCGTTGTCCTTCATTATTCTGCTGCCTGTTGCGGCTATTCATTCTTTTTGAGCATATCACTCAAAACATTGCTCAGATTTTCGCTCACGCATTTAAGCACCGCAACAACCTTGCCGTAATCCATTCTTGTCGGGCCGATAACACCCATTGAACCCGCCTGTTCGTTGCCGACACGATAATTTACCGTGACAACGGAGCAATCTTTGAGTTCTGGGTTATCGTTCTCGGTTCCGATGCGCACTGTCAGCTCAACGCCGTCCTTGTTTTGAGTGAACACCTGTTGAATGCAGCTGCCGTTTTCAACCTCTGACAGAAACGACTTTGCTTTTGCAACATCGGAGTATTCGGGATAATCCAGCATATTTGCCGCACCGACAACCTCGACCTCCTGTTTGTTCAGGCTGTTTGTGAGAGGTTGAAGCATTGCCGCAACCGTTTCTGCCTGTTCACCGATCTCTTCCTTCAGAAGGGGAAGCAGCGTATTCTGCGCATCGGTAAGTTTGTAACCTGCGAGTCGCTCGTTCATCAGTTCCGCAAGTTGTTCAATGCTGCGCGGAGTCACTCCCGCCGGAACCGAAAGCATTCTGCTTGAAGTCGCCCCGTTGTTGGTGACAATAACGGCTAATGCCTTTCCGTCCGTTACGGGAATCAAACTGATACGCTTAAACCTTGCGTTTTTTATCTGCGGGGTTTGAACAACAGAAGTATATTTCGTGATGCCCGAAAGCATTCTTGCCGTTTCACGAATCACTTCGCCGACCTCGTTAACGCGTGTGTTCAGATGACGTCTGATGTATTCCGCTTCTTCATCGGTCAGCTTTGCTCTGTCCATAATGGAGTTCACGTAGAGTCTGTAAGCTTTTTCGCTCGGAATCCTGCCCGCACTCGTGTGCGGCTGTTCAAGAAAACCAAGCTCCGTAAGATCGCTCATCTCGTTGCGAATCGTTGCGGGTGAAAGCTCGATATCGTCACGCTTTGACAAAGTTCTTGAGCCGACCGGCGAAGCCGTGAGAATATAGTCATCAACGATCGCTTGAAGTATGCGCATCTTGCGAACATCCAAAACTTCCGTCATATTCTCACACTCCTCTGAATCATCGTCGCCCTTTTGGGGCATCTCATCGGGAAGCACCTGTTGTTAGCACTCATTCCCTTTGAGTGCTAACATTATAGCTCCGTTCCTTGTCTCTGTCAACAGTTTTTTCCGCTTAGTGAAAAATATATTATTTTGAGGTTGAAATTCTGTCTCCCAAAGTCTAAAATACAAACACTGCCGACACACATCGGCCGACCGTGTCGTCCGCAATAACAGTTTCGGCATTAAACAAGGAATTTTATCTATGGAAATTAAAGGAATACAAAAGGTCACTCTGCTCGATTACCCGGGCAGGGTTGCGTGCACTGTTTTCACCGGCGGCTGCAATTTTCGCTGCCCGTTCTGCCAAAATTCGGATCTTGTGATCAGTCCTGCGTTGACTCCCACAATTGCAGGTGAAGAAATTTTCGGTTTTCTTCGCAAGCGGCGCGGTTTGCTTGATGCAATATGCATATCAGGAGGCGAACCGCTGCTTCAGCCGGACATTGCCGAATTCATAATGCGCTGCCGCGAAATGGGCTATCTCGTGAAACTTGATACGAACGGCTCCTTTCCCGATTTGCTGCAAAGACTTATTGATGCCAAGCTTCTCAATTACATTGCGATGGACATCAAAACCGCCCCCGAGCGTTACAGCGTTTTAACCGGTGTTCGGAATATCGATATCGGCCCGGTGCTTGCAAGCGTTGATATTATAAGAAACAGCGGTGTTGAGCATGAGTTTCGGACAACAGTTGTCAACGAGCTTCATTCCCCCGCCGATTTCGAGCGCATCGGTCAGTGGCTTAAAGGCGAAGAACGTTATTTCCTTCAATTGTTTGTCGATTCCGGTGCACTCATCGGCACCGGACTTTCCCCTGCAAGCGAAGGGAAAATGCGCGAATACCTTTCAATCGTTCAAAAATATATTCCAACCGCAAAGCTGCGCGGAATATAAACGCCGGTTGCTTTTCTTCTCCGGATATTCGATGCATCAATTTGTATTGACTTGTCTGCAGCTGCGTGATATACTTTATGCGGAGTTTATGATACTCCGCATAAATATCGGAGGCTATTAATTATGAAAGTATGTACCAACTGTCACCTGAGTTTTCCCGACTCTGCCTCGCATTGCACTCAGTGCGGCGCACCGCTGACCACGGTTGCAGACCAACCGCCGGTTTACTCCGGAGATCCTCTTGACCACACGGCGGAATTTGACTCCGCTGACATTTCCGCAAACAAGGTGTTCGCGCTCATTCCATATCTTATGGGATGGTTCGGCGTGATTATCACTCTGCTTGCATCAAGCAGTTCACCGTATGCCGGTTTTCATGTGCGCCAGGCACTGAAGATTCAAATCGTCACGCTGCTTTCGCTCGTGCTCGCTATCATCCCCTTCCTCGGTTGGATCGCTATCGGTGTTTGGGCGATTATCGCTCTTGTTCTCAACCTTATCTGCTTCTTCCGTGTTTGCAGCGGCAAAGCAATCGAAGCACCTATCGTTTCAAGCTTCAAATTTCTGAAATAAGCTTTTAATCGGCTTTCAAATGCTCCGACTGATTATGCAAGCGGAGGTTTAAAGCTTATCCGAAGTCAGTAAGAAAAGGGTTCTGCGGAATTGCGTCCGCAGAACCCCTGTTTGATATACGGTGTTTTTGTTACATGATGTTTAAATCAGCCCGGAGGCCACTGCATGCTTCTTCCGCCGAGAATATGCCAGTGCAGATGCTTAACGCTCTGCTGGCCGTCTTCACCGGTGTTGATAACAACTCTGAAGCCCTTTTCGGCGATGCCGAGTTCAACTGCAAGTTTCTTTACAATCTTCTGCATATACGCAAATGTTTCGGAATCGCATTCAAGAATATCGGCAAAATGCTTTTTGGGAATCAGCAGCACATGCACCGGCGCCTGCGGATCAATATCGCGAAAAGCAAGCACGCGCTCATCTTCATACACCTTTGTTGAGGGTATTTCTCCCGCAGCAATTTTACAAAAGATACAATTCTCCATTCATGTCCTCCTTGATGTATTTTATTTTAACGTCCGCAAATGTGTTGGGCGTTATTGCGCTGTTAATTCTGACCGCTGCATATGTATCCGTGCAGCCGTATGAAACGTTATCGACGCATTTTTCTATCAAAACGTTCACTGTTTCTCCAACGTATTGTTCAAGGTATTCGTGTTCCGATTCCCTGCCGACAGCAATAAGCTCACCTGCTCTGCGGCTTTTTTCGGCATTTGACAGCTGACCCGGCATTGCATCCGCCTTTGTTCCGCTTCGCCTTGAGTACGGGAAGATATGAACTTTCGCAAAACCCACTTTGCGCATGAATTCGATTGTTTCAAGATGTTCCTCTTCCGTTTCGCCCGGAAAACCCGCAATAATATCGGTTGTAACGGCTGTTTCGCCGCCGAACGCCCTGCGCAGTTTTTGGCACAATTCAAAATACTGCCCGCTCGTGTATCCGCGCCGCATTCGTTCAAGCACCGTGTCCGAACCGCTTTGCAGTGAAAGATGGAACTGCCTGCATATGCGTTTATTATCTGCAAGTTCGGCAATTATTTCATCCGTCATCATATGCGGTTCAAGCGAACCGAAGCGAATACGTTTTATATTGTTCAGTCCGTCAAAGCAGCGCACGGCATCGCGTATATCCGTACCGCTGCGTAAATCCCTGCCATAGCTCATCAGATGAATTCCCGTCAGCACAACCTCGGAAAATCCTTCGTTGTTAAGCTTTTCGGCTTCGGCACGAACGGACTCAATCGAGCGCGAACGTAATCCGCCGCGTGCATACGGAATTGCACAATAAGTGCAGAACATGTTGCATCCGTCCTGAATTTTGAGATAGGCGCGTGTGCGTCCCTCATGAACGGCACTCATTTCTTCAAATTCGTGTTCATGCATAACATCTTTGACAAGGATTTTTGCTCCTCCGGCTGCGTTCCCGCTGCATTCCGATTTTTCGGGTTGTTCGAATTTTTTCATACCGCCGCAGCAATCGCACAATTCTTTTTCTCCGCAATTGCATTTTTCGCTTTTCGGTTCATTTTCCCGTCCTTCAGCAATGCTTTTTACAAGTTCGACAACGCGGTTCTTGTCCGCACTTCCGAGCACAGCGTAAACACCCTCCAGTTTTGCCGCCGCGTCCGGGCTTCGCTGCGCAAAGCAGCCTGCCGCAATAAGTTTTGCATTCGGGTTCAGTTTATGCGCTTTTGAAAGCATTTGGCGTGATTTTCTGTCCGCAATATTCGTAACGGTGCATGTGTTGACAATGCAGACATCAGCCTCGGCCGGGTTCTCCGTGATTTCAAATCCCGCCTGAGTTAAGAGCTCCGCCATGGCATCACTCTCGTATTGGTTCACTCGACAGCCGAGTGTAATAAAGCAGCAGCGCATCATCCCTCCAGCTCATACATGAGCATTGCAAGCATTGCCATTCCTGCGGTTTCCGTTCGCAAAATCCTTTTACCGAGTGATACGGATTTTGCCGCAGGACTGTTTTTAAGGACAGATTCAACCTCTGTCGGTTCAAAACCGCCCTCGGGCCCGATAATTATTGCAATATCGTTCCCGCCTTCGTCGGATTTGCCTTTTTCTTCACCGAACGCCTTTCTCAAAGCCTGTTTCAGAGTCGTTTTTTCCTCATCCTCGTATGCTATAAGCACGGCGTCAAATCCCGAAAAATCACATTCATTCAAATTTTGAACGGAGCCGACCCTCGGAATTCGCCCGCGCCCGGACTGCTTTGCCGCCTCCTGTGCAACCCGATTGAATCGTAAAAGTTTTGACTCCTTTGCTTCGGGTTTCACAACGCAGCGTTTTGAATAAACAGGCTGAATTGCAAATATGCCGAGTTCAACACATTTTTGAATTATCAGCTCAAGCTTTCCCGCTTTCGGCAGGCATTGGAACAGCGTTACACGATTCAAAGGCTCCGACGGGCACGGTGCATCGGAAATTGCTTCAAGCCGTACCTCCCCCTTGTTCTCGTTCAAAATACGTGCAGTCATTTCCCTGCCGGTTCCGTTGATAAGCAAAAGTTCATCGCCCGGTTTCATTCGAAGCACCGTCATGATGTGTTTTGCTTCTTCGCCGTCAAGAACAATTTCCGTTCCGACGGTCAGTTTTTTATCAGTAAAAAATCTTCTCATAAGCCGATTCAGCTTTCACCGTTTTATATCCGGACGTTCGCAGCGCTGCTGCACCAGTACTAAGTATTGCTTACGATATTTTCGCCGCAAGCACTGCACGCCAGTCTTCGCCGCTGCATATTTCGACAGCTTCAAGTCCGTTCGCCTTCAGGGCATCAAGCACCTCATCCAGCCTGTCCGCAATTATTCCGGAGGCAATGAGCTTTCCGTCCGGTTTCATAAGCTGCGGAATTACGGGTGCAAACGCGATAATGACGTTTGCAACAATGTTTGCAAGCACAATATCATACTGCCTTCCGGAAATATCGTCTCGGAACTTTTCATCGGAAAGAATATCTCCGATTCTGATGAAGTAGCCTGACATATCAATTCCGTTCAGCTCGGCGTTTTCGGCAGCAACGCGCGCCGCGACCGGATCAATATCAATTGCATAGGTTTCTTTCGCTCCCATCAGGGAAGCGGCAATCGAAAGTATTCCGCTGCCGCAGCCGAGATCTGCAACGAGATCACCGTTCTTAATGTTTTTTTCAAGCAATTCAAGGCACATGCGCGTTGTGTGGTGAGTTCCCGTTCCGAAAGCCATTCCGGGGTCAATTTTCAGAACCGCGCGTGTGTTCCCCTCCGGGATTTTTTCCCATGAAGGACAGACAAGCAGCTTTTCGCCGACAGGCATCGGTTTGAAATACGCTTTCCAATTATTCGCCCAGTCCTCTTCATCAACGCTGCGCACTTCGATTTTTAACGAACCCATATTAATGCCGATTTCGCTGCGCATACTGTCCAATTCCGCAATCGAATTTCGCACCGCCTGCTCCACTGCGGCATTCTCGGGAACATCGGAAACATAAGCCTGTACGGAAGGCTGTTTTCCCATTGCGGCCTCATCCGCATAATCCCAGTATTTTTCACACGAATGCAGCAGCGCGTCAATCTCCTCATCGCCCTGAACTATGTTGACCTGGGTAATCCCAAGCATATCAAGCCGCGCAAGAATTATCTCTGTTCCTTCCTCGGTTGTATATATTGTTATTTCTTTCCATTTCATAATCGGTTTTCCTTTAAGTTTTGTTCAATATTCCGAAAATCGGCATAATGTTCCTGCAGCCGAACAAACACGGACAGCCGGCAAACACATAAGCCAAACTGCCCTGTATCCGCATTTTCCGTTCCTTATTAAGTTCATTATAACATTGCCGCACCGTTTTGAAAAGAACGAATTCGCTGCTTTTCGGCATTCGTCATTGAATCGCATCCTCCGAATTCCTTTTGACCCAGTTCTCCGTGAAGCGCATAAATGCTGCGCATGCAGGCGAACCCGTGCCGATTGAACGTTCCGCGATTCCGATCGTTCTTGTGCAGGCAGGTTCAAGCTCGACCGCCGCACGGTTTCCGCCTATGCCCTTGAGTATCAGCTCCGGGACAATGGTCATCCCGAGTCCGCCTTCCGCCATTGCAACGGCGGCATAGTCGTCACTTACGCTGTATTTTACACGCGGCCGTACACCGGCCGTGCGGAGAATTCTTCCGATATCATAGTTCGATCCCTCTCCCGGGATAATGAAATCAATGTCGGATATTGCTTCAAGCGGAAGGGTCTTACAGCCGGACGGCAGAAGTTTCGGGGGTACAAGCGCAAGCATCCTGTCAACGCACAGCGGGACAAACTTTAATTCCTTGCGCATCGTCCCGCTCATAAATCCGCAGTCAACCTCTTCGGCAATTATCATATCCTCTATGGTCTTGTATGTTCCGACTGAGACATCAATAGAAATATTCGGATACTCATTGCCGAACTCCGCTATGATTTTCGGCAGCCAACAGACGGCAACGCTTGAAAAAGCACCAACACGCACTTTACCCATGCGTACCCCCTTTATCTCCGCCGCTATCTGTTTCAGCATATCATCTCTGTTCACAACCTCGCGCAGCGTTTGCAGTATCCGCTCCCCCTCCTGCGTCAGCGAAACGCCCGTTTTGCTTCGCCGCAGCAGTTGAAAGCCGAATTCCTGTTCAAGAGCCGATACTATGTGACTGATTCCTGACTGAGTATAACCCAGCTGCTCCGCTGCCGCAGTCAGATTGCCTATTTTTGCAACGCGGATGAAAACCCTGTAGTTATCAATGTTCATGCCTTTACCCTTCCGTTTCCGCAGCAAACGCCCTTCCGCCGCGATCCATTCGGTTTTCTTATGGATATGATAACAAACATTCAGTTTAATTGCAATCCTTTTTGTTGTATAGTATCGAATTGTGCAAAGGTGAATGATTCGGTGCGGATTAATCCGTCCGCTCGCTGCACCTCAGGCATAATACAGCTTCCCCGAAAGGAAATCACATGGAAAACGCACAGCAGCCCGTTCGGAATAAAAACGGAAAAACCCAAAAACTTCCCAAATCCAGAATTTCATTTTGGGTCACTCCGATAGTGTTCCTCATCTTCTTCATCGGTCTTTTTACCTTGTTTGCAATCCCCATGGGGCTTTCGAACATGCTCAGCACCGTAATGAATACCGCATTCGCTCTTTTGACCGATACCTGCCTTTACATCATGGCAATCGCAGTCATCATGGGTGCAGTTTCCGCACTGCTCACGGAGTTCGGTGTTGTTGCAATGCTCAATCACCTGCTTTCCCCGCTTATGAAGCCTATATACGGTCTGCCCGGTGCTGCCGCTCTCGGCATAGTCACAACTTATCTTTCAGACAACCCCGCAATTCTTTCTCTTGCGGAAGATCACGGTTTTCGCAAATACTTCAAAAAATATCAGCTTTACGGTCTGACCAACCTCGGCACGGCATTCGGAATGGGGCTTATTGTTTCCACGTTCATGCTCGGTCTCGGCAATATTCAGGGCGGCAGCGTTGTGTCCGCAATTCTCATCGGCAACCTCGGTGCAATCATCGGCAGTGTCGTAAGCACAAGGCTGATGCTCATGCAAACAAAAAAAATCTTCGGCACAGAGGAATACGTCGAGGATTCCGCTATTGACCCCTCCGAACAGTCTTCAGGCGGTGTTCGCAAAAAACAAAGTCTCGGCATGCGCATTCTGACTGCCGCACTCGACGGCGGCAAGAGCGGCGTTGACATCGGACTCAGCATCATTCCCGGCGTGCTTGTTATCTGCACTATCGTTATGATGCTCACAAAAGGTGCCCCCGAAGGCGGTGTGTATACCGGCGCGGCTTACGAAGGCATTTCGCTGCTCCCCCGCGCAGCGAATGCAATCAAGTTCATTTTGCAGCCTCTGTTCGGGTTTTCCTCCACCGATGCAATAGCTGTCCCCATTACGGCGCTCGGTTCCGCCGGCGCAGCAACCGGAATCGTCAAAGAGCTTGCGGAAGCGGGTTCGGTCACGGCACATGATATTGCGGTCTTCACTTCCATGTGCATGTGCTGGAGCGGCTACCTCAGCACTCATGCCTCAATGATGCAGTCCCTCAAGCGTCCCGACCTGACCGGAAAAGCAATTGCGAGCCACACCATCGGCGGTCTCGCTGCGGGTGTTGCGGCAAACTGGCTCTTTAAACTGTTTGCGCTGATATTCTGAAAAAACAAACTTTGTTTTTTGTCGCAGGCAATTAAATTCGAGCGGAATTTGTGACCCACGGTCATTGAGTTCCGCTCTTTTTGTTTAACCGCACCGCAAACAGAGCAAATTCTGCATTGTTTTATATATAAAACTTGGTTTTTCATTTAATTGCAATGCTTTTTTTTGCGGCGTCAAGCGTATCGGACAAAAAAATTCAAAATATACGAAAAAAGGGGTTGACATATCCGTACTCAAGTGCTAAAATACACATCGTTCGCGAGAGAACAGTGTTCGAAAGAGCGGACGACAACCGAATATCTGGGTGTAGCGCAGTTTGGTAGCGTGCTTGAATGGGGTTCAAGAGGCCGGAAGTTCGAATCTTCTCACCCAGACCATTAAAGAGTCGATTTTGTCGGCTCTTTTTTCTGTTTATGAACGGTATTCAAAATTTTTTACACAGATTTCAAAAATAATATCTTGAAAATCGGGAAGAATATGATAAAATAAAGCCGATTTTTAAGGATGAAAGGAAACCGACAATGGAATATACACATGAGGTGAACAATATGTGCTTCGTCCGCAAGGGCGCGGTGCATGATCCTGCTCCCATTCCCGAAGAGGGCAATTGGGTTAAAGCAAAACAAATTTCCGACATCAGCGGCTTCACGCACGGTGTCGGTTGGTGTGCGCCGCAGCAGGGCGCATGTAAGCTCACGCTGAACATCAAGAACGGCATTATTGAAGAAGCTCTTATCGAGACCATCGGATGCAGCGGCATGACTCATTCCGCCGCAATGGCCGCCGAGATCCTTGCCGGCAAAACGATTCTTGAAGCTCTCAATACCGACCTTGTCTGTGATGCTATCAACACCGCCATGCGCGAGTTGTTTTTGCAGATAGTTTACGGACGCAGCCAGAGCGCGTTTTCCCAGGACGGACTTGCAATCGGAGCCGGGCTTGAAGACCTTGGCAAAGGGCTCCGCAGCATGATCGGCACGACTTACAGCACACGCGAAAAAGGCGCAAGATATCTTGAATTGACCGAAGGCTATGTCACAAAGCTTGCTCTTGATGCAAATGATGAGATAATCGGTTATCAGTTTGTCAACCTCGGCAAAATGATGGAAGCCATAGGCAAAGGCGCGACGCCGAACGAAGCCTACGAAAAGTTCCTGAGCACCTACGGCAGATTCAACGAAGCTGCAAAGGTTATCGACCCAAGAAAAGAATGAAATGAGGTGCCGTTATGATTAATTTTGAAGGATATTCCAGAAGGATCGACAAGATTAACTCCGTTCTCGGTGAATACGGGATCGAGAGCCTTGAAGCGGCGCAGCAGATTGTTTCCGATAATGGAATCGATGTCCGTTCAATCGTGCTCGGAATTCAGCCCATTGCTTTTGAAAATGCAGTTTGGGCATACACCGTCGGTGCTGCGATTGCAATCAAGGCAGGCGCAAAAAATGCAGCCGAAGCCGCAGAGTACATCGGAAAGGGTCTTCAGGCGTTCTGTATCCCCGGTTCGGTTGCGGACCAGCGCAAAGTCGGCCTCGGCCACGGCAATCTCGGTGCAATGCTGCTGAACGAAAACACAAAGTGCTTTGCATTTCTCGCAGGCCACGAGAGTTTTGCCGCTGCCGAAGGTGCAATCGGAATTGCAAAAACCGCAAACAAGGTTCGCAAGACTCCGCTTAAGGTCATCCTTAACGGACTCGGCAAAGATGCCGCTTACATTATCTCCCGCATCAACGGCTTCACCTTTGTTGAAACAAACTATGATTACTACACCGGCGAGCTTCATATCGTCAGCGAAAAAGCATTCAGCAGCGGTGAACGCAGCGCAGTTCGCTGTTACGGTGCGGACGATGTAAACGAAGGCGTTGCAATAATGAAGTTTGAGGATGTTGATGTTTCCATCACCGGCAATTCAACCAACCCCACCCGCTTCCAGCACCCCGTTGCAGGCACTTACAAAAAACTCTGCGTTGAAAACGGCAAAAAGTATTTTTCCGTTGCTTCCGGCGGCGGCACGGGCAGAACACTTCACCCCGACAACATGGCGGCAGGTCCTGCCAGCTACGGTCTGACCGATACTATGGGACGTATGCACTCCGATGCTCAGTTTGCGGGCAGCAGCTCCGTTCCCGCGCATGTTGAAATGATGGGGCTTATCGGCATGGGCAACAACCCCATGGTTGGCGCAACCGTTGCAGTTGCGGTTGCAGTCGAGGAAGCAGCAAAATAATACCGCCTTTCGACATATGGTTTTTCCCGAATTCATTTTCGGACAGCGCACCGATTCCCGGCAAACGCCTCAGGAATCGGTGCTTTTGTTCTTTACGGCTGCATGTGCCGCTTGTTTGGATGCCGATAATAAAAAACTTTCCCGCTTAATGCAGAATGAATAACCGTGAAGGTGTTCCATTATTTGATTCAATGTGGTATAATATGCCTGTATTGAAGCGGCATCATAATATCGAGAGTATTATTTGCCTTAAAAAGTTGAGAAATGGCTGAATAATCTGTTTTGGATAAAATCGTTTCCGTATTTATTCGAAAACAGTTTCAGCCGTCACTTGCTTAACAGCACATATTCAGGAGGAAATTATATGGAAAATGTAAAAGTGGCTCTTTGGGGCTTCGGCGCAATGGGTTCCGGCATTGCAAAGGTTCTTTTAAGAAAAAAAGGTGTTGACATCGTCGGTGTATGCGACATCCATCCCGCACGCGTCGGCAGGAGCATCTATGAACTGCTCGAAATCGACCGCGGTTCCCGCGATGATGTTCTTGTTAACCCCAAAATTGAAGAAGTTGTCCACGACGGCAACTGCGATATCTGCGTTATTGCAACCGATTCCTTTACCCGCAAGGCATTCAACAAAATTAAGTTTGTTGTTGAGCAGAACGTAAATGTTGTTTCCACTGCGGAAGAAATGAGCTTCCCCATGGCACAGGAACCCGAGCTTTCCGCCGAAATGGACAAGCTTGCAAAGGAACACGGCGTTTCCATCCTCGGCACCGGCATTAACCCCGGCCTTATGATGGATCTTCTTGCAATTTGCCTCAGCGGCTGCATGACAGATGTTGAAAAGGTCACCTGCCGCAGGGTCAACAGCCTGTCTCCCTTCGGTCCCGCCGTTATGGAAGAGCAGGGTGTCGGTCTCAGCGTTAACGACTTCAACACAGGTGTTGAAAACGGAACTCTTGCGGGTCACGTCGGCTTTGCGGAATCCGTCGGCATGATCGCAAGAGCTCTCGGTTGGAAAATCGACAAATTCGAACAGCAGATGTCTGCAATCGTAACCAGCGTCGACAGAAAATCCCCTTACGGCTATGCAAAAGCAGGCGATGTTGCGGGCGTTAATATGACCGGCCAGGGTTATGTTGACGGTGAAGTCAAAATCGATATGGTTCATCCGCAGCAAATCGAGCCCGAAATGGAAGGCACCCATACCGGTGACTACATCGTGCTTGAGGGCTCTCCCGAGGTTAACATGAGCGTCCGTCCCGAAGTTGACGGCGGCATCGGCACCATTGCCATGGTCGTAAACATGATTCCTCACGTTATCAATGCACGCCCCGGCCTCAAGACCATGCTTGATCTCCCCGTTCCCCACGCGATCATGGGCGATTTCAGGGATTATATCGAAAAATAATAATTTATAGGCTTTACTCGGTTTTATGCGTCTCCCCCGCCGCACTCCCGTTAAGGCAGGAAGATTCAAAAACCGCTTAAAATGATTCGGAGGTTTTTATGGCAAAGAAAGGCGATTGGGTTCAGATTCACAACATCGTTCTGACCCCGGAAGAACGTTCGAGCGCATTGCCCGAGGATACGAAATCTCACCCTCTTGAAATGTGGGTAAAAGGCTATTTGCAACAGGACGAAGCGCAAGTCGGCGATGAAGTCGAAGTCATTACCCGCACCGGCCGTCATGCGACGGGCAAACTCGTGAACGAAGCACCTTATTTTGAGCATAATTTCGGCTTTCTGATTCCCGAAGTTCTCAAAATCGGCGATATGGTTCGCGAAATCACTTTCGGAGGTAACGAATGATGAAAGACAACAGCTATGCGGCAATTATGGCGCGAAAGAACGAAATCATTCGCAACTCCGTCGGCATGGATTACGAAAGTTTTGAAAAACCCGGCATCGGCTTTGACTACGAAGCAATGATGGCCGCAACCGGTTATACCCTGCCCGAGCTGCAGCGCGTTCAGGCTCTGTTCAGCGTCGGCAATACGCCGCTCATCGAGCTGCGCAATCTCACCGCACTCGCAAGGAAGTGCGCTCCCGCCGGCAAGGGCGCAAGGATTTTCATCAAGGACGAAGCAACCAACCCCAGCGGCAGCTTTAAAGCAAGGCGTTCCTGCACAAGCGTTTATCAGGCAAAAAAACTTGGTTACAAGGGCGTTGTCACCGCAACCAGCGGCAATTACGGCGCAGCGGTTGCATGCCATGCCGCAATGGCGGGACTTAAATGCATCGTTGTTCAGGAGTGCTACGACAGCCGCGGAGTAGGTCAGCCGGAAATCATTGAAAAAGCACGCAAATGCGAAGCTCTCGGTGCAGAAGTTGTCCAGCTCACCGTCGGTCCCGAGCTTTTCAGCACGGTTCTCCGCCTGCTTGAAGAAACAGGCTATTTCAACGCTTCCCTCTACACCCCGTTCGGCATTGCCGGTGTTGAAACTCTGGGTTATGAAATTGCTCAGCAGTTCCGTGCAAAGTTTGATCGTGATCCCGATGTTGTTGTCTGCACCAATGCGGGTGGCGGCAATCTCACCGGCACTGCACGCGGTCTGCGCAAAGCCGACTGTCATGCAAAAGTTATCGGTGCAAGCGTCAACCTCACCGGCCTGCACATGGCAAGCGATGCTCAGTTCAACAAAAAGAGTTTCACAACCGGGCACACAGGCTTCGGCGTTCCGTTCTGCGTAAACCCTGACCGTTCCGATGTTCCGCGCAGCGCGGCACGTCCCCTCCGCTACATGGACAGGTATGTTACCGTTTCTCAGGGCAGCGTATTCTTCATCACCGAAACTCTCGCTTCCCTCGAAGGTCTTGAAAAGGGACCCGCAGGCAACACCGCTCTTGCAGCAGCATTCCGTCTTGCACAGGAAATGGACGAAGATCAGTGCATCGTTGTGCAGGAGACCGAATACACCGGCGCAGGCAAGCATATCAATCCCCAGCTTTCGTTTGCAAGGCAGAACGGCATCGACATCCACTTCGGCGACCCCAAGGATGAGATACCCGGCAAAAACATCATTCTGCCCGCACATCCGAGCCTTATCAGGGTTGATGACGTTGACCTTGACCGTGTTCGCAGGTCCAATATCAAGAATGCCGTCGGAACGCACAAGGATGAGCTTACCGATGACGACATTCGCTACCTTGTTGAAGAAACCAACAGCAGCGAAGAATTTGTCCGCAGCGTTATAGCCGGACTGTAATTCGCGTCACAGCGGCATTAACATTTTTAATGCCGCATAGACCGAACCCCCCATGCGGTGCGTCGGATTCCCGCTTTTCGGCTCATTCACGCATCGCATATCCCCCATGGTTGAAACATTATCTGCAAAAGGGAGAATATATGAAAAGAACCGATGATTTCCAGGAACGCAGAGCTCATCTTGCAAATCTGACCGATGATCAGCTTGAAGCAAGATTTTGGGAGCTTGCAAACAAGCTCGTTGACCCCCTTCTTAAAATGGGTTACGAGTACACCTCACCCGCCGTTGAACGTTCCGTTCTGCTGCGCATGGGGTTTTCTTCCATCGAAGCAAAAGCCATTGTTGACGGCTGCATTGAACATAACCTCATTGCGCACGGCGCAGGCAACGTGATTTACCGCCTTGCAAAAGCGCAGAACTCCGAAATCCGCCCGGCAGGGCTCGCACTTGCCGACGGCAAGCTTTGGGATGAAGCTGAAAAACTTTTTGACGGAGGCAACAACTGATGAGCGACTATAAACTTTCCCCCGATAAACCCATTGACGTTGCCGAGATCCTCAAAGATCTTGAAAACTACCGTCCCCGCCGCAGGGGCTGGACGTGGCGCAAACCCGTTGAAAACCTGCATATGGGACCCTTTGTTTACCATGACTGCACCGAACCGCTCAAGTCGAGCGTTCCCCTGCCCCCCGCACACTATTTCGAGAACATCGACCCGCAGCCCGCGCCTGTTATCACGACAGAAATCGCATCCGGCCGCTTTGAGGACGATATTCGCAGAATGCGTATGGCAGCGCACCACGGCGCAGATCACATAATGGTTATCCGCACGGCCGGACAGAGCCACTTCGACGGACTTATCGAAGGCACACCTCAAGGCATGGGCGGCGTTCCCATTACGCGCAAGCAGGTTCGTGCACAGCGCAAGGCACTCGACATGATCGAGGATGAAGTCGGAAGACCCATCAACTACCACAGCTATGTTTCCGGCGTTGCAGGCCCCGATATTGCTGTTATGTTTGCAGAAGAAGGCGTAAACGGCGTTCACCAGGACCCGCAATACAACGTCATCTACCGCAACATCAATATGATTCGTTCGTTTGTTGATGCGTGCGAAAGCAAGAAGCTTATCGCATGGGCCGGCATGGCGCAGATTGACGGCGCACATAATGCAAACGCAACCGCACGTGAAGCATGGAAAGTCATGCCCGAGCTTATGGTTCAGCACGGTATCAATGCAATTTTCTCTGCGCGCGTCGGCATTAACAAAAAGAACATCTGCCTGTCCACCGTTCCCCCGACGGCAACCCCCGCGCCCTGCGTATACATGGATCTTCCTTATGCGGTTGCTCTCCGCGATCTGTTCCATGAATACCGTATGCGCGCTCAGATGAACACAAAATATATTGAGTCCAGTACCCGTGAAGCAACCGTCACCCACGTTCTGAACATGTTCATCTCCAAGCTCACCAGTGCGGATATCCAGAGCACGATCACGCCCGATGAGGGCCGCAACGTACCGTGGCATATTTACAATATCGAAGCATGCGACACCGCGAAGCAGACTCTCGTCGGTCTCGACGGCCTTATGGAAATGGTCGAGCTGAAAGACAGCGGTTATTTGCGCGAAAAAGCACGCGAGCTGAAGGAAAGAGCGATCCTCTTCATGGAAGAAATGCTTGAACTCGGCGGCTATTTCAACGCCGTTGAAGAAGGCTTCTTCGTTGACAGCGGCATTTACCCCGAGCGCAACGGCGACGGCATTGCAAGAAAAATCGACGGCGGCATCGGTGCCGGAACAATTTTCAAGCGCGAAGCTGACTACATGGCTCCCGTCACCGCACACTACGGCTACAACAACGTTGAGCAGTACAATCCCGATTTTGTCGACAATCCCTCCGCACTCATCGGCGGCTGCACGCTTGAATGTCCCGAAAAGATCATCTATATTGATGAATTGGACGAAACCGACAACTGCCATGTCCGTATGGAAGAAGTCAAAGATTTCGTTGCAGGCGGCAAGCAGATTCGTCCTGAAATGGAATGGCTTGCAGACGGCACTGTCATGCTCACCATGTTCTTCCCCGCACCCAAGCCCATTGCGGAAGCGGCTGCACTTGAATGTGCAAAGCGCATGAATCTTGTCGAATGCGAAGTTATCAGCCGTGAAATCATGCATTCGCAGGAAGGCACCCGCATCGAGGTCAAGGGCAAAGTTCCGTTCGCAATCGATGTTGATTCCCTTGTCATTCCCAAGGAACCCGATGTTCTGAGCGATGACGTTATCCGCGCCGATATCGAACGTCGTCCGATGAAGGTCGTTGCCGCAACCGTCGGTGAAGACGAGCACTCTGTCGGTCTTCGTGAGATTATCGACATTAAGCACGGCGGCATTGAAAAATACGGCATCGAAGTGCATTACCTCGGCACATCCTGCCCGCCCGAAAAACTCGTTAACGCAGCAGTCGAGCTGAATGCAGATGCAATCATGGCATCCACCATCATCAGCCATGACGACATTCACTACAAGAATATCGCCAAAATCGATGCTATTGCGCGTGAAATGGGTATCCGCGATAAGATTATCTTCATCGCAGGCGGCACTCAGGTCACTCCCGAACTTGCGCGCAAGGCGGGAGCGGATGAAGGCTTCGGCAGGGGCAGCCGCGGTGTCCATAATGCAACCTTCCTTGTTAAACGCAGGTGGGAAATGGAAAAAGCGGCAGCCGAAAAGGCCGACAGCGAAAACAAATAACATTACGCGGGAACACTCCTGACGTTCTCGGTATATGCTGACACAAAGGGGGACGGTCAATCAAGTTGTGCCATCCCCCGAAGTTTTGTTTTTGCGGGTTCTCCGCAGAAACGTGCAAATTTCAGATACTCTATGTTTATTGATATTCTTGTTGCCGAAATCGGCTCAACAACAACGCTTGTAAACGCCTTTAACGGCATTGAAACCGATACGCCGCGTTTTATCGGGCAGGGACAGGCTCCGACAAGCGTGCTTGCAGGTGATGTTCGCATCGGTCTGACCGAAGCAGTAAATGACCTTGCACAGAATCTCGGAGCACAAAATATTGAATACGGAAAAATGTTCGCAACGTCCAGTGCTGCGGGCGGATTGCGCATGTGCGTACACGGACTTGTTTATGATATGACCGTGAAGGCCGCTCAGGCGGCGGCTCTCGGTGCAGGTGCAATCATCAAACTTGCAACAGCGGGCAAACTGAGTGAATTCGACATTGACGATATTAAAGCAATCGACCCAAACCTTATCCTGCTTGCCGGCGGAACGGATTACGGCGAACGCGAAACGGCTGTTTATAACGCAAAGCTCATTGCCGCTTCCGGTTTGAAGGCCCCCGTTATTTACGGCGGAAATATTCAGAATCGCCGCATTATTGAGGATGTTTTTTCAAGAGCAGGCATCCCGGTTTATATAACAGAAAACGTCTATCCGAAACTCGATCTTTTGAACATCGAGCCCGCACGCAGAATTATTCACGCCGTGTTTGAGGAACACATCATTAAGGCTTCCGGCATGGAGCATATCCGCGATATGGTCACGGGCAACATAATCCCCACTCCCGGCGCTGTTATGGAGGCGGCACAGCTTCTATACAACGATATCGGCGACCTTGCCGTTATTGATATCGGCGGTGCAACCACGGATGTTCATTCCGTTACAAAAGGTTCCGATGAAATTGCAGTCATGCAGACAACACCCGAGCCTTTTGCAAAGCGTACCGTTGAGGGTGATCTCGGCCTTTTCGTGAATGCAAAAAACCTTGTTGATATGTTGGGCAGTGATAAGCTTTCCGCCGAACTCGGCATAGATACTGCCGAAGTGATGAGCAGATATCGCCCGATTCCAAACACTCCGGAGCAATTCAAGCTTACCGAAAGGCTTTGTCTGGCAGCGGGTCTTACGGCGATTGAACGTCATGCCGGCGCACTCCGATATATTTACACTCCGCGCGGAAGGCAAACAATTGCGGAAGGCAAGGATCTTTCAACGCTCAAATATCTTGTCGGCACAGGCGGTGCATTGACAAGGCTTCCGAATCGTGAACAAATAATGCGCAAGCTTGCGGACTGCAATTCCGGCGGGATGATGCTCTATCCAAAACCCGGCAGGCTGAAGCTGCTGTACGATAATCATTATATAATGGCTTCCCTCGGAGTGCTTTCGAAGGAGTATCCCGACGCTGCGCTGAATTTGCTCAAGCAGAGCATCGATGAAAGCAACCTTTAACCTTTTTTGCTGCGGGTTAAAACTCAAACATCAAAAACGGCTGCAAAACCTGAGGTAATAATATGAATCCGAAACTGATAATAAACCTGTTCAAACTACGTACGAACCTTGACAGACTGGTTGACCGCTGTCACGCTGTCGGCATTAAAACCGCGATTGTCACGAAAGTCTTCTGCGCCGATGAACGTATCTGCAGAATGATTTCAGAAAGCGAAGCGGATGCTTTTGCTGATTCGCGCGTGCAGAACCTTGCCGCAATTGCGGAGCTTCATTCCGATAAACCGACTCAGCTGCTTCGCATTTCAATGCAGAGCGAGGTCGAAGATGTCGTCCGCTATGCCGACATTTCAATGCAGAGCGAAAAAGAAACCATTCGACTTATCGGCGGTGCTGCAAAAAAGCTCGGCAAAGTGCATAAGATTATTCTTATGGTCGATATGGGCGACTTGCGGGAGGGCATTTTCAACACGGATGAAGCGCAGATTTTCTCCGCAGCGGAAGCAATTCTTGCCGAACCTGCACTTGAATTCCACGGAATCGGTGTTAACCTTACCTGCTACGGCGGCATCATTCCCGATGAAACGAATCTCGGTGGACTGCTTGCAATTGCAGACAAGCTGCGCAAAAGGTATTCTGTCCCCCTTCCCATCGTCTCGGGCGGTAATTCCTCAATGCTCACAATGCTGGAGGAAAATCGTATCCCCGAAGGCATTACCCAACTTCGTCTCGGCGAAAGTTTTGTCCTCGGCAACAATACCGAAAGCGGTAAGCCCGTCGAATGGCTGAATACAGATTGCTTTACCCTTGAAGCAGAGCTTGTCGAAGTTCAGCGCAAACCCAGCAAGCCTATCGGAACAAGCGGTCTTAATGCATTCGGTGAACGTGTCACTTTTGAAGATCGCGGTGAAATGATTCGAGGCATTCTTGCAATCGGAAGGCAGGATGTGAACCCCGACGGACTCACCCCGCTTGACCCCGATGTTGAGATTATCGGTGCAAGCAGCGACCACTTAATCGTCAACCTCACCAACTGCAAAAAATACAAAGTCGGCGACACACTGAAGTTCATCCCCGATTACGGTGCATTGCTGAAACTGACAACGAGTAAATATGTCCACAGAGAGTATGCGGAGCAATAAGCGCTCTGCCCCTTGCTGCGAATTTGTATAATCCAATCGTGGTACATAAGGTTAGAAGGCGGTGAATTATTATGGCATTCATTAAGATTAACAGTATTCTCAAAAAAAGAGGACAAAACGAGGTTCGCATTATCCCCGCAGCTGTTAACGGTGCAAGGATCAAGGTGCTTGTCGGCAGCTGTGCACATTGCGCAAAGCTTCGCGACAACGTTGTTGCCGCAATGAAGCAGGCGAATATCCCGGAAACCGAGCTTGAAACCATAAGTGATCTTGTGAAAATCACCCGAATGGGCATTATCACAACGCCCGCACTCATCGTTGACGGCAAACTGCTTTGCTGCGGAAAAGTTCTGAGTGTTGAGGAACTGCTGCCGCTGCTGAAACAGAACAGCGAGCCGAAAGCGGAATAGTTTCATTTCGATAACATTTGGAAACAGCCGCCGACTTCCATGCCGGCGGCTGAAAATTTTGTTTCCGCATTTAGTTATTTAAGCATTTAAATTACGCTGCCGATCGGGCATTTGCAGGCGCGTTAAGTCTGAACGGGCATTCAAATCTATTCTGTTGCCTTTTTTAAACGTGCAAGCAACTCGTCATCGTTCATCAAATGAGCATTTTCTATGAGCTCAATGCCCATCTCTTCCGCACGTCTGCGGAACGGATCCATTTCCCTTCCTGAACCCATCTTGCCAAGATAGGTTGCTGCAATGATTTTTTTTGCATATATGCTTCCAAACCTGTCTGCAACCGTGTTAAGTTTGTATAATTCATTTGAATCCACTGCGCCGTTTTTACATGAAACAAACACCGGGATCACGCCGCGCATAAGCATAACATCAATCTCATTTTCGGTGTTTATGTCACAATAATCCGTTGATTCATCATAAAAATTCCATCGGCGGACAGAAGAACCGTGATTGCTCCAAACGATTGTTACACCGCTTGCCGCATCGTTATAGTATTGGTTCCCGTCATCGTCAAGTGCGGAATTCGCAAGCAACAGCATCTTGATTTCAAGCACACTTCCCGCTTTTGCAAGGCAGCGTTTAATCTGCGCGTTTTTATAGCGGAACGCAAGCAGTCCCGAGTCAACGCGGAGTTTTTCAATGATACCGCGCCTTCCGAGTTCTTCCGCCAATCGGCATACGCGGTTGAGCTTTTCCGTACAATTAGGGATGTGCTCCTCCGCATAGCGGAACGTCAGAAAAAAGTCCAGCGGATCATCATCCTGCATTTTATAATGCGACAGCAGTTCGAGTGCATTCAGATTCATGTTCCACTGTGCAGGATCTGTTCTGCATAAATCCCACATTGAATTAACATCTTCGGCAAAATCATCGGAAAGAGACATTCGGTATGTTCCGTCACCCAGCACACTGTTGCTGTAGCGCAGTTTTCCTCCGTGCAGGACAATATCATCCACTATTGAAAGCTTTGGGTTTGTGTTGTTGAACACCTTATTATTGTTATCGCAGTCCTGAACCGCTCCTGTCCGAACATTATAGTGATGCAGCTCAATATGGCGTCCTCCGTTCTTTGCATATCTTTCTGCAACGATTCCGGCAGCAACAAGCAGAAGATCCTCTCCTCCGGTGAGGTCAATGGAAAAATCTCCGGGTTCCGACTCAATGATGCCGCATAAACCCGAAACGGCATTTGTCAGGTTATTTCTGTCAACGGGCACGCAGCTTATCTCGATATCAAGGCCATGTGCCGCTGCAACCCGTTTCAAGATGCGTCCGTGTTCGCTCATATCACTGCTGCCGCCAGCAAGAATAACCTTGTTCGGGCGCATCGACAGACAGCTTATTATATTTTCTACCGGGGTTCTGTCAAAAAATTCAATAACGGTCATTCCGAATACTTTGTCCTCCGTGAATTGCTTATACGGGTGTAAGCATTTATACATTTCATCAAGAAATTATGCCGCGCAGCCCTTCCGCACAGAAACCTTTCTTCAGATACTGCAAATCATGCCCACAGTGTTTTGCGAAAAAGTTCAATTCCGTATCCCCTTTTCGCAAAACTAACTCAAACCCGAATTATCCTTAGTATGACCGATTCAGCCTTAAAACTCACAGTGCGGCGTCCTTAATCGGTGTCGCTTCGTTCCCGTTTTCTGATGATAATGCGAATCGGGGTTGCCTTGATTTCAAATGATTTGCGAATGTAGTTTTCAAGATAGCGCCTGTATGAAAAATGCATGAGCTCCGGTTCATTCACAAAAATAATAAATGTCGGCGGCTTGATGCCGGCTTGGGTGGAATAATACACACGCAGACGTCTTCCTGCATTCACGGGCGGTTCATTCATTGTGACTGCTTCGCTGATTATGTCGTTCAGCTTGCCCGTTGATATGCGGGTGCAGTTCTGCTCATATGCAAACTCCGCAAGTTCCATAACTTTGTTGACGCGCTGTCCCGTTTTTGCAGATATGAACAACATCGGAACATAGCTCATGAACGCAAGATCAACAAGCATTTTCTTCTTGAATTTCTCGGCTGTATAGGTATCTTTTTCGATAAGATCCCACTTGTTGACAATGAGTACGGAAGCCTTTCCTTCCTCGTGTACATAGCCGGCAATGCGCACGTCCTGTTCGCTCAGTCCGCGTTCCGCATCAACAACAATGAGCGCAATATCACAGCGGCGAATGGCTGCAAGCGAGCGGATAACACTGTAACGCTCAACGGTTTCATCTTCAACAGAACGCTTGCGGCGTATGCCCGCAGTGTCTATCAAAGTGTATTCCTTATCGTTCCATGTAAACGGTGAATCGATTGCATCCCGCGTTGTGCCCGGAACGTTGCTGACGATCGTCCTTTCGTGTCCGAGAAGTGCATTTACAAGGCTGGATTTACCAACGTTCGGCCTGCCCACAATCGCAATGCTCGTGTTATCGTTTTCGCTTTCCTCTTCAATCTGCGGAAAGTAAGAAACAATTTCGTCAAGCATATCGCCGAGACCCAATCCCTGTTCGGCGGAAATTGTTATCGGACTGCCTATACCGAGAGTATAGAAGTCATAAACGGCATCTTCGTATTTCGGATGATCAATTTTGTTTACGACCGTCACGATCGGTTTTTTGCTGCAGCGGAGCATATCCGCAACATCCTCGTCCGCTGCTGTAAGCCCCGATTTGCCGTCAAGAAGGAAAACTATAACCTGCGCCGTTTCAATTGCAAGCTCTGCCTGCCGACGCATTTGTTTTGCAATTATATCCTCGCTTTCCGGCTCAATGCCGCCGGTATCAATAAGCGTGAACCTGTAATTCAGCCACTCCGCATCCGCGTAAATGCGGTCTCGTGTCACGCCCGGAGTATCCTCAACTATCGCTATGCGCTTCCCCGCTATTTTGTTAAAAAGTGTGGATTTGCCGACATTCGGCCTTCCCACTATTGCCACCAAGGGTTTCATTATTTATGCGTTCCTTTCAATCAGGTTAATTATATCGTCAATAAAATCATAACCGTCGTCCGCGCTGACGCGCCAAATCGGTTTTTGCAAGGCAGCCGCAAGTTCGTCAGTGCGCATTCCGTCAAGAAAAACAACATCGTTCTCTCTCAGCATCGTGTGCGGTATCAGCAAAGCTTCTCCGTTCAAACAGTCTTTGCATTGCTTAATTATATCTCCCGCCGTAACCAATCCCGTGACCGTGACGGTGTTGCCGAAAAAATCGTTAACAACGGGGTGCACATTGATTTTTATATTGTACGGCAGAAGTTTTTTGAAAAGCCTGCTCATGTGCGGCGCGATGGAGACCCCGCTCACGGAATCAAACTCACGCATTCGGGACGCAGTCGGTAAATCTTCCAGTGCATTCATAAAGTCGTGTTCGAACCGTCTGAACAGTCCGACGCCGTTCTCTATCTGTTCAAAATCACCGCATTCCTCAAACGTCGGAAGCTCCTGACCGGCCGCAAGGTACATCTCGTCCGATGCATATACAAAGTCCGAAAGCCCATGATTCTTTTTAAACTCATCGATAAGATTGATTGCATCGGATGCGCTTTCCGCAGTTGTCGGCTGAATCTCGGCAAGCCCCTGCCTATGTGCAGTGAGTCCAACAGGAACCACAGCCACGGAACGGCATTCCGGGCGGAGGGCAAAAAGGTCATTCAATGTTTGCTTCAGCACATCGCCGTCATTGTAGCCGGGACAAAGCACAATCTGGCAGTTGAATGCAAGTCCTTCTTCGTGCAGACGCGTAAGCCGTGAAAGAATGTTTTCGGAATTTGGGCTCCGCATCATGCGTTTACGCACTGCGCCGTCCGTTGCATGAACGGAAACATAGAGCGGTGAAACGCGGCGGGCAATCATACGTTCAAACTCTCTGTCGCTGACATTTGTAAGCGTGACATAATTGCCCATTATCAGCGACAGTCGCCAGTCATCGTCCTTGAAATACAGCGTTTTTCTGTTGCCGCGAGGCATCTGATCGATAAAGCAGAATATGCAATGGTTTGCACACTGCCGTACCGGACTCATGAGACTTGTTTCAAAGTTCAGTCCGAGCGGCTCATATTCTTCCTTAGTGAGCGAAATTTTGAATTCTTTCTGCTGTTTGCCGCATTGAGCGCCGTCCGCACAGAGTGTTAATTCAATGCTTTCTTCGGCAGTAAGACGTTCATAATCGATAATATCAACAACCGGCAAATCATTTATGCAGGTGAGGTACATGCCGGCGCAGACACCCGCACAAGCCGCAGGAGAGCCCGGGTCAACTCCGATTATCTTATGTTTCATAGAAAGCATCCTCCCTGCCGACTCAATATCAATGCGCAGCCGCGCATTTGCGCTCAAAAAACCTCCGGATAACCCGTTTTGCAGAAAAAATACCCCTTATCGGAAGAATTCCGCAGGCATTTTTTCCTCAAAAGCCTTATCCAAAGTTTCATTTGAATTATACCATATAAAGCAGCATTTAGCAAATATCGCAGCCGAATACCCCCGGAACATATCATAATGCGCAGCCGCAGCGATATAAGTCTGTTTAATCTGCACTCGCGATCATATCGCTACACCTCGTATCTGAAATCTATCGGCTTATAGACTTCGTATGTATAATAATCCT